>Ga0315910_10000017_pt1 | contig 442273 bp, 430 predicted proteins | sample EdamamesoilMG_FD_204470 | JGI IMG/M metagenome (GOLD analysis project Ga0315910, IMG submission 204470) | Garden soil microbial communities collected in Santa Monica, California, United States - Edamame soil | ecosystem: Environmental > Terrestrial > Soil > Garden | place: USA: California...
CGACGATGGACGAGATCAATGCCTCGTCGAAGAAGATCGTCGACATCATCGGCGTCATCGACGGCATCGCGTTCCAGACCAACATCCTCGCGCTGAACGCCGCTGTTGAAGCCGCGCGTGCCGGCGAACAAGGCCGCGGCTTCGCGGTCGTGGCTTCGGAAGTGCGCAGCCTGGCTCAACGCTCGGCCAACGCCGCCAAGGAAATCAAGACGCTGATCGGCGCCTCGGTCGAGAAGGTCGACTCGGGCTCGAAGCTGGTGCAAGACGCCGGTGGCGCGATGAACGAGATCGTGGCCTCGGTGCGCCGCGTGACCGACATCATCAGCGAGATCACCGCCGGCACCGCCGAGCAGTCGGACGGCATCGGCCAGGTCAACACCGCGGTCACCCACCTCGACCAGATGACGCAGCAAAACGCCGCGCTGGTTGAAGAAAGCGCCGCCGCGGCCGAAAGCCTCAAGGAACAAGCGCAGCGCCTCGCTCAGGCCGTGGCCGCGTTCCGCCTCGAACACGGCGCCGCCTTCGCGGCCTGAAGAACTCCAATCCAAACGCCTGACCACGTCATGAACAACCTCACCATCGGCAAGCGACTGGGCCTCGGCTTCGCGCTCGTGCTCTCGCTCTCGCTGCTCACGGTCGCGATCGTGCTGTGGCAGATGGGCTCGTCGGCCGCCGCCACGCACGAGATGATGGAAGAGCCGATCGCCAAGGAGCGCATGCTCAGCGACTGGTACGCCAACCTCAGCTCGGGCGTGCGCCGCACCAGCGCGATCGCCAAGAGCACCGACGCGACGCTGATCACCTACTTCGCCGACGACGCGAAGCAGTCGACCGAAGCCTCGACGGCCTACCAGAAGAAGATCGAAGGCCTGCTGCGCAGCGACGAGGAGAAGGCGCTGTTCGAGGACATCGGCGCCAAGCGCAAGGTCTACCTCTCGTCGCGCGACCAGATCACCAAGCTCAAGAACGAAGGCAAGCTCGACGAGGCCGCGCAGGTCTTCTCGAGCGTGTTCGAGCCGGGCGCCAAGGCCTACCTGTCGCGCATGCGCGATTTCGTGGAGTTCCAGCGCAAGCACATCGACCAGACCGCCGCCGCGATCGACGCCGCCAGCAGCCGCAGCCGCGCGATCGGCATCACGCTGGGCGCGATCGCGCTGCTGCTGGGCGCCGGCTGCGCCTGGGTCATCACGCGCAGCATCACGCAGCCGATGCAGCACGCCGTCTCGCTGGCGCGCCGCGTCGCCGAGGGCGACCTGAAGGTCGAGCCGATCACCGCCTCGCGCGACGAGACCGGCCAGCTGCTGCAGGCGCTGACGCAGATGCAGGCCAAGCTCGCCTCGACGATCCAGGGCATCCGCCACACCGCCGACTCGATCTCGACCGCCAGCGCCGAGATCGCGACGGGCAACCAGGATCTGTCGGCCCGCACCGAGCAGACGGCTTCCAACCTGCAGGAAACCGCGGCTTCGATGGAGCAGCTGACCGGCACCGTCAAGCAGACGGCCGACTCGGCGCGCACCGCGAACCAGCTGGCTTCTTCCGCCTCGGCCTCCGCGGCCAAGGGCGGCGAAGTGGTCGCGCAAGTGGTCTCGACGATGGACGAGATCAATGCCTCGTCGAAGAAGATCGTCGACATCATCGGCGTCATCGACGGCATCGCGTTCCAGACCAACATCCTCGCGCTGAACGCCGCTGTTGAAGCCGCGCGTGCCGGCGAGCAAGGCCGCGGTTTCGCGGTGGTTGCTTCGGAAGTGCGCAGCCTGGCGCAACGCTCGGCCAACGCCGCCAAGGAGATCAAGACACTGATCGGCGCCTCGGTCGAGAAGGTGGATTCGGGCGCGAAGCTGGTGCAAGACGCCGGTGGTGCGATGAGCGAGATCGTCGCGTCGGTTCGCCGCGTGAGCGACATCATCGGCGAGATCACCGCCGCGGCTGCCGAGCAATCGGACGGCATCGGCCAGGTCAACGGCGCGGTCAACAACCTCGACCAGATGACGCAGCAAAACGCCGCACTGGTCGAAGAAAGCGCCGCCGCCGCCGAGAGCCTGAAGGACCAGGCCGAGAACCTCGCCCAGGCGGTCGCCGCGTTCCGCGCCTGATCGCCATCGCGGACCGCAACACGCTCCGTTCGCGCTTCTACACCTCGGCACGAATGGACGTGACATGGACCGCGCCACCTTCTGGAGCACGAGCGCACTGGCGCTCGCGCTCGCCTGCACCGCCGCCCACGCCGGCCGCCCGCTAGCCACCGACGATGCCGGCACCACGCCCCAGGGCGAGTGCCAGCTCGAGGCCTGGGGCGAGTGGCAGCACGAGCGCCACGGCGGCGTGATCGCGCCGGCCTGCGGCGTCACGTCGACGCTCGAACTCAGCGCCGCCTACGCCCGCTCCAACCTGCCCACCGGCCGCGACGAGCAGGCCGGTGCCGGCGCGAGTGGGCCGACGAGGACTTCGCCGCCTATGGCTGGCAGTTCGGCCTCTCGGCCGGCGTCGGCTGGCAGCGCAACGCGCCCGGCGCGAGCTGGCGCTATGCCAACGGCGGCGTGAACCTGCTCGCGAGCCGCGAGTTCGGCGACTTCGCCTTGCATGCCAACCTCGGCCACGAATGGCGACGCGAGCCGACCCAATCGGCCACGATCGCCAACCTCGCGCTGACCTGGTCGCCGATCGAGCCGCTGATGGTGTTCGCCGAGCTCAATGCCGACGACCGCGAGCCCGCCTGGCGCAGCGCCGGCGCGCGCTGGTGGGTCGCGCCCGAGCGCTTCGCGCTCGACCTCACGGCCAGCCAGCAGAACGCAACGCCGCGCTCGACGACCTGGAGTCTGGGCTTCGGCTGGTACGGCCTGGGCCTGCATTGACCGCGTCCGGCGTGACATCGCGCACGCCCGTGAAAAGACAGTACGCCGCCGCTCTCATCAGCCCTTCAGACCGGCGCTGCGAAGCCGATAGTGCCGTTCGAGAACCCGCGCAAAAGCGGTGACCGACCGCAGCACATCAAGAGGACCTCCATGGACATGATCCACGACGCCACCCAGGTGGCCCGCCACGAAGCCGCCCGCCAGCAAGGCAACGCCAATGCGCCGGGCCGCGAGTACCTGAGCTTTCGTCTCGGCGCCGAGGAATACGGCATCGACATCCTCAAGGTCCAGGAGATCCGCTCCTACGAAGCGCCCACGCGCATCGCCAACGCCCCCGGCTTCCTCAAGGGCGTGATCAACCTGCGCGGCGTGATCGTTCCGGTCATCGACCTGCGCGTGAAGTTCGGCTGCGCCGACGAGATCACCCCGATCACCGCCGTGGTCGTGCTGAGCGTGCGTGGCCGCATCGTCGGTGCCGTCGTCGACTCCGTCAGCGACGTGCTCGAGTTGCCCAACGAGGCCATCAAGCCTGCGCCGCAGATGGGCACCCTGGTCGACACCAGCTTCCTGCTGGGCATCGCCAACGTCGCCGAACGCATGCTGATCCTGCTGGACATCGAATCGCTGATGTCCTCCGAAGAGCTCGGCGTCATCGACGCCAACGCCGCCTGAATAGAACACACCGAGTCTTGGTCAACCTTTCAAGAGCGTTCCAAGCGAGGGAGATCCATCCATGAAGTTCCAGTCCCTTGGCCAGGGATCGGTTGCGCGCCGCATCTCGATCCTCGGTGCCGCCAGCCTGTTCGCCGTGCTGATGACGATCAGCGGCGTGATGAGCGTGATCGCGACCGGCAAGTCGCGCGACCGCCTCGTCACCTGGGTCGCCGACAAGACGCAATCGGTCGCCGATTCGGCCGACGCCTTCGACATGACCTCGCGCATGCTGGTCGAGAAGTTCTACGCCAGCTTCAAGGCCGAGTTCGGCCCCGGCTTCACGCTCGACGAGAACGAAGGCCTGCTGAAGAACTGGGGCTCGCCGATCAACGGCGACACCGCGGCGGTCGACCGCTTCGCGGCCAACAGCGGCGGCATCGCGACCGTCTTCATGCGCAAGGGCGATGACTTCGTGCGCATCTCGACCTCGCTGAAGAAGGAAAACGGCGAGCGCGCCGTCGGCACCATGCTCGGCAAGGCGCATCCGGCCTACCAGACCCTGATGGCCGGCAACCCCTACGATGGCCGCGCGGTGCTGTTCGGCAAGCCCTACATGTCGCGCTACCAGCCGGTCAAGGACGACAGCGGCAAGGTCATCGGCATCCTGTACGTCGGCTTCGACGTCACGGCCTTCGACACCTCGATCGCCAAGATCGCCGAGGACACGCGCTTCTTCGACCACGGCGGCGTCTACCTGATCGACCCGCGCAGGTCCTGGGACGAGGCGGTGTTCGTCTACCACCCGAGCGGCAAGGGCAAGAAGGTCTCCGAGGTGATGCCCGAGGCGGCCAAGTTCCTGGCCGAGCTGGGCGATGCGCCCGACGGCTTCGTGCGCCACTCGAAGCAGATCTACTCGAGCGACCAGAGCGATGCCTGGGCGGTGGTGCGCAAGAGCAAGACCAACGGCTGGTGGGCCGTGGCCGAGGTGTCCGACAGCGAGGCGATGCGCACCCACTGGGCGACGCTGGTGCCGTTCTGGGTGCTGCTGGGCGCCGCCTGCGTGGGCCTGGGCTTCGGGCTGTTCTGGATCATGCGCCGCTCGGTGGCCAAGCCGCTGACCGAGCTGCAAGCCGCCGTGCAGGCGGTGGCCGATGGCGACCTCACGCGTCACTTCAAGAGCGAGCAGCGCGACGAGATCGGCGACTTGATCCGCGGCGTCGAGGCGATGCGCCTGCGCCTGATGCAGACCATCGGCCAGGTGCGCCAGTCGGTCGATTCGATCTCGACCGCCAGCGCCGAGATCGCGACCGGCAACCAGGACCTCTCCTCGCGCACCGAGCAGACGGCCTCGAGCCTGCAGCAGACCGCGTCGTCGATGGAGCAGCTCACCGGCACGGTGAAGCAGACCGCCGATTCGGCGCGCACCGCGAACCAGCTGGTGTCGTCGGCTTCGGAGTCGGCCGCCAAGGGTGGTGAAGTCGTCGCGCAAGTGGTCGCGACGATGGACGAGATCAATGCCTCGTCGAAGAAGATCGCCGACATCATCGGCGTGATCGACGGCATCGCGTTCCAGACCAACATCCTGGCGTTGAACGCCGCTGTCGAAGCGGCCCGCGCCGGCGAGCAAGGCCGCGGCTTCGCGGTCGTCGCGGGCGAGGTGCGCAGCCTCGCGCAGCGCTCGGCCAACGCCGCCAAGGAAATCAAGACGCTGATCGGCGCCTCGGTCGAGAAGGTGGACTCCGGTGCCAAGCTGGTGCAGAACGCCGGCGGCGCGATGAACGAGATCGTCGCCTCGGTGCGCCGCGTGAGCGACATCATCGGCGAGATCACCGCCGCGGCCGCCGAGCAGTCGGACGGCATCGGCCAGGTCAACGGCGCGGTCAACAACCTCGACCAGATGACGCAGCAAAACGCCGCGCTGGTCGAAGAGAGCGCCGCCGCGGCCGAGAGCCTGAAGGAACAGGCGCAGCGACTGCAGGTCGCGGTGTCGGTGTTCCGTCTCGACCCGTCGGTGCAAGCCGAAACGAAGGCGGTGATCGCGCGTGCCGCGGCACCGGTGGCGGCTGCGGCTGCGGCTGCGGCTGCGGCTCCCGCGCCGAAGCCGGTCGTCAAGGCCGAGCCCAAGCTGGCCGCCGCGCCCGTTGCTCCCAAGGCACCGCCGGTGCTGAAGGACGCGATCCCCACCGGCAACGCGACGCCGGTCAGCGACGACGACTGGACGACGTTCTAAGCCGTCACGTCAGGCGGCGTCCAGAGCGCGACCCAGCGCCCGGATACGCGACCACAGCACGGCACTCGAGGCCGTGTCCATGCGCAAGGCCCGCAGGCAGACCATGAGTCGCTGCGGGTCTTGTCGCATCCGCTCGATCGCTTTGGCAAGCGACTCGACGATGCTGTCGCCATAGGCTTGCGCCGCCTTGCCGATCGCCGCGCGCAGCAGCGCCTTCTTCGGCTGCATCATCGCCAGATCGATGAGGTCGCGGCTGAACACCGAGTTGTCGGCCCAGCGATCGGCGTTGGCCAGCAGCTTGCTCGCGGCGAGGTCGAGCGGCGTCAGGCTCTCGACGCCGCAGACGCGATCGGCAGGTCCGGGCGCTTCGAAGCCGATGCGCGCTTCGAGCACGATCTCGAACTTGATGTCGACGCCGCCCGAGCGCAGCACGGTACGCAGGCCGTACTGATCGGCGCGCAGTTCGCGCATCGGATCGAGCAAGGCACCCGGCCGCGCGATCGAGCGCAGCCCCTCGGGCCCGGTCAGGCGCTGGCGCAGGCCGCGATAGCCGTCGCGATCGGACACCATGAAGTCGATGTCGACCGACTCGCGGTACTCGCCATGCCGCAGCACGATCGCCGTGCCGCCACCGAACCAGCACGCATGCGCGGCCAGCAGATCGGCGTCGAGCGCCTCGAGCACCGCCGCGATACGGCGATGGTGCGGGCGCTCAAACAAGCAGCCGCCCCGCGCCGAAGCGCTGCGCCAGCGCGCGCACCAACTCACGCTCGTGCGCATCGAGCGCCGGAACGTCAACATGACGCCAGTTGCGCTCGTACAGATCGAAGGCCTCGCGCGGCGCGAGTTCGGTGCCGGCCTCGAGCTGCCAGGCCAGGCGCGCAAGCTGCGGGTAATCGTCGACGCGCAAGTGCTCGGGCAACGCGGGCTCGGCGCTCGTCGCGACGGCGGGATCGATCAGCTCGAAGCGCAAACCCAGCGCAGCGGCGGCCCCGAGGTAGGCGCCCATCGTGACCGAGGGCTCGCCATGCTCGATGCGATGCCAGGTCACACGAGACATCCCCGCGGCTTCGGCCGCCACCGTGGCGCTGACCTTCAGGGCCTTGCGCTTCGCGCGCAGTCGTTCCCCGATCTCGACGAGCCGGGCGGCGAGCTGAGTTTCGACAGGCGGGGCGATGGCGGGCATTTGTTTCTCATTCTAGTCAAACAATATTTTTTGTACAGAATGAGAAACACCTTTCTACTCCGCAGCCCGCCTCAAGGTCTCCATCACCGGCCTGCGCAACACCTCCCGCAAGCCCCACCACCCCGCAGTCAGCGCCAGCAGGGCCCCCGCCGCACCGCCTGCCACCGGCACCCAAGGCGACGCGGTCCAGCTGAAGTCGAACGCGAAGCGCGCCAGCGCCCAGCCGACCGCGATGGCCGCCAGCGAGGCCAATACGCCAGCCAGCAAGCCCACGCCCAGCAACTCGGCTCGCTGCACGCGGCCCAGCAGGCTCGCGCCGGCGCCCATCGCGCGCATCACCGCGTACTCGCGCGCACGCTGCTCGCGCGTCGCGGTGACCGCGGCGAACAGCACCACCAGCCCCGCCGCCAGCGTGAAGCCGAACAGGAACTCGACCGCGCGGATCACCTGGTCGAGCACGCGCTGCACCTGCGCGATCGAGGCCGAGACGTCGACGTTGGTGATGTTCGGGAAGCTGCGCGACAGCGCGTTGTCGAAGCCCTGCGCCTGCGCGTCGGCCGGCGCGCGAAACGCCGAGATGTAGGTCACCGGCATCTCGGGCGGCAAGGTGGAGGTCTGGAACATCACGAAGAAATTGACGCGCATCGAGCTCCAGTCGACCTTGCGCAGGTTGTCGACGCGGCCCTCGCGGCGCACGCCGGCGATGTCGAACACCAGGCGATCGCCGAGCTTCAGGCCGAGCGTCTCGGCAAGGCCCTCTTCCACGCTCAGCGCGTTCGCGTCCTCGGCCACCCAGCGGCCCGCGACGACCGGGTTGTGCGTCGGCGGCTGCGCCGCATGGCTCAGGTTGAACTCGCGATCGACCAGGCGCTGGGCGCGGTCTTCGCGCCAGTCTTCCGGCTTGACTGCGCGGCCGTTGATCTCGACCAGGCGGCCGCGGATCATCGGGTACCAGTCGTAGCGCGCGACGCCGGCCGCCTCGATCTGATGGCGAAACGCCTCGCCCTGCTCGGGCTGGATGTTGATCACGAAACGGTTCGGCGCATCGGGCGGCGTCGCTTTGCGCCAGCTCGAGATCAGGTCGGTGCGCAACAGCACCAGCAGCACCAACGCCAACAGGCCCACCGCCAGCGCGCTGACCTGCAGCACCGCATAGCCCGGCCGCGCGGCGACCTGGCGCGTCGCCAGCACCAGCCAGCGCGGCGCGCGACTCTCGGGCACCGCGCGCCGCAGCGCCTGCACCGCCAGCCACGACAGCGCCGCGAACAGCGCGATCGCCGCCGCGAAGCCGCCCACCGTGATCGCGCCCAGCGTGATGTCCGACGACACTGCCAGCAGCAGCGCCGCGAAGCCGAGGCCGCCCGCGCCCAGCACCAGCAGCGAAGCGGGCTTGAGCTCGCCGAGATCACGACGGATCACGCGCAGCGGCGGCACGCTGGCCAGCTGCAGCACCGGCGGCAGGCCGAAGCCCAGCAGCAGCGTGAGCCCCACGCCGATGCCGAACACCGCCGGCCACGGCCCCGGCGGCGGCAGCGAGGCCTGCACCAGGCCGGCCAGCAGCGCGACGAAGACGCCATGCACCGCCAGGCCGATCAGCACGCCCAGCACGCTGGCCACCAGGCCGACGCCGACGAACTCCAGCGTGTACGCGGCCGCGATGCGCCGCTGCGGCTCGCCAAGCACGCGCAGCATCGCGCAGTCGTCCAATCGCCGCTGCGCGTAGTCGCGCGCCGCGATGCCCACGGCCACCGCGGCCAGCAGCGCCGCGAGCAGCGCGACGAGATTGAGGAAGCGCGACGCGCGATCGAGCGTCTGGCGCATCTCGGGCCGGCCGCTGTCGAGCGACTCGATGCGCATGCCGCGCCAGCCCTCGCGCGCGATCTGCGCCTCGGTCTCCGCGACCCAGGCACGCACGCGCCGATCGCCCGCGCCGTTGGCCTCGGGCGAAGCGACCGCGAGCCGGTAGGTCACGCGGCTGGCCGGCTGCACCAGCGCGGTGGCCGGCAGGTCGGCCACGTTGAGCATCACGCGCGGCGCGAAGGCCATGAAGCCGCTGCCGCGATCGGGCTCCTGCGCGATCGTCGCGGCGATCGTGAAGCTGGCATCGCCGAGCTCGAGCGTGTCGCCGATCGCGATGCCCAAGGCATCGAGCAAGGGCTGCTCGACCCACACGCTGCCGCGCGGCGGCGCGCCTTGCACGTTGCGCGCGGCAGCCCCGGCGCTCGACGTGATCTGCAGCTGGCCGCGCAGCGGATAGGCATCGCTGACCGCCTTGACGGCCGCGAGCTTGCTCGCGCCGCCGCGCGTGTCGCTCGCGCGCGCCATGCTCGGGAAGGTCGCGCTGCTCGCGACGTTCAGGCCCGCGGCACGCGCGCGCTCGGCGAGCGAGGCGGGCGCGGCCTGGTCGCTCGCGACGATGGCGTCGCCGCCGAGCAGCGCGCGGGCATCACGCGCGAGGCCGGCTTCGAGCCGGTCGGCGAAGAAGCCCACCGCGCTGAGCGCGGCGACCGCCAGCGTCACCGCCACGAGCAACAGCCGCAGCTCGCCGGCGCGCCAGTCGCGCAGGCCCTGGCGCGCGGCCAGGCGCAGGATCGAAGGGGAGTTCATGGGCGCGACGATAGCTGTTTGCGGCGATGGCGCTGCGCGGGCGCTTTCATGACAATGCCGCACCTCGCCGATGGAGCTTGCCGCCATGCCCCTGCAGACCCCCGCCGCCGAATCCGCTGCCGAGCGCCAGCCGGTGCTCGACACCGTCGAGCGCGTGTGCGAGCTGTGCTTCGGGCTGTTCATGGCGCTGACCTTCGTGGGCATCGTCTCTGCGACGACCACCGAGCCCGAGCCGGGCAAGCTGATGTTCATCACCGCGCTGGGCTGCAACCTGGCCTGGGGCCTGGCCGACGCGGTGATGTTCCTGGTGCGCACGCTGACCGACCGCGGCCGCCGCCTGAGCCTGGCGCTCGCGGTGCGCGCGGCCGATGCCGCGAGCGGCGTGAGCAAGCTGCGCGGCGAGCTGGGGCCGGCGATGCGCACGCTGGTCGACGATGTCGAGCTGGAGGCGATCCGCAAGCGCCTGGCCGCGGTGCCGACGCTGCCCGATCGCCCGCGCTTCCAGGCGCGCGATTTCGCCGGCGCGGCGGGCGTGTTCGCGATGGTGGTGCTGGGCACCTTTCCGGTCGCGCTGCCCTTCGTGCTGTTCGCCGATGCCAAGCTGGCGCTGCTGGTCTCGCGCATCCTGACGCTGGCGATGCTGTTCGCGGCCGGCATCGCGCTGGGCCGACACGCCGGCTACGGCGGCTGGCGCTCCGGGCTGGCGATGACCATCGTGGGCGTGCTGCTGACCGCGGCCATCATCGCGCTGGGCGGCTGAATGCTGCGTTCAAGCGAGTGAAACGGCCGCGCTGCGGCGCGGTGCTGCAATGAGGCCATGAACGCTACCGCCCTGCCCGCCCTGTTCGTCTCCCACGGCTCGCCGATGCTTGCGATCGAGCCCGGCGCGACCGGCGCCTTCATGCAAAGGCTCGGCCCGGCCATCGAGCGCGCCTTCGGCCGCCCGAAGGCCATCGTCGTGGTCTCGCCGCACACCTCGGCGCGCGCGCCGGTCGTGCTCGGCAGCGCGACGCACCATGCGGTGCACGACTTCGGCGGCTTTCCGCGCGAGCTCTACGAACTGCAATACAGCCCGCCCGGCGACCCGGTGCTGGCCGGCGAGATCGCGCAGCGACTGGCCGCTGCCGGCATCACTGCGCAACGCCACGACGAAGAGCCCGGCCTCGACCACGGCATCTGGAGCGTGCTGCGCTTCGCGTGGCCCGAGGCGCAGATCCCGGTCGTGCCGCTGGCCCTGGCACCGCATCAGCCGCCTGCCGTGCAATGGGCGATCGGCGAGGCGCTGGCGCCCTTGGCCGAGCAAGGCGTGCTGATCCTCGGCTCGGGCAGCATCACGCACAACCTGGGCCTGGTGTTTCGCGGCGGCGGACAGCCGCCCACCGGCGCGGCAGAAGTCGCCGAGAGCCGGGCCTTTCGCGAATGGGTCGCCCAGCGCGTGGCCGCGCACGATCGCGCCGCGCTGCTCGACTACCGCGCGCAGGCGCCGCATGCGGCCTACATGCATCCGAGCGACGAGCACTGGCTGCCGTTCTACATCGCGGCCGCGGCCGGTGGTCTGGCGGGTGCGTCGAGGCTGCACGAGGGCGTGACCTACGGCGTGCTGGGCATGGACGCCTATGCCTTCGGCGCGGGCGCGCAGGCGCTGTCGAAGGCACTCGCTGATACCCCAACTGACATCCCTAATTCGCGAGGGTGACGTCGCACTGACGGGCAGGAACCGGCAGCGCGCCTGCCTACACTGACCACTGGTCTGCACTTCAGGAGCGAACCATGAGTGAGTTCCACGCATTGCCCGTGCAAACCGTGCCTCCGGGCGGCCTGACCTTGAGCGCCTCGCGAGCGCGCGCCACGCTGAAGGATCCGGCACTGCGCCTGTACACCGATTTGCGCAGCGGCGCGGTCGTGGTGGTCCAGCCCGAGGATGGGGCCGACGCGACCCTGGCCCTGCTGATCCGCGCCGGCGTGCGCATGGCCCTGGTGGGCCGCGTGCGCGATGGCATCGGCGACGTGCACGGCCTGGTCACCGCCTCCGACCTCGCCGGCGAGCGCGCGACGCTGCGCGCGCTGGAGCGCGGTGTCGCGCACCAGGAGCTGAGCGTGGCCGACCTGATGACGCCGATCTCGCAATGGCCATCGGTCGACTTCGCGGCGCTGGGCCGCGCCCAGGTCGGCGACGTGATCGAAACGCTGCGCACCTCGGGCCGGCGCTATCTGCTGGTGACCGAGACCTCGATCACGCAGACGCCGTTGAAGAGCGGCGTGCCGGTGACGCGCCTGCGCGGCATGTTCTCGGCCAGCCGCATCGAGCAGGCGCTGGAGACGGCGCTGCCGGAGGATCTGCAGTCGAGGAGTTTTGCGGAGCTGCGGGTGGCGCTGGATCACGCTTGAGCGCCGCGGCGGGCCCCGCAGCCCGCGTCGCTTTGCAGTTCGGCTTGACAAGGCCGCATGTATTGCCAGAATGCAATACATGCGTGCGACAGCGGTCGCCCGCGTCAAGGAAGTTCGCGACGACGGGTCCATCATCGAGATCGTCATCTGGCAGCTTCCCGAGCCGGTGCCGCCGTGCACGCATCGCTACAAGTACCGGTTGTTCTTCGGTGCCGCGGGCGTTTGCCATGTGCGCTACGACAACGAGCGCGGCAAGGGCGACCACCGGCACCTCGGCAACGATGAGCAGGATTACGTCTTCACGACGATCGAATGCCTGATCGACGACTTCAGGAACGATGTCGAGGAGTGGGAGCAGGGATGAAGGCCATCATCGAAGTTGCGCGCAAGGGCTCGGTCTTCGACGTGGCTCGTCGTCAGGTCGAGCAGGCGCGGCGCGGACGTCCTGCCGACTTTCGGCTCGGCTTCGAATCGGCACGAGCACTGTTCGCCGAACTGACGCCCGCACGCCTCGACTTGCTCGATACCCTTCGCGGTATCGGCCCCTGCAGCGTCTACGCCCTGGCCAAGTCCGCCGAACGCAACTACTCCAACGTGCACACCGACGTCGCGCGGCTCGAGGAGCTGGGGTTGATCGAGCGCATCGAAGACGGCAGCGTCTCGGTGCCTTTCGATTCGGTCGAGATTCGCGTGCCGCTGGCGCGCGTCGCGTAGCGCTAACGCGCCGCCGCCGCGAAGAACGCATCCACCTGCTGCGACGCCTCGACCTTCGCGGCCTCGTGCAGGAAGCTCGCCTCGATGCTGTTGCGCGCCATTCGCCATGCATCGACCGCATCGAGCGCCGGCAGCGCCTCGAAGCACTGCGTGAAGTTGCGGTTCAGGTAGCCGCCGAAGTACGCCGGGTCGTCCGAGTTGATCGTCACGACCAGCCCCGCATCGAGCAGCTTCTTCAGCGGATGCGCATCCAGCGTCTTCACGACGCACAGCTTCAGGTTCGACAGCGGGCACACCGTCAGCGGCACGCGCTCGCGCGCCAGCCGCTCGACCAGCGCCGGGTCTTCGAGGCAGCGCACGCCGTGGTCGATGCGCTCGGCCTTCAGCACGTCGAGCGCGGCCTCGATGTACGCCGGCGGCCCCTCCTCGCCCGCATGCGCGACCACATGCAGCCCCAGCTCGCGGCAGCGCGCGAACACGCGCGCGAATTTCTCGGGCGGATGGCCGCGCTCGCTCGAATCGAGGCCGACGCCGATGAACTGATCGCGATAGGGCAGCGCCTGCTCCAGCGTCGCGAACGCCTCTTCCTCGCTCAGGTGGCGCAGGAAGCACATGATGTAGCTGACCGACACGCCCAGCTCGCCCAGTGCGATATCGGCTGCGCGCGTAAGGCCGTGCATCACGGTCGAAAACGGCACGCCGCGCGCGGTGTGCGTCTGCGGATCGAAGAAGACCTCGGCATGCAGCACGCCATCGGCCGCGGCGCGATGGAAGTAGGCCAGCGCCATGTCCTCGAAGTCCTCCTCGGCCAGCAGCACGCTGGCGCCGGCGTAGTAGATGTCGAGGAAGCTTTGCAGGTCGGTGAAGGCATAGGCCGCGCGCAACGCCTCGACGCTGTCGTAGGGCAGCTTGACCTTGTTGCGCTGCGCCAGCTCGAAGATCAGCTCGGGCTCGAGCGATCCCTCGATGTGGATGTGCAGCTCGGCTTTGGGCATGCGCTCGATCAGCGCAGGCAGCGCCTCGCGCGAGATGCGCGAAGGATCGAACGGCGGCGATGCGGTCTTCGTGGCCATCAGCACACTCCGAAGGTGATGCCGCGCTCGCGCAGCACGCGGCGATAGGCCGAACTCATGCGGTCGGCGGCGCTGTGCAGCTCGCGCACCGGCGCGGCGTCCGTGATCGGCAGCGGCTTGGGCCGTTGCGACTCCAGCACCGGCTGGTCCTGCGTGAAGATGGTGTGCTGGAAGGCGCTGATCTCTTCGTCGCTCGAGTCGAAGTCGGTCAAGGCCATGCGGAACCACACGCGGCTCGACTCGGGCGTCAGCGGGCACACGAACAGCGAGATCACGTCGCGATAGCCGCCCGGCGCGTGGCCGGCCATCGCATCGGGTGCCTTGGTCAGCACCGCGTTGAAAGGCGCGAGCGGCGCGGTCGGCACCTCGTAGCCGTAGGCGACCTCGCTGCCTTCGGTCGACAGGCGGTTGCTCTTCGGTTGCCAGGCGCGGCAGTCGATCGCGCACAGCGTGCCGTCCTCGCGCGTCTCGACGCGATAGGCGTTCATCGCCAGGTGATCGCGATCGCCGAGCCAGCCCTCGTGCACCAGGCCGAAGTGCGACAGGTCGAGAAAGTTCTCGACGATGCGCGGCGCGCTGGCCGCCACGTCGTAGGGGCCGACGATCAGCTTGCGCAAGCCGGCATCACGCTCGGCGGTGTCGATGGTCGTGCTGGCCTGCGAGGGCATCGACTCGCCGGCCGCCGCATCGAGCCGCACCCACACCAGGCCGGCCCATTCGTTCGCCGAATACGAGCAGGCGCGATGTCCGGCAGGCGGCGTGAACTCGGGCAGCGCGGGGATCGCGATGCAGCGCGCGTCGGCGTCGAAGCGCCAGCCGTGGTAGGGGCATTCGAGCGCGTCATCGACGATGCGGCCCATCGACAGCCGCGCGCCGCGATGCGGGCAGCGATCGGCGAAGGCGCGCACCGCGCCGCTGGCATCGCGCCACAGCACGAGGTCTTCGCCCATCAGCGAGGCGGCGAAGGGCGCGCCGGCCACGAGCGCGTCGGCGCGCGCCACCGGATGCCAGCAGGCCCGTTCGAGCGGCGGCGCGAGATTCGAGAGATCAGCCAATTGCATTCATCCAAAACACACAGGCCGCCCTGGCGATGCCGGGGCGGCCTGCGTTCGCGAGATGTGCGCCTGTCTCAGCGCGCCACCGTCATGCTCACTTGCCGCCCGGCACCTTGCCCTCGACGCCCTTGACGTAGAAGTTCACGCCGTGCAGGAACTTGTCGTCGGCCTTGGCGTCCTTGGCGATCAGCTCCTTGCCGTCCTGGCCGACGATCGGGCCGGTCCAGGGGTGGAAGCTGCCGTCGGCCAGGCCCGCCTTGATCTTCGCGACCTTCTCCTTCACCTCGGCGGGCACCTTGTCGGACACCGACACCAGGTCGATCATGCCTTCCTTGACGCCCCACCACACGCCTTCGCTCTTCCAGGTGCCGTCGAGCACGTCCTTGACGGCCTTCTTGTAGTACGGCGCCCAGTTGATGATCGACGAGGCGAGGTGCGCGTTCGGGCCGAACTTGCTCATGTCGGAGTCCCAGCCGAAGGCGAGCTTGCCGGCCTTCTCTGCCGTCTGCAGCACGGCGGCCGAGTCGGTGTTCTGGAACAGCACGTCGGCGCCCTGGTTGATCAGGCTTTGCGCGCCTTCGCCTTCCTTCGGCGGATCGAACCACTTGTTGACCCAGACCACCTTGGTCTTGATCTTCGGGTTCACCGACTGCGCACCGAGGGTGAACGAGTCGATGTTGCGGATCACCTCGGGGATGGGGATCGAGGCCACCACGCCCAGCGTGTTGGTCTTGGTCATCGAGCCCGCGATGACGCCGGCCATGTAGGCGCCCTCGTAGGTGCGCGAGTCGTAGGTGCGCATGTTCTCGGCCGACTTGTAGCCGGTCGCATGCTCGAACTTCACGTCCTTCGAATCGGCGGCGACCTTGAGCATCGGCTCCATGTAGCCGAAGGTGGTGCCGAAGATCAGCTTGTTGCCGCTGCCCACCATGTCGCGGATCACGCGCTCGGCGTCGGCCGCCTCGGGCACGTTCTCGACGTAGCTGGTGACGATCTTGTCGCCGAACTCGGCTTCGACGGCCTTGCGCGCCGTGTCGTGCGCGAAGGTCCAGCCGGCGTCGCCGACCGGGCCCACGTAGGCGAAAGCGATCTTCAGCGGTTCGGGCTTGGCGGGCGCTGCAGCCGAGGCCGGTGCGGCCGCGGGAGCGGGTGCCGCTTCTTCCTTCTTGCCGCAGCCCACGAGGGCGGCGGCGGCGGCCAGCGAGGCCAGGCCGGTGAAGCGGATCAACGCACGCTTCGAGATCGAGGTCATGTCGACTCCTGGATGTGGATGTTGTGGACTGCCTTGCAGCGGGTCGAGGATCGCGATGGGCCGGCGGATTATCGTGCCGCTCAGCTGCCTGGGAAGAACGGCTTGCCCAATGACGCCGGCATGTTCACGCGGATCCACGTCGGGTTGCGCGAGATCAGCACCAGCACCACGATCGTCGCGAGATAGGGCATCGCCGTGAGCAGCTGGCTCGCGACCTGCACGCCCTCGCCCTGCAGGTGGAACTGGAGCATGGTCACGCCCCCGAACAGGTAGGCACCGAGCAAGACCCGTGCCGGTCGCCAGGTCGCGAAGGTGGTGAGCGCGAGTGCGATCCAGCCCTTGCCGGCCGTCATGCCCTCGACCCACAGCGGCGTGTAGACCACCGAGAGATAGGCACCGGCCACGCCGCACAGCGCGCCGCCGGCCATCACCGCGAGCAATCGGATGCGGCGCACCGGATAGCCCAGCGCATGCGCCGACTCGGGCGACTCGCCGACCGCGCGCAGCACCAGGCCGGCGCGCGAGCGATAGAAGAACCAGGCCAGCGCGACCGTCAGCGCGATCGCGAGGTAGACCATCGGATGCTGCTTGAACAGTGCCGTGCCGACGAAGGGAATGTCGGCCAGGCCCGGGATCTCGAAGCGCGCGCGCTCGGGCAGGCGCTCTTGCGTGAAGCGGATGCCGACGAAGGCCGAGAAGCCCGCGCCGAACAGGCTCAACGCGAGGCCCGAGGCGTACTGGTTGGTGTTGAGCCAGATCACCAGCACGCCGAAGGCCGCGGCCAGCAGCGCGCCTGCGAGCGCACCGGCGCCGAAGGCCAGCCAGTCGCTGCCGGTGGTGACCGCGGTCGCGAAGCCGGCGATCGCGGCGACCAGCATCATCCCCTCGGCACCGAGGTTGACGATGCCGGCGCGCTCGTTGATCAACAGGCCCAGGCCGGCGATCGCGAGCACGGTGCCGGCGCTGAGGGTCGAGGCGATGAGGAGGGCGATGGCGTCCATGCTCATGCCTCCTTGGCGACGGCGGCGACCGGCGCGGTGTGCCCGCCCGGCACATGCTTGGGCTTCCACCGCACGCGGTAATGGATCAGCGTGTCGCAGGCCAGCAGCGCGAACAGCAGCAGGCCCTGGAACACGCCGGTGATCGACTTGGGCAGGCCCAGCCGCGACTGCGCGAGTTCGCCGCCGATGTAGAACATGCTCATCAGGATGCCCGACAGCACGATGCCCACCGGATGCAGCCGGCCGACGAAGGCCACGATGATGGCCGCGAAGCCGTAGCCCACCGGCACATAGGGCGTGAGCTGGCCGAGCGGCCCGGCCGCCTCGAGCCCGCCGGCCAGGCCCGCCATGCCGCCCGACAGCAGCAGCGCGGTCCACAGCGCGCGACGCGACGAGAAACCGGCATAGCGCGCCGCGGCCGGCGCAAGCCCGCCGACCTGCAGCTGAAAGCCCGCGTAGGTGCGAAACAGGAAGATCCAGAAGCCCGCCACCGCCGCGAGCGCGATCAGCACGCCCACATGCGCACGAAAGCCGTCGACCAGCTTCGGGATCTTGGTCGCGGCCGCGAAGGTCACGGTCTGCGGGAAGTTGTAGCCGGCCGGGTCCTTCCACGGGCCGTAGACGAGGTAGCTCAGGAGCATCTCGGCGACATAGACCAGCATCAGGCTCACGAGGATCTCGTTGGCGCTGAAGCGGTCGCGCAAGAAGGCGGTGATCGCGGCCCAGGCCGCGCCGCCGGCGATGCCGGCCGCGAGGATCGCCAGCACGATCCAGCGCGAGCTGTCGGGGCCGGCGTTCATCGCGACGCCGCCGGCGCAGATCGCGCCCAGCACGAACTGGCCTTCGGCGCCGATGTTCCAGAGGTTGGAGCGAAAGCACACCGCCAGGCCCAGCGCGATCAGCACCAGCGGCGTCGCCTTGATCGCGATCTCGCTCCAGGCATAGGCGCTCTTCACGGGCTCGACGAAGAACACCTGCAGCCCGCGCAGCGGATCCTTGCCGAGCAGCCAGAACAGGATCACGCCCACCACCACCGTGATCGCCAGCGCGATCAGCGGCGAGGCCAGCGACATCGCCTTCGACGGCTGCGGCCGCGCCTCAAGCTTCAGCATGCGCGGTCTCCTCTTGCTTCTTGTCCCACAGCCCGCTCATCCATTCGCCGATCTGCTCCACCGTCGCGTCGCTGGTCGCGACGCTCGGGCTCAATCGGCCGCGCGCGATCACGACCAGCCGGTCGGAGATCTCGAACAGCTCGTCCAGCTCTTCGCTGACCACCAGCAGCGCGCAGCCGGCGTCGCGCAGCTTCAGCAGCTCGCCGCGGATCTGCGCGGCGGCGCCGACATCGACACCCCAGGTCGGCTGAGAAACGATCAGCAGCTTCGGCCCCGCATCGATCTCGCGCCCGACGATGAACTTCTGCAGGTTGCCGCCCGACAGCGACTTCGCCGCCGACTCCGGCCCGCCGGCCTTGACGTTGAAGCGCGCGATCAGCGACTGCGCCAGCGCGCGCACTTCACCCGTGCGCAGCCAGCCGCCCGCGCGGACCGCGCCGGTGCGCGTGAGCAGCGTGTTCTGCGCCAGCGACATCGTCGGCACCGCGCCGCGGCCCAGCCGCTCCTCGGGCACGAAGTGCAGGCCCAGGCGGCGGCGCTTGCGCGGCGAGGCCTGCGAGATGTCGGTGCCGAACAGCGTGATCGAGCCGTGCGGCGCGCGCGTGTCTTCGCCGGAGAGCGCGGCCATCAGCTCCTGCTGGCCGTTGCCCGAGACACCGGCGATGCCGAGGATCTCGCCGGCACGCAGCTCGAGCGAGAGATTGGCCAGCGACACGCCGAACTGGTCGAGCTTGGGCAGGCTGAGCTTGTCGACGCGCAGCGCGACGTTGCCCGGCCGCGCCTGGCGATGCTCCAGCGCAGGCGGCTCGGCGCCGATCATCAGGCGCGAGAGGCCGGCGTTGGTCTGTTCGCTGGGATCGACCTCGCCGGTCACGCGGCCGGCGCGCAGCACCGTGCAGTGATGGCACAGCGCGCGGATCTCGTCGAGCTTGTGGCTGATGTAGAGGATGGAGCAGCCGCGCTCGGCGAGCTTGCGCAGCGTGACGAAGAGCTTGTCGACCGCCTGCGGCGTCAGCACCGAGGTCGGCTCGTCGAGGATCAGCAGCTGCGGATCGGTCAGCAGCGCGCGCACGATCTCCACGCGCTGGCGCTCGCCGACCGACAGCGTGTGCACCGGCCGCTCGGGATCGACCTCCAGGCCGTAATCGCCGGCCACGGCGCGGATGCGCTCGCTCACTTGCGCCAGCGTCATGCTCTTGCCCAGGCCCAGCCAGACGTTCTCGGCCACGGTCAGCGTGTCGAACAGCGAGAAGTGCTGGTAGACCATGCTGATGCCCAGCTCGCGCGCGGCCTGCGGGCTCGCCACCTCCACCGGCTGGCCGTTCCACAGGATCTCGCCTTCGTCGGGCCGCACCGCGCCGTAGATGATCTTCATCAGCGTCGACTTGCCGGCGCCGTTCTCGCCCAGCACGGCATGGATCTGCCCCGGCGCGACCTTCAGGCTGACCCGGTCGTTGGCCTTGACCGCCGGGTACTGCTTGCTGATGTCGACCAGTTCGAGTCGTAGCGGCGGCGTGGACATGGCGTGAAGCGCGGTTCTGGCGCGGTTCCGGGAATTCAATGGCGCTCGAACCGGCGGATCCCGGCGACGCGCGTCTCGACGAGATTGCGTTCGTCGCCCAGCGTCAGCCAGGCGAACACGCGCTCGTGCAGGTCCCGTGCCAAGGCGTCGCGGTGCGTCGCGACCGGTCCCACGGCCCAGTCCCATACCGCGAGGTCGGCGAGTGTACCGGCGTCGAACGAGCCGATTTCTTGCGACAAGCCCAGTGCCCGCGCGGCACCGCGCGTCGCGGCGTGCAGCAGTTGCCAGGCGCTGGGCTTGACGCCGCGCATCGCCTGGACCTTGTAGGCATCGGCCAGGTTGCGCTGCATCGACAAGCTGGTGCCGCCGCCGACATCGCTGGCGATCGAGACGTTCACGCCGGCCTCGTCCGCCGCGCGCCAATCGAACAGGCCGCTGCCGAGGAAGAGGTTGCTCGAAGGGCAAAACGCGATCTGCGCGCCGGCCTCGGCCAGGCGCGCGCGGTCGGCGTCGTCGAGCCAGATGCCATGGGCCAGCACCGCGCGTTCGTTGAGCAGGCCGGCGCGTTCGTAGACGTCGAGATAGCTGCGCGCGCTGGGAAACAGCTCGGCGACCCAGCGCACCTCGTCCTGGTTCTCTGCGACGTGGGTCTGCATGTACAGGCCCGGCAGCTCGGCCAGCAGCCGCCCGGCCATCGCGAGCTGGGCGTCGGTGCTGGTGGGCGCGAAGCGCACGGTCAGCGCGTAGGCGAGGCGGTCCTTGCCATGCCACTTGGCGATCAGCTCGCGGCTGTCGGCCTCGGAGGATTCGAGCGTGTCGCGCAGGCCGTCGGGCGCGTGGCGGTCCATCAGGCACTTGCCGGCCACCAGCCGCATGCCGCGCGACTGCGCGGCGGCGAACAGCGCGTCGGCGCTGACCTTGTGCACGGTCGGGAACACGACCGCGGCCGTCGTGCCGTGGGCCAGCAGCGCATCGAGGAAGCGCGCGGAGCCGTCGCGCGCGATGGCCTCGTCGACGAAGCGCTGCTCGGCCGGGAAGGTGTAGGTCTCGAGCCAGTCGAGCAGCGCGGTGCCGTGGCTCGCGATCACGTCGAGCTGCGGGCTGTGCACGTGGGTGTCGATGAAGCCCGGCGTGATCAGCTTGCCCTGGTGGTCGATGCGCTCGTAGCCGGCGGGCGGCTCGGCGGCCTGTGCGCCGGTGATGCGTCCGTCTTCGATCAGCAGCCAGTGGCCGGCGCGAAAGCGCACGCCGGCGGCGTCGCGCGGCGCGGCGAAGCCGGGATCGGCCTCGAAGTCGAGCAGGTCGCCGCGCACGGCGATCTTGGTGGGAGGTACTGCGTTCACTGCGATGTCTTGTTGCGACCGCCGCCCAGCTCGCGCGCGACGTCGCGCACCCTCTCACGCAACCAGCGTGCCGAGGCGGTGTGGTGGCTCAGGTCGTGCCACAGCTGGTAGTAGACCAGCTGCGGAAACGCGACCGGGCAGCGCACGATGCGCAGCGGCAAGGTGTCCAGGTAGCGCGAGCAGAACAGCCGCCCGGTCGTGAGCACCAGGCGCGAGCGCGCCACCATCAGCGGCGCCAGCCCGAAATGGGGCGTGCGCACCGCGATCTCGCGCGCCAGGCCCTGGGCCGCGAGCTGCTCGTCGATCACGCCCTGCGCGCCGGCCGACATCGGCGTGGGCGCGATGTGCTGGGCGGCGAGGTAGCGCTCGGCGGTCCACCAGCGCGGGTTGGTCACCGCCGGATGGTCGGCCGCGACCAGGCAGACCACGTCGTCGGCCAGCAAGCGGCCGAGGTGCAGCTCCTCCGGCGGTGCGAGCCAGTTGCCGATCACGAGATCGGCCTCGCCGCGCGCGAGGCTCTTGCGGTAATCGAACTCGCGCGTCAGCGGCAGGATCTCGAGCGTGCTGCCGGGCGCCATCTCGCGAACGCGCGAGACCAGCTCGGGCAGGAACAGCGGATCGAGGTAGTCGCTCGCGGCGATGCGAAAGGTCGTGGTGCTGGTGGCCGGATCGAAGGCCAGCGCCGCGGCGCGCGCGCCGAACACCTGCTGCGCGTGGCGCAGCAGCTCGGCGGCGGGCTCCAGGAGCTCGAGCGCGACCGGCGTCGGCGCGAGGCCGCCGCCCGAGCGCACCAGCAGCGGATCGCCGATCAGCGTGCGCAGCCGCTTCAGCTGGGCGCTGACGGCCGGCTGCGTGGAGGCGAGCCGCATCGCGGCCCTCGAAACGCTGCGCTCGGTGATCACGGTGTGCAGGACCCGGACGAGGTAGAGCTCGATGTTGTCGAAAACCGCCCGCTGCGCCATGCGATTGCCCATATAGATGGAATCAGGGAAATCGTATACACACGGGGGCTCAACGGAGTACCTTTCGGGTATGTCCCAGGCACTTGAACCCGCGATTCGCCGCACTGCGCGGCCGCTGCGCTTCTTCCATCGCGGCGCGATCGTCGAGGTCGGCGACGCGGCGCCGACGCGCAGCGTGCTGCAGTGGCTGCGCGAGGACGCGCGCGCGTGCGGCACCAAGGAAGGCTGCAACGAAGGCGACTGCGGTGCCTGCACAGTGCTGCTCGGATCGAAGGCGGACGATGGATCGCTGGCGCTGCGCAGCGTCAACGCCTGCCTGACGCTGCTGCCGATGATCGACGGCCAGGCGCTGTTCACCGTCGAGGACCTGAAGACCATCGCCGGCGGCGCGCTGCATCCGGTGCAGCAGGCCCTGGTCGACTGCCACGGCTCGCAATGCGGCTTCTGCACGCCGGGCTTCGCGATGAGCATGGCGGCCTGCTACGAGCAGCACTGCGAGGCCGGCACGCGACCCGACCGCCAGCAGCTCGCCGACGAGCTGGCCGGCAACCTGTGCCGCTGCACCGGCTACCGGCCCATCCTCGATGCCGGCGAGCGCATGTTCGAGCTGCCCGCGAAGCGGCTCGATGCGCAGCCGGTGCTGGCCGCGTTGCAGACGCTGGCGGGCGATGCGCCGCTGCGCTACGCGGCGGCGGGCGGTCGCTTCGATGCGCCGCACACCGTCGATGAACTGGCCGCGCTGCTCGAGGCCTCGCCCGGCGCGCGGCTGATCGCCGGCGCGACCGACATCGGCTTGTGGATCAACAAGCAGTTCCGCGAGTTGCCGCATCTGGTGCATGTGGGCGCGGTCGATTCGATGAAGCGCGTGCAGCTCGACGGCGACACGCTGGTGATCGGTGCGGCGGCGCCGCTCGAGCAAGCCTGGTCGGCGCTGGCCGAGCACGTGCCGGCGATGCGCGAGCTGTGGCTGCGCTTCGCGTCGCCGCCGGTGCGCCATGCCGGCACGATGGGCGGCAACCTCGCCAACGGCTCGCCGATCGGCGACAGCGCGCCGGCGCTGATCGCGCTGCGTGCGTCGTTGCGGCTGCGGCGCGGCGCGAGCGAGCGCATCGTGCCGCTCGACGACTTCTATCTCGACTACATGAAAAACCGGCTCGAGCCGGGCGAGTTCATCGAGGCGATCGAGGTGCCACTGCCCTCGCCCGCGATCCAAGTGCGCGGCTGGAAGCTCTCGAAGCGCTACGACAGCGACATCTCGGCGATCGCCTGCGGATTGACCCTGACGCGCGCGGCCGACCATACGGTCGCCGATGCGCGCTTCGCGTTCGGCGGCATGGCGGCGATCGTCAAGCGCGCGCAGGCGGCCGAGGCCGCGGTGAACGGGCAGCCCTGGAGCGAGGCGACGATCGATGCCGCGATCGCCGCATTGGCCCAGGACTTCTCGCCGCTGACCGACCTGCGCGCCTCGCGCGACTACCGGCTGCGCGCGGCGGGCAATCTGCTCAAGCGCTTCTGGCTGGAGACGCGTACCGATGCGCCGCTGGCGGCGTCAGCGACGAGCGTGTGGCACGCCAAGCTGGTGGGAGCGCCGGCATGAACACCAGCCGCGACGCCTTCCTCGCCAGCCCGACCGCCCAAGGCGTCGGCGCGAGCCGCCCGCACGAATCGGCCGCGCTGCACGTGGCCGGCGAGGCCGCCTACATCGACGACCTGCCCGAACTCGCCGGCACGCTTCATGCGGCGCTGGGCCTGTCGCCGATCGCGCACGGCAAGCTGGTCTCGATCGACATCGAACGACTCGCCGCGATGCCCGGCGTCGTCGCGGTGATCACCGCGCAAGACATCCCCGGCACCAACGACTGCGGCCCGATCGTCCACGACGACCCCATCCTCGCCGACGGCACGCTGCACTACCTCGGCCAGCCGGTGTTCGCGGTGATCGCGAGCGATCGCGAACTCGCGCGCCGCGCCGCGGCACTCGCGAAGGACGTCATCCGCTGCGAGCCGCTCGAACCCGTGCTGACCGCGAAGGACGCGCACGCACGCCAGCAGTACGTGCTGCCGCCGATGCACCTGATCCGCGAAAGCACGCCCGGCGCCTCGCGACGCGCGATCGAGTCGGCCCCGCACCGCCTGACCGACACGCTCTCGGTCGGCGGCCAGGAGCAGTTCTATCTCGAAGGCCAGATCAGCTACGCGCTGCCGCAGGAAGGCGCAGCGATGCGCGTGCACTGCTCGACCCAGCACCCGAGCGAGATGCAGCACCTGATCGCGCATGCGCTGGGCCTGGCCTCGCATGCGGTGCAGGTCGAATGCCGCCGCATGGGCGGCGGCTTCGGCGGCAAGGAGTCGCAGTCGGCGCTGTTCGCCTGTGTCGCGGCGGTCGCGGCGGCGAAGCTCGGCCGCCCGGTCAAGCTGCGGCCCGATCGCGACGACGACTTCCTCGTCACCGGCCGGCGCCACGGCTTCGAGTACGCCTTCGACATCGGCTTCGACGACGAGGGCCGCATCCTCGGCGCCGAGATCGACATGATCTCCAACGCCGGCTTCAGCGCGGACCTCAGCGGCCCGGTGATGACGCGCGCGCTGTGCCACTTCGACAATGCCTACTGGCTGCCCGAGGTCGCGATGCACGGCTTCTCGGCGCGCACCAACACGCAGAGCAACACGGCCTTTCGCGGCTTCGGCGGGCCGCAGGGCGCGATCGCGGTCGAGGTGATCCTCGATTCGATCGCACGACGCCTGAAGCGCGATCCGCTCGACGTGCGGCGCGCCAACTTCTACGGCGCCAGCGACGGCCAGGATTCCGCAACCGCGCGCAACACCACGCCCTACGGCCAGCACGTCGAAGACAACGTGATCGCCGCGCTGGTCGACCAGCTCGCGCTCACCAGCGACTACGCCGCGCGCCGCGCCGAGATCGCCGCGTGGAACGCGCAAAGCCCGGTGCTGCAGCGCGGCCTCGCGCTCACGCCGGTGAAGTTCGGCATCTCGTTCAACGTCGCGCATTTCAACCAGGCCGGCGCGCTGGTCCATGTCTACACCGACGGCTCGGTGCTGGTGAACCACGGCGGCACCGAGATGGGCCAGGGCCTGAACACCAAGGTCGCGCAGGTGGTCGCGCACGAGCTGGGCATCGCGCTCGAACGCGTGCGCGTCACGGCCACCGACACCAGCAAGGTCGCCAACACCTCGGCCACCGCGGCTTCGACCGGCAGCGATCTCAACGGCAAGGCTGCGCAGGACGCGGCGCGCAAGATCCGCGAGCGCATCGCCGCGCACCTGGCCGAAAAGCACGGCGTGGATGTCGCGCAGGTCCGCTTCGCCGACGGCGAGGTCGCGATCGGCGCGCAGCGCATCGCCTTTTGCGAGGCCGCGATGTCGGCCTACACCGCGCGCGTGCAGTTGTGGAGCGACGGCTACTACGCCACGCCCGGCCTGCACTGGGATCGCGACAAGCTGCGCGGCAAGCCCTTCTTCTATTTCGCCTACGGCGCGGCCTGCAGCGAGGTGATCGTCGACACGCTGACCGGCGAGCACCGCCTGCTGCGCGCCGACGTGCTGCACGACGTCGGCCGCTCGCTGAACCCGGCGATCGACATCGGCCAGGTCGAAGGCGCCTTCATCCAGGGCATGGGCTGGCTGACGATGGAAGAGCTGGTCTGGCATCCCAAGTCGGGCCTCTTGATGACGCACGCGCCGTCGACCTACAAGATCCCGACCGCGAACGACTGCCCTGCCGTGTTCAACGTGGCGCTGTACGAGAACGACAACGTCGCCGACAGCATCCATCGCAGCAAGGCGGTCGGCGAGCCGCCGCTGTTGCTGCCGTTCTCGGTCTTCCTCGCGATCCGCGATGCGGTCTCGGCCGCGGGCGGGCATCGCGTCGATCCGCCGCTGCGCGCGCCGGCGACGCCGGAGGCGGTGCTGGACGCGCTCGACGCGGTGCGCTCATGAGCGTCGCGCTGCGCTCGCAGGCCTTGCGCTGGCTGGCGCAGGGCCGAGGCGCGCAATGGGTCGAGGTGATCGCGACGCGCGGATCGGTGCCGCGCGAGGCCGGCACGCGCATGCTGGTCGCGGCCGACGCGGTGGCCGGCACCATCGGCGGCGGGCACCTGGAACTGCAGGCGATCGCGCTGGCGCGTTCGCGGCTCGCCAGCGGCGAAGTCGCGCCGCAGGAGCAGGCCATCGCGCTCGGGCCGACGCTCGGCCAGTGCTGCGGCGGCGCGGTGACGCTGCGCTATCGCTCGCTCGACGAGGCCTCGCTGGCGGACTGGTCGCTGCCCGCGCCGCGCTTCACGCTGCAGCTGTACGGCGCCGGCCATGTCGGGCGCGCGGTGGTGCGCCTGCTCGAGGGCATCGACTGCCGCGTGCAGTGGATCGACGAGCGCGAGGACGAATTCCCGCCGGCAGACGAGTTCGATGCGCCCCACATCGAGCGCGTGTGCGTCGACGCGGTCGAGGCCGAGGTCGCGTCGGCGCCCGAGGGCGCTTGCTATCTGGTGATGACGCACCGCCACGACCTCGACCTGCGCATCGCCGAGGCGGTGCTGGAGCGGGCCGACTTTCGCTGGCTCGGGCTGATCGGCTCGCAGACCAAGCGTGCGCGCTTCGTGCATCACTTCGAGCGGCGCGGCATTCCGTCGGCGACCATCGATCGCATGGCGTGCCCGATCGGCGTGGCGGGCATCGAGGGCAAGGAGCCCGAGGTGATCGCGGTCGCGGTGGTGGCGCAACTGCTTCAGCAGCGATGAGCCGCCTGCCCTTCCCCGGCCACCAATCTCCCTCGGCCAGCTTCGATGCGCCGTTCGAGATGCTCGACGCCTGCCACGAGCGCGTGCGGCGTTCGCTCGCGCTGATCGACAAGCTGGTCGAACACCTGCGCGCCGAGCGCTTCGACGCGCAGGCGCAGGAAGCCGCGCGCGACGTGCTGCGCTACTTCGACCTCGCCGCGCCGCTGCATCACCAGGACGAGGAGCTGCACGTGTTCCCGCCGATCGAGGACGCCTTCGCCCACCAGGTGCGCCAGCTGCGCGAGGACCACCGCGCGATGTCGATCGCCTGGTCGCAGCTGCGCGTGCCGCTCGCCGCGATCGCGGCCGATCCGAACACCGCCCGCGAGCCCGGCTTCGTCGCCGGACTGCAGGCGGCCGCGGCCGCGCATGCGCAGCTGTACGCGCAGCATCTCGAGACCGAGGACGGCATCGTCTTCCCGGCCGCGCGCGAAAGCGTGCAGGACCCCGCCGCGATGGGCGCCGAGATGGCGGCGCGGCGCCGGCGCTAGCGCCTCATCCGCCGCTGCGGTCGTCGCTGCGGCCGCCCCCGGCGCCGCGCTGTGCGCGACTCCCGGGCTGGCGCCGACCGGCTTTCGTCGCCGGGCCGCGCGCAAGGCGCGGGCCCCGGCCCCACGCCGCGCTTGGCGAACCGCGCGCGAGCAGCCACACTTGCCCCCTCGCATGCGCCCCGCGCGCATCCATCGAGTGCCCTCCTGGGAGGTTCGTGATGGCACACGGTCAGTCGGCATCCGACGAGCTCTGGCAAACCGTTCCCGGTCACCAGATCGAGCGCTTCGTCGCGGCCTTCAAGCGCCTGGGCGTCGATCTCGCGCCGACGCGCGAGGACATCGGCTTCGACCTCGCCGACGTGCGCGCCGACACGCCGCTCGATGCGCGCCGCGTCGCAGCCTGGGTCGAGCGCCAGCTCGAGGCGCATCCGCATCGCGGCCTGGGCCTGATCTACAGCGAGGCCCTGCTGCCGCTGCACCTGGGCATGCTCGGCTACGCGATCGTGTCTGCGGAGACGCTGGGCGATGCGGCGCGCTGCTGGGTCGAGTACTCCGCGCTGGTGCGGCCCTACATGGTCACCGGCATGCAAAAGCGCGAAGACGGGCTGATCGAGGTCAGCTTCGTCGAGCGCGAGATGCCGATGGCCGGGCCGCTGATGCGCGCCTTCTGCCTCGAGCGCGATCTCGCCGGCTGGGCGCATGCGATGCGTGCGCTGGTCGGGCCGGGGCGGCACATCGAGGAGGTGCATTGCGCCTATCCCGATCCGCAGCTGCCCGATGCCTATCGCGAGGTGTTCGGCTGCCCGGTGCGCTATTCCAAGCCGGTCAGCTGCCTGCTGTTCCAGCCCGACCTGCTCGATCGGCCGATGCGCTTCGCGCACGGCGAGGCGCACGACATCTGCGTGCAGCAGTGCGAACAGCTGCTCACGCGCATGAACTCCGCCTCGAGCACCACCACGGCGCTGCGCCGCATGATGCTCGAGCGCCCGCGCCGCCTGCCCGATCTCGACGAGGCCGCCGCGGTGCTGCGCACCAGCTCGCGCACGCTGCGCCGCCGGCTGCTCGAGGAGAACACCTCGTACTCGCAGGTGCTGCACGAGGTGCGCATGCGCCTGGCCTGCGACTTCCTCACCGGCACGCAGTTGCCGGTCGGCGAGATCGCCGCGCTGCTCGGCTACTCCGACGAATCGGCGCTCGGCCGCGCGTTTCGGCGCAGCCATGCGCAGACGCCGCGGGCCTGGCGCGTGGCGCAGCGCGCCGCGGCCTGATCGGCCGATTCGGCCACGCGTTTTTTCACGCTGGCCCCTGAGATCGGAAAGCGCTTTTCCCGCGCGATTTGGGCGGAACTAATCGCCTTGATCGCTGCGATCGCGTCGGGTCCACTCGAAGACAGTGATGACTCGCGATCAACCGCGCGACTTCGAAGCTAGACCGAAAGAGTTCTCAGGGATGGAGGAAGCCGCAGTGATGGGCCGGCAGCGTACCGGCACCAGCAAGCAACCCGCGTCCGCGACGAGCATGGCGAAAGACCGTGCCGGCGCGGCCGGGTCGGCTGGCCGCGGCCCGCTGATCGGCGGCCTGCTGCTCGTGGTCGCGCTGATGGCGCTGCTGAGCATCGCCAGCGTCACCGTGCTGTCTTCGCTGCGCGCCTACGTGAGCGGCGAGAGCCTCTATGCCAAGGGCCAGAAGGAGGCGGTGCGCGCGCTGGATCGCTACATCGACTCCGGCAGCCCGAACGACCACGCCCGCTTCCTCACCGCGCTCGCGATGCCGCTGGGCGACCGCGAGGCGCGCATCGCGCTCGACGCGCCCGAATTCGACTACGAGGCTGCGCGCCTGGGCTTCCTGCGCGGCGGCAACCACGACGACGACATCGCCGGCATGGTGCGGCTGTACCGCTGGTTCGGCACGCTGCCGATGGTCTCCGATGCGATCGCGACCTGGGCCGAGGCCGACGAGGAAGTCGTGCGGCTCGAAGGCATGGGCCGCGGCGTGCGCGAACTGATCGCACGCGGGCCCATTCCCGCCGAGCTGCGCGCGCAGATGCACACGCAGCTGGACAACGCCAACTTCCGCCTCGACGTGCTCGAGCAGCGTTTCTCGAACCGCCTGGGCGAGGTCTCGCGGCTGGTGAGCGGCGCGCTGATCTCGGCGGTGGTGCTGCTCGCGGCGCTGATCACGCTGATCGCCGCGCACTTCGTCGAGCGCACGCTGGCGCGCCTGTCGGCCTCGCGCAGCGCGCTGCGCGAGAGCAACAAGCGCTGGGAGCTCGCGGCCACTGCCGGCGGACTCGGCGTGTTCGAGTGGGACGTCGATCGCGACGAGTTCCTGCTCGATGCGCGCAGCCTCGCGCTGTGCGGCTGGCCCGGCGATTCGGCGGTGCTGAGCGCCGCTCAGCTGTGCAGCTCGATGCACCCCGAGGACCAGCGGCCGCTGCGCGATGCCGCGAGGCTCGCCGCCGCGCACGGGCGCACCTGGATAGAGCGGTACCGCGTGTTCGCCGCCGACGGCGCCATGCGTCACATCGAGGTCAGCGCCAGCATGAACCACGAGGTCGGCGCGAGCGGCGGCCGCATGGTCGGCGTGATCCGCGACGTCACCGAGCACCTGCAGGCCGACCGCCTGCGCACCGACAAGGCCGCGGCCGAGCGCGCCAACGAAGCCAAGACCGAGCTGCTGTCACGCGTGAGCCACGAGCTGCGCACCCCGCTGAACGCCATTCTCGGCTTCGCGCAGCTGATGGCCGAGGACGCGCGCGAGCCGCTGAGCGCCGCGCAGGCCGAACGCGTGGGCCGCGTGCTCGACGGCGGACGGCACCTGCTCGATCTCGTCAACGAGGTGCTGGACCTGAGCAGCCTCGACCAGGGCAATGCGCTGCTGGTGATCGAGCCGGTCGATCTGCAGGGCCTGGTCGACGCCAGCTTGCACCTGCTCGCGCCGCTGGCCGATGCGCGCGGCATCGCGCTGTCGGCCAAGCCGGCGGCCGAGCCGCTGATCGCGCACTGCGACCGCCGGCGCATCGAGCAGGTGCTGTTGAACCTGATCTCGAACGCGATCAAGTACAACCGCCCGAACGGCAGTGTCGAGGTCGAGCTGCTGTGCGTGGACGGCGCGACGACGATCGCGGTGCGCGACACCGGCATCGGCATGACGGCCCAGCAGCTCGAGCACCTGTTCGAGCCCTTCAACCGGCTCGGCTCGGAACACAGCGGCATCGAGGGCGCGGGCCTGGGGCTGGTGCTGTGCCGCAAGCTGGTCGAGCTGCACGGCGGGCGCCTGCGCATCGACAGCCGCCCGCGCGAAGGCACGCTGGCGCAGGTGATGCTGCCGCGCGCCGCGGCGACACCCTGCGACGCACCGGCGTCCTGCCCGGCGGTGAACGAATGCACGCCCGAGCGGCGCCCCTGCGTCACCGATGCGAGCGTGCTCTACGTCGAGGACAACCCGGTCAACGTGGTGCTGGTGCAGCAGCTGCTGCAGCGTTGGCCGCAGGTGCGGCTGCACATCGCCGAGACCGGTGGCGCCGGCATCGAGATGGCGCGCGCGCGTCGGCCCGACCTGGTGCTGCTCGACATGCAGTTGCCCGACATGGACGGCCTCGCAGTGCTCGACGCGCTGCGCGCCGATGCGACGACCGCGACGCTGCCGGTCATCATGGTCTCGGCCAGCGCGATGGCCGAGCAGGTCGACGGCGCGCTGCGGCGCGGCGCGAGCGGCTATCTGACGAAGCCGATCGACTTCGAGCAGTTCGCGAACGAGGTGGGCAAGCAGTTGCGCGGGCGCTAGGTGCTTTGACCGTCTCTTCGCGCTTCGGGCGCAAGAGCGGAGGTATCGACGCCCTCGACGACGATCAGCGTCAACACCCTCGCCGCGACGGCAGAGCCGATCGAAGGCTACACGCGACTGAGGCTCAACAAGGCTCAACCTCACCCGTAGCGATTCGAGTTCCGAGGCCGTTGCGCTTGCGCGCGTCGCCGTTTGTTCTGCACCTGCCTGCTTCCAGCGAAGAAGACCGGACCGATGACGGCAGAGATCCGCAGGACCGATGTCGTCGGAAAGTGAAGATCGCCCGTGAGGCCTTCCGTCAGCCCTCGGCCACCGGATGGTTGGCCATCATCTCCAGCGCCTTCACCAGCGCCGAGTGATCCGAATCCCCCAGTCCATTGGCCGCGCAAGCTTGCATCAACTGCGCCGCATTCGCCGTCTGCGGCAGGCTCACGCCCAGCGCCTTGGCGCCTTGCAGCGCGAGGTTCAGATCCTTCTGGTGCAGCTTGATCCGGAAGCCCGGATTGAACGTGCGCTTGATCATGCGCTCGCCATGCACCTCGAGGATGCGGCTCGATGCGAAGCCGCCCATCAGCGCGGCGCGCACCTTGGCCGGGTCCGCGCCGGCCTTGCTCGCGAACACCAGCGCCTCGCCGACCGCGGCGATGTTGAGCGCCACGATGATCTGGTTCGCCACCTTCGTGATCTGGCCCGCGCCGGCATCGCCGACGTGCGTGATGTTCTTGCCCATCAGCGCGAACAGCGGCTGCACGCGCTCGAACACCGCGGCCTTGCCGCCGACCATGATGGTCAGCGAGGCCGCCTTCGCGCCGACCTCGCCGCCGGAGACCGGCGCGTCGAGCCAGTCGGCGCCGGTGGCTTCGATGCGCTTGGCGAAGGCCTGCGTCTCGATCGGCGAGATCGAGCTCATGTCGACCACGGTCTTGCCCGCGCTCAAGCCCGCCGCGACGCCGTTCTCGCCGAACAGCACCAGCTCCACGTCCGGCGTGTCCGGCACCATCGTGAAGATCACCTCGGCGTTCTTCGCCACTTCGGCCGGCGTCTTGCACGCGACCGCGCCCGCGTCGGTCAACGACGCCGGCACCTGGCTGCGCGTGTTGACGAACAGCTCGTGGCCGGCGGCGCGCAGGTGGCCCGCCATCGGGGCGCCCATGATGCCCAGGCCGATGAATCCGATCTTCATGTCTTGTTCCTCGTGAGGTCTGTTCAGTAAGCGCCGCCCAGCGCCGGCGTCGCCGCCGAGCGCATGGACTTCAGGATCTCCTGCGAACCCGCCGCGATCAGCCGCGCATCCGAGCCCACGGTGACGAAGCGAAAGCCCTTGGCGATGCGCGCCAGCGCCACATCGGTGCGGCCGTTGTGCACGCCGGCCTTGATGCCATGCGCGGTCGCGCGTTCGACGATGTGATCGATCGCCTGCGCGACCGGCGGGTCGACGTCGTCGAACACCGGCCGGCAGCCCAGCGACAACGACAGGTCGCTCGGGCCGATGTAGACCGCATCCAGCCCCTCGACCGACAGGATCGCGTCGAGGTTGTCCAGTGCCTGCGCGGTCTCGATCATCGCGAAGCGCACGATCGTGTCGTTGGCCTGCTGCGGATAGTCGGCACCGCCGTACAGCAGTGCGCGCACCGGGCCGAAGCTTCGCGTGCCCTTGGGCGCGTAGTTCGTCCACGCGACGAACTTCTGCGCGTCTTCACGCGTGTTCACCATCGGGCAGATCACGCCGTAGGCGCCGGCGTCCAGCGTCTTCATCAGGATGCCGGGCTCCAGCCACGGCACGCGCACGACCGGCACCGTGGCGGTGGTCGAGATCGCCTGCAGCATCGTGACCATCGCCTGGTAGTCGATGACACCGTGCTGCAGGTCGATGGTCAGCGTGTCCCAGCCCTGGTGGGCCATGGTCTCGGCCGAGAAGCTGTTGGGGATCGCGAGCCAGCCGTTGATCGCGGCCTGGTCGTTCTTCCACAGCGTGCGCAGGCGGTTCTCTCTCATGATCGTTGGTTCCTCAAGGCGCGGAGCTCGGCATCGGCCGGCCCGCATGGAAGGCGGCAAGGTTGTCGAGCACGCGCTGCGCCATCGCCTCGCGCGTCTCGCGCGTGCCGCTGGCGATGTGCGGCACCAGCACCACGTTGTCGAGCGCGAACAGCGCCTCGGGCACCTTGGGCTCGTTCTCGAACACGTCGAGGCCGGCACCGGCGATGCGCTTGTTCACGAGCGCATCGACCAGCGCCGCCTCGTCGATCACCGAGCCGCGCGCGACGTTGACGATGAAGCCGTCGGGCCCCAGCGCGTCGAGCACCTGGGCGTTCACCAGATGGCGCGTGCCCGCGCCGCCCGCGGTGATCACGATCAGGTAGTCGGCCCAGCGCGCCAGCTCGACCAGCTGCGGCTCGTGCGGCCACGCGGCGCCCTCGACCGGTCGGCGCGTGTGATAGCGCACCTGCATCTCGAAGCCGCTCGCGCGCTTGGCGATGGTCTGGCCGATGCGCCCGAAGCCCACGATGCCCAGCTTCGCGCCGCTGACCTTGCGCGCCAGCGGAAAGCTCGCCTGCCCCGGCACCGACCACGCGCCGCGGCGCACGAAGCGATCGGCCTCGGACACGCGCCGCGCGATGTCGAGCATCAGCGCGAAGCCGAGGTCGGCGACGCAGTCGTTGAGCACGTCGGGCGTGTAGCCCACCGCGACGCCGCGATCGCGCGCGGCCGCGAGGTCGAGCTTGTCGAGGCCGACGCCGAAGCTCGAGATCACCTTGAGGTTCGGCATCTGCGCGATGCGCTCGGCGCTCGCGCCGTAGACGGCCGAGGTCACGAGCGAATCGAACTCGGCGCCGCGCGCGGCCAGGAAGGCCTGCGGATCGGCTTCGTCGTACAGACGGTGGACCTCGTAGTCGGCCGCCAGACGCGCCTCGAGCGAAGGCATCATCCTGCCGGCGACGAGCACGCGCGGCTTGCTCATTCGATCTTCACCCCGCCTTGCGCCACCACCGTCGCCCAGTTCTTGCGCTCCTTCTCGAAGAAGCTGCTCATCTCGGCGGGCGTCATCGTGTAGACCTCGGCGCCTTGCGAGACCAGGCGCTCGCGCACTTCAGGCGTGCGGATGATGCGCGTGAGCTCGGCCGAGAGCTTGGCGATCACCGCCGGCGGCGTGTTCGCCGGCATCAGCACGCCTTGCCAGGTGCCCGACTCGAAGCCCTTGACGCCTTGCTCGGCGATCGTCGGCACGTTGGCCAGCAGCGGCACGCGCGTGGCCTTGGAAACGCCCAGCACCTTGAGCTTGCCGGCCTGCACGTGCGGCAGCGTCGCGAGCATGCCGTTCATCAGCACCTGGGTCTGGCCGGCGACGGTGTCGCCGATCGCCTGCGCGCCGCCCTTGTAGGGGATGTAGGTCCACTCGGCCTTGGTCGCCTTCTCGACCGCGACGCCCGCGAGGTGCGGCGCACTGCCGATCGCGGTGACCGCGAAGTTGAGCTTCTGCTTGTGCGACAGCTCGACCAGCTCCTTGAGGTTGCTGGCCTGCACCGACGGATGCACCACCAGCAGGTGCGGCGAATAGGCCAGCATGCCGACGGTCTTGAGATCCTTGCTCGGATCGAACGGCAGCTTGGCGTAGACCGAGGACGTGATCGCCAGCGCGCCCACATCGCACAGCAAGAAGGTGTGGCCGTCGTTGGCCTTGGCGACGAAATCGGTGCCGGTGTTGCCGTTGGCGCCGGCCTTGTTCTCGACGATCACCGTCTGCTTGAGCGCCTCGGACAGCGGGCCCGAGATCGCACGCGCGATGATGTCCGACGAGCCGCCGGGCGAATACGGCACGACGATGCGCACGGTCTGCGTCGGCCAGGACTGGGCTTGCGCGGTGCCTACGCAGGCGAGCGCGGCGGCCATGCTCAGCAGGACGCGGCGGTGGATCGTTCGGGTCTTCATCGTGGCTTGTCTCCGTGGGTTGTCGTATCAGCGCACTGGTCGTTCAGCGCACCAGGCAGGGCTTCTTGGGATCGAAGCGCCAGTTGGGCATCAGGTACTGCATCGCCATCGCGTCGTCGCGCGAGCCGAGGCCGTGCTTCAGGTAGAGCTGGTGGGCCTTGTCGACCTCGACCATGTCGAGCTCGATGCCCAGGCCCGGCGCCTGGGGCACGCGCACATGGCCGTCGACGATGCGCAGCGGCTTCTTCGTGAGGCGCTGGCCGTCCTGCCAGATCCAGTGGGTGTCGATCGCGGTGACCTTGCCCGGCGCGGCCGCGCCGACGTGGGTGAACATCGCGAGCGAAACGTCGAAGTGGTTGTTCGAATGCGAGCCCCAGGTGAGGCCCCAGTCGCGGCAGGTCTGGGCGACGCGCACCGAGCCGGCCATGGTCCAGAAATGCGGATCGGCCAGCGGGATGTCGACCGACTGCAGCGACAGCGCATGCGTCATCTGGCGCCAGTCGGTCGCGACCATGTTGGTCGCCGTCGGCAGGCCGGTCGCGCGGCGGAACTCGGCCATCACTTCGCGGCCGGAGAAGCCTTCCTCGGCGCCGCAGGGATCCTCGGCATAGGCGAGCACGCCGTGCAGATCGCGCAGCAGCCGCACGGCGTCCTTGAGCAGCCAGCCGCCGTTGGGATCGAGCGTGACGCGTGCCTTCGGAAAGCGCTCGTGCAGCGCGACGATCGCCTCGACCTCGGCCTCGCCGGCGAGCACGCCGCCCTTGAGCTTGAAGTCGTTGAAGCCGTAGCGCGCATGCGCGGCCTCGGCGAGGCGCACGATGGCCTCGGGCGTCATCGCCTTCTCGTGGCGCAGGCGCTGCCAGTCGTCGGCATCGGCGGCTTCGTCGGCCGGCGTCGCGTAGGGCAGATCGGTCTTGCCGCGATCGCCGACGAAGAACAGGTAGCCGAGCATCTCGACCGAATCACGTTGCTGGCCTTCGCCGAGCAGAGCCGCGACCGGCACGTTCAGGTGCTGGCCCAGCAGGTCGAGCATCGCCGACTCGACCGCGGTGACCGCGTGGATCGTGGTGCGCAAGTCGAAGGTCTGCAGTCCGCGCCCGCCGCTGTCTCGATCCGCAAAGGCCTGGCGCATGCGCGACAGCACGCGCTGCACCTCGCCGACCGGCTGGCCGACCACCAGTACCGCCGCGTCTTCGAGCGTCTGGCGGATCTTCTCGCCGCCCGGCACCTCGCCGATGCCGGTGCGCCCGTCGCTGTCTTCGAGCAGCAGCAGGTTGCGGGTGAAGAACGGTGCGTGCGCGCCGCTCAGGTTGAGCAGCATGCTGTCGCGGCCGGCGACGGGGATCGCGCGCAGCGACTTGATGACGGGCGTGGTGGCCATGATCAGTCTGCCGAGATCTTGCGCGTCTCGATCACCTGCTTCCAGCGCGCGAACTCCTTCTGCTGAAAGGCTGCGAACTGCTCGGGCGTGTTGCCGACGACCTCGAAGCCGACCTTGGTGAACTGCTCGCGCACGGCGGGATCGTTCAGCGCGGCGATCACCGCGGCATGCAGCTTGGTCTTCACGTCGGCCGGCAGGCCATGCGGCGCGGCCACCGCCTGCCACGAGTAGACGTCGACGCCCTTGACGCCGCCTTCGACGAGCGTGGGCACATCGGGCAGCACCGGGCTGCGCTTGTCGCCGGTGACGGCGAGCGCGCGCAGCTTGCCGGCATTGATGTGCGAGATCACCGCGTTGACGTTCTGGAACGAGGCATCGACCTGGCCGCCGAGCAGATCGGAGATGGCCGGCGCGCCGCCCTTGTAGGGCACGTGCACGCCATCGGTGCCGGTCTGCAGCCAGAACAGCTCGACCGTGAGATGGTCCGACGAGCCGTTGCCCGAGGACGCGAAGCTCAGCTTGCCGGGCGTCTTCTTCATCGCGGCGATGACATCGGCGGTGCTCTTGTAGGGCGACGCGGCCGGCACGACGAGCACGTTGGGCGCCTGCACGGCGACCGTGATCAGGTCGAAGTCCTTGGTGGCGTCGTACGGCACGCCGCCCTTGATGAGATGCGGCGCGATCACGAGCGGGCCGAGCGAGGTGACCAGCAGCGTGTAGCCGTCGGGCGCGGCGCGCTTGACCTGGCCGGCGCCGATGGTGCCGGTGGCGCCGGCCTTGTTGTCGACCACGAAGGTCTGGCCGAGCTTCTCCTGCAGCTTGGGCGCGAGCGCGCGGGCCAGCGTGTCGGTCGAGCCGCCGGGCGGGAACGGCACGACGACGGTGACCGGCTTGTCGGGCCAGGCCTGCGCGGCACCGGACCAAAAAAATGCGAGAGCCGCAGCGGCGGCCAGCAGGCGCTTCATGGACTTGTCTCCTAGGGTGCCGTGGACGGCGTGAAGGTGTTTGCGGCTTGGGCCGTCTTGTTGTCGGTCATCGTACAACCTGAACCGTGCAACCGCAATACCGCGCGACCGGCAGGGTTCAAGCGGGATTCAGAAGGCCTGGGCGGCGGCCGCACGGCGGCGCCGTTCACGGCTGTTGGCGAGATGGGTGCGCATCGCGGCGCGGGCGGCCTCGGCGTCTTGCGCGGCGATGGCGTCGAGGATGCTTTCGTGTTCGGCGTTGACGCGGCGCAGGTAGTCGCGCTGCTGGGCGCGGGTCTGCTGCGGCATCGCGAGGCGGGCGCGCGGGATGATCGAGGTGTCGAGCGCGGCGAGCACGCCGGGGAAATGCGGGTTCTGGGTGGCGCGGGCGATCGCGAGGTGGAAGCGGAAGTCGGCGCTGACGGCGTCGCGGCCGGCGGAGACCGCGGCCTCGAAGGCGTCGAGCGCTTCGCGCATCTCGGCGAGATCGGCGTCGTCGCGGCGCTGCGCGGCGAGGCCGGCGGCTTCGGTTTCGAGGCCGATGCGCAGCTCGAGCACGGCGATCACGTCGTGCAGCGTGCCCATCTGATCGGGCGAGACGCGAAACGCGGAGCCATCGCCCGGCCCGACGACGAAGCTGCCGACGCCATGGCGCGTGGCGACCAGGCCGGCAGCCTGCAGCTTGGAAATCGCCTCGCGCACCACGGTGCGGCTGACGCCGAACTCCTCCATCACCGCGGCCTCGGTCGGCAGCTTGGTGCCGGGGGCGAGGCGACCGTCACGAATGCGGTCGCCGAGGGCTTCGACGAGGTCGAGGGTGAGGGAGCGGGGTTTGCGGCGGGCGGGGGCGGCGGTGGGCATGACACAAGTTGTACGATGACTTGCGCCGAACGTCAATTCGGCCCTACGCGGCCGCAACTCTCCCGTCAGCCTCCCGGCCGCTTCGGCCCCACTCCCTGCAACACCCGCCCCCGCTGATCCACGAACTGCGTCCTCGCCCCGCTCACCACCCGCCACAGCGGATCCGTCATCGCCATCGACGCCGCGCTAGGCCACCACACCAGTTCGACTCGCGCCTCGTCGCCGGCCATCGCCAACGTCAGCGCCTCATCCCGAGACACCCCGATCGGGCTCCGCGAAGAAACCCCGGACGACATCAGCGCGCCCTTCGCATCCAGGCACACCACATGGCCCGCGACATGCACGATCGTGTAGCGCTCGCCATCGCGGTCGAGCCGGCGCACCTCGTGCGCCGTGCCCGGCGCGCCGGCCGGCAGGCCCAACAAGCTGCAAGCCGTCGCGACCGCATCACCCATCAGATGCCCTTCATGCCGAGCGTCAATGAACTGAACACCGCTCCGTCCACGCGCACATACAGCCGATGCGCGCCAATGGCGAACAGGTAGAACGGATAGTACGGCGACAGCGATTCACGACACGGCCGCCACACCAGGTGCGCGCAGCGGCACACGACCTCCTTGCGCGCCAATACACGCCCTCGATCCTCACCCAGGTCGATGCGCCGCCCGACGATGAGCTTGTAGGCCTCGTCCGCACTGATGAACGCGCGCCCATGCCTCGCCCTGGGCAGCAGCGCCGACTGCCGGTAGTCGCCGAAGCGGGCGTCCACGGACACCAGCGCCGCCGTGTCCTTGCGGCGCGCCAGCGGCACGAGGTAGTAGTAGCTGTCGAGGCGATCGAGGCGCTGCACCAGCAGCGGCTCCTCGGCACGCGCGTCCTTGAGCCCGCGCGCCCACTCCTTGCGCTCCATCAGCCCATGCCTCTCCAGCCCCTTCATGGCCAGTGACGCGGCCCGCTTGGCGCTGAGCAACTCGCGACCATCGGACTCGCGCGCCCGCGGTGCCTGCCGCGCGCCGCCGCGCTCGCTCGGCGGCTCGGGATCGCAGACCGCCACGAACTTGCCGCTCCAGTGACCGCCCGGCACGGCGTCCATGTAGTCCGCCTGCCAGGTCGCATACGTGATGTGCTCGTCGGCGATGCCGCGGTCGACGCCGCCGCCACCGCAACCATCACTGCCGCTGTGCAGCGGCGGCGGCGCGAGGCTGGGCGTATAGAAGCTCGGCGTCGGCGGCCAGGGGTTGTTGACGTCGAACGAGTCGATCGAATAGCTGTTGTCGCCCGAGGTGGCCGGATGCGCGCTGCAGGTGTAGCCGCGCACCGTGATCCAGTGCGCCCAGCCGTAGACCAGCGCGACCGGTGCGACGCCGTAGTGATGGATGGTCCAGCACAGCTTGCGCGACAAGGCGTCTTCGGTGTCCAGCGCGAACAGCGCGAAGTAGTTGCCGAAGCCGGCCGGCCGCCGGTCGTTGAGCGTCCACTGCAGGCCGTCGGGCGCCGTCGCCCAATTGACGCCGGAGTCGATGGTGCTGTGGCTGTGGTTGTCGGCGTAGAGATCGTCCTGGTCGAGCAGGCCGGCGCCGATGCTGTCGAGCACCATCTGCGCGCACGCGGCGCCGCAGTAGTAGTCGGTGTCCTGCTGGTGGTACGAGACCGCGAGGTTGGTGCTGACGGACATGGTTCACCCCTGATGAGGTCTGGTGGTGAACACAAGCTAGGCGGCGCATCCATGGCTCGCCCTCCCCAACATGCAGTTCGTCCACAACAAGGGGGACATTCGCGAGCGGATTCGTGAGCATGTTGAACGCTGGCTTTCGTCGCCCGGCCGCGCGCGCGGCGCTTGGCATTTCATTTGCGTTCCAGTCTCGATTCATCAGTCGATGACGAACTACGCCCGAACCCCTCATGAAAATCGCCATGCTGATGTCCGATCGCGGCGACCAGGTACGCATCGCCACCGCCCTGCAAGGCCAGGGCATCGAGGTCGAGCACTTCGAAACGCCCGACGCATTGATCGCCGCGCAAGGCGAGCAGGCCTTCTCCGCCGTGCTGCTCGAAGACGCCACGCCGCGCTTCGGCGAGCGCATCGCCAGCCTGCAGCCGCAGCTGTCGGCGCAGACCGCGCTGATCGTCGTGGGCGAAGGCGGCGCCGCCAACATGTCGCGTGCGCTCGCGCTCGGCGCCGACGACTACGCGATCGATTGCGACCTCGCACCCGAGCACCTCGTGCAGCGCGCCATCGCGCGCGTGAGCTTCAAGCTGCGCGGCAGCGTGCGCAGCCTCCTGAAGGTGGGCGCCTACACGCTCGATGCGCAGCAAGGCGTCTTGAGCTCGCCCAACGGCCAGGCCCCGCTCACCGCGCGCGAGCTCACGCTGGCGCGCGCGCTGTTCGAGCAGCCCCACCAGATCGTCGACAACGAGCAGCTGTGCCTCGCGCTGTGCGAGCGCGTCGACGCGAGCGCGCAGCGCGCCGTCAAGCAGCACGTCTACGAGCTGCGCCGCAAGCTGCAGCGGCTCGGCGCGCCCGGCCGCGAGGTGCTGCGCATCCAGACGATCTACGGCCGCGGGTATCGGCTCGCGTCGTGATGCGTCAGGCCTGTAACCAATCGTGAACAAGCGCTGCGCTGACCGAGAATCGGCGCCGCGATGTACGACGACAACCAGACCTTCGTTCCCGACTCCTTCATCGAGCTCTATCAAGACGCGCGCGGCCGCCTCACGATCGGCAAGCCCGAGCTCGCCGCGCTCTACGAGTTCAGCGAAGACATGGCCCAGCTGCTGGTCGACCAGTGCCAGCTGATCCACCACCGCGACGGCGTCGACGAAGACCAGATCCTCACGCGCTGCTTCGCCGGCCTCGTCGCCGAGCCGACCTCGCTTGCGCCGCCGCAGGCGCAATGGATCGTGCGGCGCAGCGCCGAGCTGCTGCAGTGGCATTGGGAGTCGCGCCCGGCGATCGAGTGAACGCGGGCAAACACTGAAGCCGTTGCAAGGGCCGGCAGGCGTTCACGCGTCTAAGCTCGCGGCCATGGTCGACACCCCCTCTCCCACGCTCGAGAACTTCATCGCCCACTGCGCCTGGGGCCAGGCGTTGTCGACGCGCGAGCTGGGCGTCGTGCTGCGCGACGCGACCGAGCTGCGCTTCGCGCGCAAGGAGCACATCGCCAAGGCCGGCACCGTGGCCGAGGCCTGGATCGGCATCATCGACGGCTTCGGCGTGCACTCGGTGACCGACAGCGAAGGCACGACCAGCTTCCTCGCCGCCGGCAGCTCCGGCGCGTGGTTCGGCGAAGGCACGCTGATGAAGAGCGAGCGCTGGGGCTACGACGCCGTCGCCTTGCGCGACACGCGCGTCGCGAGCGTGCCCAAGCAGATCTTCGACTGGCTGCGCGCGACCAGCCTGCCGTTCAACCATGCGCTGCAGGAGATCATGAACCGGCGCCTCGCGGTTTTCATCGGCAATGCGGCGGTCGCGCGCCATGCCTCGCTCGAAGGTCGCGTCGCGCACGTCCTGGTGAACCTGCTGGCCTCGGCGCAGGCGGCGCCGAGCGCGGCCGTCGTCAAGGTCTCGCAATGCGAGCTGGCGATGCTGGCCGGCATCTCGCGCCAGCACGCCAACAAGGCGCTCAAGAACCTGCAGGACCGCGGCCTGCTGGCGCTCGGCAAGGGCGAGATCGAAGTGACCGATCCAGGCTCGCTGTCGCGCGCCACGCAGATGCGGCGCGCTCAGGCCTTGCCGGCCTGAGCTGCATCACAGCGACCCGAGGAAGGCCAGCAGCGCGTCGCGATCCGCCTTGCTCAGCTGCTCGAAGCGCTGGCGGCTCGCCGTGCCCTCGCCGCCGTGCCACAGGATGGCCTCGGTCAGCGTGCGTGCGCGGCCGTCGTGCAGGTAGCCGACCTTGTTGCCGCCGGCCACCTTCTCGGTATAGCCGATGCCCCACAGCGGCGCGGTGCGCCACAGGTTGCCCGTGGCCTGGCCTTCGACCAGGTTGTCGGCCATGTCCGGGCCCATGTCGTGCAGCAGCAGGTTGGTGTAGGGCTTGATCACCTGGTTGCGCGTCTCGGCGAGCTCGGCGCGGATGCCGGTCGTGATCTGGCTGGTGTGGCAGGCCGCGCACTTGCTGGCCTGGAACACCTTCGCACCGGCCGCCACCAGCGTCGGGTTCACGTCGAGCGCGGCGATCGGCGCCACGCCCTTCGGGAAGCCGCTGGCCAGGCTGCGCTGCGCCGGCACCGCGAGCAGGCCGAGGTAGTGCGAGATCAGCTGCAGCGCTTCTTCGCTCAGGCCCGCTTCGGTCTTCGTCTTGTCGCACGGCCCCATCAGGCAGCCGCGGTTCGGATAGACCGGCGAGGTGACCGACATGTCGAGCAGCGCCGCGGCCGCCGCCTGGTGGCGCAGGCTCACCTTCGAGGCCTTCCAGCCATAGCGGCCCAGGCGCACCGCGCCGGTCTCGGGGTCGTAGACGAAGTTGGCCGTGCCCTTGACGCCATCGGCATCCGGCGTGGCGCGAACGCGCGAGAGGATCTCCGCATCGTCGATCGCCTCGAGCAGGCCCATGCCGATCATCGGCTGCGCATTGCGCAGCGAGAAGGCGGCGGGCGTCGGGCCGTCGAAGGCGATGCGCGGCTTGCGCAGCTCGACCACCGTGCCGTCGCCCAGCGTGACGTTGCGCGTCTCGAAGCTCGCGACGCGCACGCCGGTGCCCCAGTCCTGCAGCGCACCGGTGGCCTGCGAGCGCGCGTTCATCTGCACCGCCTGGCCGTAGACCGGGTGCGGCAGCTGCTGGCCGCTGGCGTCGACGGTCGCGGTGCGCACCGCCATCGTGTCGAGCCGCTGGTTGAGCACCGAAGGCGCCATGCTGCGGCCGTTGTTGGCGTGGCAGCCGAAGCAGGTGGTCTGGTTGAAGCGCGGACCCTGCAGCTTCACGGCCGCGGTGTTGCGGTCGTTGCCCGCCTCGTTGTGATCGCCGGTCCACATGTTGGTGTGGACCCAGCGGCGCCCTTCGACGAAGCGCTGCATGTTCTGCATGCCGATGTGGTTGTGCGGCTGCTGGAACATGAAGGTCGAGTTGTCGGCGTAGTCGTACGAGACCGAGCCGATGCCGCCTTGCAGCGTCTCCGCGGGCAGCGGCTCGTTCATCAGCCGCGGCTGCACGCCGTACCACGGCCGCAGGCCGGTGCCGACGACGTAGGTCACCTCGTTGGTGTAGTAGCGCACCGCGCCGTTGTCGCCGATCGCGTCCATCGCGGCGCGGGTCGAGAAGAACGAGCTGGTGAACTCGATCGCATCGCCGACCTTCAGCGCGCGCGCCGGCACCGTCTTGCCGTTGGGCACGAGCACGCCGTTGGCATCGGGCGCGAGCTCGCCGTGCCGCGGGTAGTCGTCGAACACCACGCTGCAGCCGTCGTTGGCGCCGATCACGTTGTTGTAGCCGCTGTCGGGGCGCGCGAGCGCCGTCTGCGGCGGCTTCGCGACGATCGGGCAGACCGCGTCGTTGGCCGAGTAGGTGCTGTCGTCGAGCAGGTCGCCGGGGCTCATCCAGCCGAAGCCGGTGACGCCGGTGCTGTCGAAGCGGCGCACGAAGGAATGGCCGCCGCCCTTTTGCTTCTGCTGGAAATACTGGTTGATGATCAGCTTGGGGCGGGTCACGCCGGCCACGCGGCTGTTGTCGATGAACTCGACGCCCCAGGTGCGGTTCTTGAAGTAGTTGGCGACGAAGTTCAGGTGCGCGCCGGGGCCCTTGTCCTGCGGCTTGCCGGCGGCATCGACGGTCTCGTTGACGCCGTAGCCGATCTCGTTCCAATCCTCGCCGCGCTCGCGCGCATGGCGCGAGCGGCCGACCATGCCGAAGCGCGTGACCAGCGTGCCGTCGGGCAGCGAGAACTGGATCGTCTCCAGCGGCGCCTTCTGCGGCGCCGGCGCCGCGAGGCCGTTGCCGTTGGGCGGGAACGGGATCAGCGTGGTTGCGACGGCCGGCAGCGAGTTGTCGCTGCCCGGCGAGCGGAACTCGGCCTCGAACAGCGAGTAGCCGTACTGCGTGGCGCGCGCGACGCCTTGCAGGCGCACATAGCGCGCGTTCACGTTGAGGTTGAAGAACTCCTCGGTGCCGCCCTTGCCGCCGACCACGTAGCGCAGGTGGTACCAGGTCTGGCCGTCGTCGCTGACCTGCAGCGAGTACTCCTTTCCGTAGGCGTTCTCCCAGGTCAGCTTGAGGTAGCCGATCGGCGTCTTGGCACCGAAGTCGAAGTTGATCCAGGCCTTGTCGTCGAAGGCGCTTTCCCAGCGCGTCGTGAGGTTGCCGTCGATCGCCTTCTCGGGGCCGTTGCCCTGGTTGGCGGTCGGCGACGAGGTCGCCGCGACCGGCTTGATCACGACGCCCGGCTGGCTCATGTCGATGCCGTTGGGCAGCTGCATCGCGGGCGGCGCGGCCGGCGCCGACGGCGCGCCGGTGGGCAGCTGGGCCGGCGGCGGCGCGGGGGCGGGTTCGAGATCGGGCTCCTGGGCCGGCGGCGTCTGGGCCGGCGGCGTGGGAGCCGGCGGCGTCGGCGCGCTGTTGGGCGGCGCGGTCGGAGAAGAGTCGGCGTCACCGCCGCCCGAGCCGCAGGCCGCCAGGGCCAGCGTGGCGGCGAAGAGCGCGCCGAGCGCTGCGACCCGGCGCGCACGCGCCGACGATTCGGCCGAGGAAGGCTTTTGCTTGCTGCTCATGGTCATGTCCCGAGGGGGTGTTTCGAGTTCTGCCCTCGCAGACCGCAAGCAACATGCCTTCGCCGGATGTTCAGGAACATCTCTTACGACTCGTCGAGTCGTGAGCGCAGTGCTTGAAATGCTTCCGTCATGCGAGCACGCGAGTGCGTGAAGCGGATCACGCGCGGCTCGTTCGCGATGCATGCGCAGCGCCGTTTCATCCCCCGCGTTCGAGGGCCTCGTCGCGTTACATCGGTGGTCTCACGAATCCTCACGCGAGCGCTGCGTTGTCACTTCGCGGCGGGGTCGTGCTGACGAAACGCGCGTGATCTTCATGCGATGGCAGTACGCCAAGCGTCGAATGTTCAGGCGCTGCGGGCCGCGCCACTATCATGCGTCGCAGCCCGCCGCGCCCTCGTGGCGCCGCCCCACCCGAGCTTTCACGGGAGGTTCCCCATCGCTTCGCAGTCAGCGTCCGAACCGACCCCCAGCTCCGCTTCCTGGGGCGAGAGGCTCTCCACCACCGGCACCGCCCTGTCCAGCGCGCTCACGCACGCGCCCGAGAACGCCGCCTATGGCCTGATGGCGCTCGCGCCCTTGGGCGCGACCTTCAGCGCCTCGGCGATGGCGCTGGCCTTGCTCGGTGCAGCCGTGGGCTCCATCGTCGCCTCGCTGGCCGGCGCCGGCCGGCTGGCCGTCGATGCCGGCGCGGCGCTCGCGCTGCTGACCACCGGCCTCGTGGCCGGGCTCGTCACGATCGTGCCGGGCCCGCGCGACGCGGTGCCCGCACAGGTGCTGGGCCTGCTGGCGATCGCGATCGTGGCCGCCGGCGTGCTGACCGCGCTGTTCGGCCTGCTGCGCATCGGCGGGCTGGTGAAGTACACGCCGCAGCCGGTGCACGCGGGCCTGGGCAGCGGCGTCGGCCTGCTGCTCGTGGGCAGCGCCTCGACCGCCGTGATGGGCCACGGCTTCAACGCCAGCTGGACCGACCTGCCGCTGCACGGCGCCGCGCTGGTGGTCGGCACGGTCGCGTTCGTGATCACCTGGGTCGGCGAGCACCGCCATGCGCGGCTGCCGCCGGTGGTCATCGCGCTCGGGCTGGCGACCGCGCTGCAGGCCGTGATCGCGCACTCGCCGTTCGCGAGCGATCTCGGGCCCACGGTCGGCGTGCCGCAGTGGCCGCCGTTCTGGTTCGGTATCACGGCCGCCGCGCAGCCGTGGACCGAGCTGCTGTCGAACCCGGCCATCCTTGCGCTGGTGGGCAGCTATGCGCTGACCTCGGCGCTGGTCGTGAGCCTCGATGCGCTGCTGGCGGCTTCGCTGATCGACGGGCGGCTGCGCACGAGCCGCGACGCTGACCGCGAACTCGTCGCGCAGGGCCTGGCCAACCTCGCCTCGGCCGCGGTGGGCGGCCTGCCCGCCTCGCCGTCGGTGCCGGCCTCGACCGGCCTGGTGAAGCGCTCGCCCAGGCAGCGCCAGATCGTGCTCGCCTACGCGGCGGCGCTGCTCGGCGTATTGCTGATCGCGCCGCAGCTGCTGGGTGTGCTGCCGGTCAGCGCGGTGGGTGGCGTGCTGGTGGCGCTGGGGTTGTCGATGGTGTCGTCGAGCTTGTGGCTCACGCCGGTGGAGATGTGGCGCGAGCGCCGCGTCGCGGCCGCGCGGCGCCAGCGCGACCTGCTGGCGAACTGGCTGGTCACGCTTGCGGTCGCGCTGTGCTGCGTCGCGCTCGGCCTGGGCTGGGCGGTGCTGGTCGGCGCGACCTTCTCGGTGCTGCTGTTCGTGCGCTCCAACCTGCGCGATGTCGTGCGCCTGGTGCGCCGCGGCGACCAGTGCCGATCGCTGAAGACGCGCTCGCCGGCGATGAGCGAGGCGCTGCGCCGCCACGGCGCGCGGCTCGCGGTGCTCGATCTCGAAGGGCCGTTGTTCTTCGGCACCGCCGATTCGCTGCGCGCCGAACTGCAGTCGCTCGCGCCGCAGGTCGACACCGCGATCCTCGATCTGCGCCGCGTCGGCGAGCTCGACGTGACCGCAGCGCGCATCCTCGGCGAGGCGGCCGAGGACTGGGAGCGCATGCACAAGACCCTGGTGTTCGCCGAATGGCCGCCGGGCGATCTGCGGCGTGGCCTGATGGCCGCGGTGGCGCGTTCCGAGCGCCTGCCGGTGCCGCGCTTCGACGACGACGCCGACGCCGCGCTCGAGGAGGCCGAGGACCGCCTGCTCGCGCAGCTGGCGATCGAGCGCGCCGACGACGACAAGCTCGCGCTGGCCGAGACGCAGATCGCGCGCGGCCTCACCGAAGAGGAGCTGGCGCTGCTGCGCGCCGCGCTGGTCGAGCGTGAGTTCGCGCAAGGCGAGGTGCTGTTTCGGGTCGGCGATCCGGGCGATGCGATCTACATCAACCTGCGCGGCGAGATCGGCCTGCGGCTGCCGGGAACCCAGCGCCGGCTGGTGTCGTTCGCGCCCGGCGCATCGGTCGGCGAGATGGCGGTGATGGCCGGCGGCGCGCGCTCGGCCGAGGCGGTCGCGGAGTCGCCGGTCAGCGCGCTGGTGCTGCCGATCGAGGCCTTCCAGGAGCTCTTGAGCGTGCATCCGGCGCTGGCCGCCAAGATGGTCACCAACATCGCGCTGCACTTGTCGGACCGGGTGCGGGTGCTGACCTCGGACCTGGCTTCGCGCATCGCGCCGCCGGCGGCGGCGGGCTGAGGGATCAGTTGTTGGCTGCTGCCGAGGCCGGCGCCGCGGCGGTCGCCGCTGCCTTGGCCGACGGCACCTCGACGCCTGGGCCGAGATGCTGGCGCAGGAACTTGATCAGCGCGTTGTTGTAGGTCCGAAGCGTCTCGCCGCGCGGCTCCCAGTGGCCCAGGTTCGGGAACGTCAGGTACTCGACCGGCTTGCCGCGCGCGCGCAGCGCGTCGGCCATCAGCCGGCTGTGCGAGGGCAGCACGCGCGTGTCGCGCAAGCCGTGCGCGAGGAATACCGGCACGCCGACACGATCGGCCTGGCGCAGCGGCGAAACCTCGTCGAGCTGCGCGCGGTTCTTTTCGGGGTCACCCAGCCGCGTGCGCAGGAACTCGCGCGAGATTGCGGTCGAGTCGTCCAGCAGGCTGCCATGGGCTTGCTCGTACAGATCAGTCACGCCCATGAAGCTCGCGGCGCAGCGATAGAGCTCGGGCGTCTTGATCGCGCCCCACAGCGCGGCATAGCCGCCGTAGCTCGCGCCGTAGATGCACACGCGCTTCGGGTCGGCGATGCCCTGCTCGACCAGGTGCAGCACGCCGTCGCTGATGTCGTCCTGCATCGCGCGGCCCCACTGCATGTAGCCGGCGCGCTCGAAGCGCGCGCCGAAGCCGGTCGAGCCGCGGAACTGCGGCTGGAACACGACGTAGCCCTCGAGCGCGAGCCACTGGCTCTCGCGCTCCCACTCCCAGGTGTCGCGTTGCTGCGGCCCGCCGTGGATCAGCACGACCATCGGCGCCGGTCCTTGCTGCCCCGCGGGACGGGTCAGGTAGCCCTGGATCGACAGGCCGTCGCGCGCCGCGTAGCGCACGATCTCCTTGGGCCGCATGGCCTGCGGATCGACGGCCGGCAGCGCGACGCCGACCTCCCAGAACTTGCTGGTGCGCGTGTCGACCACGAACCAGCGGCCGGGGTCGACGTCGCTGACCGACAGGATCAGCACGCGGCCTTTCGGATCACCCGAGAGCATGTTGATCAAGCCCGGCAGTGCCGCGTCGACCGACTTCTGCAGCGCGGCCCAGGTCTCGTCGAACCAGTGCATCGTCGGCTTGATGCCGCCGGTGATGACGCGCTCGAAGTTCGCGTCGAGCAGGCCGTCGACGCGCAGCACGTCGTCGGTCGGGTGGCTGGCCATCACCTCGACGTGCTCGCGCCGCGCGGTGTCGTAGCGAAAGACGGCCAGGTTGTCGCGGCCGTGGCGCGACAGCACGGCGATCATGCCGGGCTCGTCGAGCACCGCGAGCGTCGTCCACGGCTCCTCGGTCACGTCGAACTCGGCCAGCAGTTGCCATGGCGCGGAGGCGCTGGCGCGATACCAGTTGCGGACCTTCGTGGTGCCGCGCAGATGCGAGGTCTCCAGCGTCGAGGCAGCGCGCAGCACGCCCTCGCGGTCGAAGGCATGGGTGCGCACCTGCCCGGGCAGGTCGACGCTCAGCTTGGTGCGCTGCAGGCTGCGCAGGTCGACGATGTCGATCTCGCGGTCCTCGACGTCGCGATAGACCAGCGCGCGCCGGGCGCCGTCCTTGCCCGGCGCCAGCAGCCTGATGAACTCCTCGCCCAGCTTCGTGACCGCTTCGCCCTTGAGATTGACGAGGTAGCTCGACGGCTCGTCGAGGTCGACCGCGAGCAGGTCGTTGCCGACCCAGTTCACGTCGGTGATGCTGGCGAGCCAGCTGAACTTGTTGCTGCGCGGCAGCGTGCGCACCGAGTGGTCGTCGAGATCGGTGATCACCAGGGTGCCGGTCCAGCCCTTGCGGGCCAGCGAGACGACGTGGCGGCCGTCGGGCGAGATGCGCATCTGGTCGATCTCGGCCAGCTTGTCGGCGGCGGCGGCGGGAAGGGCGGCGCCGAGCAGTGCGGCGGCGCAAAGAAGAAGAGCGGGAAGCGGGCGCATGGATCTCGGCCGAGCCGGTGGAAACTGCCCGCGAAGATACTTTGCGCCGGCCGCCGTTCCCTCCTGCGCACGCAGGATGGCGCGCAATATGCCGCGCCGATCGCGCCTTCGCGACGCTACGGCGCCACGGACTCCGGTCGGTCCCGCTCGACGCGCTGCAGATACGCCTCGACGCCCAGCTCGCCCAGCGGCTTGACGAACACGAACAAGTCGTTGACCCGCACGCCCATCTCGATGCCGTGGCGCTTTCGCAGCTCGATGTAGCCCTGCTTGCGCCAGAAGCGCTCGGCCTTGTCGTTGCCGATCACCGCGCCCAGGCGGATCCATCGCGCCCCGCGCTCGCGCATCGCGTCCTCGAGCGCCGCGTACAGCCGCGCCGCGACGCCGCTGCCGTGCAGGCTCGAGGCGACGACGAACAGGCCGATGTGCCAGACGCTCGGCGCGAGGAAGTCGCCCATGATCGAAGCCATGGCGACCAGCTCGCCCTTGGCCTCGTCGTGAAAGCCGAGCAGCCAGATGCCGCCGTACGACATGCCCTCGGGCGGGCGATCGTCGAACTCCTGGCGCGCCTCGTCGCTGCGCGGCGGCTCGCCGCCGACGGTGAAGAAGTACTCCGGGTTGGCTTCGAAGAAGGCCTGCAGCGCCGGCAGATCGGCCTCGTCGATCACGCTGCAGGTGATGCCGTCGACGCGGCGCAGCGTCGGCGCCTCCATCAACACACCAGCACGGCGCGAAAGTCGTTGACGTTGGTGAAGGTCGGGCCGGTCACCACCAGATCGCCGAGCGCCGAGAAGAATCCGTAGGCATCGTGGCGATCGAGATGCTCGGCCACCGACAGGCCCGCCGCACGCGCACGCGCCAGCGTGTCGGGCGTGACGATCGCGCCGGCGTTGTCTTCGACGCCGTCGATGCCGTCGGTGTCGGCCGCGATCACGTGCACGCCGTCGAGGCCGCCGAGCGCCTGCGCGCAGCCGAGCAGGAACTCGCCGGCGCGCCCGCCGCGGCCGAGCTTGACGCCTTCGCGCCGCTGCACCGTGACCGTGGTCTCGCCGCCGGAGAGGATCACGCAGGGCTTGCTGAACGGCTGGCCGCGATGCGCGACCTGGCGCGCCAGCGCCGCATGCAGCGCGCCGACCACGCGCGACTCACCCTCGATCTCGTCGCTGAGGATGTGGGCCTCGATGCCGTGGCGCTGCGCCAGGCCCGCGGCCGCTTCGAGCGAGGCCTGCGGCGCGGCGATCAGGTGCACCTCGTGGCCAGCGAAGCGCGCATCGCCGGGCTTGGGCGTCTCGAGCGTGCCGTCCTTCAGCGCGGCGCGCGCGGCGGCGGGGATCTCGATGCGGTAGCGATCGAGGATCGCGAGCGCGTCGGCGCAGCTCGTCGCGTCGGCCACCGTCGGACCACTGGCGATCACTGCCGGCTCGTCGCCCGGCACATCGGAGATCAGCAGCGTCACGACGCGCGCCGGCGCACACATCGCCGCCAGCCGCCCGCCCTTCACCGCCGACAAGTGCTTGCGCACGCAATTCATTTCGCCGATCGCGGCGCCGCTTTCGAGCAGGGCGCGGTTGATGCGCTGCTTGTCGTCGAGCGTGAGGCCGCCGCTGTTTCCAATGGCATCCCATTGCGCCGGCTGCGTCAGCAGCGCCGAGCCGCCGCCGGAGATCAGGCACAGCACGAGGTCGTCGGGCGTGAGGCCTTGCGTGAGATCCATCAGCCGACGCGTCGCGGCCAGGCCCGCGGCATCGGGCACCGGATGCGCGGCCTCGACCACCTCGATGCGCCCCGGCCTGGCGCGATACGCCGCCGGCACATGCTCGTAGCGCGTGATCACCAGGCCCGACAGCGGCGCGTTCGCCGGCCACAGCGCATCGACCGCCGCGGCCATCGCGCCACCGGCCTTGCCGGCGCCGATCACCAGCGTGCGGCCTTTCGGCAGCTGCGGCAGGAAGCCGGCGATCACCTGCGAGGGCTGGGCGCGCGCGACCGCGCTGTCGTAGAGGGCGCGTAGGAACTCGCGCGGCTGGCGGCGGGGGTCGAGGGAGGCACTGCTCATGCCCCCGATCATCGCAAAGCTCAGCCGCGCGCGGCCTTGGGCGCGGCGCCGCGGCCCAGGTTGGCCGCGACCAGCGCCGCGGCCAGCGTCGCGAGCCACGAGAAGTGCACCCACAGCAGGAACAGCGGAAACACCGCGAAGCTGCCGTAGACCGCCTTGTAGGTCGGCAGCTTGAGCAGGTAGGCGGTGAAGCCGCGCTTGCCGAACTCGATCAGCACGCTGGCGATCAGGCCGCCGACGATCGCGTCGCGCCGGCGCACGCGCGTGTTGGGCAGGTAGAAGAACAGGCAACTCAGGCTCGCGAAGCACAGCGCCGCGGGCCCGAGGTCGAGCACGAAATGCACGCTGCGCGGCAAGGGCCCGATCAGCCCCATCGACACGCCCAGCACATAGGACATCGCCCACAGGCTCGCGCCCAGCAGGAGCGGCCCGACCGCGAGCATCAGCAGGTAGGTCGCGACGCGCTTGGGCAGCGGCCGGTTGCGCTTGACGCCCCAGATCTGGTTGAGCGCGTTCTCCACCGTCAGCAGCAGCGCGATCGAGGTGACGAGCAGGAACAGCGTGCCCACCAGGGTCAGCTCGCCGGCATTGGCGGCGAAGCGCCCGAGGTAGCGCAACACCGTGCGCGCGATGTCCTCGGGCAGCAGGCCTTGCAGCAGGTAGCGTTCGAGCGCGGCCTCGAAGCGATCGAAGATCGGAAAGCGCGTGAACAGCGCCAGGCTCACGGCCAGCAGCGGCACCATCGACAGCAAGGTCGTGAAGCTCAGGCTGCCGGCCATCTGCGGCAGGCGCTCCTGGCGGGCGCGCCGGATGGTCTCGAGGGTGAGGCGGAACATGCGGTCGGGTTCGAATGGCAGCGCGATTGTCCGGGACACTCGGTGTCCAATCCGCACGGAACAGTGAAGACTCGAGGCATGCATCACGAGCACGAGCACGACTGCTGCGCGCACGACGCCGGCACGCCGAGCACACCCGTCGCCCCGATCGACGGCCTGCTGCTGCGCATCCCGGCGATGGACTGCCCGGTCGAGGAAGCCCAGATCCGCCGCGCGCTCGAAGGCTTCGCGCAGGTGCGGCGACTGCAGTTCGACCTGCCCGCGCGCGCGCTGAGCGTCGATGCGCCGCCCGACGCGTGGCCGCCGGTGATCGCGGCGCTGGCCGCCGCCGGCTTCCAGTCCGAGACGCTGTCGACGCCGCCCGCGGCCGAAGACACCGCGAAGGCGCAGCGCGCCGAGCTGCTGCGCCTCGTCGCCGCGCTGGCGGTGGCCGTGCTCGCCGAGCTGCTGCACTTCTTCGCGCCCGACACGCTGGCGTGGCATGTCGCGGGCATGGCGGTCGCTGCCGGCGCGATCGCCTTGTCGGGCCTCGCGGTGTTGCGCAAGGGCTTGTCGGCGCTGCTGCGCGGGCAACTGAACATCAACGCGCTGATGAGCGTGGCCGTGCTCGGCGCCTTCGCGATCGGCCAGTGGCCCGAGGCCGCGATGGTGATGGCGCTGTACTCGCTGGCCGAGCTGATCGAGGCGCGCTCGGTCGAGCGTGCGCGCAACGCGATCGCGGGCCTGCTGTCGCTGTCGCCGCCGCAGGCCGAGGTGAAGCAGGCCGACGGCAGCTGGGCCCTCGTCGATGCCAAGGCCGTTGCGATCGGTGCGGTCGTGCGCGTGAAGCCCGGCGAGCGTTTCGCGCTCGATGGGCGCGTGAGCGCGGGCCGCGGCGCCGTCGATCAATCGCCGGTGACCGGCGAGAGCATCCCGGTCGACAAGGCGCCGGGCGACGAGGTGTTCGCCGGCACGATCAACCAGAGCGGCTCGCTCGAATTCGAGGTGAGCAAGCCGGCCGGCGACACGGTGCTGGCGCGCATCATCCATGCGGTCGAAGAGGCGCAGGGCCAGCGCGCGCCGACCCAGCGCTTCGTCGATCGCTTCGCCGCGGTCTACACGCCGGCGGTGTTCGTGCTCGCGCTGCTGGTCGCCGTCGCGACGCCGCTGCTGCTGGGCTGGCCGTGGCTCACGGCCGTCTACAAGGCGCTGGTGCTGCTGGTGATTGCCTGCCCCTGCGCGTTGGTGATCTCGACGCCGGTGACCATCGTCAGCGGTCTCGCGGCCGCCGCGCGGCGCGGCATCCTGATCAAGGGCGGCGTCTACCTCGAGCAGGCGCGCAAGCTGCGCGTGGTCGCGCTCGACAAGACCGGCACGCTGACCGAAGGTCGCCCGAAGCTGGTGGCCCAGGCGCTGCTGTCGGCGAGCCTGCCGCAAGACGAGGTGACGAGCATCGCGCGCAGCCTCGCGCAGCGCTCCGATCACCCGGTCTCGAAGGCGGTGGCCGAAGGTTTGAGCGGCCCCGTGCTGACTGTCGACGGCTTTCGCGCCGAGCTCGGCCGCGGCGTGCACGGCACGATCGCCGGGCACGACTTCGTGCTCTGCAACCACCGCTGGATCCACGAGCGCGGCCAGTGCTCGCCCGAGATCGAAGCGGCGATGCGCGCGCACGAGGCGCAAGGCCGCACCGTCTCGCTGCTGGCCGATCACGAAGAGGTGCTGGCGCTGTTCGCGGTGGCCGACACGACGCGCGGCACGAGCCGCCAGGCGATCGACGAGCTCAAGCGGCTCGGCGTGCGCCCGCTCATGCTCACCGGCGACAACCCATCGACCGCGCAGGCGATCGCGGCCCAGGTCGGCATCGACGACGTGAAGGCCGACCTGCTGCCGCAGGACAAGCTCGCGCTGGTGCGCGAACTCGGCGCGACGCAGCCGGTCGGCATGGTCGGCGACGGCGTCAACGACTCGCCCAGCCTCGCGGCGGCCGCGATCGGCTTCTCGATGGGCGGTGCCGGCACCGACATCGCCAAGGAAGCCGCCGACGTGCTGATCATGAACGACGACCTGCGCAAGCTGCCCGAGACCCTCCGCCTGTCGAAGCGGACCTGGGCGGTGCTGTGGCAGAACATCGCGCTCGCGCTCGGCATCAAGGCGGTGTTCTTCGTGCTGGCCGTGTTCGGCAGCGCGACGATGTGGATGGCGGTGTTCGCCGACATGGGCGCGAGCCTGCTGGTGGTCTTCAATGGCTTGCGCCTGCTCGGTGGCAGGACAAAGTCGCGCTGATACGATCGCCGCCTTCATGCGCCGCCTCGTCCTCATCGTGCTGATGCTCGTGCTGCCGCTCCAGTGGAGCTGGGCCGCGGCCGCGAGCGTGTGCGAGCACGAAGAGAGCCAGCAGCAGACGCAGACGCACTTCGGGCATCACGAGCACGACCATGCCGATGCCGCCGACGAGGCCAGCCCGCTCAAGGGCCAGCACCTCGACTGCGGCGGCTGCCACGGCGTCGGCGCGTTCTGCCTGGCTTCGCTCGACCCGGCGCACGGCCAATGGAACGGTCGCGAGACCCGCCCGGCCTACCAGCGTCACCTGCCCGAGCCTCCCATCGAGAGCCTGCTGCGGCCTCCCCTGCTTCTCGTCGCCTGAGCGGTTGACGGGGCGCGCGCCTCGTCGGCCTTTCGCCAACCGCGGGCGCCTCGCGCCCGCATCGCGACGAGACTCCGATGAGCACTCTACGCTGGGCATGCCCCGCGGCCGTGGCGCTGGCCTTGCTGGCCGGCGCGGCCGCGGCGCAGCCCTCCCCGATCAAGCAAGGCTTCGACGCGGCCTGGGCACGACAGCCCGAACAGCGCGCCGGCGCCGCGCGCCGCGATGCCGCCGCGGCCGGCCTCGATGCCGCGAACCGCTGGACCCCAGAGCCGCCCGCGCTCGAAGTGAGCGGCAAGAGCGATCGCCTCAACCGCAACAACGGCGTGCGCGAATACGACGCGATGCTCGCCGTGCCGCTGTGGCTGCCCGGCGAGAGAGGTCGCGCACAGGCTGCCGCTTCGGCCGAGTCCGGCGCGCTCGACAGCCGCCTGCTCGCGGCGCAATGGCGCATCGCGGCCGAGGTGCGCGAGGCCTGGTGGGCGCTGCGGCGCGCACGCCTCGATCACGAGCTTGCCGTGCAGCGACTCGCGAATGCGCAGCAGCTCGCGAGCGATGTCGCGCGGCGCGTGAAGGCCGGCGACCTCGCGCGTGCCGATGGCCACCAGGCCGAATCGAGCGTGGCCGCGGCGCAAAGCGCGGTCGCCGAAGCCGAGGTCGGGCTGACGCAGGCCGCGCTGGCATGGCGCGCGTTGACCGGCACGCCCGTGCCCGAGGGCGCGCTCGGCGAGCCGCGTCCCTCAGCGAGTGCCGAACAGGCCGCACATCCCGCGTTGCGTGAATGGTCGGCGCGCGCCGACGTCGCACGCAAGCAGCGCGAACTCGCGGCGGCGCAGAAGTACGCCAACCCCGAGCTGACGATCGGCGCGGTGCGCGAGCGCGACAGCTTCGCCGAGCAGTACGGCCAGAGCATCGTCGTGGGCCTGCGCATTCCGCTCGGCTCGTCGAGCACGAGCCAGTCGCGCCAGGCCACGGCCAGCGCCGAGCAGATGGAGGCCGAGGCGCAACTCGAGCTGGAAACGCAGCGCGTGCGAGCGCATGCCGAGGCCGCGCAGGCGCGCCTGCGTTCGCTCGAAACCGCGCAAGCCGCGGCCGAGCGGCGCGCCGCGCTCGCGCGCGAATCGCGCGGCTTCTTCGAGAAGGCCTTTCGCCTCGGCGAGAGCGATCTGCCGACGCGCTTGCGCATCGAACTCGAAGCCAGCGAAGCCGAGCGCCAGGCCGCGCGCAGCCGCGTCGAAGTCGACGCCGCGATCTCCCAACTTCGCCAGGCGCTCGGGCTCCTTCCAGAGTGAAGCCCGAGTGAGCCGAGGAACCCACATGCTGAACAAACTCATCACCGGGCTCGCCGTGCTGGCGGCCCTTTTCACCACGCCGGCGATCGCGGGCGAAGGCCATGACCACGGCGACGCGCCCGCCGCAGCCACCGGCCCCGCGCTGCCGCGCTTCGCGGCGAGCTCGGAGCTGTTCGAGCTGGTCGGCGTGGTCGACGGCAAGCGGCTGACCGTGTGGCTCGACCGCTTCGACGACAACGCGCCGGTCAAGGGCGCGACGATCGAGCTCGAAGTCGGCGGCGCCAAGCTCGCGCTCGAATCGCATGCCGACGGCGAGTTCGAAGGCGTGCTGGCGCGCGAGCTGCCGCAAGGCCTGACACCGGTCACCGCGACGGTCGTCGCCGGCCAGGACAGCGACCTGCTCGCGGCCGAGATCGACATCCACGACCACGAGCACGGCGAAGCGGCGAACGCGTCGGGCTCGCGCCGCTACGTCGCCTGGGGCCTCGCCGCTGCAGCCGCGCTGGCGCTGCTGGCGTGGATCGCGCGACGCAAGCTCGTCGCCCATCGCGTCGGAGGTGCCGCCTGATGCGCGCCCTCCTCTTCACGCTGATGCTCGGCCTCGCTTCCACTGCCTGGTCCGGTGAGGGCCACGACCACGGCGACGCCGCACCGGCCGCCAACAGCAACGGCCCGAGCCGACAACCCGACGGCAGCGTCTTCCTGCCCAAACCCGCGCAACGCCAGCTCGCGCTGCGCACGCTGGTCGTTCAGGAAGCACAGCTCGCCCGCACGATCGAGCTGGCCGGGCGCATCGCGATGGATCCGAACGCCGGCGGCAAGGTGCAGGCCAGCAGCGCCGGGCGCATCGAGGCCGGGCCCAAGGGCTTGCCGTCGATCGGCCAGCCGGTGCGCAAGGGCGAGGTGCTCGCGTATGTGCTCGCGTCGGCCGCGCCGATCGAGCGCTCGTCGCAGGCCGCGCAGCTGGCCGAGCTGCGTGCCGCGAAGACGCTGGCCGAGAAGCGCCTCGCGCGCTTGCGCGAGCTGAGCGACACGGTGCCGCGCAAGGAGATCGAGGCTGCCGAGTCGGAACTCGCGAGCCTCGATGCACGCACCGCCGCGATCGGCTCAGGCTTGTCGAGCCGCGAGGCGCTGGTCGCGCCGGTGTCGGGCGTGATCGCGACCGCGCAGGCCGTCGCGGGCCAGCTCGTCGATGCACGCGAGCTGGTCTTCGAGGTCGTCGATCCCGCGCGCCTGAACGTCGAGGCGCTGGCCTTCGATGCCGAGCTGGCGACGAACGTCGCCTCGGCCAGCCTGGCGGTCGGCGGCGAGCGTGTCGCGCTGCAGTTCGTCGGCGCCGCGCGCGCCTTGCGCGAGCAGGCCTTGCCGCTGGCCTTCAAGCTGCAGCATGCGCAGGCGCTGCCGCTGGCGATCGGCCAGCCGGTCAAGGTCTTCGTGAGGACGCGAACGCAGGTGAAGGGCTTCGCCGTGCCGGCGGCCGCGCTGATGCGCAACCCGTCGAACCAGAACATCGTCTGGGTCAAGACCGCAGCGGAGAAGTTCGAGCCGCGTGTCGTGACCAGCGAGCCGCTGGACGGCGTCGACGTAGCGATCACCTCGGGCCTGAAGCCGGGCGAACGCGTCGCGACGCAAGGCGCGACCCTGCTCAACCAGGTCCGCTGAGGAGGAGCCGCCCATGTTCAAGTGGCTTCTTGCCGGCAGCCTGGCGAACCGGCTGCTGGTCATCATCGCCAGCCTCGTGCTGATGGCCTGGGGTGCGTGGACCTTGTCGCGCACGCCGGTCGACGTGTTTCCCGATCTCAACAAGCCCACGGTCACCGTGATGACCGAGTCCGGCGGCATGGCCGCCGAGGAGGTCGAACAGCTCATCACCTTTCCGCTCGAGACGACGATGAACGGCCTGCCCGGCGTCGAGAGCGTGCGCTCGGTTTCGTCGGCCGGGCTGTCCTTCCTCTACGTGACCTTCGACTGGAGCACCGACATCTTCCGCGCGCGGCAGATGGTCTCCGAGCGGCTCGCGAGCATGGAAGAAGGCCTGCCCGAAGGCGTGGTCCCGCGCATGGGCCCGATCAGCTCGATCATGGGCGAGATCATGCAGATCGCGATTCCGGTCGACACGGCGAAGACCACGCCGATGGCGGTGCGCGAATACGCCGACTGGGTGCTGCGCCCGCGCCTGATGGCGATTCCCGGCGTCGCGCAGGTGATCCCGATCGGCGGCGAGGTGCGCCAGTTCCAGGTGCAGCCCGACACGCGCCGCATGGCCGAGCTGGGCATCACGCACGAGCATCTCGAGGCGGCGCTCAAGGGCTATTCGGCGAACACCTCGGGCGGCTTCCTGGAACTCAACGGCCGCGAAGTGCTGATCCGCCATCTCGGCCGCACGTCGAGCCTGGAGGATCTGAAGAACCTCGCGCTGACCGCGAACAACGGCCAGCCCATCCTGATGCGCCAGATCGCCGAGGTCACGTTCGCGCCTGCGCTCAAGCGCGGCGACGCGGGCTTCGAGGGCAAGCCGGCGGTGATCCTGGGCATCCAGAAGCAGCCGACGGCCGACACCATCGGCCTCACGCGTGCCATCGAAGAGGCCCTGGTCGGCATGAAGGCCTCGCTGCCCGCCGGCATGGAGGCGCCGCGCGTCACGTTCCGCCAGGCCAGCTTCATCGAGGCCTCGATCGACAACCTGAAGATGAAGCTGATCGGCGCCTCGGTGTTCGTCGCGGCGATCCTGTTCTTCTTTCTCGGCACGCTGCGCCCGACGGTGATCGCGCTGACCGCGATCCCGGTGTCGATCTTCCTGACCGCGCTGGTGTTTCGCCACTTCGGGTTGTCGATCAACACGATGACGCTGGGCGGCCTCGCGATCGCGATCGGCGGCCTGGTCGACGATGCGGTGGTCGGTGTCGAGAACGTGCTGCGGCGCCTGAAGGAAGAGCGCGCCAGGCATCCGGAGCATCGACTGCATCCGCTCGAACTGGTGGCGCGCGCGACGATGGAGGTGCGCTCGGCCATCCTCTACGCGACCGTGATCATCGTGCTGGTGTTCGTGCCGCTGTTCGCGCTGCCGGGCATGGAGGGGCGGCTCTTCATTCCGCTGGGCATCGCCTTCATCGTCTCGACGCTGGCCAGCCTGATCGTCTCGGTGACGGTGACGCCGGTGCTGTCGTTCTACCTGCTGCCGCGCATGAAGTCGCTCGATCACGGCGACACGAAACTGCTCGCGTGGCTGAAGGCGCGCTATGCGAGCGGGCTGCAAAGGGTGCTCGACAAGCCGCGTGCCGCGCTCGCCGCGGGCGGCCTCGCGGTGCTGCTCGCGCTCGCCGCGGTGCCGTTCTTTCCGACCACCTTCTTGCCGCCGTTCAACGAGGGGACGCTGCTGATCGGCATGCGGCTGAACCCCGGCGTCACGCTGGCGGAAACGGCCGCGCTGGCGCGCCAGGCCGAGGTGCTCGTCAAGCAGGTGCCCGAGGTCACGCACGTGGGCCGGCGCAGCGGCCGCGCCGAGCTCGACGAGCATGCCGAAGGCGTGCACGTCAGCGAGCTCGACGTGGGCCTCGTGCCGACGGCCGAGCAGAAGCGCTCGATGGCCGAGATCTCGGCCGACATCCGCGCGCGCCTCGTGAACCTGCCGGCCGCGATCTCGATCGGCCAGCCGATCTCGCACCGCATCGACCACATGCTGTCGGGCGTGCGCTCGCAGATCGCGATCAAGATCTTCGGCGAGGACCTCGACACGCTGCGCGGCCAGGCCGACGTGCTCCGCGCAAAGCTGGCCGCGATCCCCGGCGTGGCCGACCTCGAGATCGAGAAGCAGGTGCTCGCGCCGCAGATCAAGGTGCGCATCGACTACGCCGCCGCGGCGCAGTACGGCGTGCCCGCGCCGCAGGTGCTGGCGACGCTGCAAAGCCTGGTCGAGGGCGAGCGCATCACGCACATCGTCGAGGGCGGTCGGCGCTTCGCGCTGGTGGTGAAGCTGCCCGAGACGGCGCGTTCGGCCGAGGGCTTGCGCGACATCCTGATCGAGACGCCGACCGGGCGCGTGCCGCTGTCGAAGATCGCGGCGATCGAAGACGGCGACGGCCCCAACCAGGTCAGCCGAGACGACGGCAAGCGGCGCATCGTGCTGTCGGCGAATGCGCAGGGACGCGCGCTGTCGGAGATCGTCGCGGACATGCGCCGCGTGATCGGCGAGACGAAATTGCCCGAGGGCTACTTCGTGACGCTGGGCGGGCAGTTCCAGGCGCAGGAGGAGGCCTCGCGCCTGGTCGGGCTGTTGTCGCTGGTGTCGCTGACGCTGATGTTCATCGTGCTCTACAGCCGCTACCAGTCGACGCGTTTGTCGCTGCTGATCATGGCCAACATCCCGCTGGCGCTCGTCGGCGCAGTGGTGGGGCTGTGGCTGTCGGGCCAGCCGCTGTCGGTGGCGGCGCTGGTGGGTTTCATCACGCTGGCGGGCATCTCGGTGCGCAACGGCATCCTCAAGGTGAGCCACTACATCAACCTGATGCGCCTCGAAGGCGAGAGATTCGATCACCCCATGATCCTGCGCGGCTCGCTCGAGCGACTCGCGCCGGTGCTGATGACCGCGCTGGTGACCGCCTTCGCGCTCGCGCCGCTGCTGTTCGAGGCCGAGCAGCCCGGCACCGAGGTGCTGCATCCGGTCGCGGTGGTGATCTTCTCGGGCCTGATCAGCTCGACCCTGCTCGACACCTTTCTCACGCCGGCGATGTTCTGGCTGTTCGGCCGCGCCGATGCCGAGCGGCTGATGAATGCCGCGGATGCCGAGGCCCTTTGATGCAACCCACGTTCAACGCAAGGAGAGTTCCCTCATGAAGAAGCACTTCATCGCACTGGCCATCGCCGCCGCGTTCTCGCTGATCGGCGCTGCCGCCATCGCGGCCGGCGACCACCACCACGGCGCCAGCCAGGGCGGCGTGTTCGTCGCGGGCAAGGAGGCCGACTACGAGCTGGTCGCCAAGCCGGAGGTGATCCGGCTCTACGTCACCGATCACGGCAAGCCGCGCGACCTCTCGAAAGCCTCGGCCAGGCTCACGCTGCTCGACGGCAGCGAGAAGCAGGAGGTCGAACTCAAGCCGGCCGGCGACCGGCTCGAAGCGAGCGGCACGTTCAAGGTCGTCGCGGGCACCAAGGCGGTGGCCGTGGTGAGCGACGGCGGCAAGACGCTGGGCACCGCGCGCTTCACGCTGAAGTAGCGCCGCGGCGCCGCTTCAGTGCTTGCTGCGCGATGCGCTGCGCTTGGGCGGCGGCACCTTGCCGCCCGCCTCGCGCGCCTCGGACAGCCCGATCGCGATCGCCTGCTTGCGGCTCGTGACCTTCTTGCCCGAGCCGCCGGAGCGCAGCGTGCCTTCCTTGCGCTCGTGCAGCGCGCGCGCCACCTTCTCTTGCGCCTTCTTGCCGTATGCAGCCATCTCGATCTCCTGGTTGCGGTTCCCGTTCCGGGCAATGGCCGTTCCCGGACAATGCGGGCTCGCACAGGAGAACAAGACGTGAAGACCTACGACATCGAAGTGCAGAAGCTCAAGTCGGTGCGCCACGACATGGGCCAGTTCGAGATCCGCATCGACGCCCTGGTGCTGCCGCGCACCGCGCGCGACGAAGACGGCCGCATGCCCGAGAGCTGCGTGCGCCTGCCGGTCGACCATGCGCGTTCGCTGCTGATGCTGCTCAAGCAGCAGTTGGCCGAGCTGGACAAGCTGCAGCCGCGCAGTCGGCGTTCGGGGCGGGCTTGAGATGAGCGCGACAGATAGGACTGAACTCGACGTGGTCTGCGTGCACGGATCGTGACGCGGCTCGTGCAAGTCGCTGCTCCGCGACGCAGCCTGCCTCCGGTAGAGTGGCTCGCATGGCAACCGACTCGCACATCGCGCCCCTGACATCTGCAGCTGTCGACCAGCTCGGCGGTAGGCTGCGGATCGCCATGTCGGTCGACGATCTGCGTCTACTGGATCAGTATCGACGTGAGTTTCGGGAGGACTACGAGACCGTTGTTGCAGTGGTGCGAGACCAACTCGGACTCGTGCCCAGCGGCCGGCCCGCAAAGTCCACCGCAGCCATTCTCGACAAGCTCAAGCGTTCGACGATGCGGCTGTCGCAGATGCAGGATGTCGCCGGATGTCGAGTTGTCGTTTCGGATGTGAGGGCGCAAGACGATGCGGTAGGGCGACTGACAACTCTGCTTTCGGCGACAACCGTATTCGATCGCCGAGACAAGCCGAGCCATGGCTACCGGGCCGTTCATGTGGTCGCTCGACCGCGAGGTCGTCCGATCGAGATCCAGGTCCGCACGGAGTTGCAGCACTCTTGGGCGGAGCTGTCCGAGAAGTGGGCCGATAGCTTTGGCGTTGCGGTGAAATACGGCGGGGGCCCGAAGGAGATTCGCACTATGCTGGACGGTGTGTCCGACCTTGTCGCCAACTTCGAAGGCGTGAACTGGGGCGCCGAACTGGCAGACGAGGTCGCCAAACTTCACAAGGGCATTGCAGCGCATCTTGCCGAGTACATCGACATCGCCAAAGGCCAATCATGATTTTCCTGATCGAGTACGACCGCGACACCGGTCAGCTGGTGCGAGTGGACGAGTTCGACGACCCCCATCGTGCCGAGGCGGAAGATCAGCGCCTGACGCTCGAGATCGACAACCTTCGAGCCGGCGTGTCCCGAGAGATCGTCCTGCTCGAAGCCTCCACGGAATCGGACCTTCGCCGTACTCACCGACGCTACTTCGAGGCGATCGAAGACCTCACGCGCCTGTCGACCGGATCCCACGGCTAGCGCGGTGCGGCGGTTCGCTCAGAACATCTGCCCGACGTTCATCAGCGTCATCACCCCTAGCACCGCGAACACCGCCGCGGCGATGCCGTGCACCAGGGTCATCGAGACCTTCTGCGCGAAGCGCCCGGCCAGCAGCACCGCCGGCACGTTGGCCAGCATCATGCCCAGCGTCGTGCCGATGACCACCTGCACCACCTCGGGATAGCGCGCCGCGAGCGCCACGGTCGCGAGCTGGGTCTTGTCGCCCATCTCGGCCAGGAAGAACGCGACCACCGTGGTGCCGAAGGCGCCGAAGCGGCGCCGGCCGGCGGCGGCTTCATCGTCGTCGTCGAGCTTGTCTGGCACCAGCATCCAGGCGGCCATCGCGATGAACGAGATGCCGATGATCCAGCGCAACCACTGCGGCCCCAGCGCCTGCGCGACCCAGCCGCCTAAAGCGCCGGCGGCGGCGTGATTGGCCAGCGTCGCAACGAAGATGCCCGCGATGATGGCCAGCGATCGGCGCGGAAACGCGCAGGCCAGCACGATGGCCAGCAGCTGGGTCTTGTCGCCCATTTCACCCAGGGCGACGACGCCGGTCGAGACGAGTAGCGCTTCCAAAAGAAATCTCCGCGGGGCCATGCAGACGCAAAGACCACAGCACCTGCGGCCCCGTGGGCAGGCGTTGCGGTCAAAGGTCTTGCCAGGCTTTGGAGCTGCCCGCGCCATGGTCCTGAAGGCGGACCAAGTGTGTTGACGCGGGCCCCTGGAGCGCATGTGGCGCCAGGGCGGCTACTCCCCGATGACGGAAGGCGCGATTCTATCGGCTCACTTGCGCGGCAGCGGATAGGCCAGCTGCATCGCGCGGCAATAGGCCTTCTCCAGGCCCGCACGCGCGATGTCCACCAGATGACGAAACAGTGCGGCGTCGTCGACGAAACCATTGTCGACGCTGATCAGGCGCAGCGCGGCGTCCAGGGGTCTGCGCGCGATGGCCTCGGCGCCGCTGTCGTACGGGTCGTCGTACATGTCGTGCTGGCCGGCGCCCCAGCGGAGCCATTGATAGACCGCCATCTGCACCGGATCATCGCGCCGCGGGTCGTTGGCCGGCCATTGAGGCGCAACGATGTCGATCTCGTCGGGCTCCTCGTGGACCTTGGGCCGCATCCGCTCGAGCGTGCGCTCGAGATCGCCGGCGAGCACGCCGACGATCTTCGGGTGCGCCGCCCCTGGTTCGACGCCGTCGCATTGGAGCAGAGCCTTGACCACCGCGGGCAGCGCATTGCCCAGGACGGCCGCATAGCGCGCGTCGCGCTCGACATGCAGTTCGAAGGCGCGCAGCAGCAACGCTCTTTCATCGACGTCGTCCGAACTGGGCTTGGCTCTGGCCGCGGCCGCGGCCTTGCTGCTGACGATCACCGTGTGTGCACCGCCGGGCTGCTGCGTCGCGCTCTGGATGTGCGATCCCATCACCGTGGCGATATCGGCGGCACCCGCGATGCCCTTGCCGCGCAGGATCGAACCGGCCAGGCCGACACCCGCGGCCTCGTGCCGCTCCCTGAAGTTGCGCTCCATCGACGCGTCGATCAGGCAGGCCGACAACGGCAGACCGGACGCCGAGGGCCGCTCGAAAGCCTGCAGTTCGCGGTTGGGCCCGAAGACGTCCATCACGTCCCAGACCTTGAAGTCGACGGCTTCGCCGCTCTCTCGGATCTGCAGCCTCGACAGCCCGCGCGGCGGATCCAGCAATCGCTGCACCGCCGACAGCACCACGTGCACTTCCTCGTCGTCGCCCTTCTTGAGGATCGACTGCCCCGCCGTCGTGGCCCACAGGGTCAGGTCGACAAGGCTGCCGCCTTTCGGCGACGCGGCGATCCAGTCGGTCACCGGACCGAAGATGTCCGCGAAGCTGGCCCCGATCGTCAGCGTCGTCACGACGCCCACGTCCAGCATGCGGCCGAACGCAGCGGCCAAGGGCTGCTCATGCACTGCCTTTTTCGGCAGCCGCAGGATCAAGCGCTTGGGGCCGACGTCCTTGTCGATCGCCTTCAACAGCTCGACCAGGCAGGCGCAGACGTCGTCGGGGGTCGCGGCGCTGCCGTATCTCAGTTCGAGCGATTCGATTCGGTGCACTCCCCCCGTGACGACGCTGCGCGGCGTGATTCGCTTTTGCTTCAGGGCTGCCCACACGCCCGTCAGGTCGGCCTCGAGGCCATGGATGACCCAGTCGTGCGAACCGAGCGCCGGCGCGGCTCGTGCCCACTCCTGGGCATCGGGCCCCATGCGCAGCACGAAATGCAGGCCGCGCGGCAATGGCTGGCCGACGAAGGCCGACGTGTCCAGGTAGGGAATGAAGTGGCCGAACTTGGCCTGGACCGCCGGCATCAGCGCGAGATGCCCCATCGATCGCAGCTTGTCGAAAATGGCGTTGGGCACATCGGGTGTCACCTTGCCGCTGTCGAGAAACGCTTCGATCGACGCCTCGTAGCGAACGAGTGCCGCGATGTCGACACCCTGGCTTTGAAACCAACGCCTGCGATCGTCAGGGAGCTGAGATGCGTCTTGATGCGCGGCGGGGTTGTAGTGGCGTGGATTCGAACTGCTTTCCATGATTCGGCCCTTCGTACTGCGACAGCTTTGTCACGAGGGTCGATGGACCGTTGCCTACGGCGGGTGCCGTAGGCAACGGTCTTGCGGATCACGGTCACTTCGGGCCGGCTCGCCTCAGGCATGCGCCTCCTGCGACTTCGCCGCCGCCGCCAGCTCGCCGGCGCTCGCCTTCGCGCCGTTGAAGAACAGGTTCAGCAGCACCGCCGACAGCGCGGCCAGCAAGATGCCGCTTTCCAGCAGCGGATGCAGCTGGTGCGGCATGTGCTGCGTCCAGCGCGGCGCGACCAGCGGCAGCATGCCGAAGCCGATCGACACCGCGACGATGTAGAGGTTGTGGCGCCTGGTCTGGTAGTCCACGCCCGCGAGGATGCGAATGCCCGTGGCCGCGACCATGCCGAACATCACCAGCCCCGCGCCGCCCAGCACGAACTGCGGCACCGCCTCGACCAGCGCCGCCATCTTGGGCAACAGGCCCAGCCCCAGCATGATGATCCCCGCGGCCACGCAGACGAAGCGGCTGCGCACGCCCGTCACGCCCACCAGGCCCACGTTCTGCGAGAAGCTGGTGTACGGAAAGGTGTTGAAGATGCCGCCGATCAGCGTGCCCAGGCCGTCGGTGCGCAGGCCCGCGGTCAGCTCGCGCTGGTTCAGCGGCTTGCCGGTGATGTCCGACAGCGCGAGAAACATGCCGGTCGACTCGATCATCACGACGATCATCACCAGCGTCATCGTCACGATCAGCACCGGATCGAAACTCGGCGGCCCGAAGGCGAACGGCAGCACCACGTCGAACCATGGCGCCTTGGCGACCTTGTCGAAGGCCATCTTGCCGAACGCCGCCGCGACCACGCAGCCCGCGACGATGCCCAGCAGCACCGAGACGTTGGCGACGAAGCCGCGCCCGTAGCGCGCGATCGCCAGGATCACCGCGAGCACGAAGGCCGCGATCGCGAGGTTGTCGAGCGCGCCGTAGTTCGGGTTGTTGCTCTGCGGCAGCGGGCCGGGCAGCTTGACCGAGGTGGCCGCCGCGTTGGCCGCGGTGGCTGCGGCGGCGGCTTGAGGGCCGGCCGATGGCGCCGGCACCGAAGCCTGCGTGCCGGCCAGCGCCGCGGCGGCGCCGGCCTGCGCGGCGGCATCGGACTTGGCCTTGTCGACCATCACGACGAGCCTGGGCACGTCGGTGAACTGCGCCAGGTTGGCCGGCCCGCCCATCGCCCACCCGATGCCCACGCGCATCAGGCTGATGCCGATCACCGCGATGATGGTGCCGGTCACCACCGGCGGAAAGAGTCTCAGCAGCCGCCCCATCAGCGGCGCGATCAGCATCGAGATGATCCCCGCGCCGATGATCGCGCCGAAGATCGCCTGCGCGCCGGCCGGCCCGCTGTTGGCGTTGGCCATCGCGACCATCGGGCCGACGGCCGCGAAGGTCACGCCCATCATCACCGGCAGGCGGATGCCGAACCACTGCGTCGCGCCGAGCGACTGGATCAGCGTGACCAGGCCGCAGCAGAAGAGATCGGCCGAGATCAGCATCGCGACCTGCTCGGGGCTCAGCTTCAGCGCGCGCCCGACGATCAGCGGCACCGCGACCGCGCCGGCATACATCACCAGCACATGCTGCAGGCCGAGCGCGGCGAGGCGACCGGTGGGCAGCCTCTCGTCGACGGGGTGAACGGTCGTGGACGTCATGGCTGCCTCCTCGTTGTGGTCAGCGCGTCGGCGCGCCGGCTTCGAACCAGCGGCCGAGCAGCGCGCGCTCGGCATCGGTGATCTGGGTCGCGTTGTTCAGCGGCATGAGCTTTTGCACCACCGCCTGCTGGTAGACCTGTTGCGCGTGCTGTGCGATCAGCTCGGGCGTGTGCAGCGCGACGTTCTTGTTGGCGAGCGCCGCGTTGTGGCACATCACGCAGCGCTGCGTGATCACGGTCTGCACTTCGGTGAAGGTCGGCGCGGGCGCGGCTGCTGCGACCGGTGCCGGCGCGGGCTTGAGCCACGCGGCGATCGCGATCAACACCAGCGTGCCCACGATCGCGAAGCCCCACGGTGGCGACTGCCCCGCGACCACGCGCTTGTGCCGCGCGACGAAGAAGTGCCGGATCAGCGCGCCGCCCAGCATCATCACCACCAGCACCAGCCAGTTGTGCGGGTGCGCATACAGCATGCCGTAGTGGTTGCTGAGCATCGCGAACAGCACCGGCAGCGTGAAGTAGGTGTTGTGAACGCTGCGCTGCTTGCCGCGCTGGCCGTGCACCGGATCGACCGGCTCGCCGGCCTTCATCTGCGCGATCACCTTGCGCTGGCCGGGAATGATCCAGAAGAACACGTTGGCGCTCATCGCCGTGGCCATCATCGCGCCGACCAGCAAGAAGGCGGCGCGCCCGGCGAACAGCTGGCAGGCCAGCCACGACGCGAACACGACGACCGCGAACACCAGCGCGCCGACGGCCTTGTCGGCCGCGGTACCGAGCACGCGGCAGATCGCGTCGTAGACGAGCCAGAACGCGACCAGGAAGCCCAACGCCGCGGCGATGGCCACCGCGGGCGACCAGTCGTGCACGCTCTTGTCGACCAGGAACGTGCCGGCATTGAAGAGATACAGCACCGTGAACAGGCCGAAGCCGGTCAGCCAGGTCGAGTAGCTCTCCCAGTAGAACCAGTGCAGGTGCTCGGGCAGCGCCTTGGGCGCGAGCATGTACTTCTGCGGGTGGTAGAAGCCGCCGCCGTGCACCGCCCACAGCTCGCCGTTGACGCCCTTGTCCTTCAGCTGAGGATCGAGCGGCGGCGTGAGGCTGTTGTCGAGGAAGACGAAGTAGAACGAGGAGCCGATCCACGCGATCGCGACGACCACGTGGGCCCAGCGCAGCAGCAGGTTGGCCCAGTCGAGCAGGTAGGTGTCCATGGATGGCACCAGTCAGGCGATTGGCCACCTCACCACGGCGGGCTCTGTGAGGGGTGGGCGTCGCAAACCCGGTCGGGAAACCGGAGCTCCGCGGCGACGTCGGATCAAAGTGTATACAGAACGATGCACGATCCGGGCCCGGTGGGAACCCCAATCCTGGTGCATCGCGGCACCGTTCAGGAGCCCCGGTAGGTCGAATAGGCCCAGGGGCTGGCCAGCAGCGGCACGTGATAGTGCGCGGTGGTGTCGGCGATGCCGAAGTCCAGCGGCACTTCGTCGAGGAAGGGCGGCTCGGGCAGCGCGGCGCCGCGGCCGCGGAAGTAGGCGGCGACCGAGAAGACCAGCCGGTAGCGGCCCGGCTTCAGGGCCTCGCCTTCGAGCAGCGGCGCGTCGGCGCGGCCGTCGGCGTTGAGCGTCAGGGTCTTGATCGGCTCGGCGCCCGAAGCGCCCAGCCGAAACAGCGCGACGGCCATGCCCGCGGCGGGCGCGCCGTTCATCGTGTCGAGCACGTGGGTGGTCAGCTTGCCCATGCGGCCCTTTCGCAGTTGCGACGCAAAGTCGGGTTGAAGTTCGCGGCAAAGTGTATACAGTCCGGAACGCAATACAAGCTGCCGATGGCCACTTCCCCTCGCCCCTCTTCGCGCCCGGCCACGGCTCGTCGCCGCGTGGCGGCCAAGACCGCTGCCAAGTCGGCGACCACGAGCACGGAGCGCATCGTCGAGTCGCTGACCACCGCGATCGTCGAGCGCCGGCTGATGCCCGGCACCAAGCTGGTCGAACAAAAGCTCGCCGACATCTTCAAGGTCTCTCGCACCCTGGTGCGCCAGGCGCTGATGCAGCTGAGCCGCGACAAGCTCGTCACGCTGTCGCCCGCGCGCGGCGCCTTCATCGCGACGCCCAGCGTCGAGGAGGCGCGCGAGGTGTTCGAGGTGCGGCATCTGGTCGAGTCGGCGCTGATCCAGCGGCTGGCCAGGACCATCACGCGCGAGCAGGTCGCCGAGCTGCGCGCCCACCTGCGCGACGAGCAGGCCGCCGTCGCCCGCACCGATGTCTCGGGCCGCACGCGGCTGCTGGCGGACTTTCACGTCGTGCTGGCGCGCATGCTGGGCAACCAGACGCTGGCCGAGCTGATCGAGGACCTGCTGTCGCGCTCCTCGCTGATCTCGCTGATGTACCAGTCGGCGCATTCGGCCGAAGCCTCGTTCGCCGAGCACGTGGCGATCGTCGATGCGCTCGAGAAGCGCGACGCGAAAGCCGCACTGAAGCTGCTCGAAGCCCATCTGCACAACGTCGAGCACAACCTGCGCCTGCATCCGCGCGTGCCCGATCTCGAAACGGCGCTCAAGGCGCTGGCGGAGTGAACACGTGAACCCACCCACCTACCCCCGCGACCTGCGCGGCTACGGCCGCCTGCCGCCGCATGCGCACTGGCCCGGCCGCGCCCGCATCGCGCTGCAGTTCGTCCTGAACTACGAGGAAGGCGGCGAGAACAGCGTGCTGCACGGCGATGCCGGCAGCGAGCAGTTCCTGTCCGAGATGTTCAACCCGGCCAGCTATCCGGCGCGCCATCTCAGCATGGAAGGCATCTACGAATACGGCTCGCGCGTCGGCGTGTGGCGGCTGCTGCGCGAGTTCGAGCGCCGCGGCCTGCCGCTCACTGTGTTCGGCGTCGCGATGGCGCTGGAGCGCTGCCCCGAGGTGACCGCCGCCTTCGTCGAGCTGGGCCACGAGATCGCCTGCCACGGCTGGCGCTGGATCCACTACCAGGGCATGGACGAGGCGATCGAGCGCGAGCACATGCTGCGCGGCATCGAGATCATCGAGCGCCTGACCGGCGAGCGCCCGCTCGGCTGGTACACCGGCCGCGACAGCCCCAACACGCGCAGGCTGGTCGCCGAGACCGGCGGCTTCGCCTATGACAGCGACTACTACGGCGACGACCTGCCGTTCTGGCTGCAGGTGAAGAAAAGCGACGGCGCGCTCGAGCCGCATCTGGTGGTGCCCTACACGCTCGACACCAACGACATGCGCTTCGCGCTGCCGCAAGGCTTCTCGCACGGCGACGAGTTCTTCGAGTACCTGCGCGACAGCTTCGACGTGCTCTACGCCGAGGGCGACGAAGCCCCCAAGATGATGAGCATCGGCATGCACTGCCGCCTGCTCGGGCGGCCCGGGCGCATGCGTGCGCTGCAGCGCTTTCTCGATCACGTGGAGCGCCACGACCGCGTCTGGGTCGCGCAGCGCATCGAGATCGCCGAGCACTGGCGCAAGACCCATCCCTTCGATCCGGCCACGGCCTTCGTGTGGAGCTGAGTTGGGAGACGACGAGATGACGCTCACGCTGGAACAGCTCAATGCCGCGAGCGCCGACGAGTTCGTCGCGCTGCTCGAGGGCACCTACGAACATTCGCCGTGGATCGCGCGCGCGGCCGCGGGCAAGCGGCCGTTCGCGACGCTGGCGGCCCTGAAGCGCGGCCTGGTCGAGGCGGTGCGCGAAGGCGGGCGCGAGGCGCAGCTCGCGCTGATCCGCGCCCACCCCGAACTGGCCGGCAAGGCGATGGTGTCGAAGACGCTGACCGCCGAAAGCACCAAAGAGCAGACCACCTCGGGCCTCACCAATTGCAGCGCCGAGGAGTTCGCGACGCTGCAGAAACTCAACGCCGACTACAACGCGAAATTCGGCTGGCCCTTCATCCTCGCGGTGCGCGGGGGGCGCGGTCTGGGCCTGACCCGCGCGCAGATCATCGAGACCTTCGCGCGCCGGCTCGAGGGCCATCCGCACTTCGAGTTCGGCGAGTGCCTGCGCAACATCGATCGCATCGCCGAGATCCGGCTGAACGACAAGTTCGCTCATGCGCCCGTGCGCGGGCAACTCGTCTGGGACTGGGCCGAGCAGCTCGCCGCGCACAGCGACCCCGGCTTCAAGGAGCAAGGCCAGCTGACCGTGACCTACCTGACCGAGGCGCACCGCGCCTGCGCGGCGCAGCTGGTCGAGTGGATGCGCGAGAGCGGCTTCGACGAGGTCTCGATCGACGCGGTCGGCAACGTCGTCGGCATCTATCACGCTGCCGATCCGAAGGCCAGGCGCCTGCTGACCGGCTCGCACTACGACACCGTGCGCAACGGCGGCAAGTACGACGGGCGGCTGGGCATCTTCGTGCCGATGGCCTGCGTTCGAGAGCTCGCGCGGGCCGGGCGGCGGCTGCCGTTCGGCATCGAGGTGATCGGCTTCGCCGAAGAGGAAGGCCAGCGCTACAAGGCGACCTTCCTCGGCTCGGGCGCGCTGACCGGTGATTTCGATCCGGCCTGGCTCGACCAGGTCGATGCCGACGGCATCTCGATGCGCGAGGCGATGCGCGCGGCGGGCCATCCGGCCACGCTCGACGCGATCGGCGCACTGAAGCGCGATCCGTCGCGCTACCTCGGCTTCGTCGAAGTGCACATCGAGCAAGGCCCGGTGCTCGACGAGCTGGACCTGCCGCTGGGCATCGTGACCTCGATCAACGGCAGCGTGCGCTTCGTCGGCGAGGTGATCGGCATGGCCAGCCATGCCGGCACGACGCCGATGAACCGTCGCCGCGACGCGGCCTGCGCGGTCGCGGCGCTGGCGCTGTTCGTCGAGAAGCGCGCCGCAGCGGTGCCCGATGTCGTCGGCACCGTCGGCATGCTGCAGGTGCCGGCCGGCTCGATCAACGTGGTGCCGGGCCGCTGCCTGTTCAGCCTCGACCTGCGCGCCACCACCAACGAGGCGCGCGATGCGCTGGCCAAGGACGTGATCGCCGAGCTCGAACGCATCTGCAGCGCGCGCGGCCTGCACCACAAGCTCGAGCGCACGATGATCGCCGCCGCCGCGCCGAGCGCGCCCGCGTGGCAGCAGCGCTGGGAACGCGCGGTCGAGTCGCTCGGCCTGCCCGTTTTCCGCATGCCCAGCGGCGCCGGTCACGACGCGATGAAGCTGCACGAGGCCATGCCGCAGGCGATGCTGTTCACGCGCGGCCAGAACAGCGGCATCAGCCACAACCCGCTCGAATCCATCACCGCCGACGACGCCGAGCTGTCGGTCGCCGCGTTCGCGCACCTGCTCGAACAGCTCGCGAAGGAATCCGCATGAGTCTCCACCAGCAACTCGACACCTGGATCGACGCCCACTTCGACGAGGAAGTGCGCTTCCTGCAGGCCCTGGTTCAAGTGCCGACCGACACGCCGCCCGGCAACAACGCGCCGCATGCCGAGCGCAGCGCCGAGCTGCTGCAGGGCTTCGGCTGGCAGGTCGAGCGCCATCCGGTGCCGCAGGCCGAGGTGCTGGCCGCGGGCATGGAGTCGATCACCAACCTGATCGTGCGGCGCCGTTTCGCGGCCGCGGGCCAGACCATCGCGCTCAATGCGCACGGCGACGTCGTGCCGCCCGGCGAAGGCTGGCAGCACGAGCCCTATGGCGCGCAGATCGAGGACGGGCGCCTCTACGGCCGCGCATCGGCGGTCAGCAAGAGCGACTTCGCGACCTATGCCTTCGCGCTGCGCGCGATCGAGTCGCTCGCGGCGCCCTTGAAGGGCGCGGTCGAACTGCACTTCACCTACGACGAGGAGTTCGGCGGCGAGCTCGGCCCGGGCTGGCTGCTGAAGCTCGGCCTCACCAAACCCGACCTGCTGATCGCCGCCGGCTTCAGCTACCAGGTCGTGACCGCGCACAACGGCTGCCTGCAGTTCGAGGTCACGCTGCACGGCCTGGCCTCGCATGCGGCCTATCCCGAGACCGGCGTCGACGCCCTGCAGGCCGCCAACCGGCTGCTCACGGCGCTCTACGCGCACAACGACGTGCTGCGCACGCGGCGCTCCCAGGTCGCGGGCATCACCCACCCGTATCTCAACGTCGGGCGCATCGAGGGCGGCAGCAACACCAACGTGGTGCCGGGCAAGGTGGTGCTCAAGCTCGATCGCCGCCTGATCCCCGAGGAAGACATCGGTGCGGTCGAGGCCGAGGTGCGTGCGCTGATCGAGCGCACGGTCGCGCAGTCCAGCGGCATCCGGCTCGAGATCAAGCGCCTGCTGCGCGCCAATTCCTTGAAGCCCCTGGCCGGCAACGCCGCGCTGGTGCAGGCGATCCAGCGCCACGGCCGCGAGGTGTTCGGCACCGAGATCCCCGAAAGCGGCACGCCGCTGTACACCGACGTGCGGCTGTATGGCGAGCATGGCGTGCCGGCGGTGATCTACGGCGCCGGGCCGCGCACCGTGCTGGAGTCCAATGCCAAGCGCGCCGACGAGCATCTGGTGCTCGAGGATTTGCGCCGCGCCACCAAGGTGGTGGCGCGCAGCTTGCTAGACCTTCTCTCGTAATTTGCCATTGACCGGAGAACCTCGATGTCCCTGCCCCGCCGCCTCGTTCTTGCCGCGCTGACGGCCGCTTGCGCCCTGGCCCTCTCGCCCGCCGCGCAGGCACAGGAAACACCGGTGAAGTTCCAGCTCGACTGGCGCTTCGAAGGCCCGTCTGCCTTCTTCCTGCTGCCGGTCGCCAAGGGCTATTTCAAGGACGAGAAGCTGGCCGTCACGGTCGACGCCGGCAACGGCTCGGGCGGCGCGGTCACGCGCGTGGCCTCGGGCAGCTACGACATCGGCTTCGCCGACCTGGCCGCGCTGATGGAGTTCCACGCCAACAACCCGACCGCGCCCAACAAGCCGGTCGCGGTGATGATGGTCTACAACAACACGCCCGCTGCGGTGCTGTCGCTGAAGAAGACCGGCATCAAGGCACCGAAAGACCTGGCCGGCAAGAAGCTCGGCGCGCCGGTGTTCGACGCCGGCCGCAAGGCCTGGCCGATCTTCGACAAGGCCAATGGCGTCGGCAAGGTCGAGTGGGTCAGCATGGATCCGCCGCTGCGCGAGACCATGCTCGCCAAGGGCGATGTCGACGCGATCACCGGCTTCACCTTCACCAGCCTGCTCAACCTCGAGGCGCGCGGCGTGAAGACCGAAGACATCGCAGTGCTGCCCTATCCGCAGTACGGCGTGCGCCTGTACGGCAACGCGATCATCGTCGGCGAGAAGTTCCTGAAGGAGAAGCCCGAGGCGGTGAAGGCCTTCCTGCGCGCCTTCACCAAGGGCGCGAAGGACGTGATCGCCGACCCGAAGGCCGCGATCGAGTTCGTCAAGGCGCGCGACGGCATCATCAACAGCGAGCTCGAGACGCGGCGGCTGAAGCTCGCGATCGAGGGCTCGGTCGCGACGGCCGATGCCAAGGCCGAAGGCTTCGGCGCGGTGTCGGGCCCGCGCCTGGCGCTGATGGCGAGCCAGGTCGCGGATGCGTTCTCGACCAAGGGGCGCGTGGATCCGGCGGCGGTGTGGGCGGACGGTTATCTGCCCACCGCTGCTCAACGAGACATCTTCGCCGGCAAGAAGTGATGAGCTCGACGTTCGTCGATTTCAAGAACGTCTGGCTCGCCTACAACGAAGAGCTGCTCGCCCAGCAGCAGTTCGCGGTCGAGAACATCGACCTGCAGGTCGCGCCGGGCGAGTTCATCGCCATCGTCGGGCCTTCGGGCTGCGGCAAGAGCACCTTCATGAAGCTCGCGACCGGCCTCAAGCGGCCGAGCAAGGGCTCGATCCTGATCGACGGCCAGCCGGTCGAAGGCCCGCTCAAGATCACCGGCATGGCCTTCCAGGCGCCCAGCCTCCTGCCCTGGCGCACGACGCTGGACAACGTGCTGCTGCCGCTGGAGATCGTCGAGCCCTATCGCTCGAACTTCAAGGCCAAGCGCGCCGAGTACGCCGAGCGCGCGCGCACGCTGCTGCAAAGCGTGGGCCTGGGCGGCTACGAAGACAAGTTTCCGTGGCAGCTCTCGGGCGGCATGCAGCAGCGCGCGAGCATCTGCCGCGCGCTGATCCACGAGCCCAAGATGCTGCTGCTCGACGAGCCCTTCGGCGCGCTCGACGCCTTCACGCGCGAGGAGCTGTGGAACGCGCTGCGCGACCTGTGGACGCGCCAGCGCTTCAACGTGATCCTGGTGACGCACGACCTGCGCGAGGCGGTCTACCTGGCCGACACCGTCTACGTGATGAGCAAGAGCCCGGGGCGCTTCGTCGCGCGCCGCGAGATCGACCTGCCGCGCCCGCGCGATCTGGAGATCACGTATACGAAGGAGTTCACGGACATCGTCCATGAATTGCGCGGGCATATCGGTGCGATGCGCAAGCCGACCTCGCTCGGCGATGCAACGCAGGGAGTCGTGCAATGAGCCCCAGGCAGATGGAGCGCTGGTCGCCGTGGGTGCTGCTCGCCGCGGTGCTGATCGTCTGGGAGGTGCTGTGCGCCGTGTTCGGCGTCTCGGAGTTCATCTTCCCGAGCCCGTCGCGCATCTGGAGCCAGCTGGTCGAGTTCAAGGCGGTGATCGCGCAGCATGCCTGGCGCACCTTCTGGGTCACGATGCTGGGCTTCGGCATCTCGATCGTCGTCGGCGTGCTGCTGGGCTTTCTGATCGGCAGCTCGCGGCTCGCGTATGCCGCGGTCTATCCGCTGATGACGGCCTTCAATGCGCTGCCCAAGGCGGCCTTCGTGCCGATCCTGGTGGTGTGGTTCGGCATCGGCGCCGGGCCGGCGGTGCTCACCGCGTTTCTCATCAGCTTCTTTCCGATCACGGTCAACATCGCGACCGGCCTGGCGACGCTGGAGCCCGAGCTGGAAGACGTCTTGCGCGTGCTCGGCGCCAAGCGCTGGGACGTGCTGGTGAAGGTGGGCCTGCCGCGCTCGATGCCCTACTTCTACGGCTCGCTGAAGGTCGCGATCACGCTGGCCTTCGTGGGCACCACGGTCTCGGAGATGACCGCGTCGAACGAAGGCATCGGCTACCTGCTGATCAGCGCCGGCTCGAGCATGCAGATGGGCCTGGCCTTCGCCGGCCTGGTGGTGATCGGCGTGATGGCGATGGCGATGTACGAGCTGTTCTCGTGGATCGAGAAGCGCACCACGGCGTGGGCGCACCGGGGGTCGCAGGCGGCGTGAGGCATCAGGCCGCGGCGGCCACCGGCCTCCTGCGCCCCGCCGCCGCCATCGCCACCACCGCGAACACCACCGCGCCCAGCGTGCTCAACGCCGCCTCGGTGTAGAGCATGCCGCCGGCACCCAGGCGCCCGTGCGACCAGCCGGCGATCATGATCATGTAGGCGATCGGCATGTTCGCCAGCGACGACAGCATCGTGAACTTGGTCGACGCCGCGCCGCCTTCGATCACCTCGAGCACCACCGCGGTGTAGCCGGTGTAGGCCAGGCCGCCGGTGAACGAATAGAGCAGCGAGAAGACGATGAACATCGTCTCGGTGCGCGGCGCCAGGCCCATCGCGAGCGCGCAGGCCGATTGCGTCAGGCCGAACAGCAGATAGGCCTTCTTGCGGTCCATGCGATCGCACAGCGGGCCGGCCAGCCAGCAGCCGACGGCGGCGACCACGCCGCCGAGCGCGCCGTTCACCAGCGCGACGGTGTTGGCGCTGGCATGCCAATCGTCGGCGATCGCCGCGGCGATCGCCATCGCGGCGCCGGTGCCCAGCGGCATCAGGCAGATCAGCGCGGCCAGCCAGCCCGAGCGCGAACGCAGCAGTTCCCACAGGTCGCGCGCGACGCCGCGCATCGCCACGAGCGGGCTGCCGTGCAGCGAGTGGTCGACCTTCGTTTCCTCGGGCAGGCGACGCAGCGCCAGCGTGCACAGCACGGTGCCGATGCCGATCACCGCGCCGGCCATCCACGGTGCCGGCAGCACCTGGGTCATCCACAGACCGCCGCCCGCGCCGAGGCCGCCGCCGATCATGTTGCCCGACTGGAACCAGCCGGCCACGCGGCCGCGCTGCTCGGGCTGCACCTCGCAGGCCATCAGGCCTTCGATGGCCATCACCAGCAGGGTGATCGCGATGTTGGCGATGGCGACCACCAGATACATCCACGGCAGCGCCGCCTCGGTGGCCGGGATCGCCGCGGTCGCGAAGAAGCCCAGGCCGCTGACCACCGCCATCGAGCGGTACCAGCCCTTGCGCGTGAAGGTGGTGTCGACGATCGGCGCCCACAGGAACTTCCAGGTGTGCGGCAGGAAGCTGAAGGCGATCAGCCCGGCCACCTGCTCGACGCTCAGGCCCGACTGCGACAGCTCCCAGGCGATCGCGGTGCTGAGGAAACCCGACGACGCACCGAAGGGCAGCACCAGGAGCAGGTAGACGATGGGATGCGGGCTGCGGGCGAGGCTCGTGGCCAGGTCCGGCCCGTGGGCGGCGAGGGTCATCGCGAAGACTCGATGCGATACGGCAATGGGCGGGCAGCATAGCCGGGCGCGACGGCGGCACGCATGGAGCAATCCCTGTCGCGCCGCCGTGGCGCTCAGCGACTGGCCTTCCTGTCAGCCGGCGGTCGCGCACCGCGCGCCGCCGTGACCGGTTCCTCGATCGAGAGGAGCAGGGCCGGCCCGCATCGCGGCGACACTCAGGCCGCAAGCAGTACGGGGACACGAGAATGAATCGAGGGAGGACGGCCACGATCGGCCGGCGGATGGCGCGCGCGTTGGCGGCACTGTGGATCTTCTGCGGCTTGGCGCCGCAGGCCGCGGGCGCCGAATACCGGATCGCAGCGTCGCCGGATTGGGTCGTCGCGCAGGCGCTCGACACCGCCGTCCAGCCGCCGGCCGGACAGGCGACACAAGGTGTCCACTACCTGCTGGCCGAACACCAGGTGCGCGTCGATGGCGACACCAAGACCAGCTTCCGGCGCCTGGCGAGCCGGGCGCTGAACTCGCGCGGCGTCTCGACGGTGGCGCATGTCAGCATCGACTTCGAGCCCTCGTTCCAGACCGTCTCGTTGCATCGCCTCCAGTTGCATCGCGACGGCCGCGCGCTGGATCGGCTGCGCAGCGCGCAGATCAAGGTGCTGCAGCGCGAACCCGACCTCGAGTACCGCATCTACGATGGCGGCAAGACGATCGACATTGCGCTCGACGACGTGCGCGAAGGCGACATCGTCGAATACGCCTACAGCGTCGCAGGCAGCAACCCGGTCTTCGGCGGCCGCGCCTTCGGCCGCATCGACACGCAGTGGTCGGTGCCGGTGCACCGGATGTATCGGCGCCTGCTGCTGCCCGCGCAGCGCAGCTTCCATCTGCGCCACCACCTGGGCGCGGCGCAACCGGTGATCACGCGCGTCGGCTCGCACACCGAGTACGTCTGGACGGCCGATCAGGTACCGGCGGTGCGCGGAGAAGACGACATGCCGTCCTGGTACGACGCCTATGCGCATGTGCAGTGGAGCGAGTTCGCCGACTGGGCCGCGGTCGCGCGCTGGGCCGAGCCGCTGTACCGGGTGCCGCATCAGGTCTCGCCGGCACTGCGCAGCGAGATCGACCGGATCGCAGCAGCGTCCGCGCAGCCCAAGGAGCGGCTGCGCGCTGCGCTGGCTTTCGTGCAGTCTCAGGTGCGCTATCTCGGCGTGGAGATCGGCGCTGGCTCGCATGCGCCGCGCTCGCCCGATGTCGTGATCGCGCGCCGCTACGGCGATTGCAAGGACAAGACGTTGCTGGCCGTGACGATGCTGCGCGCCCTGGGCATCGATGCCTGGCCGGCGCTGGTCTCGACCCAGGAGCGACAGGCGATCGACGGCTTCCTGCCGTCACCCGCGGCGTTCAATCACGTGATCGTCGTCGCCGCGATCGGCAGCGAGCAGTTCTGGCTCGACGCGACCAACGCGAGCCAGCGCGGCCAACTGGATCGGCTCGCGCAAGCGAACTTCGGGCGTGCGCTGGTGCTCGACACGCGCTCGAACGCGCTGACGACGATTCCGACCGCCGACGCCTCCGTCGAGCGCCGCACCGTCGACTACTCGATCGACGCCTCCGAAGGCTACGCGGCCAAGGTCGTGCTGAGTGTTCGCACGACCTACGAAGGTGCCAGCGCCGACGAGATGCGCGAGACGCTGCGCAACGAGAACCTCGACGAGCTGCAGCGCAACTACTTGAACTTCTACAAGCGCCACTATGCGGGCCTGGAAGTGTCTGCCCCGCTTCAGCATCGCGACGACGAGAATGCCAATCGCCTGGTCGTCACGGAAACCTACGAGATGCCTTCGATCCGCTCGGACGAATCGACGCCGGGCAATACCGTCGTCCATCTCCTTGCGCCGGACATCCGCTCGCTGCTCAATAGGCCGCACGACACCATTCGCAGCACGCCGCTGGCCTTCAGGCATCCGATCGACGTGCGCGTCAATCTGACCGCTTCGCTGCCGCAGGAGCATCGCATCCGTGCCGAGCGCAACATGGTCGAGGACACGGCGTTCGAGTTCACGCAGTCTCAAGAGTACGAGGCTCGCACGCTTCGGCTGCACTATCGCCTGCGCAGCTTGGCGGACCACGTGACACCGCAGCAGATGGACGAACACATCGCCAATCTCGCGAAGGCGCGCAAGCTCGTCGGCTTCACGCTGCGCCCGGACGCGGCGCGCGGTCAGTCCTCGACGCCGAGCAGGCTGCTCGCGGTCGGCGCGATCTTGGTGCTGATCGTGCTCGGCACGATCGCGGCGGTCAGCACCGCGATCCGTGCCCGCGCGCGCCGGCACGCATCGCCGGCCGGCACGCCGGTCGCGACCTGGAAGCTGCTGCTGGTCGGCATCAACGCGACGTGGATGCTGCCGCTCGGCCTGCTCGCCTACTTGGCGATGATTCAAGGTGTCAACGGATCGCTGAACCAGATCGGGCTCGGCACCCTGCTCGTCGCCGTCGCACTCGCCGGCTTGTGGCACTACCAGTGGCGCCCTGAGTGGCCCGCCTGGGCACTGCAGCGCACGAGCGAGCGCGAACGCCTGTTGGCGCTCGCGCGACGCTATGGGCTCCTGTTCATGCTGCACCGTGTCGACGCGGCCGTGCTCGACTGATCCAGCCGGTTCGGCCGACCGCCACCGGACGCCCTCAGCGGCACTGCGTTCGCTGGCACGGCAAGCCCTCGTCGGACGCCGCCTCCGCCGCCCCGGCCGCCTCGCCGCAGCCCGCCAACCAGCACAGCAGCGCCGCAATGAGCGCACCGCGCATCACGCCGCCAGCGGCTGGCGCCGCGAACGCGCGGCAGCCGCACGCTCGGCCTGCAACGCGCCCGCCAAGCCCGCCTGCCCCGAGCGATGCGCGGCCGCGATCAGCGTCTGGTCGAGCAAGTCGCGCTGCGCATGGCTGCCGCCGAAGCGGTGCGCGATGTTGCGCACCGCCCGCAGCAGCTCGACGGCGCGGGCGAACTCGCCCTGCGCGAACGCGATCACCGCCTGCGTCGCCGGCGCACCCACCTCGCGCGTGAAGGCCGCGTTGTCGTCGTCGCGCGCGATCGCCGCCGCCTGCGCGGCCAGCAGTTCGTCGAGGCTGGCTTCGCGGCCGGCCCGCACGAAGGCCAGCGCCGCATGCAAGTCGTTGAAGGCGTAGTTGCCGCTGCCGGCGGCCGGCGCGAACCGCTCGGCCACCGATGACCAGCGATCGCCCACGTCCACACCCGCCAGCTCGAGACGCCACAGCAGCGCGGCCGAGTCGACCAGCTCCATCACGACCGCCGAGCGCCCACCGTCGATCGGGCCGTCGAACAGCGCCAGCGCCTCGGCCGCCTCGTCGCGCGCCAGGTGGTAGAGCGCCAGGTGCCACCAGTTGTGCACGCCCAGGAAGCTGCCTTGCTGCCAGCCGGCGTTGCCGCGCATCCAGTGCACACCCTCGTCGGTGCGGCCCTGCATCTCCATCACGTGCGCGACCGCATGCTGGGCCCAGGCATCGCGCGGCTCGAGCTCGATCGCGGCGCGGCCCAGGCGCTCGGCCTGGGCATAGTCGCCGCACTCCTCGAGCCCGAAGGCGTGCATGCCCAACACCGCATGCCACCCCGGGGTGCCGGCCGACCAGGCCGGCAGCGCGCGGGCGATGCGGTCGCGCAGCATGCGCGCATCGCCGGTGAAGAAGTCGAGCTGGTGGCCCGCCTGGAGCGCCAGCACGTCGCGCGGATAGGCGATGTTCAGATCCTCGAGCGCACGGCCGGCGGCATGCCAGCGGCCCGCGGTCCACAGCTCGATCGCGCGCAGGTGGCCGGCCTCGCGCTCGGTGTGCGGCAGGGCGCGCGCCATCGCCAGCGCCTCGCGCGCCACCGACAGCGCAGGCGCTTCGGTCCCCAGCACGTGCAGCCACGCGCGCAGCACGTGGGCCATCACGCACTCGGGCGCCTCGGCCAGCGCCGCGTCGGCCGAGGCCAGCGGATCGACCGCATAGCAGCGCATCTCGTCGAGGCCGCGCGCGAGCAGGTCGATCGCCTTCGCGTTGCAGCCCGAGAGTTCGTATCCCACGCCATCCTTCATCGCCATCTCCAGGTCTCGGCCGGTCCGACACGGCGCCGGCGCCAGGCGAATGGTGGCCGTGGTCGGGCTCATCCACTAAAGTCATTGCGGCAACAAAACGGACATTTCGGCCAATGCCCGTCGAACCCCCGCTGCGTGTCGCGCTCCTCGCCGTCGAGGCCACCACGGCCTCGACGCTGATGGGTCTGTACGACCTGCTGATGGGCGTGCGGCGCGATTGGCAGATGCTGATGCACGGCGCCGAGGTCGCCGCGCCGATCGAGCCCTATGTGGTCAGCCGCGACGGCGCGCCGCTGCGCTGCGCCAACGGCGTGCTGGTCGAGCCGCATGCGGCGCTCGACCAGGGCCCGGTGCCCGATGTCGTGGTCGTCACCGACCTGATGATTCCGCCCTGGCAGCCGCTGGACGAGCGCTACGACATCGAGGTCGACTGGCTGCGCCGCTGCCACAGCAGCGGCGCGACGCTGGCCTCGGCCTGCTCGGGCGCGGTGCTGCTCGCGCGCACCGGCCTGCTGAGCGGCCTGGAAGCCACCTCGCACTGGGGCTATTGCGAGGCGCTGCGGCGCGACTACCCCGACACGCGCTGGCAACCCGACAAGGCCCTGGTGACCGCCGGCGTCGGCCAGCGGCTGGTGATGGCCGGCAGCGGGACCAGCTGGCATGCGCTGGCGCTGTTCCTGATCGCGCGCTTCGTCGGTGCCGAGGAGGCCATGCAGGTCGCGCGGCTGAACCTGCTCGACTGGAGCTCGACCAGCCCGCTGGCGTATGCCGCGATGTCGCGCACCGCGCAGCAGGGCGATCCGCTGATCGCGCGCTGCCAGGAGTGGGCGGCCGAGCATTACCGGCACGAGTCTCCCGTCGCGACGATGGCGCAGATGAGCGGCCTGGCCGAGCGCACGTTCTCGCGCCGCTTCGCGCAGGCCACCGGCCATGCGCCGCTCGAGTACGTGCACACGCTGCGGCTGGAGGAAGCCAAGCAGCTGCTCGAATCCGGCGCTCTCGCGATCGAGGCGGTCGCGGTCGAGGTGGGCTACCAGGACGCCAGCTTCTTCGGCCGGCTGTTCCGGCGCAAGGTGGGGCTGACGCCGGCGCAATACCGGCGTCGCTTCGGCACGCTGGCGCGCCGGCTTCAGGACGTGTCGAAGGACTGAATCGCGCGCGTTGCGTGCGATGACAATCGCCCCATGAGCTGGCACGCCCGACTGCAACTCGATTACCGCCTCGACCCCGACCACCCCGCGACGCCCCGCACCATCGGCCGCGGCGCGCACGAAGGCCCGCTGCGCGTGCTGCAAAGCCTCTATCCCGAGGGCCCCGCAACCTGTCATCACGTGCTGGTGCATCCGCCCGGCGGCATCGTCGGCGGCGACACGCTCGAGGTCGACGCGCGGCTCGCCGCCGGCACCCATGCGCTGGTCACGACGCCGGGCGCGACGCGCTTTTATCGCAGCGCCGGCGCGCAGGCCGCGCAGCGCGTCGCGGCGCGGCTCGAGGCCGGCGCGCGGCTCGAATGGCTGCCGCTCGAAACCCTGGTGCACGACGGCGCGCGCGCGCTCAATGCGCTGCGCTTCGAGCTGGCGCCGGGCGCGTCGATGATCGGCTGGGACGTGATGTCGCTGGGCCTGCCCGCCGCGGGCGAGCACTTCACGCGCGGGCGCTTCGAGCAATCGATCGAGCTCGTGGCCACCAACGATGCGAACGGCGCCGACTGGCTCGAGCGCGGCGTGCTCGATCTCGACGATCCCGCGCAAGCCGACCTGACGCGCCGCCGGCTCGCCAGCCCGCTGGGCTTCGCCGGCCATGCCGTGCTGGCCACCGCCTGGTGCGCGTTCGGCGAGGCGCAAGGCGACGCGCGCCGCAACGAGCTGGTCGAAGCCGCGCGCGCCGCCTGGCCCGACGGTGCACCCGACGTCGGCATCACCTCGCCGCAGCCGCGCGTGGTCGTCGCGCGCGCGCTCGCCGCGCACGCCGAACCGCTGGCGCGCGCGATGACCCAGGTGTGGGCCGCATGGCGGCGCGCGATGTGGGCCATCGAGCCCTGCGCGCCGCGCGTGTGGCGCACCTGAATCGACGCCGCCGCTACAGGCGCGACGCGGCGCTCTCCCAGGCCGCTTCGAACAACTGCCTGAGCTGCTCGTCGGCTGGCGACGCGGCGCCGGCGTCCTTCGCATCGAGATCGATGTGGACGACGCCGCGCCCCGCGGTGACGACCACCGGCAGGCGCAGATCGCCGACGACCTTGCGGATGCGCTCGTTGGCCTCGCTGAAGTAAAGCGTCAGGCGCTGGCGGCCTTCGCTGCGCGCGCGTTCGAGGGCCCAGGCGATGACGACGCGCGTGTAGCCCCGCCCGCGCGCCGCCGGCGCGACGCTCAGCGACAGCTCGGCCGCCGAATCCGCCGTGGCACCCGCCGGCACGTAAGGCGCCAGCATGCCCATCACCAGCAGGCCGCCGTGCGCCGGATCGCGCACGCCGAAGTTCAGCGCCCGGCCGGCACGCCCGCGCTCGAGCATGCGCTCGACGAGCCCGCCGGCCTGGTCGGGCCGATACGCCTGCAGGAAGCGCAGCGCCAGGTCCTGCGCGCTGAGCCCCTGCAGATGCGCAAGCATCGCGGCGCGGTCCGGCTCGCCCAGCGTCACGATGGTCGGCACGGGCTCCATCGGCTCAGGCTCCGGCACGCTTGCTCGCGCTGGCGGACGCGATCGACGCCTGCTCGGCGCGACTCGCGACCACCCCGCCCGCGGCCTCCACGACCGCACCGAGCTCGCCTGCCAGCGCCTCGTCCTGCGGCAGGCCGACCGCCACCTCGACACTGGCTTCGCCGCTGCCGTGCTCGACCACGTGCGGGATGCAAAGCGCGTCGAGCGCCGTGCGCACGGCCTCGCTTTCGCCCACGGTCATGGTGACCCACTCGATCTTCTTCTGTGCGGCCTGCCGGAGCGCCCACTGCAGCACGTCCTGCGCCTGGCCGCTGTTGCGCGCCGCGGGCGCGATGCTCATCGCGAGCTCGGCCACCGCCGGGTTGTCGCCTCTCGTCGTCAGGCAGCACACCGTCAGCAGTTCCTTGCCGTGCAGGTCGTAGATGCCGTGGAGCACGCCGGGCTGCTGCGCGATCACACGGTTCACGTTCTGCTGGCGTTGCGAGGCGTCGTCGGTGCACAGCGACTCGTCCCCATAGCGCCGCGCCAGGTCGTAGGCCGGCAACTTCATGTAGTGAGCCACCAGGGCCTGGCTGTCCTTGGGGCCCAGCGGGCCGAGCGGATGCGGGTTCTTCTCCATCTCGGTCTTCTCCTCAAAGCTTGGCGGCCACCGGCGCGGCCAGGAAGTTCTTGATCATCGCGAGCACGTAGAGCTGCTTGCGGTCGGCATCGGCGGGCCTGGCCCGCTGGCCCTGCTTGACCAGCTGCTCTGCGCTCAGGCCGACCGCGTGGCCCGCATCGCGCGGCAGCATCACGCTCTTCGTCTGCGCGCCGAGGCTGCGCGCGCACTCCAGCGCATCGAAGGCGTCGGCGGCCGGCATGATGTGGTCGCAAGGCGCGATGAAGGACAGGATCTTCTTGCCCTCGAGCGGCTGCTCGGCCATGTGCTGATGCTCGCCCGCGTACTCGAACGAGGCCGCGTGCGCTCGCAGCGACACGTCGTGCGACCTGATCGCGCGCATCTGCCACAGCAGGATGTTCGGGTCGAGCCGCAGCAGCTGCTTCACAACGCCTTGCAGCGTTCTCGCCTGCACCGAGCCGGCATCGAGGTCAAGCGCCTTGAGTCCCTCCACCATCGCTTGTTCGACGTCGGCCGGAAGGCTGTCCGATGTCTCGAGCGGCGGCTCGCCCCAGACCAGGCCGCGCAGCGGAAACAGCGCGGTATAGAAGAACTCGGTCAGGACCCGGGCATAGGTCGCGAGCGGCTTGGGATGGTCCTTGGCGTAGTAGTCGCCGTGGTTCCATTTCGGATCCGCATCGATGCCGCCGATCCAGCGCACCGCGAACTGTTCCAGCAACACCGCCAGCTTCACGCCGGCCGGCACGAACAGCACCATCCGGTCGACGAACTCCGGCCAGCGAAACATCATCTGCATGATCAGCATCGAGCCGACCGAGGCGCCGACCAGCACATCGACGCGCGCGATGCCCATCTGCAGCAGGCATTGCCTCATCGCGGCGGCGAAGTCGCCGATCGTGAGGCTGGGGAACTTCGAGCCCAGCGGCTGCTGGGTGTGCTCGTCGAGCGTCTGCGGGCCCCAGCCGCTGTGGACCAGCGGCGCGAAGCTGATGACGTGGTAGCGCTCGGTGTCGAGCGCGTCGCCCGGGCCGACGAGGGCATCGAAGTGCCCGACCTGCCCGGACTTGTCGACACCTGCCGCATGGGCACTGCCGAGGAAGTGCGGCAGGACCACGACCACTGGCTTGTCGGTCTTGCCGTCGGAATGCTTGCGCTCGCCGTAGGTCTCGATGGTCAGCGGCAAGCGGGCAATCCTGTGCCCGTCGGCAGTCGTGAAGTCGATCGTTTCGACCTGCGGCTTGACGGTTTGTTTGTAGGGCATGCCATTGCTCCTTTCTCGATGGATGGCATGCGCAGACTAGGGACCGCGTCGTCTGCACGACATTGGCCGCGGGCCGAATCACGACGGATCGTTGACCGATTCCTTCCCGAGCGCTGTCCAGCGCGAATCAGAGCCGCGGCTTGGCCGGCAGCGACAGGCGGGCCTGCATGTCGTCGTTGGCCACGAACAGCAGCGAGAGCTGGTCGAGCACGTTCTTGACGAACTCGGCCTCGCTCTTCAACTCGAGCCTGTAGTGACCGACGTCGCCTGCGATCGTGTAGGCGATGCCGAATTTCTCGAGGCCCTTGCGCACCACGTTGTTCGACGCGAGGAAGCTCCCGTCGATGAACCTGATGCCGATGCGGCGCGCGAACGCCAGCATCCACGACCACGCCGCCTCGTGCGCGCCGGTCCTGCGAAGGCGCGGCACGATGCTCATCGAAGGCGCCATCGTCTCGGGATCGAGCAGTTCGCACGCGATCACCACGACCAGCTCGCCGGACGAGTCCTGCGCGCCGAACCAGCCGATGGTCGGATCGTTCCTGGCGCCGAACAGAAGCCCGGTCACGAAGCTGCTCAAGGCGAGCTCCTTGTTCGGCTCGTCGAAGCTTTGCTGGAACCGAAAGCGCAGATCGTCGGATCCGAACTGAAGGAAGTGCAGGATCACGGCATCGCGATTGGCGAGGCCGAGCCGCGTGAACATCAAGTCATTGCCGAAAGGCTCGCGAGGTGCTTTTTCCATCGCACCAGACTAGGTGCGCGGGCAAGCGTTCGGCATCGGCAGCAGTCCGATGGGGCCGGCCTCGATGGCCGAAACGCGCGCCGGCGCTATTCCGGCCGCACGCCCGCGGCGCGGATCACGCTGGCCCAGCGTGCGCGCTCGTCGGCCATCAGCGTGGCCAGGGCCTCGGGCGCGGTGCCGGCGGCGCTGAAGTACTGTCCCAGGATCGCCGCGCGCACCGCGTCGCTGCGGATCACCGCGACCAGCTCGCGGTTCATGCGATCGACCATCGCCGAAGGCGTGGCGGCCGGCGCGAGCACCGCCTGCCACGAGATCGCCTCGAAGCCGGCATAGCCCTGCTCGGCCACCGTGGGCAGCTCGGGCAGCGCGGCGCTGCGGCCCGCGCTCGTGACGGCCAGCGCCTTGAGCTTGCCGGCGCGCACCTGGCCCATCGCGATCGCGGGGACCATGAAGCCGGCCTGCACCTGGGCGCCGAGGATCGCGTTGACGACTTGCGGGAAGCCTTGGTACGGCACGTGCGCGAGCTCGATACCGGCGCGCGCCTTGAACCATTCCATCGCCAGATGCGCGGCACTGCCGTTGCCGACCGAGCCGTAGTTCAGCGCGCCCTTGCGCACCTTCGCGAGCTGCACGAACTCGCTCAAGGAATTCACGCCCAGCGCCGGATCGACCACCAGCACGTTCGGCGAGGTCGCGACCAGCGTGACCGGGCGCAGCTGCCTGGCGGGGTCGTAGGGCAAGGACTTCGCGAGCAGCGGCGCGGTGACCAGCGGGCCCTGGATCGTGAACAGCCAGGTGCTGCCATCGCCCGCGGCCTTGGCGACCATGCCGGTGCCGATGTTGCCGCCGGCGCCGGGCTTGTTGTCCACGACGATGGGCTGGCCCAGGCGCTGCGCGAGCGGCTCGGCGATCAGCCGCGCGATGATGTCCGGCGAGCTTCCGGGCGGAAACGGCACGACCAGGCGCAGCGGGCCGCTCGGCCACTCGCTGGCCGAACGCGCCGGCACGTTGAACGCGGCGAGTGCCGCGGCCCCGAGCAGATGGCGACGACTCGGGCCCATCGCGCTTCGATCAGTTCTCGGCGCGCGCGCCGCGGCTCATCAGCTGCGCCAGCGCGGCCGCCGCGCTGGCACGGCCTTCGAGCACCGCGACCACCGCCTCCGTGATCGGCATCTCGACGCCCAGCGCGCGCGCGCGCGCCAGCACCGTCGGCGCGCTCAACACGCCCTCGGCGACGTGGCCCAGGTGCGCGAGCACGTCGGCCAGCGTGCGGCCCTGCGCGAGCTGCAGGCCCACCGTGCGGTTGCGCGACAGCGCGCCGGTCGCGGTGAGCACCAGGTCGCCGAGGCCGGACAGGCCCATGAAGGTGTCGGCGCGGGCGCCGAGCGCGGCGCCCAGGCGCGTCATCTCGGCCAGGCCGCGCGTGATCAGCGCGGCGCGCGCGTTCAGGCCCAGGCCCGGTTCGCGGCCGCCCGGCTGCGGCATGCCGTCGCAGATGCCGGTGGCGATCGCGAGCACGTTCTTGACCGCGCCGCCGACCTCGACGCCGACCGGATCGCTCGAGGTGTAGACGCGCAGCGCATCGGCATGGAAGGCCGCGACCGCGCGCTCGGCCAGTGCGGCATCGGCGCTGGCGGCCACCAGCGCGGTCGGCTGGCCGCGCGCGACCTCGAGCGCGAAGCTCGGGCCCGACAGCACGCCGCTGGCCAGTGCCGGCGCGACCTCGCGCGCGATCTCGTGGCCGAGCGCACCGCTGCCGGCTTCGAAACCCTTGCTGAGCCAGGCGACGCGCGCACCGGCGGGCAGTGCCCGCGCGCAATGCGCGAGCATGCCGCGCAGCCCCGCCATCGGCGTGCCGATGACGACCAGGCCGTCTTGTCCGGCATGCGCGAGCGCGGCGTCGAGATCGCTTGCGATCGCCAGCGCCGCGGGCAGCGCGACGCCCGGCAGGTAGCGCTCGTTGGCGCGCGCGTTCGCGATCGCGTCGGCCTGGGCCGCATCGCGCGCCCACAGCACGACCTCGTGGCGGGGCGCGGCCTGGGCCGCGAGCGCGGTGCCCCAGGCACCGGCGCCGAGGATGCTGATCCTCATCGGCGCGCGGGCCGTATCAGGCCTGCGTGATGATCGGCGAGGCGCTACCGTTGGGCACGCCGCCCTGGCCCTCGGCCTGCTGCTGCGCCTCGTACATGGCCTGGAAGTTGACCTCGGCCAGGTACACCGGCGGGAAGCCGGCGCGCGTGATCACGTCGGAGATGTTGCTGCGCAGGTAGGGGTAGACGATGCCCGGGCAGGCGATGCCCAGGATCGGGCCCATCTGGCCGTCCGGCACGTTGCGGATCTCGAAGATGCCGGCCTGCTTGCCCTCGACCAGGAACAGCGTGCGATCGCCGACCTTGGTGGTCACGGTGGCGGTGACGGCGACCTCGAACAGGCCCTCGGCCACGCCCTCGACCGCCACGTTGAGGCTGATGTCGACCGCCGGCGCCGCCTGCTCGAGCAGGATCTGCGGCGAATTGGGCTGCTCCAGCGACAAGTCCTTGAGGTAGACGCGCTGGATCTGGAACACGGGGGTAAGGTCTTGCTCGGCCATGGGAGTCATCCGGCGTTTTGTCGGTCAGAAAGCAGACGGCCCGCGCCAACGGGTGCGGGCCGAGGACAGAACGGGGATTATGGCCGAGCGTCGCGGCCCACCGGCTCAGGCCGCGGTGGCGGCCAGCAGCGGCTGAAGGCCGCCGCGCTGGTCGAGCGCGACGAGGTCGTCGCAGCCGCCGACGTGGGTTTCGCCGATGAAGATCTGCGGCACGGTGCGCCGGCCGGTGACCTGCATCATCGTCGCGCGCTGCGACGGGTCGAGATCGACGCGGATCTCTTCGATGGCGTCGACGCCGCGCTGCTTCAGCAGCGCCTTGGCTCGCTGGCAGTAGGGGCAGACCAGCGTCGTGTACATCCTGACGGCTTGCATTGAATCGAATGAAAGCAAACGCGAGGACCGAATTGTCGGTGAGAGCTCACATCCTTGGCGTCACCAAGGATGTGGCGAGCGTGCTAGGGATCACACGCCCGTGACGCCACGACCTCAGGCGGCCGCCTTCTCGGTCGGCAGCTGCGCTTCGCGCCACGCCGCCAGCCCGCCGGCGATCGCGCGCACGTTGGCGTGGCCGGCCTTGGTCAGCGTCGCGACCGCGCGGCGTGCGCGTGCGCCGCTCGGGCACATCAGCAGCACCGGCAGCTGCTTGTTCGAGGGCAGCGACTTGTGGCCCTTGTCGAGTTCGGCGAACGGCACGTTGCGCGCATTGAGCGCATGCACGGCGGCGTACTCGGTGGGCTCGCTGACGTCGATCAGCACCGCCTTCTCGCGGTTGATCATCTGCACCGCCTCGGCCGGCGAGACCGAGTCCGCGCCGCCGCCCGAGCGCGAGAGCACGGGCCACAGCAGCAGCAGGCCGGAAACGGCGGCGGCCAGGAAGAGATACCAGTTCTGAAGGAAGAAGCTCACGGTGTGCGGCGCGCCAGGCGCATCGGGTGGGCCGCCCGGCCGGGGGGCAGGCGGCGAAGAGCGCGATTCTAGAATCCGCGCTTCACCGCCTTCGCCACTTCCCACGACCGCGCCATGTACAAGCTCGTCCTGATCCGCCACGGCGAATCGACCTGGAACCTCGAGAACCGCTTCACCGGCTGGACCGATGTCGAGCTCACCGAGACCGGCGTGGCCCAGGCCCAGCAGGCCGGCCGCCTGCTCAAGGAAGCCGGCTTCGAGTTCGACGTGGCCTACACCTCGGTGCTCAAGCGCGCGATCTGGACGCTGTGGCACTGCCTGGACAAGATGGACCGCACGTGGCTTCCGGTCGTCAAGGACTGGCGCCTCAACGAGCGCCACTACGGCGCGCTGCAAGGCCTCAACAAGGCCGACATGGCCAAGCAGTACGGCGACGAGCAGGTGATGCTCTGGCGCCGCAGCTACGACACGCCGCCGCCGGCGCTCGAGGCCAGCGATCCGCGCAGCGAGCGCGCCGACGTGCGCTACGCGAAGCTCGATCCCGCCCAGGTGCCGCTGACCGAATGCCTGAAGGACACCGTGGCGCGCGTGCTGCCGCTGTGGAACGAGACCATCGCCCCGGCGATCAGGTCCGGCCAGCGCCTCGTGATCGCCGCGCACGGCAATTCGATCCGAGCGCTGGTCAAGCATCTCGATGGCATCAGCGACGCCGACATCGTGGGCGTCAACATCCCGAACGGGATTCCGCTGGTCTATGAACTCGATGCCGACCTGAAGCCGATCTCCAAGTCCTACCTCGGCGATGCCGAGGCCGCCGCCAAGGCCGCCGCGGCCGTGGCGAACCAGGGCAAGGCCTGAGTCACATCGCCAGGCCGAACAGGCGCTCCGGCGGCACGCGCAGCACGAAGCGCGTGTCGCGCACTCCGCCGGCGATCGCGTACTCGGTGCGGCCGGTATCGCGACGCACGGTGTCGACGATCGGCATGCCGTGGCGGTTGGTGATCGAACCCACCAGGGGCGTGCCGACGGTCGCGCCGCGGCGCAGCACCACCGCCATTTCGCCCGACTTCAGCTGGACGAAGTCTCCCGGCGGATGGATGCCGAACTCCTTGACCAGCGCGGCCGCGAACGGGCTGCCGCGCTCCTCGGCGAACAGCTGGCGCTCGGCTTCCTGAACCTGCAGCGCCGGGCGCTGCGCGCGCGGGCTGATCTTGGCGACGAAGACATCGGTCTTGCGCAGGATCGAGGCGAGCGGATGGACGAGCGCGATGCCCTTGGGGTAGCCCTTGCCGTCGGGGCGCTCGTGGTGCATCGCGACGGCGTCGAGCCAATCCTGGTCGGTGACGCCGGCCTCGGCGAGCGCCTGCGCGGCGGCCTGCGGATGCGCGGCGATCTGCGCGCGCTGCTGCTCGGTCAGGCGATTGCCGTGCGTCGCGAGACGGCCTTGCAGTTCGATGATCGTGAGGTTCATCGTCAGCGCCGCCTTCACCAGCGACAGGCGCGCGGCCTCCTCGAGACCCATGCGCTGCGACACCAGGCAGCACACCAGCGCGGTGTGCAGGCTGTGGGTCAGGCCGTAGAGCGAGAGGCGGCGCGGATCCTGGCGCACCGCGAGATAGAGCGCGATGTCGGGATCGCGCTGCGCCAGCGCCATGAAGGCGCGCGCGAGTTCGTCGGTGCGCTCCGGAAAGCCCGGCTCGGCGATGCTGCGCAGCAGCCGATCGAGGCGCCAGATCATCTGTTCCCAGCAGTCGAACAAGGTCAGCGGACGCGTGGCGACTTCTTCGGTCGCGCCGCCCTTGGCCTTGCGCAGTTCTTCGGCGTCGACATAGGCGCCGCGTTCGAGCAGGGCGTCGAGCTGGTCTTGATCCTGGATCACCTGGCCGCGCGCGAGCAGCAACTTGCCGTGCTCGTCTCGCACGCCGAACGGTAGCGGTTGGCTGACCTGCACCTGGTTCTGGACCAGGCGCAACAGGCGAAGCGTCGTCGTTTCAGCAGCAGCGGCCATGGCAGGAACCTGGGGAGTGAACAACATGCCTGCCAATCTAGGCAGCCACTCCCTGCACGGCTTGACCGCATGCGCCGGCTGAATTGGCCGACGCTTGCGCCGCGTGACTCAGTTCTCGCCGGGCCGCGTTTCGTCGCCGAGCGCGAGCGCGATCTGATCGTGCAGATGCGCCGCCAATGCGCGCCGATCGGCATGCCGGCTGCCGACGGCCGGCAGCCACTGCACGCGCACCACCAGGCCTTGCGCGCACGCGATCCACCACATCGACTGCGCGAGGCTGGTGTCGCCGATGTAGGCCGCGGCCTGGCTGACCGCCTGGGTCGCGTCGCGATAGCGCAGCGCGACCGGCTGCACCGGCACCTCGGCGGCGATTGCCGCCTGCAGCAAGTTGGCGTGGAAGGGCAGCAGCGCGTGCCCATCGCCGGTCGTGCCCTCGGGGAACACGCCGACCGCGTCGCCGGCCGCGAGCGCCTCGGCGATCGTGTGCATCACGCGCATCGCGTCGCGCCGGCGTTCGCGCTCGACATAGAGCGTGGCCGCCGCGTCGACCAGGCGGTTGACCAGCGGCCAGGCACGCACGTCGGACTTGGCGACGAAGCGCACCTGCGGGCGCGTCGCGTGGATCGCCGCGATGTCCAGCCACGAGACGTGGTTGGCGACCACCAGCGTGCCGCCGGCGCGCGGCGTGCCGACGGTCTCGACCTCGATGCCCATCACGCGCAGCAGCTTGATCGACCACCACTGCACGCGCTGCTGCCGCCCGGCGACATCGAGCGACGGAAAGCGCAGCAGCACGACGGCCAGCCCGTGCAGGCCGTGAACCACGACCCGCCCGATGCGCCAGACGGCTCGCGCGGTGCGAATCAAGCAGCAGCGGCCGCGTCGGCGGCTTCGTGCGCGACCGTGCCGGCCACCACCGTCAGCCGCACGCGGCCGGGCAGCGCCGCGCCGCTGATGCTGAAGGCGAACGGCGTGTGCTTGCCCTGGCTCGCCAGCGCGTCGTCGGTGACAGCCCAGGTGGTCTCGGGGTCGAACACGCAGATGTCGGCCACGCCGCCTTCGACCAGCCGGCCGGCGCTCGCCGCCAGCGAGCCGATCGCCGAACCCAGCACGCGCACCGGCTCGCTGGTGATGCGAGACAGCGTCGGCGCGAGCGCGAGGCCGGCGTCGGCGCCCCACTTGAGCGCCAGGCTCAGCAGCAGCTCGAGGCCGGTCGCGCCGGGCTCGGCTTCGCCGAAGGGCAGCGTCTTCGCATCGACATCGACCGGCGTGTGGTCGCTGACCAGCGCGTCGATCGTGCCGTCGGCGAGACCGGCGCGCAGCGCGTCGCGGTCGCGCTGCTGGCGCAACGGCGGCACCAGGCGCAGGGCCGGATTGAAGTAGCCGATGTCGACGTCGGTGAGATGCAGCGAGTTGATGCTGACGTCGGCCGTGACCGGCAGGCCTTCGGCCTTGGCCGCGCGCACCAGCGCGACGCCGGCCGCGCTCGACAGCCGGCACAGGTGCACGCGCGCGCCGGTCTGGCGCACGAGCTCGAGGATGGTGTGCAGCGCGATCGTCTCGGCCGCGACCGGCACGCCCGACAGGCCCAGGCGCGTCGCGATCGCACCGCTGGCCGCCACGCCCTTGCCGAGCCAGGGGTCGTTGGGCCGCAGCCAGACCGTGTAGCCGAAGGTTGCCGCGTACTGCAGCGCGCGCTGCAGTACCTGCGTGTCGGCGATCATGTGGTCGCCCTGCGAGAAGCCGACGCAGCCGGACTCGGTGAGTTCGGCCATCTCGGTCAGCGTGTCGCCGCCCAGGCCGCGCGTCAGCGCGCCGAGCGGGAACAGACGGCAGCGCGACAACTTTCGGCCGCGGAACTTGAGCATCTCCACCAGCCCCGGCTCGTCGAGCGGCGGATCGGTGTCGGGCGGGCACACCAGGCTGGTGACGCCGCCGGCCGCGGCCGCGGCGAGTTCGCTCTCGAGCATGCCCTCGTGCTCGTGGCCCGGCTCGCGCAGCCGCGCGGCAAGATCCACGAGGCCGGGCGCGACGACGAGACCGCGCGCATCGATCGTGCGGTCGGCCGTGAAATCGCCCGGCACCTTGCCGATCGCGACGATGCGACCGCTCGCGATCGCGAGATCGCCGCGCTCGTCGCGGCCCGAGGCCGGGTCGACCAGGCGGCCGTTGGTGATCAGCAGCTTCATGCTTCGTTCCCCGCGATGATCGACATCACCGCCATGCGCACCGCGATGCCGAAGGTGACCTGCGGCAGGATCACGCTTTGCTTGCCGTCGACCACGGCGGAGTCGATCTCGACGCCGCGGTTGATCGGGCCCGGATGCATCACGATCGCGTCCGGCTTGGCCAGCGCGAGGCGCTCGGGCGTGAGGCCGTAGGCCTTGAAGTACTCGCCGGCGCTGGGCAGCATCGCGCCGCTCATGCGCTCGTTCTGCAGCCGCAGCATGATGATCACGTCGGCGTCGCGGATGCCCTCTTCGAGCGAGTGGCACACGCGCACGCCCATCTCCTTCAGGTCGCCCGGCACCAGGGTCTTGGGGCCGACGGCACGCACCTCGGGCACGCCCAGCGTGGTGAGCGCATGGATGTCCGAGCGAGCCACGCGCGAGTGCACGATGTCGCCCACGATCGCGACCGTGAGGTTCGTGAAATCGCGCTTGTAGTGGCGGATCGTGTACATGTCGAGCAGGCCCTGCGTCGGGTGCGCATGGCGCCCGTCGCCGGCGTTGACCACGTGCACGTGCGGCGCGACATGCTGTGCGATCAGGTACGGCGCGCCGCTCTCGGCATGGCGCACGACGAACATGTCGGCGTGCATCGCGCTCAGGTTGGCGATCGTGTCGAGCAGGCTCTCGCCCTTGGCGGTGGAGCTGCGCGCGATGTCGAGGTTGATCACGTCGGCGCTCAGGCGCTTGGCCGCGATCTCGAAGGTCGTGCGCGTTCTCGTGCTGTTCTCGAAGAACAGGTTGAACACGCTCTTGCCGCGCAGCAGCGGCACCTTCTTGACCTCGCGCTCGTTGACCGAGAGAAAGGTTTCCGCGGTGTCGAGGATGTGCGTGAGCACCGCCTTGGGCAGGCCCTCGATCGACAGCAGGTGGATCAGCTCGCCATGCTTGTTGAGCTGCGGGTTGCGGCGCGCCAGCATCAACGGGCCTCCTCGATGGTGAAAGTGAAGCGGCCGGTGTCGTCGCGCGCGAGCGCGAGCCGCTGGTGCGCGGGCAGCGCGACGCGCGCGGCCGAAACGGCCGGCTCGATCGGCAGTTGGCGACCGCCCCGGTCCACCAGCACCACGAGCGTGACGCTGGCCGGGCGGCCGAAATCGAACAGTTCGTTGATCACCGCGCGCGTGGTGCGGCCGGTGTAGAGCACGTCGTCGACCAGCAGCACGTGGCGGCCGTTGACGTCGAACGGCAGCGCGGTCGCATCCGATCCGCTGGCCAGGCCGCGCTCGCCGAAATCGTCGCGGTGCAGGGTGCTGGAGATCACGCCGTGCTTGCCGGCCAGGCCGAGGTCGCGCTGCAGGCGCTCGGCCAGCCAGGCGCCGCCGGACCAGATGCCGACCAGCACCGCGTCGGGCTTGAGAAACGTGCGGGTGCGCGCCAGCAGGTCGGTGTAAAGCGCCTCGGCGTCGAGATGTAGGGTGGTCATGTCAGTCCCCGCAGGTACTGGTCGAGGATGATCGCGGCGGCCTGCGCGTCGGCGTCTTTCGCGCCTTGCGACAGGGCCTCGGTGGTCGTGTAGCGCTCGTCGACCTCGTGCACCGGCAGCCGAAAGCGACCGGCCAGCTGGCGCGCGAAGCGCTGCGCTCGGCGCGTATTGTCGTGCGCCGCGCCGTCGGGGTGGAACGGCACGCCGACCACCAGGGCGTCGGGGCGCCACTCGTCGATCAGCTTGGCGATCGGCTCGAAGCGCGCGTCGCCAACAGCTGCCACGGTGGTGAGCGCGCGCGCATCGCGCGTCAGCGTGTTGCCGACCGCCACGCCGGTGCGCTTGAGTCCGAAGTCGAAAGCAAGAAGGGTCTGCGGCGCGCTGGGGGCTTCGGTGGCTCGGGCCACGTCAGGCATGCCCCGCCTGGGCGCTGAGCGCGGTGAAGTCGATGCCCAGCAGGCCCAAAGCGCGCTGGTAGCGCTGTTCGATCGGCGTCTCGAAGATCACCGCCGGCTCGGCGTCGACCGTGATCCAGCCGTTGCGCGCGATCTCGTCTTCGAGCTGGCCGGGCGACCAGCCGCTGTAGCCCAGCGTGATCAGCACCTTGCGCGGGCCGGCGCCGTTGGCCATGGCCTCGAGCACGTCCTTGCTGGTGGTCATCTCGAGGCCGGCGCCGCTGATGCGCAGCGACGAGCTGTAGCTCGCGCCCTGGTCGGCCATGTGCTCGTGCAGCACGAAGCCGCGCTCGGTCTGCACCGGCCCGCCGATGCACACCGCCTGGTCGGCCAGGTCCTCGCGGTCGAGCGACAGGTCGATCTTCTGGAACAGGTTCTTGAAGGTGATGTCGCTGGCGCGGTTGATCACCAGGCCCAGCGCGCCGCGCGCGGTGTGCTCGCACAGGTAGACCACGGCCCCGGCGAAGTTGTCGTCCGCCATGCCGGGCATGGCGATCAGGAACTGGTTGGTCAGGTTGCTGGCGTCCGACGACATGGCCCGATTCTAGGGTCTGGCGCGCGTGCGACTCGCGGCAAACTCCACGCCCATGAGCCCGGCCGTTGCCAAGTCCCTGGATGCCGCGCTGGTCTGGTGCCGGCGCGACCTGCGCGCCCACGACCACGCGGCGCTGTACCACGCGCTCAAGGCGGCGCGGCGCGTCTATGTCGGCTTCGTGTTCGACCGCGACATCCTCGACGCCTTGCCGCGCCGCGACCGGCGCGTCGAGTTCATCCGCGAGAGCCTGGTCGACCTCGACGCGCAGCTGCGCGAGCTGGGCATGCGCTGCGGCGTCGAGGGCGTCGGCCTGGTGGTGCGCCACGGCCCGGCGCGCGACGCGCTGCCGCGCATGGCCGCCGAGCTGCGCGTGCAGGCGGTCTATGCCAACCGCGACCACGAGCCGGCCGCAATCGAGCGCGATGCGCGCGTGCGCGGCGCGCTGGCCGATGCCGGCATCGCCTTCCACGCCAGCAAGGACCAGGTCGTGTTCGAGGGCGACGAGGTGATGACCCGCACCGGCACGCCGTTTGGCGTCTTCACGCCCTACAAGAACGCCTGGCTGCGCAAGCTCGAGCCCTTCTTCGTCTCGGCCTATCCGATCGAAAGGCACGCGCAGGCGCTCGCGCCGCTGCCCGAGGGCTTGCGCGCGCGCGGCGTGCCGACGCTGGCCGAGATCGGCTTCGAGACCACCAACCTGGCCGAGCTGAAGATCGAGGCCGGCACGCGCGGCGCACAGGCGCTGCTCGAGGACTTCATCGACGAGCGCATCGATCACTACGACCGCTCGCGCGACTTCCCGGCCGTCAAGGGCCCGAGCTACCTGAGCGTGCACCTGCGCTTCGGCACCGTCTCGATCCGCGAGCTCGCGCGGCTGGCCTGGGAGCGCATGCGCGCGGGCTCGCGCGGCGCCGAGGTGTGGCTGTCGGAGCTGGTGTGGCGCGACTTCTATTTCCACGTGCTGCAGCACCATCCGCGCGTCGCCGAGGGCAAGAGCTTCAAGCCCGAGTACGACCGCATCAAGTGGGAGCACGGCAAGCACGCCGACGCGCTGTTCGCCGCCTGGTGCGAGGGCCGCACCGGCTACCCGATCGTCGATGCCGCGATGGCGCAGATCAACCAGAGCGGCTACATGCACAACCGGCTTCGCATGGTCGTCGCGAGCTTCCTGTGCAAGGACCTGGGGCTCGACTGGCGCCGCGGCGAGCACTATTTCGCGACCCATCTGAACGACTTCGACCTCGCGGCCAACAACGGCGGCTGGCAATGGGCCAGTTCGTCGGGCTGCGATGCGCAGCCCTACTTCCGCATCTTCAATCCGGTGGCACAGAGCGAGAAGTTCGATCCGCAGGGCCGCTTCATTCGCCGCTACCTGCCGCAGCTCGCCGCGCTGCCCGATGCGCTGATCCACGCGCCGTGGCGCGCCAGCCCGCTCGAGCTCGAGGCCGCCGGCGTGGTGTTGGGCCGAAACTACTCCGAGCCGATCGTGGACCACGCACTCGCGCGCGAGAAGACCTTGGAGCGATACGCTGTCGTGCGACGCGAACGCTGAACAAGCAGGAGACAGGTCATGAAGCGATGGTTGGTCGTGATCGCCACCGCGGCGCTGGCGCAGTTGACGGCACTTCCGGCCGCGGCCCAGGTCAGCGGCACGGTGTTCGGCGGCGCACGCGCCGGCGGCAGCTTCAGCGAGGAAACCAGCACCGGCGATCGCGACATCGACGTGCGCAGCGGCGGCTCCTTCGCCGTCGCGTTCGACTGGCCGATCGACGCGTCGCGCCAGACGGAAATCTTCCTCGCACGCCAGAACACCGAGCTCAACAGCGTCACGCTGACCGACGGCTCGAACACCTCGGTTCGCGTGCCGCTGGCGATCAGCTACATCCACTTCGGCGGCACCTACTACTGGGAAGGCAACCACCAGCGCGGCGGCCCGTATGCGCTGGGCGGCTTCGGCATCACGCACTTCTCGCCCAGCCAGTCGGGCCTCACCAGCGAGGTGCGCGGCTCGATCAACCTGGGCGTCGGCTACCGCCACGTGCTGAGCCCCGGCATCTCGCTGCGCATGGAACTGCGCGGCTACGCGACCTTCATCACCAGCAGCGGCGGCTTCATGTGCTCGGGCGGCTGCGTGGTGCACATCCAGGGCGACAGCTTCACCCAGGGCGAGGCGCTGATCGGCCTGTCGGTGGGCTACTGATGCTGCGCCGCGCGATCGCGTTGCTGGGCTGCGCTGCCGCACTGGGTGCGGCGCACGGCGCCGAGCCGTGCCGCGAGACGTCGCTGGCCTTCGAGCAGGGCGATGTCGCCTGGCACCACCGGCCACTGTCCAAGCTCAAGCGCGACACGCGCTACACGCTGGTCGACGACGGCGGGCGCAAGGTCCTGAAGGCCGAGGCCAACACCTCGGCCTCGGCCTACCTGGCCGCGCTCGGCAAGCCGATGGACGCGAACGCGCGCCTGCGCTGGCGCTGGAAGACCGACGCGCTGGTCGAAGGCGCCGACAACCGCGACCGCACGCGCGAAGACTCGCCGGTGCGCGTGATGCTGGCCTTCGACGGCGATCGCAGCCAACTGCCCGAGGCCGAGCGCAAGCGCTTCGAGCGCGCCCAGCGACTGCTCGGCACGCAGCCGCCGTATGCGCTCTTGATGTACATCTGGAGCGAGCAGGTGCCGGTGGGAACCGTGATCACCTCGGCCCACACGGCGCAGGTGAAGATGCTGGTGGTCGCCTCGGGCACCCAGGGCCTGAGCGAGTGGCGCTCGCTCGAGCGCGATGTCGCTGCCGACTACAAGCTCGCGTTCGGCGCGGCCGCCGGGCCGCTGCTCGGCGTCGCGGTGATGACCGATACCGACAACACGCGCGGCCAGGCGACGGCCTGGTACGACGACATCGCGCTGACCTGCGGTCAGCGGTAATACGCCTCGACGGTGCCCTTGAGCTTGATCAGCAGCGGCTGGCCGCGGCGATCGAGCGACTTGCCGGCCGGCACCTTGATCCAGCCTTCGCTGATGCAGTACTCCTCGACATCGGCGCGGTCCTTGCCGTTGAAGCGGATGCCGATCGGGTGCTCGAACAGCGCGGCGACGTGAAACGGGCTGCGCGGATCGACGCACAGGCGGTCGGGCAGCGCGGGGCGCTCGGGGGTGTCGGTCATGGCGATGACTGGAATGACGGGAGATTCGAAGCCGCGCATTGTCCCGGATGCGCCGGCCTTCAGGCCTGGCGCCGGTACAGCGCCAGCGATCCGGCCAGCGCGAGCAGCGTCGCGCCGCATGCGCGGTCGAGCCACAGCACGCCGCGCTCGCGCAGCAGCCGCACCGCCTGCGCGCCGGCCGCGGCGTAGCCGAGCATCACGGCGAAGTCGATCGACGCGAACAGCAGCGCCAGCGTCGCGTACTGCGCGAACTGCGGCTGCGCGGGATCGATGAACTGCGGCAGGAAAGCCGCGAACAGCAGATAGCCCTTGGGGTTGGTCGCGGCGACCAGGAAGCTGCGCCGAAACACCGACCCGGCCGACAGGCTCGCGCGATCGCCCTCGAGATCGACGCCGGCCAGCGTGCCGCGCGAGCGCAGCAGGCGCAGCCCCAGCCACGCGAGATAGGCCACGCCGACCCACTTCAGCACCGCGAACCAGAACTGCGAAGCCAGCAGCAGCGCCCCCAGACCCAGCGCGACCGCGGTGATCAGCACGAAGTCCGACAGCACCGCGCCGGCCATGCCGGGCAGCGCGCCGCGCACGCCCAGCCGCGAGCCGTTGCCCAGCGCCAGCAGCACCGTCGGCCCCGGCGTCACGATGCCGACGAAAGACACCAGCGCGAACACGATCAGCGGCTCGTTCATGGGTTTCCTTTCGCGTCGCCCGCACGGCGCGCATAGCTTTCGGTGAGCGCTTCCCAGACATGGCCGTCGGGCTCGCTCCAGTAGACGATGCGCCCGCCGAACGACTGGTTGACGCGCCGATCGACCGGCCCGTGCGGCAGGCTGCGGTAGTCGATGCCCATCGATTGCAGGCGCGCGACGATGCGATCGAACTCGGCGTCGTCGACGCGGAAACACCAGTGCCCGACCGGGAACTCGCCTTCGGCCTGGTCGAAATCGAGCGTCAGCGAATCACTCGCGTAGACCGCCGAGAACGGGCCGACGCCGCCCTCCTCGGCCCAAGGCACGCCGAGGATCTCGGCCAGCCGCCGCGCCGCGGCCTTGCGGTCGCGCGCGGGCACCGTGGTGTGGTCGAGCGTGAGGGCCATGGCGCGTTGTACACCATGGCCCGACGCCTCAGATCGAGAGCCGCTCCTTGACGCCGTCGGCCGCCATCTCGGCGCCGCGGCCGCGCATGATGATCTCGCCGCGCTCCATCACCAGGTACTGGTCGGCCAGCTCGGCGGCGAAGTCGTAGTACTGCTCGACCAGCAGGATCGCCATCGAGCCGCGCTCGGCGAGCTTGCGGATCACGCGGCCGATGTCCTTGATGATGCTCGGCTGGATGCCCTCGGTCGGCTCGTCGAGGATCAGCAAGCGCGGCCCGGCCGCGAGCGCGCGCGCGATCGCGAGCTGCTGCTGCTGGCCGCCGGAGAGATCGCCGCCGCGACGACCGAGCATCTGCTTCAACACCGGGAACAGCTCGTACAGCTCGGCGGGCACCGGCGTCGAGCCAGGCTTGCCGGCCAGGCCCATGCGCAGGTTCTCCTCGACCGTGAGCCGACCGAAGATCTCGCGGCCCTGCGGCACGTAGCCCAGGCCCATGCGTGCGCGCTCGAAGGGCGTGCGCGATTTCAGGTCGGTATCGCCGAGCTGCAGCACGCCGCTTCTGGGCGTGACCAGGCCCATCAGCGTTCGCAGCAGCGTGGTCTTGCCGACGCCGTTGCGACCCAGCAGCACCGTCACCTCGCCGGCGCGCGCCTCGAAGCCCACGCCGCGCAGGATGTGCGAGCCGCCGTAGTACTGATGCAGGTTGTCAACCTTGAGCATGTTCATCGTCCGAGATAGACCTCGACCACTTGCTCGTTCGATTGCACCTGAGCCAGCGAGCCTTCCGCGAGCACGCGGCCCTCGTGCAGCACCGTGACCTTCTTCGCCGCGTTGTCGCGCGTCAGCGCATGGATGAAGCTCATGTCGTGCTCCACCACCACCAGCGAATGCTCGCCCTCGAGCGAGAGGAACAGCTCGGCGGTGCGCTCGGTCTCCTCGTCGGTCATGCCGGCGACCGGCTCGTCGAGCAGCAGCAACTTGGGGTCTTGCATCAGCAGCATGCCGATCTCAAGCCACTGCTTCTGGCCATGCGACAGCAGGCCGGCGAGCCGGTGCGGCTGGTCGCGCAGATGGATCAGCGACAGCACCTCGTCGATGCGATCGCGCTGCGCGCCGCCGAGCTTGTGCATCACCGCGGCGCGCGCGCGGCGATCGCCGGCGAGCGCGAGCTCGAGGTTCTCGAACACCGTGAGCTGCTCGAACACGCTGGGCTTCTGGAACTTGCGGCCGATGCCGGCGCGCGCGACGCCGGGCTCGTTGAGCCGCAGCAGGTCGATCGTCGAGCCGAAGAAGGCGCGCCCCGCATCGGGTCGCGTCTTGCCGGTGATGACGTCCATCATGGTCGTCTTGCCGGCGCCGTTGGGGCCGATGATGCAGCGCAGCTCGCCGGAGTCGATCGTCAGCGACAGCGCGTTGAGCGCCTTGAAGCCGTCGAAGCTGACCGTGATGTCGTCGAGGTAGAGGATGGGCCCGTGCGCGACATCGAGCACGCCGGGCTCGACCACGCGACCGTAGCTCGCCGTGCGGCCGCTCGCCTCGCCCGGGCCGCTCGCGGCACGCGCCGCCATGCGCTCGCGCACGCGCGAGCCGGCTTCCATCAGCTCGGGCGTCATGACTTGTCGCCCTTTCGCGCGAGCTTGCGCGCCAGGCCCACCAGGCCTTGCGGCAGGAACAGCGTCACCGCGATGAACATCGCGCCGAGGAAGTAGAGCCAGAACTCCGGGAAGGCCTGCGTGAACCAGCTCTTCGCGCCGTTGACGAAGAAGGCGCCGACGATCGGCCCGATCAGCGTGCCGCGCCCGCCCACCGCGGCCCAGATCGCGATCTCGATCGAGGCCGCCGGCGACATCTCGCCCGGATTGATGATGCCGACCTGCGGCACGTAGAGCGCACCGGCGATGCCGCACAGCACGGCCGACAGCGTCCAGATCGCGAGCTTGTAGGCGACCGGGTCGTAGCCGATGAACATCGTGCGGCCCTCGGCGTCGCGGATCGCCTGCAGCACGCGGCCGAACTTGGTCTGCATCAGCCAGCGCGCGCCGACGAAGGCGCCCAGCAGCACCAGGCCGGTGATCACGAACAGCGTCATGCGCATGCCGGGCGTCGCGATCGGCACGCCGAGGATGCGCTTGAAATCGGTGAAGCCGTTGTTGCCGCCGAAGCCGGTCTCGTTGCGGAAGAACAGCAGCATCGCGGCGAAGGTCAGCGCCTGCGTGATGATCGAGAAGTACACGCCCTTGATGCGCGAACGGAACGCGAAGAAGCCGAACACGAAGGCCAGCAGCCCCGGCACCAGCACCACCATCAGCATCTGGAACGCGAAGCTGTCGCTCATCACCCAGTGCCAGGGGTATTCCTTCCAGTTCAGGAACACCATGAAGTCGGGCATATCGGACTTGTATTGCCCGTCGCGGCCGATCTGGCGCATCAGGTACATGCCCATCGCATAGCCGCCGAGCGCGAAGAACACGCCGTGGCCGAGCGAGAGGATGCCGGCGTAGCCCCAGATCAGGTCCATCGCGAGCGCGCAGATCGCGTAGCACATGATCTTGGCGATCAGCGCGATGGCGTAGTCGCTCAGATGGAAGGCGCTGTCGACCGGCACCACCAGGTTGAGCAAGGGTGCGAGCACGGTGATCGCGAGCAGGGCCGCGATCACGCCGGTCCAGGCCGGCAGGCTCATGAGGCGCGTGGACGGCGCCATCGTGGGTTGGATCGCTGCGGCACTCATGCTTCGGCGCTACGGCCCTTCACCGCGAACAAGCCCTGCGGGCGCTTCTGGATGAACACGACGATGAACACCAGCACCATGATCTTGGCCAGCACCGCGCCGGCCCAGCCTTCGAGCAGCTTGTTGACCAGGCCCAGGCCCATCGCCGCGTAGACGGTGCCGGCGAGCTGGCCGACGCCGCCCAGCACCACCACCATGAACGAGTCGACGATGTAGCCCTGCCCGAGATCGGGCCCGACGTTGCCGACCTGGCTCAGCGCGCAACCCGCGACACCCGCGATGCCGGCGCCGAGCGCGAACGCCAGCGTGTCGGTGCGCGCGGTGTGCACGCCCAGGCAGGCGGCCATCGAGCGGTTCTGCGTCACGCCGCGCACGAACAGGCCCAGCCGCGTGCGCGCGATCAGCAGCGACATGCCCGCCAGCACCAGGCCCGCGAACACCAGGATCGCGATGCGGTTGTAGGGCAGCGTGAGGTTGCTCGCAACCGCGACGCCGCCCGACAACCAGGCCGGGTTCTCGACCGGCACGTTCTGCGCGCCGAACAGCGAGCGCACCAGCTGGATCAGAATCAGGCTGATGCCCCAGGTCGCCAGCAGCGTCTCGAGCGGGCGACCGTAGAGGAAGCGGATCACGCCGCGTTCGAGCACCGCGCCGACGGCGGCCGCGACGAGAAAGGACACCGGCACCGCGGCCAGCAGGTACCAGTCGAACGCGCCGGGCAGCCAGGCGCGAAAGGCGTTCTGCACCAGGTAGGTCGCGTAGGCGCCGATCATCATCAGCTCGCCGTGCGCCATGTTGATGACGCCCATCAGGCCGTAGGTGATCGCCAGGCCCAGCGCGGCCAGCATCAGGATCGAGCCGAGCGACAGGCCCGAGAACAGCACGCCGGCGCGCTCGCCCCAGGCGAGCTGGGAGGCGATCGCGTCGAGCGAGGCCTGCGCCGCGCGGCGCACCTCGGCGTCGGGCTCGCCGCCGTCGGCCGCGGGCTTGAGACGTTCGAGCAGCAGGCCGCGCGTGGCGGGATCGGCGCGCGTGCCGAGCGCCTTCGCGGCCTCGAGGCGCTTGCCCGCATCGGGCGATGCGATCAGCGCGGCGGCGCGCAGCAGTTCGAGATCGGCCTTCAGCGCTGCATCGGTCTCGGCGGCGAGCGCGCGCTCGAGCACCGGCAACTTGGATTCGTCGATGCCTTCGCGCAGCGCGACGATGGCATCGCGCCGCTTCGCAGGATCGGGGTCGCTCAGGCGACCAGCGGCGAGCGCCGCTTCGAGCTCGCCGCGGATGCGGTTGTTGACGACGGCGTCCTCGGCGTCTTCCGGCGGCGTCGCGGGCGTGCCGCTGGCGGCATCGACCGCGCTGCCGTCGTCCTTGACGATGTAGGCGCGCTTCGCATCGACCTTGACCGCGCCGTCGAGCAGCGCTTGCACCAGCACCGGCACGCGCGCGTCGCCCGAGGCGGCGGCCTTTTGCAGCGCGGCGATGCGGGCATCGCTTTCGCCGGCCGAGATCGCCAGGGCCTCGTCGCTGGTCAGCGCTCGTGCCGACGGCACAAACCCTGCCAGCAACGCCGCCGCCAGCAACGCGAAGAACGATAGCCGCCTCATGTCACCTTTCTAAGACCCGGACCCAACGGACGCGGTGGATCCGGCTTCGCCGGTCCACTCGCGTCGCCCCCTCGGGGGGAGGCGCCGAAGGCGCTTCGGGGGGTTACTTCTTCTCGGGCTCGTCCTTCTTGCCCTTGTTTTCCGGGATGTACGGGCTCCAGGGCTGGGCCTTGACCGGGCCCGGCGTCTTCCACACCACGTTGAACTGGCCGTCGGCCTTCACTTCGCCGATGAACACCGGCTTGTGCAGGTGATGGTTCTTCGGGTCCATCGTGCTGGTGAAGCCGCCCGGCGCCTTGAAGGTCTGGCCGGCCATCGCGGCGATGACCTTGTCGGTGTCGGTCGACTTGGCCTTCTCGACCGCCTGCGCCCACATGTGGATGCCGATGTAGGTGGCCTCCATCGGGTCGTTGGTCAGCGGCTTGTCCTTGTGGCCCGGGATGCCCTTGGCCTTGGCGTAGGCGCTCCACTTCTTGACGAAGTCGGTGTTGGCCGGGCTCTTGATCGACATGAAGTAGTTCCACGCCGCCAGGTGGCCGACCAGCGGCTTGGTGTCGACGCCGCGCAGCTCTTCTTCACCCACCGAGAACGCCACCACCGGCACGTCGGTCGCCTTCAGGCCCTGGTTGCCGAGCTCCTTGTAGAAGGGCACGTTGGAGTCGCCGTTGATGGTCGAGACCACCGCGGTCTTCTTGCCCTCGCTCGCGAACTTCTTGATCTTCGCGATGATGGTCTGGTAGTCGCTGTGGCCGAACGGGGTGTACTCCTCCATGATGTCGGCATCGGCGATGCCCTTGCTGTGGAGGAAGGCGCGCAGGATCTTGTTGGTGGTGCGCGGGTAGACGTAGTCGGTGCCCAGCAGCACGAAGCGCTTGGCCGAGCCGCCGTCCTTGCTCATCAGGTATTCCACCGCGGGAATGGCCTGCTGGTTGGGCGCGGCGCCGGTGTAGAAGACGTTCTTGCTGAGCTCTTCGCCTTCGTACTGCACCGGGTAGAACAGCAGCGAGTTGGTTTCCTCGAACACCGGCAGCACCGACTTGCGGCTCACCGAGGTCCAGCAGCCGAACACCACCGCGACCTTGTCCTGCGTGATCAGCTGCTTGGCCTTCTCGGCGAACAGCGGCCAGTTCGAAGCCGGGTCGACGACCACCGGCTCGAGCTTCTTGCCCATCACGCCGCCCTTGGCGTTGATCTCGTCGATGGTCATCAGCACCGTGTCCTTGAGCACGGTCTCCGAGATCGCCATCGTGCCCGACAGCGAGTGCAGCACGCCGACCTTGATCGTGTCGGCCGCGTGAGCGGCGGTGATGCCCAGCGCGGCGAGCGCGGCGGCGGCGAGCGACTGGACGGCGAATGTGCGACGACTGGCTTGCATGGATGGGCCTCCGGTTGAATGGTTCGAGATGATTCGACCGGGCCAGTGTCGGCAGCGGGTGGTGGGCGGCAAATACGACAGATGTCGTAGATCGCCTTCGCGGCGCACGGCCTGCGCGTTCAAGTACGTCGTTCGCGCGCTCGCACCGCCAGCGCCAGGTTCGCCGCCGCCGTGCGCGTCTCGACGCCGAGCTTCTCGAACACATGCTCGAGGTGCTTGGTGATCGTGCGCGGGCTGGTGCCGAGGATGTCGCCGATGTCGCGGTTGGTCTTGCCCTGCGCGACCCAGTGCAGCACCTCGGCCTCGCGCGCGGTGAGCTTGAAGGCCAGCGAGAGCGACTCGATCGCCGCGCGGTCGTTGCTCTCGGTCAGCACGACCAGCCATTCGTCGTCGCCGGTCGCCTCGTGCAGCGCGAAGCTCACCCGGCGGCCCTCGCGCGCCAGCAGCAGCGGCTGGCCGGATCGCCCGGTCGTCGCCAGCACCGACTGGGCCTGCAGCCAGTCGACCAGCGATTCGGAGAGATAAGGCCCGCGCGGGCCGGCGTCGCGCGTCGCGTCGAGTGCCTGCAGCAGCTCGCGCGCCAGCGGCGTCTGCCACAGCAGCCGGCCGTCGCTCGCGCGCACCGTGATCACCGCATGGCCGAAGGCATCGAGCGCATTGCGCGCCTGCCTGGCCTGGCGCGCGCCGCGCACATGCACGGCGATGCGCGCGATCACCTCGCGCGGGCGGATCGGCTTGGTCACGTAGTCGACGCCACCCGCCTCGTAGGCCGCGACCACGTGCTCGGTCTCGGCCAGGCCGGTCATGAAGACGATCGGGATGTGCGCGGTCGCCGTCTGCGCCTTGAGCCGGCGCGCGACCTCGAAGCCGTCGAGGCCCGGCATCACCGCGTCGAGCAGCACGACGTCCGGTCGCGCGGCCAATGCGCGTTCGAGCGCGGCCTCGCCGCTGGTCGCGACCAGCACGGTGTAGCCGGACTCGTCGAGCGCATCGTGCAGCAGCGCGATGTTGTCCGGCACGTCGTCGACGATCAGCACGACATCGCCGCCGGCGAGCGGCGAGGAAGACGGGTCGCTTGCGGCCAGCATCAGGCAGCCTCGGTGGACGGTGCGTCGGCCCACAGCGCGCGCAGCGCGTCGAACTCGAAGCGCTGCGCGAGCGCGCGCGCGTTGTCGGTCCACGCGAGCGCGGCGGGATCGGTCTTCGAGATCGTGTCGAGCTCGACCAGCAGGCCGCGCAGATAGCCCAGCCGCGCGAACTCGTCGAGGCGATCGCGGCGCTCCATCGCCGCGGCCGGCACGACGCGCGGCGCGGCCCGCGCCAGCGCGAGATGGCGGCCGAGCCAGTCGAGCAGCTCGGCCATGCGCACCGGCTTGACGAAGAAGTCGGCCGGCGTGATGCCGACATCGTTGTCGAGCGCGCGATCGAAGGCGTTGGCCGAGACGATCGCGACCGGCGCATTCGACAGCGCTTGCGCGCGCATGCGACGAATCGTCGCCCAGCCGTCGAGGCCGGGCATCGCGAGGTCCATCAGGATCGCGTCGGGCCGCGCGCCCTCGGCCAGCAGGGTGAGCGCGGCCTCGCCCGAGGCGGCCTGCAGCACCGTCACGCCCATCGGCTCGAGCACGCTGGCGGCGAGCTGGCGATCGGCCTCCTCGTTGTCGACCACCAGCACGGTGCGTCCGTTGGCCGCCGTGTCGGCGCGCTGCAGCACGCGCACCGCCGGCGCCGCCGCGGCCGCTTGCGCCTGCGGCAGGAACAGCCGGATCGCGAACGCGGTGCCCACGCCGGGCGTGCTGCGCACCGTCATCTCGCCGCCCATCAGCTCGGTCAGCATCTTGGCGATCGTCAAGCCCAGGCCGGTGCCGCTCGCGCCGGCCGCCGAGCGACCGCGCTCGAAGGGCTCGAACACGCGCGCGAGTTCGTCGCTCGCCATGCCGGGGCCGGTGTCCTCGATCTCGATGCGCGCGATCTCGCGCGCCCAGCGCACGCGAAACACGATCTCGCCGCGCTGCGTGAACTTGACCGCGTTGCCCAGCAGGTTGATCAGGATCTGGCGCAGCCGGCGCTCGTCGGCGCGCACGCACTCGGGCACGTCGATCTCGGCGCGAAAGCGCAAGGCGCGCGACTGCGCCTGCAGCTCGAACATGCGCGCGATCTCGGCCAGCAGCTCGCGCAGGCGCACCGGGCGCTGCTCGAGCGCGAGCTTGCCGCCTTCGATGCGCGCGAGGTCGAGCGAATCCTCGATCAGGCTCAGCAGGTGGTCGCCGCCGCGGCGGATCACGCGCACCGCCTGCACACGCGCCGGCGGCATGCTTTCGTCTTCCTCGAGCAGCTGCGCATAGCCGAGGATGCTGTTGAGCGGCGTGCGCAGCTCGTGGCTGATCGCGGTGATGTAGCGGCTCTTGGCGCGATTGGCACGGTCGGCAACGCGCTTGGCCTGCTGCAGCTGCGCATCGGTGCGGCGGTGCGACTCGATCTCCTGGCGCAGCGCCTGGGTCTGCCGGTTCGACTCGGCCTGCGCGACCTGGCGGCTCTTGTGCGTGAGCACCAGCCACCACGTCACCGTGCCGGCCACCAGCAGCAATGCCGCGAAGGCCTTCAGGAAGCCCAGCTTCAAGGCCGGCGCGAGCTGCCCAGCCGCGTCGCCGAGATGGCGCAGCTCCTGGTGGTACATCAGCGCGAACAGGCCCGCGAGGCCCGGCACGACGAACAGCATCACCAGCAGGTAGTGGCCGAGGCCGGTGTCGAGATAAGGCCAGATCGCGCGCGGCAGCAAGCGGCGCAGCAGGGCCGACCACTGCGCGGGCAGCTTGGCGGTGTCGGGCTTGCAGAGGTCTTCGCAGCGCGCGTCGAGCGAGCAGCACAGCGAGCAGATCGGCCCGCCGTAGGCCGGGCAGGCGGCCATGTCGTCGCGCTCGTATTCACGCTCGCAGATCACGCAGCGGCGCTGCGGGCGCAACGGTGCGCCGTCGTCGAGCGCGGGCTCGGGTTCGGGCTGGCGCGCCAGGTAATAGCGCCCGCGCGTGGCCCAGGCGATCAGCGGCGCGCAGACGAAGGCGGTGACCATCGCGATCGCCGCCGACCAGGCCTGCGCCGCGGGACCGAGCGCGCCCAGATGCGCGGTGATCGCGAGCACCGAGGCGATGCCCATCGCGCCGACGCCCACCGGGTTCACGTCGTACAGATGCGCGCGCTTGAACTCGATGCCCGGCGGCGACAGCCCCAGCGGCTTGTTGACCACCAGGTCGGCGACCACCGCCATGATCCAGGCGATCGCGACGTTGCTGTACAGCCCGAGCACGCTGCCGATGGCCTGGAAGACATCCAGCTCCATCAGCATCAACGCGATCGCGGTGTTGAACACGACCCAGACCACGCGCCCCGGGTGGCTGTGCGTCAGCCGCGCGAAGAAGTTGCTCCACGCCAGCGAGCCGGCATAGGCGTTCGTGACGTTGATCTTGAGCTGCGAGATCACGACGAACAGCGCGGTCGCGGCGACCGCCCAGCCGTAGTTCGGGAACACGTGCTCCCAGGCCGCGAGGTACATCTGGTTGGGATCGACCGCGCGATCGGTCGGCACCATGTGCGTGATCGCCAGCCACGCGAGCAGCGTGCCGCCGAGCATCTTCAGCACGCCGGGGATCACCCAGCCCGGGCCGCCGACGAACACCGCGCCCCACCAGCGCCAGCGGTTGTCGCGCGTGCGCTCGGGCATGAAGCGCAGGTAGTCGGCCTGCTCGCCCATCTGCGTGATCAGCGCGATGCCCACGGTCGTCGCGGCGCCGAAGTGCAGCCAGGAGAACTGCGTGATGCCGCGCTCGCCGCCATAGGCGGCGAGGCCTTGAAGCGCGTTCGGGTTCTCGGCGAACACGTAGATGTAGGGGCAGATCAGCATCGCCAGCCACAGCGGCTGGGTCCACAGCTGCAGCCGGCTGATCGCCGTGACGCCGTGCGTGACCAGCGGGATCACGACCAGCGCGCAGATCACATAGCCCCAGGCGGGCGGGATGTCGAAGGCGAGCTCGAGCGCATAGGCCATCACGGCGGCTTCGAGCGCGAAGAAGATGAAGGTGAAGCTGGCGTAGAGCAGCGAGGTGACCGTCGAGCCGATGTAGCCGAAGCCGGCGCCGCGCGTGAGCAGGTCCATGTCGACGCCATGGCGCGCGGCATAGGCGCTGATCGGCAGGCCGGCGAGCAGGATCACCAGGCCGGTGGCGAGGATCGCGAGCGCGGCGTTGATGAAGCCGTGCTGCACCATCAGCGTCGCGCCGACGGCCTCCAGCACCAGGAACGAGGCCGCGCCGCCGAGCGCGGTGTTGGCCACGCGCGCGCTCGACCACTTGCGAAACGAGCGCGGCGTGAAGCGCAGCGCGTAGTCCTCGAGCGTCTCGCGCGCGACCCAGCTGTTGTAGTCGCGGCGCAGCTTGATGACGCGCTGGGGCGCGTCCTGGAGGGTGGGCTGCGGTGCGGCTTCCATGGCGATCCAGGCTGTACATCAAGATCCGCACCAGCCGCCCCAGGCTTGGCATCCATCCTGCTCAAAGCCCCGCCCCATGGACCTGACCCCGCGCGAGAAGGACAAGCTGCTGATCTTCACCGCCGCCTTGCTGGCCGAACGGCGCCAGGCGCGTGGACTCAAGCTCAACCACCCCGAGGCCGTGGCACTCATCACCGCCGCGATCCTGGAAGGCGCCCGCGACGGACGCACCGTCGCCGAGCTGATGAGCGCCGGCCAGCACGTGCTCACGCGCGCCGACGTGATGGAAGGCGTCGCCGAGATGATTCCCGAGATCCAGGTCGAGGCCACCTTCCCCGACGGCACCAAACTGGTGACCGTGCACCAACCCATTGCATGATCGAGTGCACGCGCACCAACAAGAGGAGATACGCATGTCACGTCGTTTGATCAGCGGCCTCGTGCTCGCGACGCTGTGCGTCGCCGCGCAGGCCCACACCGGCGCCGATGCGGGCGCGCATCACGGCTTCGCCGCCGGCTTCGCGCATCCGTTCACCGGCATCGACCACTTGCTCGCGATGCTGGCGGTCGGGCTGTGGAGCGCGCTCGCGACGCCCGCGATCGACAAGCGCATGCTCGCCTGGCCCTTGTCGTTCGCGAGCACGCTGCTGGCCGGTGCCGTGCTCGGCGCGGCCGGTGTTTCGCTGCCGCTGGTGGAGCCGGCGATCGTCGCGTCGGTGCTGATCCTCGGCCTCGCGGCCGTGATGCGCGCCCGGCTCTCGACCGCCACCGGCTCCCTGCTGGTCGCCGCATTCGCGCTGTTCCACGGCATCGCGCACGGCAGCGAGCTGAGCGGCGCGGCCGCGCTGGCCGGCATGGTCGTCGCGACGGCCTTGCTGCATGCCATCGGACTCGGCCTCGGCGTGCTGCTGCGCACGCGGGTCTGGCCGGGCCGCGCGGCTCACTGAAGGGCGGCACGATGATCCCCGGCGAACTGCTCCCGGCCGACGGCCCCGACCACGCGCTCGCGCCCGGGCGTCGCACGCTGACGCTGGTGGTCGAGAACCGCGGTGACCGGCCGATCCAGGTCGGCTCGCACTATCACTTCGCCGAGACCAACACGGCGCTGGCCTTCGATCGCGCGGCCGCGCGCGGCATGCGTCTGGCCATCGCCTCGGGCACCGCGGTGCGCTTCGAGCCCGGCCAGCAACGCACCGTGACCCTGGTCGACTACGCCGGCAAGCGCGAGGTCTGGGGTTTTCGCGCCGAAGTCCAAGGAGCTCTATGACGACCATCGGACGGCGCGCCTATGCCGAGATGTACGGCCCCACGGTCGGCGACCGCGTGCGCCTGGCCGACACGGGCCTCGTGATCGAGGTCGAGGCCGACCACACGCTGAAGGCCGGCGGCTACGGCGAGGAAGTGAAGTTCGGCGGCGGCAAGACCATCCGCGACGGCATGGGCCAAAGCCAGGTGCCCAACGGGCCGGGCGCGCACGAGGCGGTCGACTGCGTGATCACCAACGCGCTGATCGTCGACCACTGGGGGATCGTCAAGGCCGACATCGGCATCCGCGGCCAGCGCATCGCGGCGATCGGCAAGGCCGGCAACCCCGACGTGCAGCCCGGCATCGACATCGTGATCGGCCCGGGCACCGAGGTCATCGCCGGCGAAGGGATGATCGTCACGGCCGGCGGCATCGACAGCCACATCCACTTCATCTGCCCGCAGCAGATCGAGGAGGCGCTGATGTCGGGCGTCACCACCATGCTCGGCGGTGGCACCGGCCCCGCGACCGGCACCTTCGCGACCACCTGCACGCCGGGCCCGGAGAACATCGCGCAGATGCTGCGCGCGGCCGATGCCTTCCCGATGAACATCGGCTTTCTCGGCAAGGGCAACGCGAGCCGGCCCGAGGCGCTGCGCCAGCAGATCGAGGCCGGCGCGATCGGCCTGAAGCTGCATGAAGACTGGGGCACGACGCCCTCGGCGATCGACCAATGCCTGAACGTGGCCGACGAGACCGACACCCAGGTCTCGATCCACAGCGACACGCTCAACGAGAGCGGCTTCGTCGAGGACACCATCGCCGCGACCAAGGGCCGTTCGCTGTGTGCCTTCCACACCGAGGGCGCGGGCGGCGGCCATGCGCCGGACATCCTGCGCGTGGTCGGCGAGGCGAACTTCCTGCCCTCGTCGACCAACCCGACGATGCCCTACACCGCCAACACGGTCGACGAGCATCTGGACATGCTGATGGTCTGCCATCACCTCGACGCGTCGATCGCCGAGGACCTGGCCTTCGCCGAGAGCCGCATCCGGCGCGAGACCATCGCGGCCGAGGACGTGCTGCACGACCTCGGCGCGGTCAGCATGATGAGCAGCGACAGCCAGGCGATGGGGCGCGTGGGCGAAGTGATCATCCGCACCTGGCAGACCGCGCACAAGATGAAGGCGCAGCGCGGCGCGCTGGCCGGCGACAGCGAGCGCAGCGACAACACGCGCGTGAAGCGCTACATCGCGAAGTACACGATCAACCCGGCGCTGGCCAACGGCATCGCGCACGAGGTCGGCAGCATCGAGCCGGGCAAGTGGGCCGATCTGGTGCTGTGGCGGCCGGCCTTCTTCGGCGTGAAGCCGACGCTGATCATCAAGGGCGGCTTCATCGCGGCGGCGCTGATGGGCGATGCGAACGCGAGCATTCCGACGCCCCAGCCGGTGCATTACCGGCCGATGTTCGGCAGCTTCGGTGGGGCGCGCACGCGCTCGTCATTGACCTTCGTGAGCCAGGCTTCGCTGGCCGCGGGCAGCGCCGAGAGCTACGGGTTGCACAAGCGCCTCGCGGCGGTGAAGGGCTGCCGCACGGTGAAGAAGACCGACATGGTCCACAACGCCTGGCTGCCGCAGATGCAGATCGATGCGCAGACCTACGAGGTGCGTGCCGATGGGCAGCTGCTGACTTGCGAGCCGGCGAAGGTGCTGCCGATGGCGCAGCGCTATTTCCTGTTCTGAGGATCGACAGCCACTTGCACCTCGGGCAAAGCTGGACTCGCTTGATGTGACGTGCCTGGATCGCTGGTTGTGAGGAGCAGTCCATTGGGAGTCACGGTCGCATGAAGGATGTCCCCCACGCCGACACCTAGTCGTGCGAGAACTTCCTCTGGCAAGGGGATCGCCAGTTCATCTCCGATCTGCATGACGGTAAGCATTTGATCTCCTTCGGCTTTGCTACGAGAGAATCCTAGACAGCCTCATCGCAGGGCACTTGCCTCTTTCCCGCCATGCTCACCGTCAACAAGCTCATCCCCCGCGGCCAAGGCCTCGCGCCCGCCTTGCTCAAACGCGCCGCCAGCGTCGAACTCGACTGGGACACGCGCCAGAAGAGCCGCTTCGACGCGACCGACTCGCAGGGCCGCCATCTCGGCGTGTTCCTCGCTCGCGGCAGCGTCGTGCGCGGTGGCGACGTGCTGGTCGCCGAGGACGGCTCGCTGGTGCGCGTGAGCGCCGCGCCGCAGCCAGTGCTGGTGGTGCGCGCCTGTGCCGAGCACGGCTCGCCGTTCGACCTGACACGCGCGGCCTATCACCTCGGCAACCGCCATGTCGCGCTCGAACTGAAGCCCGATCACCTCAAGCTCGAGCCCGACCACGTGCTGGCCGACATGCTGCGCTCGATGCACCTGATCGTGCGCGAGGAGCTGGCGGCCTTCGAGCCCGAAGGCGGCGCGTATTCGGCCGAGGCGCAGGGGCATCACCACCACGGCCACGCGCATCACGATCACCACGACCATGGCCATGACCACGGCCACGATCACGGTCATCACCACCATCACCCCTGATGGCTGACCCGCGCGCCGGCCTGCTGTCGCTGCTGTGGCTGGCCTCGCCGGCCTTGCCGGTCGGCGGCTTCAGCTACTCCGAGGGCCTGGAAGCTGCGGTCGACGCCGGCCTCGCCGATCGCGAAGAGACCGTGCGCGAATGGCTCATCGACCAGCTGCTGCTCGGCCTCGCGAGCAGCGAGCTGCCGCTGGTCGCGCTGGCGATCGAGGCCGCGCGACGCGGCGACGCGACGCGCCTTCGTTCGCTCGACGCCTGGATGCGCGCCACGCGCGAAAGCGCCGAGTTCGCGCTGCAAGCCCAGCAGATGGGCCGCTCGATCGCCGACTGGCTCGCGCAACGCGCACCCGGCGCCACCGCGCTGGCGATGCTCGATGCCTTGCAACGCGCGCCGACCTGGCCGGTCGGCTGGGCGATCGCGGCGTCGACATCCGATGCATCGATCGACGATGCGCTCGCCGCCTATGCCTTCGCGTGGTCCGAGAACGCGGTGCAGGCCGCGGTGAAGGCGGTGCCGCTGGGGCAGTCGGCCGGGCAGCGCGTGCTGCAGGCACTGGTCGCGGCGACGCCGGCTGCGGTGTCTCAAGCAAGGCTCGTCGCCGAGCGCGGCGACGACGCGCGCCAGGCTTTCCTGCCCGGCCTGGCCGTGCTGAGCGCGCGCCACGAGACGCAGTACTCGCGGCTGTTCCGCTCCTGAGCGGCGCTTGCACTTGCTCACGCTCGGCAATGCCCGGGCAACGTCCGAGCAATCCGGCATCCCCAGACTGGCGCTTCACAACGTCTGGGCCCGGAGGGACACCATGCCGCACGATCACGATCTGGGACTCGCGCACGATTTGCGCGAGCTGCTCGCACGCCGACAGGCCCTGCGCTGGCTGGGCAGCGCCGGCATCGCGGGCCTGGTCGGCTGCGGTGGCGGCAGCGATGCGGCCGCCTCCGACGACAGCAGCAGCGGCAGCAGTTCCGGATCCTCGTCGAGCAGCTGCTCCGTCATTCCCGAAGAGACCGCCGGCCCCTACCCCGGCGACGGCTCGAACAGCAGCAACGGCAGCGTCGCGAACGCGCTGATGCTCTCGGGCATCGTGCGCAGCGACATCCGCTCGAGCATCGCCGGCGCCAGCGGCGTCGCGAGCGGCGTGCCGCTGACGGTGACGCTCGCCCTCGTCAACGCCAATGCGAGCTGCGCCTCGCTCGAAGGCTATGCGGTCTACCTGTGGCACTGCGACGCGCTCGGGCGCTACTCGATGTATTCGAGCGGCGTCACCGCCGAGAACTACCTGCGCGGCGTGCAGGTCAGCGACGCGAACGGCCAGGTGACGTTCACGACCGTCTTCCCGGGCTGCTACAGCGGCCGCTGGCCGCATATCCACTTCGAGATCTATCGCAACGCGAACACGGCCACGAGCTTCAGCAACAAGCTGCGCACCTCGCAGCTCGCGCTGCCAGAGTCGGTGTGCGAAGCGGTCTACGCGCAGTCGGGCTACAGCGGCAGCGCTTCGAACCTGAGCCGCATCTCGCTGGCCAGCGACGGCATCTTCGGCGACGGCTCGAGCCTGCAGCTGGCCGACGTGAGCGGCAGCGTCGCGGTCGGCTATGCAGCGACGCTGGAAGTGACGATCAGCGTCTGATCCGGCGACCTAGACTGGCGCGGTTCCTGCAACGAGCCGTGCCATGACTGCCTCACACCTCCACGCGATTCCCAACCGGACCAAGAAGCTGCCGCCGCTGCGCGTGGGCGTCGGCGGGCCGGTCGGCTCGGGCAAGACCACCTTGGTCGAGATGCTGTGCAAGACGATGCGCGAGCGTTGGGACCTGGTGGTCGTCACCAACGACATCTACACCAAGGAAGACCAGCGCCTGCTCACCGTGGCCGGCGCGCTGGAGCCCGAGCGCATCGTCGGTGTCGAGACCGGCGGCTGCCCGCACACGGCGATCCGCGAGGACGCGTCGATCAACCTCGAGGCGGTCGACCGCATGCTCGAGAAGTTTCCGAACGCCGACATCGTCTTCATCGAAAGCGGCGGCGACAACCTCGCGGCCACCTTCAGCCCCGAGCTCAGCGACCTGACGATCTACGTGATCGACGTCGCCGCCGGCGAGAAGATCCCGCGCAAGGGCGGGCCGGGCATCACGAAGAGCGACCTGTTCGTGATCAACAAGACCGACCTCGCGCCGCATGTCGGCGCCGATCTCGCGGTGATGGAGGCCGACACGCGCCGCATGCGGCCCGCGCACGCGACGACCCGGCCTTACGTGATGACCAACCTCAAGACGCGAGCAGGCCTCGCCGAGGTGGTGCGTTTCATCGAAACGCGAGGAATGCTCACGTAGACCCCCACGCTCGCTGACGCTCGCTGCCCCCCGAGGGGGCGACCGTCGCCTTGGGGCGGCCCGGCGGCGACGGTCAGTGCTTGACCACGGCGCCGGGCTTGGCGGCATCGCAGCCGCTGCAGCTGCCGCCGCAAGCCGCGCCCTTGCCGCCCGCACGGCGGGGCCCGAGCTGGCGCCACGCGAACCACGCGGCGGCCGCGACGATCGGGAAGATCAGCCAGTCGAGCATCGCCAACTCCTTCAGCCCGCGCCCAGCGCGACCGCGACGCGGTAGGTCACGAACGAGGCCGCATAGGCCAGCGCGAACAGGTAGCCGGCCATGATCAGCGGCGCGCGCCAGCCGCCGGTCTCGCGCTTGACGGTCGCCAGCGTCGACAGGCACTGCGGCGCGAACACGAACCAGGCCATCAGCGAGAACGCGGTCGCCATGCTCCAGCCCTGCTGGATCAGCGGCGTCAGCGCGCCGGCGGTGTCGTCGCCGGTGGCCGACAGCGCGTAGACCGTGCCCAGCGCGGAGACCGCCACTTCGCGCGCCGCGAGGCCCGGAACGAGCGCGATCGAGATCTGCCAGTTGAAGCCGATCGGCGCGAAGATCACCGCGAGCCATTGGCCCAGCATGCCGGCGAAGCTGTACTCGATCGCGGGACCCGTCGCGCCTTCCGGCGGCGCCGGGAAGGTGGCCAGGAACCACAGGATCACGGTCAGCGCGAGGATGATGCCGCCCACGCGCTTCAAGAAGATCTCGGCGCGCTGCCACAAGCCGATGCCGACGTTGCGCGCGGTCGGCCAGTGGTAAGTCGGCAGCTCCATCATCAGCGGGCGCATCTGGCGGCCCGCCGACGTGAAGCGCTTGAGCACCCAGGCCACGAGGCAGGCGCTCACCACCGCGGCCACGTACAGGGCAAACAGCACCACGCCTTGCAGCTCGAGGCCGCCGAACACTTCTTGCGCCGGGATGAACGCGCCGATCAGCAGCGCATAGACCGGAAGGCGCGCCGAGCAGGTCATCAGCGGCGCGATCATGATCGTCACCCAGCGGTCGCGCGCATTGGGAATGCTGCGCGTCGCCATGATCCCGGGGATCGCGCACGCGAAGCTCGACAGCAGCGGAATGAACGAGCGACCCGTGAGGCCCACGCCGCCCATCAGCCGGTCGAGCAGGAAGGCCGCGCGCGGCAGGTAGCCCGATTCCTCGAGCACGAGGATGAAGAAGAACAGGATCAGGATCTGCGGCAGGAACACCAGCACGCCGCCCAGGCCTGCGACGATGCCGTCGATCAGCAGGCTGCGGAAGTGGCCCTCGGGCAGCGTGCCGCCGAGCCATTCGCCGACCGCCGCGGTGCCGGCCTCGATCCAGCCCATCGGCGCTTCGGCCCAGGCGAACACGGCCTGGAACATCAGGAACAGCACCGCCGCGAGCAGCAGCGGCCCGACGATCGGATGCAGCACCACACGGTCGATGCGTTCGCTCGGCTCGTGCGGCAGCACGGCATCGAGCCCCAGGTGCTGCAGCATCGTGCGCACGCGCTCGTGGTCGGCGAAGGGATCGTTGCTTTGCGGCGCGGCGGCGGGCGCATCGGCGGCCTGCTGCCAGATCGCGTCGTCGTCGAGCAACTGGCGCAGCGACTGCGCGCCGTCGCCGCGCACCGCGACCGTTTGCACCACCGGCACGCCAAGCTCGCGCGAGAGCGCGGCGGCGTCGATCTTGAGACCGCGGCGCTCGGCCAGGTCGGTCATGTTCAGCGCGACCACGCACGGCAGGCCGAGCCGGCGCACCGCCAGCACCAGGCGCAGGTTGCGGCGCAGGTTGGTCGCGTCGACGACGCACACCACCAGCTCGGGCCGCGTCTCGCCGGCGGCCTGGCCGGCCAGCACGTCGACCGTGACCTGCTCGTCGGGCGAGCGGGCATGCAGGCTGTAGGCGCCGGGCAGGTCGAGCACGCGCAGGCGGCGACCGCCCGGCGTCTCGAAGCGGCCTTCCTTGCGCTCGACCGTCACGCCGGCGTAGTTGGCGACCTTCTGGCGGCTGCCGGTCAAGAGGTTGAACAGCGCCGTCTTGCCGCAATTTGGATTGCCGACCAGGGCCACCATCGGCAGCCCGACACCGGGCTGGAAGCGCAGGACCTGCTCGCTCATCGCTGCGCCTTGTCGTCGGCCGAAACCTGCACGCAGGCCGCCTCGGCGCGGCGCAGCGCGAAGTTCGACAGCCCGATCTGCACCGCCAGCGGGTCGCCGCCGAACGGACCGCGCGCGGTCACCATCACGCGCTCGCCGGCCAGGAAACCCAGCTCGGCCAAGCGCTCGGCCCATTCAGGCGCCAGGCCGGCCGCGCCGATGTGAGTCACGCGCATCGGCACGCCGACGGCGGCCCGATCGAGGGTGTGGACGGTCGAGTTCTCCATGCCGCAATCTTAGTTGAGAATGATTTGCGTTTGACTGAGGCGCCGCAAAGACCTGCCCAAAAGCGCACGTGGCCGCCCGGAGGCGGCCACGCGGCCGGTTCGGCCGAAGTCAGTAGCGATAGGTCACCGTGCCGATGACCGAGCGGCGCGCGCCCCACCAGCAGTCGCCGCGCGCGCCGCAGGTGCTGACGTAGATCTTGTCGGTCAGGTTGGTCGCGTTGAGCGCGAAGCGCCATTGCGGGCTGTCCCAGGCGAGCAGCGCGTCGAAGATGGTGTTCGACGGCACGGTGGGCGTCACCGGATCGGCGCCGTCGCGATACGAATCGGCCCAGCGCACGCCCAGGCCGACCGAGAAGCCTTGCGTGCCGCCAAGCGCGAAGCTGTACTTGGCCCAGATCGACGCGTTGTCGCGCGGCAGCCCTTCGAGCGCCTCGTCGATGTTGGTTCGCATCACGCTGGCGATGATCTCGACCGATTTGGCGATCGTCGCGCGCGCATCGAGCTCGACGCCAGTGGTCTCGGTCTCGCCGGTCTGCGCCGAGCAGTTCGGGTTGGCGGTCGAGACGAGGCGGTTCTTCTCGTTGAGCCGGTAGACCGCGGCGCCGAAGGCGATCGGCGCCTCGGGCAGGTACTTCAGGCCCAGCTCCCACTGCTTGCCGCGCTGCGGCTCGTAGCGGCTGCCGCTGCAGCTGACGCCGGCCACCGGCGTGAACGACTCGCTGTAGCTGAGATAAGGCGACCAGTCCTCGGCCTTGTAGATCACGCCGAAGCGCTTGGTCGTCGCGCTGGAGTCTTCGTCCGACGCGCCTTCGAGCGTGCTGGTGACCTCGTCGCGGCGAATGCCGGCCACCGCGGTCAGGTTCTGCGACAGGCGCATCTGGTCCTGCAGGTACAGGCCGATCTGCTCGAGGCTGGTCTTGGGCATCTGCGCGAGTGCCGGCATCACGTAGGCGCTGCCGGCATAGACCGGCGCGTAGACGTCGATGTTGGGCACCGTGTGCTGGCCCCAGTCGTCAGGGTAGTACTCGGGGTTGTCGCCCGCCTGCCGGGTGCGCTCGGTCGACTTGGCGTAGTCGAGGCCCGCGAGGATCTTGTGCTCGTACTGGCCGATGCGCAGGTCGCCTTGCACGTGCTGGTCGGCCGCGAGCTGGTCGACCTTGTTCTTCTGGAACCAGCCGAAGCGCCCGATCACGCGCTGGTTCACCGGGTCGATCACGAACTGGCCCGGCTGGGTGAACGAGTCGGCGTAGAAGCTCACGTAGTCGACATCGTTGTGCGACCAGCGCAGGTTCTGGCGCACCGTCCAGGTGTCGTTGAAGTGGTGCTCGAAGGCCCAGCCCAGGCTCTGGCGCTCGGAGTCGTAGTGATCGAGATCGGGCTCGCCGATGAAGCGGCTGGTCGGGATGCGGCCGTTCGGGTTGGGCAGCACCGTGCCCACCCACGGGAAGAACTGCGAGGTCGAGCCGCTCTTGTCCTGCTGCACCAGGGCTTGCAGCGTCAGCGAGGTGGCCGCGCTCGGGCGCCAGGTCAGCGAGGGCGCGAGCAGCAGGCGGTCGTCGGGCACGTAGTCCACCTGCGTGTCGCTCTTGCGCGCGACGCCGATCACGCGATAGAGCCATTCGCCGTCTTGCGTCAGCGCGCCGGTGAAGTCGCCTTGCACCTGCTTGCGGTTGAAGCTGCCGTACTGCAGACCGATCTCGCCTTGCGTCTGCGCCAGCGGACGCTTGCTGACCATGTTGATCAGGCCGCCGGTGCTGCCCTGGCCGAACAGCATGCCGGACGGTCCGCGCAGCACTTCGACGCGCTCGAGCGTGTAGGGATCGGTGCGCGTGTTGCTGGTGTAGTAGCCGCTGATGTGCTTTTGCAGGCCGTCGAGGTATTCGCTCGGGTCGGTGCCGCGGATGCGCGCCCAGTCGCCGCGCGAATCGAGACCGTAGGCATTGGGGCGCACGCCGGCGGCGTAGTTGAGCGCGTCCTGCAGGTTGGTCGCGCCGGTGTCGGTGATCAGGTCACGCGTGATGATCGTGATCGCCTGCGGCGTTTCATTCAGCGGCGTGTCGGTCTTGGTGCCGGAGGCGGCGCGCTTGGCCGCGTAGCCGTCGACCGGGCCGGTGGCGGTTTCCTTGTCGCCAACCACCTTGACGGTCGGCAGCATCGGCGCGGCCGTGTCGCCGGCGGCGGTCTGCGCGTGCGCGGTGCCGCACAGCAGGGCCAGCAGCGCGGCATGAGCGAGCGGTCGCGTCGCGAATCGGGAAGGAAGCGTGGAGTTCATGATTGGAGTTGGTATGGAGAAGAAGCGATCGAAAGACGCACGGCGCGCGCGCGGCGCTTGCGCAGCCAGATCACGACGCCGGTGACCGACAGCGTTGCGACCGCGAGGCCCAGCACGCTCATCAGCGCGCGCCCCCAGACGCCCGCGATGCGGCCCGAGTGCAGCGGGAACTGCAGCTGCATGAAGAGGTCGCCGGCACTGCCTTCACCGGGCACGACTTCGCCGGCGACGCTGCCGTCGAGGCCGTCGAAGTACAGCCACGGGTTGCCGAGGCCGCCGTCGCCGTGGTCGTTGCCCGGCTCGAAGAAGCCGACGCCGTAGATGCCGAAGTCGGCCGAATAGAAGACGCCGCCGGCCGGCAGCGTCCAGCCGCGGCGCCGGGCTTCCTGCTCGGCGAGCGAGACGGCTTGCGAGAAGCCGAGTCGGGGCTCGATCGGCTTCGTCGGTTCGGCCGGCGTGCGGCTCGCGAACGGCGATGGGCTCAGCGTCGAGAACCACGAGACCACCGGACGCGTGACCTCGTTGCCGAGGTTCATCGAGACCGAGGTGATCGCGATGATCAACAGCAGCGGCCACAGCCACACGCCACCCGAGCGATGCGCGTCGAACACCAGGGGATAGCCGCCCTTCCTGAACCGGAAGGCGAAGGACTTGCGCCACGCCGCCGCGCTCGGAAACGAGATCCACAGCGCGATCGCGCAGTCGATCACCCAGCCGATCGCGATCAGGCCGAACACCCAGATGCCGAGCTCGAACGTGCCGATCTGCGGCAGGTGCAGGCTGTAGTGCAGCTTGTAGAGAAAGGGCAGCAGGTTCTCGCGGTCGAGCGAGATCGCGCCCCACTCGCGCTGGCCCTGGATCTCGCCGGTCGCGGGATCGATCGCGACTTGGTTGTAGCCGGGCTCGAACAGCGCGCCGGTGCGCGCGTCGACGCGCGGCGACACCGACATGTTCAAGGCATGGCCCGGCTCGACATTGAGCGGCAGGTAGCTCACGCGCACGCGCGCATCGGCCGCCTCGACCCGCGCCGCGAGCTCGAACGCCGGCTTGGCCTGGCCTTGCGTGCGCGCCTCGAAGAACTGCGGATTGAGCCAGCCGTCGAGCTCGTGGTCCCAGGAGATCACCGCGCCGGTCAGGCCGGCGACGAACAGGAACAGCGCGGCCGCAAGACCGAACCAGCGATGGACGAGAACGAGCGCGTTGCGCAGCGATGTGGGGGCAGCCATACCTGGAGCGCCGCGCGAAGTGCGGCGGTGATTCACAGGCTGGCTGGCGCGGCGCGAGGGCCGACTGGCTGCCGAAACCGCAGGGAGAAGACCCCTGCGAGCCTCAGATGTTAATGAGAATAACTCTCATCGGCAAGATGTGAAGCTGCGGCGTGGCGCCGGCGCAGCAGTTCGAGCGCGGGCCACTCATCGACGAGATCGAGCGCATCGGCGAAGTCGTCGTCACGCGTGTAGACGCTCGGCGAGACGACGCAAGCCAGCCCTGCCGCACGCGCCGCGACGACGCCGTTGGCGGAGTCCTCGAGCGCCAGCGCGGCCCCGGGCGCGAGCTGCATGCGCTCGAGCACCCAGCGATAGATGTCGGGGGCCGGCTTCTTGGCCGCGACCACGTCGCCGGCGCCGATCACTTCGAACCAGCGCAGCGACGCCTCGCCGAGCGTGTGGCGCAAGAGCGCGGTGACGTTGTCCGGCGTCGTGGTCGTCGCGATCGCCAGGCGCAGGCCGGCGGTGCGCGCTTGTTCGATCAGCGTCGCGACGCCAGGCCGAAGCCGCACGCGCCCGGCCGCGACCAGCGCGGTGTAGCGCAGCGTCTTGTCGGCATGCAAGGCCTTCACACGCTCGGCGCGGTGCGCGAGCTCGCGATCCGCGACGACCGGGTCCAGCGCCTGCCACCACGACAGCATGCGTTCCTTGCCGCCGGTGATCGCGAGCAGGCGGCCATAGGTCTCGACGTCCCAGTGCCAGCCGAGGCCGGCCGCGTCGAACGCCGCGTTGAACGCGACGCGATGGCCGTCGCGTTCGGTCTCGGCGAGCGTGCCGTCGACGTCGAAGATCAGGGCCTCGAGCTTCATGGCCGCATCAATGCACGGTGGCACGCAGCTCGCCGCGCGAATAGCGCTGCGCCATGCGATCGAGCGCCAGCGGCTTCAGACGCGAGGCCTTGCCGGCGCAGCCGAAGGCCGCGAAGCGTTGCTCGCAGATGCCGCGCGCGGCCGCGGTCGCGGCCTTGAAGAACGCGCGCGGATCGAACTCGTCGGGCTTGTCGGCCATCAGCTTGCGCATCGCGCCGGTCATCGCGAGGCGGATGTCGGTGTCGATGTTGACCTTGCGCACGCCGTGGCGGATGCCCTCGACGATCTGCTCGACCGGCACGCCCCAGGTTTCTGCGATCGTGCCGCCGTGCGAGCGGATGATCGCCAGCCACTCCTGCGGCACGCTGGAGCTGCCGTGCATCACGAGGTGGGTGTTCGGGATGCGCGCGTGGATCGCCTTGATGCGCTCGATCGCGAGGATGTCGCCGGTCGGCGGGCGGGTGAACTTGTAGGCGCCGTGGCTGGTGCCGATCGCGATCGCGAGCGCATCGACGCCGGTCGCGGCGACGAAGTCGGCGGCCTCGTCGGGATCGGTCAGCAGCTGCGAGTGATCGAGCACGCCCGCCGCACCGACGCCATCTTCCTCGCCGGCCTGGCCGGTCTCGAGCGAGCCGAGGCAACCGAGCTCGCCCTCGACCGAGACGCCGACCGCATGCGCCATCTCGACCACGCGCTCGGTGACCGAGACGTTGTAGTCGTAGCTCGCGGGCGTCTTCATGTCTTCGAGCAGCGAGCCGTCCATCATCACGCTCGAAAAGCCGCTGCGGATCGACTGCTGGCACACCGCCGGCGACGCGCCGTGGTCCTGGTGCATGCACACCGGAATGTGCGGGTACTGCTCGACCGCCGCTTCGACCAGCTTGCGCAGGAAAGGCTCGCCCGCGTATTTGCGAGCGCCGGCCGAGGCTTGCAGGATCACGGGGCTGTCGGTCGCGTCGGCGGCCTGCATGATCGCGTGGATCTGCTCCATGTTGTTGATGTTGAACGCCGGCAGGCCGTAGCCATGCTCGGCGGCATGGTCGAGCAACTGGCGCAGTGCGATGAGGGCCATGGCTTGTCTCCGTGGGTTCTCGTGACGAATCAGTCGATCAGCAGCAGCCGCCGCTCGGGCTGCTCGACCAGCTCGGCGAAGCTCTCGATCACGCGATCGGGCTGCGCGGTCGCGATCGGACGCCCGTGGTTGTAGCCATAGGGCACGCACCAGCTCGCGACGCCGGCCGCGCGCGCGGTCTTCACGTCGATCTCCGAGTCGCCGACGAAGACCGCATGCCGCGCATCGACCGAGAAGCGCTTGAGGCAATGCACGACCGGCAGCGGATCGGGCTTCTTGGCCGGCAGCGTGTCGCCGCAGACCACGAGCTGGAAATAGTCGCGCAGGCCATGGCGCTCGAGCAGCGGAAAGGCGAAGCGCTCTTCCTTGTTGGTGATCACCGCGAGGTGCGCGCCGCGGTCGCGCAGCGTGTCCAGCGCGGCCTCGACTTCCGGATAGACGCGGCTGCGCTTGCCGCACTGCTCGAAGTAGTGCAGCGAGAACGCCGGCATCAGCGCGTCCAGCGTGCCGTCGCCGCGCAGCGTCGCCACGGGCCGGCTGGTCGCGTGGGCCACCGCCTGCGCGAGCAGTTCGCGCGTGCCGTGGCCGATCCACTGGCGCACCAGCGATTCGTCGACCGCCGGCAGCCGTGCCGACGACAGCAGCGCGTTGGTCGCATCGGTGATCTCGGGGGCGGTGTCGACCAGGGTGCCGTCGAGGTCGAAGAGATAGAGCGAGTGCATGTCGTACTCCAGGACTTCCACAAACAGTTCCATGACTTGATTCACTTCGCGCCGGCGTAGGCCGGCTCGGGCGCGGCGGGCGTTTCGCGATCGCGCCCGCACACGCGCCGCGCCGCCGCGACCACTGCGTCGGCCGTGAGCCCGAAGCGCGCATACAGCTGCGGCGCCGGCGCCGATTCGCCGAAGCGCGCAATGCCCACCACCTCGCCTTCGAGGCCGACGTACTTGCGCCAGAAGTCCGGATGCGCCGCCTCGACCGCGACGCGCGGCACGCCGCGCGGCAGCACCGCCTCGCGCCAGCCGCTGCTCTGGCGATCGAACACGCTGCTCGACGGCATCGAGACGACGCGTGCCGCGATGCCCTCTTCTGCCAGTCGCGTGCGCGCGGCCAGCGCGAGCTGCAGCTCGGAGCCGGTGCCGATCAGCACCACCTCGGGCCGCCCGACCGCGTCGGCGACGACATAGCCGCCGCGCGCGATGGCCTGCTCGTCGAGCGCGCCGCGCGCGAGCTGGGGCAGGTTCTGGCGAGACAGCAGCAGCGCGCTCGGGCCCGGCTCGGCGCTCGCGGCGCGCGAGAGCGCGGTGGTCCATGCGACTGCGGTCTCCATCGCGTCGGCGGGGCGCCAGACGTCGAGGCCGGGGATCAACCGCAGCGTCGAAGCGTGCTCGATCGGCTGGTGCGTCGGGCCGTCTTCGCCGAGGCCGATCGAGTCGTGCGTCAGCACGTGCACGACCGGCAGCGCCATCAGCGCGGCCATGCGGATCGCGTTGCGCGAGTAGTCGGAGAACACCGCGAAGGTGCCGCCGTAGGGAATCAGGCCGCCGTGCAGCGCGAGGCCGTTCATCGCCGCGGCCATGCCGAACTCGCGCACGCCGTAGTGCACGTGGTTGCCGGCGCCGCTCGAATCGACCGGCTCCGAGGCCTTGACCGCGGTGAGGTTCGACGAGGTGAGATCCGCCGAGCCGCCGAGCAGCTCGGGCAGCGACGGCACCAGGGTCTCGAGCGCCGTCTGCGAAGACTTGCGCGTCGCGGTCGGCGCCTCGTTGGTGCGAGCGGCATCGATGGTGCGCGCGGCGATGTCGATCCAGTCGGACGGCAGCGCGCCGCGCAGGCGTCTCAGCAGTTCCTCGGCCAAGGCGGGATGCGCGGCGGCGTAGTCGGCCAGGCGCTTGTCCCAGTCGCGCGAGGCCGCGCGGCCTGGCTCGCGCGCATCCCACGCGGCGCGAATCGGCTGCGGGATCTCGAAGGCCGCGTGCGGCCAGCCGAGCGCCTCGCGCGTCGCGAGCGATTCCTTCTGGCCGAGCGGCGCGCCATGCACGTCGTGCGTGCCGGCGCGCGCCGGCGAGCCCCAGCCGATCGTCGTGCGGCAGATCACCAGCGTCGGACGCGCCGACGGCGAGCGCGCGGTGCGGATCGCGGCCTCGATCTGCTCGCGGTCGTGGCCGTCGATCGGGCCGATCACGCGCCAGCCGTAGGCCTCGAAGCGAGCACGCGTGTCGTCGCGGAACCAGCCCTCGACATGGCCGTCGATCGAGATGCCGTTGTCGTCGTAGAAGCAGGTGAGCTTGCCGAGCTCCCACACGCCGGCCAGCGACGCAGCCTCGTGGCTGATGCCTTCCATCAGGCAGCCGTCGCCGAGGAAGACCCAGGTGCGGTGGTCGACGATCTCGTGACCCGGACGATTGAAGCGCTTGGCGAGCAGCTTCTCCGCCAGCGCCATGCCGACCGCATTGCCCAGGCCCTGGCCGAGCGGTCCGGTGGTCGTCTCGACGCCGACCGTGTGGCCGACCTCCGGATGGCCCGGCGTGCGCGAGCCGAGCTGGCGAAAGCGCCTGAGCTCGTCGAGCGGCAGCGCATAGCCGCTCAGGTGCAGCAGCGCATACAGCAGCATCGAGCCGTGGCCGTTGCTCAGCACGAAGCGGTCGCGGTCGGGCCAGTCGGGGCGCTGCGGATCGTGCTTCAGGTGCTCGCGCCACAAGACCTCGGCGATGTCGGCCATGCCCATCGGCATGCCGGGGTGGCCGGAGTTCGCGGCGTCGACGGCATCGATCGCGAGGAAGCGCAGCGCGTTGGCGAGGGTGCGGTCGGTCATGGCGCCCTCCGCTTCTGGTCCATCAGCCGAAGAATCATCGGCGTGAAGATCAGCTGCATCGCCAGGCCCATCTTGCCGCCCGGCACGACGATGTTGTTGGGCCGACTCATCCACGAGTTCTGCAGCATCGACAGCAGGTAGGGAAAGTCGATGCCCTTGGGGTTCGCGAAGCGGATCACGACCATGCTTTCATCCGCGCTTGGGATGTCTTTCGCGATGAAGGGATTGCTGGTGTCCACCGTCGGCACGCGCTGGAAGTTCACGTGCGTGTGGCTGAACTGCGGGCAGATGTAGTTCACGTAGTCCGGCATGCGGCGCAGGATGGTGTTGACCACCGCTTCCTGCGAATAGCCGCGCATGTTCTGGTCGCGGTGCAGCTTCTGGATCCACTCGAGGTTGATGATCGGCACCACGCCGACCAGCAGGTCGACATGGCGCGCGACATCGACCTCGCCGCCCTGGTAGGCGCCGTGCAGGCCTTCGTAGAACAGCAAGTCGGTGCGGTCCTCCATCTCGCGCCAGGGCGTGAAGGTGCCGGGATCGCACTTGAACTCGGCGGCCTCTTCGGCGTCATGCACGTACTTGCGCACCTGGCCGCCGCCCGTCTCGCCGTAGCGGCGAAAGGTCTGCTCGAGTTCGGCCAGCAGGTTGGAGTCGGGCCCGAAGTGCGAGAGGTTGTGGTTGCCTTCGAGATCGGCGACGCGCGTGCGCTCGCGCATCTCGACTCGGTTGAAGCGATGGAACGAGTCGCCCTCGATGACCTGGGCCTTGATGTTCTCGCGGCGAAAGATGTGAGCGAAGCTCTTCATCACGGTCGTCGTGCCTGCGCCCGACGAACCGGTGACGGCGATGATGGGATGGCGCTGCGACATGCCGACGCCCTTCAGTTGTTCAAGCCGATCGCCTCGGGGCGAAACAGCGAGCGCTCGTTGAACAAGGGCGAGACGAACGGCCGGTCGGTGCCCGCGTCGAACTCGGCGTGATAGCGCTCGATGCGCTCCACCTCGCAGCGCGAGCCCAGGATCACCGGCACGCGCTGGTGCAGCTCCGACGGCGGCACCTCGAGGATGCGGCCGCGCCCGGTCGAGGCGCGACCGCCGGCCTGCTCGATCAGCATGCCGACCGGATTGGCCTCGTACATCAGGCGCAGACGGCCCGGCTTGGCCGGATCCTTGCGATCGCGCGGGTACATGAAGACGCCGCCGCGCATCAGGATGCGATGCACCTCGGCGACCATCGACGCGATCCAGCGCATGTTGAAGTCGCGCCCGCGCTCGCCGCTCTTGCCGGCCTTGCACTCGCTGACGTAGCGCGCGATGGGCGGCTCCCACCAGCGCTCGTTGCTGGTGTTGATCGCGAACTCGCCGGTCTCCTCGGGGATCGCGAGATCGGGATGCGTGAGGATGAAATTGCCGACCTCGCGATCGAGCGTGAAGCCGTGCGTGCCGCGGCCGACCGTCAGCACCAGCATCGTCGCGGGCCCATAGATCGCGTAGCCGGCGGCAACCTGCTTGCAGCCTTGCTGGAGGAAGTCTTGCAGCGCGGGCGCTTCGGCGCTCGCGTGGCGCAGCACCGAGAAGATCGTGCCGACCGAGACGTTGACGTCGGTGTTGCTCGATCCGTCGAGCGGATCGAAGGCGAGCAGGAATCGACCGCGCCGGAACTCCGACGGAATCTCGTACGGCTCCTCGAGCTCCTCGCTCGCCATGCCGGCGACCAGGCCGCCCCATTCGCACGACTGGATCACCGCCTCGTTGGCCAGCACGTCGAGCTTCTTCTGCGTCTCGCCCTGGCTGTTGCGCTGCTCGATCGCGCCGAGGAAGCCGCCCAGGGCGCCCTTGGCCGTCATCGCGGCGATCGCCTTGACGGCGGCCGCGACGTCGACCAGCAGCGCGCCGAGATCGGCGCCCTCGGGGTGTTCTCGCAGTTGCTCGATCAGGAATTTCGACAGCGTCGTGCGTCCGCTGTACAGGGTTGAAGGCATGGATGTCTCCTCATGTCGTTGACTCTTTCGTCGCCGCTTCGGCCTGGCCGCTCAAGCCACCCGTGAACACGCGCGAGGCGCGCAGGTCGTCGGCGGCGAGCAGGCTGAGCGCGCGCGCATCGGTCGCGCTGCCATCCTTGGCGGCAGCCTCGAACACGCGCATGGCCTGACGCAGACGGGCGCGGTCGAGCGCATTGCGGATCGAGCGCGCATTCGCGAAATGCGGTTGGGTGACGCGGTGGGCGATGTAGTCGCGCATCGCCGAGAGCGCGTCGTCGTCGAATTCGTAGTGCATCTGCGAGCACATGCGCTGGGCGATCGCCAGCAGCTCGTTCTCGCTGTAATCCGGAAAGTCGATGTGGTGCGCGATGCGCGAACCCATGCCGGGGTTGGAGCGGAAGAACGTCTCCATCCGGTCCTTGTAGCCGGCGAGGATCACGACCAGGTCGTCGCGGTGGTTCTCCATCACCTGCAGCAGGATCTCGATCGCCTCCTGGCCGTAGTCGCGCTCGTTCTCGGGGCGATAGAGGTAGTACGCCTCGTCGATGAACAGCACGCCGCCCATCGCCTTCTTGAGCACTTCCTTGGTCTTGGGCGCGGTGTGGCCGATGTACTGGCCGACCAGGTCGTCGCGCGTCACGCTGATCACGTGGCCTTTGCGCACGTAGCCCAGGCGATGAAGGATCTCGGCGATGCGCAGCGCCACCGTGGTCTTGCCGGTGCCGGGATTGCCGGTGAAGCACATGTGCAGGCTGGGTGGCGAGGCGTCGAGCGCGAGCTGTTCGCGCGCCTTGCTGACCGCGAGAAAGGCCGCGATCTCGCGAAGCCTGCGCTTGACGGGCGCGAGGCCGACGAGCTCGGCATCGAGCTGGTCGAGCACCTCGTGCACGTTGGACTCGCGCACCAGCGCGCGCAGGTCGACGGTCGTGGGGGCGTCCATCGCGGCCTCTTTCCTTGCTCGCGGGTTCAGTAGCGCTCGCCTTCGGGCTTGTCGGTCGCGTACGACGAGATGCGATAGCGCATGTGCCGCCCGTTGCCCTCGGTGCGCGCGATGCCGAAGCCCGGCTCGACCGGCGGACGGTTCACGATGAAGCTCATCGCGATCGATTCGACGCCGCGCGTCGAATCGAAGGCCATCAGGCGGATGTAGTGCTCCGGAAAGGTCTTGCGGCAGCTGTTGAGCTCCATCAGCACGCCGGCGGCATCGCGCAGGTCGAACATCGGGTTGCCGTACATCTCCCAGTAGGTGTTGCGCGGATGCGGGTCGTCGGTGTACTCGACGCTCCAGGCGTAGCCCTTGCCGAGGCCGTACTCGATCTGCGCGGTGATCTCCGCATCGGTGAGGTCGGGCAGGAAGCTGAACTGGCCTTGCGTCACGCGCTGCATCGGGTTGGTCATCATGGTGCGGTGCTCCTCGTTGCGGATCAGGCGGACACGCTGGGCGTGACGACGTAGTCGCTGGTGTCGGTGGGCGTGTAGTTGAAGCTGATCTCGCCCCAGGTATCGAGCGCCTGCTTCAGCGGCGAGCAGGTGCGCGCGGCGGCCTGCAGGATCTCGGGCCCCTCGACCAGGATGTTCCGGCCTTCGTTGCGCGCCTTGACCATCGACTCGAGCGCGACGCGGTTCGCCACGGCGCCGGCCTGAATGCCCTGCGGGTGGCCGATCGTGCCGCCACCGAACTGCAGGCAGACGTCGTCGCCGAACAGATCGAGCAGCTGGTGCATCTGGCCGGCATGAATGCCGCCCGAGGCCACCGGCATGACCTTCTTCAGGTCGCACCAGTCCTGGTCGAAGTAGTTGCCGCGCGGCAGATCCTGCTTGGTGTAGCTGGCGCGGCAGACGTCGTAGTAGCCCTGCACCGTCATCGGGTCGCCCTCGAGCTTGCCGACCGCGGTGCCCGCGTGGATGTGGTCCACGCCGGCCAGGCGCATCCACTTCGCGATCACGCGGAACGAGACGCCGTGGTTCTTCTGGCGCGTGTAGGTGCCGTGGCCCGCGCGGTGCAGGTGCAAGATCATGTCGTTCTTGCGCGCCCAGTTCGACATGCTCTGGATCGCCGAGTAGCCGATCACCAGGTCGATCATCACGATCACGCTGCCGAGCTCCTTTGCGAACTCGGCGCGCTCGTACATGTCTTCCATCGTCGCGGCGGTCACGTTCAGGTACGAGCCCTTCACTTCGCCGGTCGCGGCGCTGGCCTTGTTGACCGCGTCCATCACGTAGAGGAAGCGATCACGCCAGTGCATGAAGGGCTGCGAGTTGATGTTCTCGTCGTCCTTCATGAAGTCGAGGCCGCCCTTGAGGCCTTCGTAGATCACGCGGCCGTAGTTGCGGCCCGACAGACCCAGCTTCGGCTTGGTGGTCGCGCCCAGCAGCGGACGGCCAAACTTGTCGAGGCGCTCGCGCTCGACGATCAGGCCGGTCGGCGGGCCCTTGAAGGTCTTGACGTAGGCGACCGGGATGCGGATGTCCTCGAGCCGCGCGGCCTTCAGCGGCTTGAACGAGAACACGTTGCCGATCAGGCTCGCCGTCATGTTGGCGATCGAGCCTTCCTCGAACAGGATGATGTCGTAGGCCACCCAGGCGAAGTACTGGCCCGGGATGTTGGGCACCGGCTCGACCTTGAAGGCCTTGGCGCGGTAGCTGTCGCAGGCGGTCAGGCGGTCGGTCCACACCACCGTCCAGGTCGCGGTGCTGGACTCGCCGGCCACGGCGGCGGCGGCCTCGATCGGATCGACGCCTTCTTGCGGCGTGATCCGGAACAGGCAGATGGTGTCGGTGTCCTTGGGCTCGTAGTCGGGCGCCCAGTAACCCATCTGGCGGTACTTCAGCACCCCGGCCGAATAGCGCTTCTTGGCGTCGGTGATGATTCCTTCGTCGACCGGCTTGTTCATCGGGTGTCTCCTGTGTGGATCGCTGCGTTGGGTGAACTGTCGGGGCCGCGATCGTTCAGGTAAAGTCAGATGAGCTGCACTCCGAGTTCAGCTTTTCTTATCTATCGCGGTCACGGGGGCCTATGCGCAACATCACGCTGCGACAACTGCGCTGCTTCGCCGCCTGCGCGCGCCTGGGCAGCTTTGCCCGCGCGGCCGAGGAGCTGCACCTGAGCCCGCCGGCGGTGTCGATGCAGATCAAGGAGCTGGAGGAGCAGGTCGGCCTGCCGCTGTTCGACCGCACCGGGCGCAGCGTCTCGCTCACGGTGACCGGCGAGTACCTGCTGGTCTACGTGAAGAAGGTGCTCGTGACGCTGAAGGACGCCGAGGACGCGGTCGCCAAGTTCCGCGGCCTCACGGCGGGGCGCTTGACGATCGGCATGGTGTCGACCGCGGAGTACTTCCTGCCGCAGCTGCTGGCGCGCTTTCGCGCCGAGCATCCTGCGGTGGAGATCAAGCTGCTGGTGGGCAACCGCGAGCAGCTGGTCGCACGCCTGCACGACAACGAGGCCGATCTCGCGGTGATGGGCCGCCCGCCCAAGGAGCTGGCGACGCGCGCCGAGCCCTTCGCGGCGCATCCGCAAAGCGTCGTGGCGCCGCCCGACCATCCCTTGCTGCGCCTGGGCCATGCGCCGGCCACGGCGCTGGCCAACCAGCCCTTCATCGTGCGCGAGCCGGGCTCGGGCACGCGCGCGGCGATGCAGCGCTACTTCGACGAGCAGCGCATCGCCCCGGCCTTCGCGATGGAGATGTCGAGCAACGAGACCATCAAGCAGGCCGTGATGGCCGGCATGGGTCTCGCGTTCCTGTCACTGCACACGGTCGGGCTGGAGCTGGCCACCGGCCGGCTCGCAATGCTCGACATCGAGGGCCTGCCGCTGGTGCGCCGCTGGTACGTGGTGCACACGCTGAGCAAGACGCTTTCGCCGATCGCCGAGGCGCTGCGCTACTTCATCCTCGAGCACGGCGAGGCGCACCTCGCGCAGCAGTTCGGCCGCATCTCGACCGACGCCCGCTCAATGGATGGCGGGGAGCGCGCGTAGCGCCTTGATCGCGCCTTCGCCGATCGACGCGCCGAAGCGCTTGGCCAGCCGCTCGGCCACGTTCTCGCGCGGCGTGTAGTCGATGACGTCCTCGGCCTTGACCACTTCGCGCGCGACGTAGTCGAGGCTGCCGATCTTGTCGGCCAGGCCTTGCTTGACGGCCTCTTCGCCGCTCCAGAACAGGCCCGAGAAGGTCTCGGGCGTTTCCTTCAGGCGCGCGCCGCGACCTTCCTTGACCACCGCGATGAACTGCTGGTGGATCTGCGCCAGCATGCCCTGCGCGAAGGCGCGCTGCTGCTCGTTGAGCGGCGAGAACGGATCGAGCATGCCCTTGTTGGCGCCGGCGGTCAGCAGGCGCCGTTCGACGCCGAGCTTTTCCATCGCGCCGGTGAAGCCGAAGCCGTCCATCAGCACGCCGATCGAGCCGACGACCGAGGCCTTGTCGACGTAGATCTCGTCGGCACCGGCGGCCATGTAGTACGCGCCGGACGCGCAGACCTCTTCGCACACCGCGTAGACCTTCTTGTTGTGCAAGGCCTTCAGTCGCTTGATCTCGTCGTAGACGAGGCCGGCCTGCACCGGGCTGCCGCCGGGCGAGTTGATGCGCAGCACGATGCCTTGCGCGCCACGGTCCTCGAAGGCGCTCTTGAGCGCCGCGTTGAGATTCTCGGCGGTGGCCTCGCCCTCGCTCGCGATCTCGCCGCGCACCTCGATCAGCGCGGTGTGCGGGCCATTGGGCGCGGCGGCGTGCTTGTTCTGCGCGAACAGCGCATAGGCGATCGCCGCGAACACCAGCAGCCACGCGAAACGGAACACCAGCTTCCAGCGCCGCTCGCTGCGGCGGTCGCGCAGGTAGGCGCGCGCGAAGTCCTCGACGATCCCGGCATCGACGGTCGCGGCGGCCGCGGCAGGCGCAGCCTGCGCGCGCACCGGCTCGGCCGCGGGCCGCGGCAGCGGGGCGCTGGCGGGAATCGAGGGGCCGAATTCGGGTTCGGGGCGGGAGGGATCGTCGTTGGAGGTGTTCATGGCGGGCTCAGGGCGAGGGCTCCTCGCCAAAGGCTTCGGCCGCGGGCCGAACGTCACGGGAAGGATACCAACGCACCCGGCCGTCGGACTCGTCCGCTGCGATGGCCATCAGCCGTCCGCGGCCGCAAGGCCCACCGATGCAGTGGCCGCTCGCGGCGTCGTAGGCGGCGCCGTGGATCGAGCAGAGGATGAAGTTGCGATCCGAGTCGAGGAACTCGCCGGGCTGCCAGTCCATCTCGGCGGGCACGTGGGCGCAGCGGTTCAGGTAGGCGACGACGCGGCCGTCGAAGCGCAGCGCGAAGGCGCGCTCGGGGCGGCCGTAGACCAGCACGTCGAAGACGATCGCGCGGCCTCGCTCGGCCAGCTCGACCGAGGCGCACAGATCGATCGCCGCCTCGTCGTGTGTCATCGCATCAGGCATGGGTCACGAGCCAGTCGTGCAGCTCGCGCGTGCTGTGCGCGACGAACACCGGCGCATGCACATCGAAGGCCTCGCGATCGTGGGCGCCGTAGCTGACCGCGATCGACGCGGTGCCGGCGTTGTCGGCGAGCTGGAGGTCGTGCGTCGTGTCGCCGATCATCAGCGTGCGCTCGGGCGCGACGCCGAACTCGCGCATGAGCTCATTGAGCATGCGCGGATCGGGCTTGCTGGCGGTCTCGTCGGCGGTGCGGGTGGCATCGAAGAAGCGGCGCAGCGACTGGCCGCTTTCGCGTGCGTCGAGCGCGAGGTCGAGCGCCTCGTCGAGGCCGCGCCGCGACTTGCCCGTCGCGACGCCGAGCCAGTGGTGGCGCGACTTCAGCTCGTCCAGCATCGCCAGCGTGCCGGGAAACAGCGTCAGCGCATGCTGGCTCGCGAAGTAGTGATGCCGATAGCGCTGCGCCAGCTCGGCGACGCGCTCCTTGGGCAGGTCGGGCGCGGCATGCGCGAGCGCGTCGTGCAGGCCCAGGCCGATCACGTAGGCGGCCTGGGTGTCGGTCGGCACCGTGGTGCCGACATCGGCGCAGGCGGCCTGGATGCTGCGCACGATCAGCGCGGTGGAGTCGAACAGCGTTCCGTCCCAATCGAACACGATCAGGTCGAAGCGACGCGGGCGGAAGTCATTCATGGGGATGGGCTCAGGGCTTGGCCGGCAGCGCGGCCAGCAGCGTCTCGCATTCTGGCGGCAGCGGCGCTTCGAGCTCGATCGTCTCTCCGCTGACCGGATGGATGAAGCTCAGCCGCCGGGCATGCAGGAACATGCGGTCGAACTTCGGGCCGCCCTCGCCCTTGGACAAGGCCTTGTTCAGCGCGAAATCGCCGTACTTCTCGTCGCCGACGATGCCGTGGCCTTCGTGCGCGAGATGCACGCGGATCTGGTGCGTGCGCCCGGTCTTGATCGTCACGTCGAGCAGCGTGAAGCCGCCGAAGCGCTGCGCGATCTTGACCAGCGTGATCGAGCGCCGGCCCTCGTCGGCATCGGCCTCGACGGTGCGCACGCGTCGCTCACCCTCGCCGGTGAGGTACTTGTGCAGCGCGACGTCGATCACCTTCTTGCTCGCCGGCCAGTCGCCGGCCACCAGGGCCGCGTAGGTCTTGCCGGTCTGTCGCTGGCGGAACTGGTCCTGCAGCGCGGTCAGCGCGCTGCGCTTCTTGGCGATCAAGAGCAGGCCCGAGGTTTCCTTGTCTAGCCGGTGCACCAGCTCGAGGAAGCGCTGCGTCGGCCGCGCGCGGCGCAATTGCTCGATCACACCGAAGCTCACGCCCGAGCCGCCGTGCACCGCCACGCCGGCCGGCTTGTCGATCGCGATCAGCTGCTCGTCTTCATAGACGACCGGGAACTCGCGCGCCGGGGCCGGTTTCTCGGCCTTCTCGGCCACCTTGTCGGACACCCGCACCGGCGGCAGCCGCAGCACGTCGCCGATCGCCAGGCGCGTATCGGCGGCGGCTCGCCCCTTGTTCACCCGCACCTCGCCGCTGCGGATGATGCGGTAGACCAGGGTCTTGGGAACGCCCTTGAGCGTCTTGACCAGGTAGTTGTCCAGGCGCTGGCCTTCGCCCTCTTCGCCGACGGTCACATGGGTCACCGCGGGTGCCGCGATCGGCCGGGCGGTTTTCGCCGGCGCTTTGGCACCTATAATGCGTTGTGCCACGTGTGTGCCGTAAGTGATTGATTTTTCAGAGTTTACCCGTCACTGAACAGCGAACACGAGGCCCCGCTGCCTGATCCGGCAGCGGTCAAAAGGTGATGCAACGCTGCGGCGCGCAGCAGGGCCGGCTCCCAAGGTGAGCGGTCGGCCGGCGCAAAACAGCGGCAGAGCCAGCGTAGAACGAACCACGACACAAGGTTTTCCGGCCGCAGTTGGTCGACAGCGCTTGCGCTGAATTCCTCGAACTGCAGCCCGCGTCTCGCGATTCCTTCCGATGTTCCCGACCCGCCTTATCGCCACATCGCCCCGTTGCACGGCCTCGCTGCCGGCTGGACGGCGCGTGGCTGTTGCGGCGCGCCGGGCCGGCATCGCGCGCACGCATGCGCCAACGCCTGCGCTCTGAGCCCCGTTTGCGGGCGAGCCAGGTCCAGGGCGATTCCTTCTCGGTTCCTCCGCGCTGATTCGTGCATCGATCGGTCGCTTCCTTCGGGAGGCGACCGCCGTCGTGCGCGTCGGGCCGCTTCAAGGCCCGACGCAGCGTAGGAGTGCGCATGAAGAGAATGCTGATCAACGCCACGCAGCCTGAAGAGCGGCGCCTGGCGATCGTCGAGGGACAAAAGCTCCTCGACTTCGAAACCGAGATCGAAGGGCGCGAACAGCGCAAGGGCAACATCTACAAGGCCGTCGTCACGCGCGTCGAGCCCTCGCTGGAAGCCTGTTTCGTCGACTACGGCGAAGACCGCCACGGCTTCCTGCCGTTCAAGGAAATCTCCAAGCAGTATTTCAAGGAAGGCGCCGACCTCAAGAACGCGCGCATCTCCGACGTCATCAAGGAAGGCTCGGAGCTGCTGGTCCAAGTCGAGAAGGAAGAGCGCGGCAACAAGGGCGCGGCGCTGACCACCTTCATCTCGCTGGCCGGACGCTACCTGGTGCTGATGCCCAACAACCCGCGCGGCGGCGGCGTGAGCCGTCGCATCGAGGGCGAGGACCGCGAAGAGCTCAAGGAGAACCTCGACCAGCTCGAGTACCCCAAGGGGATGAGCCTGATCGCGCGCACGGCCGGCATCGGCCGCTCGGCGCCCGAGCTGCAGTGGGACCTCAACTACATGCTCAAGCTGTGGGACGCGATCGACGGCGCGTCCAAGGCCGGCAAGGGTGCGTTCCTGATCTATCAGGAGTCGTCGCTGGTGATCCGCGCGATCCGCGACTACTTCACCGCCGACATCGGCGAGATCCTGATCGACACCGACGACATCTACGATCAGGCCAAGCAGTTCATGAATCACGTGATGCCGGAGACGGCCAATCGCGTGAAGCGCTACCGTGACGATGCGCCGCTGTTTTCCCGCTTCCAGATCGAGCACCAGATCGAGACCGCGTTCTCGCGCACGGTGAACCTGCCGGCCGGCGGCGCGATCGTGATCGACCACACCGAAGCGCTGGTGTCGATCGACGTGAACTCGGCGCGCGCCACGCGCGGCGGCGACATCGAGGAAACCGCGACCCGCACCAACCTCGAGGCGGCCGACGAGATCGCGCGCCAGATGCGCCTGCGCGACCTGGGCGGCCTGATCGTCGTGGACTTCATCGACATGGAGGAGTCCAAGAACCGCCGCGAGGTCGAGACGCGCTTGCGCGATGCGCTGCGCTCGGACCGCGCGCGCGTGCAGTTCAGCTCGATCTCCAAGTTCGGCCTGCTCGAACTGAGCCGCCAGCGCCTGCGCCCGGCGCTCTCCGAAGGCAGCCACATCACCTGCCCGCGCTGCAACGGCACCGGCCACATCCGCGACACCGAGTCTTCCGCGCTGCAGATCCTGCGCATCATCCAGGAAGAGTCGATGAAGGAGAGCACCGCCGCCGTGCACGTGCAGGTGCCGGTGGAAGTGACCTCGTTCCTGCTCAACGAGAAGCGCACCGAGATCACGAAGATCGAAATGAAGCAGCGCGTGACCGTGCTGCTGGTGCCCAACAAGCATCTCGAGACGCCGAACTACAAGCTCGAGCGACTGCGCCACGACGACCCGCGTCTGGAGAACCTGCAGGCCAGCTACTCGATGATCGAGGAGCCGGACGACGAGGTCTCGATCTCGCGCCGCGAGAAGGCCAAGCCCAAGCAGGAGCCGGTGATCAAGGGCGTGCTGCCGGATCAGCCGGCGCCGGTTGCGCCGCCGAAGCCCGAGCCCGTGGCGGCCGCGCCGGTCGCGCCGCCGATCGCCAAGCCGGTGCCTGCGCCGGTGCAAGGCAGCGGCGGCTTCTTCGGCTGGCTGAAGAAGCTGTTCGGCGGCGGCGACGAGCCGGCGCCGGTGGCCGTGCCCGCGAAGGTGGCTGCTCCGGCCGCCAAGGAAGCGCGCGAGCCGCGTGAAGGCGGACGCGACGGTGGTCGCGGTGGCCGCGGCAATCGTGGTGGCCGGCGTGGTGACGAGCGTCGTGATGGCGGCCGCGAAGGCGGTCGCAAGGACGAGCGCAACGAGCAACGTGGCGAACAGCGCGGTGAACAGCGTGAACAGCGCGAAGGCCGCAACAAGGACGAACGCCCGCGCCAGGACGGCGAAGGCAACGCGCGCCGCGAAGGCGGCCGCGATGGTCGTCGCGACGAGCGCAAGGGCCAGCAGCAGCAAGGCGAGCGTGCGCCGCGAGCCGAAGCCGCCGAAGGCGTCGCACCGGTCGAGGCGCGTGAAGCGCGCGAGCCGCGCGAGGGTCGTGGTGAACGCGGCGAGCGGGGTGAACGTGGCGAGCGCGGCGAAGGCCGTCGCGGCGGCCGTGGTCGCGGTGAGCCGCGTCCGGAGGCCGTCGAGCCGACTGAAACCGTCGCAGCAGCCGCCGAGCTGCCGGCCGCATCGGCGATGGCCGCGGTGGCTGCAGCCGCCGGCATCGGCGATGACGAGCAACGCGTCGACGCGCCGGCCGCCGAAGGCGAGAACGGCGAGCGCGAAGGCGGCCGTCGTCGCCGTCGTCGCGGTGGCCGTGGTCGCAATGGCGAACGCGGCGAAGGCGCGCGTGCCGAGGGCGCTGAAGGCGCTGAAGGTGCGGACGTCGAGACCGGCGAGATCGCCGAGTCGGCGCTGGTCGCGGATGCCGAGCCGATCGGCGAAGACGTCGGCGCGAGCGTGATCGAGACGCTGTCGATCGACGTCACGCCGCAGCCGGTCGCGGCGCCGGCCTACGAGCCGATCGAAGCACCGGTCGCACCCGCACCGGTTGCGCCCGCACCGGTCGTGGCCGAGCCGGTCGTGGCCGCCATCGCGGCGCCCGCACCGGTGCGCTTCGCGCTGCCGGTCGACGATCTCGCGACGCTGGCACGCGATGCCGGCCTCGAGTGGGTCAACTCCGACGCCGAGAAGATCTCCGCGGTGCAGGCCGCGATCGCCGCCGAGCCCAAGCCGGTGCACGTGCCGCGCGAGATCAAGGCGGTCGTGCTGCCCGATGAAGGCCCGCTGGTGCTGGTGGAGACGCGCAAGGACTTGTCGCAGTTCGCGCTGCCGTTCGAGCAGCGCTGATCGCCTCGAGCCCCAAAGCAAAGAGCCCGTCGATCGACGGGCTCTTTTGTTTTTGGCGAAGGCGACTCAGGGCAATCGTTCGAGCGCGTGCTGGTAGCGCGCGTCGTGCATCAGCTCGTCCCAGGGCAGCGGCTCGGTCTGCGGCAGCAGATCGATGCGGCGGCGCTCGGACGCATCGTCGGGCTGCCAGCGACCGGCCATCGCGGCTTCAGCCAGGCCGTCGAGCAGTACGTCGACCGGCTTGCCGCCGTCGACCTTGGACTGGTTGCACAGCAGCACCAGGTCGCAGCCCGCGTTGAGCGCGGCGATGCCGGCCTCGAGCGGCGAGCCGGCGACAGTCGCGCCCTTCATCGACAAGTCGTCGCTGAAGATCGCGCCCGAGAAGCCGAACTGCCCGCGCAGCACGCCTTGCAGCCAGTGCTTCGAGAAGCCGGCCGGCAGCGCGTCGACTTTCGGATAGACGATGTGCGCCGGCATCACCGCCGCGAGGCTGGTCGACAGCCACTCGTAGGGCCGCGCGTCGTCGGCCAGGATGGCTTCGAGGCTGCGCTCGTCGACCGGAATCTCGGTATGCGAATCGGCCGCGACGAAGCCATGGCCGGGGAAATGCTTGCCGCAGTTGGCCATGCCGGCGAGCAGCAGGCCGTGCATCAGGCTCTTGCCGAGCATCGTGACGACGCGCGCATCGAGATGGAAGGCGCGGTCGCCGATCACTTCGCTGGCACCGTAGTCGAGATCGAGCACCGGCGTGAAGCTCAGGTCGATGCCGCAGGCGCGCAGCTCGCTCGCGAGCACGTAGCCGCAGGCGGTCGCGGCATCGGTCGCGGCGAGTGCGTCGCGCATCCACAGCTCGCCAAGGCGGCGCATCGGCGGCAGGTGGGTGAAGCCGTCGGTGCGCAGGCGCTGCACGCGCCCGCCTTCGTGGTCGATCGTCACCAGCAGGTCGGGCCGCAGCGACTTCGCCTCGGCGACCAGCGTGGTCAGCTGCTGGCGATCGACCCAGTTGCGCGTGAACAGGATCAGGCCGCCGGTCATCGGATGCTCGAGGCGGCGGCGGTCGGCATCGGTCAGCGCCGTGCCGGCGATGTCGATGATCGCCGGCGCGTGGGGGAAGTCGCTCATGGTGATTCGGGAGAAGGAAGATGCTCGACCACCACGAAGGCGGCGGTGTAGTCGGACTCGTCGGTCACGGTGACGTGTGCGCGCAGCCGCTTGGCCTCGAACCAGCGAGCCAGCTCGCCGTGCAGGCGGATCTGCGGCGCGCCACTGGGCGCCTTGACGATCTCGCAGGCTCGCCAGGTCATCGGCATGCGCATGCCCAGGCCGATCGCCTTGGAGAAGGCCTCCTTGGCGGCGAAGCGCGTCGCGAGATAGCGCAGGCCGCGCTCTGGCACGCGAGCGCTGCGCGAGCGCCAGACCTCGATCTCGTGCGGGCCCAGCACCTTGTGCGCGAAGCGCTCGCCCTTGCGCTCGAGCACGAGCGCGACGCGACGCACGTCGCAAAGATCGGTGCCGATGCCGTAGATCATCGGCCAGCGTGGCGGGCGCGCACCGCCTCGGCCTGGAAGTCGCGCACCGCCTGGGCGAAGCCGACGAACAGCGCGTGGCCGACCAGCGCATGGCCGATGTGCAGCTCGGCGACCTCGGGCAGCGCGGCGACCAGATGCGTACTGCTGTGCGCCTCGGGCGACGGGCGCTCGACGCCGGGCGACCACAGCGCGAGGCCGTGGCCGGCGTGGGTGCGCAAGCCCAGCGAGCGGCCCAGGCGCAGGCCTTCGCGCAGGCGACTCAGTTCGTGAGCCATCGCGGCCTCGTCGCGCGCCCACCAGGCGTTCGCGAACGCGCCGGTGTGCAGCTCGATGCACGGTGCGCCGGCCGCAGCCGCGGCCTCGATCTGCGCCGGATCGGCGCCGATGAACAGCGACACGCGCGCGCCGGCCGCGGCCAGCCGCGCGCATGCATCGCGGATGCGCGGCAGCTGCCCCGCGACCTCGAGGCCGCCTTCGGTCGTGACCTCCTGGCGGCGCTCGGGCACCAGGCACACGTGCTCGGGGCGCGTGCGCTCGATGATCGCGAGCATCTCGTCGGTCACCGCGGCCTCGAAGTTCAGCGGCGCGGAGATCGTCGCGCGCAGCTGCGCGACATCGTCGTCGCGGATGTGACGGCGGTCTTCGCGCAGGTGGAAGGTGACGATATCGGCACCGGCCTCGACGACCCAGCGCGCCGCCTCGACCGGCGACGGGAACGTGCCCCCGCGCGCATTGCGCAGCGTCGCGACGTGGTCGATGTTGACGCCCAGCAGCGGCGCGTCGTTGCTGGCGAGGTGCGATCCGGCGAAGGTCATGGTCTGGAAGGCGACTGCAGGTCGATCATCAGCTGGCGCGTGCGCAGCATCGGCGTGCCCAGATGATAGTGAAGCACCTGGCGCAACTGCGCCTTGAGCGGCGCCAACCATGGCGCGACCGCCGCCTGTAGTGCAGCGACATCGGCATTGCCGCGCTCGAGCACGGACTGCAGCGCACGCCAGCCCGTCGCGGCGATGCCACCGTCGTCGACCGCGATCAGGCCGGCTTCGGGGCGCAAGGCATAGAGCCGCTCGTCGGACAGCGGGCGCTGCGTCAGCGTCTCGCTGCCCAGGTCCGGCAGCTGGCCGGTCTCGCGCAGCAGCAGCAGCTCGAAGGCGCGCAGTGCCGTCTCCAGCTCGGTGTCACGCGCTGCCAGCGCGGGCAGCGTCGCGGCATAGGCGTCGAACAGCAGCGCATGCGGGTCGTGGCGAGCGAGCAGCTTCATCAGCAGCTCGTTCAGGTAGAAGCCGGCCAGCAGCGCGGCATCGCGCGGCAGCGCCGCACCGCCAGCCCATTCGGCACTGCGCAGCGGCAGCACGTCGCTCGCGCCTTCTTCACCCGGCGTCTCGCGGCGGCGGCTCGTCACGATCGACAGGCGCTGGAACGGCAGCAGCACGCCGCGCCATTGCGAGGTCGGACGTTTCGCGCCCTTGGCCGCGACGACGATGCGTCCCTCGCTGCGCGTGAAGAGATCGAGGATCAGGCTGGATTCGCTCCAGTCGTAGCGGTGCAGCACGTAGGCAGCCAGCGGCGCGGCCGCACGGCTCGACGTCACGCTCACTCGTAGCCGTAGGACTTGAGCCGCGCCTCGTCGTCGGCCCAGCCGGAGCGGACCTTGACCCACAGCTCGAGGAAGACCTTGCCGTCCATCAGCCGCTCGAGTTCGGTGCGCGATTCGGTGCCGATGCGCTTGAGCCGCTCGCCCTTTTCGCCGATCACCATGCCCTTGTGCGCGTCACGCTCGACGATGATGGTCGCGGCGATGCGGCGCAGCGCGCCCTCTTCCTCGAACTTCTCGATCACGACCGTCGAGGTGTAGGGCAGCTCGTCGCCGGTCAGGCGAAACAGCTTCTCGCGAATGATCTCGCTGGCGAGGAAGCGCTCGCTGCGATCGGTCAGCGCGTCGGCGTCGTAGTACCAGGGCTGCTCGGGCAGGTAGGGTGCAAGGATGCCGAGCAGTCGCTGCGCGTCGTCTTCGCGCTTGGAATTCAGCGGCACGAACTCGGCGAACGGATGGCGCTCCTGCATCTGCTTGAGCCAGGGCGCCAACTCGGCGCGTCGCTGCACGAGGTCGAGCTTGTTGGCCAGCAGCACGCAGGGCTTGCCGGGCGGCACGAGCGCGAGCACCTTGGCGTCGTCCAGGCCGAAGCGGCCGGCCTCGACGACGAACAGCACCAGGTCGACATCGGACAGCACCGACTGCACGGTCTTGTTGAGCGAGCGGTTCAGCGCACCGGTGCCGCGCGTCGTGTGGCGCGTCTGGAAACCCGGCGTGTCGACGAAGACGAACTGCGCCGCGCCCTCGGTGCGGATGCCGGTGATGCGGTGCCGCGTGGTCTGCGCCTTGCGCGAGGTGATGCTGATCTTCTGGCCGACCAGCGCGTTGAGCAGGGTCGACTTGCCGACGTTGGGCCGGCCGACGATGGCCACCAGGCCGCAGCGTTGGGCCGCGCCGGAGTCGGTGTCCTCGGGAGAATGCATTTCGGGGTTCATGCGCCGGTCGCGTCGGGATCGGACAGTTTAGCGAGCGCGGCGGCTGCCGCGGCCTGTTCGGCCACGCGGCGCGAACGGCCTTCGCCGAGCGTCTTGAGCCCGCGCGAGGCGACGTCGCAGACGACGACGAAGATCTGGTCGTGCTGGCGGCCGCGCGTCGCTTCGATGCGATAGGCCGGCACCGGCTCTCGGCGCGCCTGCAGCCATTCCTGCAGCTCGGTCTTGGCGTCCTTCGTCCACGCTTCCAGCGCCGTGGCCTCGAGGCGCGCCGCGAACAGCCGCTCGACGAAGGCTCGCGCGGCCTCGAAGCCCGCATCGAGCATGACCGCGCCGATCAGCGCCTCGAGCGCGTCGGCCAGGATCGACGGCCGCTGGGCACCGCCGGAGCGCTGCTCGCCTTCGCTCATGCGCAGCAGCGGCGACAGGCCGAGCTCGAGCGCGATGCGGTGCAGCGAGTCTTCGCGCACCAGGTGCGCACGCACGCGCGTCAGGTCGCCTTCGGATGCGTCGGGAAAGCGCGCGTACAGCAAGCCGGAAATTGCCGCGGCGAGCACGGCGTCGCCGAGGAATTCGAGCCGCTCGTTCTGGTCGGCGCCGAAGCTCTTGTGCGTGAGCGCGCGCTGCAGCAGCGCGGGGTTCGCGAAGCGAAGGCCGAAGGCCTGCGCCATCGCCTGCGCGCCGGACGGCGTGGAGGGCGGACGGCTTGGCTCGACCATGGAAGACAACACGCCGGCAACGGCTGCCGGCGCAGGTATTACTTGGAGCGGCCGGTGTACTTGATCACCAGGAAGACCGGCTCGACCAGCTCGATCTCCTTGTCGTAGGCGAAGGCGATCACCGTGCGGCCGTTACTTTCCTTGGTGATGCTGAGATCCTTGCCCGAGACGCTGGTGATCGAGTATTCGATCTCCTTTTGCTTCTCGAACGCCGCGCGGATCTCGGGCACGGTGGTGAGATTTTCGGCAGCGATCTTGTTGACCGCGCGCTGGATCGTATAGAACTCGTTCAACGTGGGCAGCACCTTCATCGCGACAAGTGCGACGACCGCAATCACGATCGCCCAGAACAACAGGCCGATCAGCGAGAGGCCGCGCTGCGACACAGGGCGGGCGGACAGCGGGGATACCGTCATCGAGGACTCCTGCGAACGCGAAATGAAGGTCACTTGAACGAACCGATTCGACCGAGGTTACCGAAATTCATCCACACGAAAAAGGCTTTGCCGACGATGTTCTCGTCCGGGACAAAACCCCAGTAGCGTGAATCCTGAGAATTGTCACGGTTATCGCCCATCACGAAGTAGTGACCGGGCGGCACCGTGCAGCTGACGCCTTCGGCGCTGTAGCTGCAGTTGTCGCGAAACTTCTGGAACTCGGGCATCGGGATCACGAAACCGGGACGCTCGCGATCGTTGAGGATCTGGTGCTGCACGTCGCCGAGTTGCTCGCCGAAGTGCTGCGCATAGCGCAGGTTGTCCTCGTCGTAGTAGTCGGGCAGCGCGTCCTTGGAGACCGGCTGGCCGTTGATCGTCAGGCGCTTGTTCAGGTAGGTGATCTTGTCGCCGGGCAGGCCGACGACGCGCTTGATGTAATCGACGCGCGTATCGACCGGGTAGCGGAACACGATCACGTCGCCGCGTTGCGGATCCTTGTTGGCGACGACCTTCTTGTTCAGCACCGGCAGGCGGATGCCGTAGTGGTATTTGTTGACCAGGATCAGGTCGCCGATCGTCAGCGTCGGGATCATCGAGCCGGAAGGAATCTTGAACGGCTCGAACAGAAACGACCGCAGCAGGAAAACGGCCAGGATCACCGGGAACAGGCCCGCGGTCCAGTCCAGCCACCACGGCTGCGCGAGGACGGCTTCCTTGGCCTGGGCCAGCGAGCCGTCGACCTGCGTGATGCCTTGACGCGCCAGATCGCCGCGACGCTTGGCGTCGTGCGCCTCGAGCACGCCGGCGGCAGCCGCGCGCTGCGGCGCGAAGTGGAAGCGCTCGGCCAGCCAGTAACCCAGCGTGACCAGCGTCAGCACGAACAACAACAACGAGAAATTGCCGCTCCATGCCCCGACATACCAGCCGCCGAGATAGGCGACGAGGGCGGTATAGAGCAAGCCGGTGAATGCACTCATGGGAAGCGTGGAGGTGTCTTCAGTCATCGACCTGCAGGATGGCGAGGAACGCTTCCTGCGGCACCTCGACGGTTCCGATCTGCTTCATGCGTTTCTTGCCGGCCTTTTGTTTTTCGAGCAGCTTGCGCTTGCGGGAGATGTCGCCGCCGTAGCATTTTGCCAGCACGTTCTTGCGCAAGGCCTTGATGTTCTCGCGCGCGATGATGTTCGCGCCGATCGCCGCCTGGATCGCCACGTCGTACATCTGACGCGGGATCTGCTCGCGCATCTTGGCGGCCACCGCGCGGCCGCGGAACTGGCTCTGGCTGCGGTGCACGATGATCGACAGCGCATCGACCCGGTCGCCGTTGATCAGGATGTCGACCTTGACGACATCGGCGGCGCGGTATTCCTTGAACTCGTAGTCCATCGACGCGTAGCCGCGCGAGACCGACTTCAGCTTGTCGAAGAAGTCGAGCACGATCTCGGCCAGCGGCAGCTCGTAGGTCAGGTGGACCTGGCGGCCGTGGTAGGACATGTTCATCTGCACGCCGCGCTTCTGGTTGGCCAGCGTCATCACCGGCCCGACGTAGTCCTGCGGCATGTACAGGTGCACCGTGACGATCGGCTCGCGGATCTCCTGGATGCGGCCCACCTCGGGCATCTTCGACGGGTTCTCGACTTCGAGCAGCGTGCCGTCGCCCAGCACCACTTCATAGACGACGCTCGGTGCGGTGGTGATCAGGTCCTGGTCGAACTCGCGCTCGAGGCGCTCCTGCACGATCTCCATATGCAGGAGGCCGAGGAAGCCGCAGCGGAATCCGAAGCCCAGCGCCTGCGAGACCTCGGGCTCGAAACGCAGCGAGCTGTCGTTGAGCTTGAGCTTCTCGAGCGCGTCGCGCAGCTGGTCGTATTCGCTGGCCTCGGTGGGATACAGGCCGGCGAACACCTGCGGCTGGATCTCCTTGAAGCCCGGCAGCGGCGCGCTGGCCGGACCGGCGTTATTGGGCAGCTTCTTTTCCAGCGTGACCGTGTCGCCGACCTTGGCCGCCGCCAGTTCCTTGATGCCGGCGATCAGGAAGCCCACCTCGCCGGCGCGCAGTTCCTCGCGCGGCACCGACTTCGGCGTGAACACGCCGAGCTGTTCGATCGGGTAGACCGCGTCCGTCGCCATCATGCGGATGCGCTCGCCCTTCTTCAGCGTGCCGTCGACCACGCGGATCAGCATCACGACGCCGACGTAGTTGTCGAACCAGGCATCGATGATCATCGCGCGCGGCGGGCCTTCGGCCTTGCCGCGCGGCGACGGCATGCGCGCGATGACGGCTTCGATGATGTCGTCGATGCCCATGCCGGTCTTGGCCGAGCACGGAATCGCATGCGACGCGTCGATGCCGATCACGTCTTCGATCTCGGCCTTGGCGGCTTCCGGATCCGCCTGCGGCAGATCCATCTTGTTGAGCACCGGCACGACCTCGACGCCGAGATCGAGCGCGGTGTAGCAGTTGGCCACCGTCTGCGCCTCGACGCCCTGGCTGGCATCGACGACGAGCAGCGCGCCCTCGCAGGCCGACAGCGAACGGCTGACCTCGTAGCTGAAGTCGACGTGCCCAGGCGTGTCGATCAGGTTCAGGTTGTAGGTCTTGCCGTCACGCGCGGTGTACTCGAGTGCCGCGGTCTGCGCCTTGATCGTGATGCCGCGCTCGCGCTCGATGTCCATCGAGTCGAGCACCTGCGCTTCCATCTCGCGATCACTCAGACCTCCGCAGCGCTGGATGATCCGATCGGCCAGGGTGCTCTTGCCGTGGTCGATGTGGGCAATGATCGAGAAGTTGCGGATGTGATCCATGAACAGCGCAGTCGAGAACGGGTGCGTAGCGCGCGGCGGCTTGCGTCGCGCGAGACCGTCTCATGTCGCCAGCGGCGACGAGAGGCCCGCGATGGGTGCGGGCAGGACATAAAAAAAAGGCACGTCGAACCGGTGACGCGCCTTCCAACAAAAGCTATGGCAACTGCGTTGTTGGACCTTCATTGTAGCGAAAGCCCCCCCCTTGGAAACCGCGCCGTTGCTTGTTTTCAGCTCGTTGCGGTCCGCCAACATGAAAATTCATCCACAAGTTATCCACATTTTCTTGTGGACGGTCTGTGGACGATTTCGCAGTGCCTTCGGTCGTCCGCGGAAGGAACGGAAACCGGTTCGAAACAAGCTGGATTCTATCGAACGGCCAGCACAATGCGGCGCACAAGTCTCAAGTCAGTGATCGCAAACTTCACGCTTTCCTGTCCCCTTGTTCACAAGAGGCCGGCGGGAACGCCTTGGCCGGACCGGCCGGATCCCACGCAATGAAAAGACCCGGCAGCCTCATCGGCTCCGGGCCTTGACGGCTTGCCGTGTTCAGCGGCTGGGCTTGATGAGGGCGTATTGCGCCCAGTCGCCGCGCCGGAACAGCACGCTGACCGGCTTGGATTTGTCGAGCTTGGCGACCACCGACTCGAACTGCTTCGTGTCGGCCACCTCGGTGTTGGCCACTGCGAGGACGATGTCGCCCTCGCGCAGGCCCGCTCGCGCTGCAGCACCATCGACCGACTCCAGGCGCACGCCGCCCTTGAGCTTGAGCTCGCGCTTTTGCGCATCGCTGAGATCGGTGACGGTCATGCCGAACGCACCGACCTGCGCAGGCGCGGGCTTGCTGTTCGGTGCGGGCGCCGAGCCGGCGCGCGCGGTGCGCTCGGGCTCGAGCTCGGCCACCGAAACGTTCAGGTCGCGCGTGCTGCCGCGGCGGAACACCTGCAGCGTCGCCTTGGTGCCCGGCTTGGTGTTGCCGACGAAGCGCGGCAGATCGGTCGAGCGCTCGACCGGCTTGCCGTCGAAGCGCGTGATGATGTCGCCCGGCTCGACGCCGGCCTTCTCGGCCGGGCCACCCGACTCGACCGAGCGCACCAGCGCGCCGCTGGCCTTGCCCAGACCCAGCGACTCCGCGACGTCCTTGGTCACTTCGCCGATCGTCACGCCGATGCGTCCGCGCACGACGCGCCCGGTCGCGCGCAGCTGGTCGGCCACGCGCGTGGCCTCGTCCATCGGGATCGCGAACGAGATGCCCATGAAGCCGCCCGAGCGGCTGAGGATCTGCGAGTTGATGCCGACCACCTCGCCGCGCAGGTTGATCAGCGGGCCGCCCGAGTTGCCGGGATTGATCGCGACATCGGTCTGGATGAAGGGCACGAACTCGCCGGTCTCGCGCTGCTTGGCGCTGACGATGCCGGCGGTCACGGTGTTCTCCAGGCCGAAGGGCGATCCGATCGCCATGACCCACTCGCCGACGCGCAGCTTGTTGACGTCGCCGATGCGCACGGCAGGAAGGTTGGTCGCCTCGATCTTCACGACCGCGACGTCGGTGCGCTTGTCGGCGCCGATGATCTTGGCCTTGAACTCGCGCTTGTCGGCCAGCGTGACGTAGACCTCGTCGGCACCGTCGACGACGTGCGCATTGGTCATCACGAAGCCATCGGTGCTGAGCACGAAGCCCGAGCCGACGCCGCGCTGCTGCTCCTCTTCATCCGGCGTCTGGCGCGGATTGCGTCGCGGCTGCGGCAGTTGCCCCGGCGGCACGCCGAAGAAGCGACGGAAGAACTCCTGCATGTCCTCGTCCATCTCGGGCGCGTTGCGGCCGGCGCGAACACGCTCGGTGGTGCGGATGTTGACCACCGACGGGCCGACCTGCTCGACGAGGTCGGTGAAATCCGGCAAGCCGCGCGCGGCTGCAACGCTGGGCGAAGGCAGTGCCGGCGCAGGAGCGCTCGCCTGCGCATGGCTTGTATGCGGCGCGATCACGACGGCCATCGTCACCGCCGCCGTACCGGCCAGCGCGGCGAAGCCCAGCCATGCACGCGATCCGATGCGCGGCACCGTGGCAAGAGGAGAGGAGTCGTTCGAGAGCTTGTCCATGGGCATGTGGTGTCTCACTGGTCGACAGCGGTTCAGCAGTAAGAGGTCTGTTCCAGATGCCGCGCGGGCCGCCGAGTTCCCGGCCAGCCAGCGCGTCGTCAGGGCCGATGCTCCATGGCCGATGCGAACGTGCGCAGCGTGACCACGGGAACATCGCCGATCACGGTCAGCCACCAGGCGCCCTGCTTGCGCGCCAGCGTCTGGGTGGCGCCCATCGCCATCAGCAGTTCATGGCGATGGAGCTCGGCGTTGTAGGGCTCGATGAAGACAGAGACGTGCGTGAGGCCATCGGAATAGATCGCCTGCAGCACCGCAGCCGGCGGCTTTTGCGAAGACGGATCGATCGAACGACGGATGCTGCTGACGTGCTTGAAGCCCGGCGGCAATTCGCGCACCTGCCAGCCCTCCTTGGCGAGCTCGATCGGCTCGAACACCGGACGCTGCACACGATAGCCGTCGAGCCGCTTCATCGCTGCGAGCACCTGCTCGGGCTGCGGCCGCACGCCGATCTGAAGATCGGAGAAGGCCGACGCCTCGATCACCTCGCCTTGCGCGCCGAGCACCTCGGCGCGCAGCAGCAGTCCGCTGTCCTTCTCGGCCCACAGGCGATAGCCGAAGCGAAACGCGTCCTTCGGCTTGAGCAGCAGCACGTTGGCTTCATGCCCCGCGACGCGATCGCGACCGAGCGGCTTCGCGTCGTAGTGGCGCACGATGCGATCGGCGCTCGACTGCAGCAGCGCCGGGAACTCGCCCATCGAACTGCGCGTCTCGACCACCGCGACACGGTTGGCCGGCCACAAGGTCTGCACCTGATCGTTGTGGCGCAGCACCTGGCGACGCTGGCCGTCGAGCGAGTCGATGCGTTCGAGCTGGCTGCGACCGTCGCAGTAATGGACGATGCGCGAACTCGTGACCGAGCCGCCAGCGCTGACGACGAAGGTGCCCTGGTAGCTCTTCTGGCTCGCGGCCGCGTGGATGCGCTCGATCCATGCGCGCGCCTCGCGCGCTTCGACCAGCGGATCGCTGCCCGACGTTTGCGCGCGAGCCGGCCAGGCGGCGGTCCACAGTCCACTGCCGACACACAGCGCCGCCACCAGGCGGCGCCGGGCGTCGGAGGATGCGGGCCGTGCCGACTTCAGCAGCAAGCTCATCAGCGGCTCGGCGCCTCGTAGGTTGCACTGCGCAGAAAGCCCGAAGGCACGCCCAGCGCCGAGCTGCCGCCGAACTGCTGATGCGCAGCCAGATAGCGCTCCAATCTGGCATCGCGGATCACCGCACTGTTGGCGGCGGCGGCACGCTCGTCATTGCTGCCGATCACGGTGCTCGCCGGCGCCGCCGCGACCTGAGCAACCTGCGCGACAGGCGCAATCGACTCGGGCGCCCGCGCGATCTGTGCCGGCGCCGACTCGCGACCACCCGGCGTGCCGGTCACGACCAGCGCACCCGCCACCGCGACGAATCCGGCCGCCACTGCGGCGGACGCCATCCAGCGGCGCGGCACACGCGCAGCGGCCGTCTTGACCTCCGGCGCCAGCACCACCGGCTCCTGCGCGATCCGCTCGTGCACCGCAGCCCAGAGTGCCGCGTCCCGATTCGCTTGCGCGAGATCGTCGGAGCGCAACACATCGCCGATCAGGTGATAGGCATGCCAGCGAGAACGCAGGGCCGCGTCGTCACGCCATTGACCTGCCAGCCGGGCGGCGGCGTTCGCATCGATCTCGCCATCGACCAGGGCAGAAAGGTCTTCGTCAGGGTATCGGGCGGTCGACTCGGAATGCATGTCGTTCTCCAAAGCGCTGTCTCGGCTCACCAGCGCGCACCGTCACGGGTATCCAGAAGCGGCCGCAGCCGCTCTGCAATGGCCTCCCGCGCACGAAAGATGCGCGAGCGCACGGTGCCGATCGGGCAGTTCATCACCGTGGCGATTTCCTCGTAGCTCAAGCCTTCGATCTCCCGCAGCAAGATGGCCTGGCGCAGATCGTCGGAGAGGGCTTCGATCGCCGCATTGACGGTGGCCGCAATTTCCTTGCTCGCCAGCACCGCATCCGGCGTCTCGCCATCGCTTAGTTCGTTCTCGACGCGCGAAGTTTCGTCGTCGTCGTCGGCCCCGGCCAGCGCCGATTCGGTGATCAACGGATCGCGCTTGAGTTCCATCAAGGCCTTCTTGGCCGTATTGACGGCGATCCGGTAGAGCCAGGTATAGAACGCGCTCTCGCCGCGGAACTGCGGGATCGCCCGGTAGGCACGGATGAAGGTTTCCTGCGCGATGTCGGCCACCAAGTCGGTGTCGCGCACCATGCGCGCGATCAGGCGCTCGATGCGCCGCTGGTACTTGACCACCAGCATCTCGAACGCACGCTGGTCGCCGCGCTTGACGCGGTCGATCAGCAGGGCATCGGCGGCGGCGTCGGACATGCGCTCACGCGGAAGATTCGGTCGCGGTGATCTCGGTCTCCGCAGGGCGCGCGCAATATACCGCACGGCGCAGTGCTGGCCAGCCGTGGCCGAGGCCGCGTCGCGAAGCCGCGATCCACACCGTGCGGCGCGGCGCGAGCGCCGGCTCGAAACGCAGCAGCAGCCAAGCGTCGAGATCGATCGCGACCGCGAGGCTGCCCTGTCGTTCGGCCGAGGAGCCGTCGGATCCGCAGCACCAGTCGCGGCCATCCCAACGCAGCCGCTGTGGCGGCCGGCGCCATGCCGCGATGCACCAGATGCCGATACCGATCACGACCGCCGCCGGCAGCAGCCAGCGCAGCGTCGAGCCGTCGGTCGCCCAGACAGCGGTGGACAAGCTGCCCACCAGCCCGAGGCCGGCCGATGCGATCAGCCACGCCGGCTCGCGCGGCAAGACCGTTTCGAATGCAGGTGCGGCTCGCAAGCCGGACGGGCCCGCGGCGCGCCGTCAGATGCGGCGGAACACCAGGCTGCCGTTGGTGCCGCCGAAACCGAAGTTGTTCTTCGCGGCGACGTCGATCTTCATCTCCCGCGCCTCGTTGGCGCAGTAGTCGAGATCGCACTCGGGATCCTGGTTGAAGATGTTGATGGTCGGCGGCGACACCTGATGGTGGATCGCCAGCACGGTGAACACCGACTCGATGCCGCCGGCGCCACCGAGCAGGTGGCCGGTCATCGACTTGGTGGAGTTCACGACCATCTTCTTGGCGTGATCGCCGAACGCGAGCTTGATCGCGTTGGTCTCGTTCACGTCGCCCAGCGGCGTGGAAGTGCCGTGGGCATTGAGATATTGCACGTCGCTTGCATTGACGCCGGCGTTGCGCAGCGCGGCCTGCATCGAACGCTTGGGGCCGTCGACGTCGGGCGCGGTCATGTGGAACGCGTCGGCGCTCATGCCGAAGCCGATCAGTTCGGCGTAGATCTTGGCGCCGCGCTTCTTGGCCGACTCGTATTCCTCGAGCACCATGACGCCGCCGCCCTCGCCGAGCACGAAGCCATCGCGATCCTTGTCCCAGGGGCGGGACGCGGTCGCAGGGTCGTCGTTGCGCGTCGACAGCGCGCGCGCTGCGGCGAAGCCGCCGATGCCCAACGGCGAGACCGTGCTTTCGGCGCCGCCGGCGATCATCACGTCGGCATCACCGTACTCGATCATCCGCGCGGCCTGGCCGATGGAGTGCAGGCCGGTCGTGCAGGCAGTGACGATGGCCAGATTCGGCCCCTTGAAGCCGCACTGGATCGACACGTGGCCCGAGATCATGTTGATGATCGAGGCCGGCACGAAGAACGGCGAGATTCGCCGCGGTCCGCGCGCCGTGTACTCGCCGTGCGTCTCCTCGATCATCGGCAGGCCGCCGATGCCGGAGCCGACGATGCAGCCGATGCGCTCGGCCACTTCGGGCGTCAGCGCATCGCCGGTGGGCAGGCCCGCATCCGCGACGGCCTGCAGCGACGCTGCCAGCCCATAGTGGATGAAGGTGTCCATGTGGCGGGCTTCCTTCGCCGGGATGTAATCCTCGACATTGAAACCCTTGACCTCGCCCGCGAAGCGCACGGCCAGGTTCGACGCATCGAACCTGGTGACGTTCGCGATGCCGGACTTGCCGGCAACGAGGTTGCTCCAGGACTCGGCCACCGTATTGCCCACGGGCGTGACCAGCCCGAGCCCGGTGACGACGACGCGACGACGGCTCATCGGATCAACTCAGACAGCGATTCAACAAAGGAACGCGAAGGCGCCGCTCAGGCCGCCTTGGCGTGCTTGAGCGCGTAGTCGATCGCGTTCTGAACGGTCGTGATCTTCTCGGCTTCTTCGTCCGGGATCTCGATGCTGAACTCGTCTTCGAGCGCCATCACGAGTTCCACCGTGTCCAGCGAGTCGGCGCCCAGATCGGCGACGAAGGCCTTCTCGGCCGTGACTTCGGCTTCTGCAACGCCAAGTTGTTCGGCAATGATCTTCTTGACGCGTGCTTCGATATCGCTCATGAACTCCTCCAGGGAGGTAACGGAAAACAAGGGGGGGATTCTAAGGGGTCTAGGGTGGCAGCCCTAAGACAGGTGCGTTGCGGCGACCAACGGGCCGGCCGCAAGTGGATCAGCCCATGTACATGCCACCGTTGACGTGCAGTTCGGTGCCGGTGATGTAGCCGGCCGCGGGCGACGCCAGGAAGGACACCGCAGCCGCAATCTCCTGCGGCGCGCCCAGGCGGCCCAGCGGGATCTGCCCGAGCAGTGCATCCCTTTGTGCCTGAGGCAGGGCATCGGTCATGTCGGTCTGGATGAATCCCGGCGCGACGCAGTTGACCGTGATGCCACGGCTGCCCAGCTCGCGAGCGAGCGCTCGCGTCATGCCGGCCACGCCGGCCTTGGCGGCCGCGTAGTTGGCCTGGCCCGGATTGCCAGAGGCGCCGACGACCGAGGTGATGCTGACGATGCGGCCGTAGCGCTGCTTCATCATTGGGCGCATCACCGCGCGGCTGGCGCGGAACACGGCCTTGAGGTTGGTGTCGTGGACGGCGTCCCAGTCCTCGTCCTTCATGCGCATCGCGAGCTGATCGCGCGTGATGCCGGCGTTGTTGACGAGGATGTGGATCGCGCCGTGCTGCTTGACGATGCCATCGACCGCGGCTTCGAGCGCCGCGGCGTCGGTCACGTCGAGCTTGATGCCGGCGCCGCCGTGCGGGACCAGCGCGTCGCCGATCGCGGCCGCGCCGGAGTCGGTGGTCGCGGTGCCGATCACCTTGACGCCCTGCTCGGCCAGGCTCATCGCGATCGCGCGGCCGATGCCTCGGCTTGCGCCGGTGACGAGGGCCACCTGGCCCGCCAGCGTCGTGATCTCGCTCATTGGAGGATTCCCTTGTGTTCGGCCAGCGTGGCCGGATCCGCGATGCCACCGGCCACGAGTTCGGCGTCGATGCGCTTGGCCAGGCCCTGAAGCACCTTGCCCGGGCCGCATTCGATCACGTGCGTGATGCCGCGTGCCTTCAGCGCCTGCACCGTCTCGACCCAGCGCACCGGGCCGAAGGCCTGGCGATACAGCGCGTCGCGGATCGCGTCGGCGGCGGTCTCGGCCTTGACGTCGATGTTGTTGATCACCGCGATCTGCGGCGCGGCGAAGGCAGTCGCGGCGAGCTGGGCCTTCAAGCGCTCGGCGGCCGGCTTCATCAGGCTCGAGTGGAACGGCGCCGACACCGGCAACAGCAGCGCGCGCTTGGCGCCCTTGGCCTTGAGCAACTCACAAGCCTTGTCGACGCCGGCCTTGCTGCCGGCGATCACGGTCTGGGCCGGATCGTTGAAGTTGACCGCCTCGACCACCTCACCACTGGCCGCTGCCGCTTCGGCGCAACCTTCGACGACCGCCTGCGATGCCAGGCCCAGCACCGCAGCCATGGCGCCGGCGCCGACCGGCACCGCTTCCTGCATCGCCTGCGCGCGAAAGCGCACCAGCTTCACCGCGTCGCCGAGCGACAGGCTGCCGGCCGCGACCAGCGCGCTGTACTCGCCCAACGAGTGGCCGGCCACCGCGGCCGGAGCGCGGCCGCCTTCGGCCAGCCAGGCGCGCCAGTTGGCAACAGCCGCGGTCAGCATGACCGGCTGGGTGTTGGTGGTCAGGTCGAGCTGTTCCTTCGGGCCGTTCTTGATCAGCACAGCGAGGTCTTCGCCGAGCGCCGCCGAGGCTTCAGCCAGCGTGTCGCGCACCGCGGCGTGGTCGCCCCAGGCGTCCAGCATGCCGACGGCCTGCGAGCCCTGGCCGGGGAAGACGAAGGCGAACGAAAGCGTCATGGTGTTCTTGTCTCCAGGTACGTCGAATCGCGCAGCGGCAGGCCGCGCGCGCCGCGCTTGCTCAGAAGTCGAGCAGCACGGCGCCCCAGGTGAATCCGCCGCCGACGCCTTCGAGCATCACGGTGTCGCCGCGCTTGACGCGCCCGGCGCGCACTGCGTGGTCGAGCGCGAGCGGGATCGACGCGGCCGAGGTGTTGCCGTGCTCGTCGACGGTGACGACCAGCTTTTCCAGCGGCAGCTTCAGCTTCTTGGCCGTGCCCTGCATGATGCGGATGTTGGCCTGGTGCGGGATCAGCCAGTCGATGTCGGCCTCGCTGCGACCCGACTTCGCGAGCACCGCGCGTGCGGCCTGCTCGAGCACGCCCACGGCGAGCTTGAACACGGCCTGGCCGTCCATCTTGAGCAGTGGATCGCCGATCACCTTGCCGTTGGCCACGGTGCCGGGCGTGCACAGGATCTCGACATGGCGGCCGTCGGCATGCAGCTCGGTCGCGAGCAGGCCGGGCGTGTCGCTCGCCTCGAGCACGACGGCGCCGGCACCGTCGCCGAACAGCACGCAGGTCGTGCGGTCGTTGAAGTCGAGGATGCGCGAGAACACCTCGGAGCCGATCACCAGCGCGCAGCGCGCGCTGCCGGTGCGGATCATCGCGTCGGCGACGGTGAGCGCATAGACGAAGCCGGAGCACACCGCCTGGACGTCGAACGCCGGGCAGCCGTGCACGCCGAGCTTGCGCTGCACCAGGCAGGCGGTCGACGGGAACACCATGTCCGGCGTCGAGGTCGCGACGATGATCAGGTCGATCTCGTCGGCACGCCGTCCGGCGGATTCGAGCGCATGGCGCGCGGCCTCGACCGCGAGATCGCTCGAGACCACGCCTTCATCGGCGAAGTGGCGCGCGCGGATGCCGGTGCGCTCGACGATCCACTCGTCCGAGGTCTCGATGCCGCGCGCGGCGAGATCGGCCGCGAACTGGGCGTTCGTGATGCGCTTGGGCGGAAGATGGCTGCCTGTGCCGGTGATGCGCGAATAGCGCGCAACGGCGGGCTGCTGGGTAGTGCTTGAAGTCATGCGGCCTGGGCCACGGAGGTCTCGCCGCCGGGATCACCGCTGGGCATGGCCTGCAGCGTCTCGAGGATGCGATCGTGGACCCGATCGAGCAGTCGATTTCGCGCCGCATCATACGCGCGGTTCAGCGCCTGCTCGAAGGCGAAGGCATCGGCTGAACCGTGGCTCTTGAACACCAGTCCGCGCAGGCCCAGCAAGGCGGCCCCGTTGTAGCGGCGGTGATCGACGCGGTGCTTGAAGTGATTGAGAACCGGCAGGGCCACGACCGCAGCGAGCTTGCTGTACCAGCTGCGCGTGAACTCCTGCTTGATCATCGTCGAGAGCATCGACGCCAGGCCTTCGGCCGTCTTGAGCGCCACGTTGCCGACGAAGCCGTCGCACACGACCAGGTCGGTCGTGCCCTTGAAGATGTCGTTGCCTTCCACGTTGCCGTGGAAGTTCAAATGCCCACCGGCTGCAGCCTCGCGCAGCAGTTCGCCGGCGCGCTTGATCGTGTCGCCGCCCTTGATCGCCTCTTCGCCGATGTTGAGCAGGCCGACCGACGGGTCTTCCTTGCCTTCCACTGCGGCGACCAGGGCCGTGCCCATCACCGCGAACTGCAGCAAGTGCTCGGCGGTGCAGTCGACATTGGCGCCGAGATCCAGCACGGTCGTGTGGCCGTCGAGCTGGTTGGGCATCACGGTGGCGATCGCCGGGCGATCGATGCCGTCGAGCGTCTTGAGCAGGTAGCGCGCCACCGCCATCAGCGCGCCGGTGTTGCCGGCCGACACGCAGGCCTGGGCGGCGGGTGCGCCGTCGGCTCCGGCCTTCAGCTGCGAGATCGCGACGCGCATCGAAGAATCCTTCTTGCGGCGCAGCGCGACCTCGATCGCGTCGTCCATCGTGACGACCTCGCTGGCCGCGACGACGCGGCAGCGCGCCCAGCCGGCGGCCTCGGCCAGCGCCTCGGGGCGCCCGACCAGCAACAGCTCGGCTTGGGGGTGCGCAGCCAGGAAGGCGCGGCAGGCGGGCAATGTCACGGACGGGCCGTGGTCGCCGCCCATGCAGTCGACGGCAATGCGAATGGCGTCAGTCATCGCGGAATCCGGTGGCCGCCGACCAATGACAGCGCCCGGCCGCCTGCATCACAGGGGGCCGGGCGTGCATGAATCAGGTCGGCGGTCGTCACCATTCGCGCAGTGTGCGCGAACGCGGGACTCAGGCGTCGGCCTTGGTCTTCACGACCTTGCGGCCGCGATAGAAGCCGGTCGGGCTGATGTGATGACGCAGGTGCGTCTCGCCGGTGGTCGCCTCGATCGCGGTGCCCGGCGTGACCAGGGCATTGTGCGAGCGGTGCATGCCGCGCTTGGAAGGCGACTTCTTGTTCTGTTGAACGGCCATGATGGGCTCCTAAATCCAGAGGTGGCTGCGCGAGTCGCGCCCGTGGTCACCGCGATCGGGAGAACTCGTCGTCCCCGAGCAGGCTTCCAGCCACATGACGCGCCGGATGACGACCATGAAAGTCACCATCCGCAAAAGCCCGCTAGTGTAGCACAGCGACCCGGCTCACTTGCCCCTGTCCTTGAGCTTGGCCAGAGCGGCGAACGGGTGCGGCTTCTCGGGCTCGTCGCTCGGTTCGGCGTCTTCGGATATCTTGCCGAGCTCGGCCGGCAGCGGTTCGGGACACAGCTCGTGGCGCGGCACGATCGGCAGCGCGAGCAGCAGCTCGTCCTCGACCAGCTCGAGCAGGTCGAACGAGCGCGACAGCGCCAGCACGTCGTCGTCGCTGTCGGCGTCCAGTGCTGCGGCGGCAACCTCGCCGCCGTCGACGAAGCGCAGCCGCTGATCGACCTCGACCGGCACCACCACCGGCGCCAGGCAACGCTGGCATTCGAGCGGCAGCCCGACCTCGGCACGCAAGTGCAGCCAGATTTCGTCGGGCGAACCGACGCGGCTCTTGCGCTCGCCGTCGACATGCCAGGTGACATCGATCGCCGCGTCCGTCGCGACGGCCGACTGCGCCAGCCGCGGCAGCTCGGACAACGGCGCGCGACCCTCGAGCGCGGCGCCGGCGGCCGCGAAGGCGGCGACGTCCAGACGCCTGGGATTGTTTTCACGAGAAGCGGCCATGCCGCCAGTGTAGGTGCGAGAACCCGGGCTCTCGCGTCTGCCGGACAATGCGCCGCCATGCCGACCACCCCGCCCCGCCTCGTGCTCGGCTCGACCTCGCGCTATCGCCGCGAGCTGCTCGAGCGCCTTCGACTGCCCTTCGATGTGGACCGCCCGGCGGTCGACGAAACGCCGCGTTCCGGCGAAGCGCCCGCCGCGCTGGCCGAGCGGCTCGCGCTCGAGAAGGCGCGCGAGGTCGCGACGCGCCATCCGGGTGCGGTCGTGATCGGCTCGGACCAGGTGGCTGACCTCGACGGCCGGGCGATCGGCAAGCCCGGCACGCACGAGCGCGCGGTCGCACAGCTGCGCTCGATGCGCGGCCGTACCGTGGTGTTCCAGACCGCGGTCGCCGTGGTGAACCCGGCCGCCGGCTTCGAAGCGCTGCGGCGCGTCCCCGTGCAGGTGCGCTTTCGCTCGCTGAGCGACGACGAGATCGAGACTTACCTGCGGCTCGAGGAGCCCTACGACTGCGCCGGCAGCGCCAAGAGCGAGACGCTGGGCATCGCGCTGCTGGAGGCGCTGACGTCCGATGATCCGACCTCCCTGGTCGGCCTGCCGCTGATCGCCACCTGCGAGCTGCTGCGCCAGGCTGGCATCGACCCGCTGGCCGCGAGATGAGCAATACCGGCAGCCTGCTGCTGATACCCAACACGCTGGACCTGGGCACCTGGAGCGCACCTGAGGACGCACCCGACTTGCGCGCGGTGCTGCCGCAAGGCGCGATCGAGGCCGCCGCGCGATTGACGCACTGGGTCTGCGAGAACGCCAAGACCTCGCGCTCGCTGCTCAAGCGCATCGGCGCGGTCGTGCCGCTCGCAGCGCCGCTGCAGGCGCTCGACCTGAAGGAGCTGCCGCGCGCCGCCAAGGGCGCGCGCACGGCCAGCGACGACACGCCGGCGCTCGACGCCCTGCTCGCTCCGGCACTGGTCGGCCACGACATCGGCCTGTTGTCCGACGCCGGCCTGCCCGGCGTCGCCGACCCCGGCGCGGCCTTGGTCGCACGCGCCCATCACCACGGCATCGCGGTGCGCGCGCTGTCCGGCCCCAGCTCGATCACGCTGGCGCTGGCCGCCAGCGGCCTCAACGGCCAGAGCTTCGCTTTCGTCGGCTATGTGCCGCAAGACAGCACCGAGCTCGCAGAGCGGCTGCGCGAGCTCGAGCAGCTGTCGCGCAAGCTCGGCCAGACGCAGGTGCTGATCGAAACGCCCTACCGGAACGCAGCGCTGTGGCAGTCGCTGCTCGCGGCGCTGTCGCCGTCGACACGGCTGTCGGTGAGCTGCGGACTCACACTCGACAACGGCTTCAGCCGCACCGCCACGGTGGCGCGCTGGCGCCAGGCGGCGCCGATCGTGTGGCCGGCGCAGCGCCCGGCGGTGTTCCTGCTGCTCGCCTGAGCGGCGAGCGCCTGGTCAGGACTTGCCGCCGCCCAGCAGGGCCGCGACCTTGCGCTTGGGCTTGATGTAGCGAGACAGGCCGCCGGTGGCGGCACTTGCCGGCTTGGCCTCGACGGCCTTCTCCCAACTCGGCGCGGCGTCGCCCGAGGGCTCTTCGTAGGGCTTGTCGAAGAACGGGTCGGCCGGGGGCGCACTGCGGCGCGGCGTGAAGTCGACGCGCGGCTCGCGGTGCTCGCGCGGCGCTTCGTCTTCCGAGCGCGGGCGGCGGCGCGGACGGTCGTCCTCGAGTTCGAACGGCTCGACCTCGATGGACTTCTTGATCAGCTTCTCGATCTCGGCCATCTGGCGCGCGTCGCTGCGCGTGACCAGCGTGACCGCCAGGCCCGACGCGCCGGCGCGACCGGTGCGGCCGATGCGGTGCACGTAGTCCTCGGCGTTGAACGGCACGTCGAAATTGAACACCGCCGGCAGGTCGGCGATGTCGAGGCCACGCGCGGCGACGTCGGTCGCGACCAGCAACTCGACCTCGCCGGCCTTGAACGCGGCCAGCGACTTCAGGCGCTCGTCTTGCGACTTGTCGCCGTGCAGCGCATTGGTCTTCAGGCCATCGCGCTCGAAAGAGCGAGCCAGGCGTGCGGCACCGAGCTTGGAATTGACGAACACGATCGCCTGCGACAGCGAGCGCTCGCGCAATATCTGACGCACCGCGCGACGCTTGTCGTCGTCGTCGACGCTGAAGAAGCGCTGCTCGACCGTCGACGCGGTGGCATTGGGCCGCGCCACCTCGACCAGCAGCGGATCCTGCAGGTAGCTCTGCGCCAGGCGCTTGATCTCGGGCGAGAACGTGGCCGAGAACAGCAGCGTCTGGCGCTGCTTGGGCAGGTAACTCAGGATGCGCTGCAAGTCGGGCAGGAAGCCGATGTCGAGCATGCGGTCGGCTTCGTCGAGCACGACGTATTCGACCTGGTTCAGGCTGCAGTTCTTGGCCTCGATGTGATCGAGCAGCCGGCCCGGCGTGGCGATCAGCACCTCGACGCCGCGCTTGAGTTCGGCGGTCTGCGGCTTCATGTCGATGCCGCCGAACACCACGGCCGAGCGCAGCAGCGTGTGCTTGGCATAGGCCTTGACGTTGTTGGCGACCTGGTCGGCCAGCTCGCGCGTCGGCGCGAGCACCAGAGCGCGCACCGGATGGCGCGCCGGCGAGACCGAGTTGCTCTCGTGCTTGAGCATGCGCTGCAGCAGCGGCAGCGAGAACGCGGCGGTCTTGCCGGTGCCGGTCTGGGCGGCGCCCATGACATCGCGGCCGTCCAGGACGATCGGGATCGCCTTTGCCTGGATCGGCGTCATCGTGAGGTAACCGGAGTCGGCGACCGCGCGCAGCAGCTTGGCATCCAGCGCGAGCGTGTCGAAACGGGCGGGTGGCGCAGCTTGAACCTCTGCGCCCGAGGCGGCCGCAGGCGCGGCCGGTAAGACTTGGGACATCGGGCGATTATCGCGCCGAGCGCCGATGCGGCTTGCGAGGGGGGGACTTCGCGGCTTCGCTGACGATCAGCACCCGCGGCGTCTTGAAGCGCACGATGCGGTTGTAGAGCAGCAGGTAGCTGGTCACGAAAGTGCCGATCCACAGGCCCAGGATGGCGCTGTCGTCCCACCACAGCACCGCCGGAACGACCGACAGCGAGCACAGCACCCAGAGATAGGGCGCCGTCATCGAATTGCGCTTGGTCAGGACGGCGGCGTCCTTGGAACCGATCGCCCAGCGCATCAGGCGCTTGTAGATCAGCGTGTGCAGATGGATGCCGTCGGGCATGCCGACCGCACGTCCGCGCACGACCTTGCGTCGGTACATCGAGAACAGCGTCTCGAAGATCGGATAGGCAGCCAGCAGCAGCGGGAAGATCGGCGAAACCTGCGGATTGCGGTGCACCAGCAGGATCCCGAGTTCGCACAGCATGAAGCCGAGGAAATAGGCGCCGCCGTCGCCGAGGAAGATCAGGCCGCGCGGGTAGTTCCACATAAAGAAGCCGAGCACGGCACCAATCAGCCCGACCGTCATTCGGCCGACGAACAGGTCGCCGACCTCGAATGCGACATAGGCCATGCCCACCAGCATGATGGTCACGCACATCGATGCAAGCCCGTTCATGCCATCGATGATGTTGATCGCGTTGGCGACGCCGGTGGTCACGAAGATCGCGAGGAACACCGCGCCGATGGCGGTGGCTGCAACCCAATCGAGGCCGGGAATGTCGGTTCGGTCGATGACCGCGCCGAGCTGCCACGCGGCCAGCGCGGCCGCGGCGGCCGTGCAAAGCAGTCGAATCGAAGGACTCACGCGCTTGGTCAAATCCTCAACGATGCCGGCAGCAAATGCGGGCAAAGAGCATGCCAGCAGCAACAGCGTCGTCGACTCGGCGGGCGCCGATATCACCGCGATTTGAATTGCAGCGCCGAGGATGCCGAGAAAGATTCCGATGCCGCCGATGCGGGGAACGGGCCGCGAATGCATCTTCTGCGGACCGCTGAGGTCGTCATCCAGGCTCAAGTAGCCCTCGGCGCTGGCAAACCGTAGCACGAGGATCGTCGCCACGGCCGATATCGCGGCTGCGAGGAGAAACACGGTCATAGTGCTGAAGTGTAGGGCCGCCACGCAGGAGCCATCCGTCGCGCGATTTGATGAAGGCGCGCAACGAGTAGAGCTGGCGCGTAGCGAATCCATAGAATGCTGAGCACCATTGCACTTGCCTTGTGCCCCGATGAAAACAGCCGAATGTCCCAGCCGCCTGGGCCTGCAGGTCCGCAAGATCGCGGTCGCCCTGATCGCGCTCGCCACGGTCACCGCCGGTTACGCACAGTCGGACTATGGGCAGGCCGGTTCGGACGCGACCGCGACGCAACGACGAGACGCGGGCACCGATGGCAGCATACCGACGCTGCGATCGCAATCGGCCGAGCGGCGCGCCACTGACGCTCCGCGGCACAATCTCGCAGTGCCAAGGCGCGCGCCGCCGGTGCCGGGCGAATTCGAGCTTTACGTTCGACAGCTCGCAGGCCAGTCCATCGAACGCGATGGCCCCAGCGCTGCACAGCGCAAGCTGACCGAATCGGAATCTTCGACGGAGCTCGCAAGCGACGGGCGCCCCCTGATCCGCCGTCTGGGCGCCGAGCTGGCGAATATTGGGGCCGACCAGACGTCCGTCGAATTTAATCCCCTGGTGCCGCCTGATTACATCGTCAAGCCCGGTGACGAGTTGCAGCTTACGTTGTGGGGATCGGTCGACGCCCAGCTGCGCCTTCCGGTTGACCAGGCCGGACGTATATCCGTACCTCGCGTGGGAGCCGTGCAGGTTTCGGGTGTGCGCTATGCAGACGTGCCCGACCTGATGCGCCGCCGCGTCGCGCAGGTCTATCGCAACTTCGATCTCGCTGTATCGCTCAGCCAGCTGCGCGGCGTGCGCGTGTATGTCACCGGCTTCGTCGAACGACCAGGCGCCTACACGGTGAGCAGCCTGTCGACGATCACGCAAGCATTGTTCGCGGCCGGCGGGCCATCGGCTGCGGGCAGTTTTCGCGCAATCGAACTGCGCCGCGCCGGCAAGATCGAGACGCGCCTGGATCTCTACGACCTACTGCTCAAGGGCGAGCGTTCAAACGACCGCGTCGTCCAGGCCGACGACACGATCCATGTTGGCCCAGCGGTAGCCCAGGTAGCGCTGATCGGTAGCGTGAACCGACCGGCGATATTCGACCTGCTGCCGGGCGAAACCGTGGCCGACGTGCTGCGTATGGCCGGCGGATTCAATACCGTCGCCGACACGACGAGGCTGTCGGTTGAGCGCCTTGAAGACCGCCGCACTGTTCGCGTGGCGCAGTTGGAGCTGCCAAGGTCCGAACCCGACACGCTGAAGAGCGGCGACGTGTTGCGCGCCTTCAGCACGGTCGCCGCTTCCGTACCGGTCGAGCAGCAGAACAAGCGTGTACGCATCGAAGGCGAAGTGCTTCGTCCTGGCGACTACCTCATGCCGCCCAACAGCACGATTGCAGACGCGATCGCCACGGCCGGCGGCCTGACGCGCAACGCCTTCGTGTTCGGCACCGATTTCCGGCGCGAGACTGTGCGCGCGACTCAGCAGATCAACTACGAACGAGCGCTGCGCGATCTCGAAGTGGACTACACGAAGGCCGCCACCTCGCAGCGTGTCGCATCGGCGGAGGAAGCCGCCGCACAAGCAGCACGTGGCAACAGCACGAGCCAACTGATTGACAAGCTGCGCGGCCTGCGCCCGACTGGGCGCGTCGTGCTGCAGATCGAGCCAGATGCTCGGGAGTTACCGGCACTGGTGCTCGAGGACCGTGACACCATTTCCATCCCGTCCAAGCCAACATCGATTGGGGTGTTCGGCAGCGTCTACAACTCGGGCAGCTATCTCTACGACAGGAACCGATCTGCTGGGGAGATCCTGGCATTGGCCGGCGGACCGACTACGACCGCCGACGCGAAGAGCGCATTCGTCATCCGCGCAAACGGCAGTGTCGTGAGCGGCCGCCAACAACGTGGCTGGTTTGGCGGCGGCGGCATCGAGAATGTGCCCACGCAGCCGGGCGACACCATCTTCGTGCCCGACGAAGTCAACCGCACGACCTGGATGCAGGATCTCAAGGATTGGTCACAGATCATCTATCAGCTCGGCCTCGGCGCTGCTGCTGTGTCGGCGGTGTCGAAGTGAACTCCATGGATCGCCCTCCAGAGTTCTCGCCGCAGGAGCCGGTCGGCTTCGACCCGCTTGACCTCGCGCTGTCCCTCGCCCGACGGAAGTGGCTGATCATCCTTGGGCCTGTCGTCCTTGGCCTACTCTGCCTGGGCTATGCCTTCCTGATCACGCCAACGTTCACGGCGCGCACAGCCATCCTTCCCCCGCAGCAGCAGCAGAGTTCCGCCACGGCGCTGATCGGCCAGATTGCCAGTCTCGGCCTGGGCAGCGCCGGCATCAAGAGCCCTGCGGACCAGTACGTCGCCTTGATGCAGAGCACGACGGTGCTTGATCGCTTGATCGACCGCTTCAAGTTGATGGAGGTGTATGAAGCCAAGTATCGGCATTTGGCACGCAAGCGCCTGGTCGCCGATACGGAGATCACCGTGACCAAGCGCGGCGGATTGATCACCGTCGCGGTTGACGACGTCGACCCTGCTCGCGCAGCCGACATCGCCAATGCCTACATCGACGAACTCAGAACGCTGACCGACAGGCTTGCGCTGTCCGAGGCGCAGCAGCGCCGTGTCTTTTTCGAGGGGCATCTAAAGCAGGCGCGCGACGACCTTGCCGGCGCGCAGCGTGCACTTGGCTCGAGCGGCTTCGGTCAAGGTGCCTTGAAAGCGGAGCCAAAGGCCGCGGCCGAGAGCTATGCGCGATTGCGCGCCGAGCTCACTGCGGCCGAGGTGAAGTTGCAGGGCTTGCGCGGAAGCCTCACCGATACGAATCCTGAGGTTCAACAGCAACAGGCGCTCGTGTCGGCACTGCGCGGGCAACTCGGCGCGATCGAGCGCAGCACAGCCCCCAGCACCGATGCCGACTACGTGAGCAAGTACCGCGAGTTCAAGTACCAGGAAGCCTTGTTCGAGATGTTCGCTCGCCAGTACGAGCTCGCCAGGATCGACGAGAGCCGTGAAGGTGCGCTGATCCAGGTGGTCGACCCGGCCACGCCACCGGAGTGGAAGAGCAAGCCGTCGCGTCTGGCGTACGGCCTGGTGGGAGCGCTGATCGGATTCCTGGTCCTGGTCTCATGGGTGCTGATGCGTGACGCGTGGTCGAAAGCATCGAACTCGCCGCACACGGCCGAGAAGGTCCGCCTCCTGCGCCAAGCATTCATGCGCCGTTGAGGCAGCGCCCATGACCATCCTCGTCACCGGCGGCGCCGGCTTCATCGGCAGCAATTTCGTGCTCGACTGGATCGCCGCGACCGGCGAGCCCGTCGTCAACCTCGACGCCCTCACCTACGCCGGCAACCTGCGCAACCTCGCGTCGCTGCAATGCGACGCGAGGCACGTCTTCGTGCACGGCGACATCTGCGATCGCGCGCTGCTCGATCGCCTGCTCGCCGAGCACCGCCCGCGCGCGATCCTGCACTTCGCGGCCGAGAGCCATGTCGACCGCTCGATCCACGGACCGGCCGCCTTCGTGAAGACCAATGTCGAAGGCACGTTCGCGCTGCTCGAGGCCGCGCGCGCGCACTGGCAATCGCTCGCGGGAGACGAACGCGCGCGCTTTCGCTTCCACCACGTCAGCACTGACGAGGTCTATGGCTCGCTCGCGCCCGATGCGCCGGCCTTCACCGAGACCCACCCCTACGAACCCAACAGCCCGTACTCGGCCAGCAAGGCCGCCAGCGACCACCTCGTGCGCGCCTGGCATCACACCTACGGCCTGCCGGTCGTCACGACCAACTGCTCGAACAACTACGGCCCCTATCACTTCCCCGAGAAGCTGATACCGCTGATGATCGTCAACGCGCTGGCGGCCAAGCCGCTGCCGGTCTACGGCGACGGCCGCCAGATCCGCGACTGGCTCTACGTCGGCGACCACTGCTCGGCGATACGCGCGGTGCTCGAGCGCGGCCGCCTCGGCGAGACCTACAACATCGGCGGCTGGAACGAGCAGGCCAACATCGACATCGTCAAGCGCATCTGCGCGCTGCTCGACGAGCTCGCGCCTTCGGCGCGGGGCCCCTACGCGCGCCTGATCACGCACGTCGCGGACCGCCCGGGCCACGACCGCCGCTACGCGATCGACGCGCGCAAGATCGAGCGCGAGCTCGGCTGGCGTCCGGCCGAGACCTTCGAGACCGGCATCCGCAAGACCGTCGCGTGGTACCTCGCGAACGGCGATTGGGTGCGCGATGTGCAAAGCGGAAGCTATCGCGATTGGCTCGCGACCAATTACGCCACGCGCTGATCGATCACCCCATGAAGATCCTGCTGTTCGGCAAGAACGGCCAGCTCGGCTGGGAGCTGCAGCGCGCGCTCGCGCCGCTGGGCGAACTGGTCGCGCTCGGCTCGCGCGGCGAGCCGCTGGACAGCGACTTCTCGCAGCCCGAGCAACTCGCCGCGACCGTGCGCGCGGTGCGGCCGGACGCGATCGTCAATGCCGCGGCCTACACCGCGGTCGACAAGGCCGAGTCCGAGCCCGAACTCGCGCACACGATCAACGCGACGGCACCCGGCGTGCTCGCGCGCGAGGCGGCGGCGCTGGGCGCCTGGCTGCTGCACTACAGCACCGACTACGTGTTCGACGGCAGCGGCGACTCGTCGCGCGCCGAAGACGCGCCGACCGGCCCGCTCAACGCCTACGGCCGCAGCAAGCTGGCCGGCGAGCAGGCGATCCGGGGCAGCGGCTGCCATCACCTGATCCTGCGCACCAGCTGGGTCTACGCGGCGCGCGGCGGCAACTTCGCCAAGACCATGCTGCGGCTGGCCGCCGAACGCGATCGGCTGACCGTCGTCGCCGACCAGTTCGGCGCACCCACCGGCGCCGAGCTGCTGGCCGACGTCTCCGCGCATGCGCTGCGCGCTGCGATGAAGCAGCCCGCACTCGGCGGCACCTATCACGCGGTAGCGGCCGGCGAGACGCACTGGCACGGCTATGCGCGCCACGTGATCGAGACGGCGCGCGCGCGCGGCAAGCCGGTGCGCGTCGAGCCCGACGCGATCGAGGCCGTGCCGTCGAGCGCGTTCGCGACGCCGGCGCGGCGCCCGTTGAATTCGAGGCTGTCGTGCGCCAAGCTCGAACAGGCGTTCGGTCTGACGATGCCGCCGTGGCAGCGCGGCGTCGACCGCATGCTGGCCGAGATCCTCGTCGACTGACAACGGCGACCCAGGGAGAAAACAACATGGAACGCAAAGGCATCATCCTCGCCGGCGGCTCGGGCACGCGGCTGCATCCGGCCACGCTGGCGCTCAGCAAGCAGCTGCTGCCGGTCTACGACAAGCCGATGGTCTATTACCCGCTGAGCACGCTGATGCTGGCGGGGATCCGCGACATCCTGGTCATCAGCACGCCGCAGGACACGCCGCGCTTCGAGGCCCTGCTCGGCGACGGCGCGCGCTGGGGCATCAACCTGAGCTACTGCGTGCAGCCCAGCCCGGACGGCCTCGCACAGGCCTTCATCCTGGGGCGCAGCTTCGTCGACGGCCATCCGAGCGCGCTGGTGCTGGGCGACAACATCTTCTACGGCCACGATTTCCAGGGTCTTCTGAACGGCGCCGCAGCGCGCCAGAACGGCGCGAGCGTGTTCGCGTATCACGTGCAGGATCCGGAGCGCTACGGCGTCGTCGAGTTCGACGCGCAGCAGCGCGCAGTGAGCATCGAGGAAAAGCCCAGGACGCCCAAGAGCCGCTATGCGGTCACCGGGCTGTATTTCTACGACGCTCAGGTCTGCGACATCGCGGCCGACATCCGGCCGTCGGCTCGCGGAGAGCTCGAGATCACCGACGTCAACGCCCGCTATCTCGAGCGGGGCCAGCTCAACGTCGAGATCATGGGCCGCGGCTACGCCTGGCTGGACACCGGCACGCACGACAGCCTGCTCGAGGCCGGTCAGTTCATCGCGACGCTCGAGAAGCGCCAGGGTCTGAAGGTGGCGTGCCCCGAGGAGATCGCGTTTCGTTCCGGGTGGATCAGCGCGGCCGAACTCGAGGTCCAGGCTCGGCCGATGCTGAAGAACGGGTACGGCCAATACCTGCTGAAGATCCTGAACGACAAGGTGTTCTGACCGTGATCGTCACCCCCACTGCGCTGCCGGAAGTGCTGCTGATCGAGCCGAAGGTCTTCGGCGACGAGCGCGGTTTCTTCCTCGAGAGCTACAACCAGGCGGCTCTGGACAGAGCCATCGGGCAGCCGGTGCGATTCGTGCAGGACAACCACTCGCGTTCCGCCGGCGGCGTGCTGCGCGGACTGCACTACCAGCTGCAGCCGCACGCCCAAGGCAAGCTGGTGCGCGTGACTGCCGGGCGAGTGTTCGACGTCGCCGTCGATCTGCGACGCAGCAGCCCCCGATTCGGACGCTGGTGCGGCGTCGAACTCGCAGCCGAGGATCACCGCCAGCTCTGGATACCGCCCGGCTTCGGCCACGGCTTCCTCGTGCTCAGCGAGAGCGCCGACTTCCTCTACAAGACCACCGACTACTACGCGCCGCAGTCCGAAGCGGCGGTGCGGTGGGACGATGCCACATTGGCGATCGACTGGCCACTTGCGGGCTTGGCGCCGAAGCTGTCGGCCAAGGATGTCGCCGCGCCTCGGCTCGGCGAGGCCCGCTGCTTCGATTGATTCGAGCCGTTACGAGCGTTTCAGTGCCGTCGCGCGCACGCCGAACCGGACATCGCCGGCCGGCCGAGGCGCGACTACACTCTCATGTTCACGACGTGAACACGTCTGTCATGCCAGCCTCCAGATGACTTCGCCGCAGCCCTCTCCCGACGACGACGCCCGGCTCGAGATCCTGAGACTGCTGTCCGAGCAGCCCCAGCTGTCGCAACGCGAGCTGTCGCAGGCGCTCGGTCTGAGCCTCGGCAAGACCCACTACGTTCTGCACGCGCTGCTCGACAAGGGCCAGCTCAAGGTACGCAACTTTCGTCGCAGCGATCGCAAGCTGGCCTATGCCTACCTGCTCACGCCCGCGGGTCTGCGCGAGAAGCTGCGTCTGACGCGCGACTTCCTCACACGAAAGGAGCTCGAGTTCGAGCGCCTTCAAGCCACGATCGCCGAGCTGCGCGCCGAAGTCGAAGGCGCGAGCCATCCATGACGTAGCGCCTGTCTCGCCTGCATCGCCGATGTCCACTTCACGATCACTCATCGCGGTTCAGCCCGTCGTCATGGCGGGCGGCAGCGGTACGCGCCTTTGGCCACTCTCGCGCGCCGGTTATCCGAAGCAGTTCCTCGCGCTGAACGGAACGCAGACGCTGTTCCAGGAAGCCGTTCGGCGGCTGGCCGCACTGGCCGCTCCCGGACTCGACCTCGCCGCGCCGCTGGTGGTCGGCAACGATGAACATCGCTTCCTGATGCTCGATCAGTTGCGAGAACTGAAGCGCGACGCGAACACGCGCCTGCTGCTCGAGCCGGTCGGCCGCAACACGGCACCTGCACTCACGCTGGCCGCGCTGCAAGCCGTGGAAGGTGGCGCAGATCCAGTGCTGGTCGTCACGCCAGCCGACCAGACGGTGGCCGACGACGACGCCTTCGCGACCGCACTGCGCCGTGCGATCGACGTGGCGGTCGGCGGCGCCATCGTGATGCTGGGCATCGTGCCCGATCGGGCCGAGACCGGCTACGGCTACATCCGATGCGATCCGGCAGAAGGCTCCGCGACGCCCGTGCTGCGTTTCGTCGAGAAGCCAGACGCCGCGACGGCCGCAACCTATCTCGCCCAAGGCGGCTACTTCTGGAACAGCGGCATGTTCGTGCTGCGAGCGTCGACATGGCTGGCAGCGCTCGAGACGTTTCGCCCCGACATCCTCGCCGCGTCGCGAGACGCCTGGCGCACGCGTAACACCGACGCGAGTTTCGTGCGCCCCGGCAAGGCCGAGTTCGCGGCCGTGCCTTCGGAGTCCATCGACTACGCCGTCATCGAGCGCTGTACGGACAGCGCGTACGACATCCGGATGCTGGCGCTGGCAGCCGGCTGGAACGACCTCGGCGCATGGGATGCCGTCTGGCAGGCCGCGCTCAAGGACGTCGAGGGCAACTCCGTCGTCGGCGATGCCCTGCTGTTCGACAGCCACGACACGCTCGTGCACGCCACGCATCGCCTCGTCGGGGCCGTGGGCCTGGACAACCTGGTCATCGTCGAGACCCCCGACGCCGTGCTCGTGGCCGATCGCGCACGCAGCCAGGAGGTCAAGCACATCGTCGCACGCCTCAGCATCGACCGGCGCGACGAGCACGCGCTGCACCGCAAGGTGCACCGGCCCTGGGGCTGGTACGACAGCATCGACGCGGGCGAGCGCTTCCAGGTCAAGCGCATCATGGTCAAGCCCGGGGCGGCGTTGAGCCTGCAAAAGCACCATCACCGCGCCGAGCACTGGATCGTCGTCTCCGGCACGGCCGAGGTGACCTGCGGTGAACGCAAGCTGCTGCTGACCGAGAACCAGAGCACCTACATCCCGCTGGGCGAGGTCCATCGCCTCGCGAATCCGGGCAAGACGCCGCTCGAGATCATCGAGGTCCAGTCGGGCGGCTATCTGGGCGAGGACGACATCGTGCGCTACGAAGACACCTACGGGCGCTGCTGAACGCGCCGTCGGCCATGCTCAGTCGCCTCGTCTTCGTCAACTCCGCATGGCTGATGGCCGACAAGATCGTGCGGCTCGGACTGGGTCTGGTCGTGTGGGTATGGCTCGCGCGAGCGGTCGGGCCGGGAGGCTTCGGCGTCTGGAACTACGCCATTGCCTTCACTGCCCTGTTCGGCGCGGTCGCGACGCTGGGCATGGATGGCGTCGTTGTCAGGGAACTGCTGCGGCCCGGCGCAGACAAGGCCGCCATTACGGGAACGGCACTGTCGTTGCGCCTGGGGGCTGCCATCGTGGCCGCGTGCGCGTCGATGTTGACGGTCGCGCTGGTTCGACCCGACGAGTGGCTGCCTTTCATCTTGGTGTCGCTCAATGCGGCGGTCATCGTCCTGCAGAGCTCACAGGTCTTCGACTTCCACTTCCAGGCACGCATGCACTCGCGGTCTTCCGTGATCGCGACCAACCTGGCCTTCCTGATGGCGTCGATCGCACGCCTGATCCTGCTGGCGATCGATGCTCCGCTCGAGTGGTTCGGCGTGTCCCTGGTCGGCGAGGCCTCGCTGGCCGCAGCGTTGCTGGCGCGAGCCTATCGAGCCGACGTGCAGACCGGTTCGCGCTGGCGTTTCGATCCCCGTCTCGCCGCCCGCCTGCTGTCGGAGTGCTGGCCGCTGCTGCTGTCCGGACTGGCGGTGATGGCCTACATGCGACTGGACCAGGTCATGCTCGCCGCGATTGCCGGTGACGAGGCGACCGGGCAGTTCTCGGCCGCATTGCGGATCGCCGAGGTCTGGTACTTCATCCCGATGGCCATCATGACGGCCGCGTTCCCGGCCATGATGAAGAAGAAGGAAGAAGGTCAGGAGGCCTACGAGCGCTATGTCCAGGCGCTGTACGACGGCATGGCGTGGCTCGGCCTTGCCATCGCCGTCCTCACGACGCTGACCGCCGGCTGGTTCGTGCCGATGCTCTATGGCCCGGCGTTCTCGCAGTCCGCCGCGATCCTGTCGGTGCAGATCTGGGCCGGCGTCGCGGTCTCGATGTCGTTCGTGCACGGTAAGTGGCTGCTCGCCGAGGGCCTGCAGCGCTACGGACTGATCTACACCATTGCCGGTGCCTGCGTTAACGTGGCGCTCAATCTCGCGCTGATTCCGCGGCTCGGCGCCATCGGCGCGGCCTGGGCCACCTTGGTCACGCAGATCGGCTTGCTGCCCATGCAGCTGTTCTTTCCGAAGGCACGCCGCAATTTCAGGCTCATGGTCGGCGCGTTGATCGCCCCCTACAGATTGATCGCACGATGAGACTGAGAACTCTGGCGATGCGTGGCTACGAAGCCGCTCGAAGACGGTATCGCGATCTCAAGCGCGCGTGCTATCGCTACATGCTGAACGCCCCGACGCTCGAGCTTCACTTCCCTTGCTTCATCGAACCGCTGTCAGGGCTGCGCGTTGGCGATCGCGTCGCCATCAACGCCTTCGTGCACATCTGGGCCAATCAACCGGTGACCATCGGCGACGACACCATGATCGCCTCGCACGTTCAGATCACGACGTCGACCCACAGCTACGCAGTGCGCCCCTATCGGGACCACCGGCAGGACGCCCCGATCACGATCGGCAGCAACGTGTGGATCGGCACGGGTGCCATCGTCCTGCCGGGCGTATCGATCGGAGATCACGCCGTCGTCGGCGCCGGCAGCGTCGTCACGCGCGATGTTCCGGCAGGCGCCGTCGTGGTCGGGGTGCCGGCGCGGATCATCAAGACGCTATGAGTCCTGCCTCTTCCAGGTCCTGCATCATCTGCGGACAACCGGCCGCCGTCGAACGATCGCTGTTCGATGACCGCTATGGCTTTCCCGGCCAGTACGACCTGCATCGCTGCAGCCACTGCGGTCACCGCGCCTTGGCAACGGCGATGAGTTCGCAGGAGATCTCCGATCTCTACACGCGCTACTACCCCCGATCGAACTTCGATGTCGAAGCCTGGTCACCCCCGAAGGACGAAGGCGGACTGCTCGCCTGGTGGCAGGGCCTTCGCGCCTCGGCGTTCCGATGGGTGCCGCCCGGCGTTCGCGTGCTGGACATCGGTTGCGGCGTCGGCGAATCCTTGGGCTATCACCGCGCCCGCGGGTGCGACGCGCACGGTGTCGAAGCCGACCGCAACATCGAACGAGTGGCGCAGCGGCACGGCCTGAACGTGAAGGTCGGACTCTTCGATGCAGACAACTACGAGCCCGAATTCTTCGACGTGGTCACGTTGGACCAGGTCATCGAACATGTCACGGAGCCGGGCGCGGTGCTGCGCGGCATCAATCGCGTGCTCAAGGAGAAGGGAATGCTGATCGTCAGCACGCCCAATGCCGACGGATGGGGCGCCCGACTGTTCTCCAACCGCTGGATCCACTGGCACACGCCGTATCACCTGCAGTTCTTCAGCCATGCGTCAATGGCGCGCATCGCTGCCGATGCCGGATTCAGCCTCGAGCGGCACATGACGGTCACGCCCTCGGCGTGGCTCGACTTCCAGTGGGGGCATCTCGTCACCTATCCCAAAGCGGGCACGCCCTCGGCGTACTGGTCTTCCGCGATGCGCCGCAGCCTTCCTCAGCGCATCGCGCTGAAGCTGCTGGTCGTCGTGAACAGGCTCGGCATCAATGGCCTCTTGACCCGCCTGATGGACGCTCTGGGCTGCGGCGACAACATCGTCTACGTGCTGCACAAGCAGCAAGGCCGCTGATGCTCTACGTCATCGCCCCGGTTCACAACCGCGTCGCGGTGACGACGCGCTTCGTCGACACGCTGGTGCAGCAGACGCCGGGCAAGTTTCACCTCATCCTTGTCGACGATGGCTGCACCGATGGCACCGTGGCTGCGGCCAGAAGCCGGCTCGGTCCGGATCGGCTGACCGTGCTGACCGGCAACGGCGATCTGTGGTGGGCCGGTGCGCTGCAACTGGCCTACGAACACCTGCTGAGCAGGGTGGCCGACGACGACGCGGTCATGACGCTCAACGACGACATGGCGTTCGAAGGTGATTTTCTGGCCAACGGGCTGGCTGCGCTCGCCGCTCGACCGACGGCCTGCATTCAGGCGATCGGGGTGGACCGCAGCACCGGCACCGTCGACCGCGGTGCAGTCGCCGACCTCGTGCGTCTGCGCTTCAGGGCCGCCGAACCGGGCGAGGCCGTCAATTGCCTTTCGACGCGCGGTCTGATGATGAGCGGGCGCACATGGCTCTCGTCGGGCGGATTTCGCCCACGCTGGCTACCGCACTACCTCAGCGACTACGAGTTCACGCTGCGTCTGCGACGTCGGGGCACCCCTCTTGCCATCGACGAGCGCTTTCGGTGCGAGGTGGCGTTCGAGCTCACCGGCCTCGACCAGGCGTCGAGCCGGAACACGCGCGTCTTCCTCGCGCAGACGCTTTCGAATCGCGCCAAGTTCAACCCCAAGCACTGGAGCGCCTTCGTCGTGATGACGTGCCCGATCTGGATCGCCCCCGTCCACCTCGTGCGAATCTGGGGCGGCTTCGTCCGCTCGCTGCTCGCGGTGGCGCTGCGCCACCGAATGCAGGAGTCTTCATGAGCGTCGCGACGTCCCTGGTCCCGGTCGTCGTGTTCGCCTACATGCGACCCGATCACCTGCGTCGAACAGTCGAGTCGCTGCTGGCGAATCCTGAAGCGTCGCAAACCGACGTCACCATCTACTGCGACGCGCCCAAGCGTGCGGAGCATCGCGAAGGCGTCGAGGCGGTGCGTCGCTACGCCGACTCGCTGACCGGTTTTCGCAGCGTCACTCGCGTCGATCGCGACAGCAACCTCGGTCTGGCCCCGTCCGTCATCGAGGGCGTCACGCGTGCACTGGAAGCGCGCGATCGCGTCATCGTCCTCGAAGACGACATGCTGGTCTCAGCGCACTTCCTGCGCTTCATGAACGAGGCCCTCGCCCGCTATGCGCATGATCCGCGCATCGCCAGCGTGCACGCCTATTCCTATCCGACGCCCGAGCCGCTGCCGGAGACCTTCTTCCTGAGGGGCGCCGACTGCTGGGGATGGGCGACCTGGGCACGCGCGTGGCGGCACTTCGAGCCGGATGGCACGAAGCTGCTCGCCGAACTCGAACGTCGACGACTTACGCGAGACTTCGACCTCGACGGAAACTACCCGTACACAGGCATGCTGCGCGACCAGATCGCCGGTCGCAACAGCTCATGGGCGATCCGATGGCATGCGGCCTGTTACCTGCATGGCCTGCTGACGCTGTATCCCGGTCGCAGCCTGGTCGAGAACATCGGCAACGATGCCAGTGGGACGCACTGCGAGGTTGACGCCGCCTATTCGCATCCGCCAACCGACCGACCTATCGACGTTGCGGCCATTCCCGTCGAGCCCTCGCCGGCCGCGCGGGCGGCATACGCCCGATTCCTGTCAGCCAGCCGGCCATGGCACAAGCGTCTGCGCGGCACGGTTGGCCGTCTTCTTCGGAGCGCGGCATGACGAGTCGTTCGCTGTTGCGCGCCTGGACGCCTCCCGCGCTGTTGAGCCTTCTGCATCGCGTCACTGGCAGGCAGCTGCGCTTCGTCGGCCGGCCGATCGACTGGGACGACGCGACGCGACGCTCCGCCGGATATGACGCAAACGAGATCATTGCCAAGGTGATCGCGGCGACGCGCGAAGTGGTTTCCGGTCGAGCGCGCTACGAACGTGACGGTGTCTTGTTCGACGTACCCGACTACCCATTCGCCCTGCTCGCCGGCCTTCTGCGCGCCGCCGACGCCGAGGCCCGGCTCGACGTTATCGACTTCGGCGGCTCCCTCGGCAGCACGTACCGCCAATGCCGGCCCTTGCTGGATCGACTCGTGGGCCTGCGCTGGTGGGTCGTCGAGCAGCCCGCGTTCGTGGCCGCAGGCCAGGCCGAGTTCAGTACCGACGAGCTTCGCTTCGTGAACCTGGTCGATGAAGTCCCACGCGGCGGCGGCGCCAGCGTCGTGCTGGCTTCCAGCGTGCTTCAGTACCTGCGGGATCCAGCCGAGGCGCTCGCCGCGTTCGCCGCATCCGGTGCAGGCCATCTGGTGATTGACCGCACACCGGTGTCCGATCAGCCGGTCGACCGGCTGTGCGTCCAGGTCGTGCCACGGCATATCTACGCCGCCAGCTATCCCTGCTGGATCTTCTCGCGTCAGCGACTGGTGGAAGCGCTGTCGCGCGACTGGCGCCTGGTCTGCGAATTCCCATGCCCGGAACGCACGGCGCGCACGGACGATGGATTGGCGTTCGAGTTCCGAGGATTCATTCTGGAGCGCAGGGCATGAGAGCCGCGATCCGCCGCTACCTCAGGCGCCAGCAGTTCGACCCTGACCTGCTGGGCGCCTTCGTCAATCCGTTCTTCCTGGCGCGCCGGCGGCTGTGGCGCGAGATCGCCGCCGCTGGCGCGGACCTCGACGGACCGTTGCTCGACGTAGGCTGCGGTACGAAGCCCTACCGCGAACTGTTCGCCGCGGACACCTACATCGGACTGGACATCGACAGCGAGGCTGCCCGTGCCCGCGGCATTGCGGACGCGTTCTACGACGGCGGCCGGTTCCCGTTCGACGACGAGCGCTTCCGCTCAGTCCTGTGCAACCAGGTGCTGGAACACGTGTTCAACCCGGCTGAGTTCGTCGGCGAGCTCCATCGTGTGCTGCCTCCGGGCGGCAAGCTCCTGCTCACGGTGCCGTTCGTATGGGACGAGCACGAGCAGCCCTACGACTACGCGCGCTACTCGAGCTTCGGCCTCAAGGCCCTGCTGGAGCGGCACGGCTTTCGCGTCGTGCGGCATCGCAAGCTGCTGGCCGACGCGTCGATCCTGGCGCAATTGGCCAACGCCTATATCTACAAGACCTGCCTCACACGTTCCACGATGCTCAATCTGCTCGTCACGGCCATCGTGCTCGGACCGATCTCGCTGATCGGGCTCGCGCTCGGTGCGCTGCTGCCGAAGAATCAGGATCTGTTCCTGGACCAGCTCGTCGTGGCGGAAAGGATCTGATGAACGACTTTCACGGTGCTCGCGTCCTGATCACCGGCGGGCTCGGCTTCATCGGCTCGAACCTGGCGCGGCGCCTGCTCGCCTTGGGCGCGCTGCCGACCCTGGTGGACAGCCTGATCCCGCAGTACGGCGGCAACCTGCACAACGTCGCAGACATCCGCTCGCGCGTCACGATCAATGTGTGCGACGTTCGCGACCGCTTCGCGATGGAGCACCTGGTGCAGGACCAGGACTTCCTGTTCAACCTGGCCGGTCAGACCAGTCACCTCGACTCCATGACCGATCCCCAGACCGACCTGGACATCAATGCCTCGGCACAGCTGGCGATCCTTGAAGCGTGCAGGCGCGTCAATCCGCAGCTGCGTCTGGTGTTCGCCAGCACCCGGCAGCTCTATGGCCGCCCCGACTACCTGCCTGTCGACGAGAAGCACCCGATCCGGCCCGTTGACGTCAACGGCATCAACAAGCTCGCCGGCGAGGGCTATCACCTGCTTTACAGCCAGGTCTACGGCATCCGCTCCAGCGTGCTGCGCCTGACCAATACCTACGGGCCCGGCATGCGCGTCAAGGATGCGCGCCAGACTTTCCTGGGCATCTGGGTGCGCCAGCTCATCGAGGGCCAGCCCATCAAGGTCTTCGGCGACGGCACCCAGTTGCGTGACTTCAACTACGTGGACGACTGCGTCGACGCGATGCTGCGCGCGGCCACTGACGACGCGGCGATCGGGCGGGTGTTCAATCTCGGCAGCGAAGAAGTCGTGTCGCTCAAGGAGCTCGCGCAGATGATGACCCGCATGCAGCCCGCCGCGAGCTACGAGCTCGTTGCGTTCCCGCCCGAACGCAAGGCCATCGACATCGGCGACTATTACAGCGACTTCTCGCTGATACGCCGCGAACTCGGCTGGGTACCTCGCACCGACCTGCGCACTGGCCTGCAAGCCACGCTCGACTATTACCGGGCCAACGCGCAGCACTACTGGGACGCCTCCAGATGATCCTGATGAACGACTTCAAGTCCGAGCCCGTCGCGCTGCGCGATGCGATGTCGGCCGCTGCTGCACGCGTCTTCGCCTCCGGCTGGTACGTGCTCGGGCCGCAGGTCGAGGCCTTCGAGCGAAAGTGGGCCGCCGCCTGCGGCACGAACCACGCCGTCGGCGTGGCCAACGGCATGGATGCGATCGAGCTTGCGCTGCGGGCCCTGGACATCGGCCCCGGCGACGAGGTGATCACGACGCCGATGACGGCCTTCGCGACCGCGCTGGCCATCATGCGCGCCGGCGCGACACCTGTGCTGGCGGACATCGATCCGGCGTCGGGGCTGTTGAGCGTCGAGAGCGCGCGCCGCTGCCTCTCGACGCGCACGCGCGCGATCGTCCTGGTTCACCTCTATGGCCAGATGCGCGACCTCGACGCGTGGGTGGCGCTGTGCAGGCAAGCGAATGTCGAGCTGATCGAGGACTGCGCCCAGTCCCATCTGGCGTGCTGGGAAGGCCGCGTCGCAGGCGGCTTCGGCATCGCCGGGGCGTACAGCTTCTACCCGACCAAGAACCTCGGCGCGATGGGCGATGGCGGTGCGCTGGTGACGCAGTCGCAGGCACTCGCCGACCGAGTGCGGCGCCTGCGCAACTATGGCCAGAGCGAGCGCTACGTTCATCCGGAGCTCGGCATGAACAGCCGCCTCGACGAGCTGCAGGCGGCCCTGCTCGACGTCCGCCTGGGCTGGCTCGATGCATTCACCGAGCGCCGTCGTCAGATCGCCGACCGCTACGACACCGAGATTCGCAACGCTGCCATCACGCTGCTGGCGCCCCCGCAGCAAGCGCTCGCGCATGCGCGTCATCTCTACGTGCTGCTTTGCACCGACCGCCAGGGGCTGGCCAGCCACCTCCAGTCGCGCGGCGTGCAGACCTTGATCCACTATCCGGTGCCGATTCACCGGCAGGCTCCTTGCGAGCACCTGCGGCGCGATCCCGAGGGGCTGTCGCACGCCGAGGCGCATGCCGGCGCCTGCCTTTCCCTGCCCTGCCATCCGCAGATGTCGGATGCCGACGTGCAGACGGTCATCGCCGCCGTTAACGCCTACAACGGAGGTTGAGCGACGATGGAGTGCCGTATCTGCCATCGCATGCTGGGCCAGGCGTTTGCCTTGCGCTCCCAGCGAAGCGAGGCACGCATCCCGGTGTTTCGTTGCCGGCATTGCGATGCCTACTTTTCGGCAGGCGGGTCCGTGAACTACGACGACGGTGACCTGAGCAACTACTACCGGCGCTACGAGGCACCGATCCGCGCGCGCTACGAGCGGGTGTTCGCTCGAGTCGAGCGCGTCGTGCCGCGCGGGCGATTCGTCGACATCGGCGCCGGCATGGGCTATTCGCTCGCGGTCGGCAAGGATCGCGGCTGGACCGCCAGCGGCATCGAGCCCAACATCGCGCTGGTGCGCGACGCTCTCGCCCGGGGGCTGGACGTCCACCACGGCTACCTCGACGATCGACGCCATGGCGAATACGAGTTCGTGTTGGCCGACAACGTGCTCGAGCATGTGCCCGATCCCTCAGACTTCCTCGCGAACGCCCGGCGGCTCGTCGCACCGGGCGGACTGCTGCTGGTCGCGATCCCCCCGATGGACTGGTTGCGCAAAGCTCTGGGATCCTTCGCCTGGGTGCGCGATCACGTCGACAAACCCCAGCTCAACATCTTCCGCGAGTCGGACGAACACCTGAGCATGATGGGACGCCAAGCGATGTCGGAGCTCGCGAGCCGTGTCGGACTCGAGTTGATGCCGCTGCGCTTCCACCACAGCAAGGTCTTCGACAATGCCGCGTTCAAGGCCCTCGGGCTCGACGACGGCTACTACTTCCTGCGCACCGCCACGTAGGCGCCCTCCGCATGTCCGAACACTTCGTGACGCTGTTCGACAGCACCTTCTTGCCCCAGGCACTGGCGCTGCATGGGTCGATGCAGCGTCACTTGCCGGCCTATCGGCTTTGGATGCTGTGCGTCGACGATCTCGCCGCGGATCTCGTCGACCAGCTCCAACTGCCCAACTGCACGACCTTGCGCCTGAGCGCCCTCGAGACGCCGGAACTGCTTGAACTGAAGGGCGGCCGAACCCGCGGCGAGTACTGCTGGACGCTGACGCCCTACGCGCCGCGCTTCGTATTCGAGGCGGATCCGCAGGTCGAACGCGTCACGTACATCGATGCAGATCTGTGGTTCCGCCGCAGCCCGGCGCAGATCTTCGCGGAGTTCGAGTCCTCGGGTGCCGGCGTGCTGATCACGGACCACGGCTATGCGCCGGAGTACGACCAGTCGGCCCTTTCGGGCCAGTACTGCGTGCAGTTCATGACCTTCGTGCGTGGACGCGGCGAGGTTGTGCGGCAATGGTGGGAGGACCGCTGCACGGAGTGGTGCTTCGCGCGCTTCGAAGCCAATCGCTTCGGTGACCAGAAGTACCTCGACGACTGGCCGGAGCGCTTCGGCCGGGACGTGCATGTCTTGCAACGCCAAGAGCTCGCCCAGGCGCCCTGGAACGCCACGCGCTTCCCGTTCGGGCAGGGCGTCTTCTTCCACTTCCACGGCCTGCGCATCCGGGCGGATCGCAAGATCGACCTCGGTCCGATCTATCCGCTGCCGCGGCCGCTGTTGAGCAACGTCTACGAACCCTACGTCGCCGACCTGGTGGCTGCCATCCGCCGACTGGAGTCGCTCGGCTTCAGCGCGCGGGCGCAAACGAGGACCCTGAGCGCCAAGGAGTGGCTGCGCCGCGCCTTCAGTGGCGTGTATCGCCAGGGCTGGCGTTTCCATCAGCTCAACTTCCGTCGCTTTTGATGGAGAACCGGCTGCCCCTGCCGTCAGTGCCTGAGCGAGCCGACGGCCTGCCGCACCTGACCTTCGCGCTGAGCCTGGCTGTGGGCCTGTTGCTGCTCGGTTACCCGATCGTGGCGTTCGCGGCCGCGACGCTGGCGCTGGTCACGCTGCCCGTGCAGACGCCGGCGGTGGCGCGCCGCATCCTGGGCGTGACGGCGCTGTGCTCGATATCGATGATGATGGGCGCGAGACCGATCGGCCTCGAAGGCGCCTCCGATGACATCGAGGGCTACTACCTGCTCTACGAGGCCGTCTTCGATGGCGACGTCGAAGCCATCTCTCATTTCGGCGGCGGCTTCGAAGTCGCACTGCCGGCGTTGTTCTACCTTTGGTCGCTGTTCCTGCCAAAGCTGTCGGTCAACGGACTGATGATGTGCTTCGCGCTGACCAGCTCGGCGCTGCTGCTGCTGTGGGTCGAGTCGACCTTCTATGGCAAACGCGAAGGGCCAACACCACCGCCCGCCTTGCTCGGGGCCGCGGTGCTGATGTTCAACCTCTATTTCTCGACACAGCTCGCGCGCCAGTTCGACGCCTTGCTCCTCCTGCTGTTCGCGATGACCCAGCAGCATCGGCTGCGGCGCTGGATGTTCGTCGCCGCGGCCACCGCTTTCCATCTGACAGCCCTGCCCTTCTATGGCGCCTATCTGCTCGCACGGCGCGGCATCGTGGGCATCGTCGCCTTGCTGGCCGCGGTCGTCGTGCTGCGGATGTTCTTTGGCGAGATCGTCGCCGCGATCGACATCCTGCCGCCCGTCATCGCCGAGAAGCTGGTCTTCTACGTGACTTCGAACGACGAGTTCACCGACGCCGACGTGGCCTCGTTTCGCGGCATCGTCTTGCTTTGCATGATCTCGATCATCGGCCTTGCGACGTCGGCGCGACCGATCGATGCGAAGCGCCTGCACTGGCATGCCATCCCCTGGGTGGCTGTCGTGATCCACTACCTGCTGCTGCCGATCCCGCTGGCCTCGTTGCGCACGACGCTGATCGTCCACTCGGTCCTGCCTGGCGTCGTCGCCTACCAGTTGCTTCCAGAGTACCGCGCGGTACTGATCCGCTCGGTGCTGGGTGTGCTGCTGATTTACAAGGTCCTCGGCTACGTCGGACTGCGTGAGCTCTCGACCCTGCTGCCGACATTCAAGATGTTCCTCCTCGCGTTCCACTGAAGGCATGGACGTGCCCGCATCGCCCTGCGATATCGACCGCAAGACCGCCACGGCGCTCGTGTCGGTCGTCACCGTCGTCTTCAACGATCGGCAGGGCATTGCCCGAACCATCGAGTCCGTGCTGGCCCAGGACTATCCGCACCTCGAGTACATCGTGATCGACGGCGGCTCCACCGACGACACCTTGGAGATCGTGACCGGGTTCGGCGACGCGATTTCCCGCGTGGTGTCGGGCCGCGATCGCGGCGTCTACGACGGCATGAACCGCGCCGTGGCAACTGCCACCGGCGAGTACATCCTTTTCATGAACAGCGGCGATGTCTTCTCGTCACCCGATGCGCTGTCGCGCCTCATGTCGCAGTCGGCACCCGGGCGCGAGCAGGTCTTGTTCGGCGGCTGGACGCGCCGCTCACCCGACGGCCGGCACACCGATTGCCGCCCGGACCTTCGATGCGGCAGCTTCAATCACCAGGCAGTGGCCTACAGCCGCTCTATCCATTCATGGCACGGTGGCTACGCGGTCGTGCCCGGCCTCACGACCGCGGACTATCTGTTCTTCGCCACGCTGTTCGCGTCGCCGCGCGTCGAGTTGCGCACCGTCGATGCCCTGGTCGCGACGATCGATACGCAGGGCATCTCGGCAGGCCCGCAGACCTTCGCGCAGAAGTGGGCGATCGACTTCCTTCGTGGAAGCGTCAGCCAGCCCAGGCTCGCGCTCGCCCTGCTGCTGCACCCGATCTACACGCTGTTCAAGCGATGGCTGCGATGGACCCGCTAGTGTCGGTCTGCGTCGCGAGCTTCAACGGCGAACGGCACATCGCATCCCAGCTGCAATCCATCCTCGCCTCCCAGCGGGTCGGTGAGGTGCTGGTCTCCGATGACGGCTCGAGCGACGGCACGCTCGAAATCGTCAAGGGCCTGGGCGACCCGAGGATCCGGCTGATCCGGGGCCCCCGCGCGGGACTGATCCGCAACTTCGAGCACCTGTTGCGCGAGGCTCGTGGCGAATTGATCTTCCTGGCCGACCAGGACGATGTCTGGTTCGACGACAAGGTTGAAGTGATGCTCGAGGGATTGACTCGGGCCGATCTCGTCATCAGTGATTGCCGCGTGGTCGACGAGTCGCTGAACACTATCCACCCCAGCTTTTTTGCGCTTCGGCGCTCGGCGCCCGGCCTGCTGCGCAATCTCCTGCGCAACAGTTACCTCGGCTGCTGCATGGCAATGCGTCGCAGCGTGCTTGATCGTGCGCTGCCATTCCCGGAAGATCTGCCCATGCACGACTGGTGGCTCGGCCTGGTCGCCCAGGCCTTCGGGCGCGTGCTGTTCATCGATCGCCCGCTCATGCAATACCGCCGCCACGCCACGAACGCCTCGACCACGTCCCAAGCATCGACCGCATCGCTGCGCCTGCGGCTCGCGTGGCGTGTCACGCTCGCCTTCCATCTGGTGCGCCGAAGGATGCGCGGCGCGGCCGCCACTCACCCATGAAGATCAGCATCGTCACGGTCGCCTACCGCGCCGCAGCCACGCTGGCCGACACGCTGGAGTCGGTCGCGCGGCAAAGCCATGGCGATGTCGAGCACCTGCTGATCGATGGTGGTTCGGACGACGCCACGCCCGAGGTGGTCAAGCGGCACGGCGTGCACCTCGCGCGATTCGTGAGTGAGCCGGATCGCGGTCTCTACGACGCGATGAACAAGGGTGCCGGACTGGCGACCGGAGATGTCCTGGGCTTCCTGAACGCGGACGACTGGTATGCCTCGCCCGAGGTGCTGGCCTGGGTCGCGGCCGCGTTCGAGGCCGGTGCGGACCTTGTCTATGGGGATCTCTCCTTCGTCGAGCCGAAGGCGCCCTACGCGACGCGACGGGTCTGGACCGACGCGCAACATGCGCCGCGCGACTTCCTTCGGCGGGGCTGGCAGCCAGCCCATCCGACCACCTTCATCCGCCTCGAGCGCTTTCGCGCACTGGGCGGCTTCGACCTGCGCTATCGCATCGGCGCCGACTACGCCTTCCTGGCCCGCGCGATGGCCGATCCCACGCTGCGCACGCACCATGTCGCGAATCGCATGATCAACATGCGCCTCGGTGGGGCAAGCACCGAAGGGCCGGCAGCGGTCTGGCGCGCCAACTGCGAATGCGCGGCGGCGCTGCGCGAACTCGGCGTCGCGCTCCCATGGACCGTGATCGCGATGAAGCTCGCTCGCAAGATCCCCCAGGTCGTGCGCGGACGTCAGCTCGCCTTGCACCCGGACGTGGCGGGCGTGCCGGTCTGGCGCCCGTGGGACGCCTCGGGCGACTCGGCCGTGTTCAGCGGCGCACGTACTCGGGAACCTGACGCGCCAGCGCGTCCTTGATCGCGCCGGCGTCCGGCGCGCGCTCCAGCAGGCTCTCATCGGCCCATACGGCCCATTGCGCCGTCGCGCGCCGTTCGAGGCGAGCAATGCGAAGGCGCGGCACGCTCGTCGGCAAGGTCTGATCCTCGTCCGACAGCAACTCCTCGAACAGCTTCTCGCCAGGGCGAAGCCCAGTGAAGACGATCGGGACCTCGTCGGTCGTGCGGCCCGACAAGCGGATCAGGTCACGCGCCAGATCGACGATCCTGACGGGCTCGCCCATGTCCATCACCAGCACCTGCCCCGACTCGCCGATCGCGGCCGCCTGCACCACCAACCGCGCCGCCTCGGGGATCGTCATGAAGTAACGGATCACGTCCGGATGCGTCACCGTCACCGGCCCGCCCCTGGCGATCTGCTCCTTGAACTTGGGGATCACGCTGCCGCTCGACCCCAGCACGTTGCCGAAGCGCACCGCCATGAAACGCGTGCCTGCATGCTCGGCCGACAGTGCCGAGATCACCATCTCGGCCGCCCGCTTGGTCGCACCCATCACGTTGGTCGGATTGACCGCCTTGTCGGTGCTGATCAGCACGAAGCGCTCGACCTGGTGCTCGGCGCTCGCCAGCGCCGCGTTGTAGGTGCCCAGCGTGTTGTTCTGCAGTGCGGCCCAGGCGTTCTCGTCCTCCATCAGCGGCACGTGCTTGAACGCCGCTGCATGGAACACGATCTGCGGACGCCACTTCGCCATCACGTGCCGAAGATGCTCGAGGTTCTTCACGTCGCCGATCAGCCGCACCAGCGGCAGCTTCGGAAACTGCTCGCCCAGCTGCTGCTCGATCGTGTACAGGTTGAACTCGCTCAGCTCGTACAGCACCAGCCGCGCCGGCCCGTAACGCGCCACCTGGCGGCACAGCTCGCTGCCGATGCTGCCGCCGGCGCCGGTGATCATCACCGTCTTGCCCGCCAGGCATTCCGAGATGCCGGCCTCGTCGAGCCTGACCGGCTCGCGCCCGAGCAGGTCCTCGGGCTGGATGTCGCGCACGCGGCTCACGGTCGCGCCTTCGAGCAGCTCCTGCGCCGACGGCACCGTCAGCACCGGCAGCCCGGTCGCACTGGCCACCTCGACGATGCGCCGGCGCTGCGCCGCGGTGACCGAGGGCATCGCGACGATCAGGTGGCTTACCTCATGATGGCGCGCCAGATCGGCGACATCGCCGATCCCGCCGAGCACCGGCAGCCCGGCCAGCCGCGTGCCGCGCTTGGCGATGTCGTCGTCGAGCAGGCCGACGATGCGCCAGCCCTGGTGCTGCAGCCCCGCCACCAGCAGCCGCGCCGCGTCGCCCGCGCCCAGCACCAGCGCGCGGCGCGTGCTGCCGTCGCGCCCGCTGAGCCGCGCGCGCAGGTGCTCGTAGAGCATTCGGTAGGCGATGCGCACGCTCGCCAGCCCGAACAGCGCGATCACCGGATGCAGCGCCAGCACCGCGCGCGGCACCTCGCGCAGATGCGCACCCATCACGATGCTCGCGGTGAGGGCGCCCGCGATCAGGCAGGCGATCGCCAGGCGCTTGATCTCGCCGAAGCCCGAGAAGCGCCAGATGCCGCGCGGCACGCCGAGCAACACGAACACCAGCAGGTACAGCAGCACCGCGCCGGCCAGCACCAGCGCGTCGTAGCCGGGCCGCGCCGAGATCCAGCGCTCGAAGCCGAGCCGAAACAGATAGGTGAACTGCCAGGCGAGCGCGACCACAGCCGCGTCGACCAGCAGCGACAGCGCGAAGCGATGGCGACGCAGCCGCGTCAGCAGCGCATCGAGCCGCGACCAGAACGCCTCGCTCACCGCGTGCCCCCTGCGAGCCGGCCGACCAGCAGGCCCAGCGTGCGACACAGCACCGCGATGTCGCTGGCCAGCGTCGCGCGCTCGGCATAGCGCGCGGCGCGCTCCAGCTTGAGCGGCATGATGTGCTCGACGTATTCGCGCTCCGGATCCACCGCGCGCGCGAGCTGCTCGCTCTCGTCGCGGAACTCGATCGACACCGGATCGGTGATGCCGGGCCGCACGCTCAGCACCTTGTCGCGCAGCTCGCGCGGATACAGCGCCACGTAGCGCGGCACCTCGGGGCGCGGGCCGACCATGCTCATGCTGCCTTGCAGCACATCGATCAGCTGCGCCAGCTCGTCGAGCTTGCTGCGTCGAAGCCAGGCGCCCGCACGTGTGATGCGCGCGTCGGCGCCGACCGTCAGCAGCGCGCCTTCGGTCTGCGGCGCATGGACCATGGTCCTGAACTTGTGGATGCGAAACGGCACCCCGCCGCGCCCGACGCGCTCTTGCCGAAAGAACACCGGCCCCGGCGAATCGATCTTGATCACCAGCGCGATCACCAGCAGCAATGGCGACAGCAGCACGAGCGCCGCGGTGGCAACGACCACGTCGAAAATCCGCTTGCCCATCGGCTCAAGCCGCCAGCGATGCGCGCACCGCGTCGATCACGCGCTCGACATCGGCCTCGCTCATCTTGGTGTACAGCGGCAGGCTCAGCATGCGCTCGTAGGCGCGCTGGCTGTGCGGGAAGCGCTGCGCATCGAGCCCGTAGCGCTCGCGCCAGTAGGGATGCAGGTGCAGCGGGATGTAGTGCACGCTGACGCCGATGCCCAGCGCGAACAGGCGCTCGACCAGCGTGTCGCGGTCGATCTTCGCGTCGTCGGCCAGCCGCACGACATACAGATGCCAGGCATGCGTTTCGCCCGCCGGCGGGCGCGGCGGCACGATCAGCGGCAGCGCGGCGAAGGCCTCGTCGTAGGCGCGCGCGATCTGCTCGCGGCGAAGCTGGAAGCCGCGCGCGCGCTTCAACTGATGGATGCCCAGCGCCGCGGCGATGTCGGTGAGGTTGTACTTGAAGCCCGGCGCGACGATCTCGTAGTACCAGCTCGGCGTCTTGGCGGTGAAGCGGTCGAAGGCATCGCGGTTGATGCCGTGCAGGCGCATCACCTTGGCGCGCTTGGCGAGCTCGGCGTCGCGCGTGACCAGCATGCCGCCTTCGCCGGTCGTGATGGTCTTGTTGGCGTAGAAGCTGAAGACGGTCGCGTCGCTTCGCAGCGTGCCGACCAGCGCGCCGCGGTGCGTCGTCGGCAGCGCGTGCGCGGCGTCTTCCACCACCTTGAGGCCGTGGCGGCGCGCGATCGAAAGGATCGCGTCCATCTCGGCCGCCATGCCGGCGTAGTGGACCGGCACGATGCACTTCGTGCGCGGCGTGATCGCGGCCTCCACCTGGGCCGGGTCGATGTTGAGCGTGGCCGGGTCGATGTCGACCAGCACCACATCCGCACCGAGGTAGCGCGCCACCTCGGCGGTCGCGGTGAACGTGTGCGTGGTCGTGATGACCTCGTCGCCCGGCCCGATGCCCAGCGCCTCGAGCGCGAGGTGCAGGCCGGCGGTGGCCGAGTTGACAGCGATCGCCTCCAGCCCCGCTTCGCCGCCGAGGAAGGCCGCGAAGTCCTGCTCGAAGCGGCGCGCCTTGGGGCCGGTCGTGACCCAGCCCGATTTCAGCGTGTCGACGACCTCGGCGATCTCCTCGTCGCCGATCTCGGGCAGCGCGAAGGGCAGGAAGGGCCGCGCCTCGGTCATGCCGCAGCGCCGATCGGCAGGCTCGGCCGGCCGATCGCGTGGTACTCGATGCCGAAGGCCTGCATCGCGGCCGGCTCGAACAGGTTGCGGCCGTCGAAGATCAGCGGCTGCTTGAGCGCCGCCTTGATGCCGTCGAAATCGGGGCTGCGGAATTCCTTCCACTCCGTGACGATCAGCAGCGCGTCGGCGCCCGGCAGGGCCTTGGCGGCGGAGTCGGCGTAGCGCAGGCCCGGCTGGTCGGGCATCGCGCGCTGAGCTTCCTTCATCGCGACCGGATCGAAGGCCACGATCTCGGCGCCGCGCGCCACCAGCGCGGCGATCAGCACGCGGCTGGGTGCCTCGCGCATGTCGTCGGTGCCGGGCTTGAAGGCCAGGCCCCACATCGCGAAGCGGCGGCCCGTGAGATCGGCGCCGAAGCGCTCGACGATCTTGTCCTCGAGCACGCGCTTCTGGCGCTCGTTGGCCGATTCCACCGCGGTCAGCACCTCGAGCGTGTGGCCGACCTCGGAGGCGCTCCTGATCAGCGCCTTCACGTCCTTCGGGAAGCACGAGCCGCCGTAGCCGGTGCCGGCATAGAGGAAGTGCGTTCCGATGCGCGGATCGCTGCCGATGCCCACGCGCACCTGCTCGATGTCGGCGCCCACCGCATCGGCCAGGCGCGACAGCTCGTTCATGAAGCTGATGCGCGTGGCCAGCATCGCGTTGGCGGCGTACTTGGTGAATTCGGCACTGCGGATGTCCATCACCAGCAGTCGGTCGTGGTTGCGCACGAAGGGTGCGTACAGCGCCTTCATCATGAATACCGCGCGCTGGTCGCCGCTGTCGACGCCGATCACGATGCGATCGGGTCGCATGAAGTCGTTGACCGCCGCGCCTTCCTTCAGGAACTCGGGGTTCGAGACGACCGAGAAATCCATCTTCACGCCGCGCCGGGCCAGCGCCTCGGCCACCGCGGTGCGAACCTTGTCGGCGGTGCCGACCGGCACGGTGCTCTTGTCGATCACGACCTTGTAGTCGGTCATGCGCTCGCCGATCGCGCGCGCGGCGGCGACCACGTACTGCAAGTCGGCCGAGCCGTCTTCATCGGGCGGCGTGCCGACCGCGATGAATTGCAGCGTGCCGTGCGCGACGGCGTGGTCGACATCGGTCGTGAACTCGAGCCGCCCGCCGGCGACGTTGCGGCGCACCACTTCCTCGAGACCCGGCTCGTAGATCGGGATGCCGCCCGACTTGAGCGTCTCGATCTTGCGCGGATCCACGTCCAGGCACAGCACGTGGTTGCCCATCTCGGCCAGGCAGGCCCCCGTCACCAGGCCGACATAGCCGGTCCCCACCACGGTGATCTTCATTGCGCGTCCATTCCTGATCGGTCACTGATCGCGCCCGGACACCGCCGGGCGGGAAGCGTCGGATTGTCTCAGTCCTTGGCGGCCCAGACGAGGCGATGGGTCCGAAGCGGCCACAGGCAGGCCGAGACCGGCCCGATCAGCGCCGCCGGCAGGCGCCGCGCGATCGGCGGCGCCAGCGTGATGCGGCGCACCGCCAGGCGCGCCTGCGGGAACAGCGCCTTCACGCGCGAAAGCGGCACGCCACGCACATCCGGATTGCGAGGGTTGTCGACCGCGAAGTCGTACCAGAGCACGCCGCCGCCGGGCGCGACCCAGCGCCACATCGCTTCGGCCAGGCGCTGCTGGAAGGCGTCGTCGAGCAGTGACGAGAACACGGTGAAGGCCAGCACCGCCTGCTGGCTCGCCGGCGCGATCTCGGCCGCGAGCGCATCGCCTTCGATCAGGCGCAGCGAGGCCGGCAGCACCGCGCGCGCCGCCTCAGCACGCTCGGGTAGCAACTCGATGCCGGTCAGGCGCGACGGCTCGGCGCCCAACCGCAGCAGATCCTGCAGATTGCCGCCGGCCCCGCAGCCGACCTCGAGCAGCGAGCGGCCGGCCAGCGACCGCCAGCCGTGTGCGCGCCACAGCGACACCATCGCGCGCAGGCGCTCCTGTTGCGCCTGCAGCGCAGCCGCGTCGAACAGGCTGTAGCGGCCCGCGTCTGCCGCGGTGTCGCGACGCGCGTAGCGCTCGGCGACGGCGCGGGGCTCGTTCATCGTGTCAGTGTGCCGAAGCCCGCCGCCGGCGCGCGCTTGGCCAGCACGTCGAACCAGCCGCGCAGCGTGCCCAGTCCGTAGCCGGCGTGCGTCGTCGCGATCACCAGCGGCAGCACCGGCAGCAGTTCCCAGCCCGCGCGCCGCGCGATCGCGATCGACGCGCCGATCGCGTAGAGCGCATAGCTCCAGCCCAGCCACGCGAACGCGCGCGAGGCCGCAGGCGACACGAAGCCCAGCACCAGCAGCGCGGCCATCACCGCGACGAAGCCGCCCGGCACCAGCTGGCGCACGGAGGCCGCCCGCCCGTGCTTGCGCATCACGAACGGCTTCCAGTAGCCGTACTGGAGCTGCTGGCGAAACAGCTGGCCCAGCGTCGCGCGCGGCGTGTAGATCGAGACGATCTCGCGGCTTTGCCAGATGCGCGCGCCGGCCAGCGTGAGTCGCAGGTTGTGCTCGTCGTCCTGGTTGCGCACCAGCTGCTCGTCGAACCCGCCGTGGCGCTCGAAGGTGCGGCGCGGCCAGCAGCCGAGGTAGACGGTATCGACCGGGCCTTCGTAGTCGAGCTGGCGCGAGCGCGCGCCGCCCATCACCCAGCGCGACTGGAAGGCCGCCGCGATCGCCTCCTGCACCGTGCCCTCGCCCTCGGCACGCCACGCGCCGCCGACGTTGTCGGCGCCGCTGCGCGCCAGCGCGGCGATGCATTCGCCGAGGTAGTCGGTGTCGTAGCGCGTGTGCAGGTCCATGCGCGCGATCACCTCGCCGCGCGCGCGCGCCAGGCACAGGTTCAGGCCGCTGGAGACGATGCGCTTGGGGTTGTCGACCATCTGGAAGCGCGCGTCCTCGGCACAGCGCGCCAGCAGCCGGTTGCGGCTGCCGTCGCTGCTGCGGCCGTCGGCGATCAGCGCCTCGAAGCTCCAGCCCTCGGGCAGCTCCTGTTCGGCGATCGCGTCGCAGAAGGCATCGAGATGCGCGATCTCGTTCAGGCAGGGCGCGATGATCGAGATCAGTTTCGGCTGGACGGCAGCATTCACGACTAGGCTCCCGGGGGCAGCGGCGCACGCAGCCACAACGACTCGTACAGCGCCGCCATGCGATCCATCTGCACCCGCCGCGAGCCCTTCTGCTCGCACAGGCGCCGGTTGTGCTCGCCGAGCGCGCGCGCGGCGGCGCGGTCGTCGCACAGCCGCACGAGCGCGCGCGCGAGTGCCGCATCGTCGCGCGGCGGAACGCGCCATTCGGGCTCGACCCAGGCGCGATTGGCCGGCAGGTCGCTGGCGACCACCGCGACGCCGCAGGCCATCGACTCCAGCATCGCGACCGAGGTCGCGTCGCTGGTCGGCACCGTGACCGAAACCTGCGCGCGCTGCAGCGCCTCGACCATGCCGAGGTCGTCGGTGCGGCCGATCATGCGCAGCGCGTCGTCGCCGAGCTCGAGCTGGATCGCCAGCGAGTGCAGCTCGCGATCGAGCGGGCCGCCGCCCAGCAGCGTCAGCACCGCGTTCGCCTCGGGGCGCTCGCGGCGCAGCCGCGCGAAGGCGCGCAGGATCACGTCGATGTTGTAGTTGGGCTCCCAGTTGCGCAGGCTCACGACCTCGAAGCTCGGGCGCGGGCTGGCGCTCAGCGCGCGGCGCGGGCGAAATCGATCGGTGTCCGCGCCCCACAGCACTTCGTGGCAGGGCGCTTTCACGCCGTAGCCGCGGATCGCCTCGATCACGTCGGCCGAATCGGCCGTGACCAGCTGCGCCTGGCGCAGGCTCCAGCCCACCAGGCCGCTCATGAAGCTGCCATGCAGGCCGGGCGCGCGCGGCGTCACGAGGATGTCGGAGCCCCAGGCCGTCAGCACCTTGGGCACCGGATAGCCGCAGGCCGCGGCCCACAGGCCATAGGAGGTGACGTAGTGGCCGTGCACCCAGTGCGGGCGCACCCGCCGCGCGATCGCGCGCACCTGCGGGATCGCACTGAACCAGCCGAGCGCACTGTCGCCTTCATTGAGCGCGATCACTTCGGCGCCGGCGATGGTGCCCGGGCGGCGCGTGACGACATGGCACTCGAACTGCCGCTCGGCCATCGCCTGCACCCAGCGGCGCGTGTGCACGCTGCTGGCGTCGGCGAAGAAGAGGATGCGCCTGGCCGTGTCCGTCGCGGCCGTCATGACTGCCCCGGCTTCACGGCCACGACCTGCCTCACCCAGGCCTCGTAGGCATCACGCTGCGCCGCGCCGAAGGCCGTCGCACCCTGGCGCTCGATCCAGGCGCGGTCGCCCTCGCGCACGTCGCCGACGACGCGCGCCGGCTGGCCTTCGATGATCGCGAAATCAGGCACCTCGCCACGCACATAGCTGTAGGCGCGCACCAGCACGCCGACGCCCAGCCGCGCGCCCGGCGCGATCGTGCTGTGCGGGCCGATGAAGCTCCACGCGCCGATGGCCGTGGCCGCATGCTCGTAGCCGGCCGGGCCCGGATGGCCGAAGTAGCGCTCGCGCTCCAGGCGCAGCGCGCGGTGGCTCGAGTGCGTCAGCACCGAGACGTGGTTGGTGATCTGCACGCCGTCGTCGATCGTGAGGCCGCCCGACGCGTCGATGAAGTTGTGATGGCCGATGAAGACGTGGTCGCCGAGCGCGAGCCGCTCGGGCGACTCGATCGCCGCGCTGGTGGAGACGCGTGTGTGGGCCAGCCAGCGGCCGTCGGGGGCGCGGCGGCCGTACAGCATGCGCGGCGAGGTGAGCCAGGCATGGCAGCGGCGCAGCGGGTTGAGCAGTTGACGCAGCGACAAGGCGGTCATCGAGGCGTGGTTGACGGGGCGTGATTCTCACCGGCGGCGCGTGCTTCGGGCATCCCCAGCCACAGCACGCGCCACGGCAGGCCGGCGTCGCGCAGGAACAGCCGAAGCGCGACGGCGATCGCGACCAGGTAGCCGCAGCTGGTAGCAAGTGCCGCGCCGGGCCCGCCCAGGCGCGGCACCGCCAGCGCCGCGATCGCCAGCGTGATCGCCAGCGACAGCGCGGCGATGCCGGCCGACCACTGGGGCCGCCCGCGCTGGTTGGTATAGAAGGCCGACAGGCTCGACGCCGCCGCATAGCCGGCGACGCCGGGCAACAGCAGCACCAGGGGCACGAGGGCCTCGCAATAGTCCTCGCCGAGCACGCGCGGCAGTGCGATCCAGGCCAGCAGCGCCAGCGCCGGAGCGGCCGCGAGCGTGGCGCCGAGGTTGATGCGCACCGCGCGCAGCGTCAGCGCGGCGGCCTCGCGCGCATCGGGGCTGCCGATGCGGTGGTAGGCCGCGACCGTGACCGCCGACGACAGCAGCCACAGCAGCTCGGCCACCTGCACCGCGACCGAATAGACGCCGGCCTCGGCCAGCCCGCGCAGGCGCTCGACCAGGAACAGCGTCGCGCGGTAGTTGGCCAGGCTCACGAGGTTGGTCGCGGCGATCACCACGACGAAGCGCCAGGCCTCGCGTGGGGGCGTCGGTGTGGGCGTCGGCGCGGCCTCGCCGGCCTCGCCGGCCGAGCGGTCCTCGCGCCAGGCCACCGCACCCGCCGCGAGCCCGACCGCGGCCTTGCCGGCGGCCCAGGCACCGAGCACGACCGCGACGGCCGTGACCGACTGCCATTGCGCGGCCAGCAGCACCGCCAGCACGACGGCCGGCGCCGCGACCAGCGGCACATTCAGCGCCAGCAGCCGGCCCTGGCCCATCCACAGGCCGGTGGCGGTCGGCACCAGCAGGGTGAGCGGAGCGGCCAGCGCGAGCAGCCACAGGTGGCCATAAGGATCACCTTTGGCCACCGCGGCCCAGGCGACCAGCACGACGGCGGCAAGCAGGCCGAATGCGAAGGCCGCGCCAATCAACTGCCGCGCACGCCCGGCCGGCAAGGCCCCGCGCCGTTGCGAGACCTCGCGCGCCAGCAGCAGCCCCAGGCCGGAGACCAGCGTCAGCAGCGCCGACTCGACCGCGACGAACAGCGCGAACGCGCCCTGCACGGCCGGCCCCAGCCGGGCCACCGCGACCAGGATCGCCAGGCCCAATGCGACCGCCAGCAGCTTGGCGCCGAGGTTCAGCGCGGCGCCGGACAGCAGGGGGCGTTGGGCGGGTGGGCTCATGGGCGGCGCATTGTCGGTGCCCGGCGTGCGTTCTGCCGCGCGGTGCCTGGCCGTGGAGCCTTTGGTCACAAGGTCGAACGATAGAATCGCGCGCCCTCAGACGTACTGCCCATGCGCAATCAATGATGTCCACCGTGTTGCCGGAACGACCCCTCGAGTCGTCGCGCAAACGAAGCGCTTGGGAAATTCAAAGAGCCGTCCTGTTCGCGCTGGTGCTGCGCGAGATGAAGGCGCGCGTCGGTGGGCAATGGATCGGTGCGGTGTGGACGCTGATCGAGCCGCTGACGCACGTCCTGATCCTGGTGACGATCATCGGCATCGTGCGCGGCGCGGTCGCGCCGTCCTACGAGTACCCGGTCTTCCTCGTCACCGGCCTGCTGCCGTACTTTCTGTTCCAGAACCTGGCCATGCGCCTGATGGATGGGATCGAATCGAACCGCGGGCTGTTCTCGTACCGCCAGGTCAAGCCGCTGGACACACTGCTGTCGCGCACCTGCGTTGAGTCCTTGATGAACCTGCTGGTCTACGCTTTCACGCTCGGCATCCTCGCTTTGCTGGGTTATCACGTAGTGCCGGTTTCGCCGCTGGAGATGATCGGCGCTACCGCGCTGATGATCCTGCTAGGTAGCGGCTTCGGCATCCTTTGCGCGGTGGGCACATATGAACGCCCGCGGCTGCGTTCGTTCGTGCGCATGCTGATGATGCCGCTGTACTTCGCCAGCGGCGTGGTCTTCCAGGTCGATGTGCTGCCGCGCGAGTACCTCGACATGCTGCTCTTGAATCCACTGTTGCACCTGGTCGAGTTGTCGCGCCATGCGTTCATCTCGGCCTACACGCCGGCCCAAGGCGTCAACGCGCTGTATCCCCTGGTCTGGATGCTGAGCATTGGGGCGTTCGCGATGCTGCTCTATCGGGCAAACCGGTTGCGTCTGGCGGTCAGCAACTGATGGATTGCATCCGATGATCGAGCTGCATTCGCTGACGAAGTCCTACCCGACGCGACACGGGCGGCGCTACGTCTTTCGCGACCTCAGCTTCGTGTTCCCGCCGGGCTCGAACATCGGGCTGATCGGGCGCAACGGCGCCGGCAAGTCGACCTTGATGCGCCTGCTGGGCGGCATCGACCAGCCGGACCACGGTGCGGTCATCACCGACAAGCGCATCTCCTGGCCGGTCGGCCTGGCGGGCGGGTTCCAGGCGACGCTGAGCGCCCGCGAGAACGTGCAGTTCGTGTGCCGCATCTATGGCGCGCACGGCAGCGAACTGCGATCGAAGGTGCGCTTCGTGGAGGAATTCGCCGAGATCGGCGACTACTTTGACCTGCCGGTGCGCTCATTCTCGTCGGGCATGCGCTCGCGCGTGGCCTTCGGGCTGAGCATGGCCTTCGATTTCGACTACTACCTCATCGACGAGGTCATGGCGGTCGGCGACGCGCAGTTCCGCGCCAAGAGCAAGGACGTGCTCAAGGAGCGACTAAAGGCCGCCAACGTGATCATGACCTCGCACAACATGACCGACATCCGGACGTACTGCAACGTCATCCTGCACGTCGACCAAGGCAAGGTGGCCGTCTACGAAGACGTCGAAGCAGGCATTCGCGCCTACCAGGGCGCCTCGACCCCAGCATGAACAAGCTCATCCACCTTCCCGCGCGCACGCTGAAGATCGCGCTGATCGCCGTACCGATGCTGTTGTACGGTATGTACCTCCTGCTGATCGCGGCTGACCGCTACGTGAGCGAGTCGGTTGTCGCCGTGCGGCAGGAAGGCTCGGAAAGCGCCGCCGGCATTCCGGGTGCGGCACTGCTGCTGGCTGGCCTGGGCGGTGCGTCGAGCCACGACACGCTCTACGTGCGCGAGTTCGTCCACTCGCGCGACCTGATGATCAAGCTCGAGAGCCAGCTCAAGCTGCGTGAGCATTTCGGCTCGGCCGGCGCGGACCTGCCCTACCGCTTGCGCAGCGGCGGGAGCCAGGAAGACCTCGTCGACTACTTCCGGGCGCGCGTCCATGTGAGCTACGACGACCGCTCAGGACTGCTGAAGCTGCGCGTCGAGGGCTTCGACCCGGCGTACGCGCAGAAGCTCAATCGCGCCATCCTGGACGAGAGCGAACGCTTCGTGAACGAATCGTCGCACCAGGTCGCGCGCGAGCGTCTGCGCTTCGCCGAAGGCGAGCTCGACCGCGCCGGCAAGCGGCTGCTGGTGGCACGCAACGATCTGCTGGCCTTCCAGAGCAAGAACAAGCTTCTCGACCCGCTGCTCCAGGCGCAGGCGAGTGGCGTGCTGTCGGCGGAACTTGAGGGTTCGAGAGCCCGCCTGGAAGCCGAACTCAACGGCCTGCTGGGCTATCTCCACGAGGACTCCTATCAGGTCAAGGCGCTGCGTGGACGCATTGCCGCGCTCGACAAGCAGATCGATGTCGAGCAGTCCCGCGCCACCGTCGAAGGGCCACGCTCGGGCGGCCGGCTCAACCAATTGGCGCTCGATTTCCAGGCGCTGCAAATGCAGACCGAATTCGCGCGCGACGCCTACAAGCTGGCTCTGATCGCGGTAGAAAATGCCCGCATCGAGTCCACCCGCAAGATCAAGAGCCTCGTCGTCGTCGAACCGCCCTCGCTGCCGCAGACTGCCGAGTACCCGCTGGTGGCTTACAACCTGACCACCCTGCTGGTGATCTGCCTGCTGACCTATGCCATCGTGCGCCTGGCCCTGGCCACGGTTCGCGAGCACATGGACTGAAGCCATGCCCACTGCCCTTGCCATCCATCGACTGATCGCCGCCGCCGGCCTGACGCTCGCCGCCTCGTTCGCGCTCGCGCAGAGCACCATCTCCAGCGTGCTCATCGATGCCAATCCGCGCGGCCTGGTCGAGCCCGAGACCGCGGCCAGCGCGCCGCAGCGCACCCTGCCGCTCGGTTCCGCGCCCGCGGGCACGATGCTGCCCGGCGGCAGCCCGCTGCCGCTGTCCAACGGCGGCTCGGTCCTGCCGCCCACAGGCGCCTGGTCGCCGGCGTTCGGCGGCGTGGTGCCGTCCACGGCCCAGCAGCTCGGCGCCTTGCCGCCGGGCCCGCTGCCGCAGAACCCGGCGATGTCCCTCAAGCCGCTGCTGTTCGGCTCGCAGCTGTTCACCGGCCGCTTTGCCAACCAGGCCTTCACCGGCTTCAACCCCGAGTACCGCATCGCCGTGGGCGACCGCATCAGCATTCGCATGTGGGGCGCATTCAGCTTCGATGCCACGCAACCGGTCGACGCGCAGGGCAACGTCTTCGTGCCCAACGTCGGCCCGATCCACGTGCTGGGCGTGCGCAACGCCGACCTCAACCAGCAGATCGAGAGCCAGGTCAAGCGCACCTTTCGCGCAAACGTCGGCATTTATTCCACGCTCGACGCGGCGCAGCCGGTCAAGATCTACGTGACCGGCTTCGTCCGCGCACCGGGCCTCTACAGCGGCCTGTCGTCCGACTCGGTGCTGGCCTTCCTCGACCGCGCAGGCGGCATCGACCCGGATCGCGGCAGCTACCTGCAAGTCGAGGTGCGGCGCGGCGGCCAGCCGCGCGCGCAGATCAATCTCTACCGCTTCCTGCTCGATGGCCAGATCGAGCCGTTGCAGCTGCAGGATGGCGACACCGTCATCGCCGGTCCGCGCGGCTACACGGTTCAGGTCAGCGGTGAAGTTCTGAACCCCTACATCTTCGAGTTCGGACAGGCGGAGGTCACGGCCGCGCGCCTGCTGGAGGTCGCGCGGCCTCGCCCCAGCGCCACGCACATGAGCGTGGTGCGCACGAACGGCGCGGTACGCCGCAGCGAGTACTACGCGCTGTCCGACGCCGCGGGCGTGACGATCCGCGACGGCGACGAGGTCACCGTCACCTCGGACAAGTACCCCGGCACGATCCTCGTGCGCATCGAGGGCGCGCATCTGGGCGAGCGCACCATCGTGCTGCCCTATGGCTCGCACCTGAAGGACGCTATGGCGCGCCTCAAGCCCGCGCCGCAGGCCAGCGTGGCCGCGGTGCAGCTGTTCCGCCGCTCGGTGGCTGACCGGCAGAAGGAGCTGATGGAGACCTCGCTTCGCAGCCTGGAGACCTATGCGCTCACGGCGCGTTCGGCGACCAGCGAGGAAGCCTCGCTGCGCGGCCGCGAAGGCCAGCAGATCCTGCAGTTCATCGAGCGCGCCCGCACGGTCCAGCCGCGCGGCCAGGTCATCCTGGCCAATGCCGCGGAAGCGGGCGAGACTCTGCTCGAAGACGGCGACCTGATCCGCATCCCGGAGATCAGCAACCTCGTGCTGGTCAGCGGCGAGGTGCTGTTCCCCACTGCCCTGGTGTTCGACCAGAAGGCAGGCATGGACAGCTACGTGTCGCGAGCCGGCGGCTACACGCAAGGCGCCGACCGCTCGCGCGTCGTGCTGGTGCGCCAGGACGGTACCGTCGCCGACGCGACCAGCGCTGCCATCCATGCCGGCGACGAGATCATGGTGCTGCCCAAGATCGAGACCAAGAGCATCGAGGTGGCTCGAGGTATCACGCAGATCATCTACCAGACGGCGGTGGCGGCGCGGATCGCCTTGGGGCTGTGACGTGGGCGAGCTTGGTCTGACTGCCAATCCACGGGGCGCATCGCACATGACACGTTCCCACATCCGCGTGCTCGCGACGCCGGGGCCTTCGACCCAGTCCCTGGTCTCGATGTTGCGCGCTTATCTGCCGGCCAACGCGATCGTATTGGCGCCCTCGTCGTCGGATGTCTTCGAACACGCGAACGACGAATCAAGCGGGCGCTTCCTCGTACTCGTCGCTCACCCCGCCGACACCGTGGCCACGGCCATTGCGGCGGGTCAGGACGGAGAGCAGGCGCTGTCCGACTGGTCCGCCGCGGCGCGCGCCCTGCTGAAGCAGATACAGCGACAACCGTCGCGTTGCCTGATCATCGACGCCGACGAAGCCCTCGCTTCGCCCCAGCATCTCGGCGATGCCCTGGGCCGCTGGGACGAGACGCTGCGCGGCTTCGCGCCGGGCAAGACCGAAGCGCTCTCGAGCGATCCTCTCGCGAGCCTGCTGGGGCGCATTGCTGCAGAAGACGATGTCGCGTCGCGCCGGCTCTTCGCTGAGCTTCAGGCACGCAGCGCCATGCTCGCCAAGCCCGTCGCGACGCCCGTGCGCGACTGGCGCGCCGCCGTGCGGCATCGCCAGCGCGACATCGATCACCGTGTCGCCGAGCAGGCGCAATGGACTTCGCAGCTCGAGGCCGTGCGTGCCCAGTTCAAGGATCAGCAGGAGGCGCTGGCCAGGACGCAAGGCGACGCGGGCGAATGGAGGCGGCATGCCGAAGAGTCGAAGAAGGAGTCTTCGATGCTGGCGCTGCAGTTGGAGCAGGCACAGGAAGAGCAGGCGCATTGGACTTCGCAGCTCGAGGCCGTGCGTGCCCAGTTCAAGGATCAGCAGGAGGCGCTGGCCAGGACGCAAGGCGACGCGGGCGAATGGAGGCGGCATGCCGAAGAGTCGAAGAAGGAGTCTTCGATGCTGGCGCTGCAGTTGGAGCAGGCACAGGAAGAACTCGAAACCCTGTACCAGGGGCATGGGCGAGCGCAAGTGCGCCCCGAATCGATCCGCGCCGGGCGCCTGCGATTCCTAGACACGTCCACCGCCGCGCCGTTTCGTCACCTGCACATCGACTTGCAGCAGGTTCAGGCCAGCGATCGCCGATGGGATTCCCTCGAGGTACGCCTGGTCGAACACCATGGCCGCCCCGGGATTGCATTCTTCGCCACCGGCCGTGCGCAGGAGCCGCTGGCGTCTTGGCAGGCCAGCGGGCGCGAGGGGATTCGCGAATTCGTGCTGCTGGTTCCTGGCGACTCGGCGGGCCAAGGCAGGCTCGCGGCGCTCGGCACGTCCGACTGGCACATGGTCGTCGGCACTGTGGACCTGCTGGTTCGAGAGCTTCCAGGAATGGGCGGTGACGTCGCGACCGAATGGGCGTTCATTGCCCGGCGCCTGCAGGCCGACCTGCAAGGCATCGAACCCCGACTTCGCTACGACGCCTGCACGATGCACGAAGATGGCAGCCCGGACGGCAGCTACCGCATCGAGTTCAACGAGGTGACGTTCGGCTCGCAGACGCTTGGGCGCGCCGAACTTCGCTGGCAGCCGGTCACCGGTGAGCTGGAATGGCTTGCGCCGGACGATGGCACACCCGTGCCCCTCGCCGGGTGGCCCCCGCGCGACGACCGGTCTCGAGCAACCTCCTATCGCGTGCTCGGCAGCCGCAATGGGAGTCTTGCCGCGCGCAAGGCCGAGTGGCTCGCGCAGCCCGCCAGGAACCGTGCGCTGCTCCTCGCGGTCCTGGAGGCGCTGCCGGAGGCTGCGAATCGTCGGCCGCAGACGGCGCGCTTCGCCGCTGCGGCGGGCACGCTCCTCGACGAGCTGCGCCGCTGGCAGCGCGGCCGTACGTGGCGCTCCGCCGTCAAGTCCTTGTTGCGTCGAGCCTGACGCCCACTCCTCCTTGGTCGATTGATGGAAGCACTGCTCGAACTGCTGTCGGAGATTCCCTTCCGTCCACTCGGCACCGTCGTGCATGTGGGCGCAGGCGGGACCGATCCTGCGCTTCATGAGGCGATTCAGGCGCGGCGGCTGATCCTCATCGACGGCAGCCCGGCCTCAGCCGCCGAACTGCGCTTGCTGTCTGCAAAGGGCGTCGCGCGCTTGGACGTGGTCCAGTCCGTCGTGGCGGCCGAGGCGGGCACGGTGATCTGGAACCAATACAACCTGCCCTGGCTCGACGGCACATCCGACGCCTCAGACCTCGGCAAGTACTACCCTCGACTCGAAAGAACGGGAAGCGAAGTCCGCCAGGCGAGCGCCCTTGCCGACCTGCTGAAGGACCAGCGCATCGACGAGGCCGATGGCGGCTTTGCCGAGGCCAATGTGCTGATGATCGACCTGCCGGGGCAGGAGCTCGCGCTGCTCGAAGCGATGCCGCCCGAGCTGCTGGCGTCGTTCGGATGGATCGCGGTTCACGCGCGCGCCGACTCGGGCCACGCGGTCGAGGCGCTCGGGAAACTGCTGCGTGCAGCGTTCTACGACATGGCGTCCGACGCCGGGCCGCGCGACGCGGCTTGGCCGACCGCCCTGTTCAGACGTTCGTCGCGACGCCTCGAAAGCGCGCTGAACGGGCAGCTCGACGCGCTGCAAGGCCAGGTGTCCGGCCTGACGCAGGAAGCTCGAACTGCCAGCGAGGAACATCAGCGCATCGCGAGCGCATCGCAGGCCCGCGATGCCGAGTTCGATGCCCTGAAGAAGGCCTACGAAGCGCTCGATGGCCAGAGGCAGGCACTGCTGCGCAGCGTCGACGACCTGACGGACAAGCTCGCTGCCATGCAGCGCGAGCGTGACGATCTCGTCGCCGGCCAAGGTCCGATGCAGTCGGAACTCTCTGCGCGCCAAACGGAGCTGGAAGCGCTGCGCAAGACGACCACCGATCTTCGCGCCGACCAAGCGCGCATGAGTGCGGAGCTGGACAAATCGATGGGGGCCGCCAAGGCCGCCGAGACCCGCCTTGCCACCGCCGAAGCCGCCTCGGCAGACCAGCAGGCACAGGCCGAGCGGCTCGGCAAGTCACTCCAGGAATCGAACGGCGAGCGCGATGCCCTGCGCGCCCGGCAGGACGACCTGAGCAAGCAACTGTCGAAAGCGCACGCGGAAATCGAAACCCTCCGCGCGGCGCTTTCCGACGCTGATGTCCGGCAGCGCATGCTGGATGCGGAGATCCTGCGGGCGGAGGCCCAGCTCGAACTGGTGAAGGACGTGCTGCTGCGTGAAAAGAATTTCTGACGCACGAGGGCTCCCGGCGGGGTCGCTTGCATCGGATTTCGAGTCCGATGCGGGCATTGCTGCGCCGTCGTCGCACGAGCCCGGATCGCTGGCGGTCGCCAGTGCTAGAGGCAATTGGGTGGCCGGCAATTGGGACGCGCTGCTGGGCATCGACGCGGCAGTGATCGAAGAGCATCCCCAACGAGACCGGGTCGCACTGCTGGTGGCGTGCGCTCATCTACAGCAGGGCAGTTCGGCACAGGCGACTGACTACGCTCGCAAGGCCCTGCAGTGGGGTTGCGATCCGCGCCTCGCGGCGCGGCTGATGCTCTCCGGTCTTCACAACACGCTCGGCCGCATCGAAGCGCTGCGCAGCAACGAGGAGCGCGCGGTCCACCACTTCGAGACCGCCTTGAGCCTGACCGGAGACCGCGACAGCAAGACGGCGGCTCACGGCCGCGCGGTCCGCGAAATGGCGCGTCTCGGGCTACTTCCCCAGGCCGGCTGGCTCGTGAAGTCGGAGATGGATAGGCTGCTCGAGCGACGCGGCCGCCCGGCCGTGGACGCTGCGCACGTGCAGATGCTGCGCAGCGAAGTCGAACTCATCCAGCACGAACTGGCGCTCGCGCAGCAGCGCAATATGAGACTGGCCGGCGGAGCATCCGATTCGCTGCCCCGGCAGGACAAGTCCGAGACCGACATGGACGAGCTGAGACGTCTTTCCACGTCTCAGTTGGGGCAGGACCTGTGGGTGCTGGAGCGCACCGGCAACCTGCGCGGCGGGTTCTTCGTCGAGTTCGGTGCCACCGACGGCATTCGCCTGAGCAACACCTACCTGCTCGAGAAAAGTTTCGACTGGCGGGGGATCTGCGCCGAACCGAATCCGAAGATGTTTGCCCAGCTGCAAGTCAACCGCCGCTGCATCGTCAGCGACGCCTGCATCGGCCCGCGAACGGGCGAACTGGTGGACTTCGTTCTTGCCGAGGAGTACGGCGGGCGGGTCCAGGAGATGGAATCGGACATGCACGCCGACAAGCGAAGGGCATATTGGTCGGATCCTTCGTACCGGGCCACGTTCCGAACCGAGTCGCTTCACGACCTCCTCGTCCGACTCGGCGCGCCGCATCGCATCGACTTCCTGAGCATCGACACCGAGGGCAGCGAGTTCGAAATTCTGGAAGCATTCCCGTTCGAGAAGTGGGAACTGAGGCTAATCACCGTGGAGCACAACTTCACTCCCCTTCGAGATCGCATTCGCGACCTTCTCGAATCGAAGGGCTACGTGCGGACCGAGCGATCTCACGACGACTTCTACGAGCTGATAAATCGAACAAGGTAAAGAAGTGATCATCGATCGAGAATCCAGCATTTCCAGATTGCTCTCACACGCTACTGCCGCGCTTCGCAAGGGAGATCGTTCGGCCGTCGAGGCCGCATTGAACGCTGTTGAAATGCGGCGCACTCGGGCCGCAGAGTCGCACGGCGCCGCCGAGTTGCGCCTCATAGCGCATCTGCGCAACGAATGCGCGCTGCTTGAGAGCCGTTCAGCGCCCAAGACGCATGCGCGCGCCTTGCTCGCCGCTTCGGCGCGCGTGGGGTCCGGCGAGGACACGCCCTTGCCCGGGGTATCCGTCGTCACCTGCTGTATGAACCGCACGGAGAACCTGCTCAAGGCCCTGCCGACCTGGCTCGCACTGCCCGGCGTCGACGAGGTCGTGATCATCGACTGGTGCTCGCGCGAGCCCGTCGATTCGTCTCTCGCGGCGGCCGGCATTGCCGATCCGCGTATACGTGTCGCACGCGTGGTCGACGAGCCTCGCTGGATCCTGTCGTTCGCCTTCAACCTCGGCTTTCGCCTGGCGCGCCACGAGCGCATCCTCAAGCTCGACGCCGACATCACGCTCAAGCCGGAATTCTTCGAACGCAACGCGCTGCAGGAGGGTGCCTTCATCGCCGGCGACTGGCAGGTTGCCGAGAAGGGACAGGAGCACATTAACGGCTTCTTCTACATCCGTCAGCGCGACCTGCTGGGGATCAAGGGCTTCAACGAGTACATCACCACCTACGGCTGGGACGACGACGACCTGTACACCCGACTGCAGCATTCCGGCCTGAAGCGCGTGTGCGTCGACACCACGTCGATCTATCACATCCCCCACGACGACGCGCAGCGTCTGGGCGGGCTCGACCAGCAACCCCAGCACGCGCTGGCGCAACTGCACAACGACACGCTGTTCAAGATCCGCACGAACCGCTTTCTCGCGACGATGATGCCGGCCTGGAACCGCGACCGCCTGTTCGCTCCGTTCGAAGTGCAGGAGCAGATCGGGCCGCTCACGACGGTGCGCCGCCTCGTGGCCGAGTTGCCGCACGTGGTCAGCGCCGACATCCGGCGCGACGCCGAGTCCTATGCCGCGACCGAGCTGGTCTCCTGGCGCCTCGGCCCGCAGGTCTACCACGTGCCCAAGCAACGGCTGATGGCCCTGCTCGGCCTGAAGCGCCTCGAGCAGATCACCACCGCCGATATCGCGCTGGCAAGCGAAGAAGCCGTGCCGGTGTCGGCCCTGCGCCCCCGGCTGGTTGCCGTCGAGCTGGCGAGCGAAGATCACGCCGCAATCGATGCGGTGATGGCATTCCTGGCCGGGCGGCTCGACGCGGACAAGGTCGCCATCGCGGTCGTCGGCGGCACTGCCGCGGCGCGCGCTCGCGCCGTTGCCGGCACGCAAGGGCGCGCGTTCGACCCAGGTGTCGCTCTCGACCTCGCGGCGCTGACGCCGCTCGCGGCGGACGCTCTCGCTCGCGTCGCCGAAGAAGCGAATGGAGCACCGGGGCTGTACTTGCGACTCGACCCGGCCCTCGCAGCGGCGGCGCGCGCCGCGGTACCGATGGCTCCCACCATCCACGTGCAGCGGCCGCGACTGTACGTCGATGCCCAGCATGGCCTGGGCAATCGTCTTCGCGCCTATGGCTCGGGTGCTGCGATCGCCCGCGCGACGAATCGCGAGCTCGTGCTGCTGTGGGCACCGGACCACCATTGCGAGTGCCGCTTCGAAGACTTGTTCGAACCGGATCTCGAGGTGATTGAGTCGCCCGACATGGTCCCCGTCGACAACGTGCGCCGCTTCACGTACATGGAGCTGGAGCCGGGCGCGTGCAAGGACCAGCCGATCGATCTCGGCGTGGCCGAGGACGTCCTCGTGCGCTCGGCCTACGTGCTCAACCACCCCGCCTCGACGTGGGCGGTGGAGAACGCCGAGCTGCGGGCGCTGCGACCCCAGCGTAATGTCTTGGACCTCGTCGCGTCGGTCGACCTCACCGGCTGCATCGGGGCTCACGTCCGCATGGAAGCCGGCAAGGGACTCGACCACAACAGCTACGACGCCCGCGCGAACTGGTCGCAGGAAAGCCACGACCAGATCCACTACTGGCGTGGCAAGAGCCACTACTCGGCCTTCCTGCGGCGCATCGATGCGCTGTTCGCCGAGCAGCCCGGGCGCAGCTTGTTCCTGGCCACCGACCTACCCGAGAACTACGAGATCTTCAAGCAGACCTATGGCGATCGGCTGCGCTACCTCCCGCGGCAGGTCTACGACCGCTCGCGCGAGCAGATCGTCTATGCGCTTGCCGACGCCATACTGCTCAGCCGCTGCGAGTTGCTGCTCGGCAGCACCTGGAGTTCCTTCAGCGAGCTGGCGATGCGACTGTCGACGACCTACAGCAGGATCGAGATGAGTGGCAAGGACTTCTGATTTCGACGCACCCCCGGACACCCGCATGAGCAACACCACCGAAACCAAGAGCCTCGCCTTCGTCGGCACTACCGGACGCGTCGCCGGCGGCTCCTTCCTCGATACCGGCGAACTGCTGAGCCGCGTCGGCGCGAATACCGGCAACCTGGTGTTCCAGTACGCCGTCGCCAACTCGATCCGCGAGCGCATCGACGTGATCGGCCTAGACCTGCCGTGGAATCCGGCGCAGGTGCGCGAGCGCTGCCGCGCGTTGGTCGTGCCGGCAGCGAACTTCGTGCGCGAGAACTTCGACCTAAGCGGCTTCGTCGACTTCATCGACAAGACGCAGTTGCCGGTGGTCATGCTCGGCCTCGGCGCGCAGGCCGATGATTACGAGAAGAAGAGCTTCGACCTGCACCCGAGCATTCACCGACTGCTCGCGCTGCTGCGCGAGCGCGCACCGCTGGTCGGCGTGCGCGGCCCGTTCACCGCCGAGGTGCTGTCATCTCTGGGTGTGAGCAACACGAAGGTGATCGGCTGCCCGAGCAACTTCCTGAACCCGGACGAGGCGCTGCCTCAGCACCTCGCGCGCAAGTGGGAGCAGGAGCCCGAGGTCGTCGCGACCACCGGCGACGAGCCGTGGCCTAAGAATCCGAAGAAGCGCGACGCCGAGCGACTGCTGATCGAGCTGACGCTGGCGCACGGCGGCGTCTACGTGCAGCAGTCGGTCGACCCGTTCGTGCGCGCGTTGCGCAACCGCAATCCGTACCAGAGCCAGGACGTGCAGCCGGACCTGATCGACAGCCTGCGCCGCTCGCTCGCGCCGATGTTGAGCCTGCGCGAGTTCCAGGGCTTCCTCGCCTCGCGCGTGCGGCTGTATCTCGACGTCGACCAGTGGCTCGAGGACGCGGCGCGCTTTAGCCTGTCGATCGGCCTGCGGCTGCACGGCAACATGGTGCCGTTCCAGAGCGGCTGCCCGGCCGTGTGGGTGCACCACGACGCCCGCACCAAGGAACTGGTCGAGACGATGGCGCTGCCGCAAATGTCGCTCGACGACTTCCTCGCCGCCGGCTCGCTGGCCGAGATCCGCAAGCGCGTCGACTTCGACATGGACCGCTACGCCGCGACGCGACGCACGCTGCGCGAGGCCTACTGCGAAGTGCTTGAGCGCGCCGGCATCGCGCACCGCTGGGCGTGACCTGACGGCGAGATCGCTAATGAGACTGCCCTGGCTGAAGCCCATGTCGCGACCGGTTGAAGCCATCGCGACGCCGGCGGCCACCCCGGCTCTGGAACCGACACCTGCGGCAGCGCCATCCGCGGCCGCCACTGCTGCGGCATCGGGGGCGGTGCCCGATCCGGCTCCTGCCGCGACGCAGGCATGCGCCGCGCCCGCCATCACGTGGATGTTGCCGCGCACCGGTCCCGCGACCTCGCCGGACCGGGCGCGCGGGCGCCACTTCAACGTCGAGGCCGGGTCGGCCACGGTCCGCCGGCTGAGATTCGAGGCGCCGAAGCACTGCCAAGTATCGAGGGACTCGGCGTTGGCCTTCACCTTCCACTCGCCCAGTTCGCCCGATCTCGCACCCGACATCCTCCAAGGCGACTGTGGCTACCCCGAACTGCGACTGATCAACAGCCATGGCACGGTCTACCGCTTCAAACGCGGGAACCTGAAGGACTTCTTCGACCTACGCCAGCCGAACACGCCGCAGCGCATCCACCTGCCTCTCGCCAGTTTCCTCTACGACATTGACCTGGCCAGCAATGTCGCCGAGCCACCCGACTTTTTCACGCAACCGCTGCACAAGGTGCTGTTCGACTTCCTGCCGCATCCGCAGCGGGACATCGACGTCTGCATCGCGGACGTCGCGATCGAGCCGCACGCCGGCCAAGTGCACTTCGACGCGCTAGAACTGCTCAACGTCGAAAACCTGCAGCACACACCCTACCTGCCGAAGGTCGTCACGTACGAGCCGCAGCTGCTCCTGTCGCTGCAGCTCAATGCGCTCGGCCAGCGACTCGTCAGTGCGGGATCGGTACTTCACTGGGCGCTTTCCGAAGGGCACGCCGTTCTCGCCGAGGGCCAGCTAACGCTAGCGGCGAACAAGCAGACCCTGCGCCTCGATCTGCCACGCTTCGGCGGCTACGAGCTGTCCCTGGACATCCGCACGCACGACGAAACCATTGCCGCGTCGCAGACCACGCTCGTGCGCGCGGTCCCGGCCGGCACGTTCGTGCAGAGCAAGTTCGGCCTTTCGGACTCAGACCAGTTCGACAAGATCGCCGTCCTCGGCGGGACCTACGAGCGCACGATCCTGAACATGGCCAGCGTGACCACGTTCGGCGGCCGCTTCCGGTTCAAGGCGAACGGCCGCACGCTGCCTCTGGCGCCGCCGCCACCAGGTCGGCGTCGGATCGTCTCGCTCAAGGGGATGCCGAAGTTCCTCAGCCGTCGATCGGACCGGCCCGATCATCATCGCTACGGCGCCCGCGATTGGGCCGAGTACGGACGGATGATGGCCTGGCTCGCCGGCGAGATCGCGGCCTGCGGTGGCTGGGGGATCGAAGTCTGGAACGAAGCCAGCGTGCGCCACGAGTGGAGCGATGATCTCGATCAGCTCGTCGAACTCCATCGTGTCGCGTTCGAGGCGATCCGCGCCGCCGCGCCGGGCCTGGTGCTTCTCAGCGGCAGCACGAACACATGGGATCCGGCGTTCCTGCGCCGATTCATGACGCATGGCGCGTGGGCGCACTGCGATGCACTCGCGGTACATGGCTACACCTATGCCCCGCAGCACGCCGCGCAGCAGTTCGACGAGATCGAAGCGATCTGCAATGAGGTGTCCGTGCTGAAGGGCTCGCCCTTCCCCTGCTATGTGACCGAGATCGGCTTTCGCGCGCCGGCCTTCTCGTTGCAGGCGCAGGCGGAGCAACTGGTGCGCTACTCGCTCGAGGCGGCGTCGCGGCCGACGATCGAGGCGCTGGTGTGGTTCCGTTACATGAACCCGCGCGGCGACATCACCACGAACTACGACCAGCACACCTCCGGCGGCTACGCGATGCTCGGCCATGGCGGGCGCTACGCGCGCCCAAGCCTGGCGGCCTACCGCTTCCTGCTCGAGACGCTCGGCGGCTGCGCGCCGTTCGGTCGCCGTCCGGATGCCGACAGCGGCGGCTGCGCGTACGTCTTCACCGGCCCTGCGCAAGGTCGTGCCGTGATCGCCTCCTACGACCCGACGGGACGTCACCAGGTCCCGCCTGCCGCCTTGCGCGGATTGACTTGCTTCGACCTGTACGGCAACCGGCTGGCTGCGGCCTGCGGCGAAGTCTGCTATTGGGTCGGATCGGCTGCAGACCGTCACCAGATCGGCGCCTGGATCGCCGCTGAATATCGAGCGGACTCAAGGAGGTGATCGAATGTGGGCATTTCTGACCAAGTCTGAGTTCATCGAGGGCATGCAGACGCAGCCCGAGCAGTTGGACCTCCAGCACCTGAAGTACATCCAGGACACCTGGACGCACGGTGTCCTGCGTCGCGAGGAAGCATCACGCGTCATCGAGATCGGCGGAGGGGCGAGTCGCACGCTCCCGCCGCTGCGACGACGGGGCATAGAGTGCTGGAACGCCGACAAGCTCGACGGGTTCGCGAATGGTCCGCTGGACAATTCTTCGGGCATTCAGAGCCTGCGGGCAGCGGGCATCAAGATCGTGCGAACGTTCGTCGGCGAATACTCGAACGAATTGCCTGCGGACTACTTCGATGTCGCCTATTCGATATCGGTACTCGAACACCTCAATGCACAGCAACTCGTCGATTGTTTCCGCGATGCCGCTCGAATCCTAAAGCCGGGCGGCAGGATCTACCACGCCGTGGACATTTTCCTTGCCTCTGCGCCGTTGCCCCGGACTTCCCAGCGGATTCGCGATTTGCGTGACGCGGTCCAGGCCGCGGGCCTCGAACCCCTTGGGCCGGATACCGTGGGTGATGAACCCGTGTTCGACACGACCTATGCTTCGCCTAGCGTCGTCTACCTCGCCCGCAAGTGGTACTTCACGCCTGCGTTGCGGGAGCTCGTGAACACCACTTCGCTGACAACGCTCCTGATGGGGCACCGCCGCCCAATCTAATACATACCGCAGTCCACGCCCTCGGGCAAACTTGCGCCTTTGAGCATGCACCGGGCGGAACGGGCACCGATCGACAGCTTGCAGGCGTCCGCGGTCCAGCCCGCTCACCCGTCCGACCAACCGTTACTCGGAAGTATCATGGCAAGCATCCGCCGCTACCTCGTCGCTGCCCAGTCCGTCGCGATGGCGAGCACACTCCATGCCCAGGAGCTCCCGGCCGAAGCCAAGGCGATGAAGCTAGTCTTTGCGGAGGAGTGCAGCGATGCGGACTTCGCGCCCGAGTGGAGCTTCGAGAACGGCACCCCCGACAAGCGGGCGTACATGCTGTCGAGCCGCTGGCGCGAAAACATCGGCGCCACCTCCGGCAACTGCAACCTCAAACAGCGCAAGGAGAGTCGCACCGACAAGCCTTTCACCTCCGGCCACATGTGGACGAAGAAGACGTTCACCTACGGCTACTACGAGGCCCGAATCCGCTACAGCAAGGCCAGCGGCATCGACAATGCCTTCTGGCTGATGGCCAACGGCGCGCGCAAGCCTGGCGAGATCAAGTGCGAGATCGACGTGCTCGAAGGCAGCTTCCCGAACGTCGCCACGGCCAACCTGCACGTCACCGACGACAAGGGGCATCGCGCGAAACAGACGCGCGGGCCGGAGACTTCCAACTACACCGGCGATTTCCACACCTTCGCGGTGTTGTGGACCAAGGACCTGATCCGCTGGTACTGGGACGGAAAGGTCGTGCGCGAGGAACGCAATCACCCCTGCCACGAAGCCTTGGCCGTGCGACTCAGCACCGCTGTGATCAAGGATCACTGGGGTCCCGTGACCGACCAGGTCGACGGGACATCAATGGATGTCGACTACGTCCGCGTTTATCAGTAAACAACAACTCCATACTGGCACAGTGGCTCGTCCCGAGCGCGCCGACCGTGAAGCAAAAATGGCAAACGTCCGCAAGAAAGCACTCATCACCGGCGTCACCGGCCAAGACGGCTCCTACCTCGCCGAGTTCCTCCTCGCCAAGGGCTACGAGGTCCACGGCATCAAACGCCGTGCCTCGTCGTTCAACACCCAGCGCGTCGACCACATCTACGAAGACCCGCACGTCGAGCACCAGCGCTTCGTGCTGCACTATGGCGACCTGACCGACAGCTCCAACCTCACGCGCATCCTGCAGGAAGTCCAGCCCGACGAGGTCTACAACCTCGGCGCGCAGTCGCACGTCGCGGTCAGCTTCGAGGCGCCCGAGTACACGGCCGATGTCGATGCCATCGGCACGCTGCGCCTGCTCGAGGCGATCCGCTTCCTGGGCCTGCAGGGCAAGACCCGCTTCTACCAGGCCAGCACGTCCGAGCTCTACGGCCTGGTGCAGGAGATCCCGCAGAAGGAAACCACGCCCTTCTACCCCCGCAGCCCGTATGCGGTGGCCAAGCTCTACGCCTACTGGATCACCGTCAACTACCGCGAGGCCTACGGCCTCTACGCCTGCAACGGCATCCTCTTCAACCACGAGAGTCCGCGCCGCGGCGAGACCTTCGTCACCCGCAAGATCACGCGCGGCCTGGCCAACATCGCGCAAGGCCTGGAGAAGTGCCTGTTCATGGGCAACCTCGACGCGCTGCGCGACTGGGGTCACGCCAAGGACTACGTGCGCATGCAGTGGATGATGCTGCAGCAAGACAAGCCGGAAGACTTCGTCATCGCCACCGGCAAGCAGTACTCGGTGCGCGAGTTCATCCAATGGACGGCCGCCGAACTCGGCATCACGCTGCGCTTCGAAGGCCAGGGCGTCGACGAGAAGGCCTACGTTGCGGCCATCGCCGGCGACAAGGCTCCGGGCCTGACGGTGGGCGACTGCGTCGTCGCGGTCGACCCGCGCTACTTCCGCCCGGCCGAGGTCGAGACCCTGCTGGGCGACCCGACCAAGGCGAAAGACAAGCTCGGCTGGGTTCCCGAGATCACCGCCCAGACCATGTGCGCGGAGATGGTGGCCGAAGACCTCAAGGCCGCCCAGCGACTGGCCCTGCTGCGTTCGCACGGCCACGACGTGGCGGTGTCGCGGGAGTCCGGCCAATGAGCGCGGCCGGCCAGGAAGGCGCGATCTTCGTCGCCGGCCATCGCGGCATGGTCGGCTCGGCCATCGTGCGCCGGCTGCAGTCGCTCGGCCGCACGCAGCTGCTGACCGCCACGCATGCCGAACTCGACCTCGCCGATCAGCGCCAGGTGCACCAGTTCTTCGGCGACCACCGCATCGGCCACGTGGTGCTCGCGGCGGCCAAGGTCGGCGGCATCCACGCCAACAACACCTACCCGGCCGAGTTCATCTACGAGAACCTGATGATGGAGTGCAACGTCGTGCACGCCGCCCATCAGGCCGGCGTGCAGCGGCTGCTCTTCCTCGGCTCGAGCTGCATCTATCCGCGCATGGCCGCGCAGCCGATGCGCGAGGACGCGCTGCTCACCGGCACGCTCGAATCGACCAACGAGCCCTACGCGATCGCCAAGATCGCCGGCATCAAGCTGTGCGAGAGCTACAACCGGCAGTACGGCTGCGATTACCGCAGCGTGATGCCGACCAATCTCTACGGCCCCGGCGACAACTTCCACCCCGACAACTCGCACGTGATCCCGGCGCTGCTGCGTCGCTTCCACGAGGCAGTGCAATCCAAGGCGCCGGAAGTCGTGATCTGGGGCAGCGGCACGCCGATGCGCGAGTTCCTCCACGTCGACGACATGGCCGCGGCCAGCGTCCACGTGATGGACTTGGCGCTCGAGACCTACCGCCAGCACACCCAGCCGATGCTCAGCCACATCAATGTGGGCACCGGCGTCGACTGCACCATCCGCGAACTCGCCGAAACCATCGCGCGCGTCACCGGCTACCAGGGCCGTCTGGTCTGGGACAGCAGCAAGCCCGACGGCACCCCGCGCAAGCTGATGGACGTCTCGCGCCTCGCCTCGCTGGGCTGGAGCGCGAGCATCGCCCTCGAAGACGGCCTGCGCGACGCCTACCGCTGGTTCGTGGAGCACCACGCCGAGATCCGCCGCTGACCATGTCGACCCGTGTGCCGTCGTTGAGCGTGGTGATGCCCACGCGCAACCAGGCGGCTTTCATTGCCAGCGCTGTTCGCAGCGTCCTCGATCAACCCGAAGTCGACGAGCTCGTGGTCGCCGACGGCGCGTCGACCGACGACACGCCGCAGATCCTGGCAGCGCTGGCCGAGACGTATCCAGGCCGCCTGCACTGGCGCAGCGAACCCGACGCCGGCCCGGCCGACGCGCTCAATCGCGCCGTGGCCCGCACCCGCGGCGACGTCATCGGCTGGCTCAACTCCGACGATCTCTACACGCCCGGCGCGGCAGCGCGAGCGCTGGCCGCCTTCGCGTCGAATCCCGATGCCGTGCTGGTCTACGGCGAAGGCGATCACGTCGACCTCGACGGCAACTTCCTCGATCGCTACCCGACCCGCCCGCCCGAGACGCCGCTCGCCGCGTGGGCCGACGGCTGCCCGATCTGCCAGCCGACGGTGTTCTTCCGCCGCGATGCCTTCGATGCCGTCGGAGGACTGGACACGGGGCTGCGCACCGCCTTCGACTACGAGTTCTGGCTGCGCATGTGGAAGGCGCATCCGGGGCGCATCGGCTTCGTCCCCCAGGTGCAGGCGCAGTCGCGCCTGCATGCCGGTGGCATCACGCTTCGCATGCGCGAGCAAGTGGCGATGGAAGGCCTTCAGGTCGTACATCGGCATGTGGGGCCGGCGCCGGTGCACTGGTTGCTCACGCATGCGGGCGAGGCGCTGGCGCGCTGCCCTTTCGAGGCATCGCCCGACGAGGTCCGAACCCACTTGTTCGCGCTGGTCGAGCAGGCGAGCGGCTGGCTCGCGCCCGACGGTCCCGCCCGCTTTCGCGAGCACATGACCACGCACCGCGGCTGGCAACTGGCGCGCGCCGATGCCGCGGCGGATGTGCATGCCGACGGTTGGGCCGGGCCGGTGCTGAACCTGCGCATCCGCCAGCGCGCCGACAAGCCCTACCGTCAGCTGCGCCTGTGGGGCCGCCATGCATCCCCGCAGCGCGCGCCGCTGCGCCTGAGTCTGACCGGCGAGGATGGCATCGCTTCATGGCAAGGTGGCGTTTCGGCAACCGGGCCGTTCAAGATCGCGATGCCGATCCCGGCCTCGGCCGGGTCCGACCTGCGGCTGGCCGTGCACAGCGAGACGAGCTTCGTGCCCGCCGCGCTCGACCCCCGCTCGACGGACCGCCGCAGCCTCGCCTTCATGCTCGACGCCGTCGAGCTGCTTTGATGAACCGAGGCCAATGCAGCGTGCTGCTCGACGACGAGCACGTGCGCATCGAACACTGGCAGCGCGGCAGCGAGGGAGGCCCGCTGGTGGTGACCTTCGACCCGCTGCTCTACCTGTGGACCAAGCCGCCGTTCGGCCATGAGTTCATCGACAAGCAGCACTTCGACACGATCGCCGTGCGAAAGAAGGCCGAGAACTTCTACCAGCCTCTCAGTCGCGCCGCGTTCGAAGCTGCTGTCGTGCCGGTCGCGCGTCAGTACGAACGCGTCGTCAGCTACGGCTCGAGCCTGGGCGCCTACGCGGCGCTCTATTTCAGCCGCGATCAGCCCTGGACTGTGATCGCCAGCTCGCCGCGCGTGTCGGCTCATCCGGTGTTCGGTGCCCAGCTCTGGCAGCAGCGCAGCAGCTTCCAGCACGAGCGCTTTGCGCCGGGCATCCCGGTGCGCTGCGACGCGGTGATCTTCTTCGATCCGCGCGACGCGATCGATCGCCGCTACATGCAAGGCGAGGTGTTGCCGCAGTTCGAGCGCGCGCAGGTGGTGCGCATCCCCTTCGCCGGTCATCCCGCGAACCAGTTCCTCGGCGACATCGGCTACATCGCGCCGTACGTTCGCGCCGTGCTGGCCGGCACCGAACCGCCGGTGCTACGGCGACGCGAGAACCGATCTCGCTCCGCGACCTATCACCAGGTGCTCGCACTGCTGTGCGTGCAGCGCGGACACCTCGAATGGGCCGAGACCCTGGTGCAGCGCTCGCTGGAGCTGGCCCCGAAACGCATGCTCGCGCACCGCACGCTGGGCATGGTGCGGCTCGCCCAGCATCGCTTCGACGAGGCGCAAGCCGCGCTCGAAACCGCCCTGGACGTCGACCCTCTCGACCCGTACACGATCTCGCTGCTCAAGAAGGCCCGCGCCGGTCCCGAGCCGGCACCTGCCGTGCCACCACCGGTCGGGCTCGCGCGACGTGTCTGGCGCGGCCTGCGCCGACGCATCAGCTCGCGCTAGCGATGTCCTTGGAGGCGATCGTCACGCGCTGCGACCGATCGCGATCACCGAACCAGGTGACCAGCTCGGCCACCATGTCGAGCCGCAATGCGAAGTCCTCGTAGGGTGGCCAGCGCAACGTGCCGCTGAGCACCGCTTCCTCGCCGGGCTCGACCGGCCCTCCCGGCAGCTTCAGGCGCGCGTAGTTGTTGTCGAGCACGCGCCCGTCGGCGTCGAGCAGGTGGACGCCGAGATTGACCTGGCCGGCCATCGACGCCGACAGCCAGGTCCGCCGCCCGGTATTGCGCGCCACGATCTCGAGCCGGATGCCGTGGCCCGCACCTTCGCCCACGCGCACCGCCTTGCGCACGGTGAGCTGCGCCGCCAGGCCGTCGGCGCGGCGACTGTCGCTGTCGGCCTCGATCGGGTCGCCCTTGAGGATGTAGAAGCACTGGCCGTCGGTGAGCTGGCGCTCGAGCTGGTCGAGAGCGCGCGAGGCCCAGCCGCGCGCAATGCCGCCGCGCGACCAGGTGTTGAACTCGTCCACGCCGACGGTGATCGGCTGCGCGAACTGGATCAGCATCTGCGGGCGATCCATGCCCGCATCGAGCGCGTGGCGCGTGATGTCTTCCATCCGCACGTCGTTCTCGATCACCTTGAAGCGCGCCATTTCAGCCTGCGACTGCGGCGTCTTCGAATGGTTGGGGCCTGGCTCCATGAACGCCACGCGGCCGCCGCGCTTGAGCACGCGGGAGAACTCGGCGATGGTGGCGCGCTGGTCGCGCACGTGATGGAAGGCGTCGAAGCAGACGATGCGATCGACGCTGGCATCGGGCAGCGGCAGGCGCTGGCCGTCGTAGGCCATGAACTCGACCGGGCCTGCGCCGTTCACCTTGGGCCGCGCGGCCTTCATGGCTTCGGCCAGCTTGAGCGCATTGGGCGAGATGTCGACACCGACCGCGTCGCAGCCCATCTGGCCCATGCCGATCGTCAGCCAGCCGGTGGCGCAACCGAAGTCGAGCACGCGTGCACCGCGAAACAGGTCGGCCGCATCGAACAGCAGACCGAGGTGGCGGTTCAGGTGAGCCGCATGGCCCGGGTTCGAGAACGGCTTGTGGCACTGCTCGCTGGCCGGCCCCATCTTGGCGAAATAGGCGTCGGCACTGCGCAGCAGGTCGTCGTCGCTGAGTTCGCGGATCAGCCGCTGAACGTCGATGAATTCCGGGTCGTGAACCGGGCGCGGAGCCAGCAGGGGCTTGATTGCGCGGACGAGTTTCTTCAGCAAGACGATTCGAGCCAAGTTTGCAGCCCGTCAATGGTAGAACACGCGCTGTCGCGATCGACGCACGAGGGATGGGATGAGATCTGGATGGACACGGGCCGCCGCGGCGGCCCGCGTGGGGTGTTGCCGTGCGCTCGTCGGCCTGGCCGTGGCCTTGCTGGCCTCCTGCGGCGGCTCCGATGGCGGCGGCGCGCCGGACGACGACACCGTCGTGCCGCCGGTGGTCGCCCCAGGCACGTGGGTCGTGCTGGGTTCCTCGACGGCCGCCGGGACGGGCGCGGCCAGCGGCCAGGGATGGGTCGACCTGCTCGGCGGCGCCGAACAGCCGCGAGGCGTAAACCTCACCAATCTCGCGCGTTCCGGATTGCTGACCACGCAAGCGCTGCCCGCGGGCACGAGCCTGTCGCCCGATCGCGCGGCCCCGGATCCCAGCGTCAACATCGACCGCGCCCTGACGCTGTCGCCAAAGCTGGTGCTGCTCTCGTTTCCGACCAACGACGGGGTCGCGGGCGTGCCCGCCAGCGAAACGGTGGCGCACTGGCAGGCCATTGCGCGCCGTGCGGCCAGCGCGGGCGCGGCCACCTTGGTGCTGTCGACCCAGCCGCGCGACGGGCTCGACGGCACGCAGCGGGCCGCGCTGGACGAGACCGACCGGCTCGCATCGAAGGCCTTCGGCCCGTGCTTCGTTCCTCTGCGCGCCGTGTTGTCGGACGGCCAGGGCCACATCGCCGCGGCGCTGTCGGCCGGCGACGGCATCCACCTCAATGCCCAAGGGCATCGGGTCGTGTACGAGCAGGTGATGGCAGCGCTGTCGGCGGGCCGCTGCGTGCGCGCAGCGGCCTAGGCGGTCAGCGGCGCGGACGCGGCAAGGTCTCGAGGAAGCGCTGCCACTGCGGCAGGATCCGCTCCGGCAGATACGCCGACGACACCTCGCGCCCCTGCTCCACCAGCTCGCGCCGACGGCCTTCCGCATCCGGATCGATCACCGCCGCCACCGCGCGCGCCAGGTCGGATGGCGAGTAGGTGCTGAAGTACTCGGCCGCGGCGCCGAAGACGTCGCGGTGGACCTGGATGTCCGATGCCACCACCGGGCTGGCGCAACGCATCGCCTCGACACCGGAGAAGTCGAAGCCTTCGCCGAAGCTCGGGCAGACGGTCGCCGCAGCGTGGTGGTAGAGCACGCGCAGCTCGGCGGCCGGCACGTCCTCGAGCATCTGCACGTCGCCGCTCGCAAGCCACGGCCGAAAGCGCTTGAGGATGCTGGCATGGTCCCAGCCCAGGCTGCCGACGATCACCAGCTTGAGATCGGGGAAGCGGTCCTGGCGCAACTGCTCCCACGCGGACAGCAGCGTGCCGTGGTTCTTGCGCGGCTCGAGCGTCGAGACCATCAGCAGGTAGTGGTGCGACGGGCTCATCCAGCGCATCGCGTCGGGCTCGGCGCCCTTGTCGGTGCTGCGCAGCGTGTTGACGAGCCCGAGCAGCCGGCTGGACGACGCCTTCTCCTTCTCCTCGAAACTATGGCGCCGCGTGCGCACGATCTCGAACAACCGGCCCGCCGACGCACTCTCCTCGAAGTAGTGGTGCGAGACCATGTTGTGGATGGTCACCGCGCGCTCTTCCACCTCGGGGAAGATCGACACCAGGTCGCGCCGCGTCGCGTCCGACACGCAGGCGAACCACGCGCCGCTGGCGACGTTGCGACGCAGCGCGTGGTAGTGCGAGGCCTGGTGGAAGGCCTTGTCGGTGATGGTGTGCGGCATCAAGATGGGGATCGCGTCGTGGTAGCGCACCACCATCTGCGTGCGCGGCGAGACGATGCCCGGATACGGCGTCTCCGCGATCATCACGTCGAAGTCGCGCGTGTCGATGCGCGGGTAGACCGCGTGGCCGAACTTGCGCGTCAGCAGCGCGGTGGCATGAGCCAGGTTCCACGGCGTGCGCGCCACGCGCATGCGCGCGCCGGCCACGCGCGGCATGTCGGCGACCGGCAGCGTGCGCGCGAACATCTCACGCCACACGAAGTCCTTGAAGTGCTCGCCCTCGAACACGCCCAGGGGCTGCTCGCGGCGCACCAGCGCGCGCGCGGCGATGCCCAAGGGCGCGGCCAGCATGCGCAGGCCTTCGCTCATGCGCTCGAACAGGCGCGCATCCTTGCTGGCACGCAGCGAGACCACCACGCGCGACAGACGGTTGATGCGCTGGTCGATCTTGAGCTTTCGATAGGCGCGGCTGTCCGGGTGCGGCAGGCCGCGCGCGACGATGCGATTGCTGCTTTGCAGAAGCCCTTCGACGTCGACTCCCTCGAGCGAGGACAGGCCTCGAAACAGCAGGCGAGCCTCTTGGGGAATGCCTGCGTGCCCGTCCAGCGCCGGGCGCATCTCCAGAAGTACTTTCAACAGGTGGGTTCCGGGTTCAGCAGGCGTCGGTACAGCGCCATGGTCTGCTCGGCCATTGTCTCAGCGGTGAACATCTCGGCCCAGCGCGCACGACCGGCCTGGCCGCAGCGCGCGCGCAGTTCGGGGTCGTCGAGCAGGCGCAACAGCGCGGCGGCCAGCGCAGCCGGGTCGCCCGGGCGGACCTTCAAGCCGGTCACACCGTCGCAGTGCAGCCAGCCCAGCCCGGATCCGGGGATGTCGGTCGCGACCACCGGCAGGCCGCGCGCCATCGCCTCGAGCACCGCGACGCCGAAGGCCTCGGCCCGCAGCGTGGAGGCCATGCAGAACACCGAGGCCAGCGCGAAGTGGGCTTCGAGGCCGGCCGACGACAGCGGGCCGACGAAGCGCACGCGGTCGGCCACGCCGGCACGCTCGACCATCGCCTGATAACGCGGCAGTTCGGGGCCGCCGCCACCGACGACCACGAGCACGTCCGGCGGCAGGCGTCGCGCCGCCTCGACCAGCACGCCCCAGCCCTTGTAGTAGGTCATGCGGCCGAGCGAGAAGACGATGCGCCGATCGCCGTAGCGTTGCCGCAGGCTCGCCAGGCGCTCGGCATCGGGGTCCACCGGCGGCGTGACGCCAATCGGGATCACGGTCACCTTGTCCCGAAACTCGCGCAGCAACGGCGACGACTCGGCGTAGGCCTGGCTTGTCGCGACGATCGCATCGGCGCGCTTGAGCAGCCACTGCTCGAGCGGACGGTAGACATAGCGCGCGATGCGTTGGCGCACGACGTCGCTGTGCCAGTGCAGGACCAGCCTGGCGCGCGGCCGCGCGCACCAGACGGCGAACGCGGCGAGCGGATCGGGCATGTGCACGTGCACGACGTCGGCCCAGCGCCTGCGACGCCAGGCCAGCCAGGCCATCGACGGTGCCATCGAGGTGGACTGCAGCATGCCCATCGACGCGGCACGCGTGATGCGCACGCCCAGCGCGTCGCGCTCCTCGTGGTGCTCCCAGCGCTTGTGCGCGCACAGCACCTCGACCTCGCAACCGTTGTGCACGAAGCCCGAACTCAGGTCGCGCGCGACGGACTCGATGCCGCCGTGATCGGGCGGATAGAACTTGGAGAGCTGGAGAACCTTCATCGCAGCGGAGTCACGACGCCCAGCAGCGCTTGCGCCGCCGCGTCCCAGGTGAATTGCGCCGCGCGGCGTCGGCCGCGCTCGACCAGTTCGACACGCAGGTTCGGCTCGTCGGCCAGCCTGCGCAGGGCCTGCGCGATCGCGTCGGGCGACAAAGGGTCGAAGAACAGCGCGGCATCGCCGCACACCTCGCGCAGCGCCGGCGCGGTGGAGGCCGCCACGGGGCAGCCCGCGGCCATCGCCTCCAGTGGCGGCAGGCCGAAGCCCTCGTAAGTGGACGGGAACACCAGCGCGAGCGCGTTGCGGTACAGGGCCTTCAACGCGGCATCGTCGACCGGGCCGAGGTCGATCACGCCCCGCAGCGCCGTCGCATCGGACGCCGAGGCGCCGAACACCCGCGCATGGGCGCCGCCCACCAGCACCAGGCGCAGGTCATCGCGGCCGAGCAGGCGCCAGGCCTCGATCAGGCGCGCCAGGTTCTTGGTCGGGTTGCGGCTGCCGACCGCGAGCACGAAGCCGCGCCAGCGCAAGCCGTGCGTGTCGAGCAGGGAGGCGTCGGGCTCGACGGCGTCGAGATGCTGGGCCGCGCCGGGCACGATCGAGAAGCACTGCGGAGCAACGTCCAGCGCAGCCGACAGCCGTGCGCGCGAGAACGCGGAGTTGGTGATCAGCGTGGTCCCGCGCTGCTGCGACAAGCGGCGAAAGAGCCAGCGGTACCAGCCGCCGAAACTGCGCGAATAGGCCTGGGGCTGGTCGAACAACGCGGCGTCGTGCATCGCGCAGATCTGTCGCGCGCCGAATGCCGGCGCGGAGCCCGACAGGTTGATCAGGAGCCCGTCGCGCGCGGCGCGCGGCAAGGCAAATTGCTCCCAGCCGTGCAGGCGCCCAGGCCCTGCCCAGGCCAGCGGGCGCACTTCGATCGACCGCAAGGCCGGCACCGGCGCACCTTGAGGCAACAGCAAGGTCCACGGCTGCGCTGCCCGACCTTCGGCAAGCCAGGCATCGACAGCAGCCAACAGGCCATGCGCATAGCGCTGCACGCCGGTGGTCCGCTGCGCGCAGAACTTGCCGTTGAGATAGACCGGCAGCATCGCGGCGACTCAGCGGCGACCGTAGACGTCGACGAAACGCACGATGTCGTCTTCTCCGAGGTAGGAGCCCGACTGCACTTCGATGATCTCGAGCGGCACCTTGCCGGGGTTGGCGAGGCGGTGCTTCTGGCCCAGCGGAATGTAGGTGCTCTGGTTCTCGGTCAGCATCGTGACCTCGTCGCCGTTGGTCACCTCGGCCGTGCCGCTGACGACGATCCAGTGCTCGGCACGGTGATGGTGCAGCTGCAGGCTCAGCGACGCGCCCGGCTTGACCATGATGCGCTTGACCTGGAAGCGCGCACCGGCGTCGATGCTGTCGTACCAGCCCCAGGGGCGGTGGACCTTGCGGTGCAGGTTCTCCTCGCCGCGTCCTTGCTGCTCGAGCGCCGCGACGATCTTCTTGACGTCCTGGCTGCGTTCGCGATCGGCGACCAGCACCGCGTCGGCCGTCTCGATGACCATCAGGTCCTCGACGCCGACCAGGCTGACGAGCCTGCCGCTCGAATGCACCAACGTGTTGCGGCTGTCGGTCACCATCACGTCGCCCAGCGCGGCATTGCCGTCGCTGTCCTTCTCGGCGACTTGCCAGACGGCGTCCCACGCGCCGAGATCGTTCCATCCGGCCGAGAGCTGCACCATCGCGATGTCGATGCCGCTGCCGGGGCAATGCTCCATGACCGCGTAGTCGACCGACTCGGACGGGATCGCGGCGAAGGCCTCCTTGCCCGGGCGCACGAAGCGCTCGTCGCAGGCGCGCGCATCCCAGGCTGCACGCGTGGCATCGAGGATGTCGGCGCGAAAGCGGCCCAGCGCCTGAAGCCAGACCGAGGCTTTCACGACGAACATGCCGCTGTTCCATGCATAGCCGCCTTCGGCGAGGTAGCGCTGGGCCGTGGCCAGGTCGGGCTTTTCCACGAACTGCCGCACCGGGGCCGGCTCGCCGCTCGGCGCGGCGGCGCTGCGGATGTAGCCGTAGCCGGTCTCGGGGCGATCGGGCGTGATGCCCATGACCACGACCGAGCCGTCCGCGGCACACGCGATCGCGCGGCGCAGCGCGGCCCCGAAGGCCGCCTGGTCGGTGACCACATGGTCGGCCGGCGTCACCACCAGCACGGGATCGACGCCATCTTCCGCCGCGGCCAGCGCGGCCAGCGTCATGGCCGGCGCGGTATTGCGACCCACCGGCTCCAGCAGCACGCGGCCAGGATCGAGCGCCAGTTCGCGCAGCTGGTCGAGCACCATGAAACGGTGCTCTTCGTTGCCGACCGTCAGCGGCGAGCGCACGTCCAGGCCGTTGCCGGCCAGCGCGGCGATGCGCTCCACGGCTTGCTGGTACAGGGTGCGGTTGTCACCGGTCAGAACGAGGAACTGCTTCGGATAGGCCGAACGCGAAAGCGGCCACAGGCGGGTGCCGCGGCCGCCAGCCATCACCACGGGCTGCACGGGAATCGGGGACGTCATCGTCAAACTTCAGTACTTCAGAACTTCAAGACAAGGCGGCCGGTGCTCGCCTTCGCGGGCGATCCATCGGTCGACTTGCGGAGCAGGTCGGTGTCGTCCTCGCGTGCGAAGACGCCCTGCGCGAACCCCCGGCGCATCCACGGCCGCGCGACCCGGCGCGAACCGGGGCGAAGCTTACCTTGCCAGCGCAAGGCCAATCGATAGTGCAATCCCACATTTCACGGCGCGCCTTGCCGGGCCGCCGCCGCCGCACATTGTCGTTGCCCGGCCGGCCGGTCGCGCCCTGCGAGCCTCATAAAATCGCAGATTCCGTGCCAGCGCCACATCCTTTTGCCGGCGCTCTTTTCGAAAGCCCCCATGAGCCAGCAGCCCCCCGCGCCGCAGACAGCCGCGCCCGCCGCCGACGAGAACCAGCTGATCGCCGAACGCCGCGAGAAACTCGCCGCGCTGCGCGCGCAGGGCATCGCCTACCCGAACGACTTCAAGCCGCGCGACCACGCGCTGGCGCTGCACCGCGCGCACGAGGCCAAGAGCAACGAGGAGCTCGAGGCGCACCCCATCACCGCCTGCATCGGCGGTCGCATGATGCTCAAGCGCGAGATGGGCAAGGCCTGCTTCGCGACGCTGCAAGACGCCTCGGGCCGGCTGCAGATCTACGTCAAGCAGGACCTCGTCGGCCCCGAGACGCTGGCCGCCTTCAAGAAGTGGGACCTGGGCGACATCCTCGGCTGCGAAGGCACCCTCTTCAAGACCAAGACCGGCGAGCTGACGATCCAGGTCACCTCGATCCGCCTCGTCGCCAAGAGCCTGCGGCCGCTGCCGGACAAGTTCCACGGCATGACCGACCAGGAGCAGAAGTACCGCCAGCGCTATGTCGACCTGATCGCCGACCCGGCCTCGCGCGAGCGCTTCGCGGCGCGCAGCAAGGCGATCTCGTCGATCCGCCAATACATGGTCGAGCACGGCTTCCTCGAAGTGGAAACGCCGATGCTGCACCCCATCCCGGGCGGCGCGAACGCCAAGCCCTTCGTCACGCACCACAACGCGCTGGACCAGCAGATGTTCCTGCGCATCGCGCCGGAGCTCTATCTCAAGCGCCTCGTGGTGGGCGGCTTCGAGCGCGTGTTCGAGATCAACCGCAACTTCCGCAACGAGGGGATCTCGGTTCGCCACAACCCCGAGTTCACGATGATGGAGTTCTACGCGGCCTACTGGAATCACCGCGACATCATGGACTTCACCGAAGCGGTGATCCGCTGCGCCGCGCGCAAGGCCGCGGGCAGCGCGCGCCTGAGCTACCAGGGCAAGGACGTCGACCTCGAAAGCCCGTTCGCGCGCGTCTCGATGCGCGACAGCCTGGTGCAGTACGCCGGCCTCACGCCCGCCGAAGCCGACAGTGCCGAAGCGCTTCACGCGAAGCTCACCGCCCTGGACGAGGACCCTGCCCCGCTGGGCAGCCCGCGCGCCGGCCTGGCGCAGCTGCAGTTCGCGATGTTCGAGGCCAAGGTCGAAGAGCAGCTGTGGCAGCCGACCTACATCATCGACTACCCGGCCGAGGTGAGCCCGCTGGCGCGTGCCTCGGACACGGATGCGTCGATCACCGAGCGCTTCGAACTCTTCGTGTGCGGCCGCGAGCTGGCCAACGGCTTCTCCGAGCTCAACGACCCGGAAGACCAGGCGCAGCGTTTCCTGTCGCAGGTCGCCGCCAAGGACGCCGGCGACGAGGAGGCGATGTTCTACGACGCCGACTACGTTCGCGCGCTCGAGTACGGCATGCCGCCGGCCGGCGGCTGCGGCATCGGCATCGATCGCCTGATCATGCTGCTGACCGATTCGCCGAACATCCGCGACGTCATCCTTTTCCCGGCCCTGCGGCGCGAGAGCTGATCAAGGTCAAGGTTCTTCGCCGCGCTTGCACTACCGTGCGAGCGTGGAGACCCGTATCGAATCGCTGAGCGAGATCGCCGCCGCGCTGTGGCGCGAGCTGGACAGCGCCGTGCACGATCGCGAGCACGACTGGCATTGCGCCGTGCTCGCGACGCACGACGCGCAGACCGGACCGGACGCGCGCACCGTGGTGCTGCGCGAGGTCGACGCGGCGCTGCACCGCATCGCGATCTACACCGACGCGCGCTCGTCCAAGCGCCATCAGCTCGCGCGCGACCCGCGCGCGCAGCTGGTGTGCTGGTCGAAGCAGCTCGGCTGGCAGCTGCGCCTGCGGCTGGCCTGCGAGCTGCGGCTCGACGGCCTGGAGGTCACCTCGCGCTGGGCCAGCCTCAAGCAGCGGCCGTCGGCGCGCGACTACCTCGCGCCGCTGGCGCCCGGCGCGGTGCTCGCGGCGGCGCCGCAAAAGACCGCGCAGCATGCGACGGTGTCGGACGAACGCAGCCACTTCGCGCTGATCGACGCCCAGGTGCTGTCGATCGACTGGCTCGAGCTGCACCGCAACGGCCATCGCCGCGCGCACTTCGACGCCGACGGCGCGCGCTGGCTGCAGCCCTGAGGCGAAAACTCAACGCGGCCGGGTGGCCTCGAAATCGGTCTCGATGAAGCGGGTGTTGCCCAGCCCGAGCAGCTCGCGCGCGAACAGCATGTCCGACATCAGCTTGCCGTTGGCCGTGGCGCCGCCTTGACGGCGCACCAGGCGCTCGACCATCTCGATCACGTCGACCAGCTCGTCGCTGTTGCTCGCCTTGGCCAGGCGCTTGTGCAGCCGATGCTTGGGCGGCAGCGTGTCGATCGCGGCGAGCAGCAGCTCGCGCACCTCGTGCACGACCAGGTCGTCACCGAGCAGGCGAGGGGCGCTGCGCAGCTCGGGACGGCGCTGCTCGATCGGCGGCGGCGCGAGGTCGACCTCGATCACCGGTTGCGGCATCGACATCGACATCGGCTCGGCGACGCTGTCGAGCAGCAGCGGTTGCACGCCGGACGGCGGCGCCGGCGCAGTCATCCTGGCGGGCCGCGCCGGCTTGGCCACCGGTTCCGGCGCCTTGGCCGCGACCGGCTCCTCGAGCGGCATCGGCTCGGTCGGCGCGAGCGCTTGCGCTTCGGCCGCGGCGATGTCCAGATCGAGCTCGGCATGCTTGCCCGAGGTCGATTCGAAGTGCGAGCCCGAGCTCGAATCGAACAGCGAGTCGCCCTCCGACGGCGGCTCCAGCGTCGGCATCGCCGGCAGCGCGACCAGCTCGAGCCGCACCAGCTCCTCGAAGTGCTGCACGCTAGCGCCCGCCTTCAGCGCCAGGCTCAGCACCGTGCTGAGCGGACGCACCCCGTCGACCAGCAGCAGCACCGTGCGGTGACGCTGGCTGAGACCGTGCTGGCGGCGGCTGAGCTCCTGCCGGCCGCTGTCGGTCTTGACGGGGATGTTGGGCGGGTTCATCGAAAAGTCGGGGGGCGGAAGAACATTGTGGGGGTCGGTGACGACGCGCGTCACCACAGAAGTCACGCCCTGCCACGAATGGTCCGCCCTGGTTAACGATTTGATGCACTTGAGTGGCCGCGCGCGGCCTGGCGCTCCATCTGCGCATAGAGTCCGATCGCCAGCAGCAGCGGCACGAGGTAGTAAACGGCCCGATAGGCCAGCAGCACGCCCACCACCTCGGCCATCGGGAGCCGGTGCGACAGCAGCGCCGCGAACACCGCCTCGAGCACGCCCAGCCCGGCCGGCACATGGGCCAGCGCACCGGCCACCGCGGCGATGCACAGCACCGACAGCACGTGCGCGTACTCGATGCGCCGCCCGAACAGCACGTAGAGCACCGCGCCGATCAGCGCCCAGTTGAGCATCGAGATCGCGAGTTGCAGCAGCGCCAGGCGAGCCGACGGCAGGTGGAAGGCATGGCCGCGCCAGGCCCAGTCGCGCCGCTTCGCGAAGGCGCACAGCGCCAGGTAGGCCAGTGCCGCGCCCATCATCGCGACGCCGAGCAGTCGAAGCCCGCCGCCGTCGAGCTTCCACGACGGCGGCAGCGACAGCGCATGCGCGGCGAACATCGCGCCGGCCAGCATCAGGTAGCCGAGCCAGTTCGTCACCAGGCTCAGGCTCAGCACGCGCGCCACGGTCGCCGGCGCGAGCCCGTAGTGCATGTACAGCCTCAGCCGAAAGCCCACGCCGCCGACCAGCGTGCCCAGGTTCAGGTTGAAGGCATAGCTCACGAAGGTGACCGCGAGCACGCGCGAGCGCGCCAGCTCGTGGCCGGTGTAGTGCTTGCCGAGCAGGTCGAAGTGGGCATAGAGCGCATGGCTGGCCGCGGCCAGCAGCGCCGCGAGCCCGAGCGTGGCAGGCGAAAGCTTCGCGAGCGCAGCGCCGACATGCGACCAGTCGAGCTCGCGCGCCTGCGTGACCAGCAGCGCCGCGACCAGCACGAGGAAGCCGCCCGCCAGCCAGCGCCGCAGGCGCGGGTCGTCACGAATGCGAGACGCGACCGGGTACAACGACGACAGGTTCATGCGGCGGCAGCGCGGCGGCCCAGGCTGGGAAGCGGCGCAGGAAATGGAACACGACCATGGTGCGCAGCAGCGCCCATCGGCTCGGCGCGTGCCCAGTCGGCGCTTCGACGCATTTGCACTCGCGCTCGATCAGCCGCTCGACGCGCTCGCGCAGCACGCGCGCGAACTCGGCATCGCGCACGATGACATTGGCCTCGAGGTTGAGCGCCAGGCTCAGCGGATCGAGATTGCTCGAGCCGACCGTGGCCCAGATGTCGTCGACCTGGGCGACCTTGCCGTGCAGCGGGCGTTCGCAGTACTCGTGGATCTCGACGCCGGCGCGCAGCAGGTGCTCGTAGAGCAGGCCGGCCGCGGTCTTGACGATCGGCATGTCGGGCTCGCCTTGCAGCACCAGGCGCACGCGCACGCCGCGGCGTGCGGCGCGGCGCAGCTCCTGCAGCAGCCGCCAGCCGGGGAAGAAGTAGGCGTTGGCGATCAGCACCTCGCGGCGCGCGGCGCGGATCGCGAGGCGGTAGTGGCGCTCGATGTCGGCGCGATGGCGATGGTTGTCGCGCGTGACGAACAGCGCCTGCGCGTTGCCGGCCGGCGCTGGCGGCGCGCTCGGCGGCGAGGCGCGCCGTTCGCCGCGTTCGCCCCGCGCGACCGATCGCACGAAGCGATGGATGTCGGCCACCAGCGGCCCGCGCACCTCGACCGCATAGTCCTGCTTGGCCTCGGGCCCGAAGTCGGCCAGGTGGTCGGCCGAGTAGTTGATGCCGCCGACGAAGGCGATCTCGCCGTCGACCACGACCAGCTTGCGATGCATGCGCCGCAGCAAGTTGATGCGAAAGCCGAACCAGCGATTGCCCGGCGCGAACACGCGCAGCCGCACGCCGGCTTCGATCAGCTCGTCGACGAAATCGGGGCCGAGGTCGGGGGAGCCGAAGCCGTCGATCAGCAGATCGACCTTCACGCCGCGCCGCGCAGCGCGCAGCATCACGTCGCGCAGCTCGCGGCCGACCTTGTCGTCGAACAGGATGAAGGTCTCGATCAGCACCTCGCGGCGCGCCGCGTCGATCGCGCCGAACACGGCCGGAAAGTACTCCTCGCCGTTCTCGAGCAGCGTGATGCGGTTGCCTTCGCGAACGCCCTGCTTCTTCACAGCCGTATCTCCGCGGCCAGCGGCGCATGGTCGGACAAATGCGACCACGGCCGCGAGGGCAAGGTCATCGGCGCATGCACGCGCGCGTTGCGCACGTAGATGCGGTCCAGCGGCAGCATCGGCCAGCGCGCGGGGAAGGTGCGCGGCGCGCGGCCGTGCGACTGCACGAAGACCTCGTGCAGGCCGGCGCAGCGCTCGAGCACGTGATGGGCACGGCGGCGCCAGTCGTTGAAATCGCCGGCGACGATCAGCGGCGCATCGGCCGGCACGTCCTGCGCCACCATCTCGCACAGCAGCTCGAGCTGGCGCTTGCGGTGGCCTTCGCGCAGGCCGAGGTGCACGCAGATCGCATGCACCTCGATCGACGCGTCGGGGACCATCAGCACGCAGTGCAGCAGCCCGCGCGGCTCGATCGTGCTGCCCAGCGAGACATCGCGGTTCTGGTGGCGCAGGATCGGGTACTTGGACAGCAGCGCGTTGCCGTGATGGCCGTGCGGATAGACCGCGTTGCGGCCGTAGGCGAACTGCGGCCACATCGTGTCGGCGAGGAACTCGTAATGCGGCACCGGCGTCCAGTTCGCGAATCGGCCGGCGTGCAGCGCATGCGTGCCCAGCACTTCCTGCAGGAAAACCACGTCGGCAGAGACCGCGCGCACGGCCTCGCGCAGCTCGTGCAGGATGAAGCGGCGGTTGAAGAACGTGAACCCCTTGTGGGTGTTCACGGTGAGTACCTTGAGGCTGAGTTCTTGGGCATCCATTCGATTGCCGCAGCGGCAATCGTCGTGCCCACGCTGTCTCGCCGTTTCAGGCCGTGACCGGGATCTCCAGCCCCACGCGCATGCCCCCGCCCTCGCGCCGCGCGAGCACGATGCGCCCGCCATGCGCCTCGGCGATCTCGCGCGCGAGTGCCAGGCCCAGGCCGCTGCCGTCGCGCTTGGTCGAGTAGAACGGCAGCAGCGCCTGCGACAGCACCGTGTCGCTCATGCCGGGGCCGCGGTCGGCGACCTCGAGCCGCCAGTGCGCGGGCATGCGCTGCACCGACAGCGTGACCTCGCCCGCGTCGCCGCCGGCCTCGTGCGCATTCTTCAGGAGGTTGATCAGCGCCTGCTCGATCTGTCCGGCATCGATCAGCGCGGCTTCATCGGGCACCGGCTGCGCGAGCGTGAAGCGCGCATGCAGCGCGAGCTGTTCGACGAAGCCACGCCACTCGCAGCGTTCCAGCCGCGGCGCCGGCAGCCGCGCGAAGCGCGCATAGCCTTCGAGGAAGCCGTGCAGATGGCGCGCGCGCTCGCCGATGCCGCCGAACACTTCGACCAGGCGCGAGACCTCGCCGCGCCGCGCCAGCTCGGCGCCGCTGTGCGCGAGCGAGGAGATGGGCGCCAGCGAGTTGTTGAGCTCGTGGCTGATCACGCGGATCACGCGCTTCCAGGTCGCGACCTCCTGGCGCGACAGCTCGCGCGTCATGCGCCGCAGCAGCACCAGGCGATGCGCGCGGCCTTGCAGTTGCACGTCGCGCAGCAGCAGGTGGAAGCGCTCCTCGGCGTCGCCGTCGGCGATGCCGAACAGCGCGTCCTGGCCGGCCTCGACCGCCTGGCGCAGCTGAGCGGGCGCTTCGGCCAGCAGCGCGTCGAACGGCAGGCCTTCGAGGCTGCGGCCGTCGTGCAGCAGATGGCGCGCGGCGAGGTTCGCATAGGCGACGCGATGCTGCGCATCGCCCTGGTCGACCAGCACCAGCGCGAGCGGCGTGTGCTGCACGACGGTGTCGAGCAGCAGCTCGCGCTGCGCGAGCTGGCGGCGCTGCGCCGCGAGCGCGCCGCCGAGTTCGTTGTGCAGCCGGGTCAGCGCGGCGAGGTCGCCGCGGCCGTGCACCGCGATCGAGCTGCTGAAGTCGCCGTCGCGATAGCTCAGCAGCGTGCCTTCGAGCGCGCGCAGCAGGCGTCGCCATGGCGAGACGATGCGCAGCGCGGCGATGGCCGCGATCGGCATCGCGAGCGCAGCGGTCCACAACCACGCAGCGAGGCTCCCGACGGCGGGCGCTTGCCAGTCGAGGCCGAGCGCGCCGTCGAGCGCGGCCAGCAGCTGCGGCAGCGGCCAGCGCGTGAGGCCCAGGTGCGCGGCCGCGCCGAGCAGCGCGAAGGCCAGCAGCAGCAAGGCCAGCGTGCGCGGGGCCGAGGCCGGCTTCATGCGCCCGCGTGCGGCAGCCCGTAGCGCTCCATGCGCCGATACAGCGCCTGGCGCGACAAGCCCAGCGACTGCGCCGCGCGCGCCACCACGCCGTCGGCGCGCGCGAGCGCGGCGACCACCGCCTCGCGGCTGGGCTCGTCGAGGTTGCGCGTCGAGGCCTGGGCAGGCGGCAGCGCCGCGAGGCCGAGCTGCTCGACGCCGATGCGCCCCTGCTGCGCAAGCAGCACCGCGCGCTCGATCGCGTTCTTCAACTGCCGCACATTGCCGGGCCAGGAATAGGCCAGCAAGGCCGCGCGCGCCGGCTCGTCGAGCAGCGCGCGGCCGGCGAGGAAGTGCTCGGCCAGCGGCAGCACGTCGTCGGCGCGCTCGGCCAGCGGCGGCAGACGCACCTCGATCACGTTGAGCCGGTAGTAGAGGTCTTCGCGGAACGTGCCGGCCGCGACCATCGCGGCGAGATCGGCATTGGTCGCGCTGACGACGCGCACCCTGACCTGCTGCGTGCGGCTCGAACCCAGGCGCTCGAAGCGCCCGGTCTCGAGCACGCGCAGCAGCTTGACCTGGCCGGCCAGCGGCAGGTTGCCGATCTCGTCGAGGAACAGCGTGCCACCGTCGGCCGCCTCGAAGCGCCCGGTGCGCGCGCGCTGCGCGCCGGTGAAGGCGCCGCTGTCGGCACCGAACAGCTCGGCCTCGATCAGCTCGGCCGGCAGCGCCCCGCAGTTGACCGCGACGAAGGGACCGCGGCGCAGGTCGGAGTTGCGATGCACCAGCGCCGCGATGCGCTCCTTGCCGCTGCCGTTGGGCCCACTGATCAGCACCGGCACCGCGGCACGCGCGACCTGGCAGGCCAGCTCGATCGAGCGCGTCATCGCCTCGGAGGCGAACACCATGTCGTCGAGATCGAATCGCTGCGCCAGCGCGTCGCGGCGCTCGCGCAGCCGCCGGCGCGCCTGCGCCGCCTCGCGCGTGACCTCGGCCAGCTCGAGCAGGTTCTCGACCGTGGCCAGGAGCTTGGCGTCGTCCCAGGGCTTGGCGAGGTAGTCGGCCGCGCCGGCCTTGACCAGCTGCACCGCGCTCTCGAGCCGGGTCCAGCCGGTCAAAAGGATCACCGGCAGGTCGGGGTGGCGTTCACGGATCGCGCGAAACAGTGCCCTGCCCTCGTCGCCCGAGGTGGTGTCGGCGCTGAAGTTCATGTCCTGGATCACCAGGTCGATGCGCTCGCGCGCCAGCACCGCGAGCCCTTCTTCGGGGCTCGCGGCGACCACGGTGCGCAGATCGCGCAGCGACAGCAGCAGCGACAGCGCTTCGCCGACCGAGGGCTTGTCGTCGATGACCAGGACGGTGTGCACGGGCGCGATGCTAGCCGCGCGTGGCCACGACGGGCGGCACCGCGGCCGCGCGCAAGGCCGGGCCCAGCACTGCAAGCTGGCCCAAGAGCCACATCACGACCGCGCCCACCGCGACATAGCCGAACGGCAGCCGCGTCAGCTCGGCCGTGCGCATCAGCACCAGGTTCAGCCCGTAAGCACCCAGCGCGCCGAGCACGATGCCCAGGCTGGTCAGCAGCAGGTTCTCGATCTGGAAGTAGTTCAGGATCTGGCGCCGCGTCGCACCCAGCGCGCGGCGAATGCCGATCATGCGGGTGCGCTGCTGCACCCAGAAGCTCGCGAGGCCGACGATGCCCAGCGCCGTCACCACCAGCAGCGCGACGCACACGGCCACCAGCAGCTTGGCCATCGCGCGGTCGCCTTCGAAGAAGCGCTGCTTCATCTCGTCGAGCGTGCGGCGATCGAGCAGCACGCGGTTCGGGCCGGTGCGGTTGAGCGTGTCGACCGCGGCGCGCAGCACCGTGTCGCGCTGCGCGCTGTCGGTGCGGATCAGGTAGCGCCCGCCCGGGCTGTAGGGCATGCGCACCGGCAGCACCATCGAGGGCGCGTCCTCGCGCAGCTCGCGCACCGAGACCAGACGCTCGACCACGCCGATCACCTTGACCGGCTTGCCCGACAGGTAGAGCGTGCGGCCCAGCGCCGAGCCTTCGGGGAACAGCTTGCTCGCCATCGGCCGGTTGAGCAGGATCACGGTCGGCTCGCTGCCGGCGGCATTGGCCGAGAAGTCGATGTACTCGCCGGGCTGGAAGTCGCGGCCTTCGGCCAGGCGCAGGCCGGTGGTGGCGAGGAAGTCGTCGCCGGCCAGGTACATCGAGGCGACCAGGCTGGAGCGCTTCTGCTCGGCTTCGAGCGCGACGCCGGTGTTCCACGACGAGCCGCCGTAGGGCACCTGGTTCGTGCTGGTCGCACCCCGCACGCCCGGCAGCGCGCGCAGCGCCGCGAGGTCGGTGCGCGTCTGCGCATCGGCATTGGTGTCGCTGCCGACGCCGGTGATGTTGATCATCACCAGCTCGGACTCGGCCATGCCGGTCGTGCGCTGCATGCGCGCGAGGCGGCTGGCGACCAGGTCGATCGCGTTGCACAGGATCGCGCAGGTCAGCGCGACCTCGAGCACGATCAGCGCGGCCGCCGTCTTGTGGCGGCGCAGGGTCGAGAAGATCGGGCGGATGTCCATCGTCGTTCTCCTCACTGCGACTTCAGTTGCAGCGCCGGCGCGATGCCGCAGGCGCGCCACGCGGGCAAGAGGCCCGCGAGCAGGCTCGCGGCCAGCGCGATCACGAAGGTCAGCGCCAGCATCTGGGCATCGAGCTGCGCGAGATCTGCCGTGCGCGTGGGCATCTGCCGCACGCCCCACAGGCCCAGCGCCGCGAGGCCCAGGCCCAGCACGCCGCCGGCCAGTCCGATCACGCCGGCCTCGACCAGGAACTGCATGAAGATGTGGCGCCGCGACGCGCCGAGCGCGCGGCGGATGCCGATCTCGCCGGAGCGCCGCAGCGATTTCGCCAGCAGCAGGCCCACGGTGTTGACCAGGCACACCGTGAGGAAGCCGAGCGCGAGCCAGACCTGCAGCTTGATGTCGTTGGGCACGACCTTCTTGAAGTCCAGCCACTCGGTGACCGAGCGCAGCCGCACGTTGTCGGGCCGCTCCATGCGCCCGGCCTGGCGCTGGCGTTCGGTATAGGCGTTCAGGTAGTCGCGGTAGGCGCGCACCTCGGCGGGGCCGTCGAGCTCGGCCCAGTACTGCACCCAGCTGCACGGCGCGTTGAGCGCGGCCGGGTCGACCGGATCGGCCGAGCTGTCGTTCCAGCAGGTCATCGTGCCGGAGCGGCCGAGCTGGAGATCGCGCGAGGTCGAGAACGGCACGAACACCAGCTCGACCGCCGCGAAGTTGCCTTGCGTGATCACGTCGTAGAAGCGCGGCACCGGCCGCCACGGCGCCAGCACGCCGACGATGCGCAGCTCGTGGCCCGACACGCGCAGGCTCTTGCCCACGCTGTTCGCGCCGCCGAACAGCTTGTCGTTGAGCTCGCTCGAGATCACCGCGACGCGCGCACGCGCCTCGTCGTCGGCCGCGCTCCAGCCCTGGCCGTGGGCCAGCGGCGCATCGAACATCGGGAAGAAGTCGCTGCTCGCGTAGCGCAGGTTGGTGTGCATCGGCGCGAGGCCGGCCGAGGCGCCTTCGAGCGCCTGCACCGCGCCTTCGCCGCCGGCCATCAGCACCTGGCGGCGCGCGTGCTTCTCGCGCAGCAAGGTCTCGCCATCGAGGCGCGTGAGCTGCTCGTCGGGCTCGGCGCCGGGCGTGTAGTCGGCGCGCGTCTGCGCGTCGATCTGCACGTAGAACAGCCTGGCGCTCTTGTTCGGGATCGGGTCGCCCGACAGCGCGTGATAGACCGCCAGCGTCGTCATGCACGCGCCGATGCCCAGCGCGATCGCGAGCACCATCAGCGCGGTCAGGATGCGGCTGCGGCGAAAGCTCAGCAGCGCGAGTTCGAGGTAGTGGGTGAACATCCTGGTTCGCTCCTAGATCAACTGGGCATTCACTGCGGCGAGGTCGGCCTCGGCGATCGTGCCGGCCAGCTGCAGCAGCACCAGCCGGTCGTAGACGCAGCGATGGCGCGCCTGCGAATACGCGCTTTGCGCGGCGCCGAGCTGCTGGATCGCCAGCAGCAGGTCGGTCATCGTGCGCGTGCCGGTCTGCTGGCCGACGCGCATCGCTTCCATCGCCTTGGCCGCGGAGATCACCGCGGCGCGCGTCGCCTCGATCTGCGCCAGGCCCGCGATCACGCTGCGGTACTGGTCGGCCACATCGCGCGCGACCTGCCGGCGCTGCGATTCCAGCGCGGCCTGCGCGGCATCGCGCTGGTACAGCGCCTGGCGCACCGCCGATTGCGTCGAGCCGCCGTCGGTGATCGGCACTTTCAAGAGCACGCCCAGCGTCGCGACATTGCGGCCGTCGCGCCCGCTGCCGTCGGCCGGCCACACGGCGGGGCGACCCACGTCGACGCCGGCCGACAGCGTCGGCAAATGGCCGGCGCGCGCGCCGTCGATCGCGCGTTCGGCCGCGACCAGCGCGTCGCGGCGCGACTGGATCAGCGGGTTGTTCGACAAGGCCGTCGTGACCCAGGCCTGCGCATCGGCGGGCTCGGGCAGCGGCGTCACGGCGTCCTCGCGCAGCACCTTGAGATCGCTCGTCGGCACGCCGGTCAGCTCGGCCAGCGCCTCGCGCGCGGCATCGAGCGCCTGTGCCGCAAGGATGGTCTGGGCCCTCGCCGACGCCGCATAGGCACGCGCCTGCTCGAGGTCGACCATCGCCGACAGGCCCGCCTTGAAGCGCGCCTCGGCATCGTTGGCCTGGCGCACGAAGGCCTCTTCGTTGGCCTTGAAGATCGCCAGCGTGTCGGCCGCCATCAGCACGCCGATGTAGGCCGCCGACACGCGCACCGGCAACTGCTGCAGCGCGGCGCGGTAGCTCGCGTCTTCGCTGTCGGCGCGCGCCTGCTCGGCGCGCAGCGCGGCCAGGCGGCCGAGGTCGAACAGCGTCTGGCTCAGCGCCAGCACCGGCTCGCGCCGGCTCGCCGGGCTCGCGAGGCCGACCTCGGCGGCATCCGAGGTGCGCGTGCGCGAGAAGCTCAGGCCCGCGCTGACTTGCGGCAGCAGCGGCCCGCGCGCGATGCCCACGCCTTCGCGCGCGGCCAGCCGCGTCGCGTCGGCCTGCGACAGCACCGGATCGCCGGCGCGCGCGAGCCGATAGGCCTCGAGCAGGTCGCCCGCATTCGCGACGCAAGGGCAGCCGTGCAGCGCCAGCGCGAACGCGCCGGCCAGCGCGAAGCGCCAGCTTCGCTGTGGCATCGCCTTGGACTTCATCTCGCCTCAGGCCCGCTCGGACGCCAGCGACGTGCCGCGGCCGAAGGCATTGAGCGCCAGCAGCTCGCCGCTGGCGCTGATCACCTGGCCGTCGATCACGTGCACGTTGCGCTGCGCGCGCGCGGCGAGTTGCGGATCGTGCGTGACCATCACGATGGTCGCGCCCTCGCGGTGCAGCTCCTCGAGCAGCTCCATCACGCTGCGCGCCATCGCGGTATCGAGGTTGCCGGTCGGCTCGTCGGCGAGCAGCAGCTTGGGGCTGCCGGCCAGCGCGCGCGCGATCGCGACGCGCTGCTGCTGGCCGCCCGAGAGTTCGGCCGGATAGTGGCGCTCGCGTGAGGCCAGGCCCACGCGCTCGAGCGCGCCGCGCACGCGCTCGCGCCGCTCGGCCGCCTTCATGCCGCGATAGCGCAGCGGCACCTCGACGTTGTCGGCGACGCTCAGATCCGGGATCAGGTTGAAGGCCTGGAAGACGAAGCCGATCTTCTCGTTGCGGATGCGCGAGCGCGCGCTGTCGTCGAGCTTGCCGACCTCGACGCCGTCGAGCACGTAGCTGCCGCCGTCGAAGGATTCCAGCAGGCCGGCGATGGTGAGGAAGGTCGTCTTGCCCGAGCCCGACGGCCCGGTCACCGCGACGAACTCGCCCGGCTTCACCTCGAGGCTGAACTCGCGCAGCGCATGGGTCTCGACCACCTCGGTGCGGTAGACCTTGGAGACCTGGGTCATCTTGAGCATGGCTCGTCCTTTGCGTTGAAGGTTCACTGGCTGACGGCGACGCGCGTGCGCTCGCCGAAGACGTCGGAGCCGGAGACGACGACGCGATCGCCTTCCTTCAGCCCCTCGAGCACCTCGACATGCGCGATGCTCGACAGGCCCAGGCGCACCGGCGCCTTCTCGGCGATGCCCTCGCGCAGCACGTAGGCGTAGCGCGCGCCGAACTCCTCGACGAAGCTGCCGCGCGCGACGCGCAGCACGTTCTCGCGCTTGTCGATCAGCACGCGCACCGACAGGCGCTGGTTCTGGCGCAGTTGCCCAGGAACTTGCCCCGGCGTGTCGCCGTCGAAGCGCAGCCGCGCGGCAACCTGGCCGTTCACCACCTCCGGCGACACCGCGCTGACGCGGCCCGGCCAGGTCTGGCCGTTGCCGCTGATCTCGCCCGGCATGCCGATCGCGAGATCGCGCGCGAAGCTCTCGGGCACCTGCATCTGCACCTCGAGCGCCGACAGGTCGATCACCGACAGCAGCGCCGCGTCCTTGGCCACCGTCGCGCGCTCGGCGACGAACAGCTGTCCGACCTGGCCGTCGACCGGCGAGCGCAACTGCAATTGCTCGACCTGGCGCTCGAGGTCCTTGACCAGGAGGCGCTGGCGCTCGTGCGCGAGCTGCTTGGCGCGCACCTCGAAGCGCAGCGCGTCTTCGTTCAGGCCGAGGTTGGATTCGGCATTGGCCTGCGTGATGCGCGCCTTCTCGAGCGCATCGCGCGCACGCTCGACCTGCATGCCGGACGAGGCGCCGGCGTCATAGGCCTTTTGCTGGCGCTCGAGCTCGTTGCGCGCGCTCTGCTCGTCGACGCGCGCGCTGTCGGCGGCGCTCTTGAGCGCGGCGCGGCGCTGGCGCGCGTCGACCTCGGTGCGCATCGCGTCGGCTTGCATCGCGTCGGCGTTGGAGCGCTCCTGCAGCAGCTTGCTGGCCAGCGTGGGGCTGTCGATCACCGCCAGCAGCTGGCCCTTCTTGACCGCGTCGCCGGCATGCACCCGCAGCACCACCGCACCGCCTTCGCTGGCGTAGAGCGTCGGGCTGACCGCCGCGACGACCTTGCCTTCGCCGGCCACGTCGCGCACCAGCGCGCCGCGCTCGACCGTGGCGATCGTCAAGCGCGAGGCATTGACCGAGGCCTGCGCGCCGCCCAGGCGCAGCAGCGCGGGCAGCGCCAGCGCGATCGCCGCGAGCGCGGCGAGCACGATGGCGGCAAGTTTCCAATGGCGCCGCGGCGAGCGCGCTATCGGTCGGTCCTGGGCGGAGGTGTCGCGGATCATGCGACCTCTATCGCAACCGCCGTGCCGGCGCGCGCGTCACGCGCAGGTCCTTTCGAATCAACGACTTGCGCTTGCGGCGCGGCAAAGCGGCAGTGTCCGCGGACAGTCCACGGACACCCGCGCGGACGCTAGGGACAGGCGCTAGGGACAGGCGTTAAAAGCGCGAGCCCGGCTGCTCCAGGAAGGCCAGTTCCTCGGGCGTGCTGTCGCGACCGAGCGGCGCGTTGCGATGCGGAAAGCGGCCGAAGCGACGGATCACGTCGTGATGGCGCAGCGCGAAGTCGAAGGCCGTGCCGCATTGCTCGGGCGCCTCGGCCGCGAGCGCCTCGAACAGCACCACCGACTGCGTCTGCGCCGCCATGTCCTCGGCGTGCTGCAGCGGCATGTAGGCGAACCAGCGCTTGAGCGGCGCCAGCGCCTGGTCATAGCCGCGCGCGATCAGGTCTTGCGCCAGCGGCAGCGCCAGCGGGTCGCCGGCGAAGGCGCGCGGCGTGTCGCGAAAGGCGTTGCGCGTGAACTGGTCGAGCACGATCAGCTCGGCCAGCCGGCCGCCGACCGTCTTGCGCCACGGCGCCAGCCCGCCGCGCAGCGCTTCGGCGATTAGGTCGCCGAAGCGCTCGTGGATCAGCGCATCGAAGTCGGCATCCTTGCGAAACCACATCGGCCGCGGCGCCTGCGCCGCCCCCCACCAGAAATCGAGGACGTCGTCGCTGGTCAGCACTGCGCCAACCTTGATCAGCGGTGCGTGAAGACGGGGGGGCGCTTGGCCAGGAAGGCGCCCATGCCCTCTTGCTGATCGGCGGTGCCGAAGAACGCATGGAACATGCGACGCTCGAACCACAGCCCGTCGGACAGCGGGCTCTCGAAGGCGCGGTTGACGCATTCCTTGATGGCCATCAGCGTGGGCAGCGAGTACTGGCCGAGCTGGTCGCCGATCGCCTGCACTTCCTTGTGCAGCTCGGCCAGCGGCACGACGCGCGAGACCAGGCCGGCGCGCTCGGCCTCGGCGGCGTCCATCATGCGCGCGGTCAGCGCCATGTCCATCGCCTTGGCCTTGCCGACCGCGCGCGGCAGGCGCTGCGTGCCGCCGGCGCCCGGCAGGATGCCGAGCTTGACCTCGGGCTGGCCGAACTTGGCGTTGTCGGCCGCGACGATCAGGTCGCACATCATCGCGACCTCGCAGCCGCCGCCGAGCGCGAAGCCGGCCACCGCGGCGATCACCGGCTTGCGCACGCTGCGCATGTGCTCCCAGTTGCGCGAGATGTGCTCGTTCTTGTAGACGTGCATGAAGTCCATCGTGACCATCTGCGAGATGTCGGCGCCGGCCGCGAAGGCCTTCTCGCTGCCGGTCACGACGATGCAGCCGATCGACGCGTCGGCATCGAAGGCCTTGAGCGCCGCGCCGAGCTCGTCCATCAGCGGATCGGACAGCGCATTGAGCGCCTTCGGGCGGTTCAGCGTGATCCAGCCGGTCTTCAGTGGCGCGTCGCCGCGCACCTCGGTGATGATGGTCTCGTAGCTCATTGCGGTGAAGCTCCTCTGTTCTTGTCTGTGGGGTTGGGCGACTTTATCGAAGCGCTCGGAACGGCCTGTTTCGGCAGGCTGTCGACCAGCAGGTCGACATAGGTATCGGCGTCCTGGCGGATCAGGATGCGCGCCGGCAGGTACTGCAGCGTCGGGGCGAACCAGGCCTCCATCGACAGCGTGCTGGCATCGCCCTCGCGGCGCGGCTTGAGGTGCCAGGCATCGAGCGCGCCGAACGGCGTGCTCAGGGTCTCGAGGTCGACCACGTCGTAGACCCACAGGTCCTGTCGGCGCGCCAGCGCCAGCGGAATCTCGATCTGGCCGCCGGCCGCGAGGCGCTCGGGGCGCGTCGAGAACAGCCAGATCAGCTGCACGAACTGGCTCGCGGTGTCTTGCACGCCGTCGATCGGCGTGAGCCGGCGGCCGTTGGACAGCACCAGCGCATCCGGCTCGAAGCGCAGGCTGGCGACGCGCGGGTTGCCGAACGCGACCTGGGTCTGCTCGTCGTAGCGCTGCGGCGCGAGCCCTTGCGCGGTGATGCGCCCGTCGCTGGTCATGCGCCTTTGCATCAGCGGCGCGAAGCCGGGGCCGACCGTCACGTCGAGCTGGACCTGGTAGCGCGTGCCGTCGCGCAGCCAGCGCACCTGCGCCTGGCCATGGACTTCGCCGCGCACCCAGCCGGTCAGCGTGTAGCTCATCTGCGTCGACGGCGGCCAGTCGAAGCCGCCCAGCGACAGCGACTCGTTCGCGGCCGGATCGGAGGCCGCGGCCAGCGGCGGCTCGGCGGCGCTGGCGGCTTCGGCAACTGCCGGGGGCACGGGCGGTTCGGGTGCGGCCTCGTCGGGCGTCGGTGTGGGCGTGGGCGCGGACGCCGGCGCGGACGCCGGCTCGGCGGGCGCCGCGACCGGCGCGCGCGCCGGCGGCGTCGGCTTCGGCGCCGGCAGCGCCGTCACCGGCGGCGGCGTGCTCGGCTTGAGCTCGTGCACGAAGGCCGCTTCCATGCGCACCAGCGCATCGGCACGGGCATGCAGCGCGAGCCAGCCGGCGGCGCGCTCGGCCAGCCACAGATGAACCAGCAGCATCGCGCCCGCGAGCGCGGCGAACTGCCAGCGGCGACGCCGCGACTGCATGTTGGTGATGCGCGCGAGCGGACTCAGCGCCCGGCGCTCAGCCAGGCGTCGCGGCGCGCGCGCACCGAGGCATCGGTCGCCTCGTCGGCCAGCCAGCTCAGCTGCACGGCACCGGCGACGCGCGCGCTGGCATCGAGCGTGAGCGACAGCAGGCGCATGTCGCGCCCGACCGTCAGCGCGACCGGGCCTTCGAACGCGCCGATCGCCAGCAGATCCTCGGGACGCTTGACGCGCCAGCCCTCGACGGCGATCAGCTCGTCGCCGGGCGCCAGGCCCGCGCGCTCGGCCGCGCTGCCGCGGATCACCGACTGCAGCTTGATCGCGCCGGGCGCTTCGCCCAGCCGCGCGCCGAGGCGCTGGGCCGGCGTCGGGGCGTCTTCCTTGGCGCTCGCGCCGACGCTCTTGAGCAGGTCGGCCAGCGGCAGGTCGGCCGTGCCGTGGACCCAGGCGTCGAGCTCGCGATCGAAGCTGCGCCCGCCGATTTCGCGCAGCAGCGCGCGCACGTCGGCCTCGGTGATCCCGCCGCCGCCCGGCTTGCCTGCGCCGCTGCGCTCCCACAGCGCGCGCATCAGCGCATCGAGCGTGCCGCGGCCCTCACGCCGCAGCGCGAGGTCCAGGCACAGGCCGACCAGCGCGCCCTTGGTGTAGTAGCTGACCGTCGCGTTGACGGTGTTCTCGTCGGGCCGGTAGTACTTGACCCAGGCGTCGAAGCTGGCCTGCGCGACGCTTTGCAGCTGGCGCCCCGGCGTGCCCAGCACCTGGTTGAGCGTCTTGGTCACCAGGCGCAGGTAGCGCGTGCGGTCGATCAGCCCGGCGCGCACCAGCATCAGGTCGTCGTAGTAGGACGTGAAGCCCTCGAAGAACCACAGCAGCTCGGTGTAGTTCTCGCGCGTGTAGTCGTAGTCGACGAAGCTCGCCGGCTTGAGCCGCTTGACGTTCCAGGTGTGGAAGTACTCGTGGCTGATCAGGCCGAGCAGCTGCACGTAGCCATCGGAAGGCGACTTGACCGGCGTGTCCTTGCGCGGCAGGTCGCGGCGCGGCGCGATCAGCGCGGTGCTGGCGCGGTGCTCGAGGCCGCCGTAGCCGTCGTCGGTGGCGTTGAGCAGGAAGACGTAGCGATCGAAGGGCGGCTTCTTGACCTTGGTCTTGCCCTGGTTCGTCTCGCCGTGCCACAGCGCGATCTGCGCTTCGCAGATGCGCTTGCTGTCGGCCAGCAGGCGCTCGCCGTCGAAGCCCGGCAAGGCGCCGGCGACGACGAAGTCGTGCGGCACGCCATGGGCCTTGAAGCTGCCGCGCCAGAACTTGCCGAGCTCGACCGGGTGGTCGACCAGCTCGTCGTAGTCGGCGGCTTCGTAGTCGCCGCGGCCACGCGCGTCGACGTCGACCGCGCGCATCGCGGTCGCGACCGACCAGTCGCGCGGCAGCTTGCCGATCGAAAGCGCCAGCGGCTCGCGCTCGCGGCCCTCGACGCGCAGGAACACGCCGGTGCCGTTGAAGAAGCCGCGCTGGCCGTCGAGGAAGGCGCAGCGCACCGAAGGATCGAAGGCGTAAACGCGCCAGCGCAACGTCAGCGCGCCGCGGCCGGCGCAGCGCGCCAGCCAGGTCGTCTTGTCGAGCTGCTCGAACGCCACCGGCTTGCCGCCTTGCTTGGCCTCCAGGCCGTGCAGATGGCGTGCGAACTCGCGCACCAGATAGCTGCCGGGGATCCAGACCGGCAGCGACAGCCGCTGCTCGCTGGCCGGCGCCGGCACGCTCAGCGAGACCTCGAACAAGTGGGCTTGGGCGTCGGCGACGTCGATGCGGTAGCGGATCATGAGGTGGTCTCGATGCTTTGTTTGCTCAGCTCAGCGCGGCGGCGACGAAACAGCTCAGGCTCGCCACCACCGTGGCGCGAAAGCGCAGCGTGAGCCAGGCGGCGGCGCCGTGGGCGCGATAGGCACGGCGGTCGACCGCATAGCAGACGACCAGCAGCACACCCAGCACGACCAGGCCGGCATAAGGCGGCATCAGCACGCCGATCCAGGCCAGCAGCACCGGCGTCACGGCCCACGCGAACGGCGACGGCGACGGCACCGCCTGCTTCAGCCCCAGGCCCCAGTGGATCGCGCCGAGGAAGGCGACGACCAGGGCCGCGTACTTGGCCAGCGCATCGGTCACGAAGGCGTGCTGCTCGGGATGTTCGCGCACCAGCCAGGTCAGCAGCGCGCCGCCGACGAAGGGGACCAGGCCGGCATAGCCGAGGCGCAGCGCGACGGGATTGGGAACGAGGGGCGAGGCGGCGGTCACGGCAGGCGGATGGTCTGAGGGCGCGCGGATTGTCGCCGCGCGGCCGTGCCCCCGCGAGCGGGGAACGCGCGCGGAACGCCGGCTGGCCGATGCTGACGTACCGGTGATGACCCCTAGGGGTTGCCGCCGGTTTGTTCGCAAAACAGGAACGGTCATTTCCTGACTTTGCCGTTTATCTCGCGGGGACGAAGACCTACCTTTACGTCACTCCAACCCGAGACCTCAGTTCAAAGGAAACCATCATGAAAGCTGTCATCACCATCGTCGCCGCCGCTGCCGCCGCCTTCGTGTCGCTTGCCGCCCAGGCCCAGTCGTCCACCCAGCCGCTGACCCGCGCGCAAGTTCAAGCCGAACTGAGCCGCGCCCGTGCCGCCGGTGAAATGGACTACGCCGCCCAGGAAATCAACGGCGTGAGCGCGACCGTCAAGCGTGCCGCCCCGACGACCGCGCAGACCCCGGCCGTCGAAGCGCCCAAGGCCGACAAGGCCACCGGCACCAGCCGCGAGCAAGTCAAGGCCGAGCTGCAGCGCGCCCGCAAGTCGGGTGAACTGGAAGCCTCGGTGCTGGCGACCTACGGCCTGCCGAGCGCCGCCAAGGACCAGGCCACCGCGATCGCCGCCGCCCGCTAAGCGGCGCATGGCCCCCAAAGAAAACGCCGCCCTCGGGCGGCGTTTGTCATTGGCGAAGTGCGCCGGCTGATCAGGACTTGCCGGCCGAAGTGGCCAGCTGCTTCTCGAGCTGGGCCGCGTTCATCATGCCGGGCACGCGGGTGCCGTCCTCGAACACGATGGCCGGGGTGCCGTTGATGCGGTGCTTGCGGCCGAGCTCGAGGTTGCGGTCGACCGGCGACTGGCATTCGCCCAGCAGCTTGGGCGGCGCGGTGCCATCGAGCATCCAGTTGCGCCAGGCCGCGGTCTGGTCCTTGGCGCACCAGATCTGGCGGCTCTTGTCGGGCGAGTCGCCGCCCAGCACCGGCAACAGGAAGGTGTAGACGGTGAGGTCCTTGACCTTGCTCAGCTCGCCCTCGAAGCGCTTGCAATAGCCGCAGTTCGGATCGGCGAAGACGGCGATCTTGCGTTTGCCGTTGCCGGTCTTCCAGACGATCGCGTCCTTCAGCGGCAGCGCGGCGAAGTCGATCGCGGTCAGCTTGTCGATGCGCTCCTGCGTGATGTTGCGGCGCGTCTTGAGCTCGATGATCTCGCCGCGCACGACGTGCGAGCCGTCGGCATCGGTGTAGATCACCTCGGTGCCGATGCGCACCTCGAACAGACCGGCGATCGGCGTCGCGCGGATCTCGTCGATCTTGGGCATGCCCGAGAGCTGCTCGCCCAGGCCCTTGCGGATCGCGGCCTCTTGGGGCACTGGTTGCGCGAAGGCGGTGCCGGCCATCAGCGCGGCGGCGGCCAGCGGCGCCAGGAAATGATGCTTCATCGGGATTCCGTTCGAAAGTTCAGCCGCGCAGCGCGCGGGCAGCCAGCCAGCGCTTGATCGGCGCGGCATGATCAACCAGAGTCAGTCCGCGGTTGCGCAGTTCCGCCAGCGCGCCGTCCGGACGCGCGAACAAGTGCACGAGTGTGTCCGTCATGCGGCCCATCGCCCAGGTCGCGCCGGCGCGCTCGCGCGCATAGCGCCCGAGCAGGCGCTCGTCGGACAGCGAGCGCCAGGTTTCGCGCGCGCCGAGCACGCGCGACAGCGCCGCCACATCGGCAAGCCCCAGGTTCAGCCCCTGGCCTGCCAGCGGATGCACGACATGCGCGGCATCGCCGAGCAGCACCCAGGCGCGCTCCTTGCGGCCGGGCAGCGCGCCGAACCAGCGCTTCGCGCCCGCGAGGCGCAAGGGCCAGGCGGCACGCTCGCTGGCCAGCGTCAGCGTGCCGGCGACGGGACCGCAGGCCGCATTGAGCTCGGCATCGAACGCGCCGGCATCGAGCGCCAGCAGCGCCTGCGCGCGATCGGTGGGCAGCGACCAGACCAGGCCATAGCCCGGGCGGCCATCGGCAGCGTCGAAGGGCAGCAGCGCGAGCACGTCGGGCGCGCGAAACCACTGGCGTGCGACGCCCTGGTTCGGCTCATCGCTGGCGAGCCGCGCGGCGATCGCGGTCTGGCCGTAGTCGTGGCGCTCGATCTCGATGCCCAACGCGGCGCGAGTGGCGGAATCCTTGCCTTCGCACAGCGCGAGCAGCGGCGCATCGACCTCGGACTCGACCGCATCGACATGCGGCGCGAAACGCAGCGCCTGCGCGAGCTCGCGCTCCAGCGCGGCGGCATCGACGATCCACGCCAGCTCGGCGACGCCTTGCTGCCAGGCGCTGAAGCCGAGTTCGCCGTTCGCGTCGCCGCGCACCTGCATGTCGATCACGCGCGTCGCGGCGCCCGGTGTCGCGCGCAGTGCGTCCCAGACTTTCAGTTGAGACAGCAGTTCGATCGATGCGGCATTCAAGGCATAGGTGCGCACATCGGGCCCGGCGTCGGCGCGCACCGGCTCGCCGACCAGCGCGACGCGCAGGCCGCGCCGCCCCAGCTCGAGCGCCAGCGACAGCCCGACCGCACCGCGGCCGCGCACACACACATCGAAACCATTCATCGCGATCGATTGTAGGCAGCCGGCACAATGGCCTTCATGCCCACCTGGCTGCGCCGAACGCTGCTCGTCCTTGCCGCCCTCGCGGTGCTTCTCGGTGCCGGCGCCGCGTGGCTGATCGCGAGCTTCGACGGCGAGCGCATCAAGATGCTGGCGGGCAACTGGCTGCGCGAGCAGCGCCAGCGCGAACTGATCGTCGACGGCCCGGTGAAGCTGACCCTGCTGCCGCTCGGCATCTCGGTGTCCCAGGTCCGGCTCAGCGAGCACGAACGGCCCAGGGAAGAGTTCGCGAGCATCGACGAGGCCTCGCTGTCGGTGAAGCTGTGGCCGCTGTTGACGCAGCAGCGCGTCTCGGTCGACAGCGTCACGGCGCGCGGCGTGCGCGTGCAGTACTGGCGCGACGCGAAGGGCAAACGCAACATCGACGACCTGATCGGCGGCGCGAAGACGCCCGCGGAATCGGCTTCCGAAGCGAAGTCCGGCGGCGGCATCGGCTTCGATGCCGATGCGATCGAGATCGCCGATGTCGTGCTGACCGCGCGCGATGCGATCGCCAAGATCGACGGCCGTTTCGAGATCGAGAAGCTCAAGAGCGGCCGCCTCGGCGCCGGCGCGAGTTCGCCGCTGAGCCTGGCCGCGCGCGTGCAGATGCGCGAGCCGAAGATCGACGCGCGCGCGACGCTCGACGGCCGCATCGCGCTCGAGATGTCGCCGGGTTCGCCGATCAAGCTGCGCCTGGACGACGCACGCATCGCGCTCGTCGGCCAGGGCCTGCGCGTCGCGGCGCTCGATGCGAAGCTGGAGGCCGCATCGCTGTCGTTCGATGGCGCGGCCAATGCGCTGGCGCTCGAGCGCGCGAAGCTCGCGCTCAACGGCGAGCGGCTGGGCGTCGTGCTGAAGGACTCGACGATCGTGCTCGATCGCCTGGCCTTCGATCCGTCGCAGCGAACGCTCGCCTTGAGCAAGCTCGACGCGCGGCTCAAGGGCCGCATGGCCGATGGCGCCTTCGACGCGCGCCTGGGCTGGCCTGCCCTCAAGGTCGCCGGCCAGCGCCTCGAAGGCGGCGCGCTCGACGGCGAACTCAAACTCGACGGCGCCCAGCGCAAGCTGCAGCTGGCGCTGTCGTCGCAGGCACCGTCGGGCAGCTTCGAGCGCATCGACGTGCCGGGGCTGCGCGTGCGCGTCGACGGCGGCTTCGATGGCCAGCAAGTCAAGGGAGAGCTGTCCGGCAAGCTGGCATTGAAGCCCGATCCCTGGGCCGCGACGCTCGACTCGCTGCAGCTCTCGCTCGCGTTCAGCGCGCCGTCGCTTGCCCCGATGCAACTGCGCGCGCAAGGCAGCTTCAATGCCGACGCGAAGCACGCGGCGGCCAGGCTGAACGGCACGTTCAACGACCAACGCTTCGAGCTGCAGGCCGATGCCGCACTCGACGGCGAGCGGCCCGACATCGACGCCAAGGCGCGCTTCGACGGCCTCGACCTGACGCGCTTCGTGCCCGCGCGCGGACCCACCGCCGCCGCCTCCGCACCCGCATCGGCCGACGCGCCGGTCGACTTCTCCGCGCTGCAGGCCTTCGATGCGCGGCTCGACCTGCGTGCCGCGTCGCTCGTCTATCCGCCCTATCGCATCGACGACGCGCAGCTCGCCGCCACCGTGCGCAACGGCGTGCTCGATGTCTCGAAGCTCTCGGGCCGCTCGTGGGGCGGCAAGTTCGCGAGCACGGCGCGCGTCGACGCCAACACGCGCCAGCTCGGCATCGGCTTCGATGCCGACGAGATCGACATGCGCGCGCTGCTGGGCCAGGTGGCGAAGTACGACCGCCTCGAAGGCCGCGGGCGACTCAGCGCGAAGCTGCAGTCGCGCGGCGCCACCGTCTCGCAGCTGCGCGCTGCGCTCGACGGCCGCACCGCGTTCTCGGTGCGCGACGGCGCTTTACGCGGCATCAACCTCGCGAAGACGCTGCGCCAGTGGCGCTCGGCCGTCGCGCTCAAGCAGGACGCGCGGCAGGCGGCCGATGCCGACGAACGCACCGACTTCTCCGAGCTGAGCGCCAGCTTCGACATCGCCGACGGCGTCGCGCGCAGCAAGGACCTGGTCGCCAAGAGCCCGTTCCTGCGCGTCGGCGGCGAGGGCAGCATCGACCTCGTGCGCTCGCGCGTCGACTACCTCGCTCAAGCCACCGTCACCAGCTCCGACCAGGGCCAGGGCGGCCCCGAACTCGCGCTGCTCAAGGGCATCACGGTGCCGATCGAGGTGAACGGCCCGCTCGACGAGGTCGACTACCGCGTGCGCTGGACGGTCGTCAGCGCCCAGCTGCTGACGCGCCCGGCGCTCAACGTCGTCGGCGGCACCGCGCGCACCGCGGGCGACGTGATCAAGGGCCTGATCCCCGGGCACGAAGGCGCGTCGGCCGCGGCGCCGGCGGCCTCGGGCGCGTCGGCGCCGAAGCCCAAGCCGAGCAAGGAAGACAAGCTCAAGGACCAGCTCAAGGGCTTGTTCGGCAAGTAGCTCGGCGCTTCGATAATCCGCAGATGACCGATACCGTCGCGATCCGGGTGGCCTCGCTCCACCTGCACCCCATCAAGTCCTGCGCCGTCGTCGACGTGCGCGAGGCCCTGCTCACCGAGACCGGCTTCGATCTCGATCGCCAGTGGATGGTGGTCGACGAGCAAGGCGAATTCCTGAGCCAGCGCGAGCTGCCGCGCCTGGCGCTGGTGCGCGTGCAGCTGCGCGCCGGCGACGTCGTGCTGCGCGCGCCCGGCATGCTGGCGCTGCACCTGGCGCTCGACGCGGTCGACCAGCCGCTCGAGGTGCAGGTCTGGAACGACCGCCTGCCGGCCTGGGACATGGGCGCGTTGGCCGCGCAGTGGTTCAGCGATTTCCTCGGCCGCCCGGCGCGGCTGGCGCGCTTCGATCCCGAGCAGCGCCGGCTGTCCAGCAAGAAGTGGACGGGCGAGATCGACGCGCTCAACCAGTTCTCCGACGGCTATCCGATCCTGGTGTGCTCCACCGGCGGCCTCGAAGCGCTCAACGAGCGGCTCGCGGCCCAGGGTCGCGCGCCGGTCACGATGGCGCGCTTTCGGCCCAACCTCGTGATCGACGCCGACGACGAGGCGCTGCGCGAGCATCTCGAGGACAACGTCGAGGAGCTGCGTTTCCAGACCGCCGACGGCCCCGTCGTGCTGCGCCTGGTCAAGCCCTGCGCGCGCTGCCCGATTCCCGACGTCGACCCCGCCACCGGCGTGCCCGATGGCGAGGCCGGCATCGCTGCGGGCGCGACCGTCAGCGACGTGCTCGCGACCTACCGCGGCGACGCGCGCCTCGATGGCGCGGTCACCTTCGGCATGAACGCGGTGATCGTCGAGGGCTTCGAGCGCGTGCTGCGCATCGGCGACAGCGGCGAGGCGACGCTGTCGTTCTGAGCGATCAAGAAGCCGGTCAGAAGCGCCGCTCGGGCAACGGGATGAACTCGCGCTCGTCGCCGGGCACCTTCGCGAAACGCTGAGCGGCCCAATCGTCGGCCGCCTGCTCGATGCGCTCCTTGCGGCTGGAAACGAAGTTCCACCACATGTGGCGCGGCCCCAGCGGCGTGCCGCCGATCACCGCGACGCGCGCGCCCTGCGGCGCGACCAGGGTCGGCGTGCTGGCCGGATCGAGCACCGCGAGGTGCTGCGGCTCGAGCGTCTCGCCATCGATCACGACCGGCGCATCGACCGCGTAGACCGCACGCTCGTTGGCCGCATCCGGCAGCACGATCGACGCGCCGGCCGGCAGCGCCATCTCGAAATACAGCGTCGGCGAGCGCTGCGGCACCGGCGAGCGCAGGCCGAAGGCCTCGCCGATCAGCACCCGCACCGCGACATCGCCGACTCGCGTCTGCGGGATCGCGCTCGCCTCGACGTGATGGAACTGCGGCGCCATCTCCTCGTCGGCCTCTGGCAGCGCGAGCCACAGCTGCAGGCCGTGGCTCGTGCGCGTGACGCCGCGCAACTCGTCGGGCGTGCGCTCCGAGTGCACGACGCCGCTGCCGCCGATCATCAGGTTGATCGCGCCGGGCTCGATGCGCTGCACCACGCCGGTGGAGTCGCGATGCATCATCGCGCCCTCGAACAGGTAGGTCACGGTCGCCAGGCCGATATGCGGATGCGGGCGCACGTCGTGGTTGTCGGCGGGGCCGGCGGTGACCGGACCCATGTGGTCGAAGAACACGAAGGGGCCGACCGCGCGCTGCGCCGCGGCGGGCAGCAGGCGGCGCACGGTGAAGCCGCCGCCGAGGTCCTTGGCGTGGGGCTTGAGCTGCAACAGGGCCATGGTGACTCCGGGGAATGACGTTGCACCTCAGGATAGCGGCCCCGCCTAAAATCCGCCGTTTCCCGGAACCGGATTCCCGCCATGAGCCTGCAATGCGGCATCGTGGGCCTGCCCAACGTCGGCAAGTCCACCCTCTTCAACGCCCTGACCAAGGCCGGCATCGCCGCCGAGAACTACCCGTTTTGCACCATCGAGCCGAACGTCGGCGTCGTCGAACTGCCGGATCCGCGCCTGACCAAGCTGGCCGAGATCGTCAGCCCCGAGCGCGTGGTGCCGGCGATCGTCGAGTTCGTCGACATCGCGGGCCTGGTGGCCGGTGCGAGCAAGGGCGAAGGCCTGGGCAACCAGTTCCTCTCGCACATCCGCGAGACCGACGCGATCGTCAACGTCGTTCGCTGCTTCGAGGATCCGAACGTGATCCACGTGTCGGGCAAGGTCGACCCGATCGCCGACATCGAGGTCATCCAGACCGAGCTGTGCCTGGCCGACCTCGCCACCGTCGAGAAGAGCCTGATCCGCTACGCCAAGGTCGCCAAGGCCGGCGGCGACAAGGAAGCGCAGCGCCTGGTCGACGTGCTCAAGAAGTGCGAAGCCACGCTGAACCAGGGCCTGCCGGTGCGCGGCATCGACTTCAGCAAGGAAGAGCGCGTCGTGCTCAAGCCGCTGTGCCTGATCACCGCCAAGCCGGCGATGTTCGTCGGCAACGTCGCCGAGGACGGCTTCGAGAACAACCCCTTCCTCGACAAGCTGCGCGAGTACGCCGCGAGCCAGAACGCCCCGGTGGTCGCGATCTGCGCCAAGACCGAGGCCGAGCTGGCCGACATGTCCGACGAGGACAAGGTCATGTTCCTGGCCGAGATGGGCCAGGACGAGCCCGGCCTGAACCGCCTGATCCGCGCCGCCTTCAAGCTCTTGGGCCTGCAGACCTACTTCACCGCCGGCGTGAAGGAAGTGCGCGCCTGGACCATCCACGTCGGCGACACCGCGCCGCAGGCGGCCGGCGTGATCCACACCGACTTCGAGCGCGGCTTCATCCGCGCCCAGACCATCGCCTTCGAGGACTTCGTGAGCTTCAAGGGCGAACAAGGCGCCAAGGACGCCGGCAAGATGCGCGCCGAAGGCAAGGACTACGTCGTCAAGGATGGCGACGTGATGAACTTCCTGTTCAACGTCTGACGGACACGGACAGCGTGTCGCCGCAGGTTCGCCGTACGCGGCGCGAATGCTAGGCTCGCGCCGCGCGCCAACCAGCGGTCCCGGCGCGGCCTGTCGTCTCCATGTCCAGCCCCGAATCCGCCGTACCCCCCACCCCCTCCGCTGACGCGCCGACGCGCTTGCCGACCGCGCTGGTCGGCGTCGCGCTCGCCTATGCGGTGGCGGGGCTGCTCGCCCTGGGGCTGGCGATACCGCCCGGCTATGCCTCGCCGCTGTACCCGGCGGCCGGCATCGCGCTGGTCGCCGTGCTGCGCTATGGCGTGCGCATCGCACCGGCGGTGGCCTTCGGCGCCTTCGCGGTCAACTTCGGCCTCGGGCTCGAGCGCGGGCTGGGCGGCTGGGCCGCGTTCGCGCTGCCGCTGTGGATCGGCATCGGCGCGGCGCTGCAGGCCTTGGCCGGCGCGGCCCTGGCGCGCCGCTTCGTGCGCCAGCCGCTGACGCTGGACGCGCCGATCGACATCGCCTACTTCTTCGGCCTGGCCGGCTTCGCCGCCTGCCTGGTCAACTCGAGCTGGTCCAGCCTGGGCATGCTGGCCACCGGCACGATCACCACGGCCAACCTGGTCGGCACCTGGGCCACCTGGTGGATCGGCGACACGCTGGGCGTGATGATCGCCGCGCCGATCGCGCTGACGCTGATCGGCCGCCCGCACGAGGCCTGGCGGCCGCGGCGCAGCACCGTCGCGCTGCCGCTGATGGTGACCACCCTCTTGCTCGCGCTGGCGGTGCAGCAGGTCAACCGCTGGGCCGAGCAGCGCGAGCAGGCCGCGTTCGAGCGCGACGCGATCGGCGCCGGCCGCACGATCGCGCTGCGCCTGGGCGCGCACATCGACGCGCTCGAAGGCGCGCGCAGCCTCTTCGTCGGCTCCGACGACGTCAACCGCGACGAATTCCGCCGCGCGACCCAGACCTGGCTGCGCCGGCTGCCCTCGCTGCAGGCGATCGGCTGGCACCAGCGCGTGCCGCGCGCGCAGATCGAGGCCTTCGAGATGCAGGGGCGCGTCGACGGCCGCGTGAACTTCAAGGTGTTCCAGCGCGATGCCACGCTGAGCGCCGGCGACGACGAGGTGATCGCGATGCGCTTCGTCGAGCCCGAGGAGCGCAACGCCAGCGCGCTGGGCGTCAACGTGCTGTCGGTCCCGGCCGCGCGCGAGGCCGTGCTGCGTGCCGCCGCCAACGAGAACGCGGTCGCCAGCCGCGCATTCCGGCTCACGCAGGAGACCGCGACGCAGACCGGCATCGTCGTTTACGAAGGCATCCGCAGCTGGGCGCCGCCCGGCGAGGTGGGCGAGCTGCGCGGCTTCGTGTTCGCGACGCTGCGCATGGACGACGCGCTGCGCGTGATGCGCGAGGGCCTGCCCGACTACCTGCGCATCTGCCTGGTCGACCTCGACGATCCGCGCGACGGCCATCCGCTGCGACTGTCCGGCCCGCCCGGCTGCGAGCGCCAGGGCGCGACTTCGCTGCGCGACCACCGCGTCGTGCTGCCGTTCGGCGGGCGGCGCTGGGAGGCGCGCATCTCGGCCGCGCCCAGCGCGGCGCAAGGCGCGCCGGGCGGCGATCGCGGCACCGCGTGGCTGTTCTCGCTGTCGGGCCTGGCGGCCGCCGCGATGATGGGCGCGCTGCTGCTGACGGTGACCGGGCGCACGCGGCGCATCGAATCGGCGGTCGAGCAGCGCACCGCGCAGCTGCGCGAGCAGATCAGCGAACGCGAACAGGCCGAGGCGGCGCTGCGCGTCAGCGAGCAGCGCTTTCGCGGCATCTTCAACTCGGTGCCGCTGGGCGTGGTCTACACCGACCTGCAGGGCCGCATCGAGCAGTTCAACGAAGCCTTCCGGCTGCTGATGCAGCGCCCCGACGACGCGATCAACGGCCACGGCATGCCGGAGTTCACGCACGCCGAGGACCACGCCGAGGACGTGCGGCTGCGCACCGCGCTGTCGCGCGGCGAGCTGCCGGTGGTGCGCCGGCGCAAGCGCCTGCTCAAGCCGGACGGCACGCCGTTCTGGGTCGAGGCGACCGTGACGCTGCTGCGCGCCGACGACGGCGAGCCGGCGCGCCTGGTCGCGGTGATCGAGGACATCGGCGAGCACCTGCGCCTGGAGGCCGCCGAGCGCGACCGCGATCGCGCCGAGGCCGCCAACCGCGCCAAGGACGAGTTCCTTTCGCGCATGAGCCACGAGCTGCGCACGCCGCTGAACGCGATGCTCGGCTTCGCGCAGCTGCTCGGCATGGACCGCCAGCAGCCGCTGGGCGCGCGCCAGGGCGAGTGGGTGAGCCAGATCCAGCATGCCGGCTGGCACCTGCTGGAGATGATCAACGAGGTGCTGGACCTGTCGCGCATCGAGTCGGGCACGCTGTCGCTGCGTATCGAGCCGCAGCCGATCGCGCCGCTGCTCGACGCGGCGCTGTCGATGGTCGAGGTGCAGGCACGCACGCGCGATGTCTCGCTGGTGCAGCGCGCCTCGTTCGGCAACGACGCGCGCGTGCTCGGCGACGCGACGCGGCTGCGCCAGGTGCTGCTGAACCTCTTGTCCAACGCGATCAAGTACAACCGCGAAGGCGGCTCGGTGTTGATGTCCGCGCGCGTGCGCGAGAGCTCGAGCCTGGGCCGCGCAGCGCTCGAGATCGCGATCAGCGACACCGGCCTGGGCCTGACCGACTCGCAGCTCGCCCATCTGTTCGAGCCCTTCAACCGGCTCGGCCGCGAAGGCAGCGGCACCGAAGGCACCGGCATCGGCCTGGTGATCAGCAAGCTGCTGGTCGAGCGCATGGGCGGCACGCTGGGCGTGGCCAGCGAGGCCGGCCGCGGCTCGACCTTCACGGTGCTGCTGCCCCTGGCCGAAAGCGGCGACGACGGCCGCCCGTCCACCGAGCCGGCCTCGCTGTCGCAGCCCGACTATCACGCGCGCCATGTCCTCTACATCGAGGACAACGAGGTCAACATCGAGATCATGCGCGGCATGCTGGCGCAGCGCGAGCAGGTCAGGCTGCAGATCGCGCGCAACGGGCTCGACGGCCTGGCCTCGGTGCGCACATCGCCGCCCGACCTGGTGCTGCTCGACATCAACCTGCCCGACATCGACGGCCTGACGCTGCTGACCCACCTGCAGGCCGACCCGGCGACCTCGGCCATCCCGGTCGTGATCGTCTCGGCCGACGCGATGCCGGCGCAGATCGCCAAGGCCTTGTCGGCCGGCGCGCGCCACTACCTGACCAAGCCGCTCGCGGCGCCCGCGCTGCTGGCGGTGATCGACGAGTTCCTGCAGCAGGCCGATACCCGCTTCGACTCGCGATTCATCTGAGTCGATTCAAGCGGCCGGCGGGAACACGATGCTGACTCGCAGCCCCGCGCCGTCGAGCGCATCACCGAGCTCGACGCGCGCGCCATGCGCCGTCGCGATGTCGTGCACGATCGCAAGCCCCAACCCGCTGCCGGTGCCCGGTGAGCCGGGCGCGCGATAGAAACGCTCGAACACGCGCTCGCGCTCGCTGGCGGGGATGCCGGGTCCGTTGTCCTCGACCTCGAGCAGCGCCTGCCCGTCGTCGCGCAGACCGGTGCGCACCGTGATGCGCGCCGCGCTGCCGTCGGCGCGCGCATGCGGGCCGGCGTATTCGAGCGCGTTGTGGATCAGGTTGCCGAGCAGCTCGCGCACCAGCGCCGAGCGGCCGCGCACCACCACCGATTCGAGCTGGAAGCCGAGGTCGGCGCCGCGCTGCAGCGCGCGCGGCACCCAGTCCTGTGCCGCGTCCTGGGCGACCGCCTTCAGGTCGAGCCGCTCGAGGCCGGCGACGTCGCGCGGGCTGGCCTCGGCGCGCGCCAGCGCGAGCAGCTGGTCGGCCAGCCGTGCGGCGCGCTCGGCGCCGCGATGCAGCCGGCGCAGCGTCGCGTCGATCTGCGGCGCATGCGGCTCCAGCACCGCGAGCTCGGTCTCGGTGCGCAAGGCGGTCAGCGGCGTGCGCAGCTGGTGGGCCGCGTCGGCGATGAAGTGGCGCTGGCGCCCGGCCGCGTCGTGCAGGCGCCGCAGCAGCTGGTTGATCGCCTCGATCAGCGGACGCACCTCGCTCGGTTCGCCGTGCGCGCCGAGCGGGCGCAAGTCGTCGAGCGTGCGCTGCGCGAGCTCGCGGTTGATCGAGCGCAGCGGCCGCAGCGCCAGCGTCGCGACGACCCAGATCGCGATCGCGAAGGCCACCGCCGAAGCGAGCGAGAACAAGGCCGTCGATCGCACCGCGCTGGCGCGCGCCAGGTCGCGCCGGCCCAGGGTTTCTGCAACGCGCACGCGGCAGTTGTCGCTGCCCGCGCAGTCGACCGACAGGTCGACCACGCGCACCGGCGAGCCGTCGATCTGCGCGTCGAAGGCACGACGCGACAAGCCCGGCAGCGGTGCGCGCGGCAGCGCCGCGAGCGGCGCGTCGCCGGCGAGCGGCGCGCCGGCGCCGTCGAGCACCGCGTAGTAGATGCGCTCGGTCTGGCTGGCGCGCAGCATCGCCTCGGCCTGCGGCCCCAGCGCCAGCGCAGCCGGTCGACCGTCGGCGGCCGCCGCGCCCATCTGCTCGCCGATCGCGTAGGCGGTGTCGGCCAGCACCTGGTCGAACAGCGCCTCGGCGCGCGCGATCTCTTCTTGCGCGTCGAGCCACAGGCGCACCGGCGCGATCACCAGGATCAGCAGGCCGGCAGCCGCCAGCAGCTTGGCCCGCAGGCTTTGCAGCAGCGGCGGCGACATCTTGGCCGGTGCTTGCGAGCTGCGGGATCAGCGCGCCGGAGCGCCGCTTTCTTCGACGAGATAGCCGAAGCCGCGCACCGCGCGGATGCGCAGCCCGGCCGGCTCGATCTTGGGCCGCAGCCGCGACACATAGACCTCGACCGCGTTCTCCGACAGCGCGTCGTCCCAGCCGCTGATGGCCTGCAGGATCTGCTCCTTGCCGACCACGTGGCCGACGCGGCCGAGCAGGAACTCCAGCACCGACCATTCACGCGCCGACAGCTCGAGCGGCTCTTCGCCGATCCAGGCACGTCGCGCGGTCAGGTCCATCTTGAGATTGGCCATCGCCAGCACGCTGCCCTGGCGCGCCTGGTGACGACGCGTCAGCACGCGCACCCGCGCGATCAGCTCGGCCAGCGCGAAGGGCTTGACGAGGTAGTCGTCGGCGCCGGCCTCGAGGCCTTGGACGCGGTCTTCGATCGAATCGCGTGCGGTCAGCATCAGCACCGGCGTCTCCAGGCCCTGCTCGCGCACGCGGCGCAGGGTCTCGAAGCCGTCGATGCCGGCCAGGCCGACGTCGAGGATCAACAGGTCGTAGGGGTCGGCCTTCAACGAGGCCGCCACGGGCTCGCCGCGCGCGGTGTGGTCGACCTCCCAGCCCTGCGAACGCAGGGCGCGGGCGGTGGATTCGGCCAACGCGGGATCGTCTTCGACGAGCAGGATGTGCATCGAACGAGTCAAGGTCTTTCGGGGCGTCTGGGTCGGGTTCATCACCGGCAGGCTCCACGTGCACTGGCGTGGCGGCGACTCTAGCGCAGCGCCCGAGGCGGCGGCCGGGCCCGAATCATCGGTCGCCCGCTACGCCCGGCGTTGACGCCGATCTGACATCCCGCACACGCGCAGACAACGATGCGGCCGGATCCGCCATGGGCCAACGCGGCGCAGCACCCGAAATCCGGCCATGCACCGCCGGTGCGCCAACCTCGTTCGAATCATGTTGAACCGCCTGAGCTTCAAGAACCGGATCGCCCTGCTGGTCGGCTGCGCGATCGTCGGCATCGTGACGCTGACTGCCGTATCGGCCTACAACACCAGCCGCGACATCACGGCCGAGCGCCACAACCAGCTGCGCACCGCGGTCGAGGCCGGCCACAACATCGTGGTCGGCTACCTGGCCAAGGTGGCCACCGGCCAGATGAGCGAGGCCGAGGCGCAGGCCGCCGCCAAGGAGGCCTTGCGCCTGGCGCGCTATGGCGGCCCGCAAGGCAAGGCCGAGTACTTCTACCTGTGGGCGATGGACGGGCGCTGCGTGATGCACCCGATCAAGCCCGAGTTCAACGGCCAGGACCTGCGCGAGAAGCTCAAGGACGGCCAGGGCCGCTTCATCATCAAGGACTTGCTGGCCGCGCTGCGCGCCAGCAAGGACGGCCGCGCCTTCGTCGACACCGCTTTCCCGCGCCCGGGCACGACCGAGCCGGTCGACAAGCTGCAATACGTGATGGCGGTGCCGGGCACCGACTGGTTCGTCGGCTCGGGCATCTACATGGACGACGTGCAAGCCCAGGTACGCAAGGCGGTGCTGCAAGGCGTCGCCGCCGGCGCGCTGGTGCTGGCGATGATCGTGGTGCTGGGCGTCTCGGTCGCGCGCTCGGTGCTGCGCCAGCTCGGCGGCGATCCGACCGTGGCGATCGCGGCAATGCAGAAGGTGTCGGCCGGCGATCTCGCGACCGATCTGCAGGACGCGCCGCCGGGAAGCCTGCTCGAGGCGCTGCGCCGCATGACCGCGTCGCTGCGCGAGGCGATCGGCGAAGTGCGCGTCGCGACCGACAGCATCACGACCGCCAGCAGCGAGATCGCGACCGGCAACCAGGACTTGTCGTTGCGCACCGAGCAGACCGCGAGCCACCTGCAGGAAACCGCGTCGTCGATGGAGCAGCTGACCGGCACCGTCAAGCAGACCGCCGACTCGGCGCGCACCGCGAACCAGCTCGCGTCGTCGGCCTCCGATTCCGCGGCCAAGGGCGGCGAGGTCGTCGCGCAAGTCGTGGCCACGATGGACGAGATCAATGCCTCGTCGAAGAAGATCGTCGACATCATCGGCGTCATCGACGGCATCGCGTTCCAGACCAACATCCTCGCGCTGAACGCGGCCGTCGAAGCGGCGCGGGCCGGCGAGCAGGGCCGCGGCTTCGCGGTCGTGGCCTCGGAAGTGCGCAGCCTGGCGCAGCGCTCGGCCAATGCCGCCAAGGAGATCAAGACGCTGATCGGCACCTCGGTCGCGAAGGTCGACTCGGGCTCGAAGCTGGTGCAAGACGCCGGCGGCGCGATGAGCGAGATCGTGCGCTCGGTACGCCGCGTGAGCGACATCATCGGCGAGATCAGCGTCGCGGCCGCCGAGCAGTCGGACGGCATCGGCCAGGTCAACGGCGCGGTCACCAACCTCGACCAGATGACGCAGCAGAACGCCGCCCTGGTGGAGCAGAGCACGGCCGCGGCCGAGAGCCTGAAGGAACAGGCGCAGCGGCTGCAGCAGGCGATCGGCAGCTTCCGCCTGGAGACCAGCGCGGCCTGAGCTGCAGTTCTGAACTTCAGTTCGCGCAGGCATGGCCGATAACCGGCTCTGGTCCCGTCCCGGGGCCGCAGCCGTATCGCCATGCCATGCTGAACCACTGGACCTTCAAGAACCGTGTCGCGCTGCTCGTCGGCAGCGCGATCGCAGGCGTCATCCTGCTGGCCGCCGCCTCGGCCTTCAACACGAGCCGCGACATCGCGGCCGGCCGCCGCGACCAGCTGCGCACCGCCGTCGAGGCCGCGCACAACCTCGTGCTCGGCTACCAGGCCAAGGCCGCGGCCGGCCAGATGAGCGTCGAGGACGCCCAAGCCGCCGCCAAGGAAGCCCTGCGCATCTCCCGCTACGGCGGCGCCGACGGCAAGACCGAGTACTTCTACATCTGGACGCTCGAGGGCTTCGGCGTGATGCACCCGTTCAAGCCGGAGTTCGCCGGCCAGGACATGCGCGAGAAGCTCAAGGACGGCCAGGGCCGCTTCATCATCAAGGACCTGATGGCGGGCCTGCGCGCCAGCAAGGACGGCCGCGCCTTCGTCGAGACCAACTTCCCGCGCCCCGGCACCACCGAGCCGGTGCCCAAGCTCCAGTTCGTGATGGCCGTGCCCGGCTGGGACTGGATGGTCGGCTCGGGCGTCTACATGGACGACGTCAGCGCGCAGGTGCGCCAGGCCGTGCTGACCGGAGCTGCGATCGCCGCGCTGATCCTGGCCGCGATCGCGGCGCTGGGCATGGTGGTCGCGCGCTCGGTGCTGCGCCAGCTCGGCGGCGAGCCGAGCGAGGCGATCGCCGCGATGCAGCAGGTGGCCGAGGGCAATCTCGCGGTCGACCTGCGCGATGCGCCCGCCGGCAGCCTGCTGGCCGCGCTGCGCCGCATGGCCGGCTCGCTGCGCGAGACGGTGGGCCAGGTGCGCGTCGCGACCGACGGCATCACGACCGCCAGCAGCGAGATCGCGACCGGCAACCAGGACCTGTCGTCACGCACCGAGCAGACGGCGTCGAACCTGCAGCAAACGGCCGCGTCGATGGAGCAGCTGACCGGCACCGTCAAGCAGACGGCCGACTCGGCGCGCACCGCGAACCAGCTGGCGTCTTCCGCTTCGGAATCTGCCGCGAAGGGCGGCGAAGTCGTCGCGCAAGTGGTCGCGACGATGGACGAGATCAATGCCTCGTCGAAGAAGATCGTCGACATCATCGGCGTCATCGACGGCATCGCGTTCCAGACCAACATCCTCGCGTTGAACGCGGCCGTCGAGGCGGCGCGCGCCGGCGAACAAGGCCGCGGCTTCGCGGTCGTGGCTTCGGAAGTGCGCAGCCTCGCGCAGCGCTCGGCCAACGCCGCCAAGGAGATCAAGACGCTGATCGGCGCCTCGGTCGAGAAGGTCGACTCGGGCTCGAAGCTGGTGCAAGACGCCGGTGGTGCGATGAACGAGATCGTCTCGTCGGTGCGCCGCGTGAGCGACATCATCGGCGAGATCACCGCCGCGGCCGCCGAGCAATCGGACGGCATCGGCCAGGTCAATTCGGCCGTGACCAACCTCGACCAGATGACGCAGCAAAACGCCGCGCTGGTCGAAGAGAGCGCTGCCGCGGCCGAAAGCCTCAAGGACCAGGCGCATCGACTGCAGCAGGCGATCAGCAGCTTCCGGCTCGAAGCCCACGCCTGAAATTGAAAAGGCCCGGCGATGCCGGGCCTTCTTCATTGCGCAGGCGAGCGCTCAGAACGCCGCGATACCGGTGATCGCGCGCCCGAGGATCAGCGCGTGGATGTCGTGCGTGCCTTCGTAGGTGTTGACCACCTCGAGGTTGACCGCATGGCGGATCACGCCGTATTCGTCGGAGATGCCATTGCCGCCGAGCATGTCTCGGGCGATGCGCGCGATCTCCAGCGCCTTGCCGCAGGAGTTGCGCTTCATGATCGAGGTGATCTCGACCGAGGCCGTGCCCTCGTCCTTCATGCGACCCAGCCGCAGGCAGCCTTGAAGGCCGAGCGTGATGTCGGTCAGCATGTCGGCCAGCTTCTTTTGCACCAGCTGGTTCGCCGCGAGCGGGCGGTCGAACTGCTTGCGGTCCAGCGTGTACTGGCGCGCGCGGTGGAAGCAGTCTTCGGCCGCGCCGAGCGCGCCCCAGGCGATGCCGTAGCGCGCGCTGTTGAGGCAGGTGAACGGGCCCTTCAGGCCGCGCACCTCGGGGAAGGCGTTCTCCTCGGGCACGAAGACCTTGTCCATCACGATCTCGCCGGTCACGCTGGCGCGCAGGCCGACCTTGCCCTTGATGGCCGGCGCGCTCAGGCCCTTGGCGCCCTTGTCGAGGATGAAGCCGCGGATCTGGCCGCCGTCGTCCTTGGCCCAGACGACGAAGACATCGGCGATCGGCGAGTTCGTGATCCACATCTTCGAGCCGGTCAGCTCGTAGCCGCCCGGGACCGCGCGAGCGCGCGTGATCATGCTGCCCGGATCGGAGCCGTGGTTGGGTTCGGTCAGGCCGAAGCAGCCGATCCATTCGCCGCTGGCGAGCTTGGGCAGGTACTTCTGCTTTTGCGCTTCGGAGCCGAACTCGTTGATCGGCACCATCACCAGCGAGCTCTGCACGCTCATCATCGAGCGGTAGCCGGAGTCGACGCGCTCGACCTCGCGCGCGACCAGGCCGTAGCAGACGTAGTTCAGGCCCGCGCCGCCATAGGCCTCGGGAATCGTGGCGCCCAGCAGGCCCAGCTCGCCCATCTCGCGAAAGATCGCCGGGTCGGTGCTCTCGTCGCGAAACGCCTGCAGCACGCGCGGCGCGAGGCGGTCCTGGCAATAGGCGCGAGCGGCATCGCGCACCGCGCGCTCGTCGTCCGTGAGCTGCGTGTCGAGCAGCAGCGGATCGTCCCAGTGGAAGCTTGCCTTGGCGGCCATCTTTGTCTCCTTCGGCGCGGCCTTCGGGCCGGCGCAACTTCATCGAAGGAGTCAGTCTAGCGCTGCACGCAAAGCGCCTTGATCGACTCAGGAGCCGCCACCGCGCGGATGCGTTTTCGGTCGCCGTCGACGCGGGTCGCGAATACGCGCACCTCGTCGCATTCGCACAGCAGTTCGCCGGCCGCGTCGAGGATGCGGTGCGTCATCACGAAGCTCTTGCCGCGCCATTCGCTGACCGTGCTCTCGACGGTGATCTCGTCGCCGTAGCTGGCCGGCTTGACGAAGCGCGCCTTGGTGTCCACCAAGGGCGTGCCGATGATGCCCAGCTCGGCCTCGGTCTGCTGCCAGCTCGGCACGCCGCAGGCGACGAAATAGCGCCGCGAGCCGGCGTCGAACCAGCGAAAGAAGTTCGGAAACCAGACGATCTGCGCCGGATCGCAGTCGCCGAACTCGACCGTCAGCGTGAAGCGGTGGACCTGATTCATGCGGCGCAGTATCGCGCCGCAACGCAGCTCACTTGCCGCCGCGCAGCTTGCCCAGCTCGGCCTGCGTTTCCTGCCACAGCTCCATGCCGACATTGGCGGCGATGCTGGCGTTCACGCGCGTGAGCTTGTCGCGCATGCGCGCGGCCTCGGCGGGCGGCAGCTCGTTGATCTGCATGCCCTTGGTCTTGAGCTCGGCGAGCGCGCGGCCGGCTTCCTCGCGCGTGTCCTTGCGCTCGAAGTCTCGGCTCGCGACGGCGGCGTCGCGCAGCACCTTCTGCTCGTCCTTCGAAAGCTGGTCCCACCACTTCTTGCTGACCAGCACGATCCACGGGCTGTAGACGTGGTTGGTGATGCTGAGGTACTTCTGCACCTCGTAGAACTTGCTCGACAAGATGGTGTTGTACGGGTTCTCCTGGCCGTCCACCGTCTTGGTCTCGAGCGCGCTGAACAGCTCCGAGAACGGCAGCGGCACCGCGTTGGCGCCCAGCGTCTTGAAGCTGTCGAGGTAGACGTTGTTCTGCATCACGCGCAGCTTGATGCCGTCGAGGTCTTCGAGCTTGTTGACCGCGCGCTTGCTGTTGGTGAGGTTGCGAAAGCCGTTCTCCCAATAGACCAGGCCGACCAGCCCCTTCTCGTCGAGCTTGGCGATCACCTTCTGGCCGACCGGGCCGTCGAGCACGGCATCGGCCTCGCGCACGTTGTTGAACAGGAAGGGCGTGTCCCACAGCGCCATTTCCTTGCTGATCCCCACCAGCGTCGCGGTCGAGCCGACCATCATCTCCTGCGCACCGCCGACCAGGGCCTGCTGCATCTGCACGTCGGGGCCGAGCGCCGCGGCGCCGACCGCGCGAACGCGCATCTTGCCGCCCGAGCGCTTCTCCACCTGCTCGGCGAACATCTTCACCGCGCGGCCCTGGTTGCTCTGCTCGTTGAGGCCGTAGCCGAAGCGGATGATGCGCGGCTTGATGTCCTGCGCCTGCGCGTACGGCGCAGCGAAGGCGAGCACGGCGGCGGCCGCGACGAGGGTTCGACGGATCATGTTCATGCGGTGTCTCCGTTGGATGGCGTGGTGGCTCAGCGCATCCACGCGACAGGCGCGGTGACGAGCTGCGGAAAGAGAACGAACAGCACCAGGATCACGATGTAGGTGAGCAGGAAGGGATTCACGCCCTTGATCACCTGGTGCATCGGCAGCCGGCCCACGCCGGCCACGACGTTGAGCACCGTGCCGACCGGCGGCGTGACCAGGCCGATCGAGCCGTTGAGCACGAACATCAGGCCGAAGTAGACCGGGTCGATGCCGGCCTTCACCGCGATCGGCAGCATCACCGGCGCGAAGATCAGGATCGTCGGCGTGAGGTCGAGCGCGGTGCCGATCAGCACCAGCACGATCATCATCACGGCCATCAGCAGCCGCGGGCTGTCGACCAGGCCGCCGAGCCAGCCGGTCAGCACGCTGGGCAGGTCGGCCAGCGTGATCATGTAGCTCGCGACCTGGGCGCCGGCGCACAAGAACATCACGACCGCGGTGGTCTTGGCCGCGCGCACCAGCACCGGCCCGACCTCGACCAGCCGCATCTCGCGATAGACGAACAGCGAGACCGCCAGCGCATAGAAGGCCGCGACGACCGCCGCTTCGGTCGGCGTGAACACGCCCGACTTCATGCCGCCGATGATGATCACCGGCATCAGCAGCGCCCACAGCGCACGGCCGGTGGCGCGAAAGCGCTCGGCCAGCGGCACCGCCGGCTCGCCGGCGACATCGATGCGGCGCAGCAGCAGCGTCCACGCGACCACCAGCGCCGCGCCCATCATCAGCCCCGGCGCGATGCCCGAGATGAACAGCGCCGAGATCGAGGTGTTGGTCGTGACGCCGTAGATCACGAAGGCCATCGACGGCGGAATGATCGGCCCGATCACGCTGCCCGCGGCGATCAGGCCGGCCGAGGTGGCGACCGGATAGCCGTGCTTGCGCATCATCGGCAGCAGGATCGAGGCCATCGCCGCGGCATCGGCCAGCGCCGAGCCGGACATCGCCGACAGCAGCACCGCGGCGCCGATCGCCACGTAGCCCAGGCCGCCGCGGATGTGGCCGACCCAGGCCTGCGCCATGTCGATGATGCGGCGGCTGATGCCGCCGGTGTTCATCAGCTCACCGGCCAGCACGAAGAAGGGCACGGCCAGGAGCGGAAAGCTGTCGACACCGGCGACGAGGTTTTGCGCCAGCAGCTGCGTGTCCCAGAAGTCGAGTGCCCAGGCCATGCCGGCGCCGGTCAGCACCAGGGCCAGCGCCATGTTCATGCCGATGCCCATCAACACCAGCATGCCGAGGCAGAAGACGACGAAGGCGAGCGCTTCAGGTGTCATCGCCATCACTCCATGTCCGCGGCGTGGCCGAGGTCCAGCGGCGTGCGCCGCACGAGCTCGATCACCGCCGCCACGCCGATCGCGATCGAGCACAGCAGCGCCGGCAACGGCAGCAGCGCGGCCGGATAGCCCAGCACCACCGAGCGGCTGTCCATGCCGATCAAGACCTGCTGCCAGGCGCCCCAGCCGAGCAGCACGCAGGCGGCGATCACCAGCAGGCGGATCAGCACGGTCATCGCGGCGAAGGCCAGCGGCCGCGAGCGCAAGGCGCCGACCAGGCTGGTGAAGACCATGTGCTCGCCGAGCGGATACGCGGCCGCCGCGCCGATGAAGACCATCCAGACGAACAGCAGGCGCGACAACTCCTCGCTGGCCGCGATGCCGCTGCCGAAGCCGTAGCGCAGCACGACGTTGACGAACACGGCCAGCGCCATCACGCCGAGGCAGGCGGCCATCGCGCCGTGGGCGAGGCGCAGAGCGAAGTTGTTCATCGCGTCTCCTCGATGTCGAGCCAGCGCGCGGACTGCTCGACCAGGCGCTCGATCGGCTCGCAGGCGTCGAGCCGCATCACGCCCGGCTCGCCGATGGGCGACTCGAGCGTCGCGAACTGGTTGTCGACCAGGCTGGGCCGGAAGAAGTGCGTGTCGGAGCGCGCCGCGACGCGCTCGATCGCGTGCGCGCGATCGATGTCCAGGAACAGGAAACGCAGGCCCGGCGAGGCCGCTCGCAAGCGCTCGCGATAGCTGCGCTTGAGCGCCGAGCAGCTCAGCACCACGCCCAGCGGGCGGGCGCGCAACTCGGCCTCCAGCATCGCGAGCCAGCCGTCGCGGTCGGCATCGTCGAGCGCGATGCCGCGGCTCATCTTCTGGCGATTGGTCGCGCTGTGGAAGGCGTCGCCCTCGACATAGGGCTGGCCGATGCGCGACGCCAGCGCCTCGGCCAGCGTCGACTTTCCGCAGCCGGAAACACCCATGACGACCACCGAACGGATCATTGCGAGATAGCGCTATCTGATTGAAGTCAAAAGAAGGCCGCAGGCTGGATCGATGTTCTCCATAGAGGAAGCACCAAGCTTCTTCGGGGATCGTCCGGCTTGCACGCCTTGATGAGATAGCGCTATCCTAGGTCATGCACCGTACTCGCCGCTGCGTGGTTTCCCTAGGACCGCGATGAGCCGAAGCCCCCGCGCCACCGGCCGCGTGACGCTGGCCGACGTCGCCCGCGCCGCCGGCGTCAGCCCGATCACCGTCTCGCGCGCGCTGCGCGGCGAGCGCACGGTCGATGCCGAACTGGCGCAGCGCGCGATCGAGGCGGCGCGCCGGCTCGGCTACGTGCCCGATCCGGCCGCACGCGCGCTGGCCTCGCAGCGCAGCTCGCATGTCGCGGTGCTGATCCCGCTGCTGTCGAACGCGCTGTTCGTCGACCTGCTCGAGGCCGTGCAGCGCACGCTGCGCCCGGCCGGCTACCAGACGCTGATCGGCATCACCCACTACGACGCGAGCGAAGAGGAACAGCTGCTGCGCGAGCACCTGGCGCACCGCCCGGCCGGCGTGCTGGTCACCGGATTCGACCGCCACGAGGCGACGCGCGCGCTGCTGGCCGCCAGCGGCGTGCCTTGCGTGCACCTGATGGAGTCTTCGCCGCAGCCGGGCGTCTTCAGCGTCGGCTTCTCGCAGCGCGAGGCAGGCGCGGCGATCACGCGCCACCTGATCGAGCGCGGCCGAAAGCGCATCGCCTTCGCCGCCGCCCAGCTCGATCCGCGCACGCTGCAGCGCCTGGAAGGCTGGCGCGACGCGCTGCGCGCCGCGGGCCTGTACGACGCCAAGCTCGAATGGCTGAACCCGGCGCCCTCGTCGATGGCGCTGGGCGCGCGGATGTTCGAGCAGATCGCGGGCCAGCGCCCGGCCGTCGACGCGGTCTTCTTCTGCAACGACGACCTGGCCCAGGGCGCGCTGCTGGCCGCCCAGCGGCTGCGCATCGCGGTGCCCCGGCGCATCGCGGTGGCCGGCTTCAACGACCTGACCGGCAGCGACCAGATGGTCCCGGCGCTGACCACCGTGCGCACCCCGCGCGCCGGGATCGGCCAGGCGGCGGCGTCGATGCTGCTCGGGCTGATGCGCGGCGAGACGGTTCCGAAGCCCTGCGTCGACCTCGGCTGGGAGCTCGTCGTGCGGGAAAGCACCTGACATCAGTCAGTGCACACTATCGTCATAAGTGAAACACTGAATTGCTCCTAGGCATCTTCATGGCCTTAGCACTCAGCCGGATCGAGTGCTAATATGCGAGGCCAAAGGAGGACCTTGATGTCTCTTCCCATGTCTCTCACGCCCACTGCCAACGCCACTGCCCTCGCCGTCCGCGATCCCTGGGCCCTGGTGCCGTCGCTGGGCAATCTCGACGCCTACATCTCGGCCGTGAACCGCCTGCCGATGCTGACGCTCGAGGAAGAGCAGTCGCTCGCCAAGCGTCTGCGTGAACAGAACGATCTCGCTGCCGCCGGTCAGCTGGTGCTGTCGCACCTGCGCCTGGTGGTGGCCGTCTCGCGCCAATACCTGGGCTACGGCCTGCCGCATGGCGACCTGATCCAGGAAGGCAACATCGGCCTGATGAAGGCGGTGAAGCGCTTCGATCCGTCGCAAGGCGTGCGTCTGGTCAGCTACGCGCTGCACTGGATCAAGGCCGAGATCCACGAGTACGTGCTGCGCAACTGGCGCCTGGTCAAGGTCGCGACGACCAAGGCCCAGCGCAAGCTGTTCTTCAACCTGCGCTCGATGAAGCAGGGCTTCAAGGCGGAGGTCAGCGGCGAAGACAGCGACGCGCGCCAGCACCGCCAGTCGCTCAGCGACGCCGAGATCGATCTCGTCGCCGAACAGCTCAAGGTCAAGCGCGAAGAAGTCGTCGAGATGGAAACGCGCCTGGCCGGCGGCGACGTGCCGCTGGAGCCGACCAACGACGACGGCGAGGAAAGCTACGCGCCGATCGCCTACCTGGCCGACGACCGCAGCGAGCCGACCCGCGTGATCGAGTCGCAGCGCCGCGATGCGCTGGCCTCCGACGGCATCTCGCGCGCGCTCGAGTCGCTCGACGCACGCAGCCGCCGCATCGTCGAGGCGCGCTGGCTGCAGGTGCAAGACGATGGCTCCGGCGGTGCGACGCTGCACGAACTGGCGGCCGAGTACGGCGTCAGCGCCGAGCGCATCCGCCAGATCGAAGTGGCAGCGATGAAGAAGATGCGCGCGGCGCTGGCCGAGGCCGCGGCCTGATCGGTCCACGCTTCCAAAGACAAGGGGCCGCTTTCGCGGCCCCTTCTTCGTTCAGCCCAGCAGCTGCTTCAGGTCCGAGGTCCAGGCCTCGATCGGGTGGTTGTAGCGCACGAATAGCCGCAGCCGGCCATCGGCATCGAACACGTAGGAGCCGGTCGAATGGTCGACCGTGTAGCGGCCCGGCTCCTTGCCGGGTGCCTGCTGGTAGAAGACCTTGAAGGACTTCGCGAACGCCGCGGTCTGCTCCTCGCTGCCGCGCAGCGCCACGAAGCTCGGATCGAAGGCGGCGAGATAGGACTTCAGCACTTCGGGCGTGTCGCGCGCCGGATCGACGCTGACGAACACGGCCTGCACCCGATCACCGGCCGCGCCGAGCTGCTTCTTCACGGCCGCCAGCTCGGCCATCGTCGTCGGGCAGACGTCGGGGCATTGCGTGTAGCCGAAGAAGACGATCACGACCTTGCCCTTGAAGTCGGCCAGCGTGCGCGGCTTGCCGTCGGTGTCGGTCAGCGAGAGGCCGGCGCCGTAGTCGGCGCCGGTGATGTCGACCGCCTGGAAGCTCGGCTTCTTGCCGCCCAAAGCGGCGAGCTGGTCGCAGCCGGCCAGCGTGAGCGAAGCCGCGCAGGCGGCGAAAACGAAGAGGCGGCGCAGGGTCGGCATGGCGCGAATCAGGCGGGGAGGTAGTGGTCGATCATCAGCGCTGCGAAAAGTGCCGACAGATACCAGATCGAGAAACGGAAGGTCGCGCGTGCCAGCGGCTCGCTGTAGGCGCGCCACAGCCGCAGCGCATAGACGCAGAACCACAGGCCCAGCACGATCGCGGCGACCAGATAGAGCCAGCCGTTCATGCCGTAGATGAAGGGCAGCAGCGTCGCAGCCAGCAGCACGAAGGTGTAGAGCAGGATCTGCAGCCGCGTGAACTCGTTGCCGTGCGTGACCGGCAGCATCGGCAGGCCGGCGCGGGCGTAGTCGTCTGCGCGATAGAGCGCCAGCGCCCAGAAGTGCGGCGGCGTCCACAGGAAGATGATCAGGAACAGGATTAGCGCCTCGGGCCCGACCTCGGCGCGCATCGCGGCCCAGCCCAGCACCGGCGGCATCGCGCCTGACGCGCCGCCGATCACGATGTTCTGCGGCGTCAGCGGCTTCAGGATCACCGTGTAGACGACCGCATAGCCGACGAAGGTCGCGAGCGTCAGCCACATCGTCAGCGGATTGACCGCGAACCACAGCAGCACGCTGCCGGCGGCGCACAGCACCGTCGCGAAGGCGAGCGTCTGCGTGCGACCGAGTTCGCCCTTGGCGGTCGGGCGCCAGGCGGTGCGCTTCATCTTCGCGTCGATGCCCTGCTCGACCAGGCAGTTGAAGGCCGCCGCTGCGCTCGCGACCAGCCAGATGCCGACGACCGCGAAGCCGATCGTGAGCCAGGCGGCGCCGTCGGGCCAGCCGGGCACCGCGAGCAGCATGCCGATCAGCGCGCAAAAGACGATCAGCTGCACCACGCGCGGCTTGGTGAGCACGAGGAACTGCCGCCAGCGCGAAGGCAGCGCGTGCGGCACGGGCGCGGCAGAAGTGGGCAGCGGGGCGGGAGTGGCCACGGGGGTCGTCGCGAAGGCGATCTGGATTTCTAGGAACGGGAGCCGGGCGCGACAGCCGCGGCCTCCCACGACAAGGCCGCCACCGGTTCACGGCGGCTGCGCACGATCAGCGTGGTCAGCACGACGGTCAGCGCCGCGGCGCCGCCGGTGTGCGAGACGGCCGCCAGGAGCGGCCAGTCGAGCACGACGTTGGAGATGCCGGTCGCGAGCTGCCACGCAGCGATCGCGAGCAGGCCAAGCGCGAAGCGGCGCAGCGCCGTGACGCGCCACAGCGCGACCACCATTGCGAGCATCGCGGCGAGCACGACCAGCGCACCGATGCGATGCGTCATGTGGATCGCGGTCAGCGCCGCGAACGGCAGGAAGCCCTCGCCGCCCTTGCCCGCGCCCAGCGGGCGCAGCAGCGCGAAGCCGTGCTCGAAATCCATCGGCGGCCACCACTGGCCCTGGCAGCTGGGGAAGTCGCTGCAGGCGAGCACCGCGTAGTTGGTGCTGACCCAGCCGCCCAGCGCGATCTGCACCGCGGCCAGCGCGGCGAGCACCAGCATGCCGATGCGCAATCGCGCGCTGACGACGACCTCGCCGCGGCGCGGCACCTCGCCCTGCGCCGCGAGCAGCACCAGCAGGATCAGGCCGCCCAGCAAGTGGCCGGTGACGATCGCCGGGTAGAGCTTCAAGGTCACGGTGAACGCACCGAACGCGCCCTGCACGCAGATCCACACGAAGGTGGCGGTAGCCCATAGCGCCGGCGCGAGCTGGCGACGATCGCGCCGCCATTGCGACCAGGCCAGCGCCATCGCGACGATGGTCAGCACGCCGACTGCGCTGGCGAGATAGCGATGGACCATCTCGACCCAGGCCTTGCCGTGCGTGACCGGGCCGCTGGGCTGCGCGGTCTGCGCGGCATGGATCTCGTCGCGCGCGCCGAGCGGGCTGGCGCTGCCGTAGCAGCCGGGCCAGTCGGGGCAGCCCAGGCCGGAGTCGGTGAGCCGCGTGAAGGCGCCGAACAGCACCAGGTCGAAGGTCAGGAACAGCGTCAGCAGCACCAGCGCGTGATGACGCCTGGAAGCGTCAGCGCCGCGATGGCGCGTCCACCACCAGGCCAGCGGCGCGAGCGCGATCACGAGGCCCAGCAGCGCCATGCGCAGCAGCGGCTCGAAGTTGTACAGCGGCGTCGCGTCCATCGTTCGAACTTCAGCGGCCCGCCTGGTCCCAGCTGGCCGAGGCGCGCAGCAGGCGCGTCAGGTCCTTGAGGATGGGTTTGGGCTCGCTCGGCGCCGGGAAACGCATCATCAGATGGCCCAGCGGATCGACGACGAAGAAGTGCGGGCCGATCGCCTCACTCGAACCGGGCGCGAGCCAGGCGCGCAGCGCGCCGGGATCGACGCGCAGCACCGTCGCGCCGGCGAGCGCGGGCAGCAGTTCGGCGCGCACCGGCTGCGCGTCGTCGACCAGCCAGACGCGGTCGAGCCGGTCCTTGTCGCGACCCAGCGATTCGCGCAGCTGGCGCTGCAGGTAGAGCTGCTTCTCGCACACGGCATCGCAGGCGCCGCCGCCGACCGCGACCAGCAGCCACTGGCCCTTGAGCGTCGCCGGATCGACCGCCTTGCCTTGCAGATCGGACAGCGGCAGCGCGGCCGCCGCCGGCAGCGCGCGCTGCGGCTCGACCAACTGGCCATGGCTGGTGCGCGACTGCGGCCGGATCACGTAGTAGGTGAAGTACGACGCGACCACCGGCGCGGCGCACACCGCCAGCACCAGCAGCATCTTCAGCCGGCCGCTGCGCGCCTGCTGCGTCGCCAGCGACGGCGACGGCAGGCTGTGCACGGTCAGGCCGAGCGGCTCAGCGGGAGCGGCGGGCAAGGAGTCGCGGGCGGATGAGCTGGAACCAGACATAGAGGCCAGCGACGAGCGTCGCCAGGGCAAACCACTGGAAGGCATAGCCGTAGTGCTTGTGCACATCGGCCGCGGGGGCGGGCCAGCGGCGCGCTAGGCCGTCGGCGGGATCGGATTCGGTGCGCTGCACGTCGTTTTGCCCGTCGTTTTGCATCAATGACAAGGGGCGCAGCGCCAGACCGGCTTCGCGAGCGAAGTCTGCGAGATCGAGATTTTGCCGCAGCGCGCCGGGCGTCTCGGCACCCAGGGCATAGAGCCGCGACGGCGGCGGCGCGACGATGGCGTCGATCTCGACTTCGCCGCTCGGGGTCGGCACCGCCGGCAGGTGCGTGCGATCGCGAACATCGCGCGGCACCCAGCCGCGCTGCACGACGACCGCGTCGCCCGGCGCGAGCTCGAGCGGCGTCAGCACGTAGAAGCCGGGCCGGCCATCCATCTGGCGGTTGTCGAGGAAGACCGTGTGCTGCGCGAGCCAGCGACCGCGCAGATGCGCGTGGCGATGCCACTGCGCCTGCGCAGTCTGCGCATCGCGTGCCAGTTCGGCCTGCGACAAGGGCGGCATCGCGCCGCGCTCCACGAGCCCGGCCTGCAGCGCCTCTTTCTGCGCCGCGCGCGACAGCTGCCACACGCCCAGGCGCGCGGTCACGGCGATCGCCACCAGCGCGGCGATCGCCACCAGCCAGCGGCGCGCGCGTTCGCTCATCGATCGCTCCCGGCCGAACGGGCATCGCGCATGCCATACAGTGCAGGCATGAAGATCGTCATCGCCCTCGCCTTCGTCTGCATCATCGCCGCGCTGTTCTTCGCCGGGCGCGCCATGCTGCAAGGTGGACGCGATGCCGACGACCCGCAGCGGCGCGGCCGCATGGCACGCGCGCTGACCGTTCGCATCGGGCTGTCGGTCGCGCTGTTCCTGTTCATCCTCGTGGCCTACAAGCTCGGCTGGATCCAGCCGACCGGGCTGCCGCTCGGACGCTGAATGAACAAGAGCGCCTCGCGGCGCTCTTGTCGTTCATGCCGTCGCGGGCGAACGCGTCACATCCAGTAGACGATCACGTACAGGCCGAGCCAGACGACGTCGACGAAGTGCCAGTACCAGGCCGCGCCTTCGAAGCCGAAGTGGCGGTCCTTGGTGAAGTGGCCCTTCATCAGGCGCAGCGTGATGAACAGCAGCATCAGCATGCCGACCAGCACGTGGAAGCCGTGGAAGCCGGTCAGCATGAAGAAGGTCGAGCCGTAGATGCCGCTGCTGAGCTTGAGGTTCAGGTCGCGGTAGGCGTGCATGTACTCGTAGGCCTGGACGCCGACGAAGGTCGCGCCCAGGATCACGGTGATCCACATCCAGAAGATCGTCTTGCCGCGTTCGCCGGCCACCAGCGCGTGGTGGGCGATCGTCAGCGTGACGCCCGAGCTCAGCAGCAGCGCGGTGTTGATCGTCGGCAGCGGCCACGGGCCCATCGTCGTGAAGGCATCGACGGTGCCGGCCGGCGAGGCCGTCGCGCCGGCCACGACGCTCGGCCACACGGCCTTGAAGTCGGGCCACAGGATGGCGTTGTCGAGGCTGCCGAGGTTGGGCACCGAGTGCACGCGCGCCCAGTACAGCGCGCCGAAGAACGCGGCGAAGAACATCACCTCGCTGAAGATGAACCAGCTCATGCTCCAGCGGTACGAGACATCGATGCGGTCACCGTAGAGGCCGCCTTCGCTCTCGCGGATCGCGTCGCCGAACCACTGCTTGAGCACGAAGGCCCACCACAGCAGGCCGAACAGCAGCGAGTACGCGCCCCAGCCATGGCCGTTGACCCATTGGCCGGCGCCCAGGATCACGAAGAACAGGCCGATCGCGGCCATGATCGGATGCCGCGAAGGCCCCGGCACGTAGTAGTAGGGCGTCGCCCCGTGGGATGCTGCCGACATGTGCTTGCTCTCCTGAAAACCTCGATCTCTCGTCTTGCGTCGCGCTTGGGTGATCAGGCGGCCGCGCCGCTCGCGATCACCCAGCGCACGACCAGCACCAGCCCGAGCACGAACAGCGCCGCGACGGCCACGCCGGCGACGATGACATGCAGCGGATTGAGCTGGCCGACATCCTTTTCGTAGTCACTGCCCTTGCGCACGCCGAAGAACGACCACGCGACGGCCTTCAGCGTGCCGAGGAACGACCCCTTGCGCTGCACGGCGGCGCGCAGGTCGGCGCCGGGCGCCTCGTTGTTCTTGGGCTCGGTCATGGCGATCACACCGCCCCCGCCGACTTGGCGCCCTTGCCGCCCACCTCGAAGAAGGTGTAGCTCAGCGTGATGGTGCGCACGTCCTTGGGCAGCTTGGGGTCGATGTAGAACACCACCGGCCACTGCTTGGTCTCGCCCGGCTGCAGCCGGTACTCGTTGAAGCAGAAGCACTCGAGCTTGTTGAAGTGCGCGGTCGCCTGCTTGGGCGCATAGCTCGGGATCGCCTGCGCCGACATCTCGCGGTTCTGCACGTTGCGGAACTCGTACATCACCGTGACGAGCTCGCCCGGGTGCACGTCGACCGAACGCTTGGCGGGGTGGAACTCCCACGGGCCGCGCGAGTTGGCGTCGAACTCGACCGTGATCGTGCGGGTCGGATCGACCTGCGTGTTCTTGGCCGGGCCTGCGCCGTTGACGGTGCGCTCCGACAGCGACAGCACGTTGATGCCCAGCGCCTCGCAGATGTGCTTGTAGATCGGCACCAGCGCGTAGCCGAAGCCGAACATCGCCATCGCGATGACCGCCAGCTTGGCGACCATGCGACGGTTGTCGGCGGCGCGGCGGGTCTTGTTCATCGCCTCAGGCCACTCCGCTCAGTTACCCAGCAGCAGGATCTTCGCGACGAAGCCGGCGGCGAACACCGCCGCGATCGTCGCGAGGATCAGTGCCAGCCGCACATTGCTGCGGCGCTGTTCGGGCGTGGTGGCCATGCTCTGTCTCGAAAACCGATCAGCCGACGATGCGCGTGGCCGACGCGTCGAGCTTGGGCGGGTTCTCGAAGGTGTGGAACGGCGCCGGCGACGGCACTTCCCACTCGAGACCTTCGGCGCCTTCCCAGGGCTTTTGCGCAGCCTTCTCGCCCTTGCCGCGCATGCACGGCAGCACGACGAAGAAGAAGAAGTACACCTGCGCCAGGCCGAACGCGAGCGCGCCGATCGAGGCGATCTGGTTGAAGTCGGTGAACTGCATCGGGTAGTCGGCGTAGCGACGCGGCATGCCGGCCAGACCCAGGAAGTGCATCGGGAAGAAGGTGACGTTGAACGCGATCAGCGACCACCAGAAGTGGATCTTGCCGCGCGTCTCGTTGTACATCACGCCGGTCCACTTCGGACCCCAGTAGTAGAAGCCGGCGAACAGCGCGTACAGCGAGCCCGCGACCAGCACGTAGTGGAAGTGCGCGACGACGTAGTAGGTGTCTTGCAGCTGGATGTCGACCGGCGCGACCGACAGGATCAGGCCGGTGAAGCCGCCCATCGTGAACACGAAGATGAAGCCGACCGCGAACAGCATCGGCGTCTCGAAGGTCATCGAGCCGCGCCACATGGTGGCGATCCAGTTGAAGATCTTCACGCCGGTGGGCACCGCGATCAGCATCGTCGCGTACATGAAGAACAGCTGGCCGGTCACCGGCCTGCCGGGCGTGAACAAGTGGTGCGCCCACACGATGAACGACAGGATCGCGATCGACGCGGTGGCGTACACCATCGAGGTGTAGCCGAACAGGCGCTTGCGCGCGAACGCCGGAACGATGGCGCTCACGATGCCGAACGCCGGCAGGATCATGATGTAGACCTCGGGGTGACCGAAGAACCAGAAGATGTGCTGGTACATCACCGGATCGCCGCCGCCGGCCGGGCTGAAGAAGCTGGTGCCGAAGTGGCGGTCGGTCAGCGTCATCGTGATCGCGCCGGCGAGCACCGGCATCACGGCGATCAGCAGGTAGGCGGTGATGAGCCAGGTCCACGCGAACAGCGGCATCTTCATCAGCGTCATGCCCGGCGCGCGCATGTTCAGGATCGTGACGATGATGTTGATCGAGCCCATGATCGAGCTCGCGCCGAGGATGTGCATCGCGAAGATGCCGGCGTCCATCGACGGACCCATCTGCAGCGTCAGCGGCGCGTAGAGCGTCCAGCCCGCGGCGGGGGCGCCGCCGGGCATGAAGAACGAGCCCACCAGCATGATGGCCGCGGGGATCATCAGCCAGAAGCTGAAGTTGTTCATCCGCGCGAAGGCCATGTCGGACGCGCCGATCTGCAGCGGGATCATCCAGTTCGCGAAGCCCACGAACGCCGGCATGATCGCGCCGAACACCATGATCAGGCCGTGCATCGTCGTGAGCTGGTTGAACAGCTCCGGGTTGATGATCTGCAGGCCCGGCTGGAACAGCTCGGCACGGATGCCCAGCGCCAGCACGCCGCCGACCATCAGCATCGCGAACGCGAACAGCAGGTACAGCGTGCCGATGTCCTTGTGGTTGGTGGCGAACAGCCAGCGACGCCAGCCGTGGGGGTGGTCGTGGTGATGGTCGTCGTGCGAATGATCACCGGCGACGTGACCGTGGGGGTCCAGAACAGCGCTCATGTTGGGATCCTTAGTCGATGCGTCTCGGTGCGTCACTTGCGCGCGGCCAGCACTTCGGCCGGCTGCACGGTCTGACCGGTCGCATTCGACCAGTGGTTCTTCGTGTAGGTGATCACCGCGGCGATCTCGGTGTCGGACAGCTGCTTCCAGGCCGGCATCGCGCCGTTGGCCGCGCCGTTGAGCAAGATGGCGATCTGCTTGCCCTTGTCGGCGTCGAGCACGACCGGCGAGGCGTCGAGCGGCTTGATCGGGCCGGCGCCCTTGCCGTTGGCCTGGTGGCAGGCCGCGCAGTTGGCGGCGTAGACCTTCTCGCCGCGGGCGATCAGGTCAGCCTGTTCCCAGACCTTGTTCGGATCGTCGGCCTTGGCGGCCAGCTTCTTCTTCTCGCCGTCGACCCAGGCCGCGTAGTCCTCTTGCGAGACGACCTTCACGTGGATCGGCATGTAGGCGTGTTCCTTGCCGCACAGCTCGGCGCACTGGCCGAAGAAGTCGCCGGTCTTCTCGGCGCGGAACCAGGTGTCGCGCACGAAGCCCGGGATCGCGTCCTGCTTGACGCCGAAGGACGGGACCATCCAGGCGTGGATGACGTCATTGGCGGTGGTGACGATGCGGATCTTCTTGTTGACCGGCACGACCAGCGGGTTGTCGACCTTGAGCAGGTAGTCGTCGCCGGCCGGCTTGCCCATGTCGGACAGCACGCGGTGCGAGGTGTCCAGCGTCGCCAGGAAGCTGATGCCTTCGCCTTCGCCCTTGAGGTAGTCGTAGCCCCACTTCCACTGGTAGCCGGTGGCCTTGATCGTGATGTCGGCGTTGGTGGTGTCCTTCATCGCGACGACGACCTTGGTGGCCGGCAACGCCATCGCGATGACGATCACGAACGGCACCACGGTCCACGCGATTTCGACCGCCACGCTCTCGTGGAACTCGGCCGACTTGGCGCCCTTGCTCTTTCGATGCTTGAGGATCGAATAGAACATCACGCCGAACACCGCGACGAAGATGAGCGTGCAGATGCCCAGCATCAGGTAGTGCAGCCAGTGCTGCTCTGCGGCGATGCGGGTCACCGGCTCGTGCAGGTCGAGCTGGTTGACCTTGGGGCCGCCGGGCAGGTCGTTGACCGCGGACGCGGCCGTCGCCACCAGCGCAGTCGCTGCACCGAGCGCGAGCCGGGCGGCGTGCCGGCGACCGGCGTTCCACAGGGCGTTGATCGTCATCTTCGTGCTCTCTTCTACCAAATCAAAACCTGCTTCGACCGATGCCCTCGGGCACCGGCCGTCGACCACCCTGGGGCAGCCTGATGTTCCTCGGCGAGCCGCCGACGCCGCGTGTTCCGCGCGAACCGCAGCCGATGTACCTGCCGCAGCGCACACCGACCTCGTTGCGGCACTCACCGTCACGCACATGCCGCGTGTTCGAAGCGGACCTCGAGGTCCGTGCAGATGGCGTGCCACCAAACGAGTCATCGTCTTGCGGTCGACGCCATGGCAAACGCGCGCGGCAAAGCCGGCGGATTCTAGCCGAGCCGACAGTAGGGTCTCAACGCGTGCGGCCCTGGCGCGCCATGTCGCGCAGGCGCTCGACCGACACCCTCGTTTCGGCCTCGACACGCAGCTTCGGCGCCGGCTTGAAGGCATGGCCGTAGACCAGCTCGAAGCGCAGCGCGAGGCGGCCGTCGGGGCCGCGCAAGCGTTCGGTCAGGCGTGCTTCGAGGTCTCGCCGCCAGCGTGGCGTGCGCAGGCCGGCGAAGCGCTCCGCGGCCGCGTTGCCGCCCAGCACGCGCAGCTCGGACAGCAGCGCCGCGGCATCGGGCCAGGTCAGCGTCAGCGTCTCCATGTCCATCACCGGATCGGAGAAACCGGCGTGGACCAGCGCATCGCCGAGGTCGTGCATGTCGATGAAATCGTGGCTGGGCGCCGGCCAGCCGAGCTCGGCGTAGAGCGTGCGCAGCTCGAGCAAGGTGTCGGGGCCGAAGGCCGAGCACATCAGGAAGCCGTCGACCGCGAGCGCGCGATGCCAGCGCGCCATCAGCGCGGCGGGATCGGCGACCCAGTGCAGCACCATGTTGGCCCAGACCAGCTGGGCATCGCCGTCGCCGAAGGTCTGTTCGCTGCCGGCGGGTGCGCCGTCGATGAAGGCCGCGGGCCGATCGGCGCGCCAGCGCTGCCACCATGCGCCGCGCAGTGCCTGAGCGCTGTCGGCGGCCAGCGCTGCGGTGGGCTCGATCGCATCGATGCGCGCCTTCGGATAGCGCGCGGCGAGCAGCTCACGCGACGCGCCGCGCGCGGCCCACCAGTCGGCCACGCGCGCCGGCTCGACCTTGATCATCTCGAGCCGATGCGCCATGCGTCGCGCGACCTCGCCATGCAGCCAGGGCGCGTCGCGACGCGCGCGCCATTGGCGCTCGACGGCCGCGGCGTCGGGTGCGCGCGGCGGCTCGCGTTGTGGGGAGGAAGCCATGGGCGCGGCAGTATAGTGAGCGCCCCCTGAGGCCGCGCTGGCCTCGTGCCATGACCGTCACGCCCTCAGTCCTTTCGCGCATGCCATTGCGTTGGCCCAACCGCTGCGCGGTCTGCCAGTGCGCGACCAGCGGCCGGCTCGGCCGCGTCTGCGCCGACTGCGAAGCACGCCACGGCACATGGCGCGCGCGCTGCGACGGCTGCGCCCAGCCGCTGCCGGCCGCGCGCAGCGATGCACGCTGCGGCAGCTGCCTGCGTGAACCGCCGTCGTGGTCGCGCGCGGTCACCGCGCTGGACTACGACCATCCCTGGGACCGCCTGCTCGCGGCGCTGAAGTTTCGCGACGGGCTCGACCTGCTGCCGTGGTTCGTGCAGCGCCTCCGCGAGGCCGTGGCGCATCGCGGCGCATCGCGCGTCGACCTCTTGCTTCCGGTGCCGCTCGCGTCGCAGCGCCTGGCCGAACGCGGCTACAACCAGGCCTGGGAGATCGCACGGCGGCTCGGCATCGCCGCGCGGGCACAGGTCCTCGAACGCGTGATCGACACGCCGCACCAGCTCTCGCTGCCGCGCGAACGCCGCGCCGCCAACGTGCGCGGCGCCTTCCTCGTGCCGCCCGCCGCGCGCGAGGCCCTGCAAGGCCGGCGCATCGCCTTGATCGACGACGTGATGACCACCGGCGCGACGCTGGGCGAAGCCGCGCGCAGCCTGCGCGCGGCAGGCGCGGCCGACGTCGAGGTCTGGGTGCTCGCACGCACCGCCTGAATCCACTCGCCACCATGTTCAACATCGTCCTCGTCGAACCCGAGATCCCGCCGAACACCGGCAACGTGATCCGCCTGGCCGCCAACACCGGTTGCGCGCTGCACCTGATCGAGCCGCTCGGGTTCTCGATGGACGACAAGCTGCTGCAGCGCGCCGGGCTCGACTATCACGAGTACGCGCCGGTGCGCCGTCATGCGTCGTGGGCGGACTTCATCGCGACCGAGCGCCCCGATGCGGCGCGCATGTTCGCGTTCACGACGCGCGGCAGCCGCCAGTTCGCGCAAGTCTCATGGCAGCCCGGCGATTGGCTGGTGTTCGGCAGCGAAAGCCGCGGCCTCGATCCGGCACTGCGCGACGCGGCGTTCGATGGCGAACACCGCGTGCGACTGCCGATGCGCGAAGGTCAGCGCAGCCTGAACCTGAGCAACGCCGTGGCCGTGGCCGTGTTCGAAGCCTGGCGCCAGAACGACTACGCCGGCGGAGCCTGAGGCCCGCGCCGGCGCAGATTGCTGGAGCTTCGAAAAGATCAGGCCGTCACGGCTTGGGCGCTGTACTGCGCGATCAGCGACAGCAGCTCTTCTTCGCTGTAGGGCTTGCCGAGGTAGTGGTTGACGCCGAGTTCGGCGGCCACGTCGCGGTGCTTCTGCGCGATGCGCGAGGTGATCATGATGACCGGCAGGTCGGCCAGCTTCGGATCGCCGCGCAGGTTGCGCACGAAGTCGAAGCCGTCCATGCGCGGCATCTCGATGTCCGACAGCACGACCGACGGCCGCTCGTCGGCCACGCGCTCCAGGCCTTCCAGGCCGTCCTTGGCGAGCGCGACGCGATAGCCTTCGCGCGCCAGCAGGCGCTGCGTGACACGGCGCACCGTGAGCGAATCGTCGACCACCAGCACCAGTGGTGCCTGCGGCACGGTCGGCGCGACCTTCTGCACCTCGACGCGTGCCGGCGCGCGGATCGCCGCGGCCGATGCGGCACGCGCCGCTTCGCCGTAGACGGTGGCCAGCGCGACCGGGTTGTAGATCAGCGCGACGGCACCCGAGGTCAGCAGCGTCATGCCCGCCAGGCCCGGCAGGCGCGACAGCTGCGAGCCGAGGTTCTTCACCACGACTTCCTGGTTGCCCAGCACTTCGTCGACATGCAGCACGATGCGCTGCTGCGCCGAGCGGATCACGACCACCGACTGCGAGCGCGCGTTCAGGTCCGAGCCGCGCGAACTCGACGACAGCAGCGCGCCGAGCCAGAAGAACGGCAGCACGTGGTCGGCGTGGTGGTAGATGCCGCTCGCGTAGGCGGCCTGCACTTCGTCGGCCTTGGCGCGGCGCACGATCTCGATCAGCGTCGCCGGCACCGCGATGGTCGCGTCGCCACAGCGCAGCATCACGACCTGCGTCACCGCGGTGGTCAGCGGCAGCACGAGCTTGAAGCTGGTGCCCTGGCCGACCGCGCTCGCGGTCTCGATGCGTCCGCCCAGCGCGTTGACTTCGGCGCGCACGACGTCCATGCCGACACCGCGCCCGGCCAGCTCGGTCACCTGTTCGGCGGTCGAGAAGCCCGGCATGAAGATCAGGTTGGCCAGCTCGGCTTCGCTCGTGGACGCGTCGTTGGAGAGCAGGCCCAGCGCGAGGCCGCGGGCGCGGATGCGCTCGAAGTTCAGGCCGGCGCCGTCGTCGCGGAACTCGATCGCGACTTCGTTGCCTTCCTGGTGCAGCGCGACGACGATCGTGCCGACGGCGTCCTTGCCGGCCGCGGTGCGCCGCTCGGGCGCTTCGATGCCGTGCGTGATGCAGTTGCGCAGCAGGTGCTCGAAGGCACCGGTCATGCGGTCCAGCACGCTGCGGTCGACTTCGATCGAGCCGCCCAGCAGATCCAGACGGACTTGCTTGCCGGTCTCCTTGGCGGCCTGGCGCACGACGCGATAGAGGCGATCAGACAGGCCTTCGAACTCGACCATGCGGGTGCGCAGCAGGTCGTCTTGCAGCTCGCGCGTGAGGCGCGCCTGGGCGGCGAGTTCGTCTTCCGAGACTTCGATCGTGCGCTGCAGCGAGCGCTGCACGGTGGCCACGTCGTTCACCGACTCGGCCATCATCCGCGTGATTTCCTGGAAGCGCGTGTAGCGGTCGAACTCGAGCGGATCGAAGTCCTTGGCCTGGGCCTTGGCGGCTTCCATGCGCGAGGACATCTGCGTTTCGGCCTGCAGCTCGATGTCGCGCAGCTGGGCGCGCAGACGCTCGAGGTTGTCGGTCAGGTCGTTGAGCGCGCCGCGCATGTTGCCCACGCCGGCATCGAGGCGCGCACGCGTGATGCTGACTTCGCCGGCCTGGTTGACCAGGCGATCGAGCAGGTTGGCGCGCACGCGCACTGCGGAGCCGGCCAGCGTGCTGCGCTCGCTGGCCGCGCGCGCGACCGGGGCCGCATCGGCGGCGATGCCGTGGAAGCGCGCCCAGTCGATCGTCTGCGACGGCGGCTGGTCGGGCGGCAGGCCGCCATTGAGTTCGACCTCGGCGGCCTTCGGGTCCTCGAGCACGTCGAAGCCCGAAGTCTCGAAGCCCGGCGTCGGCGCCTCGTCGATCACCAGAGTCGGCATCTCGACGGCCAGCACCGGCGGCGCCGGCTCGTCGGCCAGCGGCATCGGCGCGGAGACGATGACGGCGGCCTCCTGCTGCGCGTAGGCCTCGGCATCGCGGCGACGCAGGTGGTCGAACGACGCGCTCAGCGCATCGGCGCGCGTCTGCAGCGGATCGATGTCGGCGCCCTGGCGCTCGTCTTCGCGCGCCAGCAGGTGCTCGATCGCGGTCTCGAGGCGGTGCGCGAGTTCGCCCAGGCGCATCGCGCCGGCGAGTCGTGCGCCGCCCTTGAAGGTGTGCAGCGTGCGCATCGCCGCGCTCGCATGCGCGACGTCGCCGGGATGCTGGCCCCAGTCGCGCAGCTGCGACGACAGCTTGGGCAGCAGGTCGAGCGCCTCTTCCTCGAAGATCGGGAACAGGTCGACGTCGACCGCATCCTCGGCGTCGATGTCGTCGTCGTCGTCGGGCGCGTCGAACGCGGCACCGCGCACCGGCTCGGCTTCGCCGACCAGCGGCGCGAGCGGGCGGAACTCGGCCTGGCCGAGATCGGCCAGCACGCTGGCCTGCTCGAGCGGCGCGGCGAACGGCTGCACAAGTTCAACAACCGGTTCGACAACCGGTTCGACGACCGGCTCGAAGACAGGTTCGATGACAGGCTCGGTCACCGGCGCCAACTCGGCCGCAGCCTGCTGTTCCTCGGCCGCGATGCGGGCTTCGGCGACGTGGTCGAAATCGACCAGGCGCTGCATCAGCTCCGGCGCGGCGGCCTTCAGGAAGCCGGCGGCGAACTGGTGCAGCAGGCGACGGATTTCCTCGGCCGCTTCGCTGAACAGCGCGGCGTCCTCGGGCTGGCCATGGCCCAGCGCGTGCGAGCGCATCAGCGCGTGCTCGAGCTGGCGGGCCAGGCCCGACAGATCCGCGAAGCCCACCGTCGCGGAGCTTCCGCCCAGCGAATGCGCCAGCGCGACGGCCGGTTCGCCGACCGGGCGATGCAGCTCGAGCGCCCACTCGGACAGCTCGGTGCCGAGGCGGCGCGACAGCTCGTCGGCCTCGTTCAGATAGATGTTGAACAGCGGGATCGAGATGCGCAGCGGGCCGACGATCTTGACCTGGTCGCTCTCGACCACGGGCTCGGCGTCCGGCGCCTGGGCCTGCTCGTCGTTGGCGGCCGTGGCATCGAACTGCGACGACGGCGCAAGCGCCTCGATCAGCGACGGGCCGGCGTCCTGCGCGGCGAGCTCGTCTTCATCGAACTCGGGCAGCACCGAGCTGCCTTCCTCGACGATCGGCTCGATCGACTCCGGCACCGGCAGCAGCGCTTCGACTTCGGCGCTGGGCTGCAGCGCCTCGATCAGGCCGGCCTCGGTGACGGCGGCGACGCCATCGGCCGGCGTGCTGTCCTGGAAGGTGAGCTCGATCGAAGTGATGACGGCCTCGTCGAGCTCCGACGGCGCGCGCCGAGGCGTGTCCTCGAGCGGCAGCGGCATCGTCGCGAAGTCTTCGCTTTCCTGGCCGTCGTTGACGACGTCGTCGAGCGCCGGCAGTTCGGGCGCCGCCTCGATGGGCGCGGCCGACGGCGTCGACAGGTCGAACGACGCGAGGTCGAGCGAGAAGTCCAGCGTCTCGGCCAGCGGCAGCGGCGCGGGCGGCTCGACGGCCGGCGCGGGCGTCGGCTCGGTCGGGGTGCCGAAGTCGAGCGTGAAGCCGAGGTCGGCGACCGGCGGCTCGACGGGCGCGGGCACTTCGGGCGCGGCCTCGACGACCTCGGCGACCAGCGGCAGCTCGTCGGTCGCGGGCAGCTCGGCGGGCAGCTCGAGCGCCTCGGCCGGCGGCAGCAGGTCGGAGATGTCGAGTGCCGGCGGCGCAATGACGGGCGCCTCGACCTGCTCGACAGCGGGCGCCGCAGCAACGGTCTCGTAGCGCAGCGCGCGATACAGCCCGTCGACGCGCAGCGCGTCGGCCGCGCGGCGCACCGGCTCGCTGCTCGGCAGCGCGCTCGCGCGATCGGCGATCGCATCGACCCAGGGCGCGAAGTAGTCGAGCGCCTCGTTGGTGAAGCGCAGCAGCTCTTCGCTGGCCGGCAGCTGGCTCGCGAGCCAGTGGTTGTAGAGCTGCTCGCAGCTCCAGGCGGCTTCGCCGAAGTCGGACAGGCCGACCATGCGCGAGCTGCCCTTGAGCGTGTGGAAGGCGCGGCGCACGGTGACCTGCGCTTCGCCGTCGCCCGGCTCGCTGCGCAGCGTCGAAAGCGCGGCGCGCGCGCCGTCGATGACCTCGCGGGCTTCCTCGAGGAAGACCTCGCGCATCTCGTCGTCTTCTTCGAGGCCGGTCGCGGCCGGCGCCGCGGGCGGCGGCGAGAGCGGCGGCATCGGCGCGAGCGAGATCAGCGGCATCGGACCCGAAGGCACCGGATCGAGGCCGACCGCCTCGGAGGCGGTCACGGCGAAGTCGCTGAGCGCCTGGCCGACGCGCTCGCGCACCTCGGCCTCGGGCGCGCCGGCGGCGCTGCCCTTGGAGATCACTTCCTGCAGCAGCTCGAGCGGCTGGCTCAGCTCGGGCAGCGCGCTGATCTGCGGCACGTGCGCGAGGCGATCGACCTCGCGCGAGACGGCCGACAGCGGCAGCATGCCGGACGCCAGGTCGGACGCAAGACGATTGGCCTGCTCGGCCAGCGGCGCGGTGCCCGGCGCCGCGGCGGCGCGCGCACCGACCAGCGAGCGCAGCAGTCCGCTGGCCGCATCGAACACGAACAGCGACTTGGCCGCCTGCGGCTGCACGCCCAGCAGGTCGATCATGAAGCTCAGCGCGCTGAGGTTGCTCGCGAGGCGATCGAACACGTCGGTCTGCGACGCGGCGGCGGATTGCGCGGCGATCAGCCGCTCGACATCCTCGCGCATGCGCAGCACCGCGTGCGAGCCCTGCTCCAGGCCCAGCACCGACAGCACGCCGCGCATCGACTGCAGCTGGCCGGGCACCGGCATCAGCTGGTCGGGCTCGGCGGGCGCGCGGAAATAGCGGTCGATCGTCTTCTCGGTCTCGGCCAGGCTGGTGCGCAACTCCTGCACCACGCTGCCCATTGTCTGGCGGTCCGCGACGCGGCGGTACAGCTCCTCCATCCACGGCTCGAGCGCCTCGGGCGCCGCACCGCCGCGCACCGCGGCGATGCGCTGCGCGAGACGCGCGACACGCGGTGCGTGCTGCGGATGATCGAAGCCGCCGTCCTCGAGCGCGGCATCGACCCACAGCAGGCTGGTCGCGACTTCCATCGCCAGCGCCGGCGGCGGCGCGGCCTTGGACTGCACGGTGGCCTGCGACGACTGCAGCAGCGCGTCGGCCAGCTGCTCGCCATTGGCCAGCAGCTTGCGCAGCGAATCGGCGACCAGGCTGAACTGTTCGTTCAGGTTGCCCAGGCGATGCATCTCGCCGGCGGCGACGGCCGACCAGCCGTCCTTGGCGGTCGAGACGCGCTTGACCGCCTGCGCCACCGAGGCCGGATCATGCCGGCCGAGCTGCGGTTGCTCGTAGTCGGTGGGCGGCGCGAGGCGGTCGAGCGACCAGGCCTGGCGCACCACGGCGAGCCGCGGCGCATCGACCCCGGGCTTGACCGACGCGAGCGCGCAATAGAACAGCAGGTCCTGCGCGAGGCGCTCGGACACCGTCTGGTCACCGCGCGATTGCGCGCGCAGCTGGGCCAACAGGCGCGAGGTCACGCGCTTGCCGTAGACATCGGGGCGCAGCAGCTCGAGCGACTGCGCTTCGTAGTAGGCCGCGGCGAGCTGCCACAGCGTCGCGACTTCCGGCGAGCCCTCGGGCAGCGCGGCACCGGCCGCGAGCGCGGCCGACAGCTGGCCGAGCCGGCGTGCGTCGGCAGGCGAGCCGCCGCGCATCAGCGCCAGCACCTGCGCTTCGAAATCACTCACGACCGCGGCATCGACGCCGCGCGGCGCAACGCCGGCCTCCGGCGGCAGGCGCAGCCATTGCCAGTCGATGTGCCACAGGTCGGCCGGATGCACGCGCTCGGCGCCGGAGAGTTCCTGCACCGCGCGGTACTGCGGGAACATCGCGACCGGCGAGACGGGCTTGCCGGCCAGGCGGCGCGCGATGAAGTCGAGCAGCGCGAACGAGGCGCGCTCGATCGTGTCGACCGCCGCCGGCGTGAGCTTGTGCGGCTTGGCGATGTAGCGCTGCACCGCGGACTCGGCCGCCTGCAGCATCGCTGAGCCGGCCGGCAGGCTGATCAGCTCGAGGACGCCTGCGCCCTGGTGCAATTGCGTGCGCGCCTGGCGCAGTGCGGTCGATTCGACGCCGTCGACATCCGAGCCGGCCGCGGCCTCGACATCCTTGAGCGTGCGGCGCAGCGCCTTGTGGGCGGCGTCGAGCGACTTGCGCAGCTCTTCCTGAACCCAGGCAAGAGCGCTCAGGTCGTCGTCGTGAAGCGCGTGGTTCGGCTGGCTGTCCATCCGGGGCCCTGGTGTTGAACGGTCGAGCCGGGCGTTGCCCGGCTCAGCTGCTTAACTGATCTTGAATCGAGCGACCGAGGTCTTCAGTTCCTCGGCCGACTTGGACAGCTCGCGCACCAGCTGCGCGGTCGAGCGCGTGCCTTCGCCGGTCTGCTCGGTCACCGCGAAGATGTGCTGGATGTTGGCTGCCACGACGTTGGCCGAGTCGGCCTCGCGGGCCGCCTGGTTCGAGATCTGTTCGATCAGCTCGGCAAGTCGGCGCGACACGCTGTCGATTTCGCCCAGCGCGGTGCCGGCGTTGTCGGACAGTCGCGCACCCTCGACCACGCCCTGCGTCGAGCGCTCCATGGCGGCCACGGCGTCCTGGGTGTCGGTCTGAATGGTCTTCACCAGCGCGGCGATCTGCTTGGTCGCGTCGGCCGAGCGTTCGGCCAGCCGCTGCACTTCTTCCGCAACGACCGAGAAGCCGCGACCCGCTTCGCCCGCCGAGGCCGCCTGGATGGCGGCGTTGAGCGCCAGCACGTTGGTCTGCTCGGTAATGTCCGAGATCAGCTCGGTGATTTCACCGATCTCCTGCGAGCTTTCGCCCAGTCGCTTGATGCGCTTGGACGTCTCCTGGATCTGTTCGCGGATCGCGTTCATGCCGCCGATCGAGTTCTGCACCGCCTGCAGGCCGGACTCGGCCGCTTGCAGCGACTGGCGCGCCACCTGGGCCGACTGCTGCGCTTGCGCGGACACGTCGTTGATTCGGCCGGCCATCTGCAGCACCGACTCGCCGGTCTCGCGAATCTCGCGCAGCTGTTCGTCCGATGCAGCGAGCAGTTCGGTCGACGTGGCTTCCACCTGTTGCGTGGTCTCGGTCACGCGAGCCACCGTTCCTTGCACCTGCGACACCAGCTGGCGCAGCTCTTCCACGGTGTAGTTCACCGAGTCGGCGATGGCGCCGGTGATGTCCTCGGTCACGGTGGCCTGCTGCGTCAGATCGCCTTCCGCGACCGTCTGCAGTTCGTTCATCAGCCGCAGAATCGCCGCCTGGTTCGCGTCGTTGACGCGCTTGGCTTCCTGCTCCTGGCGTTCGGCTTCCTGGCGCTGCTGTTCGGCGAGGCGAGCACGCTGGCGCTGGTCGGCGAGGGAAACGTAGACCAGACCGGCGGCGCCGATACCGGCGAGCAACACCGACACCGCGATCACCAGCAGGTTGGCGCTCGACAGGCCCGTGCGGTCCTGCAGGCCGGTCTGCACTGCCTCGAGGCCCTTACGCAGCGGCTCGGAGTCGTTGACGATCTGCGACTGCGCTTCGCGCGCCGAGACCAGGCCTTGCAGGTTGCCCAGAATCGCGCCGGCTTCCTTGCGGGTCTCTTCGTACTGCTTGAGCAGCTCGTCGAGGCGCTCCTTCGTGACAGCGTCCTTGGTGGGCGGCAGGCGCAGTTCCTGGTTGCCGTCGCGCATGCCCTGCGCGATTTCGCGGAAGGCGTTCAAGTCCTTGCCGAGCAGGAACACGGCCTCGGGCGACACGCCTTCCATCGTGAGGAATTCGTTGGCAGACTTGCCGATGCGCTGCGTCAGCATCACGAGCTGACCGACCGCCGAGAGCTCGGCGGCCGAGGCGTCTTGCTGCAGCTTCAGCGACGAGATCGTCTCGGCGATCTCGAGCAGGTCGGACGACTGGCGGTTGATGGTGCGAAGCGCCTGACCCACCTGGGTCAGGATCTTCTGCTGGCCCAGCACGGTGTTGGCGTTCTTCTCGGCGCGGTCGATCAGCGGCAGCAGCGGCTCGATCTGCGGCTGCACGCCGGCCGGCGCGGAGTCGACCATCTCGTTGCCCGTGGCCAGGCCGCGCACGCTCTTGGCGAGCACGTCGGCGCTTTCCTGCACCTCGGGGAAGGCGCCGGCGCTGCCGATCAGGGCCTGCGAAACCGACTTCGCGAGACGCTGCGACTGCATCAGCGCCTGGCCGCTGGCCGCCACCTGGTTGGCGGCGCTGTTGGCGGAGTTCAGCGAGATGAAGGTGATCACGACCAGGCCCAGCAGGCCCAGGAACAGCGCGGCGCCGAGCACGCGACGCTGTTCGGCCAGCGGGCGGTTGCCGATCAGCGGCAGGCCCGAGCCGCCGGCGGCCTCGAGCGAGAACTCGCCGGTCTGCACGCGCGTGTCGGTGAAGTCGGTCGTCAGGTCGGTGGTCAGCTCGGAGGGCGCGGCCTCGGAGATGATCGACGTGCCGTCGTGCATCTGCACCGTGGTGGCGTCGAGCGGCCGGGTGCCGTCGCCGCTGAGCGCGAGATCGTCCGCGACCGGGTAGGCCTCGTCGAACGTCGCGTCGGCGTCGGGCTTGTTACCGCGCGATCCGCCCAGCTTGAGTTTGCTCAACAGGCTCATAGGTCCCTCTTCGTCCACGTTGCCGGAGCGCTCGCGCCCCATTCAATTCCTGCGCCCAGGGCGGCTTGCCCCGGGTTCACTGCGCAATCCTCAGGAACGCCGGGTCGCTCGACAGCGTGCCCAGCAGCAGTTCCTGCCACACGCGACCCTGCGCATCACGAAAACGCGCTCCCGCGAAGGCCGGCCGCGGCGCTGCGTCGGCCTCGGTCACGCGGGTCAGTTGTTCCGCGCCGCGCAGCCCCGCCAGTCGCTCGACCAGCAGCGCCGCATTGGTTTCCAGCGACGGGTTGAATGCGATCAGGCGCACCGGCGAGCGCTGCGGGTCGGCGCTGGGCAGGCCCAGGAAGCCGGCCAGGTCGACCACGCCGTGCAAGCGGCCGCGCAGATTGGCCACGCCGACGAACCAGCCGTGCGTGTGCGGCACCGGCGCGACCGCGCCCCACGGGAAGATTTCGCCCGACTCGGCCAGCGGCAGCAAGAAGCCATGGCCTCCGCTTTCGACCGCCAGCCAGTTCGCGGTGCGTTCTTCCGAGCGCGCCCGCGAAAGCCGCTCGGCCAGCCGGCTTTGCAGGTTGCGCAGCGCTTCCTTGTTGGCCATGCGGCGCCTTGCTTGCGGTTAGCCGAAGGCGCGGATCTTGGCGATCAGCTCGTCGCCATCGACCGGCTTGACCACGTAGTCGCGCGCGCCCTGGCGCATGCCCCAGACCTTGTCGGTCTCCAGGCCCTTGCTGGTGCACATGATCACCGGCACGTCGGCGAAACGCGCGTCGCGGGTGATCTTGCGGGTCAGCTGGAAGCCGTTCTCGCCGGGCATCACCACGTCCATCAGGATCAGGTGCGGCTTTTCCTCGTCGAGGCGCTTCATCGCCTCTTCGCCGTTCTCGGCCGTGCGGACCTGGAAGCCATGCTTGGTCAGCAGCTCCGACAGGAAGTGCAGCTCGGTCTTCGAATCGTCGACCAGCAGGATCTTCTGGATCTTGTTGTGAGCCATCGTGGCAGTCCTCGGGAATGGGTCGTCGCGCTTCGGCACGGCGCCTTGGCGCCCTGTCGCTTCAGCGACGGTGCTGCTGCACGGCCTGCAGCAGCTGGTCCTTGGTGAAGGGCTTGGTCAGGTAGTCTTCCGAGCCGACCATGCGCCCGCGAGCCTTGTCGAACAAGCCGTCCTTGGACGACAGCATGATCACCGGCACCGACGCGAACTTCGGGTTGCGCTTGATGATCGCGCAGGTCTGGTAGCCGTCGAGCCGCGGCATCAGGATGTCGCAGAAGATCAGGTCGGGCACATGGTCGTTGACCTTGCCCAAAGCGTCGAAGCCGTCCTCGGCCAGCAGCACCGTATGGCCGCCTTGCTTGAGGAAGATCTCCGCACTGCGGCGGATCGTGTTGCTGTCGTCGATGACGAGCACACGCAGCGTGACAGGCTCGGCAACCGCCGCGCCTTCGATGGTCGGCAACTCGCTCACGGGCAGGAATTCCTCAACGACTACTTTGTGCGATCCGCGCGGGTCAGATCTGCACCATTTCGAAGTCCTCTTTGCGTGCGCCGCATTCCGGGCAGACCCAGTTCATCGGCACGTCGGCCCAGGCGGTGCCCGGCGCTATGCCATGCTCAGGGTCCCCGGCGGCCTCGTCATAGATCCATCCGCAGATGAGGCACATCCAGGTGCGAGATTCGCTCACGTTGTGGGTTCGATCACTACAATAGCGGACGATTGTAGCGAGCGCCTATTCTTGAAATCCAAGGAATTTTGGGCACCTACGCAACAATCCTCATCAATTTCTCGAACTTCGTGATGCCCCGCATGATTGCGCGCCATCACGGTTCCTCCAGCCCAACCAGCCCATGACAAAGCAAGCGGCCGCCCCGGCCGACGACCGTCCCGCCGAAGACGCGGCCGGCGCCGAACCCATTGCGCCGGCCTGCGTGATGAGCTTCAACGTCAGCGAGCCCAGCGGCGGCGCAGGCCTCGCGGCCGACATCTCGACCATCGCCTCGATGGGCGCGCATCCGCTGCCGGTCGTCACCTCGATCATGCTGCGCGACACCGCCGAGATCTTCGAGTCGCACGCGATCGACTCCGAGACCATCATCGAGCAGGCTCGCGCCATCCTCGAGGACGTGACGATCGCCGCCTGGAAGGTCGGCTTCCTCGGCAACGCCGAGGGCGTCTCGGCCACCGCCGAGGTACTGTCCGATTACGCCGACGTGCCGCTGGTGGCCTACCTGCAAACGCCCACCTGGCTCGACGAAGACGAGCTGCAGGCCTACATGGAAGCCTGGCGCGAGCTGATCGCGCCGGCCGCCGAGGTGATCGTCGGCAACCAGCAGGCGCTGCTCAGCTTCCTGCTGCCCGAATGGGAAGGCGAGCGTCCGCCGTCGGCGCGCGAACTCGCGGTCGCCGCCGGCGACCTGGGCGCGCGCTTCGTGCTGGTCACCGGCATCCAGCTGCCGGCCGGCAAGGGCGCCGAAGGCTGGGTCGACAACGTGCTGGCCTCGCCGCAAGGCGCGATCACCGGCGAGAAGTTCGAGCGCTTCGACACCGGCTTCGTCGGTGCCGGCGACACCTTGTCGGCCGCGCTCACGGCGCTTCTGGCCAGCGGCGAGGAGATGCACCTGGCCGTCGGCGAGGCGCTGAACTTCCTCGACCAGTCGCTCGACTCGGGCTTTCGCCCCGGCATGGGCAACGTGATCCCCGACCGCTTCTTCTGGGCCCTGCCGCCCGACGAAGACGAGTCGATGGTCGAGGACGCCGACGACGGCGCCCCCGATGACGGCACCGCAGGAACCCCCAGCGCGCCTTCGCGAAGAGTCCACTGACATGACCAACGCCAGCCTGTTCGAGCGCGCACAAGCCTCGATCCCCGGCGGCGTGAACTCGCCCGTGCGCGCTTTCCGCGCCGTGGGCGGCACGCCGCGCTTCATCGCCCGCGCCCACGGTGCCTATATCTGGGACGCCGAGGGCCAGCGCTACATCGACTACATCGGCTCCTGGGGCCCGATGATCCTGGGCCACGGCCATCCGGCCGTGCTCGAGGCGGTGCAAAAGGCCGCCGCCGACGGCTTCTCGTTCGGTGCGCCGACCGAGCGCGAGGTCGAACTGGCCGAGGAGATCCTGAAGCTCGTGCCGAGCGCCGAGCAGGTGCGCCTGGTCAGCTCGGGCACCGAGGCCGCGATGAGCGCGATCCGCCTCGCGCGCGGCTTCACCGGCAAGGCCAAGCTGATCAAGTTCGAGGGCTGCTACCACGGCCATGCCGACGCGCTGCTGGTCAAGGCCGGCTCCGGCCTGGCGACCTTCGGCCACCCGACCTCGGCCGGCGTGCCGCCCGAGGTCGTGCAGCACACGCTGGTGCTGCCCTACAACGACATCGCCGCGCTCGAGGCCGCGTTCGACGAGCACGGCGCCGACATCGCCTGCGTGATGATCGAGCCGATCGCCGGCAACATGAACTTCGTGCGCGCGGCCGTGCCCTTCGTCGCACGCATGCGCGAGCTGTGCACGCGCCACGGCGCGCTGCTGGTGTTCGACGAGGTGATGACGGGCTTTCGTGTCGCGCTCGGCGGCGCGCAAGGCCTCTACGCGAAGGCGATCCCCGGCTTCAAGCCCGACCTCAGCGTGTTCGGCAAGGTGATCGGCGGCGGCATGCCGCTGGCGGCCTTCGCCGGCCCGCGCGAGGTGATGGCGCAGCTGGCGCCGCTGGGCCCGGTCTACCAGGCCGGCACGCTGTCGGGCAATCCTGTCGCGACCGCCTGCGGCCTGGCGACGCTGAAGGAAATCCAGCGCGCCGGCTTCTTCGAGTCGCTGGCCGCGTCGACGCGTTCGCTGGTCGAGGGCCTTGCCGCCGCCGCGCGCGACGCCGGCGTGCCGCTGGCGGTCGACAGCGAAGGCGGCATGTTCGGCTTCTTCTTCGCCGACGCACTGCCGCAGCACTACGACGCCGTGATGGCGACCGACAAGCCGCGCTTCAACGCCTTCTTCCACGCGATGCTCGATCGCGGCGTCTACCTCGCGCCAGCGCTGTACGAGGCCGGCTTCGTCAGCGCCGCGCACACCGGCGACGACATCGCGGCGACGGTGAACGCAGCGCGCGAAGCGCTCGAAGCCTAGGCTTCGATCAGGCCCTTCTTCGCGAGCATCGGTTCCACGGCCGCATCGCGGCCGCGGAACGCGCGATAGGTCGCGCCCGGCTCGACCGTGTCGCCCGCCGCGTAGACGTTCTCGAGCAGTCGCCGCGCGGTGGCCGCATCGAACACGTCACCGGCTTCACGGAAGGCCGCGAAGGCGTCCGCGTCCAGCACCTCGGCCCACAGGTAGACGTAGTAGCCGGCCGCATAGCCGTCGCCGCTGAACAGGTGGCGGAACTGCTGCGGGCGATGCATCAGGCCGATGGTCGCCGGCACGCCCAGGCGCTGGCGTTCGGCGGCTTCGAAGGCATCGAGATCGATCGCCAAGGGATCGGCGGCCGAATGCAGCGCCATGTCGATCAGCGCCGAGCCGACGTACTGCATCGTGTCGTAGACCTGGCCGAACTTGCGCGCGGCCAGCGCCTTCTCGACCAGCTCGGCCGGGATGGCCTCGCCGGTCACGACGTGGCGCGCATGCTTGCCCATCACCTCGCTCGTGAAAGCCCAGTGCTCGAACAGCTGCGAGGGCAGCTCGACGAAATCACGCAGCACGTTGGTGCCGGCCAGGCGCTTGAAGCGCGCCTGCGACAGCAGGCCGTGCAGGCCGTGGCCGAACTCGTGGAACAGCGTGCGCACGTCGTCCAGGCCGATCAGCGTCGGCTCGCCCGCCGGCGCCTTCGCGAAGTTGTTGTTGTTGACGACGAAGGGCACGACGCGCTCGCCCGGCGCCGGCTCGCCGAGCACGCCGGCGCCGTTCTTGGACTGACTGCGGTAGATGCTCATCCACGCGCCGCCGCGCTTGCCGGGGCGCGCGAAGTTGTCGCCCATGAAGAAGCCGACGATCGCGCCGGCGGCATCGCGCACCTCGAACAGGCGCACGTCGGGGTGGTACATCGGCACGTCGCGGCGTTCGGTGAAGCGCACGCCGAACAGGCGCTGGGCGCAGTCGAACATCGCCGCGATCATCGCGTCGAGCGAGAAATAGGGCTTGAGCGTCGCATCGTCGAGCGACAGCGTCTCGGCGCGACGGCGCTCGGCGACGAAGCGCCAGTCCCACGCGGCCAGCGCCTCGCCCGCCGGCAGCAGCGCATGCGTGCGCGCGAACTCGACCAGCGCGGCTTCCTCGCTCGCCGCCTTGGCGCGCGCCGGCTGCCACACGCGCTGCAGCAGTTCGGCGACCGCCCCCGGCGTCTTGGCCATGCGATCGCGCAGCGCGTGATGGGCGAAATCGGGCTGGCCGTGCAGGCGCGCGAGCTCGCCGCGCAGCGCGAGGATCTGCACCGCCAGCGGCCGGTTGTCGCGCGCCGCGTCGAGCGTTCCGCGCGCGACCCAGGCCTGCCAGACGCGCTCGCGCAGGTCTCGGCGCGTCGAATGCGTCAGGAACGGAATCGCGAGCGAGCGCGACAAGGTGATCGCAGGAACCGACAGGCCGCGCTGCTGCCCGGCTTCTCGTGCGCTGGCGATCAATGCCTTGGGCATGCCTGCCAGATCGGCCTCCTGCTCGAGCGGCAGGTGCCACTCGGTCTCGTCGGCCAGCAGGTTCTGGCTGAAGCGCGTGTACAGGCCCGCCAGCTCCTCGGCGATCGCCGCGGCGCGCGCCTTCGCGGCAGGCGCCAGCGCGGCACCGGCGAAGCTGAAGTCCAGATGCACGCGCTCGAGCAGGCGTCGCTGCTCGGCATCGAGCCCGAGCGCATCGCGCCGTGAATACAGCGCATCGACGCGCTTCCACACGCCTTCGTGCTGCAGCACCCAGCTCTCGTGCGCGGCGCGCGGCGCTGCCAGCTCGCGTTCGGCAGCCTGCAGCGCGGGCGAGCTGGTCGAGACCGAGACGTTGGCGAACATCAGCTCGATGCGACCGAGCAACGCGCCGCTGCGATCGAAGGCCGCCAGCGTGTTGTCGAACGTCGGCGGCTCGGCCTGCGCGCCGATCGCGTCGAGCTCGGCGCGGTGCGCGGCCCAGGCGGCCTGGAAGGCCGGCGCATAGTGCTCGGCCTGCACGCGGTCGAACGGCGGCAGGGCGTGGGGCGTGGTCCAGTCGGCCAGCAAGGGGTTGTCGCTGCGGTCCATCGAAGGGGCGGCAGGCTCGTGGCCCGCGCACACGGTTGGGGGGAAGGCCCATTTTAGGAAGCGCTTGGCAACCTTTGCCGGCAGTGCGCTGCCTAGAATTCCACGCCATGCACATTCATATCCTCGGCATCTGCGGCACCTTCATGGGCGGCATCGCCGCGCTGGCCCGCGAGGCCGGCCACCGCGTGACCGGCTGCGATGCCAACGTCTATCCGCCGATGAGCGACCAGCTGCGCTCGCTCGGCATCGAGCTGATCGAGGGCTACGGCGCCGACCAGCTGGCGCTCAAGCCCGACCTGTTCGTGATCGGCAACGTCGTGTCGCGCGGGAAACGGGTCAATGGTGCAGACGCCTTCCCGCTGATGGAAGCCATCCTCGACGACGGCGCGCCCTACACCAGCGGCCCGCAATGGCTGGCCGAGCACGTGCTGCAGGGCCGCCACGTGATGGCGGTGGCCGGCACGCACGGAAAGACCACGACAACCTCGATGCTGGCCTGGATCCTCGAGGCCTGCGGCCGCGAACCGGGCTTCCTGGTCGGCGGCGTGCCGCTGAACTTCGGCATCTCGGCGCGGCTGGGCAAGGTCTCGTTCTCGCAGCGCCCGCCGTTCGTGATCGAGGCCGACGAGTACGACACCGCCTTCTTCGACAAGCGCAGCAAGTTCGTGCATTACCGGCCGCGCACCGCGCTGCTGAACAACCTCGAGTACGACCACGCGGACATCTTTCCCGACCTGGCCGCCATCGAGACCCAGTTCCACCATCTCGTGCGCACCGTGCCGCCCAGCGGCCGGCTGGTCGTCAATGCGCGCGAGGAAGCGCTCGATCGCGTGCTCGAGCGCGGCTGCTGGAGCGGCGTCGAGCGCTTCGGCGTCAAGGGCGACGCGCCCGGCTGGCGCGCGCGCGGCGAGCCGCATGCCTTCGACGTGCTCAAGAGCGGCGTGCAGGTCGCGCGCGTCGAGTGGTCGCTGATCGGCGAACACAACCAGCTCAATGCGCTGGCGGCGATCGCCGCGGCCGAGCACGTGGGCATCGCGCCGGCCGAGGCCGCGGCCGCGCTGGCGCGCTTCGAGAACGTGCGCCGCCGCCTCGAGCTGCGCGGCGAGGCCAACCGCATCAAGGTCTACGACGACTTCGCGCACCACCCGACGGCGATGCGCACCACCGTCGACGGCCTGCGCCGCAAGGTCGGGCTCGACCGCATCCTCGCGGTGTTCGAGCCGCGCTCCAACACGATGAAGCTCGGCACGATGAAGGCCCAGCTGCCGTGGGCGCTGGAAGAAGCGGACCTGAGCTTTTGCCATACCGGCGGGCTCGACTGGGACGCTGCCGAGGCGCTCGCACCGATGGGCGACAAGGCCATGGTCGCGAACTCGATCGACGCGCTGGTCGCGCAGGTCGTGCGCGCCGCCAAGCCCGGCGACCACGTGCTTTGCATGAGCAATGGCGGCTTCGGCAACGTACACGCGAAGCTGCTCGATGCGCTCGCCAAGGCGGTGAAGTGAAACGCCCCGCCCTGCTCGCCGCGGGCTGCATCTCGCTCGCGCTGGGCATCTTGGGCATCGCCTTGCCGCTCTTGCCGACCACGCCCTTCGTGCTGCTCGCCGCGGCCTGCTTCGCGCATGCGAATCCGGCCTGGGAGCAAAGGCTGCTGGAGCATCCGCGCTTCGGGCCGTCGATCCGCGCCTGGCGCGAGCGCGGTGCGATTCCCCCGGCAGCCAAGCGCGTCGCGGTCGCGATGCTGGTGCTGAGCGCTGTCGGCGGCTGGTTCACGCTGCCGGGCGCATGGCGCTTCGTGCCGGGCGCGGTCGCGATCATCGTCGGCAGCTGGATCCTCACCCGACCGGGGCAATGACATGAAACCCGCCGTCACCCACCTGCTCTACCTGCACGGCTTTCGCTCGTCGCCGCAATCCGCCAAGTCGGTGCGCGTCGCGCGCGAGATCGAGTCGCTGCGCCGCGCCGGCCGCCAGATCGAATGGTGCTGCCCCCAGCTGCCGCCCTCGCCGGCCGAGGCGCTCGCGCTGATCGCTCACCTGACCGAGACCTGGCCCGCCGACGAACGCATGGGCGTGATCGGCAGTTCGCTGGGCGGCTGGTACGCGACCGTCGTCGCGCAGGCGCGCCACTGCCGCGCCGTGCTGCTCAACCCGGCCGTCAATCCGGCGCGCGATCTCGAGGCCGAGATCGGCGAGCTGACGGCCTGGCACGACCCCGAACTCAAGTTCAGCTTCACCGCCGAGCATGTCGACGCGCTGCGCGTGCTGACGCCGCCTGCGATCACGCAGCCCGAGCGCTATGCCGCGGTGATCGCCAAGGGCGACGAAGTGCTCGACTGGCGCGAGATGTGCGGCCGCTATCCGGGCGCGCACATCCGCCTGCTCGAAGGCGGCGATCACGCGATCAGCGATTTCGAAACGCACCTGCCTTTCGTGCTCGGATTCCTCGGTCTGGCCTGATGGGACAATCCGCCCCGTGACTGTCCATGCATTGTTCGACGACGCCGGCAAGTTCCTCGCCGGCCGCGTGATGTCCGAGGCCGAAAGCTCGCTGCAGATCGAGCTCGACTCCGGCAAGCGCGTCAAGGTGAAAGCCGCCAACACGCTGATGCGCTTCGCGAAGCCGCAACCGGCGGAGCTGTTGGCGAAGGCGCCGCAGCTGGCCCAGGAAATCGACCTCGACCTGGTGTGGGAAACCGCGCCCGACGAGGAGTTCGGCTTCGACGAGCTCGCCACCGAGTACTACGGCGCCCAGGCCGACGCGGTGCAGCGCGCCGCGATGCTGTGGCGCCTGTTCGACGCGCCGCATTACTTCCATCGCCGCGGCAAGGGGCGCTTTCGCAAGGCGCCCGCCGAGATCCTGCAGCAGGCGCTGGCCGCGATCGAGAAGAAGAAGCGCGTCGCCGAGCAGATCGAGGCCTGGGCCGCCGAGCTGGTCGAGAACCGTTGCCCGCCGGCGATCGCCGAGCAGCTCTACAAGATCCTGTTCAAGCCCGACAAGAACGCGCCCGAATACAAGGCCGTCGTCGAGGCCGCCAAGCGCAGCCAGCGCGCGCCGCTCGATCTGCTGAAAGACGCCGGCGCGATCACCAGCTCCTACCAGTTCCACTGGAAACGCTTCCTCTACGAGTTCTTCCCCAAGGGCACGGCCTTCGCGGCCAACGTCGCGGCCCCCGCAATCTCCGAGCCGCTGCCGACCGCCGCGGTGCGCGCCTTCTCGATCGACGACTCGCAGACCACCGAGATCGACGACGCGCTGTCGTTGCAGGGGCTGGGCAGCGGCACGGTCGTGTTCGGCGTGCACATCGCCGCGCCGGGCCTCGCGTTCGCGCCGAATTCGGCCGTCGACCAGCTCGCGCGCAGCCGCTGGTCCACGGTCTACATGCCGGGCCACAAGCTGACCATGCTGCCCGACGAGGTGGTGCAGGCCTACACGTTGATCGAAGGCCGCGACTGCCCGGCGGTGAGCCTGTACCTCACGCTCGACGAGGCGACGTTCGAAGTGAAGTCGCACGAGACGAAGCTCGAGCGCGTGCCGATCGCGGCCAACCTGCGCCATGACCAGCTCGATGCCGTCGTCACCGAAGCGGCACTGAACGGCGAGGCGCCGGCCGACTATCCGTTCGCGACCGAACTCGCCTTCCTGTTCAAGCTCGCGAAGGCCTTGAAGGCCAAGCGCGAAGTCGTGCGCGGCAAGCCCGAGACCTTCAACCGCCCCGACTACAGCTTCAAGCTCGACGGCGTTCAAGGCGACGAGCCCGACGGCAGCGAGCAGGTTCGCATCGGCGAACGCAAGCGCGGCGCGCCGCTCGACCTGATCGTCGCCGAGGCCATGATCCTGGCCAACAGCACCTGGGGCGGCTGGCTGGCCGAATGCGGCGTGCCGGGCATCTATCGCAGCCAGTCCTCGCTCGCGCCGGGCATCAAGGTGCGCATGGGCACCAAGCCGGCGCCGCACGCCGGCATGGGCGTCGCGCAGTACACCTGGGCGACCTCGCCGCTGCGTCGCTATGTCGACCTGGTCAATCAGTGGCAGATCGTCGCCTGCGCGCGCCACGGCCGCACCGCCGCGCTGGTCGCGCCGTTCAAGCCCAAGGATGCCGAGCTGTTCTCGGTGATCTCCGGTTTCGACGCCGCCTACAGCGCCTACAACGGCTTCCAGAACACGATCGAGCGCTGGTGGACGCTGCGCCATCTCGAGCAGGCCGGCATCACCGAACTCGATGCCGCGGTGCTGAAAGAGGGCCTGGTGCGCGCCGACACGCTGCCGCTGGTGTTCCGCGCGCTCGGCTGCGAGAGCTTGCCGCGCGGTGCGCGCGTGCGCGTGCGCATCACCGGCATCGACGGCCTCACGCTGGACCTGCACGCCAGTCTCGCGACGCGCCTCGACGATCCGGCCACGCCCGCGGACGACGCCGAGGTCGATGCCGAGGAAGCCGACGATGCCGCCGACGCGGCCGCGCCACTGGCGCTGGCGATCGACGTGCAGGATGCCGACAATCCGGCCGAAGGCACGCCCGCCGCGGCGGCCTGACGATCACGTTCCAGCCGACGAGCATGCACGACACCCTGCCGGAGCCGCCGCCCCTGTCGGCCACAGCGAAGCCCCAGCCGGTGCCGCGCATGCAGCGCTTTCGCGCCTGGCTGCGCACGCTGACGACGCTGCAGATCGCGCTGGGCATCTCGATCGGCGTGCATGCCGCGCTGCTGGGCGTGCGCTTCGTCGATCCGGAAGGCTTCAACCGCGTGTTCCGCGACACGCCGCTGGAGGTGATCCTGGTCAACGCGCGCTCGAACGAGCCGCCCGCCAAGGCGCAGGCGATCGCGCAGGCCGCGCTGGCCGGTGGCGGCGAGGCGCAGGCCGGCCGCGCGACCTCGCCGCTGCCGCCCTCGGCGCTGACCGAGGTCGGCGACGCGATGGAAAGCACGCGCAAGCAAGTCGAGGAGCTGCAGGAACAGCAGCAGCAACTGCTCGCCCAGGTGCGCCGCGAACTCGCGCGCCTGCCGCCGCCCGACCCCAAGCGCGAAGAAGGCTCGCCGCAGGCGCAGGCGCGACAGGAGCAGCAGCGCCAGCTGCTGCAGATGCTGGCCGAGATCGAAAAGCGCATCAACGAAGAGAACAGCCGCCCGCGCAAGCGCTACGTGAGCCCCTCGACCGAAGAAGCGCCCTACGCGATCTACTACGACCGCCTGAAGCGCCGGATCGAGGAAAAGGGCACGCAGAACTTCCCCGAGGAGCGCGGCCGCAAGCTCTACGGCGAGCTGGTGATGGTGATCTGGGTCGATTCGCGCGGGCGCGTGATCGACACCGAGATCGTGCAGAGCTCGGGCCAGAACGCGCTCGACAAGCGCGCCCAGGCGATCGCGCGCGGCGCCGGCCCGTTCGGCCCGTTCAGCGACGCGATGCGCCAGCAGACCGACGTGATCGCCGTCGCCTCGCGCTTCAAGTTCTCGCGCGACGAAGGCGTGTCGGCCAAGCTGTACGAAGCGCAATGAGCCATGTGAGCGGCATCGACGCGCTGCCCGAGCGCTACGTGGTCGCGGGCCATCCGGTCGAGCACAGCCGCTCGCCGGCGATCCACGCGCGCTTCGCGCAGCAGACCGGCCAGCACATCGATTACGGCCGCCTGCCCTGCCCGCTCGACGGCTTCGCGGCCACGCTGCGCGCCTTCGCGGCCAGCGGCGACGGCCGCACGCTGGGCATCGCGCGCGGCTGCAACATCACGGTGCCGTTCAAGTTCGAGGCCCCGGCGCTGGCCGCGAGCCTGAGCGATCGCGCGCGGCTGGCCGGCGCGGTCAACACGCTGCGCTTCGACGCTGCCGGCTGGGCCGGCGACAACACCGACGGCATCGGCCTGGTGCGCGACATCACGCGCAATGCCGGCGTCGCGCTGGCCGAACGGCGCGTGCTGCTGGTCGGCGCGGGCGGCGCGTCGGCCGGCGTGCTGGGGCCGCTGATCGAGGCCGGCTGCGCGTCGATCGCGATCGCCAATCGCACGCCGGACAAGGCGCACGCGCTGGTCGCGCGCCATGCCGAATGGGCCGCGAAGCACGGCGTCGCGCTGTCGGCCCATGCGCTCGACGATGCAGGCGCTGCCTTCGACGTCGTGATCAACGGCAGCGCCGCCAGCCTGGCCGGCGATGCGGTGCCGGTGCATGCGCGCGTGCTCGCGCCCGGCGCGCTGGCGCTGGACATGATGTACGGGCCGGCGGCCGCGGGCTTTCTCGGCTGGGCGCGCGCGCACGGCGGGATCGGCCGCGACGGCCTGGGCATGCTGGTCGAGCAGGCCGCCGAAGCCTTCTGGTTCTGGCGCGGCGTGCGGCCGGACACCGCGCCGGTGCTGGCCGCGCTGCGCGCCGAGGTCGACGCATGAAGCGGCTGTTCACGCTGCTGTGGCGCTCGATCGCGCTGATCGTCGTCTGCGGCGTCTCGCTGCAGCTGGTGTTCGTGCTGCGCGTCGCGGCGATGAACCTGGTCGATCCCGAGTCGACCAGCTTCCAGCGCAGCGAGATCTGGCGCCTCGCCACCACCAAGGGCCAGGTGCTGTGGTCGCAGGAATGGCGGCCCTACGAGCGCATCTCGCCCAGCCTCAAGCGCGCGGTGATCGCATCGGAAGACGCCAGCTTCACCGACCACGGCGGCGTCGACTGGGACGCGATCGAGAAGGCCTGGGAGCGCAACCAGCGCGCCGAAGAGCGCGCCGAGAAGATGCGGGCCCAGATCGATCGCCAGGCCGAGCGCCGCGCCGCGGCCGGCAAGCCGGTGGTCGCCGCCAAGCCGGTGGCCGTCAAGATCGTCGGCGGCTCGACGATCACGCAGCAGCTGGCCAAGAACCTGTTCCTGTCGGGCGAGCGCAGCCTGCCGCGCAAGGGCCAGGAGTTCCTCATCACCTTCATGCTCGAAGCGCTGCTGTCGAAGGAGCGCATCCTCGAGATCTACCTGAACAACGTCGAGTGGGGCGAAGGCGTGTTCGGCGCGCAGGCGGCGTCGCGCCACTACTTCCACGTCGATGCCGAGAAGCTTGCACCGATGCAGGCCGCGCGCCTGGCGGTGATGCTGCCGGCACCCAAGCGCTTCGAGCAGCGGCCCGGCTCGGCCTATGTGGCGGGCCGCGCCGCGACCATCGTCGCACGCATGGGTGCCGTCGAACTGCCCTGAGATGGCCACGTCCGCACTGACCGCCGAGATCGCCGCGATCGCCGCGCGGCTGGTCGTCGAGGAGGGCCTCGAATACGGCCCGGCCAAGCAGCGCGCGCTGCGCGAGATGGGCCGCCGCGGCCTGCCGCAAGGCGAGCTGCCCGACAACGATCTGGTCGAAGACGAAGTGCGCGCCTACCTGGCGCTGTTCCATGCCGACACGCAGCCGGCCGAACTCGCGGCGCTGCGTGAGGTCGCGGCGCTGTGGATGCAGCGGCTGGCCGAGTTCCGGCCGCATCTGACCGGCGCGGTCTGGCGCGGCACCGCGACGCGTCTGTCCGACGTGCATCTGCAGCTGTACTGCGACGACGCCAAGTCGGCCGAGATCGAGTTGCTCAACCAGCGCGTCGACTACGACGTCGGCAGCACGCGCGGCCCTCGCGGGCGCATGGTCGACGTGCTGAGCCTGGCCAGCCGCAGCGCGGCGCTGGGCGAGGCGGTGACCGTGCACCTGACGATCCTCGACCACGACGACCTGCGCGGCGCACTGCGCCCCGATGCGCGCGGACGCACCGAGCGCGGCGACCTGCCGGCGCTGTCGCGCCTGATCGCGTCAGAATCCGGCGCCGAACCTGACCCGTCATGACCGATACCCCCGCCTCCCTCCGTCGCCGCCTCGCGCTGGCCGCCGGCGTCGCCGCGCTGGCCGCCGCCGGCGGTGCCTGGTTCGGCTGGCGCCGCGCCCAGCCCTCGGCCGGCAGCCTCGACACGCTGTGGCCGCAGCAGTTCGACACGCCCTCGGGCGGCGCGCCGCTGGTCGCCGCGAGCCTGCGCGGCAAGCCGCTGGTACTGAACTTCTGGGCCAGCTGGTGCGCGCCTTGCGTGCGCGAGATGCCGGCGCTGGACCGCTTCCATCGCGAGTACGCGCCGCGCGGCTGGCAGGTCGTCGGCCTCGCGATCGATGGCCCGACCCCGGTGCGCGAGTTCCTGGCCAAGACGCCGGTGGGCTTTCCGATCGGGCTCGCCGGCCTGACCGGCACCGAGCTCGTGCGAACCCTCGGCAATACCCAGGGCGGACTGCCGTTCACGGTCGTGATCGATGCTTCTGGGCGCATCGCGCATCAAAAGTTGGGGGAAACGAGCTTTGAAGAACTGGCGGGCTGGGCCGCATCGCTGAGCTGACCGGCCGGTCACCGAAAAGAACGGCCCTGGCGGCGAACGCTGGCACAATCCGCCGCGAACTGCCGTCAAGATGACGGCAACGCGAACCGATCTGCTTTTACCCAAGTCCGCACGAGCGATGCACATCCTAGTCCTGCACGGACCGAACCTGAACCTGCTGGGCACGCGCGAACCCGCCGTGTACGGCAGCCAGACGCTGTCCGGCATCGACGCTGATCTGCACGCGCTTGCAAAGGCGCGCGGGGCCCAGTTGGCTTGCTTTCAGAGCAACCACGAAGGCGCCCTGATCGACCGCGTGCAGGCCGCGGCGCGCGAGTCGGTGGACGCGATCGTGATCAATCCGGGTGCCTTCACCCACACCAGCATCGCGCTGCGCGACGCGCTGGCGGGCGTCGCGATCCCGTTCGTCGAGGTTCATCTGTCCAATGTCCACCGGCGGGAAGCCTTCCGCCATCATTCGTACTTTTCGGACCTGGCCGACGGCGTCATCGTCGGCCTCGGCGCCGCCGGCTATCGGCTGGCGCTGGAGTTCCTGCTCGACCGGGGCCCCACGACGGCCCCTCGCTGAACGCGCGCTGCGCTTGCCGCGGCGCGACTGGCGCCGTTCGAGCGTCGGCGACGCGAGCTGATCGACAACCAAGAATCACTGGAGCTGTTGCACCATGGACCTTCGCAAACTGAAGACGCTGATCGACCTCGTGTCCGAGTCCAACGTTTCCGAACTCGAAATCACCGAGGCCGACGGCAAGGTGCGCATCGTCAAGTCGCAGCCGCTGGCCGCGCCGGTGGTGACGATGGCCCAGCCGGTCATGGCGGCGCCGGCGCAGGCAGCTGCCGCGCCGGTCGCGGCCGCCACTGCGGCCGCCGCTGCGGTGACGGCCGAGCCCACCGGCCACATCGTCAAGTCGCCGATGGTCGGCACCTTCTATCGCTCGTCGAGCCCGGGCGCCAAGCCCTTCGCCGAAGTCGGCGATGAAGTGAAGGAAGGCCAGGCGATCTGCATCATCGAAGCGATGAAGATCATGAACGAGATCGAGGCCGACAAGGGCGGTCGCATCACCAGGATCTATTGCGAGAACGGCCAGGCGATCGAGTACGGCCAGCCGTTGTTCGAGATCGAGTGAGGCGGCAGGAAGGCATTCGATGTTCAAGAAAGTCCTGATCGCCAACCGCGGGGAGATCGCCCTGCGGATCCAGCGCGCCTGCCGTGAACTCGGCGTGCGCTCCGTCGTCGTCTATTCGGAAGCCGATCGCGACGCCAAGTACGTCAAGCTCGCCGACGAGGCGGTGTGCATCGGCCCGGCGCAATCGGCCCAGAGCTACCTCAACATGCCGGCCATCATCTCGGCCGCCGAGGTGACCGATGCCGAGGCCATCCACCCCGGCTACGGCTTCCTCAGCGAGAACGCCGACTTCGCCGAGCGCGTCGAGCAAAGCGGCTTCACCTTCATCGGCCCGACGCCCGACGCCATCCGCACGATGGGCGACAAGGTCTCGGCCAAGCAGGCGATGATCAAGGCCGGCGTGCCCTGCGTGCCCGGCTCCGAAGGCGCGCTGCCCGACGATCCCAAGGAGATCACGCGCATCGCTCGCGCGATCGGCTATCCGGTCATCATCAAGGCGGCCGGCGGCGGCGGCGGGCGCGGCATGCGCGTCGTGCACACCGAGGCGGCGCTGATCCATGCGGTGCAGACCACGCGTGCCGAAGCGGGCGCGGCGTTCGGCAATCCGGCGGTCTACATGGAGAAGTTCCTGGAGCAGCCGCGCCACGTGGAGATCCAGATCCTGGCCGACCAGCATCGCAACGCGGTGTGGCTCGGCGAGCGCGACTGCTCGATGCAGCGCCGCCACCAGAAGATCATCGAGGAAGCGCCCGCGCCGGGCATCCCGCGCCGCACGATCGAGAAGGTCGGCGAGCGCTGCGCGGCGGCCTGCAAGAAGATCGGCTACCGCGGCGCCGGCACCTTCGAGTTCCTGTACGAGAACGGCGAGTTCTTCTTCATCGAGATGAACACGCGCGTGCAGGTCGAGCATCCGGTCACCGAGCTCGTGACCGGCATCGACATCGTGCAGATGCAGATCCGCATCGCTGCCGGCGAGAAGCTGCCGTTCGCGCAGCGTCACATCCAGTTGCGCGGCCATGCGATCGAGGTCCGCATCAACGCCGAGGATCCCTACAAGTTCACGCCCTCGCCGGGCCGCATCTCGATGTGGCATCCGCCGGGCGGCCCCGGCGTGCGCGTCGACTCGCATGCCTACACGAACTACTTCGTGCCGCCGAACTACGACTCGATGATCGGCAAGGTCATCGTGCACGGCGACACGCGCGACCAGGCGCTGGCGCGCATGCGCACCGCGCTGTCGGAGACGGTGGTCGAGGGCATCCTGACCAACATCCCGCTGCATCGCGAACTGATGGCCGATGCCAAGTTCATCGAAGGCGGCACCAGCATCCATTATTTGGAAGGCTGGATGCAGCAACACAAGCGCTGATGTCTGCCCCCACGCTTGCTTCGCTCGCTGCCCCCCGAGGGCGCGCCTGCCGCGCTTGGGGCGGCCCGGCGCGCGGCCGGAGACGCTAGTGGTCGAACTGTCCCTGCTCAGCTCGGAATCGGAAGTCGAGACCGTCAGCGACGCGCTGATGGAGCTCGAGGCGCTTGCCGTTTCGGTCGAGGACGCCGATGCCGACACCGAGGCCGAGCACGCGCTGTTCGGCGAACCGGGCATGCCGGCGCCGAAGGCGGGCTGGCAGCGCTCGGTCGTCAAGGCGCTGTTCCCCGACGAGGCCGCCGCCACCGAGGCCGCCACCGTGCTGCTCGCGCAGGACTGGGCCGCCGACGTGCATGTGCAGGCCATCGTCGAGGTGCCCGACGAAGACTGGGTGCGGCTGACGCAATCGCAGTTCACCGCGGTCGAGATCACCGACTCGTTCTGGATCGTGCCCTCGTGGCACGAGGCGCCCGCGCAGGCCACCACCGTGATCCGGCTCGATCCGGGCCTGGCCTTCGGCACCGGCACGCACCCGACCACGCGCATGTGCCTGCGCTGGATCGCGCGCAACGCGCAGGCCTTTGCCGGCCAGCGCGTGCTCGACTACGGCTGCGGCTCCGGCATCCTCGCGATCGGCGCGGCCAAGTTCGGCGCGGCCGAGATCGACGCGATCGACATCGATCCGGCCGCTGTGCAATCGAGCGTCGCGAACGCGAAGGACAACGCCGTCGAGCTGCGCGCCGGGCTGCCCGAGGCGATCGGCTCGCCGTCGCAGGGCTATCCGCTGGTGCTGGCCAACATCCTCGCCTCGCCGCTCAAGCTGCTGGCGCCGCTGCTGGCCGGGCACGTCGCGCCCGGCGGCCACATCGTGCTGGCCGGCATCCTCGAGCGCCAGGCCGACGAGCTGCGCGCCGCCTACGCCCCGACCGGCCTCGCGCTCGACGTGAGCGACCGCGACGACGGCTGGATCCTGATGACGGCGCAACGCGCGGTGGGCTGACGATGAAGGAGCGGCAGCGATGAGCCTTGCGACACGCTGCCCGTCTTGCAGCACGGTGTTCCGTGTCGTGCAGGACCAGCTCAAGATCTCGGAAGGCTGGGTGCGCTGCGGCCGCTGCAGCGAGGTCTTCAACGCGCTCGACGGCCTGTTCGATCTCGAGCGCGAATCGCCGCCGGCGCGCAGCGCGCAGCAGCAGCAGCAGCAGCAGCCGCCGGCCGCGAAGCAGCAGCAGCCTGCCGCACCGACGCCCCAGGTCGCCCCTCGAGCCGCGCCCAAGGCGCCGCCGCCGGCACCGCGTCCGCGCGGGCCTCAGGAGTTCGTCGCCAGCCGTGTTCCGGAACCGGACGACGACACGCCCGCCGGCTCGGTCGACATCGACAGCTTCGCCTCGACGATCGGCTTTCGACGCGACGAAGTCGACGAGCCGCCCGCGCCCGAGCCTTCGGCCGCCCAGCTGCGCGCGACGCGCCAGGCTCCCGCTGCGCCCGCGGACGACTTCGCCGATGCGCGCTTTCCGAGCGAGCTGCCGCTCGACAGCGCGATCGACCTGCCCGAGCACGAGCACGACGCGGTCACGCTCGACGATCCGCTGTCGCGCTTCATCCCCGACGACGCGCCGCTGAGCGCCAGCTTCATCGAGGCCGCCGAGCGCCAGGAGCGCCGCGATCGCCCGGCGATGCGGCGCATCTTCGCGGCGCTGTTCGTGCTGCTGCTGCTCGTTTCGGCGATCCAGGTCATGGTGCATTGGCGCGATCGCATCGCGCTCGAATGGCCCGAGAGCCGCCCGCTGCTGGAGGCGCTGTGCAATCCGCTGGGCTGCAGCATCGAGCCGCTGCGCCAGATCGAGTCGTTCACCGTCGATGGCAGCGCGCTCAACCGCATCGCCGACGGTTCGGGTTATCGCCTCGAGCTGACGCTGCGCAACCGCAGCGCCTTGCCGCTGGCTGCGCCGTCGATCGACCTCAACCTGACCGACGGCCGCGGCGACACGCTGTCGCGCCGTGCGCTGCGCACCAGCGAGTTCCAGCTCGTCGGCGACGGCGCCGGCAAGCGCGACGCGCCGCCGTCGACGCCGCCTGCCGTGGTGCCGCCCGGCGCCGAGCTACATCTGCAGCTGCCCTTCACGACCTCGTTGCCGCGCATCGCCGGCTACACGGTCGACCTGTTCTACCCCTGACCGCGCCTCGAGCGCTTCGATCCATGTCTGCCCTGATCTGCGGCTCGCTCGCCTTCGACACCATCACGGTCTTTCCCGGCCGCTTCGCCGAGCAGATCCTGCCGGACCAGATCCACATCCTGAACACCTCGTTCCTGGTGCCGACGCTGCGTCGCGAGTTCGGCGGCTGCGCCGGCAACATCGCCTACACGCTCAAGGCACTCGGCGGCGACGCGGTCGTGATGGCGGCGCTCGGCGCCGACGGCACGGGCTACCTCGAGCGACTGAACAAGCTCGGCGTCGACACGCGCTATGTGCGCACCATCGACGACAGCCACACCGCGCAGGCGATCATCATCACCGACCGCGACAGCAACCAGATCACCGCCTTCCATCCGGGCGCGATGCAGTTCGCGCACCTGACCGAAGTCGAGAAGCGCGAGGGCATCGCGCTGGCGATCGTCGCGCCCGACGGCCGCGACGCGATGATCAACCACGCGCGCCAGCTCGCCGAGGCCGGCATCCCCTTCGTCTTCGATCCGGGCCAGGGCCTTCCGATGTTCGACGGCGCCGATCTGCGCCGCTTCGTCGACCAGGCCACCTGGGTCGCCGTCAACGACTACGAAGGCCGCATGCTGTGCGAGCGCACCGGCCTGTCGCTGGCCGAGCTGTCCAAGCTCGCGCATCTGCGCGGCGTGATCGTCACGCTCGGTGCGCAAGGCTGCGAGGTGTGGCGCAACGGCGAGCGTCATCACGTGCCGGGCGTCGAGGCCGAGGCCGTGCTCGACCCCACCGGCTGCGGCGACGCCTTCCGCGGCGCCCTGCTCTACGGCCTGGAGCGAGGCTGGGACCTGGTGCGCTGCGTCGAGCTCGGCAACAAGGTCGGCGCGATCAAGATCGCGACCGCCGGCGTGCAGAACCACGTGCTGGATCGCGCGGCGCTCGGCATTGCCTGATCCTGCGCATTTGCTGAGCAGGTGTTCACATCCGCGGCGAAAGCGGACTTCAGTCACGCCGTGATCGGCCGATACCCCCGCGGGGCGCTGTGCACTCGTGCCGTTTGCACGCACGGCAGCACCCCGGCGGCGCTATCTTGAAGACGCGTTGCCACCAAGGAGAAACAACATGAGCATCGCGATCTGGGTCCTGCCGTTGCTGACGGCCGCAAGCGCCGCTGCACTGACTTGGTGGATCAGCCACTGGTGGTACGGCAAGCAGCATGCGTCGCTGCTCGAGCGCCACGAGCGCGTGCGCCAGACCGCGGCGCAGAACGCCCAGCAGGCGCGCCGCCAGATGGCGCAGCTGCAAGAGGAGCTGGCGCGCCGTCCGCCGCCCAAGCGCCGTGAACCCGAAGCCAAGGCCGAAGCCGCGGCACGCAAGGCCGCGCTGGTCGACGAGATCGCCGCCGGCGATACGGCGGTGATGCACGACGCCAACGGCTTCGCCGCGACGCAGCCGATGTCGCATCACTGATCGTTCGGCTTCAGGGCGGCGAGCAGCCAGGCCCTGACCCGCGCAACATCGAGATCGATCTCCACGCACTTGCGGCGCGAACTCGCGCCTTGCACCAGGCGCAGCTGCGCGCGCGAGATGTCGAGCGACTGCGCCAGCCAGCGCAGCAGTGCTTCATTGGCTGCACCGTCGATCGGCTGCGCCGCCAGGCGGATGCGCAAGGCCTCGCCATGCAGGCCGGCGATCGCCGTGTTGCGCGCATTCGGCGCGACGCTCACATCGAGACGCGAGCCGCCGCGTGCGGTTGAACGCAGGCAAGGCAGGTCGTCGGTCATCGCGAAATAAAAAAGCCCGGCCGCGAACGGCCGGGCTGATTCGCCAAAGGCGCCGTGAGGCGCCCGTGACTTACGGCTTCACGCCGGTCGGGAAGGGCCAAGCCGCTTGCGGGCTCAGCGTGGTCTTCGCGGCAGGCGCGGCTGCAGGAGCAGCGGCAGGCTTGGCAGCAGGGGCAGCGGCAGGCTTCGCCTTCTTGGCGGGGGCCTTTTTCGCAGCCTTTTTCGCAGCCGGCTTCTTGGCAGCAGCCTTTTTCGCAGGCGCCTTCTTGGCAACCTTCTTGGCAGCAGCCTTCTTGGCAGCCGGCTTCTTGGCCGCAACCTTCTTCGCCGCGGGCTTCTTGGCCGCGACCTTCTTCGCCGCAGGCTTCTTCGCCGCGACCTTCTTCGCCGCCGGCTTCTTGGCAGCGACCTTCTTGGCCGCAACCTTCTTCGCCGGGGCCTTCTTGGCGGCGACCTTCTTCGCTGCCGGCTTCTTGGCCGCAGCCTTCTTAGCCGGAGCCTTCTTCGCAGCGGCCTTCTTGGCCGGCGCCTTCTTCGCAGTTGCCATCACGTTCTCCTTGATCAAGTTGCAAAAAACACCTCGCTGCTCGAGCAGTCTGGCGATCCATCGCCCGGAGTCACCTTGGAGAAGGCAGTCCAGTGCGATGAATGGGGGCATGAGCGGCAGCCCGCGCTTCGTGCGGCACGGTGCGTCCGTTCATTGATCTCGATCTCTTCGTCATGACCTGTCGGCGTCGGCTGCGCTGTTCAGAGCGTCAATCCCACGAGAGCGCGCCACCGGACTGGTACTCGATGACGCGGGTCTCGAAGAAGTTGCGCTCCTTCTTCAGGTCGATCATTTCGCTCATCCACGGGAACGGGTTTTCCTCGTTCGGGAAGAGCTCCTCCAGGCCGATCTGCGTCGCTCGCCGGTTCGCGATGTAGCGCAGGTAGCCCTTGAACATGCTCGCGTTCAGACCCAGCACGCCGCGCGGCATGGTGTCTTCGGCGTAGCGGTACTCGAGTTCGACGGCCTTCAGGAACAAGGCCTTGATCTCGGCCTTGAACTCTGCCGTCCACAAGTGCGGATTCTCGAGCTTGATCGTGTTGATCAGGTCGATGCCGAAATTGCAGTGCATCGACTCGTCGCGCAGGATGTACTGGTACTGCTCGGCAGCACCGGTCATCTTGTTCTGGCGACCCAGCGCGAGGATCTGCGTGAAGCCGACGTAGAAGAACAGGCCTTCCATCAGGCAGGCGAAAACGATCAGGCTCTTGAGCAGCGTCTGGTCGGTCTCGGGCGTGCCGGTGTTGAAGTTCGGATCCATGATCGCGTCGATGAACGGGATCAGGAACTCGTCCTTGTCGCGGATCGACGAGACCTCGTGGTACGCGTTGAAGATCTCGCTCTCGTCGAGGCCGAGCGACTCGACGATGTACTGGTACGCGTGCGTGTGGATCGCTTCCTCGAAGGCCTGGCGCAGCAGGAACTGGCGGCACTCGGGAGCGGTCACGTGACGGTAGGTACCGAGCACGATGTTGTTGGCCGCGAGCGAATCGGCGGTCACGAAGAAGCCGAGGTTGCGCTTGATGATGCGACGCTCGTCTTCGGTGAGGCCGTTGGGATCCTTCCACGTCGCGATGTCGCGCGACATGTTGATCTCCTGCGGCATCCAGTGGTTCGCGCAAGTGGCGAGGTACTTCTCCCAGGCCCACTTGTATTTGAACGGGACGAGCTGATTGACGTCGGTCGCGCCGTTGATCACGCGCTTGTCGGCGACGTTCACGCGACGCGAGCTGCTCGCTTGCGTGGAAGCCGATTGCTGCGACGAATGCGCCGTGTGATGAAGTGACGCGGACGCTGCCTGCACATCGTTGAACGATGGCGGCGTGTGAGTGTTCGTCGCGAAGCTAGTGGACCGAGAGTCTTCTTCCCAAGCCAGCATGGTTGGTACGTCCTGTGGTTCGAATTATCGGAGTGTTGTGTGCGAACACCAAGTACTTGTTGACATCACGACGACGAAGTTGTTGCGGTGGTGCATCGCGCATTCGTCATCGCGATCACGCATCGCGCGCAGAAAAAACATCGCGCGATGCGTGTCGCATCAACTCACTGGCAGGCTTCGCAAGTCGGATCGTCGATCGCGCAGAACTTGATGTCCGTCGCAGGCACTGCGGCCATCTGCGCTTGCGCAGCAGCTGCTGCGAGCTCGAGTGCGCTCGGCGCAGCAGGCGCTGCCGCCGCGACACCCGACACGCCGCCGGCGTTGGACACCGCGTTCATCGAGCCCGCTTTCACCGTGCTCTTTTCAGCGTGCGTCGCGCCGATCGTGCGCAGGTAGTAGGTGGTCTTGAGGCCGCGCGTCCACGCGAGCTTGTAGGTCTCGTCGAGCTTCTTGCCCGAGGCGCCGGCCATGTAGATGTTCAAGCTCTGGGCCTGATCGATCCACTTCTGGCGACGCGCTGCCGCTTCGACCAGCCACACCGGCTCGACTTCGAACGCGGTCGCGTACAGCTGCTTGAGTTCCTCGGGCACGCGGTCGATGCGGCGCAGCGAACCGTCGAAGTGCTTGAGGTCCATCACCATCACGTCGTCCCACAGGCCGAGCTTCTTCAGGTCGCGCACGAGGTACTCGTTGACGACCGTGAACTCGCCCGACAGGTTGGACTTCACCGACAGGTTGCCGAAGCAGGGCTCGATGGAAGCGTCGACGCCGATGATGTTGGAGATCGTCGCGGTCGGTGCGATCGCCACGCAGTTGCTGTTGCGCATGCCGTGCTCGGCGATGCGCGCGCGCAGCGCGTTCCAGTCGAGCGAGGTCGAGCGGTCGACCTCGACGTAGCCGCCGCGCTCCTTGGCGAGCAGGTCGAGCGAGTCGATCGGGAGGATGCCGCGATCCCACAGCGAGCCCTTGTAGCTCGAGTAGCGGCCGCGCTCGGCGGCGAGCTCGGTCGAGGCCCAGTAGGCGTGGTAGCAGACGGCTTCCATCGAGCGGTCGGCGAACTCGACCGCGGCGTCGCTCGCGTAGGGCGTGCGCAGCTGGTAGAGCGCGTCCTGGAAGCCCATGATGCCCAGGCCGACCGGACGATGGCGCAGGTTCGAGTCGCGCGCCTTCTTGACCGCGTAGTAGTTGATGTCGATGACGTTGTCGAGCATGCGCATCGCCGTCGACACCGTCTTCTTCAGCTTGGCCTGGTCGATCGCGCCGTCCTTGAGGTGCTGCGCCAGGTTCACCGAGCCGAGGTTGCACACCGCGATCTCGCGCTCGTTGGTGTTGAGCGTGATCTCGGTGCACAGGTTCGACGAGTGCACCACGCCGACGTGCTGCTGCGGCGAGCGAACGTTGCAGGCGTCCTTGAACGTGATCCAGGGATGGCCGGTCTCGAACAGCATCGAGAGCATCTTGCGCCACAGGTCGACCGCGCGCAGCTTCTTGTAGAGCTTGATCTCGCCGCGCGCGACCTTCTCTTCGTAGCGCACGTAGGCCGACTCGAACTCGGCACCGAACTTGTCGTGCAGGTCGGGGCAGGTGGAGGGCGAGAACAGCGTCCACTCGCCACCTTCCATCACGCGGCGCATGAACAGGTCGGGAATCCAGTTCGCCGTGTTCATGTCGTGGGTGCGGCGGCGGTCGTCGCCGGTGTTCTTGCGCAGCTCGAGGAACTCCTCGATGTCGAGGTGCCAGCTCTCGAGGTAGGCGCACACCGCGCCCTTGCGCTTGCCGCCCTGGTTGACCGCGACCGCGGTGTCGTTGACGACCTTCAGGAACGGCACGACCCCTTGCGACTCGCCGTTGGTGCCCTTGATGTGCGAACCGAGCGCGCGCACGTTGGTCCAGTCGTTGCCCAGGCCGCCGGCGAACTTGGAGAGCAGCGCGTTCTCCTTGATCGCCTCGTAGATGCCGTCAAGATCATCGGCCACCGTGGTCAGGTAGCAGCTCGACAGCTGCGAGCGCAGCGTGCCGGCGTTGAACAGGGTCGGCGTGCTCGACATGAAGTCGAAGCTCGACAGCACTTCATAGAATTCGATCGCGCGCGCCTCGCGGTCGATCTCGCCCAGCGACAGGCCCATCGCCACGCGCATGAAGAAGGCCTGGGGCAGCTCGATGCGCTTCTTCTGGACGTGCAGGAAGTAGCGGTCGTACAGCGTCTGCAGGCCGAGGTAGTCGAACTGCAGGTCGCGGTCGGCCTTGAGCGCGCCGCCGAGCTTCTTCAGGTCGAACTGCAGCAGCTTCTCGTCGAGCAGCTCGGCGTCGACGCCGGCCTTGATGAAGTCGGGGAAGTACTCCGCATAGCGCGTGCTCATTTGCGCATGCGTGACTTCCTCGCCGAGGATCTCGCGGCGGATCGTGTGCTGCAGCAGGCGCGCGGTGGCGCGGGTGTAGGCCGGATCCTTCTCGATCAGCGTGCGCGCGGCCAGGATGGCGGCCTTGTAGACCTCGTCGATCGGCACGCCGTCATAGAGGTTGCGCTGCGTCTCGGCGAGGATGGGCTCGGGCTTCACGTCGGCGCCCAGGCCTTCGCAGGCCGAGACGATCAGCGCCTTCAGCGCGGCCTGGTCGAGCGGCACGCGCTGGCCGTTGTCGATGACATGGAAGGTCGGCGCGGCGACGGCCGGCGCCTGGCCCTGCTTGGAGCGCTCCTGCGCGCGGCGCTCGCGATACAGCACGTAGGCACGCGCGACTTCATGGAAGCCGCCGCGCATCAGGCCGAGCTCGACGCCGTCCTGGATGTCTTCGATGTGGAAGGTGCCGCCGCCCGGACGCGAGCGCAGCAGCGCGCGCACGACCTGCTCGGTCAGGCCGTCGACCGTCTCGCGCACGCTCGCCGACGCCGCACCTTGCGTCCCGTGCACCGCGAGAAAGGCCTTCATCAACGCCACCGCGATCTTGTGCGGCTCGAACGAGACCACCGCGCCGTTGCGGCGAATGATCTGGTAGCCCGCATAAGCCGAACCGCTGGCCGCCGGCTGCGCGGGAATGGCGCCGGGAACGGAGGTCGAGACGGATGCGCTGGGTTGTACGGCGTGCATGAAGTCCTCTTGGATGTTGTCGTGAGGTCGAAGGGCGTGCGAAGCCCCGTGGTGCGAGGCGGCGAGCGTCAGGAAAGAACAGGTGTCCCGCGCGCTGCCGCACGGCAGCGCGATCGGGACGGTTTGGCAGTCGGTTGATTGCTGCCCACGACGCTGGGGCGCGCCAGGGCGAATGCGGCGAGCGGTCGATGGCTGTGCCGGCCAAGCCGCGCCGCGCGAAGCGCGCGACGACGGCGGAACAGGTCAGCGGCTTGCATCACGCAGCAGCACTCAGGCAGCGAAGAATACCATGGCAGACACTATATCTAGGGTCTGCGGAGGCTACAAGCCACTATCCCTAGCGTTATCACTCGTTCTTCGCAGAAGGAGCGAATCGCGCCCGCCGGGCTTCGCCGCGCCGTTGCTCGCGCGGCCGCGCACGAGCCGCCTGCCTTCAGGCTTGGCAAAGAAAATCAGCCCGCAAACCGCGCCATTGCTTGCAGATGCGCATCGCGCAGCGCGCCATCTTCAGTGCGAGGCGGGAAAGTACCGAGCGCTCCAGCCGAGCATGCGGCGCAACACGGCCCAGTCGAAGCCCTTGCCCGGATCGAACTTGCGGCCCGGCGCGACATGCTCGTGGCCGACCACCTCGTCGATCGCGCAAGCCGCGCGCAGCGCGCGCAGCAGCGTCGCGAGCGCCTCGTACTGCGCCGGCTCGAAGCCCTCGCCCTCGAGCCCTTCGAGTTCGATGCCGACCGAGAAGTCGTTCACGTTGTCGCGGCCGCGCCAGTGCGAGCGGCCGGCATGCCAGGCGCGCTCGTCGATCGAGACGAACTGCAGCAGCTCGCCGTCGCGGCGGATCACGAAGTGCGACGAGACCTCGAGCCCGCGGATCTGCTGGAAGTAGGGATGCGCATCCCAGTCGAGGCGATTGGTGAACAGCCGCTCGATCGCATCGCCGCCGTAGACGCCCGGCGGCAGGCTGATCGAATGGATCAGCGCGAGCGAGACCACCGTGTCCTGCGCACGCGGCCCGAAGTTCGGCGACGGCACGCGGCGCGCCGCGTCGAACCAGCCGCCCGACCAGCTCACGGCGTCTCGTCGTCGACGGCTTCGTCGGCGCCGGATGCGCCGATCGTCGCGCCGTGCTCGGCGACCTGGATGCCCAGGCGCGCCATGCGATAGCGCATCTGGCGCAGCGTCAGGCCCAGGCTCGCGCCGGCAGCCGTTCGGTTGCAGCGATGGCGCTCGAGCGCGCGCACGAGGATGTTGCGCTCGACGTCATCGAGATACGCGACCAGGTCGCTCGGCAGCGCGCCTTCGCCCGCACTCGCCGCCGTGGGCTCGGCCAGCTCGGGCGGCATGTTCGGCACGGTGTCGATCTCGTCGCTGCCGGTGTCCTCGTAGGCGTCTTCCGGCAGATCGAGGTCGGCCGCGGTGATCAGATCGCTGCCGCTCAGCGCGACCGCGCGATGCAGCAGGTTCTCGAGCTCGCGCACGTTGCCCGGGAAGGGGCAGCGCAGCAGCTGCGCGAGCGCGTCGCGCCCGAGCTGCGGTGCCGGGCTGACACCGGCCTCGGCCGCGATGCGATCGAGCACGCGCTCGCAGATCGACGGCAGGTCCTCGAGCCGCTCGCGCAGCGGCGGCACGCGGATCTGGATCACGTTGAGCCGGTAATACAAGTCCTGGCGGAAGCGCCCGGCCTGCACCTCGACCGCGAGGTTCTTGTGCGTCGCACTGACGATGCGCGCATCGACGGGCACCTCGGCCGTCGCGCCGACCGCGCGCACGCTGCGCTCCTGGATCGCACGCAGCAGCTTGCTTTGCATCGACAGCGGCAGGTCGCCGATCTCGTCGAGGAACAGCGTGCCGCCGCGCGCGGCCTGGAAGAAGCCGTCGCGGTCTTCGTTGGCGCCGGTGAACGCGCCCTTGCGATAACCGAAGAACTCGGCCTCGAGCAGCTGCTCGGGAATCGCGCCGCAATTGACCGCGACGAACGGGCCGCTCGCTCGCGCGCTGACCTCGTGGATCGCCCGCGCGACCAGCTCCTTGCCGGTGCCCGATTCGCCGTTGACCAGCACCGGCGCCATGCTGCGCGCGACCTTCTCGATCAGGCCACGCACCTGCTGCATCGGCGCCGAGGCGCCCGCCATGCGCGCCAGCGCGTCGTGCGACGCAGCCGGCGCCGCACCGCGCGTGACCGTGACCACCGGCGCGCGCGCAGGTGCGTTCGCCACGCTGCGCGCCGCGGTGCTGCCGCCCGGCAGCCGCTCGGGCTGCACGGTCGGCTGGCCGGGGCCGCGGCCCAGTGCCGACGCGACGACGCTGCGGAACTGCTTCAGGTCGACCGGCTTGGTGAGGTAGTCGTAGGCGCCCGCCTTGAGCGCCTGGACCGCGCCGTCGGCCGAGCCGTAGGCGGTGATCACGATGGCCTTCTCGCGGCGGCCGGATTCGTCGAGGCGGCGCAGCAGCTCGAGGCCGTCGCCGTCGGGCAGGCGCATGTCGGTGATCACCGCGCTGTAGGTGCGGCCCTGAAGCATGGCCCAGGCGTCGTCGACGGTGCCTGCGGTCTCGATGTCGTAGCCCTCGCGCAGCAGCGTGAGCTCGTAGAGCGTGCGCAGGTCGGGCTCGTCGTCGACGACCAGCAGGCTGTAGTGGGAAGCGGGCGGTGCGGCGCTCATGCGGTCACGAGATCACAGGTGGAGCCGGGGCTCGGTGGCGGGCAATGCGCTGCGCCGCATCGTCACCCAGAACGCGTTGCGATGTCGGCTCGAGGCAGGACGCAGCTGGTACTCGATGCCGGCGCCGTAGCGCTCGCACAGCTCGCGGCAAATATACAGGCCGAGTCCGGTGCCGCGGCTGCGGCTCGAGAAGAAGGGCTCGAACAGATGGCGCTCGATCTCGGGCGGGATCGGCGCGCCGTCGCTGGCGACCAGCATGCGCACCAGCTCGTCGCCGTCGGGCGCGACGCGCACCCACACCGCGCCGGGCTGGCCGCTGCCGTGGCGCAGCGCGTTGTCGAGCAGGTTGACCATCACGCGGCGCAGATGGTCGGGATCGAACAGCACGCCGATGGGCTGCTCGGGCAGGTCGACGCGCAGCGCGCTCGCGTCGCCGAGCGCGAGGCCGCAGGTGCGCGCCCATTCGCTGCAGGCGGTGGCGGCGAGCGCGGTGACGTCCAGCGGCGGCGGATCACCGAGCGTGCCGGGCGCAACCTCCATCACGTCGTCGACGATGCGCTGAAGGCGCTTGGCGTTGTCGGCCACCATGTCGGCGAGCTGGCGCTGCTGCGCGTCGACCAGATCCTCGGCGAGCAGCGCGTTGGCCTGCGCGATCGCCGCCAGCGGATTGCGGATCTCGTGCGCGATGCCGGCCGAGACGCGGCCCATCGCGGCCAGCTTCTCCTGGCGCAGCCGGCCCTGCACGGTGTGCAGGTCCTCGATCAGCAGCACGACCATTTCCTCGCCGCCATCGGCGCGCGTCGGGCGCTGGCGCATGAAGCGCATGCGCAGTCGCAGACGGCGCGGCTCGCCGTCGGGCATCGTCAGGCCGATGTCGCGGCCGGCGTCGGGCCAGTGGCGCTCGCCGGTCGCCTCGCGCACCGATTGCGCCAGCGGCGCCCAGCCGGAACGGTCGTCGAGGCCGAACGCGGCGTTGTCCAGCGGCAGGCCGAGCAGCGCGCGCGCCGCCGGATTGGCCGCGCGCACCTTGCCGCGCCGATCGGCCACCAGCACGCCTTCTTGCATCTCCTCGATCACGAGCCGGTTGAGCTGGGCCTGCTGGCGCGCCATCTCGAGGCTGCCGCGCGCGGTGAGTTCCTCGCGCGCCAGCCGGCCGGCCAGCTCGTGCGCCAGCAGCGCGACGACGAACAGGCCCGCGCCGACGAGGCCGGCCTGCGTGACCTCGATGTAGAACTCGCGCCCGGCCAGCACCTGGCCGAGCGCCTGCGACAGCAGCACCAGCGTCGCCGCGGCCGACACGCCCAGCGCCTGCAGCCGCGGCGTCAGCACGCCGGCCATCAGCACCGGCATCACCAGCAGTGCGGCGGTACTGATCGCGCCGCCGCCGCCGGTGATCACGTGCAGCGCGCCGAAGGTGACGAGGTCCAGGCCGATGGTCGCGAAGAACTGGCGGCGCTTGAGCCGCGTGGCCGTCGGCCCCGGCTGCCCGATCGGCCAGCGCGGCAGCAGCCACAGCAGCACGGTCGCGAAGGCGTAGGCGCCGCACAGCGTGACCACCTGGGTGCGCGATCGCGGCTCGACCAGCGCGATGACGATCGAGGTCGCGAACAGCAGCAGGCCCAGCACCGCCCGCGCGCTGACGAAGGCGCGGTACAGGCGCGTGAAGGCGCTCGCGCCCTCGCTCGCGATGCGGCGCGCCTGGCGCGACAGGAAGCGCGAGTCGGGCGCGTCGCTGGCGCGCCATTCACCGCGGTCGAGCCGCGACGACTCGGCGTCGTCGAGCGTCGATTCGATCGAGCCGAACCAGGTGTGCTCGGCGGTCATCGTCAGCGCCTCTCGGCTTCGAGGCGATGCGCCTCGGTGCAGTAGAAAGCGCCGGCCGCCGCGCCCGCGACGGCCTCGGCGCGTGGCAGATGCACGCCGCAATGCGCGCACGGAACGATGGCCTGCAGGGCAACCCCGGTGGTGCGCCGCTGCGAACCCGCAGGCGGCACCGCGCGACGAGACCCGCGCAGCCACCAGACGATGACCAGCGCGATGACGACGACGATGACGAACTTGCCCATCGAAAAACCGCCGTGACTTCAGGCCGGACCGCTGCGGTGCATCAGCACCTCGAGCACGAAGCGCGAGCCGACGTAGGCCAGCAGCAGCAGCGAGGCCCCGGCGTAGAGCCAGCGCGTGGCGCGGCGTCCGCGCCAGCCGAAGCCGTGGCGCCCGATCAGCAAGCCCGCGAACACGGCCCACGCCAGCAGCGAGAACACGCTCTTGTGATCCCAGCGCCAGGGCGATGCGAACCACCAGCCCACCAGCAGGGTCGCCGACAGCACGACGAAGCCGGCGACGACGAATCGAAAGGTCAGCTTCTCGAGCCGCAGCAGCGGCAGGCCCAGCGGCGCCGGCGCGACGCCGCCGGCCGGGCGCACGCGCATCTGCCGCTCGGCATGCCCGAGCAGCGCCGCATGCAGCACCGCCGCGCCGACCAGGCCGTAGGCCGCGATCCCCAGCACCCAGTGCAGCGGCGCCAAAGGCGACGCGAGGCCCGGACGCCATTCGCCGGGAAACGCCAGCGCGAGCGCGACGCTGGCCGCGCCGAGCAGCGCGAGCGCGCGGCGCAAGGTCGGCAGCGGCAGCACGCGGCTTTCGACCGCGTAGACCGCGAGCACCAGCCACACGGTCACCGACAGCGCCGGCGCGAAGCCGAAGCGCGCGCCGGGCTGCGACTCGCCGAGGCCGGTGGCATGCACGGCGATCGCGGCACCCTGCGCGACCCAGCCGGTCACGAGCGCGGTGCCGAGCGGCAGGGCGGACGCGGCGGGCGCGTCGTCCTTGCGCAGCACCGGCACGGTCGGACGCAGCGCCGTGATCGCATAGGCAACGAGCGCGACGGCACTGGCCAGCCACAGCGGCGAGCCGCCGGCCAAGCCCGCCAGCGCGGCGCCGGACGCCGCGCCATCGAGGGATAAACTCATGGGCCCGAGTGTAGCGAGCGGTCCCCTTCGCGGACCTGCTGCGACCGCTGCACCGTCGCGGTGAATGCGCGCCTCGCGCATCGCCGCCACCTCATTCGAGATTGCCGATGGCCTCCGCCCTTTCCGATCGCCTGAGTCGCCTGGTCAAGACCATGCGCGGCCAGGCCCGCATCACCGAATCCAACGTGCAGGACATGCTGCGCGAGGTGCGCATGGCCCTGCTCGAGGCCGACGTCGCGCTGCCGGTGGTGCGCGACTTCATCGCCCGCGTGAAGGACAAGGCGCTCGGCGCCGAGGTCGTCGGCTCGCTGACGCCAGGCCAGGCGCTGGTCGGCATCGTGCAGAAGGAACTCGCCGCGACGATGGGCGAGCTCGACGCCGAGGGCAAGCTCAAGCCCGGCGCGTCGGACCTGAACCTCACGACGCAGCCGCCCGCGGTGATCCTGATGGCCGGCCTGCAAGGCGCCGGCAAGACCACCACCACCGCCAAGCTCGCCAAGCACCTGATCGAAAAGCGCAAGAAGAAGGTGCTCACCGTGTCGGCCGACGTCTACCGGCCCGCGGCGATCGACCAGCTCAAGACCGTGAGCGGCCAGGCCGGTGCCGACTGGTTCCCCTCGACGCCGGGCGACAAGCCGGTCGACATCGCGCTGGCCGCGCTCGACCACGCCAAGCGCCACTACCACGACGTGCTGATCGTCGACACCGCCGGCCGCCTGGCGATCGACGAGGCGCTGATGGCCGAGATCCGCGCGCTGCATGCGGCCGTGAAGCCGATCGAGACGCTGTTCGTCGTCGACGCGATGCAGGGCCAGGATGCGATCAACACCGCCAAGGCCTTCGGCGCCGCGCTGCCCCTGACCGGCATCGTGCTGACCAAGCTCGACGGCGACTCGCGCGGCGGCGCGGCGCTGTCGGTGCGCTCGGTGACCGGCGCGCCGATCAAGTTCGCCGGTGTGTCCGAGAAGATCGACGGGCTCGAGGCCTTCGACGCCGAGCGCCACGCCGGGCGCGTGCTCGGCATGGGCGACATCGTCGCGCTGGTCGAGGAGGTCACCAAGGGCGTCGACATGGCGGCCGCGCAGAAGCTGGCCGACAAGGTCAAGTCGGGCGACGGCTTCGACCTCGAGGACTTCCTCGCGCAGATCTCGCAGATGAAGAACATGGGCGGGCTCGGCGGCCTGATCGACAAGCTGCCGACCCAGCTGATGGGCGGCAAGACGCCGCAGCTCGGCCAGAACGACGTCGATCGCGCCGAGCGCGACATGCGCCGCATGGAAGGCATCATCCGTTCGATGACGCCGCTCGAGCGCCGCAAGCCCGAATTGCTCAAGGCCTCGCGCAAGCGCCGCATCGCCGCCGGCGCCGGCGTGCAGGTGCAGGAGGTCAACCGCCTGCTCAACCAGTTCGAGCAGATGCAGGGAATGATGAAGAAGATGAAGGGCGGCGGGCTGGCGAAGATGATGCGCAAGATGGGCGGCATGAAGCCGCCCGGCTTCGGCCGCTGAGTCGTTCGCGGCGTCGCGGCCACCTGGGACATTGCGACTGGACCGCCGCGCCATGCGCTGCTAGGGTCGCTCGGTTGTTGGGAGCGATAGAGCAATGAGCCTGATCGAGATGATCGGCCTGGCCGCCATCCTGTTGATTGGATGGCTGCTGTGGCGCAGCCGCGCCGGCAAGGCCGCGGCGGACAAGCGTTCCGGCGCGGGACGCCGGGCGACCAATGTCGAGGCGCTCGACACCGTGGCCGGCTGGCCGCCCGAGCCGACGCGCGTGATGACGCAGCACGAGCGCCGCGCGCACCGGCTTTTGCGCGACGCGCTGCCCGAATGCATGATCCTCGCGCAGGTGCCGTTGGCGCGCTTCCTGCGCGTGCCGACGCGCCACTCGTATGCCGAGTGGATGCGCCGCGCAGGCCAGCTGTGCGCCGACCTGGTGGTCTGCGACGAGGCCACGCAGGTGATCGCGGTGGTCGACGTGCGGCCCACCGACGCGCAGGCGAGCGAACGCCACAAGAAGCGCCACGACCGCATGGACCGCGTGCTGCGCAAGGCCGGCGTGCGAGTCGTGACCTGGTACGAGCAGAACCTGCCCTCGCCCGAACAGGTGCGCGAGCTGGTGCTGGGCTCGACCAACGAGCAGCAGCACCCGATCGCGCCGCCGATGATGTCGAGCGTGATCCCGAGCGCGGCCGAGGCCGCTGCGGCACCGGGCACGCAATCGGCGCGCGAGCTGGTCGAGCGGCTGGCCAGCGAGTCGGTGCCGCCGGAGCGCGGCGATGTCGACGAGCCGCCGCCCTCGACCTGGTTCGACGATCTCGATTCGTCGCCGATGCCGCTCGACGAGGGTCGTCGCCGCTGAAGGCCGCTCAGTCGAGCAAGGCGTGCGCGAATTCGCCCGCGCGAAAGCGCTCCAGGTCGGCCAGCGATTCGCCCACACCGATGAAGTAGACCGGCACCGCGCCCGCCGCACGCGTGCGCGACCACAGCGCGATCGCGGCCAGCACGCCGCCCTTGGCAGTGCCGTCGAGTTTGGTGACGACCAGGCCGGTGAGGCCCAGCGCCGCGTCGAAGGCCTGCACTTGCGTGAGCGCGTTCTGGCCGGTGTTGCCGTCGACCACCAGCAGCACCTCGTGCGGCGCGCCGTCCATCGCCTTGCCGACCGTGCGCTGCACTTTCTTGAGCTCGTCCATCAGGTGCAGCTGCGTCGGCAGTCGACCGGCCGTGTCGGCGATCACGACCTCGCAGCCGCGTGCCTGGCCGGCCTTGACCGCATCGAAGCACACCGCGGCCGGATCACCGCCTTGCTGGCTGACGATCTCGACCTGGCCGGCGGCCTGCGCATCGGCTCGCGCATCGGCGCGCGTCGCCCACACCGCGAGCTGCTCGCGCGCGGCGGCGCGGAAGGTGTCGGCCGCCGCGAGCAGCACGCGATGGCCGTCGTCGGCGAGATGGCGCGTGAGCTTGCCGATCGTGGTGGTCTTGCCCGCGCCGTTGACGCCGGCGACCATGATCACGGTCGGCTCGGCCGGGCCGACCACCAGTTCGCGCTCGAGCGGCGCGAGTAGCTCGGCGACGGACTCGGCCAGCAGCCGCTTGACCTGCACCGGCTCGCTCGCCTTCTCGGCCTTGACGCGGCGCTTCAGGTCGTCGAGCAGGAACTCGGTCGCAGCGACGCCGGCATCGGCTTGCAGCAGCGCGGCTTCGAGCTCGTCGTAGAGCTCGTCGTCGATGCGCGTGCCCGTGAAGACCTGGGCGATGCTGCCGCCGGTGCGGCGCAGGCCGCTGCGCAGGCGGTTGAACCACGTCGACGACTCGGCCGGCGCCTGCGGTGCCTCGGCCATCGCGGGAACGGCCGGTGCGGGTGCAGCCACCGCGGGCTCGGGCGCCGGTGCGGCCTTCTTCTTGAAGAAACTGAACATGCGCCGAGGATAGCCCGCGGCGCCTGTGGCTTCGGGCCGGCGGCGACAATCGCACGATGAGTTCCGCACCGCGCCGCCAGGCGCCGTCCTCCTCGAGCCCGCCGGGCGAGTTGCGCATCATCGGCGGCCAATGGCGGCGCCTGCGCCTGCCGGTGCCCGATGCGCCCGGCCTGCGCCCGACGCCCGATCGCGTGCGCGAAACGCTGTTCAACTGGCTCGGCCAGGAGCTCGACGGCTGGCGTGTGCTCGACGCATTTGCCGGCAGCGGCGCGCTCGGCTTCGAGGCCGCATCGCGCGGCGCGGCCGAGGTCATGCTGATCGAGCGCGACAGGCGGCTCGCCCGCGGCCTGGAGCAATCGCGCGCCCGGCTCGACGCGACGGGCGTGCGCGTGCTCGTGACCGACGCGATCGGCTGGATGGGCCGCGCGCCGCGCGCGAGTTTCGAGCTGGTGCTGCTCGATCCGCCGTTCGACGCGGGCCTGTTCGATGCCGCGCTCGCCGCGGCCGCACCGCTCGTCGCCGATGGCGGCTGGCTCTACCTGGAGGCCGATCGCGAGTTCGCGCCGGCGGCCTTCGAATCGCTCGGCCTCGCCTTGCATCGCCATCTGCGCGCAGGGGCCGTTCATGCGCATCTGCTGCGACGCTCGGCCTACACTGCCGACGACGCCGCCCGATCCGAGGAGAGCGCGCCTTGACCGCACGCATGCCGCTGACCGCTGTCTACCCCGGAACCTTCGACCCGATGACACTCGGGCACGAAGACCTGATGCGCCGCGCGAGCCGGCTGTTCGACCGGCTGATCCTCGCGGTCGCCGTCGGCCACCACAAGCGCACGCTGTTCACGATCGCCGAGCGGCTCGAGATCGCGCAGGAGATCGCGGCGCCGCTGGACAACGTGGAAGTGATCGCCTTTCGCGGCCTGCTGCGCGATTTCGTCGTCGAGCACAGCGGCAAGGTCGTCGTGCGCGGCCTGCGCGCGGTCAGCGACTTCGAGTACGAATTCCAGATGGCCGGCATGAACCGCCAGCTGATGCCCGATGTCGAAACGGTGTTCCTGACGCCCAGCGACCAGTACCAGTTCGTCAGCGGCACCTTCGTGCGAGAGATCGCGATGCTGGGCGGCGATGTCTCGAAGTTCGTCGCGCCCACGGTGCTGCGCAGGCTGCACGAGCGCTATGCCAGCGCCAACGGCGCGCAGTCGACCTGAGGATCACGAAGGAGTATTCGGCCCCATGGCGCTGATGATCACGGACGAGTGCATCAACTGCGACGTCTGCGAACCCGAATGCCCCAACCAGGCGATCTCGCTGGGGCCGGAGATCTACGTGATCGATCCGGGCCGCTGCACCGAGTGCGTCGGCCACTTCGACGAGCCGCAGTGCGTGCAGGTCTGCCCGGTCGCGTGCATTCCGATCAACCCGGCGCACGTCGAGACGAAGGATCAGCTGTGGATGAAGTTCCGGCTGCTGACGGCGGCGGCTTCTTCGGCGGCTTCACCGGAGCCGGGCCCTTCGATTTGAAGTCCTTGGGCTTCTTGGCCTTGGTGGGCTGATCGTCGTCATTGCGCGGGCCCATGCCCAGCGAGCCCGCATTCGGCTTGGGCTCGCGTTCGCGCGCGACACGTTCGCGCTCCATCTCGCTGGCCAGGCGCCGGTCGGTGGCCGCGGCCCGCTGCGCGTACTGGCGCTCGAGCACGCTGCGCCGGTCGCCGACATCGACCGCACGCCCCTCGGGGCAAGGCACGTAGGAATAGCTGTGGCCGCCAGGGCCGCAGCGGTAGACCGTCTGCGCGTTCACGATACTGCCGATTCCACACAGGGTCAGGTACAGCATCGCGTCGCGCAGGTGGGTCATGGGGAGGCCTTGTCCTCGTCGTCGGGAGCCTTGATTGGAAGGCTCGCCGGGCGCGGCGGCTTGGGTCTGGGCGGCTTGGTCGTATGCAATTGCTGTGTCGCGCGCGTCATGTCGCCCGAAAGCAGCGCCGGCAGGGCCGTGAAGGAGCGCGTCAGCGCCGCCTCGATCGCCTCGCGATGCGCGCCGCTGGGCTTGCCGAGCACGTAGTTCGCGACCTCGGTCTTCACGCCCGGATGGCCGATGCCGATGCGCAGGCGCCAGTAGTCGGGGCTGCCGAGCTGGGCATGGATGTCGCGCAGGCCGTTGTGCCCGGCATGGCCGCCACCCTGCTTGAGCTTGAGCTCGCCGGGCACGAGATCGAGCTCGTCGTGCGCGACCAGCACCTCGTTGGGCGCGATCTTGAAGAAGCGCGCGAGCGAGGCGACCGACTTGCCCGACAGGTTCATGTAGGTCTGCGGCTCGAGCAGCCACAGCGGACCTTCGGGCCGGTTCACGCGCGCGGCCAGGCCGAAGTAGCTGCGCTCGGGCACCAGGGAGACCTTGAGCTCGCGCGCGAGATCGTCGATCCACCAGAAGCCCGCGTTGTGGCGGGTGGCCTCGTATTCAGGACCGGGATTGCCGAGGCCGACGAACAGACGAATCATGGGGCGCGATTATCGAAGCTCGGAAATGAAAACAGCCCCGCGCAGGCGGGGCTGTTTCGGTGGCGCAAAGCGCGGGGCGCGAATTACTTCTTGCCCTTGCCCTTGGCCGGCGCAGGCGCCGGAGCGGCAGCGGCGGCCTCGACCGGCGCTTCCTCTTCCTGCACCACCACGGTGGCGATCACCGGGTTCTTCTTGCCGTGCAGCACGACCTTGATGCCGGCGTCGAGCTTCAGGTCGTTGACGTGCAGCGACTGGCCCTTGGCCATGTTCGACAGGTCGACGGCCAGGAACTCGGGCAGCTTCTCGGCCAGGCACTCGATCTCGAGCTCGTTGACCACGTGCGAGACCAGGGCCTTGTCCTGCTTGACGGCCGGCGAGTTCTCTTCACCGCTGAAGTGCAGCGGCACCTTCTTGCGGATCTTGGTGGTCGCGTCGACGCGCTGGAAATCCACGTGCAGCACGAGCAGCTTCCAGGGGTGGCGTTGCACGTCGCGCAGCAGGACCTTCTCGACCTTGCCGTCGAGTTCCATGTCGAGGATCGACGAGTGGAAGGCTTCCTTCTTGAGCGCGTGGAACAGCGCGTTGTGATCGAGTTCGATCTTCACGGGCTCGCCCGCGCCGAACACGATGCCCGGCACCTTGCCGCCATTGCGCAGGCGGCGGCTCGCTCCGGTCCCCTGCAGTTCGCGCTTGAAAGCGACGAAGTTCATATCAGTTCTCCAAATGGAAGGTACCCGCGACCAGGTACCCGTGGTGATGACCGCAGCGACATGCCGCGGCCTTGATCCCGGATCAGAAGTTGCTGTTCTGCTCCGAGAAAAGCGAAGTGACCGACTCGCCGTCAGAGATGCGGCGGATGGTCTCGGCGAACAGGAAGGCCACCGACAGCTGACGGATCTTCGTCGTGCCCTTGGCCGCCGTGTTCAGCGGAATGGTGTTGGTGATCACGACCTCGTCGAGCGCCGAGCCCTTGATGCGCTCGATCGCCGGGCCCGAGAAGATCGGGTGCGTGCAATACGCGAACACGCTCTTGGCGCCGCGATCCTTGAGCACCTCGGCGGCCTTCACCAGCGTGCCGGCGGTGTCGATCATGTCGTCCATGATCACGCAGTTGCGGCCCTCGATCTCGCCGATGACGTGCATCACCTCGGAGACGTTGGCGGCCGGACGGCGCTTGTCGATGATGGCCAGGTCGCAGCCGAGCTGCTTGGCCAGCGCCCGGGCGCGAACCACGCCGCCGACGTCCGGCGAGACCACGATCAGGTCCTGGTAGTTCTTGCCCTTGAGGTCGGACAGCAGCACCGGCGAGGCGTAGATGTTGTCGACCGGGATGTCGAAGAAGCCCTGGATCTGGTCGGCGTGCAGGTCCATCGTCAGGACACGGTTCACGCCGGTGGCTTCGAGCATGTTGGCGACGACCTTGGCCGAGATCGGCACGCGCGTCGAGCGCGGGCGGCGGTCCTGGCGGGCGTAACCGAAGTACGGGATCACCGCGGTGATGCGCCCGGCGGAAGACCGCTTGAGCGCGTCGACCATGATGAACAGCTCCATCAGGTTCTCGTTGGTCGGCGCGCAGGTCGGCTGCACGACGAAGCAGTCGCGCGCACGCACGTTCTGCTGGATCTCGACCGTGACCTCGCCGTCGGAGAAGCGGCCCACGTGGGCGCGACCGAGGTCGATGCCGAGATGGGTCGCGATCTCCTGCGCGAGCGCTGGGTTCGCGTTGCCGGTGAAGAGAACAGTGTTCGCGAGCATGGTCGGCATCTCCGGGGGCCAGCGAGAACGACACGGCGCCCCTCGGGGCGCCGTGTCTTCAGCTGCAGGTTTGGCAGGGGAGGAAGGACTCGAACCCTCGCATGTCGGAATCAAAATCCGATGCCTTGACCAACTTGGCGACTCCCCTACGCGGGTCAGCACTTTCGCGCTCACCGAAAAAAACTGTCGCCGGTCTTTCCCGACCTTCGCCGCCGCGGGCTATTCAGCCCAATCGACGAGCGGATGCCGCTCGAGACCCCGGCACATGCGTCCCACCCAGCCCGCGGGAAGCGCGTTCGCTTCCAACATCGCGGCCCGCGGCGATTTGCCCGCACCGGCCTCCGCAAACACCGCGCTGCCCGAACCCGACATCCGGCTTGCGCCGAATCTGGCCTCCAGCAACTCCAAAGCCTGGCCGACCTGATCGCTGTGCGCCATTGCGGGCGCCTGGAGATCGTTCTGGCCAAACCCGGTGGGGTCTGCAAGAAAGTCCGAGAGTATAGCAGGAGCGCGTTGGTGCTCCAACTGGCTGGCCAGAAGCGGACTCGTGAACACCGCCACGGTCGGGATCGCGACGGCCGGCTTGAGCACCGCCCACCAGCGCGGCGCGAGCTCGATCGGCGCGAGCCGCTCGCCGACGCCTTCGACCCAGGCATTGCGTCCGCCGACGAAGAACGGCACGTCGGCACCCAGCGTCGCGGCCAGTTCGGCCAGTCGCCGGCGCGACCAGCCCAGGCCCCACAGCCGGTTGAGCGCCAAGAGCGCGGTGGCCGCGTCGGAACTGCCGCCGCCGAGGCCGGCGCCCCAGGGCACGCGCTTGTCGATCGAGATGTCGGCGCCCAGCGAGGTGCCGCTGGCGCGCTGCAGCGCGCGTGCGGCGCGCAGCGTCAGGTCGTCTTCGGGCAGCGCGAGGCCGAGGTCGTGGCGCGCGAGCCGGCCGTCGTCGCGGCGCTCGAGATGCAGGGTGTCGGCCCAGTCGATCAGCGCGAACACCGACTGCAGCAGGTGATAGCCGTCGGCACGCTTGCCGACGATATGCAGGAAGAGGTTCAGCTTGGCCGGTGCCGGCACGTCGCTGATCGAGCGCAAGGCCATCGTGGGGAGGTCAACGTGGAGGAGTCAGCGTGGATCGAGTTGCACGCGCAGGTCGACAGCCGGCGCGGCTGCGCGCTTGAGCGCGACGCGGCCCTCGGCCTGGCGCGCCAGGTCGATCGCCCAGCCGAGCTGCTCGAAGCCGTTCGACGCACTCTGGCTCGGCGCTTGCGGCCAGGGTCGGCCGCGCAGCCAGTCGGGCAAGGCGGCCAGCGGCACGCGCTCGCCGAGCGCGCCAACGGCTAGGCTTTCGAGATCGCTGAAGCGGCGCTCGCCGTCGCTGGTGACCAGCAAGGCCGGCTGGCCCGGGGCCCAGTCGGCCTGCGCGACCCGCAGGCCGAGCGGATTGGTCAGCACCAGGCGTCCGCGCTCGCCGTCGCCGACGAGTTCGAACGTCGCCGACATCGATTGCGGCGGCTGGCTGTCGATGCGCAAGGCCATGCGGCCGTCGAGCCGGGGCTGGCTCGCGTCGGGCGGCGCGACGGTTGCGCAGCCGGCCAGTGCAGCGGCCGCCAGCAGGCGCGCCAGCCAGGACGACAAGCCGCTCAGAGTTCGACCTTCAGCCGCGCGAGCGTCTCGAGCAGCACCTCGTTGCCGGCGTCGCGGCCGCGCGCTTCGCGCCAGACGCGCCGCGCCTCGTCGCGATCGCCGTTGACCCACAGCACCTCGCCGAGGTGGGCCGCGATCTCCGGATCGGGCCGCACGCGATAGGCCTGGCGCAGCCACTTCAGCGCCTCCTCGCGATTGCCCATGCGGTACTCGACCCAGCCGAGGCTGTCGACCAGGAAGGGCTCGCCTGGCGAGATCTCGAGCGCCTTGAGGATCAGACCGCGCGCCTCGGGCAGGCGCACGTTGCGATCGGCCAGCGAATAGCCGAGCGCGTTGTACGCGTGGTGGTGATCGGGCCGCAGCGCGATCACGCGTCGCAGCAGTTGCTCCATCTCGTCGACGCGATCGAGCTTCTCGTCGGCCATGGCCTGTTCGTAGAGCAGGTCGACGTCGTCCCTGAAGCGTTCGTTGCCGGCCGCGAGCACGTCGCGCGCCTGCGCCCAGGCTTTGGCGTCGCGCAGCAGTTGCGCCTCCGCGAGGATCTTGGCGCGGCCATCTTCTGGGTTGCGCTCGGGCACCTGGCGCACCAGCGCGCGCGCCTCGTCGAGCTTGCCCTGCTGCGCCAGCAACGACGCGCGGCGAAGCTGCACCGCCAGCGCCTGCGAGCCGTCGACCTTGGCCAGCCAGGACTCGGCGCCCGCGAAATCGCGACGCTGCTCGGCCGCCTGCGCAAGCAGCAGGTAGGCCTGGGTCTGGCGCTGCGCCAGCGTCGCTTCTTCGTCGCCGGCACCGGGAACGGCCTCGGCGGCAGGCGCTTGCGCCAGCCGGTCGAGATAGGTCCGCAGCGCCTTCTCGGCCGCTTCCGGATGCTTGAGTTCGAGATGAAGCGCGCCGAGCGCGAGCCAGGCATCGGACAGCCCCGGCGCTTCCTGCGTCACCGTCTCGAGCAGCGGCAGCGCCTCCGTGTAGCGCTGCTGCCCGGCCAGCGCGCGCGCATACAGCAGGCGCACCGCGGCGCGCTTGGTCACAGGCGTGTCGGCGATGGTCAGGTACCTCTGCACGACGGCCTCGGCCGAGGGCTGGTTCGACATCAGTTCGAGCGCGACCAGCGCGGCGCCTTCGCCGCCGGCATCGAGCGTCTGCGCCTGCTGCAAGGCCTCGACCGCGGCAGCGCCGTCGCCGGCCGCGGCGCGCACGCGCGCCAGCGACGCCCAGGCCGCGACCGCAGTGGCGGGCGGCTGGTCGGCGAGCTTGCCTTGCGCATAGGGCAGCAGCACCTGCTCGAGTACCGTGCGCACCTGGCGGCGATCGCCGGCGCGCGAGAAGCTGCGCGGCAGCGAGAGGATCGCGCCGGCGCGATCGGGCGCAGGCACCAGCGCGAGCAGCGCGCGCAGCGGCTCCGCCGCCTCGCCGACGCGCTCGAGCGCGCTCAGGATCTGGATCTCGTAGCGCGCCGCTTCCATCGACTGCGGCAGCGCGCGGCGCCAGGCGCGTGCGGCGGCCAGCGCCTGGTCGCCGGCGCGACCCTGCAGCGCGATCTCGGTGGCGCGCTGGAACAGCCGCTCCTCGCGCGTCTTGCGCGCGGCGTCGAGCAGGGTTTCGTAGGCGGCGCCGTTCTCGCCGCTGCGCAGCGCGATCTCGCCGACCAGGACTTCGTAGAAGGTTTCCGCGTCGAGCGTCGTGCCGATCGAGGGCTCGTCGTCCTCATCGTCGGGCGGCGGCGCGTCGACGGTCTGCGCCGCCAGGGACATGCTCAACAGGCCGCAAAGCAGCAGGATCAGGAACGGCCGGCTTTTCGCCATCGAGGCACTCCAAAGGGCAAGGTCATTCTATGCACGCCGGGATAATGCTCCGCATGCCCGAGTTGCCAGAGGTGGAAGTCACGCGTCGCGGTCTCGTCGAGCGCGTGCGCGGCGCGCGCATCGCGGCCGTGCGGTTGGGCAAGCCGCTGCGCTGGCCGCTGGGGCTGGCGCCGGCGGCCCTCGCCGGTCGACGCATCGAGGACCTTTCGCGGCGTGGCAAGTACCTGTGGTTCGCGCTCGAGCAGCCGGCGCGCGACGGCCTGCTGGTGCACCTTGGCATGTCGGGCTCGCTGGCCTGGCGCGAGGCGATGCCCGAGCCCGGCCCCTGGGACCACTTCGATCTGCAGACCGATCGCGGCACGCTGCGCCTGACCGATCCCCGGCGCTTCGGTGCGGTGGTCTGGTCGCCATCGCTCGACAGCGGTGCGGCGGCCAAGCTGCTCGTGGGCCTGGGCATAGAGCCATTCGACGACGGCTTCGACGCACGGTTCCTGTACGAACGCTTGCGCGGGCGGCGCGTGGCCATCAAGCAAGCCATCCTGGCCGGCGACATCGTCGTCGGCGTCGGCAACATCTACGCGAGCGAGGCGCTGTTTCGCGCCGGGATCGATCCGCGCACGCCCAGTGCGCGCGTGGGGCTCGAGCGCTGCGAGCGGCTGGTCGACGCGATCCGCGCCGTGCTCGGCCGCGCGCTCGATCTCGGCGGCTCGACGCTGCGCGACTTCCGCGATGCCCACGGCATGGACGGCGCGTTCCAGTCCGAAGCGGCCGTCTACGACCGCGAAGGCCTGCCCTGCCCGCGCTGCGGCAAGCCGGTGAAACGCATCGTGCAGGGCCAGCGCTCGACCTACTTCTGCGCCGGCTGCCAGTACCGGTAACCGTTGGTGAGGGCGGGCAACTCCGTCACGCCCTGACACAGACTCGTCTGCAGCTTTGTCGCGAGCGCCCCGCAGCCGGCTGCCAATTGATCAGGCCCTCGGTTACGATTTCGCGTTCATATGATCAGGGTCGCCGCACCCACTTCCATGCCCGCCTCGTTCGCCCGCAGCTTCGATGCCCTGAGCGGCTGGCGCACGGCCGTCGAGTCGCGCGTACGGGAGCTGGCGCGCTTTCTGCGCGAGCAGGATCTGCTCGACACGCCGACCGCCGACCAGATCGAGGCACTGCGTGCCCGCTTCGCCGAAGACAAGCTCGTCGTCGCCGTGGTGGCCGAGTTCTCGCGCGGCAAGTCCGAGCTGATCAACGCGATCTTCTTCTCCGACGCCAAGCGCCGCATCCTGCCCGCCAGCGCAGGGCGCACGACGATGTGCCCGGTCGAGCTGGCCTACGACCCCGACGAGCCGCCCAGCCTCGCGCTGCTGCCGATCGACACGCGGCTCGAAGGCGCTTCGCTGTCCGAGCTGCGCCGCCAGCCGCAGGCCTGGACCACCACGCCGATCGACCCGAGCGATCCGCAGCGCCTGGCCGAAGCGCTGACCGAGGTCACGCGCACGCGGCTGGTCACCAAGGACCAGGCCCGCGCGCTCGGCTTCTGGGACGACGAGCGCCCCGACGACAACCCGCCGGTCGATGCGCTGGGCTGCGTCGAGGTGCCGGCCTGGCGGCACGCGCTGATCAACCTGCCGCATCCGCTGCTCAAGCGCGGCCTGGTCGTACTCGACACGCCGGGCCTCAACGCGATCGGCGCCGAGCCCGAACTCACGCTGAGCCTGCTGCCGACCGCGCATGCCGCGCTGTTCGTGCTGGCGGCCGACACCGGCGTCACGAAGTCCGACCTCACCGTCTGGCGCGAGCATCTCGCGACCACCGGCGCGGTCTGCTACGTCGCGCTCAACAAGATCGACACGCTGGCCGATCCGCTCGGCACGCCCGAGTCCACGCAGCTGCAGATCCAGCGCCAGTGCGAGGAGGTCGCGCGCACGCTCGACCTGGCCCCGTCGGCGGTGTTCCCGGTCTCGGCCAAGCAGGGCCTGGCCGCGCGCGTCGACGGCGACGCGCAGCGCCTGGCCGAAAGCCGCCTGCCCGAGCTGGAGACCGCGCTGTCCGACGGCCTGCTGCCGCAGCGCCGCGAGCTGCTCGCGCGCATGGGCAACACCTCGCTGTCGGAGATCGAAACCCAGGTCCAGCGCCGCCTCGGCGACCGTCGCCGGCAGATGGCCGAGCAGCTGCTCGAACTGCGCGGGCTGCGCGGCAAGAACGCCGCCAAGGTGCGCCTGATGCTGCAGCGGGTCGAGGCCGACACCGCCGAGTTCGAGCAATGCATCTCGCGCCTGCAGGCGATGCGCGCGGTGCACTCGCGCATGCTCAAGGAAGCGCTGCTCGACCTCGCCAGCGACCGCCTGCGCGGCGACATCGACGCCTTCGAGACCGCGCTGCGCGGCTCGATGCTGCAGCTCGGCGCGCGCCGCGCCTTCGCCAGGCTGTGCGAGGTGCTGCGCGAGCGGCTGCAAGTCGCGCAGACACGCGGCACCGAGATCCACCAGATGCTCGAGGCCTCGTTCGACAAGCTCAATGTCGAGTTCGGCTTCAGCCTTGCGGTCAGCAAGGGCCCCGACCTCGAGCGCTTCATGCGCGACCTCGAGCTGATCGAGCGAAACTACACGCAATACCTCGGCCTCGGCCACGCGATCCGGCTGTCGCAAGGCGGCGCGTCGTTCGAGCAGTTCCGCCGCATGCTGGTCTCGCGCTTGCGCGTGGTGTTCGAGAGCGCCTCGGGCGAACTCGAGCTGTGGAACAAGACCGCCTCGGCGCAGATCGATTCGCAGCTGCGCGATCGCCGCAAGGGCTTCCGGCGCCGTCGTGAATCGCTCGAGCGCATCCAGGCCGCGGCCGGCGAGCTCGAGGACCGGCTGTCCGAACTCGACGGCCAGGACCAGCGCCTGCAGCTGCTGCAGCGCCGCCTCGGCGAACTGGTCAAGGCCGCGCGCTCGCAGGCGATGTCTCGGCCCGGCGTGCTGACCGAGATGGAATTCAGCTACGCCGAGACCACGCCGGCCCACCTGATCGACATCCCGCTCGAGATGCCCGCATCCGGCACGAGGAACTGAGTCGGTGTCGGGAGAGCGCGAGATCGCGCCGCGCGTGGTCGCCTGGCAGCGCAGCCACGGCCGCCACGAGCTTCCCTGGCAGAACACGCGCGATCCGTATCGCGTCTGGCTGTCCGAGGTGATGCTTCAGCAGACCCAGGTCGCGACGGTGCTCGGCTACTACGCGCGCTTCCTCGAACGCTTTCCCGGCGTGCGCGAGCTCGCCGCCGCGCCGCTGGACGACGTGCTCTCGCTGTGGGCCGGCCTGGGCTACTACAGCCGCGCGCGCAACCTGCATCGCTGCGCGCACGCGGTCGTCGAACGCCATGGCGGCGAGTTCCCGCGCAGCGCGGTGGAGCTCGAGGCGCTGCCCGGCATCGGCCGCTCGACGGCCGCGGCGATCGCCTCGTTTTGCTTCGGCGAGCGCGTGGCCATCCTCGACGGCAACGTCAAGCGCGTGCTGACACGCGCGCTCGGCTTCGACGCCGACCTCGCGGTCGCGGCCAACGAGCGCGCGCTGTGGGACCGCGCCACGGCGCTGCTTCCATCGGACGCCACCGACATGCCGGCCTGGACCCAGGGCGTGATGGACCTCGGCGCCACCGTCTGCAGCACGCGCAACCCCGATTGCCTGCTGTGCCCGCTGTCCGAGATCTGCGTCGCGCGCGGCGACGGGCGGCCGGAGGACTTTCCGGTCAAGACCCGCAAGCTCAAGCGCGGCGCGCGCGAGCACTGGTGGCTGTGGCTGGTTGCGCCAGGCGGCGCGGTGTGGCTTCAACAGCGCGCGGCGCGCGGCATCTGGGCCGGGCTGTGGACGCTGCCGCTGTTCGACGACGAGGCGTCGCTCGACGCGGCGCTGCGCAAGCTCGGCGTGCACGCGGCCTGCGAGCCGCAGCCGACCGTGCGCCATGCGCTGACGCATCTCGACTGGACCTTGCATCCGCGCCGCTTGCTGATCGATGCGGCGGTGGCCGAACGTGCCGAGAGCACGCTGGGACCCGGTCGCTGGGTCGCGCCGGCCGAGCTGCGCGAGATCGCCCTGCCCGCGCCGCTGCGCAAGCTGCTCGGCTAGCGCGCGAGCGCCTTGAGCGCCTGCTTGATGCCGTCGGCCACCGCGATGTCGGCCGGCAGCGACTTCACCGCCGCCTGCGCCTCGCGATCGCTGTAGCCCAGCGCAACCAACGCCTGCAGGATGTCGGCCTGCGCGTCGCTGGCCGGCGCGCTGCCGCCCGCGACCGGCCCCAGGTCCGCGCCCAGCTTGCCCTTGAGTTCGAGCAGCAATCGCTCGGCGGTCTTCTTGCCGATGCCCGGCACCTTGACCAGCCGCCCGGCTTCTTGCGCGGTGACCGCCTGCGCGAGCTCGGCCACGCTCAAGCCCGACAGGATCGACAGCGCCGTGCGCGGCCCGACGCCCGAGATCTTGATCAGCTGGCGAAAGGTGTCGCGCTCGGAAGCCGTGAGGAAACCGAACAGCACCTGCGCGTCCTCGCGCACGACGAAGTGCGTGAGCAGCACGACCCGCTCGCCGACGGCGGGCAGGTTGTAGAAGCTGCTCATCGGGACGTCGATCTCGTAGCCGACGCCATTGACGTCGAGCAGGATCGCGGGCGGGCTCTTCTCGGCGAGCGTGCCGCTGAGGCGTCCGATCACCTTACTGGCGACGGAACAGGCCCAGGCGCTGCGCTTCCAGCGCCGCCTCGGCACGCGAACTCACGTTGAGCTTGCGGTAGATCTGCTTGACGTAGTCGGCGATCGTGTGGCGCGACAGGTTCAGCTGCACGCCGATCTCGGGCAGCGTGAAGCCCTTGGCCACGCGCAGCAGCACCTCGCTCTCGCGCTCGGTCAGCGTGACGCCGGGCACCGGGTTCGAGGACGGGTAGTCGTCCCGCGCGTGGGTCGCGAAATACTGGATCACGCGCCGCGCGATCGACGGCGACAGCGGCGGCTCGCCCTGGCTGATGCGCTCGAGCTGCTGCGCGATGTGCTCGCGCGGCTGCTCCTTGAGGATGTAGCCGAAGGCGCCGTTTTGCAGCGCCGGGAACAGGTGCTCGTCGTCGTCGTGGATCGTGACCACGACCGACTGCGCCTCGGGCTGGACCTCGCGCAGCATGCCGACCACCTCGGTGCCGGAGCCGTCGGGCAGGCCGAGGTCGATCAGCGCGAGATCGAACTTCTGGGTGCCGATCAGGGCGCGCGCATCGTGCACGCGGGCGGCCTCGGCGATCTGGGCGCCGGGAAAGGCCTGCAGCACCAGCGCCTTCATCCAGGCGCGGATCTCGGGCAGGTCTTCGAGGAGGAGGATGCGGGTCACGGTGCTCACGATTTCATCCTTGCAGTGTGGTTTGCAGCATGCCTCATGGATGCTGGGGATGGCGCGCAGCGTGCGCCCACGTTCATAGCGGTACCGTGAGACGGATCACGGTTCCGTAGCCGGGCCCCGACTCGACCAGGCACTGGCCCTGGATCTGCTTGGCGCGGTGCTTCATGCTGTACATGCCGTGGCCGCGGTCGAGCTTGCCGTCGAGCTCGAGCGGAATGCCCTTGCCGTTGTCGCGGATCACGAGCTGCAAGTCCTCGTCGACCAAGCTGCGCACGGTGCAGCGCGACGCACCGCTGTGCTTGATCAGGTTGCTGGTGGCTTCGCGCAGTATGCGCGTGATGCCGACGAAGGCGCGCGCCGACAGCGTGTGCGGCTCGGGATCGTCGTCGCTTTGCCACTCGATCTCGATGCCGGCCGCGCCTAGGCGCGAGACGGTCTCGGCGCGCCAGTCGGCCAGCGCGTCGGCCAGCTGCACGGGCTTTCCGGTCAGGCCCTTGACCGACAGGCGCATCTCCTCGAGCGCCTCGCGCGCGAGCTGCGAGATGCGGTCGTTGTCGCTGGTGTGGACGATGGTCAGCAGCTTGGCGCCGAGGTCGTCGTGCAGGTCGCCGGCGATGCGCTTGCGCTCGCGCTCGGCCATCTGTTCGACGCGCTGCTCGGTCAGCGCGGCCCAGCCGCGCTCCATCTCGGCGGTGGCGTCGCGCAGGCGTTGGTCGAACTCGCCGCGCGCGCGCTCGGCATGGCGCAGCGCCTGCACGAACACCTGCACCAGCCGGAACGCGATCGCGACGAACAGCAGCGGCATCGCGAAATGGATCATGTGGACCTGCGGCAGCGGCAGCATCAGGTCCTGGATCGCGATCTCGGCCACGATGGCCAGGCCCAGCAGGCCGAGGATGCCGGTCATGACCCAGCGCTCGTCGTGGCGCTCGCGCCAGGCGGTCCAGAGATACACGGCGGCCGCGCCGATGATCTGCGCGGCCATCAGCGTATAGAACGACGCGGCCAGCACGAACAGCTTGTCCGGCCCGGCGATCAGCAGCACGATCGGCGCGGCCGCGGCCTGCGCCCACAAGAGCCATTCGCGCCGCGACGGCGGCACGCCCGCATAGCGCAGCAGGAACAGCGTGCCGACCACCGCCAGCGCGACGAAGCTGCAGCAGATCAGGAACTCGACCGTCTCGTTGGCCAGCGGGATGTCGACCCACCAGATGCGCGCCGACAGCGCCGCCCAGCCGAGGCAGACCGCGCCGAAATGCAGCAGGTAGGTGACGTCGCGCACCCAGCCGATGCCCAGCACGAACAGACCCAGCACCACCAGCGTGACCGCGACCACCTGGGCCGCGGTGACGTTCCAGAAGCGCTGCCGCTCGCTGGCCGGCTCGAGCAGCGACTGCGCGCCGATGTAGAGCTCCGACAGCGCTGCCGCGCGCTGGCGCGCCGCCACGCGCTCCAGCGGATGGCCGACGACCTGCAGCTCGAGCCGGTTGCCGTGCGGCATCAGGAGGCCGGCCGGCAGCGCGACCACCATCGACTCGTAGCAGTGGCGCGCATACGGCAGCGTCATGCGCCCGCCGCGCGCGATGCGCGAGCCGTTGAGAAACACCTCGACGTTCTGGCAGGCGCGCGGGATGTAGAGCACCGGCAGATCGCCGGGCGAAACCGGCGGCGCCGGGAAATCGACGCGGTACCAGGTCGCGCCATCGTGGCCGGGCCGGCTGAGCGACCAGTCGTCGGGCAGCGAGACGACGCGCGACGGCGTGCCGTCGGACGGCGGCGCCTCGCTGGCCTGCGGCAGCGCGACCGCCTGCGCGGCGCGCACGACCAGCACGCGCTCCTGTGCAGTGGCCAGCGGCATGAGCAGCGGCCATAGCGCCGCCAGCACGAGCACGCGCCAACCAACAAGTCGCCTCGGGGACTGCCACAGCACCGACATGGCGGGCGATTGTGCAAGACAATCGCCGCCTTCCAAGACCTGCCCGCGCCGACCGCTCGTGATCCTGCGCCACGCCTTCATCCCGCCCGACAACGCCCGCCTGGCCCACCTGTGCGGTTCGCTCGACGAGAACCTGCGCAGCATCGAGGCCGCGCTCGACGTGACGATCTCGCGGCGCGGCGAATCCTTTCGCATCGAAGGCGCCAAGGCCGCGGCCGAGGGCGCGGTCGCGCTGCTGCAAGGCCTGTACGAGCGCGCGCGCCGCGCGATCCCGCCCGAGGAACTGCAGCTCGCGCTGGTCTCGCTGCAGCGCGACCTCGCCGACAGCGCGCGCGGCAGCGCCAAGCGCCGCAAGGCCGATGCCGACGAAGCGCCGCCCGACGACGAGCTCACGCTGCGCACGCGCCGCGCTGATCTCGTCGGGCGCACGCCCAACCAGGTGCAGTACCTGCGCAACATCCTCGGCCACGACATCAGCTTCGGCATCGGCCCGGCCGGCACCGGCAAGACCTTTCTGGCGGTCGCCTGCGCGGTCGACGCGCTCGAGCGCAACCAGGTCCAGCGCATCGTGCTGACGCGCCCGGCCGTCGAGGCCGGCGAGCGACTGGGCTTCCTGCCCGGCGACCTGACGCAGAAGGTCGACCCCTACCTGCGCCCGCTCTACGACGCGCTCTACGACCTGATGGGTTTCGACCGCGTCACCAAGGCCTTCGAAAAGGGCACGCTGGAGATCGCGCCGCTGGCCTTCATGCGCGGACGCACGCTGAACCACGCCTTCGTGATCCTCGACGAGGCGCAGAACACGACGCGCGAGCAGATGAAGATGTTCCTCACGCGCATCGGCTTCGGCGCCAAGGCGGTCGTCACCGGCGACACCAGCCAGATCGACCTGCCGCGCGGCATGCCCAGCGGCCTGGTCGATGCCGAGCGCGTGCTGGCGCGCACGCGCGGCATCGCGTTCACGCGCTTCACCTCGGCCGACGTGGTGCGCCATCCGCTGGTCGCGCGCATCGTCGAGGCCTACGAGGCGGCGCAGCCGCCCGCCGGGCCACGCGAGATCGATCGCGCGGAGTAGGCCCATGGCCCGCACGCCCCGCCCGCCGCTCACGCTGTCGCTGCAGTTCGCCGACGCGCGCCACCGCGAGGCGCTGCCGCGCCACAAGGTCGCGCGCTGGATCCGCGCCGCGCTCGACGCGCCGGGCGAGATCACGGTGCGCGTGGTCGATGCCGACGAGGGCCGCGCGCTGAACCGCGACTACCGCGGCCGCGACTACTCGACCAATGTGCTGACCTTCGACTACTCGCACGCGCCGGTCGTCGTGGCCGACCTGATCCTGTGCGCGCCGGTGGTCGAGACCGAGGCGCGCAAGGAGAAGAAGACGCTCGAGCAGCACTACGCGCACCTGCTGGTGCACGGCACGCTGCACGCGCAAGGCCATGACCACGAGCACGACGACGAAGCCGAGCTCATGGAAGCACGCGAGTCGGAAGTGCTCGAGGCGCTGGGCTACCCCGATCCCTACGCGCCGGCGCGGCGCACGCGGCGCTGATGGGCGCCTTCCTGGCCGGCGTCGTGCTGCTGATCGCGGCGACGCTGTTGCACTTCGAAGTGCTCAGTGTGCTCACGAACTGGCTCGCGCGCGTGCGCTGGCCAGGCCGCCTGCGCGTGCTGGTCGCGGTGATCGGCTGCCTCGCCGGCCATGCGCTGGAGATCGTGCTGTATGCGCTGGCCTATCGCGCGCTCGCGAAGATCGGCCTGGGCACGCTGTCCGGCGCGCATCCCTCGTTCGCCGAGGCGGCCTACTTCTCGGCCGAGACCTACACCTCGCTGGGCTTCGGCGACGTGGTGCCGGACGGCTCGCTGCGGCTGCTGGCCGGCATCGAGGCGCTCAATGGCCTGCTCTTGATCGGCTGGTCCGCGTCATTCCTCTTCATCGAGATGCAAAGGCACTGGAAGCAACGCTAGAACTCAGCCGCGCTGCAGGATCGCCAGCCCCTTCAGGTACTCGCCCTCGGGGAAGGTGATGCTGGTCGGATGATCCGGCGCCGCCTCGAGGCGCTGCAGCAGGTAGCCGTCGACGAAGGCATCGTGGCCGGCGCCCGCGACGATCTTGTGGAACAGCTCGGCGCCGATGCCGCCCGAGCAGCTGAAGGTCAGCAGCAGGCCGCCCGGCGAGAGCAGCTTGAAGGCGAGGCGATTGATGTCCTTGTAGGCGCGCGAAGCGCGCTCGGCGTGCGCCGCGCTGGCGGCGAACTTGGGCGGATCGAGCACGATCGCGTCGAACTGGCGGCCGTCCTTGATCAGCTGGCGCAGCGTCGCGTTGACGTCGGCGTCGAGCGCCGTGTGGCGCGCGGCATCGAAGCCGTTGAGCACCACGTGCGCGCTCGCACGCTCCAGCGCCGGGCCCGACGAGTCGACGCTGGTCACTTCTTCTGCGCCGCCCGCCAGCGCCGCGACCGAGAAGCCGCCGGTATAGCTGTAGCAGTTCAGCACGCGCTTGGCGCCGAGCTGGCGCACCAGGCGCGCGAACAGCGCGCGGTTGTCGCGCTGGTCGAGGTAGTAGCCGGTCTTGTGGCCAGCCGCGACATCGAGCGTGAGCTGCCAGTCGTGCTCGCGGATCGTGATCTCGGTCGCGCCGTCGCCGCGCAGCCAGCCGGCCACCGAGGGCAGGCCCTCGAGGCCGCGCACGCCGGAGTCGGAGCGCTCGTACAGCCGGGTGCAGCCGGTCGCGGCGAGCAGCGCGTCGGTGATCTGCGGCTTCCAGCGCTCGGTGCCGGCCGACAGGAACTGCGCGGACAGCGTGTCGCCGTAGCGATCGACGATCAGGCCCGGCAGGCCGTCGGCCTCGCCGTGGATCAGTCGAACGCCGTCGCTCGCGATCGCGAGCCGCGAACGCATCGCGACGGCCTGCTGCACGCGCCGCTCGAAGAAGGCCGCGTCGATGCGCTCGCCTTCGTCGAAGCTCCAGGCGCGCACGCGGATCTGCGAACTCGGGCTGAACGCTGCCCAGCACAGGAACTTGCCGTCGGCCGCCTCGACGCGCACCGTCTCGCCCGCGTCGCCGCCGCCCTTGGCGATGCTGCCCTCGAACACCCAGGGATGGCGGCGCAGCAGCGAGCGCTCCTTGCCATCGCGCAATCGAATGACTTTCATGCGGCGATTTTCGCAGGCCGTCAGGGGCCCAAGCTGCCGTAGGCCCGATGGTCGGGCGCACGAGCGGCTTCCTCAGCTTCTCGCCGCCGCGGGGCGCGAACTTTGGCAGGGAATTTCAAGTGGAATGCAAAGGAGTCATCGTCTTTTGGCGCGCGGATGAGCCGCGTCGTAGGCCTTGGCCAGATGCTGGAAATCCAGCCGCGTATAGACCTGGGTCGTCGCGATGCTGGCGTGGCCCAGCAGTTCCTGCACCGCGCGCAGGTCGCCGCTGGACTGCAGCAGATGGGAGGCGAAGCTGTGGCGCAGCATGTGCGGATGCACGTGCGTCGGCAGGCCGGCGTCGCGCGCGCGGGCAGCGAGCATCGCGCGCACCTGCGAGGGCGAGATGCGCGCGCCGCGCGGCCCGACCAGCAGCGCCGCTTCGTCCGCGCGCGCCAGCTCGCCGCGCACCGCGAGCCAGGCTTGCAAGGCCTGCAGCGCGGCGCCACCGACCGGCACGCCGCGTCGCTTGCCGCCCTTGCCCAGCACCTGGGCCTCGCCGGCCGAGGCATCGATCCAGCCGCGCGCGCTGCCGCTGGCGGTGATGTCCAGGCCGGTCAGTTCAGAGACCCGCAGGCCCGCGCCGTACAGCAGCTCGACGATGCAGCGATCGCGCGCCTCGAGCCGCGCATCGCGTGCGCCCTCTTCGGCGTGATGCTCGGCCAGCGCGACCGCCTGCTCGACCGCCAGCGCCTTGGGCAGCGGCCGGCCCGCCTTGGGGGCGCGCAGCCCGTCGATGGGGTTGAGCGCGACCAAGCCCTCGTGCCCCAGCCAGCGAAACAGCCCGCGCCAGGCCGACAGCATCTGCGCCAGGCTGCGCGGCGCGAGCCCTTGCGCATGCAGGCGCGCGGTCCAGCGGCGCGCGTGATGCGGCTGCACGCCGTTCAGTGCGAGGCCGTCGGCGCACATCGCGGCGTTCAGCCGCGCGAAGGCATCGCGATAGGCCGCCAGCGTCTTGTCGGCCAGCCGCCGTTCGACGCGCAGATGCTCGAGATAGCGGTCGATCGCCGCGGGCCAGGCGGGCGCGGCGTCGCCCATCAGGCGACCGGCAGCAGCCGCGTCAGTCCGGCGCTGGCGATCTCGCCGATGCGCTGCAGGAACTCGGTACCCATGTCGGCGCTGTAGCGCGTCGGGTCGGGCGAGCCCAGCACCAGCAGGCCGAAGGCGTTGGGCGCAACGCCGTGGCGCAGCGGGATCAGCGCGGTCGACGCGATCGTGCCCGGCTCCTCGAGCCAGCCCACCGCCTCGAAACCGGCATTGGCGCCGCAGAACGGCGAGGTCAGGCTCGACGCGAAGCTCTTGACGTCGTCGCTCACCGCCACCGCGAAGGGCAGCGTGTCGAAGGCGCTGGCCGCGCCCCACACGCGGATGCCGGCCTGCGGGATCAGGAACTGGTGCCTGAGCTCGTTGACCAGCACGCCGGGCAGGTCGCCGGCATTGGTGGTCAGCATGATGGCGCGGATCCAGCGCTGCAGCTTGTCGGCGATCGCGACGTTCTCCTGCCCGTGGCGGATCATCTCGACGATCTTCATCTCGAGCCCGCGGTTCTTCTCGCGCAGCATCTCCATCTGGCGTTCCTGCAGCGAGACCGCGCGGTTGCCGTGCGGGCTGGTCAGCTGCACCGAAGCGAGCAGCTCCGCATGGCGCTCGAAAAACGCCGGCGTGTGCAGCAGGTAGTTGGCGATCTCGTCTTCGGTAATGCCGGGGATGCTCATGCGACAGCTCGGTGATTCGTGAATTCGGTTCAGACGGCGGGCAGCTCGATCTCGCCGTCGAAGACATGGGTGGCCGGGCCGGTCATGAAGACCGCGTCGGCGGGATCGCCGGACCAGGCGATCGACAGCAGGCCGCCGCGCGTTTGCACCTCGATCGGCACGCCGGCATCGAGCGCGCCGCGACGGATGCCGGCCACCACCGCCGCGCAGGCGCCGGTGCCGCAGGCCAGCGTCTCGCCGACGCCGCGCTCGTAGACGCGCAGGCGCACTGCGCGGCGCGAGACGATCTGCAGGAAGCCGGCGTTGACGCGCTTCGGAAAGCGCCCATGGCGCTCGATCGCCGGGCCGAGGCTCTCGACCGGCGCGGCATCGACATCGGCGACACCGAACTGCGCGATGTCCATCACCGCATGCGGGTTGCCCATCGACACCGCGGCGGCTTCGATCGGCTGGGCGCGGCCGTCGATGGCCAGCGGCCACAGCGCGAAGCCGTTTTCCTCGCGCGGCGCAAGGCCGCTGCCGTCGAACGGCACGCGCGGCAGATCGAACACCGGCGCGCCCATGTCGACCGTCACGCGGCCGTCGGCACCGAGGCGCGGCTCGATCACGCCGCTCAAGGTGCTGACGCGGATCGCGTGCTTGTCGGTCAGGCCGGCATCGCGCACGAAGCGCACGAAGCAGCGCGCGCCGTTGCCGCATTGCTCGACCTCGGAGCCGTCTGAATTGACGATGCGGTAGCTGAAGTCGATGCCCGGCTCGGGCGAGGGCCCGACGATCAGGATCTGGTCGGCGCCGACGCCGAAGCGCCGGTCGGCCAGGAAGCGGTACTGCGCCGCGCTCAGATCGAGCGGCGCACGGGTGGCGTCGAGCACGACGAAGTCGTTGCCGGCGCCTTGCATCTTGGAGAAGCGAAGCTTCATGGTGGCGCGATTATCCGTGGCCGCTCTCGGTGGGATGGCCAGCCTCGCGCCAGGCGGTCATGCCACCGTCGAGCGCCACCACTCGCTTGAAGCCCATGCTGCGCAGCGTCGCCGCGGCCAGCGTCGAGATGCGACCGAACTCGCAGCAGGTGACGATGCGCCGCGTCGGGTCGGGCAGTTCGGCGTTGACGCGCAGTTCGAGCTGGCCGCGCGGCAGCAGCTTGGCGCCGGGAATGTGGCCGGCCTCGTAGGCGTCTTTCTCGCGCACGTCGAGCACGATCAGGTCGTTGGCACCGGCGTCGATGCGCGAACGCAGCTCGGCCATCGACATGAAGGGCACGACCGCCGCGGCCTCGGCCAGCATCTGCGCGACCGTCTTGCCGCCGCTCATGTTGGTGCGCAGCGCCTCGGTCAGATGGGTGGGCATCGACAGGTCGAGGTTCTTCATCATCGCGATGAAGTCCTCGCGCTCGCGGTGCTGCAAGCGCGGGTTGCCGGCGATCTCGTCGCCGATCGTCGAATGCTCGCGGCCCTTGTAGTCGTGGGCCGGATAGACCTTCAATGCAGGGTCCAGCTTCAGCAGCTTGCCGAACAGGCTGTCGTAGAGCTGCGCCGGATCGCCGCTGGGCAGGTCGGTGCGCCCGGTCGCACCGATCAGCAGCGTGTCGCCGGTGAAGACGCGGTCGTCGACGACGATGCACATCGAGTCGGCCGTGTGGCCGGGCGTGTGCAGCAGCGACAGGCGCAAGGCGCCCAGCGCGATCATCTCGCCGTCGTCGACGCGCAGGTCGATGCCCGGCGCGGGGCTGTCGCGAAACATCACGGTGCGCGCCTCGAAGCGGTCGGCCAACTGGCGCGCGGCCGAGAAGTGATCGGCATGCGTGTGCGTGTCGATCACGAAGTGCACCCGCACGCCGTGGCGCGCCGCCAGCGCGAGATAGCGGTCGACCTGGCTGACCTCGGGGTCGATCAGCGCGGCGGCGCAGCTCTTCTCGCAGCCGACCAGGTAGGACAGGCAGCCGCCGGTGACGATGCGCTCGAAGATCACGGCGCGCCCCGCCTTACTTGGGCTGCTTGACGATGCGCAGGTAGGGCTTCGGCGCCTTCCAGCCATCGGGGAACAGCTTTTGCGCGTCTTCGTTCGAGACCGAGCCGGCGATGATGACGTCCTCGCCTTGCTTCCAGTTCACCGGCGTCGCGACCTTGTGCTTGGCGGTCAGCTGCAGCGAGTCGATCACGCGCAGCACCTCGTCGAAGTTGCGCCCGGTCGTCATCGGGTAGACCAGCTGCAGCTTGATCTTCTTGTCCGGGCCGATCACGAACACCGTGCGCACCGTCGCGTTGTTGGCCGCGGTGCGGCCGTCGGCGGTGGGCGGCTCGTCGGCCGGCAGCATGTCGTAGAGCTTGGCGACCTCGAGCTTGGGGTCGCCGATCATCGGGTACTTGGGCTCGTGGCCCTGGGTCTCGGTGATGTCGCCGACCCACTTGCCGTGGCTTTCGACCGGGTCGACCGACAGGCCGATGATCTTCACGCCGCGCTTGTCGAACTCGGGCTGGATCTTGGCCATGTAGCCGAGCTCGGTGGTGCACACCGGCGTGAAGTCTTTCGGGTGCGAGAAGAGCACCGCCCAGCCGTCGCCGATCCAGTCATGGAAGCGGATCGTTCCCTGGGTGGTCTCGGCGGTGAAATCAGGAGCGGTGTCGTTGATGCGCAGGGACATGTCTCATCTCGATCGCGCGCATGGAAATCAAGGTGAGCGGGTCGCCGCGCGCGCTGAAGGCGGCCGCTCGCACAACACGAGGAACAACCCTTTCAATATAGGGAAGGCTCGCCGGGCGGTCGAGTCTTGAAGCGCTTGTGAACCCACAGGTACTGCGCCGGGTTCTCGAGGATGCGCTCTTCGATCCAGCGATTCAATCGCGCGGTGTCGGCCTCGGCATCGTCGCTCGGAAAACCCTCCAGCGGTTCGAAGCAGCGCAGCCGGTAGCCCCCACCGCCCGGCAGCATCTCGGCGATCACCGGCTGCACCTTCATGTTCAAGAGCCGCGCCATGCGCGAAGGCGCCAGCAGCGTCGCGGCCGGCACGCCGAAAAAGGGCACGAAGGCCGCGTCCTTGGCGCCGAAGTCCATGTCGGGCAGGTTGAAGAAGGCCGCGCCGTTGCGCACCGCGCGCATCAGCGGCTTGGCCGATTCCTGGCGCGAGAACAGCTGCGTGCGCCCGAAGCGGATGCGCCCGCGGCGCATCACGCGATCGAAGACCTCGTTGCTCTGCGCCTGGTAGATCGAGGCGGCGTCACGTTCCACGTTGATGCGCACGCCCGTGCCGGCGACGTCGAGGCCGAGGAAGTGCGGCACCAGCCACATCCACGCGACGTCTTGATGGCGATCGGCAGCATCGAGCGGGCCCTCGACATGGATCAGCCGCTTGAGCCGCGCCTCGGACGCGAACCACAGCAGGCCGCGCTCGAGCAGGCTTCGGCCCAGCCAGCCGAAGTGCTCGCGCGCCAGCGCGCGGCGCTCGGCTTCGGGCATCTGCGGAAAACACAGCTCGAGGTTGCGCAGCGCGATGCGCCGCCGCGAACGGCCCAGCCACCACAACAGCGCACCCAGCCCGCGCCCGAGCGCGGCCAGCAGCGGCATCGGCAGCCAGTGCAGCAACCAGATCAGCGCGATGACGAAGCGCATCGCGTCAGCGCTCGCCCGCGGGCAGCGCGCGCGGCGCCTTGTAGCGGTGATAGCCCCAGAGGTATTGGCCGGGGCACTGCAGGATCAGCGATTCCATGGCGCGGTTGATGACGGCGGCGGATTGTGACCCGTCCGCATCGGCCTGCGCGTCGGGCAGCGCGTCGGTAAGCGCGCCGACATGGACCACGAAGCCGGCGCCGCGCGGCAGCCGCTCGCCCCAGGCCAGCAGCACCGTCGCGCCGGTCTGGTGGACCAGGCGTGCGGCCAGCGTCATCGTGTAGGCCGGCTTGCCGAAGAACGGCGCCCAGGCGCCCAGGCCTTCGGGCGGCACCTGGTCGGGCAGCAGGCCGAGCGCCTCGCCGCGGCGCAGCGCGCGCAGCATCTGGCGCACGCCGGCCAGCGTGGCCGGCGCGGCATCGAGGTGCTCGCGCCGGCGCGCGCCTTCGACCAGGTCGCGCAGCCAGGGCTTGCGCGCCGGGCGGTACAGCACCGTCATCGGGCTGCGCGCGCCGAAGCGATGCGCGTAGGCCTGCGCGGTGATCTCGAAGCAGCCCAGGTGCGGCGTCAGGAAGACGATGCCCCGCCCGGCCTGCAAGGCCTGCTCGATCAGCTCGTCGCCCTGCCAGCGCGTGCGCGCGAGGATCGGCGCCGAAGCCCCCGGCATCCACAGCGGCGGCAGTTCGGTCATCAGCCGTCCGGCCGCGGCCACCGCCGGGCGGGCCTCGCGCCACGGCACGCCGGCCTGCACGGCATTGGCGCGAAAGCGGCGCCGGTAGCTGCCCGACACGGCATAGACCAGCCAGCCCAGCGGGGCGCCGATCGCATGCAGCAGCGGCAGCGGCCAGCGCGCCAGCAGTCGCATCACGCCGGAAATGAGGGGGCTCATGCGGATTTGGAACAAATGCGAGGCGCTAAAATGCCGCATCGCCGAGTTAAGGAACAACTTGCGGGGCGATTCACAAATTCCGCTAAAGCGTTCGCCGCTCGACCCGAACCGGCGACACGCAAAGTGAACGTGTGTGTTTGTTTGAACGGAGTTTAAGAGTGGCGAACGACTTTCTCTTCACGTCCGAATCGGTCTCCGAAGGCCATCCGGACAAGGTGGCGGACCAGATCTCGGACGCCATCCTCGACGCGATCTTCACCCAGGACCCGCGCTCGCGCGTGGCCGCCGAGACGCTGACCAACACCGGCCTCGTGGTCCTCGCCGGCGAGATCACGACGAACGCGCACGTCGACTACATCCAGGTCGCGCGCGACACGATCAAGCGCATCGGCTACGACAACACCGAGTACGGCATCGACTACAAGGGCTGCGCGGTCCTGGTCGCCTACGACAAGCAGAGCAACGACATCGCCCAAGGCGTCGACCACGCCAGCGACGACCACCTGAACACCGGCGCCGGTGACCAGGGCCTGATGTTCGGCTACGCCTGCGACGAGACGCCCGAGCTGATGCCCGCGCCGATCTATTACGCGCACCGCCTGGTCGAGCGCCAGGCGCAGCTGCGCAAGGACGGCCGCCTGCCCTTCCTGCGTCCCGACGCGAAGAGCCAGGTGACGATGCGCTACGTCGACGGCAAGCCGCACAGCATCGACACCGTCGTGCTGTCGACCCAGCACAGCCCCGACCAGAGCGAGTCGCCCAAGAAGATGAAGGCCTCGTTCACCGAAGCGGTGATCGAGGAAATCATCAAGCCGGTGCTCCCGAAGGAGTGGCTCAAGGACACGAAGTACCTGATCAACCCGACCGGGCGCTTCGTCATCGGCGGCCCGCAGGGCGATTGCGGCCTGACCGGCCGCAAGATCATCGTCGACACCTACGGCGGCGCTTGCCCGCACGGCGGTGGCGCGTTCTCGGGCAAGGATCCGACCAAGGTCGACCGCTCGGCCGCCTACGCGGCGCGCTATGTCGCGAAGAACATCGTCGCCGCGGGCCTGGCGCGCCAGTGCCAGATCCAGGTCGCGTACGCGATCGGCGTCGCGCGTCCGATGAACGTCACGGTCTACACCGAAGGCACCGGCGTGATCCCCGACGACCAGATCGCCGCGCTGGTCAACGACCTGTTCGACCTGCGCCCGAAGGGCATCATCCAGATGCTCGACCTGCTGCGTCCGATCTACTCGAAGACCGCGGCCTATGGCCACTTCGGTCGCGAAGAGCCGGAGTTCACGTGGGAGCGCACCGACAAGGTCGCCGAACTGCGTGCCGCGGCGGGCCTCAAGTAAGCCCAAGCTCGCCTTCGCATGAACAAGGGCGGCCCTCGGGCCGCCCTTTTCATTTCTCTGGCAGCATCGCCCGCCATGACGCAACCGGCCACCCTCAGCGCCCGCCAGCTCTGGCTCTACGCGATCGCGATGCTCGCCCTGACCGCCTGGTCCGGATGGCGGCCGCACGAGCTCGGCACCTGGTTCATGGAGGTCGCGCCGATCTTCATCGCGCTGCCGATCCTGCTCGCCAGCTACGGCCGCTTTCCGCTCACGCGCCTGCTCTACGCGCTGATCTTTCCGCACGCGATGGTGCTGATGCTCGGCGGCCACTACACCTATGCGCGCGTGCCGCTGGGCTTCTGGATGCAGGACTGGTTCGGCTTCGAACGCAACCACTACGACCGCATCGGCCACCTGATGCAAGGCTTCGTGCCGGCCATCGCGGCGCGCGAGCTGCTGCTGCGCCACACGCGCCTCGAGCGCGGCGGCTGGCTGTTCACCGTCGTCACCGCGGTGTGCCTCGCGATCAGCGCGCTGTATGAATTGATCGAATGGGGCGCCGCGGTCGCGCTGGGCCAAGGCGCCGACGATTTCCTCGGCACCCAGGGCGACCCCTTCGATACACAAAAGGACATGTTCTGCGCCTGGCTCGGCGCGATGGCCGCGCAGCTCTTGTTGTCGCGCCCGCACGATCGCCAGCTCGCCACGCTGGAGCGCGATCGATGAGCCGAGCCGTCACGCTCGACGACCTGCGCCGCTACGCCGTCGCGCGCACGCTGTTCGCGCCGACCACGCTGGGCCGCGCGATCGAGCGCCTGGGCTTCGTGCAGGCCGATCCGATCCGCGCACCGGCGCGCGCGCAGGACCTGACGCTGCGCCATCGCGTCGACGACTACCGCGCCGGCGATCTCGAAGCGCGCTATCCGAAGCTCGCGATCGAGGAAGACTGCTTCGTCAACTACGGCTTCCTGCCGCGCCGCCACGCCGAGCTGATGCATCCGCGCGAGCCCAAGCGCCGCTGGGACGCCGCCACCCGCCAGCGCGCCGACGAGGTGCTGGCCTTCGTGCGCGAGCGCGGGCCGACGCATCCCAAGGAAGTGCTGGTCGAGTTCTCGCACCACGGCCGCGTCGCCGGCTACTGGGGCGGCACGCTCAACGCCAGCACCCAGCTGCTCGACGCGATGCATTACCGCGGCCTGCTGCGCGTCGTGCGGCGCGAGTCGGGCACGCGCGTCTACGCGGCGGTCGAACGCGCGCCATTCGACGACAGCCCGCAAGCCCGCCTCGAGCGCGCGCGCACGCTGCTCGAGCTCGTGATCGCGAAGTACGCGCCGCTGCCCGCGCCCAGCCTGACCTATCTCGCTCGCCTGCTCGGCTACGGCGCGCCGCATCTGGGCGAGGAAACGCGCGCCGCGCTCGCGCAGATCAAGCCGCAGCTGCAAAGCCTTTCGATCGACGGCATCACCTGGTACTGGCCGGCGGGCGAGCGCGCGCGCAGCGCGCGCCACGAACCCGACGACGCGGTGCGCCTGCTCGCGCCTTTCGATCCGATCGCCTGGGACCGCCGCCGCTTCGAATTGCTGTGGGGCTGGACGTACAAGTTCGAGGCCTACACGCCGGCGCCGCAGCGCAAGCTCGGCTACTACGCGCTGCCGCTGCTGTGGCGCGACCAGGTGATCGGCTGGGCCAACGTCACGCCGTCGGCGCGCGCCAAGGGCGCGCTGTCGATGTCGTTCGGCTACGCCTCGGGCCGCGCACCCAGGGACGCGCTGTTTCGACGCGAACTCGATGCCGAGCGCGAGCGCCTGCGCAGCTTCCTGACGCCTCGCTAGGCATCGCGCCGAGGGCCGCGTCGCGGCCGTCAGTCATCCGTCGCGAATCGGTCAGCGAGCGCGCTGGGCATGCACGCCACCATCGCCTCATCGTGCATGCACCTTCGATTTCCGCCTCGCATCGGCAGGCCACCTCGAACGCCACGCCCTCGTGGCTCGCGCGGCTCGCGCTGCCGGCACTGGCCGCGCTGCTGGCCTATCTGCTGGCGTCGCTGTGGCCGGTCGACTTCACGTCCGAGACCTTGGGCCACGAGCCGCAGACGGTGCGGCTGCACTGGAGCGAGATCGCCTTCGAAGTCACGGCCGATCTGCAGCTCGCGCTGCTCGCCGGCGTGGCCGGCGGGCTGGGCAGCCTGACCCACGTGGCCGGGCAGCTGCTGGCGATGCTGCACCAGCCGGGCGCGATGACGCGCCGCCTGCTGCGCTGGCAGCTGCTGAGCCCGCTGTTCGGCATCGCGATCGCGCTGCTGTTTCACGTCGTGATGCGCAACGCGGCCATGCCCGCGGACATCGGCGCCGGCCGGCTCGACGTGGCCAGGCTCGCGGCCCATGGCCTGCTCGCCGGGCTGCTGACCAAGCCGGCGATCGATCGGTTCGCCGAGCTGGTGGCCGGCGTCGTGCACCGGCTGCGCCGCATGCATCGCGCCGGGCACCCCAACGCGCAGCCGCATCAACCGATGCCGGTCGTGCACGGGGTCGACATCCAGTCGCAGGGCAGCCTGCACACGCGCCCGACGCTGATCGTGCGAGGCGCGCGCTTCACGGCCGTGTCGCACGCCTATGTGAACGGCCGGCCGCAGGAGACGCTGTTCGTCGACGACACCCAACTGCTGGTGCGCATGCGCCTGGGCACAGGCTGGCTCGGGCCGGGGTTGCGCGTACGCGTCGTCAATCCGCCACCGGGCGGCGGAATGTCGGTGCCGTTCGTCAGGTCCTAGAGGGCACGCTGACGCGACGCGATCAGCGATCCCAGCGCCAGCACGACCGCCGAGCAGACGAAGCCGCGCGCGAGGCCGCCGGGCCCGTCGGCAACCCAGCCGACCAGGCTGGGCCCGACGATCTGCCCGGCCGCGAACACGATCGTGAAGGCGGCGATGCCGCCCGGCCACGCCGGCGCCGGCAGGTTGTGGCGCACCAGCGCGGTGGTCGACGCGACGACCGACAGGAACACGCTGCCGAACAGCGCGCCCGAGGCGAACACCGCGACCGGATGGGCCGAGACCACCGGCAGCGCGGTCGCGATCGCCAGCAAGCCGTTGAGCAGCATCATCGGCCGCCCGTCGCGATGGCGCTGCAGCAGCCGCGCCCACAGCCACGACGATGCGACGACGCCCAGCCCCAGCAGCACATAGAACGCGACGATCTGCGTGCCGCCCAGGCCCTGCTCGCGCAGCAGCGTGACGACGAAGGTCATGTAGCCGATGTAGCCGAGGCCGAACATCAGGTAGCCCGCGAGTCCGAAGCCCAGCGGCGCGATGCTGGCGCGCTCGCGCGCGGCAGCGGCGATCGGCGCGCCGTCGAGCGCGCGCGTGCCCCAGGCAGTGAGCAGGGTCGCGGCGAACGCCAGCGCGCCGAGCAGCCACCACGCGAGCTGCCAGGCATGCGGGCGCGCCAGCGCGACCAGCGGCGGCACCGCGAGCGCGGAGGCGACGATGCCGATGCCGGTGCCGCCGTAGTACAGGCCGAGCACGAGGCCGCTGCGGGCGCTCGCGGCGCTGGCCAGGCGCGCGGCCAGCAGGCCGCCGCCGACGAAGCTGGCCGCGCTGGCGACGCCGGTCGCGAAACGCAGCGTGTAGAGCGCGGCGTCACTGCTCACGAGGCCATGCAGCACCAGCAAGGCCGCGGCGCCGAGGCCGCCGGCCAGCATCGCGCGGCGCGCATCGGAATGCGCGAGCACGCGCGGCATCAACAGCGCGCCGAGCAGGTAGCCGGCCGCGTTGACGGTGTTCATCGCGCCGGCGGTGAGGTAGCTCCACGCGAGGTCGGCGCGCATCGGCGGCAAGAGCAGCGCGTAGGAAAAGCGCGCGAGGCCGAGCGAGACGGCGGCCGCGAGGCCCAGCGCGAGCGCCGCGGCCAGGGTCGACGGCGCCCGGCTCATGCGCTTCAGTTCGATTGCAGCGCCAGGCCCGCGTGCTCGCGCAGCGGGTGGAACACCACCTTCGGATAGCGCTCCTGCGTGAGGCGCAGGTCGTAGGCCGAGGTCAGCAGGTAGGCCAGCGTGTCGGCGGCGTCGAGCGCGAGCTTGCTCTCGTTCTCGTCGAGGAACTTCTTCATCGCCGCGTCGTCTTCGCAAGTGACCCAGCGCGCGCCGGTGAAGCGACAGGGCATCAGGCGAATGTCGACGCTGTATTCGGCCTTCAGGCGGTGCTGCACCACCTCGAACTGCAGCTGGCCGACGGCGCCCAGCAGCATCGAGCCGCCGGTCTGCGGGCGAAACACCTGGATCGCGCCCTCCTCGCCGAGCTGCATCAGGCCTTGCTGCAGCTGCTTGCTCTTCATCGGGTTGGCGAGCTCGACGGTCTGGAACAGCTCGGGTGCGAAGAACGGCAGGCCGGTGTAGGTGCCGAAGCTCGCCGGCGCGTCGCCGTCGGTGATGGTGTCGCCGAGCTGCACGCCGCCGTGGGTCGTGAAGCCGATGATGTCGCCGGCATAGGCCTCTTCGACCGCCTCGCGGCGCTGCGACAGGAAGGTGACCACCGAGGTCGGCCGCAGCTCCTTGGCGGTGCGCTGCACGCGCAGCTTCATGCCCTGGCCGTAGCGGCCCGAGTTGACGCGCACGAAGGCGATGCGGTCGCGGTGCGAGGGGTCCATGTTGGCCTGCACCTTGAACACCACGCCCGAGAAGCCGGGCGTCGACGGCGGAATCTCGCGCTGCTCGCCATCGCCTTGCGTGACGTGGCGCGCGGCCGGCGGCGGCGAGAGATCGACCAGCGCGTCGAGCACTTCCTGCACGCCGAAGTTGTTGACGCCCGAGCCGAAGAACACCGGCGTCTGCTTCGCTGCGACGAAGGCGGCCTCGTCGAACGCGGGCGCGGCGGCCTGCAGCAACTCGATGTTGGACTCGGCCTGCTCGAAGTCGTGGCCGAAGCGCGTGCGCAGCGCGTCGGCCTGCGCCAGCGGCACGATCTCGTCGTCGCCGCTGCGCTTGTCTTCGCCGGCGGCGAACAGGCGCATCTGCTGCTTGCGCAGGTCGACGATGCCGCCGAAGGCCTTGCCCTGGCCGACCGGCCAGGTCATCGGCACGCAGGGCATGCCGAGCTCCTGTTCGATCTCGTCGAGCAGCTCGAGCGGCTCGCGGCCTTCGCGGTCCATCTTGTTGACGAAGGTCAGGATCGGTGTGTCGCGCTGGCGGCAGACCTCGATCAGGCGACGCGTCTGCGGCTCGACGCCGTTGGCCGCGTCGATCACCATCAGCGCGGCATCGACGGCCGTCAGCACGCGGTAGGTGTCTTCGGAGAAGTCCTTGTGGCCGGGGGTGTCGAGCAGGTTGATGACGCAGTCGCGGTAGAGCATCTGCATCACCGAGCTGGCCACCGAGATGCCGCGCTGCTTCTCGATCTCCATCCAGTCGGAGGTCGCGTGGCGGCTGGCCTTGCGCGCCTTCACCGAGCCGGCGATATGGATCGCGCCCGAGAACAGCAACAGCTTCTCGGTCAGCGTGGTCTTGCCGGCGTCGGGGTGGGAAATGATCGCGAAGGTGCGGCGGCGGCGCACCTCGGCTTGCAGGATGGGGTCGGTCACGGGAAGGAACTCCGGGGCGGCAGCGCCCGCAGCCGGGCGTGCGCGAAGTCGCGGATTGTCGCCGCTTTGCCTGGCCGCCGCCGCCCGTGAAACGGCCCTGAAACACCGAGCCATTAGAATCCGCCCCACTTCGAGGAGCGTTGCGACGCGGACCCTACCGCGCCAGGCTCGAAGCGGGCTGCCGCCGCGCGGTCACTCCGGTTCCAACGGCGCTCGCCCACCACCTTCTACAAGGAGTGCGCGAGATGAGCGCTGTTCTGAAATCCGCCCAAGACTTCGTCATTGCCGATCTGTCGCTGGCCGACTGGGGTCGCCGCGAGATCAAGATCGCCGAGACCGAGATGCCCGGCCTGATGGCGATCCGCGAAGAGTTCGCCAAGAGCAAGCCGCTCAAGGGCGCGCGCATCACCGGCTCGCTGCACATGACGATCCAGACCGCCGTGCTGATCGAGACGCTGCAAGCGCTCGGCGCGCAAGTGCGCTGGGCCTCGTGCAACATCTTCTCGACGCAGGACCATGCGGCCGCCGCCATCGCGGCCGAGGGCACGCCGGTGTTCGCTGTCAAGGGCGAGTCGCTGGCCGACTACTGGGACTACACCCACCGCATCTTCGAGTTCGGCCCCAAGGGCTCGAAGAGCGAAGGCCCGAACATGATCCTGGACGACGGCGGCGACGCCACGCTGCTGATGCACCTGGGCGCGCGCGCCGAGAAGGACATCAAGGCGCTGGGCAAGGCGAGCAGCGAGGAAGAGAAGATCCTGCACGCCGCCATCAAGGCCAAGCTCAAGCAAGACCCGACCTGGTACAGCCGCCGCCTGAAGAACATCATCGGCGTGACCGAGGAAACGACCACGGGCGTGCATCGCCTGAACGAGATGTCGGCCAAGGGCACGCTGGCGATGCGCGCCATCAACGTCAACGACTCCGTCACCAAGAGCAAGTTCGACAACCTCTACGGCTGCCGCGAGTCGCTGGTCGACGGCATCAAGCGCGCGACCGACGTGATGATCGCCGGCAAGGTGGCCCTGGTGGCCGGCTACGGTGATGTCGGCAAGGGCTCGGCCCAGGCGCTGCGTGCGCTGTCGGCGCAGGTGTGGGTGACCGAGATCGACCCGATCAACGCCCTGCAGGCCGCGATGGAAGGCTTCAAGGTCGTGACGATGGAGTACGCCGCCGACAAGGCCGACATCTTCGTCACCACGACCGGCAACAAGGACGTGATCCGCCACGAGCACATGCTGGCCATGAAGGACCAGGCCATCGTCTGCAACATCGGCCACTTCGACAACGAGATCGACGTCGCGTCGCTCGAGAAGTACAAGTGGGAAGAGATCAAGCCGCAGGTCGACCACGTGATCTTCCCCGCCAAGGGCAAGAAGCCGGGCAAGCGCATCATCCTGCTCGCCAAGGGCCGCCTGGTGAACCTGGGCTGCGGCACGGGCCATCCGAGCTTCGTGATGTCGAGTTCGTTCGCGAACCAGACCATCGCGCAGATCGAGCTGTTCACGCAGCCCGACAAGTACCAGGCCGGCAAGGTCTACGTGCTGCCCAAGCACCTCGACGAGAAGGTCGCGCGCCTGCACCTGAAGAAGGTCGGCGCGATGCTCACCGAGCTGACCACCGAGCAGGCGGCCTACATCGGCGTGAACAAGAAGGGCCCTTACAAGCCCGACACCTACCGCTACTGATCTCGTCGCCGTGCGCCTGCGCAGCGCGCGCCCGACCGACGATCTCGCGGCACTCGAGCGCTTCTACACGGCGCTCGGCTGCGAGGTCGTCGGCCGCTTCGAGGACCATGCCGGCTTCGACGGCCTGATCCTCGGCGCGCCCGGCCAGGCCTGGCAGATCGAGTTCGTGCGCGAGCGCGGCATCGCCGCGCCGTGCGCGCCGAGCCCGGAGCACCTGCTCGTGTTCTACCTGGACGACGAGAACGAGCTGCACGCACGCGCCCGCGCCCTGCTGGGCATCGGCGCGCGCGAGGTCGCGCCGCACAACCCGTACTGGAGCGCTTGCGCGCGCTGCTTCGAGGATCCCGACGGCTACGTCGCGGTGCTCTCGTTGCCGGCGCCGCGGCATCTTGCGAGCCGTTGAGATGCGCGCCGACCAGTTGCTCGTCGAACGCGGCCTCGCGGCCTCGCGCTCGCAGGCGCAGAGGCTGATCGCCGCCGGCGTCGAGTGGGCGTCCGGCGCGAGCTGGAAGCGCATCGCGAAGAACGGCGACGAGCTGCCTTCGCACGCGCAGTTGCGTCTGCTCGATGACGCCGAGGCCCGCTGGGTCTCGCGCGGCGGGCTCAAGCTGGACGCGGCGCTGGCGCATTGCGGCATCGAAGTCACAGGCCGCATCGCGCTCGATGTCGGCCAGAGCACCGGCGGCTTCACCGATGTGCTGCTCGCGCGCGGCGCGCAGCGCGTGGTGGGCTTCGATGTCGGCCACGGCCAGCTGCACGACAGGCTGAAGGCCGACGCACGCATCGTCGCGCTCGAAGGCCTGCACCTGCGCGAACTCGCCGGCTCGGCGCTCGCGGCGCATGCGCCCGCGGGCGGCTTCGATCTCGTCGTCGCCGATCTGTCGTTCATCTCGCTGGCGCAAAACCTCGCGCATCTCGCGCCGTGGCTCGCGCCGGGCGGCGATGCGCTGATGCTGGTCAAGCCGCAGTTCGAGCTCGGGCCCAGGCACGTCGGCAAGGGCGGGCTCGTGAAGCCCGACGCGCCGATCGCGCAGCTCGAGGCCGATGTGCGCGCGGCCTGCGCGGCCAACGGCTGGACGGTGCGCGACTGGTTCGAAAGCGCCATCGCCGGCGGCGGACACGGCAATACCGAAGGCAACACCGAATTCTTCGTCTGGGCACAAGGCCCCGCGAAAGGACCCAAGACATGACAGCCAACAAGGGCGCACTGCCCCTGAGCCTGGAGTTCTTCCCCGCCAAGACGCCCGAGGGCGCGGCCAAGCAGGTCGGCGTGCGCCGCGAGCTGTACGCGCTCGCGCCGCAGTTCTGCTCGGTCACCTACGGCGCCGGCGGCTCGACGCAGCAAGGCACCTGGGACGCCGTCAGCGCGATCCGCGCCGAAGGCCACGAGGCCGCGCCGCACTACTCGTGCATCGGCGCGAGCAAGGACAGCGTGCGCGCCGACCTCGTGCGCTTCAAGGAGGCCGGCATTCGTCGCATCGTCGCGCTGCGCGGCGACTTGCCCAGCGGCTACGGCGGCTTCGGCGAGTTCCGCTATGCGAGCGACCTCGTCGCCTTCATCCGCGCCGAGACCGGCGATCACTTCCACGTCGAGGTCGCGGCCTATCCGGAGATGCATCCGCAGGCGCGCAGCCCCGAGGCCGACATGAAGGCCTTCGTCGCCAAGGTCGAGGCCGGCGCGTCGAGCGCGATCACGCAGTACTTCTTCAACGCCGACGCCTACTTCCGCTTCGCCGACGAGGCGCGCAAGCGCGGCGTCGCGATCGACATCGTGCCGGGCATCATGCCGATCACGAACTCGTCGCAGCTGATCCGCTTCTCCGAGGCCTGCGGCGCCGAGATCCCGCGCTGGCTGCGGCTGCGGCTTGAAGCCTTCGGCGACGACCGCGATTCGATCCAGGCCTTCGGGCTCGACGTGATCACGCGCCTGGTCGAGCAGCTGCGCACGGCGGGCGTGCCGGGCATCCACTTCTACACGATGAACCAGAGCGCGCCGGTGCTGGAGATCTGCCGCCGGCTGGGGCTGGGCGCCAAGTGAGCTGGTATCCGGGCCTCGCGGCGCTGCCGACCATCGAGTCGGCGCGCCTGCGCATCCGCTCGCTGCGCGAAGACGACGTCGACGCGCTGTTCGCGGTGTTCGGCGACCGTGAAGTGATGCGCTACGCGAGCCGCCCGGCACTGGCCGACCGCGACGCGGCCGCCGCCTACCTCGCCGGCATCCTGCAGGACTTCGCGCACCGCCAGCTGTTCCAGTGGGGCGTCGCGCGGCGCGACGACGACGTGGTCATCGGCACCGTCACGCTGTTCTCGCTGAGCGCGCAGAACCGCCGCGCCGAGATCGGCTACATGTTCGCCCGCGCGCACTGGGGCGCGGGCTATGCGGGCGAGGCGGTCGGCGCGGTCGTCGACCATGCCTTCGCGGCCGACGGCCTCGGGCTCATTCGCATCGAGGCCGACATCGATCCGCGCAACGGGCCGTCCGCGAAGCTGCTCGAACGGCTTGGCTTTCGCCACGAGGGCACGCTGCGCGATCGCTGGATCGTCAACGGCGAGGTCTCCGATTCGGGCCTGTACGGCCTGCTCGCGCGCGATCGCGGTCTCTAGGCCGCAAAGCCCTCGAGCACCAGCTTGCCGCGCGTGCGCCCGCTCTCCACGAGCGCATGCGCACGCTTGAGCGTCGCCGCATCGATCCGCCCCAGCACCTCGCTGGCGGTGCTGCGCACGATGCCGGCATCGACCAGCCGCGCCACCTCGGCCAGCAAACGGCCCTGCTCGGCGATGTCCTCGGTCTGGTGCATCGGCCGCGTGAACATCATTTCCCAGTGCAGCGACAAGGCCTTGCCCTTGAGCGCCATCACGTCGATCTCGCTGCCGGCGAAGTCGTCGATCAAGCCCAGCTTGCCCTGCGGCGCCAGCGCCTCGACCAGCTGCGCATAGTGCTGCGGCGTGTGCGTCAGGCTGGCCGCGTAGCGAACCGGCGGCAGGCCATCGATCGCCTTGAGCTGCGGCAGCAGCGGCTTCGCATGGTCGATCACGTGGTGCGCGCCGAGCTCCTTCAGCCATGCCTGGGTCTCGGGCCGCGACGCGGTGCCGACCACCGTCAGCGCGGTTCGTGCGCGAGCCAGTTGAACCAGGATCGAGCCGACCCCGCCGGCCGCGCCGGTCACCAGCAGCGTGCCGCGCTCGTGCTCGCCGACGCGAAAGCGATCGAACAGCAGCTCCCACGCGGTGATCGCGGTCAGCGGCAGCGCGGCCGCCTCGGCATCGCTCAGGCGCTTGGGCGCGAGCGCGGCGATGCGGTGATCGACGCATTGCAGCTGCGCATTGCTGCCGGGGCGCGTGATGTCGCCGGCATACCAGACGCGGTCGCCGACCGCGAAGCCCTGCACCTGCGCGCCGACGCCGCGCACGATGCCCACCGCGTCCCAGCCCAGCACCACCGGCGTGATGGCGTCGGCGCTGGCGCGGCGGCGCCGCACCTTGGTGTCGACCGGGTTGACCGAGACCGCACGCACTTCGACCAGCAAGTCGAGCGGGCCGGGCGACGGCTCGGCGAGGTGCAGGTCGAGCAGCGACTCGGCGTGGTCGATCGGATGGGATTGCAGATAGCCGACGGCTTTCATGTTCGAGCTCCGTGAATGGGCAAAGGCTTGCGATGACCGAGATGATGGTGCTTCAATGCCACGTTGAGTAGCTGGCCTGCTGTTCACACAGTTTCAAATGAAGATTGAAAACCTCGACGAGCTGCGCGTGCTGATCGAATGCGAGCACGGCGGCAGCCTGACCGCGGCCGCGCGCGTGCTCGGGGTGACGCCGGCAGCCGCCAGCGCGCTGCTCAAGCGGCTCGAGGCCAAGCTCGGCACGCGCCTGGTCGAGCGCAGCACGCGCGCGCTGCGCCTGACGCCGCCCGGCGAGGCCTACCTCGGCTATGCGCAGCGCGCGCTCGAGCTGCTCGACGAAGGCGCGGCCCACATCGGCGACGACGCCAAGCGCCTGCGAGGCACGATCCGCATGAGCGGCCCGAGCGACCTGACGCGCAACGTGCTGCTGCCCTGGCTCGACGAGTTCCTCGAAGCGCACCCCGGTGTCGAGCTGCAGCTGGGCGTGAGCGACAGCCTGCAGGACGTCGTGCGCGACCAGGTCGATGTGGCGGTGCGCACCGGCGAGCTGGCCGATTCGCGCCTGGTCGCGCGGCGGCTTGCGATGAGCCACCGCATCGCGGTCGCCTCGCCCGACTACCTCGCGCGGCACGGCACGCCGAGTGATCCTTCGGAGCTGGCGAACCACGAGTGCCTGAGCTATCGCATTCGACAGCGGCGCGAGACGACCTGGCGTTTCTGGCGCGACGACGCACTCGATGCCGCCCCGCTGGTCGTGCGCCTGAACGGCCGTCGCAGCGTCGACGATGCCGAGATCGCGCACCGCTGGGCGCTGGCCGGCCACGGCGTGCTCTACAAGGGCGAGCTCGACGTGCGCGCCAACCTCGCGCGCGGCGCGCTGGTGCGGCTGTTCCCGGGCTGGGTCGGCGACCCGCTGCCGCTGCATGCGGTGATGCCCAGCCAGCGCTTCCTGCCGCAGCGGGTGCGCGCGCTGGTCGATCACCTGGCCATGCGCTTGTCGAGCTAGACGATCACCACCGTCGCCGGGTCGAACGCCGGCTTCGGCGGCTTGAGCTTCATGTCCTTGAGCGCCTGGCGCACGAGGCTGGCGATCATCAGGTTGCGGTTGGTCTTGCTGTCGGCCGGGATCACGTACCAGGGCGCGTGCGTCGTCGAGGTCTGCGCGATCGCGGTCTCGTAGGCGGACTCGTAGGCCTTCCACTTCGCGCGCACATCGAGATCGCCGGGCTGGAATTTCCAGCGCTTGGCGGGGTCGTCGACGCGCGCCTGCAGCCGCTCCTTCTGCTCGTCCTTCGAGATGTGCAGGAAGCACTTGATCACCGTCGTGCCGGTGTCGTGCAGCAGGCGCTCGAACGCGACGATGTGCGCGAGCCGGCGATCGCGCTCGGCGCGGTCGATCCAGCCTTCGACGTAGGGCACCAGCACGTCTTCGTAATGGCTGCGGTTGAACACCACGACCTCGCCGGCGTGCGGCACCACCGCGTGCACGCGCCACAGCCAGTCGCGCGCGCGCTCCATCTCGCTGGGCGCCTTGAAGGCCGTCACGCGCACGCCCAGCGGGCTGCAGCGGTGGAACACCGAGCGCGCGGTGCCGTCCTTGCCGGAGGCGTCCATGCCCTGCAGCACCAGCAGCAGCTTGCGCGGCCCGCCGGCCTGGCCGTTGGCGTAGAGCAGGTCCTGCAGGCGGTCGATCTCGATCGCGATCTCGTCGAGCCGGGCATCGTCGGCCTCGCGGCTGCTGCGCGCGAAGGGCTTCGCGCCGGGATCGAGATCGCGCAGCCTGAGCTTGCCGCGCACGCGTTCGAGGCGCGCGTCCCTGGAGCCGTTCTTCTTCGTGGACATCGAAGCACTCCCCGCGGCGCGACGGCGCCGGTCGATGCGCGAATGTAGCGGCGCGCCGACGCGCGGTCGCACAGGCCTTGACCTGGATCAGCCTCGCGCCGGCGCCGCGGCGCCGGCGCCCGCAAGGCTTGACCTGACACAAATGCGCGCCGCGGCCCGCGCGCTGCAATGAGTCATCCATCCCAAGGAAGAAAGCGACTCATGAGCTCCTCGAACAAGCAACGACTCATCGCCTGCCTCGTCGCCGCGGCCGGCTTCGCCGCGCTCGCACCCGCGGCCCACGCCGACGAGCCCTGGCTCGTGCGCGTGCGCGCGCTGCACCTCGACTCGGCCAACAAGGACGACATCCCCGGCGCCGCGCTGTCGATCGACAACAAGACCTTCCCCGAGGTCGACATCAGCTACTTCTTCTCGCCCAACCTGGCGGCCGAGCTGATCCTGACCTATCCGCAAAAGCAGGACGTGATGCTCGACGGCACGAAGATCGGCTCGCTCAAGCACCTGCCGCCGACGCTGACGCTGCAGTACCACTTCATTCCCGACGGCGCGATCCGGCCCTATCTGGGCGCGGGCATCAACTACACGCACTTCTCGTCGGTCGAGCTGCCGCCGGGGCTGGACATCGATCGCAACAGCTGGGGCTTCGCGCTGCAGGCCGGCTTCGACGTGCCGATCGCGAAGAACACGGTGCTGAACTTCGACGTGAAGAAGGTGCAGATCCGCACCGATGTCACGAGCGCCGGCACGACGCTCGGCGAGTTCAAGGTCGATCCGCTGCTGATCGGCGTGGGGATCGGCTGGCGGTTCTGAGCCGATTCAGCTCACTCGGGGCGTGCCCACTGCACGCCCTCTTCGGTCAGCATGACATCCAGCGGGATGTCATGCACCTCGGCCTCGAGCCACGGGATGAAGCCGTGGGCATAGCCCACGCCCACCGTGAACGGGCGCGGTGACAGCGCCGCCAGCGTGCGGTCGTAGAAGCCGCCGCCGTAGCCCAGGCGCACGCCCTTGGGCCCGAAGCCGACGCAGGGCACCAGCAGCAGCGTGGGCAGCAGCAGATCGGTGCCTTGCGGCTTGGGAATGTCGTAGGCATCGGGCTCCATCGGGCAGCCCGGATACCACTGGTGGAAGCGCAGCTGCTTGGTCTCGCGGTTCATCACCGGCAGGCCGATGCGCCTGGGCGGCCCGTCGCCGGTGCCGTGGCCCGAGCCTTCGGTCCAGCGGTGCAGCGCCGGCAGCGGATCGAACTCGCCCTTGATCGGCCAGTAGGCGCCGACCGTCGTGTCCTCGCGCGAGGCCAGCCACACGCGCAGCACACCTTGCAGCTGCACGGCGCGTTCGAGCCGGTCGGACAAGGCCTGTCGTTCGGCCTGCAGCACCCGGCGCAGCTGGCCCTTGTCGCGTTGGAGATTCAGCGGATCGAACGGCAACGTCATCGCGCGATTCTCGTGCATGCTTTCGCCATGGCGACCTCTCCCGATCCCGATGGCTACGTGGCCTGGTGTCTCGAACTCACGGCCTCGATCGGCCCGGTGCGCGCCAGGCGCATGTTCGGCGGCCACGGCCTGTATGCCGACGACGTGATGTTCGGCCTGATCGCCGGCGAGCAGCTCTACCTGAAGAGCGACGACCAGACGCGCGAACGCTGGCAGGCGGCCGGCGGCACGCCCTTCGCGTATTCACGCCAGGACCGCGAGGCCGTCACGATGAGCTACTGGACGCCACCCGACGAGGCGATGGACTCGCCCGCCGCGATGGCGCCCTGGGCCCGGCTGGCGCTCGAGGCCGCGCTTCGTTCTCGTGCGTCGAAGAAGCCGGCGAAGAAGAAGACGCCTACTTCGCGTCGCGCGGCACCGCGTAGTTGACCGGCACGAAGCGGTAGCCCTTGCCCTCGGCCTTCAGATGGCCGAGGCCCGGGAACGGCAGGTGCGCGCCACCGATCAGGTAACCCTGCTTGGCGGCTTCGGCGAACAGCTTCTTGCGCTGCACCGCGGCGGCCGGGCTGTCGGTGTCGAACTGGATCGTCACGCTCGGATCCGGAAACTGCACCGCCGCGACGTGCATCAGGTCGCCCCACAGCAGGAGCTTCTTCCCCTGGCTCTCGACCACGAACACGCTGTGGCCGGCCGTGTGGCCGCGGCTCGCGCGCGCCTTCACGCCGGGCACCAGGTCGGTGTCGCCGTCGAAGGTCTTGAAGCGGCCCGCCGCGACATAAGGCGCGAAGGCACCGCGCGCGCCCTCGAAGAAGCCCTTCGAGTCCTTGGGCGCCTTCTCGTAGTTCGCATCGCTGAGCCAGAAGTCGGCGTCGTGCTTGTCGGCGCGCACCACCGCGTTCGGGAACGCCGCCTTGCCGTCTTGCGCCAGGCCACCGACGTGGTCGGGGTGCATATGGGTGATGTAGATCTCGTCGACCTGCTCGGGCTGGTAGCCGGCGGCCTTCAGGTTGGCGGCGAGGCGGCCCAGCGTGGGGCCGAACAGCCCGGCTGCGCCGGCATCGACCAGCACCAGCTTGCTGCCGGTGTTGATCAGGAAGCCGTTGACCGAGGTCTCGAGCGGCGCCTTCAGGTAGTTCGCGGCCAGGGTCTTGTTGACCTTGTCGGCCGTGGTGCGCGTGAGCAGCTTGTCGACCGGCAGCTCGACCGTGCCGTCCGACAGCGCGGTGATCTCGATGTCACCCAGCATCATCCGGTAGAAGCCGGGCGCCTGGGTCTTTTGCTGCGGGGCTGCGGCATGCACCTCGGTGCAGGTCAGCGACAGGGCCGAGGCGAACGCGATCGTCACAGCGGCCGCGACGCCGAGAACGGGCTTGAACGTGGACAAGGACATGTGCGGGACTCCTGGTGTGCGTCGTTCTTGAAGCCGCGCACGGTAGCCCAGCGCCGCGGTGCGTGCAACGCACCGCGGCCATGTCCTGCTCAGCGCATCGGCGCGGCTTCCAGCACCTCGAAGCTCGCGCACGGCCAGCCATCGGCGACCGCCGATTCGCCGGCCACGAGCCGCAGCGTGTCGCCGGCGCCGAGCCAGCAGTCGTCGAGCAGGTCGGCGTTGGCGCCGTTCGGATGACGGTCGGCGGTCACCCACAGCCGGCCGCTGCGCAGGCGCAACCAGCGCGCGCGGTCTTCGCGCGGCAGGCGCATCGCCTCGCCGCTGGACAGCCGCCAGACCGGGCCTTGGATCGCGATGTCGTGGATCGTGCTCATCTTGCTTCCCCTGGATTCAACGAAGGATGGGACGCACAGGCGCGGCCTGAGCGACGGTGTTGGACTGCTGTTTTGCGGGTGCCTGGGCCACCGCTTCCGGCGGCGCCAGCAACACCCAGCCGACCGCCGCCAGCACGCCGCAGCTCGTGACCGCGACCAGCAGCGCGGCCGCCCAGAACGCGGCGACGGTGGCCTTGGGATGCCGGAACTGTTGCGCCAATGTCATCAGAAGGATCATGGTCATCGCTCCCGGAACTCGCTTGTGTGGACTGAATCTTCGGGGGAAAATCGACCCCGGTCCAATGAGATCGGCTCAGCCCACTGATTCCCGATGAGCATCAATCAAGTCCGGCGACGCCCCCTTTCGGTCGGCCCGCTGCGTGCCTTCGAGGCGGTCGCCCGGCTCAAGAGCTTTCGCGCCGCAGCCGACGAGCTGTTCCTCACGCAGTCGGCCGTCAGCCGCCAGATCCAGGCGCTCGAAGACGAGGTCGGCGCCCAGCTGCTCAGCCGCGGCACGCGCCATGTCGCGCTCACCGGCGCCGGCATCGCCTTGCTGCAGGCCAGCGCGCCGGCGCTGGCGCGCATCGACTCCACGGTGCGCCAGATCCGCGCAGCGCGCGGGCGGCGCATCGTCAACGTGACGACCTTCGCGTCCTTCGCGTCGCTGTGGCTGATCCCGCGCCTGGCCTCGTTCGAGGCGAGCCACCCCGACATCGACATACGCGTGCTCGCGACCGACCGCCTCGAGGCGCTCGACGGCCAGCAGGTCGACCTCGCGCTGCGCTACGGCCTCACCGCCGACCTGCCGCCGCAGGCCCAGCGCCTGTTCGACGAGGTGATCACGCCGGCCACCTCGCCGCAGCTGGCCGAGCGCTCGCGCAAGGGCGAGGTCGCGCCGCTGCGATCGGCGGCCGATCTCGTGTTCCACACGCTGCTCGAGGAAGACGACGTGCGCCCGAGCGCGCGCTACCTGAGCTGGCGCCACTGGCTCGCGCAGTTCGGCGAGCCCGAGCTGGAGCCGCGGCGCTGGCTCTACCTGAACTTCACGCACCAGCAGGTCCAGCTCGCGATCGACGGCCAGGGTGTCGCGCTGGCGCGCATCGCGTTGATCTGCCACATGCTCGAGCGCGGCGAGCTGGTCGAACCCTTCGGCACCGCCGGCCGGCTGCTGAGCCCCTGTACCTACTGGATGGTCACCGCGCCGAACGTGCAGACGCGCCCCGAGGTCCAGGCCTTTGTGCAATGGGTCGCCGAGCAAGCCGAATTGACCTGCAACACGATCGGCGCAAGTCGACCCGAAACGCCGCTTTCCGGGGGCGCGGATGCGCAGCCCCTGGCCTACAGTGAAGCCGACGCCGCGGCCGCGCCGCAGCGCGCTTGAAGAAGTCTGGATTGCCGATGTATCTCCGCTCCGATCGCCTGGCGGCACTTGCTCTCGCCGCTTCGCTGGCGCTGTTCTGCGCGCCGCCCACCGCCCAGGCCCAGACCGGCATCGCGGTGCCGCCCAACAGCGACACCGTGGTCGACGCGCGCGAAGCCCTCAAGCGCCGCGACCGCGCCCGGCTCGCGCAGGCCAAGGCCGCGACCGCCGCGCATCCGCTGGCGCAATGGGTCGAGTACTGGGAACTGAACAACCGCCTGGGCGAAGCGAACCAGCCCGAGCTCGACGCCTTCTACGCGCGCTGGCCCGCCACCTATGTCGAGGACCGGCTGCGCAACGACTGGCTGCTCGAGCTCGGCAAGCGACGCGACTGGACCAACTTCCGCACCGAGTTCCCGCGCTTTCGCATGAACGACGACCGCGAGGTCACTTGCTACGCGCTCTTGACGCGCCACCTCGACGGGCAGGACGTCGCGCGCGACGCACGCGAAGCCTGGTTCGCGCAACGCGAGTCCGACGACGGCTGCGCCCTGCTCGCGACCACGCTGCGCGAAGCCGGCAAGTGGCCCGATGCCGATGTCTGGCGCAAGGCGCGCCTGGCGACCGAGAACAACCGCCGCGCGGTGGCGCGCCAGGCCGCGCAGCTGATCGGCGACGAGGCCTCGGCCGCCGTCAACGAGCTGTTCGAGAACCCGCAGCGCTACCTCGCGCGCAAGGCCTCGACGCGCGGCAAGCAGGCGCAGGAGCTGACCGCGCTGGCTCTGATCCGCCTGGCCGCCAACGATCCGCCGGCCGCCGCCGAGGCGCTGACGAAGAACTGGCAGCAAGGCCTGGCGCCGTCGGCGCGCAGCTGGGTCTGGGCCAGCATCGGCAAGCAGGCCGCGATCAAGCTCGACACCGAGGCGTCGAGCCATTTCCAGCGCGCCGCGCTGGCCGCCAAGGACGACGTGGTCGAGCTGCCCGACGAGACCCTGGCCTGGACCGCGCGCGCCGCCTTGCGCGCCAACAACGGCGCGGGCCGCTGGCAGCAGGTGGTGCAGTCGATCAACGCGATGAGCGCGAGCGAGCAGCGCGATCCGACCTGGCTCTACTGGAAGGCACGCGCACTGCAGTCGCTGGCCGGCGACAGCCAGGACGGCGCCGCGATGCAGGAGGAAGCGCGCGCGCTGCTGCGCCAGGCCGCCAGCCCGCTGCACTTCTACGGCAAGCTCGCGCTCGAATCGCTCGGCGAGCCGATCGCGCTGCCCGCGCGCCCGCAGCCCTTGACCAGCCTCGAGCGCGGCAGCGCCGCCACCAACCCCGGCTTCCAGCGCGCGCTGCTGCTGATCGCGCTGGGCCTGCGCAACGAGGGCGTGCGCGAATGGAACTACACGCTGCGCGGCATGGACGACCGCCAGCTGCTCGCCGCCGCGCAACTGGCCTGCGACCGCGAGGTCTGGGACCGCTGCATCAACACCAGCGAGCGCACCAAGGACGAGGTCGACATCGCGCAGCGCTTCCCGATGCCGTTTCGCGACGACGTGCTGGCCAGCGCGCGCGCCACCGGCATCGACCCGGCCTACGTCTACGGCCTGATCCGCCAGGAGTCGCGCTTCATCCTCGATGCGCGCTCGGGCGTCGGCGCCTCGGGCCTGATGCAGGTGATGCCGGCGACCGCGCGCTGGACCGCCAGGAAGCTGGGCATCGCCTACAGCAACGACCGCATCACCGACCGCGACACCAACCTGAAGATCGGCACCGGCTACCTGAAGCTGGTGCTCGACAGCTTCGACGGCTCGCAGGCGCTCGCCGCGGCGGCCTACAACGCCGGCCCGAACCGCCCGCGCCGCTGGCGCGAAGGCCCGGTCGTGGACGCCGCGGCCTGGGCCGAGAACATTCCGTTCAACGAGACGCGCGACTACGTCAAGAAGGTGTTGTCGAACGCGACCGACTACGCGGCCGTCATCGCCAACAGCAGCGGCGGCAACGCGCAGGCACCATCGCTGCGCGCGCGGCTGGGCCAGCGCATCGGCCCGAGCGACACGCCGCTCGAGGCCACCGACAAGGAACTCCCCTGAGCGAAAGGCCGAGCCAATGTCCCTGCCCAGCGACGTGCTGATCATCGGCGGTACCGGTTTCGTCGGCCGCGCGCTCCTCGCGCGGCTGGTCGCGCGCCATGGCGGCGGCGGCATCTCGCTCACCGTGCCGAGCCGCCGGCCGGCACGCCACAAGGCCTTGATCAGCCTGCCGACCGTGCAGCTGGTCGAGGCCGACGTGCACGACGAGGCCACGCTCGCGCGCCTGGTCGCGGGCTGCGACGCGGTCGTCAACCTGGTCGGCATCCTGCACGGCAGCCAGGCGGCGTTCACGCGCGCGCATGCCGAGCTGCCCAGGCGCATCGCGGCGGCCTGCCGTCGCGCCGGGGTGCGGCGGCTGCTGCATGTCAGCGCGCTGGGCGTGCCCGATGCCGGCCTGGAAGGGCCGTCGCGCTATCTGCGCAGCAAGGTGCATGGCGAGGTCGCGCTGCGCGATGCCGGGCTCGACCTGACGATCCTGCGCCCTTCGGTGATCTTCGGTGCCGAGGACCGCTTCCTGAACCTGTTCGCGCGGCTGCAGGCCGTGTTCCCGGTGATGCCGCTGGGCGGCTCGCAGGCACGCTTCCAGCCGGTGTGGGTCGAGGATGTGGCGCAGGCGATCGCGCTGTGCCTCGACGATCCCTCGACCATCGGCGCCACGCTCGAACTCGCCGGCCCGCGCGTCTACACGCTCGCCGAGCTGGTGCGCCTGGCCGGGCGCTGGAGCGGCCACGAGCGCGCGCAACTGCCGCTGCCCGATGCACTCGCGCGCCTGCAGGCGCGCGCGCTCGGCCTGCTGCCGGGCGAGCCGCTGCTTTCGGTGGACAACCTCGATTCGATGCGCGTGCCCAATGTCGCGAGCGGTGCGCATCCTGGCCTCGCCAGCCTGGGCATCGTGCCCACGCCGATGGAGGCCGTCGCGCCGGCCTGGCTGGCGCGGCGCTCGCCCGAGGCGCGGCTCGACCGATTGAGAAGCCTGGCGCGGCGCGACTGACGCATCACAGTCATGCGCGATCGGCAACCCGCGCTCGCCCGCGCGGGCCTAGGATGACGGCTCGACCCATCATCGTGATCACCACGCCATGAAGCTCGTCATCGGCAACAAGAACTACTCGTCCTGGTCCATGCGCCCCTGGGTGCTGATGCGCCAGGTCGGCATCGAATTCGAGGAAGTGCAGCTGCGCTTCACCGGCGGCTTCGATGCCGACAGCCCGTTCAAGCGCGAGCTCGCGCGCTACACCGGTGCCGGCCGCGTGCCGGTGCTGCTGCTCGACGACGGCCACGCGGTGTGGGACACGCTGGCGATCGCCGAGACCCTGGCCGAGAAGTTTCCACACAAGAATCTGTGGCCGGCCGATGCCAACACGCGAGCGCTGGCGCGCAGTGCCTGCGCCGAGATGCATTCGGGCTTCGGCGCGCTGCGCAATCACTTCCCGATGAACATCGAGGCCTCGCTGCCCGACGTGGGCGCGCGCATGCTGGCCGAGCAGCCGGGGGTGCAGGCCGATGTCGAGCGTCTCGTCGCGCTATGGCAGCAGTTGCTGGCGCGCTCGGGCGGGCCGCTGCTGTTCGGGGAGTTCACGATCGCCGACGCCTACTTCGCGCCGGTCTGCACGCGGCTGCGCACCTACGGCATCGCGTTGCCGCAGGCGCTGGACGACTATGTGGAGCGGGTGCTGGCGCTGCCCGGCGTGGCCGCGTGGATCGAGGATGCGCGCGCGGAGCAGCAGTTCCTCGCGTTCGAGGAGCCGTACCGCGCGGCTTGAGGCTGAATCAGTCGGCGCCGCGGCGGCGCGCGACGAAGCCGACCGCCAGCAGGCCGGCCAGCAGCAGCAGGTAGCTGCTCGGCTCGGGCACCGCCATCGAGGCGGCGTCATCCTGGCGCGCGGCCTTGCGCTCTTCGGCCTCGCGCGCGCTGACGGCTTGCAAGGCGTCGGAAGAAGACGTGCCGGTCGCGGCGTTGGCGGTGATGCCGAAGCCGGCGCTGCTGCTCATGCGCTCGAAGCTGGGCGTGGACAGCAGCGACGCGTCGATCTGGCGGCTGCCGGCCTGCGCAAAGGGCGCGGCGACGAGCAGGCTGCACACGAGGACGAAACGTTGGAACTGCGGGAAGGACATTCGGGCTCCTGGTGACCGGTCCGCGTCACCACCGTCTGTGCGGCGTTGGGCGATCCAATCGATGCAGCGTTTTTACCTATGGAGCGTGACGGGCGGTACCCCCGGCCCAGGCGCATCGCCCCCCCCATGCATGGGGCAACGTCGCCGCGTACCTACACTGCGTGCATGGAACTCTTCGAGGTCGGTGGCGCGATTCGTGACGGATTGCTCGGATTGCCGGTCAATGACCGCGACTGGGTCGCCGTCGGCGCGACGCCCGAACAACTGATCGCAGCCGGCTTCACGCCGGTCGGGCGAGACTTCCCGGTCTTCCTGCATCCGGCCACGCGCGAAGAGGTGGCGCTGGCGCGCACCGAGCGCAAGAGCGGCCGCGGCTATCACGGCTTCACCTTCCACGCCGCGCCTGACGTCACGCTCGAGCAAGACCTGGCGCGCCGCGACCTGACGATCAATGCCATGGCGCGCGGCGCCGACGGCGCGCTGGTCGATCCCTTCGGTGGCCAGCGCGATCTCGCGGCGCGCGTGCTGCGACACGTCTCGCCGGCCTTTGCCGAGGACCCGGTGCGCATCCTGCGCGTGGCGCGCTTCGCGGCGCGCTTCACCGAGTTCCATCTCGCGCCCGAAACGCTGGCGCTGATGCGCTCGATGGTCGACGAGGGCGAGGTCGACCACCTGGTGGCCGAGCGCGTCTGGCAGGAGATCGCGCGCGGCTTGATGGAAGCCAAACCCTCGCGCATGTTCGAGCTGCTGCGCGATTGCGGCGCGCTCGCGCGCCTGCTGCCCGAGGTCGATCGCCTGTGGGGCGTGCCGCAGCGCGCCGACCATCACCCCGAGGTCGACACCGGCGTGCACCTGATGATGGTGCTGGACATGAGTGCGCGGCTGGCGGCGCCGCTGCCGGTGCGCTATGCCTGCCTGGGCCACGACCTCGGCAAGGGCACGACGCCCGAGGACGTGCTGCCGCGCCATCTCGGCCACGAAGGCCGCAGCGTTGCGCTGCTGCGCGATGTCGGCGAGCGGCTGCGCGTGCCCAACGATTGCCGCGAACTCGCCGAGGTGGTCGCGCGCGAGCATGGCAACGTGCATCGCAGCGCGGAGCTCGGTGCGCAGGCGCTGCTGCGGCTGCTCGAACGCTGCGACGCGATCCGAAAGCCGCAGCGCTTCGACGACGTGCTGCTGGCCTGCGAATGCGATGCGCGCGGCAGGCTGGGCCACGAGGACGACGCGTACCCGCAGGCCGCACGGCTGCGCGAAGCGCTGCGCGCGGCGCTGTCGGTCGATACGGCCTCGGTCGCGCAGCAGGCGCAGGAACGCGGTGCGAGCGGGCCGCGCATCGGGCAGGCGATCCAGGCGGCGCGGGAGGAAGCGGTTACGCGTTTGCTGGGCGGCCAGGCGGCCTGACGTCACTCGCCGTTCTTCGCGCCCGGAATCGCCAGCCCGCCCCAGCGTCGGGCCGCATCCAGCACGATCTGCGTGTGATAGCTGCGCACGTTCGCGTCATGCATCAGGCAGGCGTCGCAGAAGGCCTCGTAGGCGGCCATGCTGGGCACGACGACGACCAGAACGTAGTCGGCGTCGCCGGTCACGCCATAGCACTGCTGGACCTGCGGGTGCGCGAGCATGCGGTCGCGAAAGGCGTGACCTGCACGAGCCGACTCGTCCACCAGGTCCACGTGCACCAGCGCCGTCACGTCCAGGCCGAGGCTGCGCGGATCCAGCAGCGCCGTCTCGACAACGATCACGCCCTCCTCGCGCAGCCGCTTGAGCCTGCGCTGCACGGCCGCCGCCGACAGGCCCACGCGCGCGCCGAGCGCCTCGCTGGAGACACGCGTGTCGAGCTGATAGAGGGAAAGGATGTGCCGGTCGAGCGCGTCCAGGTCTGCCACGTCGTCTTGCCGCATCGAAGGGGTCGAACATGCGGCGAGGCCGCGCCAGCCGGGGTCCGAACGCGTCGCGACGCAAGGGTCGCGCAGCCAGACTTAAGGCATGCAGATTATCGACACGCACATCGACCACGCGGCGTCGCGTCTCTCGCTGGACAACATCGAGCGCGCCGCCGCCGTCATCGCCCCCGAGTTCCTCCACAGCCCGCAGTACGAGTGCGAGCCGCTGTCCGAGGCGCTGGGCGCGCGCCTCACGCTCAAGGTGGAGTCGCTCAACGCCTTGCGCTCGTTCAAGGGCCGCGGCGTGGACTTCTTCATGCACGAGCACGCGCGGGCGTTCGCCGCACGCACGCTCGTGTGCGCCACCGCCGGCAACTTCGGGCAGGCCATGGCCTACGCCTGCCGCGCACGCGGGCTGCCGCTGATCGTCTATTGCGCCACCACCGCCAATCCGCGCAAGCTGCAGCGCATGCGGGCGATGGGCGCCGACGTGCGCCTCTTCAGCGATGACTTCGACGCGGCCAAGGACGAGGCCCGCCGCTTCTGTGCCGAGTCCGGCGCCTCGTTCGTCGAGGACGGCTTCGAGCCGGCCATCTCCGAGGGCGCAGGCAGCATCGCGGTGGAACTGCTGCGCCGCGGCGAGCACTTCGACAGCGTGCTCGTGCCGCTGGGCAACGGCGCACTGCTGGCCGGGATGGCGCGCTGGATCAAGGCCCATGCGCCGCAGACGAAGGTGATCGGCGTGTGCGCTCGCGGCGCCGACGCGATGGCGGCCTCTTGGCACGAGCGCCGCGTGGTCGAGCGCACGGCGGCGCGCACGATCGCCGACGGCATCGCGGTGCGCCGACCCGTGCCCGAGGCACTGCGCGACCTGTACGACACGACGGACGATGTGCTTCTCGTGAGCGACGAGGCGATCGCCCGCGCGATGCGCCTGCTGTTCGCGCGCGCCGGGCTGCTGTGCGAAGCGGCCGGCGCAGCGGGCGTGGCCGCGCTGATCGAGCACCCGCGCTTTCGCGGCCAGCGCGTGGCCACCGTGCTGTGCGGCAGCAACCTCACCGAAGAACAGGCACTCGCCTTGCAGGAGCAAGCATGATCGACCACGTTTCTCTCGGCTCGCGGCGCTATGCCGAGGCCGTCGCCTTCTATGAGCGCGTGCTCGCCCCGCTCGGCGTCACGCTGCAGCGCGACACCGGCAAGGAGGCGGCCTTCGGGCGCGGCGACGACTGGATGTTCTTCATCTATCCGGTGGCCGAGGACTCGGCGGTCACGGCACCCGGCATGCACCTCGCGTTTCGCGCCGCCTCGCGCGCGGCCGTGGCGCAGCTGCATGCCGACGCGCTGGAGGCGCGCGGGCTGGACATCTTCACGCCGCGCTTGCGACCGGACATCAGCGCCACCTACTTCGGCGCAATGTTCCACGACCTCGACGGGCATCGCATCGAGGTCAAGACCGACGCGATGTAGCGCCGTAGAGGTGGCGACGAGCGGCGGGGTTCCTGGTAGGCCGGGTGGGATTCGAACCCACTGTCCTTCGGTTATGAGCCGAGCGCTTATACCCTTTAAGCTTCCGGCCCCGCGCGAAGGATTCTAGGTGGCGGGCCCGCTCGGCCCGCGGCCACTCAGCCGATCGCCACCGGCGTATAGCCCGCCTCGGCGATCGCCTCGCGCAGCGTGGCGGCATCGGCGGCGGCCGGCTCGATCGTCACGCGGTGCGCGGCGAGGTCGATCGCGACCTGCGCGTTGGCATCGGCCGCCTTGACGGCCTTGGTGATGGTGCTGGCGCAGTGGCCGCAGGTCATGTCGTCGACTTGGAAGGCGATCATTCGCGAACTCCGGTTCGGATCAGGGATGCACGTCATCCTGAAGCTTGCCACTGTGGGCAGGTCAACACGCCGCGGCCGAATCCCTTGCGCTGGATCAGAAACCCTCGCTCGGCCTTGACCCTGACATCGTGGGAAGCTCGAAGATATCGCCCATGAACACTTCAGCCGCCCTCGTTTCGCGCCCCGTCGATCTCGATCTCCAGGTCGAAGGCATGACCTGCGCCTCCTGCGTCGCACGCGTCGAGAAGGCGCTGCTGAAGGTACCCGGGGTCTCGCAGGCTTCGGTCAATCTCGCGACCGAGAAGGCTTCGGTCAAGGCGCAGCCGGGGGTCGGGTTGCCGGCGCTCGTCGCGGCGATCGAGAAGGCCGGCTACACGGCGCATGCGGTCGAGGCGGCCCAGCCCGCCAAGGCCGGGTGGCCCGAGTGGTGGCCGGTCGCCGCCAGCGGCGCGCTGACCCTGCCGCTGGTCGCGCCGATGCTGCTGCAGCTGTTCGGTATCGACTGGATGCTCGGCGCCTGGCTCCAGCTCGCGCTCGCCGCGCCGGTGCAGTTCCTGTTCGGCGCGCGCTTCTACGTTGCCGGCTGGAAGGCCGTGCGCGCCGGCAGCGGCAACATGGACCTGCTGGTCGCGCTGGGCACCAGCGCCGCGTTCGGGCTGTCGATCTACCTGATGAGCACGCATGCCGGCCACGGCGGCATGCCGCACCTCTACTTCGAAGCCTCGGCCGCGGTAATCACGCTGGTGCTGCTCGGCAAGTGGCTGGAGCAGCGCGCCAAGCGCCAGACGGCCGATGCGATCCGCGCGCTCGAGGCGCTGCGCCCGGCGACCGCGCGCGTGCGCCGTGATGGTGCCGAGATCGAGCTGCCGATCGAGCAGGTGCGCGTCGGCGATCTGGTGGTCGTGCGGCCGGGCGAGCGCATCGCGGTCGACGGCCGCATCGACGAGGGCGCCAGCCATGTCGACGAATCGCTGATCACCGGCGAGAGCCTGCCGGTCGCCAAGCAGGCGGGCGATGCGGTGACCGGCGGCTCGGTCAATGCCGAGGGCCTGCTGCTGGTGCGCACCGGCGCGATCGGCGCCGAGACCACGCTGGCGCGCGTGATCCGCATGGTCGAGTCGGCGCAGGCGGCGAAGGCGCCGATCCAGCGCATCGTCGATCGCGTCAGCGCGGTCTTCGTGCCGGTGGTGCTGGGCGTCGCGGCGCTGACCTTCGCGGGCTGGATGGTCGCGAGCGGCGACTGGGAGCGCGCGCTCGTCAACGCGGTCGCGGTGCTGGTGATCGCCTGCCCGTGCGCGCTGGGCCTCGCGACGCCGACCGCGATCATGGTCGGCACCGGCGTCGCGGCGCGTCGCGGCATCCTGATCAAGGACGCGCAGGCGCTCGAACTCGCACATGCGGTCACGACCGTGGTGTTCGACAAGACCGGCACGCTGACCGAAGGCAAGCCGGCGCTGGCGGCGATCGAGCCGGCCGACGGCATCGCGCGCGACGAACTGCTGCGCCTCGCGGCCGCGTTGCAGCAGGCCAGCGAGCATCCGCTCGCGAAGGCCGTGCTGGCGAGCGCGCGCGAGGCCGGCATCGCGCTGCCGCCGGCGCGCGACGCACGCGCGCTGCCCGGTCGCGGGCTCGAGGCCGTGGTCGGCGAGGCGCGGCTCGCGCTCGGCAGCAAGCGCCTGCTCGCCGAGCTGGGCGTCGACGCCGGCGCGCTGGCGGCACGCGCGCAAGCATTGGAGTCCGAAGGCCGCACCGTCTCGTGGCTGATCGAGCAAGGCGACGAGCCGAAGCTCATCGGCCTGCTCGCCTTCGGCGACACGATCAAGCCCTCGGCCCGCGAAGCGGTCGCGCGTCTGCGCGCCCTCGGCGTGAAGAGCCTGATGCTGACCGGCGACAACCGCGGCGCCGCGGCCGCGGTCGCGCGCGAGCTGGGCCTGGACGACTTCCGCGCCGAGGTGCTGCCGGCCGACAAGGCCGCCGAGGTCACCGCCCTGCGCTCGCGCGGTGAGGTCGTCGCGATGGTCGGCGACGGCATCAACGACGCGCCGGCGCTGGCCGCCGCGCAGGTCGGCATCGCGATGGCGACCGGCACCGATGTGGCGATGGAAACCGCCGGCATCACGCTGATGCGCGGCGAGCCGCGCCTGGTGCCCGATGCGATCGACGTCTCGCGCCGCACCTACGCCAAGATCCGCCAGGGCCTGTTCTGGGCCTTCGCCTACAACGTGCTGGGCATTCCGCTGGCCGCGCTGGGCCTGCTGAGCCCGGTGATCGCCGGCGCGGCGATGGCGCTGAGCAGCGTCAGCGTCGTCACCAACGCGCTGCTGCTGCGTCGCTGGCACGCTTCCTCGTCGACGGAGACGCCGCAATGAACATCGGACAAGCCGCCGAGGCCACGGGCGTCTCGGCCAAGATGATCCGCCACTACGAAAGCGTCGCGCTGCTGCCGCCGGCACAGCGCACCGACGCCGGCTATCGCCAATACGGCGAGCGCGATCTGCACACGCTGCGCTTCATCCGCCGCTCGCGCGACCTGGGCTTCTCGATCGACGAGATCCGCGGCCTGCTCGGCCTGTGGCAGGACCGCGAACGCACGAGCCGCCAGGTCAAGGTGTTGGCGCAATCGCATATCGACGATCTCGATCGCAAGGTGCGCGAGCTGCTCGAGATGAAGGCCACGCTCGAGACCCTGGTGCACTGCTGCCGCGGCGACGAGCGGCCCGACTGCCCGATCATCGAGGAACTTGCACGCGATGCGCCGGTGCCTGCCAAGGGGGCCGGCCCGCGGCGCGACACGCTTCGCAGGTCCTAGCCACCCCCGGTTCACTGCGCCGGCTGGATGGCCGTGACGACATAGGCGCCATCGACCTTCTCGGCGCTGAAGCGCACCTTGTCGCCCACCTTCAAGGTATCGAGGACCTTCGCGTCGGCAACCCTGAACACCATGGTCATGGCGGGCATGTCGAGGTTGGCGATCGGCCCGTGGCGCAGCGTCAGCTTGCCCTGCTCCTTGTCGAGCTTGCGCACTTCGCCGTCGCTTTGCGGCGCCTGGGGCACGCCCGGCGCGGGCTGGGCCGTCGCGGCGAACGCGGCCGTCGCGAGCGCCAGCGCGAGCATGTGGAGAGACTTCATGGACGACTCCTTCAATGCTTGGGATAGGTGGTGAACACGCTCGAACACCGCTTCATTCGACCGTCACCTTGCCGACCATGCCGGCCTCGAAATGACCCGGTATCAGGCACGCGAACCGGAACTCGCCGGCCTTCGTGAATTGCCAGACGATCTCGCCGCTCGCGCCCGGCTTCACGTGCGCCATGTGCGGCTCGTCGTGCTCCATGCCAGGGAAGCGCTTCATCATCTCGGCGTGCTTCGCGAGCTCCTCGGCGGTGCCCAGGACCATCTCGTGGAGCACCTGGCCCTTGTTCGTGGCCACGAGCTTGACGGTCTCGCCACGCTTGAACGTGACATGGGCCGGCGTGAAACGCATCGCGTCGGTCATGTCGAGCCGGACCGTGCGCGTGACCTTCGATGGATCGCCTTCACGGCCGAAGGGCGTGTCCTCGACCTGGCTCGCGTCGAACTTGCGGGGCTTCGCGGCATGCGACTGATCGCCGTGCGCTGCCGCGCCGGCGGCGAAGACGAGGCCGGCGACCGCCCAGGCGGTCGCCGAGAGAGTTCTGATACGTGTCATCGGGAAGCTCCTGGCTCGGTTCAATGGCCGGAATGGCCGCCATGCGGCTTGCGCACCGTGAGGTTCGCGGCGTCCGCCTTCGCGGAGGGATCGCGCGGCGGCGCACCGGCCTCGCCCTTGAATTCGTAGGCGACCGTTCCCTGCGGATGCCGGTACCAGCCGGGGTCCTTGTAGTGGCCCGGGCGGACGTCGTCGCGCACCTTCACGACGCTGAACATGCCGCCCATCTCCAGCGGACCGAACGGCCCGGTGCCGGTCATCATCGGCAGCGTGTTGTCGGGCAAAGGCATCTCCATCGAGCCCATGTCGGCCATGCCCTTGTCGCCCATCACCATGTAGTCGGGCACGAGCCTGGTGATGCGCTCCGCGACCCCACGGTGATCGACGCCGATCATGTTGGGAACGTCGTGGCCCATCGCGTTCATCGTGTGGTGGGACTTGTGGCAGTGGATCGCCCAGTCGCCGGCGATGGCCTCGAACTCGAACGCGCGCATCTGGCCGACGGCCACGTCGGTCGTCACCTCCGGCCATCGCGCCGATGGCGGCACCCATCCGCCGTCGGTGCCGGTGACGAAGAAATGCGGCCCGTGCATGTGGATCGGGTGGTTGGTCATCGTGAGGTTGCCCACGCGAACGCGCACCTTGTCTCCCGTGCGCGCCACGAGCGGGTCGATGCCCGGGAAGACGCGGCTGTTCCAGGTCCACAGGTTGAAGTTCGTCATCTCGGACGTGCGCGGGGTCGCGCTGCCGGGCTCGATGTCGTAGGACGCGAGCAGGAAGACGAAGTCCCGATCGACGCGCATGCGGCGCGCATCCTTGGGATGGATGATGAACATGCCCATCATGCCCATCGCCATCTGCGTCATCTCGTCCGCGTGGGGGTGGTACATGTGCGTGCCGGAGCGCAGCAGCGTGAACTCGTAGACGAAGGTCTTGCCGGGCGGGATGTGCGGCTGCGTCAGGCCGCCCACGCCGTCCATGCCGGAGGGCAGCAAGATGCCGTGCCAGTGCACCGTGGTGTGCTCGGGCAGCTTGTTGGTGACGAAGATGCGCACGCGATCGCCCTCGACCGCCTCGATCGTCGGGCCCGGGCTCGAGCCGTTGTAGCCCCACAGGTTGGCCTTCATGCCGGGAGCGAACTCGCGCACGACCGGCTCGGCGACCAGGTGGAACTCCTTGACGCCGTTGTTCATGCGCCAGGGCAGCGACCAGCCGTTGAGCGTGACCACGGGGTCGTAGGGACGACCCGTGGCGGGAACGAGCGGAGGCGCCATCGTCGTCGAGGTCTGGATCACCGCCTCCGGCAGGGAAGCCGCGCCGGCCCGGCTCACGGCCGTGGCCCCCAGCGCGACGGCGCCGGCGGCCTTGAAGAAGTTGCGTCGGTTGGACATGGTGTGGACTCAGTGGCCGCCGCCTTCGACGGGCGCGGCTGTTGCGGACGATCGGATGGCGGCACCCGCGCCCGGCGAGCGGCCGACGAGCGCGGTCTGCAGGTCGGTCTGCGCGATCCAGAAGTCGCGCAAGGCCTCGACATAGGCCGTGACGCTCGTCACCTGCTCCCTCGAGTCCGCGAGGAGCTCGAACACGCCGATCAGCATGCCGTTGTAGCGAAGCAGGTTCTCCTCTGAGATGCGCTTCCTCAGCGGCACGACCTCGTCGCGGTAGTGGCGCGCGAGGTCGTAGGTGGTGCGATAGGCCGAGTAGGACTCGCGGACCTCGGAACGCGCCTCGACTGCCACCTGCGCCGTGCGGTGGACGGCCTGCATGTAGATCGCCTGCGCGCGTGCGGCGCGGGTCGAGCCGAAGTCGAACAGCGGCAGCTCCAGCTCGATCTCGTAGCCGTTGGCGCGCGGCTCGCCCGTCACGCTCTTGTTCTGGTAGCCGATGTCCAGCACGTTGATGAAGCGCGTGGCCTGGGTCAGCCCGAGCGACTTGGCGGTGTGCTCGACCGATTGCCTGGCCATCAGCACATCGAGGCGCATGTCCATCGCGGTCTGCTCGGCGTGCGCGGGTTCGACGGGCTGCGTGGGCAGGTCGGGCAATCGCTCGGGCAGCACGAAGGCGAGCTGAGCGCCCGACAGCCCCAAGAGGCGCGTCAGCCGCTCGCGCTCGGCGACCGATCGATGCCTGGCCCGCGCGAGCTGTGCGGTCGCGTCCGCGTAGAACGCCTGCTCGCGCATTTGCGCCAGCTTGCTGAAGTTGCCGGCCTGCAGCATCCGCCGCGCCAGCTCGTTCGAGGCATCGGCAGCCTCCTTGACCTGCTGGTAATACGCGACGAGCTCCTGCGCCGCCACGGCGCCGAAGTAGGCCTTGCGCGTCTCGGCCGCGATGCCGACGGCCTCGTGGGCCGCTTGCAGCTGGGCCTGCGCGAAGCGCCGCTGCTCGACCTGCGAGGCCACGGGCAGCGTGAGCAGGCCCAGCACGTCGAACATCACGGCGCGGTCGATCTCGACCACGTTGCCAGACTCGCGCAAGCGCCCGAAGCTGAACGTCGGATTGCGCAGCCGGCCCGCACGGACCAGCTCCGACTCGGCGATGCCGAGCTCGCTCAGGCTCGCCTGCAGGCCGCGGTTGTTCAGGTAGGCGAGTTCGACGGCGCTGTCGGCGCTGAGCGGCTGCTGGAGCAACTGCGCGATGCGCGACTGCACCGCTTCGACGTCGTCGGCCGTGCGTTGGTAGGGGGGCGCGTGGCCGCTGCGCTCGCGGGCCAGCTCGGCGACCTTGCCGGCACCCCCGTCGGTCGAGAAGGACGCACAGCCGGCCAGCACGATGGCCGCGGCTGCGGCCGCAGTCAGGCGGATCATTGCGGGCCTCCATGCGTCGGGTGGCCGGCGTGGCCCGACTTCGGCCTCGCCGGCGCCGAAGCCGCGGCTGGACTCGGCGTCGCCGAGTGCGCGGCGTGTCCCGCGCCGGCAGCGGTGGCATCGCGAACGGTGTCGTTCACCGCGCGCCAGTCACGCAGCGGCAGGTCCTGCCACGGCTTGTAGTCGGTGAAGGCGGACTGGTACTGGAGCCGCGGCGCGACGGACTTCGGGTTCGCGCCGTCCGCGCTCTGCGCGTGCGCCGTGGCCGCCATCGACAGGCTCAGCGCCACGGCGCGCGCCAGCCCGGTAAAGAGATGAATCATGGGTCGAAGCCATGTGAGTCGTCGACTGGGCCAAGCCAGCCGAAGGACACCCGTGCGCGTCACGCACGAGCCCCGTCAGGCCTCCCTCGGAGGCCTCGCTCGGGTCAGATGGTTCGTGGAGGGCGCTCCTGGCCGCCGGAGACGAAAGACGGCGCGGGCGCGCGAAGCGCAGGGAACCCGACGTCGGTCAGGTCCGGTGGAGCGACGGCGGGGTGCTCCTCGCCGACGAATGGCGTCAGCGAACAGAACGCCGCGCAGAGGTTGCAGGCGTCGTGCGCGCCATGATCGTGTCCACCCGCGTGGTGCCCGGCACCCGCCTGATCGACTTCGTGGTGGCCATCGTGGCCTGCCGGCCCGTGGTCACCCTGGTGATGCGTCGCCGACTCGCCTTGCACGCTCGACTCGCCCATCGGGCACAGCATCGCCGCCGCAACGGCACCCCGCAAGGGGAGCAGGACGGCCAACACGAGCAGGATGCAGACGCGCGCGAACTTCACGGCAACAAGATTAGCAGAGGGCCTCACGGCGCTTCGACGAGCGCACCGCGCGACTTTGGGCCTTGCCACGGTGACAAGGTCAAGCGACACATCGCTACTTCTGGCTCAACGCATGCGTCACCAGCCGCGACGTGATGTCGACGATCTGGATCATGCGGTCGTAGGCCATGCGCGTCGGCCCGATCACGCCGAGCGTGCCGACGACCTTGCCGTCGACCTCGTACGGCGCCGAGACGACCGACAGCTCCTCGAACGGCACCACCTGGCTTTCGCCGCCGATATAGATGCGCACGCCCTCGGCGCGGCTGGAGTTGTCCAGCAGTCGCATCAGCTGGGTCTTCTGCTCGAACAGCTCGAACAGCCGGCGCAGCGAGCCGAGGTCGTTGCCGAAGTCCTGCACCGTCAGCAGGTTGCGCTCGCCCGAGACCACCAGCTGCTCGGCGTTTTGCGCCTGGGCCTCGCTGCCGACCTGCACCGCGGCCTGCATCAACTGCGCGATCTCGCCGCGCAGCTGCTCGACCTCGAGCTTGAGCCGCTCGCGCACCGCCTCCAGCGTGAGGCCCGCGTAGTGCGCGTTGACGTAGTTGGTCGCCTCGATCAGCTGCGCCGGCGTGTGGTCGTTGACGGTGTGCAGCACGCGGTTTTGCACATCGCCGTCGGGCGAGACCAGGATCACCAGCACGCGCCGCTCGCCCAGGCGCATGAACTCGATGTGGTGGAAGACACTGGCCTTGCGCGGCGTCGTCACGACGCCCACGAACTGCGACAGGTTCGACAGGATCTGCGCCGCATGCGCGATCACGCGCTGCGGCTGGTCGGGCTGAAGCTGCTCGCGCGCCTGCTCGAGATCGGCGGTCGACTCGTCGATGCGCCGCGAGGTCAGCATGGTGTCGACGAACAGCCGGTAGCCGCGCGCGGTGGGCACCCGGCCGGCCGAGGTGTGGGGGCTGGCGATCAGGCCGAGCTCTTCGAGATCGGCCATCACGTTGCGGATGGTGGCCGGCGACAGCTCCAGGCCCGAGGCGCGCGACAGCGTGCGCGAGCCGATCGGCTGCCCGTCGGCGATGTAGCGCTCGACGAGGGCTTTCAGCAGGGTCTTGGCGCGTTCGTCCAGCATGTCCGGCGAGGGCTTCGCAATCGTGATTTCATTGTAGGTGCGAGCCCACGCGCCCCGTCAGCGGACAAGCCCTTGCCGCGCAGGCCTGTGGTGTAATTTGCCGCACCCGAACGCACCCTATGGCCAACCGGTTCCGTCATGCCGCCCTCGTGGGCAAGTACCAGGCGCCGGGCAGCCGTTCGGTGCTGGCCGAGGTCGCCGAATTCCTGCTCGGTGCGGGCGTCGACGTCTCGCTCGAGCGCGACACTGCCCTCAACACCGGCCTCGCCGACCACCCCATCCTCTCGCCCGACGACATCGGCGCGCGCTGCGATCTCGTCGTCGTGGTCGGCGGCGACGGCACCATGCTCGCGGTCGCGCGCCAGATGGCGCGCCACGGCCTGCCGCTGGTCGGCATCAACCAGGGCCGCCTGGGCTTCATCACCGACATTCCCATCAGCGAACTGCGCGAGTCGCTCGCGCCCATCATCGCCGGCGAATACGAGGAAGAGCAGCGCACCATGCTGGCCGGCTGCGTCACCCGCGAAGGCCCGAACGGCCGCACCGACCGCATCTTCGAAGGCTTCGCGGTCAACGACGTGGTGGTCACGCGCGGCGCGACCGCCGGCATGGTCGAGTTGCGCATCGAGATCGCCGACCAGTTCGTCGCCAACATCCGCGCCGACGGGCTGATCATTTCTTCGCCGACCGGCTCGACCGCCTATGCGCTGTCGGCCGGCGGGCCGATCCTGCATCCGGGCATTGCCGGATGGGTGATGGTGCCCATCGCACCCCACACCTTGTCCAATCGCCCGATCGTGCTGCCCGACGACGGCGAGGTCACGCTGCAAATCGTCGCCGGCCGCGACGCCAGCGTGAACTTCGACCACCAGGGCCTGGCCAGCCTGCTGCACGGCGACCGCGTGCACGTGAAGCGCAGCGAGCATTGCGTGCGCTTCCTGCATCCGCGCGGCTGGAGCTACTACGCGACGCTGCGCCGCAAGCTGCACTGGAACGAAGGCGTCGTGCCCGACGCCGCCGCTTGAGATCCCCATGCTGAGACGCCTCGCGCTGCGCGACTTCGTGATCGTTCGCGAACTCGAACTCGAGTTCGCCGCCGGCTTTTCGGTGCTGACCGGCGAAACCGGCGCCGGCAAGTCCATCCTGATCGATGCGCTGCAGCTCGCGCTCGGCGCGCGCGGCGATGCCGGCGTGGTGCGCGAAGGCGCGCCGCGTGCCGAGGTCAGCGCCGAATTCGACGGCTCGGGTACGGCACTGGCCGCCTGGCTCGCCGAGGCCGGCTTCGAGCCGCGCGAGGCCGGCGATCCGCTGATCCTGCGCCGCTCGATCGACGCGCAGGGCAAGAGCCGCGCCTGGATCAACGGCGGCACCGCCACCGTCGCGCAATTGCGCGAACTCGGCGAGCACCTGCTCGACATCCACGGCCAGCACGCCTGGCAAGGCCTCACGCGCGCCGACGCGGTGCGCGCCCTGCTCGACGACTACGCCGGCCTCGACACCGCCGCGCTGGCTGGCGCACACGCGAGCTGGCGCGCCGCGCGCGAGGCACTCGAACGCGCACGCCACCAGCAGGCCGATCTCGACCGCGAGCGCGAGCGCCTCGCTTGGCAGATCGGCGAGCTCGACAAGCTCGCACCCGCTGAAGGGGAATGGCCCGAACTCGAGGCCGAGCACCGCCGCTTGTCGCATGCACAAGCCATCATCGATGCGCTTCAAACCGCGATCGACGCCGCGAGCGAAGCCGACGATTCGGCCGAGTCGCGCCTCGCGCAGGCGATCGACGCGCTCGACGGCGTCGTCGACCACGACGCCGGGCTGGCCGAGCCGCTCGAGGTGCTCAAGAGCGCGCAGGCCCAGCTGCAGGACGCCGCGCACACGCTGGTCTCGCGGCTGCGCCACGGCGAGCTCGATCCCGAGCGCCTCGGCGAACTCGATGCGCGCCTGGGCGCCTGGATGAGCCTCGCGCGGCGCTATCGGCGCGCGCCCGAGGAACTGCCCGCGCTGCTCGCGCAATGGCGCGACGAGCTGGCGCAAGTCGATGCCGCGACCGATCTCGCCGCGCTGGAACGCACGCTGTCTGCCGCGCGCGCCGAGTACGACCGCGAAGCCCAGGCCGCCTCGCGCGCGCGCCGCGCCGCCGCGCCCAAACTCGGCGCCGCGGTCAGCGCCGCGATGCAGCAGCTCGGCATGGCCGGCGGCAAGTTCGAGGTCGCGCTCGAGGCCACCGCCGAGCCGCAGCGCTTCGGCATGGAGTCGGTCGAGTTCCGCGTCGCGGGCCATGCCGGCAGCACGCCGCGTGCGCTGGCCAAGGTGGCTTCGGGCGGCGAGCTGTCGCGCATCGCGCTGGCGATCGCGGTGACGACCAGCGAAGCCGAGAACCAGCAGGGCCACGGCGCCGCGACGCTGATCTTCGACGAGATCGACGCCGGCGTCGGCGGCACGGTGGCCGACACGGTGGGCGCGCTGATGCGCAAGCTCGGCCGCGATCGCCAGGTGCTCGCGGTGACCCACCTGCCGCAGGTCGCGGCCTGCGCCGACCATCACTTCGTGGTCGCGAAGGCGAGCGCGGGCGGGCGCACCGAGAGCAGCGTCAAGCCGGTCGAAGGGCCGGTGCGGGTGGCCGAACTCGCGCGCATGCTCGGCGGCGATGCCGGCGGCGGCACCAGCCTCGCGCATGCGCAGGCGCTGCTGGCGGCGGCCGCGCCGGCGACGGAATCGGCAGCCAAGCGAAAGCAGCGCGCATGAGCGAAGCCGCCATCACGCCGCGCGAGGTCGTCCTCGTCACCGGGATCTCCGGCTCGGGCAAATCGGTCGCGCTGCATGCGCTCGAGGACGCGGGCTTCTACTGCGTCGACAACCTGCCGCCCGAGCTGCTGCGCGAGTTCCTGAAGCTCGAACGCGAGCGCGGCCTGCGCCGCCTCGCGATCGCGATGGACGTGCGCAGCGCCGAATCGCTGCCGCACCTGCTGCCGCTGATCCTGCGCCTGCGCGCCGAGGGCGTGACGGTGCGCTCGGTCTTCCTCGACGCCAGCACCGAGTCGCTGGTGCACCGCTTCTCCGAGACGCGCCGCCGCCATCCGCTCAGCAAGGACGACACGCCCGACGGCCACCGCGCCCTGATCGACGCGATCGAACTCGAACGCGAGCTGCTCGCCGACCTGCGCGACGTCTCCACCGTGGTCGACACCAGCTCGCTGCGCCCCACGCAGCTGCGTGCCTGGGTGCGCCAGCTGGTACAGGCGGTCGGCGGATCGCTGACGCTGGTGTTCGAGTCCTTCGCGTTTCGCAACGGCGTGCCGCTCGATGCCGATTTCGTCTGGGACGTGCGCGTGCTGCCCAACCCGCACTACGTGAGCGAGCTGCGCCCGCTCACCGGCTGCGACCTGCCGGTGGCCGAGTACCTCGCCGCGCAGCCCGAGGTCGCCGAGATGCTGTCGCAGATCCAGGCCTTCCTGACGCGCTGGCTGCCGGCGTTCGAGCAGGACCAGCGTGCCTATCTCACCGTCGCGATCGGCTGCACCGGCGGCCAGCATCGCTCCGTCTACTTCGCCGAGCAGCTGGCGAAGGTCTTTCGCGAGCGCGTGCCCACTCTGGTGCGCCATCGCGAACTCGATGCGCGGACTGCCGCGTCCTGACCGTGTCCGAAACCACTGCACCCGAACCCGCGCGCGAAGAACCGTTCGAGCTGCCGCTGTTCCCGCTCCAATCGGTGCTGTTCCCCGGCGGCCTGCTCGGGCTCAAGGTGTTCGAGGTGCGCTACCTCGATCTCGTGGCCGACTGCCTGCGCGATCGCCAGCCCTTCGGCGTCGTCGCGCTGACCAAGGGCTCGGAGATCCATGGCGCGGGCAAGCCGCCGGTCGCGTTCCAGAGCATCGGCTGCATGGCCGAGCTGATCGACGTCGACAGCACCCAGCCCGGCATCTTGCATCTGCGCTGCCGCGGCGCGCAGCGCTTCACGACCGAATCGAGCCACCAGGCCGACAACGGTCTGTGGAGAGCGCAGGTGCGCCTGCTGCCGAACGACGTGTCGGTGCTGCCGACCGAGCCCCTGCTGGGCTCGGCCAAGGGCCTGGCCAACGCGATCGCGGCGCTCAAGACCCAGGGCACGCGACCCTTCCTCGAGCCCTACCAGTTCGAGAACGCCGGCTGGGTCGCCAACCGCTGGTGCGAGATCCTGCCGATCTCGCTGGCGGCCAAGCAAAAGCTGATGGAGCTCGACGATCCGCTGGTACGGCTGCAACTGGTCGACGAGTTCCTGCGCGGCAAGGGCGTCGTGAGTTGACGCGCGATGCCGCGCTCTCGATGCCGGCGGACGAGTTCCGCGCGCTCGGGCATGCGCTGGTCGATCGCATCGCGCTGACGCTCGAGACGCTGCGCGAGCGGCCGGTGATGACCGGCGAATCGGCCGACGAATGGCGCGCGCTGCTCGGCGCGACGAAACCTCTGCCGCGTGAAGGCACCGATGCCGCAGCCCTGCTCGACGAAGCGATGGCGCTGCTGCTCGATCGCTCGACGATCACCGGCCATCCGCGCTTTCATGGCTACATCGCTTCGTCGCCGGCGCCGATCGGCATGCTGGCCGAGCTGCTCGCGGCCGCGCTCAATGCCAACGTGAGCCTGTGGCGCACCGCGCCCGCGGCCAGCGAAATCGAGGCGCAGACGATGCGCTGGCTGGCCGAGCTGGTCGGCCTGCCCGAAGGCAGTGGCGGCTTGCTGACCAGCGGCGGCAATGCGGCCAACACGGTCGCGCTGCTCGCGGCGCGCCATGCGGCGGGCGAGCAGGCGCGTGCGGTCTACGCGTCGCGCGAGACGCATGGCTGGCTCGCGAAGGCGCTGCGCATTGCCGGGCTCGGCGACGAGGCGGTGCGCTGGATCGATGTCGACGATCGCCAGCGCGTGCGCGTGGATGCATTGCGCGCGCGGCTCGACGCCGATCGCGCTCAGGGCGTGGTGCCGCTGATGGTGATCGCGACCGCAGGCACGGTGAGCACGGGCGCGGTCGATCCGCTGCGCGCGATCGCCGCGCTGTGTCGCGAGCGCGGGCTGTGGCTGCATGTCGACGGCGCCTACGGCGCGCCGGCCGCGGCCTTGCTCGGCGATGCGTCGCTGCGCGCACGACTCGACGATGCGGCCGACGACCTCGCCGCGCTCGGCTGCGCCGACTCGCTGGCGCTCGATCCGCACAAGTGGCTCTACGCGCCGCTCGAAGCCGGCGGCCTGCTGCTGCGCGATCCGGACCGCTTGCGCACGCTGTTCGCGCAGCGGCCCACGTACTACGCCTCGCCCTCGCAACAAGACGACAGCGAAGGCATCGACTTCCACGAACTCGGCCCGCAGAACTCGCGCGGCTTTCGCGCGCTGAAGGTCTGGCTGATCCTGCGCATGGCGGGCCGCGACGGCCTCGCGCGGATGATCGGCGACGACATCGCGCTCGCGCAGCGCCTGCACGACGCGGTGCGCGCGACGCCGCGCCTCGAGGCCGGCCCGCGCGGCCTGAGCATCGCGACGCTGCGCTATCGGCCCGAGGGATGGCAGGGCAGCGACGACGAGCTCGACGCGCTCAACCGCGCGCTGCTCGACGCGCTGCAGCGCGACGGCCGGGCCTTCCTGAGCCCGGCCGTGGTCGACGGGCGCTTCTGGCTGCGCGCGTGCATCGCGAACTTCCGCACCGAGGCGGGCGATGTCGATGCGTTACCGGCGCTGGTCGTCGAACTCGCGCTCAGGAACCCGCTCAGAAGCCCGCCCGGCAGGACTGCGGCAGGTACTTGACCGCGAGGTCGGGCGAGCCGCAGCTCCAGCGGATCTGCCCGCCCTGCGACAGCTTCGGCTTCATCACGACGGCGCCGGCCACGGTGTTGGACAGCACCGCGTGCACCGTGATCGCGCCCGAGGTCGCGTCGTACTGCACCGAGGAGCCGTAGCGCGACGGCGCGCCCACACCCATGCCGGTTTCCTGCAGGCTGACCGGCAGGCGACCGTTGTGGTTATAGAACTCGTGGACCGCGACGCGCGACGGCGCCATCGAGACGACGACCTCGTTCGCCTTGGCGCGCAGCGTGTAGTCCTGGTAGGCCGGCAGCGCGATCGCCGCGAGGATGCCGATGCCGGGAATCACCATGATGGCCAGCACGATCGCGATCGCGGCGCCGCTGGTGCCGCCCTTGCCGCCGATCACGCCCAGCGCGTGGTCGCGGTTGCGCGCGCTGCGCTTGGTTTGTTCGATCAGCTTCGTGCAGTGCCGGTAGTAGAGCTTGTTGGCGAACAGCGCGGGCACGACGAATAAGGCGATGAACAGGCCGAGGTTGTACAGCCCTGCGAGGACGGGCGACACCGCCGCCAGCCCGGCGCCCAGGATCGTCAGCAGCCACGAGCCGACGATGTACAGGCCGACATTGCCCCACATGCGCCGGCTCGCGAGCCAGAACAGCGTGACGAAGAAGGCCGGCCAATGCCACGCAGCCGAATGGCCGTCATGCAGGCTGGCGAACTGGCGCAGGTAGTAGTCGTTGGCCTTGGGGCCGATCGCGGCGGCATAGGCCTCGGCGTCGAAGGTGTTCGGCCCGGGTTCGGCGCTCGCGTCGTCGCGCGGCTTCGCGGGCTGCAGCAGGGTCGATGGAATCGGCTCGATGCCGCCCTTGGAGCCCTTGGGCATCGCGATCAGCGTCGCGCCGCAGGTCGAGCAGATGGATGCGCGGTCGAGGTTCTCGCTTCCGCACTTGTGGCAGATCATGGGTTTCACTCCTCCGGACGGGCCCTCCCAGGCCGTGCGCGCGCAGTGTCACCATCCGCCCGAGGGCCAACAAGCCTTCAATGGAATGAGGCCGTGATCTGTTTGGCGAAGGTGATCACAACGTGTGACCACCCCCGCAAACCGGTGGTCAGCCCCGCGCCAGCACCGGCGCCAACGCCACCCCCGTGTGCGTCCCGCCCGCGACGATCTGCTCCGGCGTTCCCGCGCCCACCACCTTGCCGCCACCCGAGCCGCCCTCCGGCCCGAGGTCGATCACCCAGTCGGCTTCGGCGATCACGTCGAGGTCGTGCTCGATCACCACCACGCTGTGGCCGCCGTCGACCAGCCGGTGCAGCACGCGGATCAGCTTCTCGACATCGGCCATGTGCAGGCCCACCGTCGGCTCGTCGAGAACGTACAGCGTGTGCGGCGGCTTCTGGCCGCGACGCGTCACGTCGTCGCGCACCTTGCTCAGCTCCGTCACCAGCTTGATGCGCTGCGCCTCGCCGCCCGACAGCGTCGGCGACGGCTGGCCCAGCGTCAGGTAGCCCAGCCCCACGTCCTTGAGCAGCTGCAGCGGATGCGCGATGCTGGGCATCGAGGCGAAGAACTCGACCGCCTCGTCGACCTCCATCTGCAGCACGTCGCCGATGCTCTTGCCGCGCCAGGTCACCGCCAGCGTCTCGGGGTTGAAGCGCGCGCCGTGGCACTGGTCGCACGGCACCTTCACGTCGGGCAGGAAGGCCATCTCGATCGTGCGCAGGCCCTGGCCTTCGCAGCCCGGGCAGCGGCCCTCGCCGGTGTTGAAGGAAAAGCGCCCGGCCGCGTAGCCGCGCGCCTTGGCCTCGAGCGTCTCGGTGTAGAGCTTGCGGATCGTGTCCCAGAAGCCGATGTAGGTGGCCGGGCAGGAACGCGGCGTCTTGCCGATCGGCGTCTGGTCGACCTCGAGCACGCGGTCGATCGTGTCGAAGCCGCTCAAGCGATCACAGCCGACCCATGTCGGCGCCGTGCCCGCCGCGAGCTGTTCGCGCCCCGCCTTGCTGGCCTTCAGCGCCACCGCCGCCTGCACGTTGGCCAGCAGCACGTCGCGCGCCAGCGTGCTCTTGCCCGAGCCGCTGACGCCCGTCACGCCGATCAGCCGCTGCAGCGGCACGCGCACGTCGACATGGCGCAGGTTGTGCAGCGACGCGCCGTGCAACACCATCGACGGCGCATCCTTGGCCACCGCGCGGCGCGCCTGCAGCGGATGCACCAGCGGCTTCTCGAGGAAGCGCCCGGTGATCGAGTCGGGCTGCGCGCGCAGCTCGAGCGCCGTGCCCTGCGCGATCACGCGCCCGCCACGCTTGCCGGCGCCCGGACCCATGTCGATGATGTGATCGGCGCGGCGGATCGTGTCCTCGTCGTGCTCCACCACCACCAGCGTGTTGCCGTTCTCGCGCAGGCGCGCCAGCGCATCGAGCAGCACCTGGTTGTCGCGCGGATGCAAGCCGATGGTCGGCTCGTCGAGCACGTAGCAAACGCCCTGCAGGTTGCTGCCCAGCTGCGCCGCGAGGCGGATGCGCTGCGCTTCGCCGCCGGAGAGCGTCGGCGCCGCGCGGTCCAGCGTCAGGTAGCCCAGGCCCACGTCTTCCAGAAAGCTCAGCCGGCTCTTGATCTCGCTGACCACGTCTCGCGCGATCGCGGCCTCGCGGCCGTCGAGCTTCTGGTGCTCGACCCAGCGGCGCGCATCGCCGACCGCCTTGGCCGCCAATGAAGCGATGTCCGCCTCGCGGAAACGCACCGCGCGCGAGACCGGGTTGAGCCGCGCGCCATGGCAGGTGCCGCAGGGCGCATCGGCCACGTCTTCGACCTCGGGCTCGGCGAAGCTGCGCTCGCGGCCGGTGTCGTCGTCGCGCTGGGAATCGTCGAGCGCCTTGCGCTGCTCGCGCGTGAGCGTGAGGCCGGTGCCCACGCAATCGGGGCACCAGCCGTGCTTGCTGTTGTACGAGAACATGCGCGGGTCCAGCTCGGGATAGCTGGTGCCGCACGACGGACACGCGCGCTTGGTCGAGAACACCTTGGCGCGGCCGATGCGCGCGGTCGGCGCGCCGGCCATCATCGCGGCCTTGAGCCCATCCAAGGGCGAGAGCAGGTGCGCGACGCCCTTGCCGTGCTCCAGCGCCTGCGCCAGCAGCGTGCGCAGCTCGGCCTCGCGATCCGGCTCGACCACCAGGTCGCCGACCGGCAGCTCGATCGTGTGCTCCTTGAAGCGGTCGATGCGCGGCCACTTGTCGGTCGGCAGGAATTCGCCGTCCACGCGCAGGTGCGAGAAGCCGCGCTGCTTGGCCCACTTGGCGAGGTCGGTGTAGACGCCCTTGCGGTTGATCACCAGCGGCGCGAGCAGGCCGATGTGCTGGCCGCGGTAATCGCGCATCAGCTGCGCGGCGATCGACTCCGGCGTCTGCGGCTGCACCGCCACGCTCGCATCCGCCGTGCAGACCGGGCAGAACTGCGTGCCGAGCTTCACGTAGAGCAGGCGCAGGAAGTGCCAGACCTCGGTGGTCGTCGCGACCGTGCTCTTGCGGCCGCCGCGCGACAGGCGCTGCTCGATCGCGACCGTCGGCGGAATGCCGTAGACCGCATCGACCTCGGGCCGCCCGGCCGGCTGCACGATGCTGCGCGCATAGGCGTTCAGGCTCTCGAGATAGCGGCGCTGGCCCTCGTTGAACAGGATGTCGAAGGCCAGCGTGCTCTTGCCCGAGCCGCTCACGCCGGTGACCACGCTGAACTGGCCGCGCGGAATGTCGACCGACAAGCCCTTGAGGTTGTGCTCGCGCGCGTTGACGATCTGGATCATCTCCTCGCTCGCCTTGCGCGCCTCCTTGCGACGCGACGCCATCAACGTCTGCAGCGGGCGGCCCTCCTCGACCGCATGGCCGCCATGGCCCAGCGCCTGCTCGTACTCGCGCAGCGCGGTGCCGGTGTAGGACTTGGGATGCGCCTTCAGGTCATCGGGCGTGCCCTCGGCGACCAGTTCGCCGCCGGCCTCGCCGCCATCGGGCCCGAGGTCGACGATCCAGTCCGACGCGCGAATCACGTCGAGGTTGTGCTCGATCACCAGCAGCGAATGGCCCGCGTCGAGCAGCTTGCGGAAGGCCCGCATCAGCTTGGCGATGTCGTCGAAGTGCAGGCCGGTGGTCGGCTCGTCGAACAGGAACAGCGTGCCCTTCTTCGCGACGCGCTGCGCGCTCGAAGTGCCGCTCTTCGCCGCCTCGGCCAGGAAGCCCGCGAGCTTGAGCCGCTGCGCCTCGCCGCCCGACAGCGTGGGCACCGGCTGGCCGAGCTTGACGTAGTCGAGGCCCACGTCGGCCAGCGGCGCGAGCGTACGGATCACCTCGCGGTCTTGCGCGAACAGCCGCACCGCGTCGGCGACGGTGAGCTCCAGCACGTCGGCGATCGACAGGCTCTTGCCGAGCCGCTCGATCTTGACCTCGCGCAGCTCGGCGCGAAAACGCGTGCCATCGCAATCGGGGCAGCGCAGGTACACGTCGGACAGGAACTGCATCTCGACATGCTCGAAGCCCGAGCCGCCGCAGGTCGGGCAGCGGCCGTCGCCGGCGTTGAAGCTGAACATGCCGGGGCCGTAGCCGCGCTGCCTGCTCATCGGCGCATCCGCGAAGATCGTGCGGATCGCGTCGAAGGCGCCGACATAGCTGCCGGGGTTGGAGCGCGCGGTCTTGCCGATCGGGCTCTGGTCGACGAACACCGCGTCGGACAGCCAGTCGGCGCCGAGCAGGCGATCGTGCTCGCCGGGAGACTCGGTCGCCTTGCCGAAGTGGCGCGCGAGCGCGGGGTAGAGCACGTCTTGCATCAGCGTGCTCTTGCCCGAGCCGGACACGCCGGTCACGCAGACCAGGCGCTGCAGCGGCAGCTCGATCGAGACGTTCTTCAGGTTGTGCTCGCGCGCACCTTCCAGAATGAGCTTGGGCGTGCTCGCATCGACCAGCCGGCGCATGCCCAGACCGATGCTGCGGCGCGCGCCGAGGTAGGCGCCGGTCAGCGTCTCGGCGGCCTTCAGATCTTCGGGCGTGCCGTCGAAGACGATGCGACCGCCCTGCGAGCCGGGGCCGGGGCCGAGGTCGATCACGCGATCGGCCGCGAGCATCACGGCCGGGTCATGCTCGACAACGACAAGCGTGTTGCCCGCATCGCGCAGCCGATGCATCGCCTCGTTGATGCGGTGCATGTCGCGCGGATGCAGGCCGATGCTCGGCTCGTCGAGCACGAACAGCGTGTTGACCAGCGAGGTGCCGAGCGCGGTGGTCAGGTTGATGCGCTGCACCTCGCCGCCGGACAGCGTGCGGCTCTGGCGATCGAGCGTCAGGTAGCCGATGCCGACATCGCACAAGTACTTGAGCCGGGTGCGGATCTCGTCGAGCAGCAGTTGCAGCGCCTCGTCGAGCATCGAGGAGTCGAACGACAGGCCGTCGAAGAAGCGGCGCAGCCGGTCGATCGGCAGCAGCATCAGGTCGTGCAGGCTCAGGCCGGGCAGCGCTTCGAGCTGCTCGCGCGACCACGCAGCGCCTTGCGGCAGGTAGCGCCTGGCCGGATCGAGCACCGCATCGGCATCGGCCTTCGTGCCCAGGCGCCACAGCAGCGATTCGAGCTTGAGCCGCGCGCCGGCGCAGGTCGGGCACGGCGTGTAGCTGCGGTACTTCGACAAGAGCACGCGGATGTGCATCTTGTAGGCCTTGCTCTCGAGGTACTCGAAGAAGCGCTTGATGCCGTACCACTGCTTGTTCCAGCTGCCCTTCCAGTTGGGCGTGCCGTCGATGACCCAGCGGCGCTGCTCCTCGGTCAGCTGGCTCCACGCGGTGTCGCGCGGGATGCCGGCCTCGCCGGCGTACTTCATCAAATCGTCCTGGCACTCCTTCCAGGCGGGCGTCTGCAGCGGCTTGATCGCGCCGGAGCGCAGGGTCTTGCGATGGTCCGGGATCACCAGGCCCCAGTCGACGCCGATCACGCGACCGAAGCCGCGGCAGGTCTCGCAGGCGCCGAAGGCCGAGTTGAACGAGAACATCGAAGGCTGCGGATGCGCGTAGCGCAGATCGCTGTCCGGCGAATGCAGGCCCTGGCTGTAGCGCCAGATCTCGGGCTCGGCATCTTCCGCGCCGAGCGCGTAGACGTTGCAGCGCCCGCCGCCGCGCTTGAAGGCGACTTCGAGCGCCTCGATGACGCGCGACTTCTCGGCGCCGCTGAGGCGCAGGCGATCGGCCACGACATCCAGCAGCGTGCGCGGCCCCGCCGGCGTTGCCACTTCTCGACGCGCCTGCACCCGCGTGTAGCCGCTTGCCGCCAGCCACTCCTCGACCTGCACATCGCTCACGCCGGCCGGCAGCTCGACCGGGAACGTGACGATCAGCCGCGGATCGCTGGCCGCGGTGCGCGCCTGCAGGTCGCGATAGACAGATTCCGGATCGTCCTCGCGCACCGGCTTGGCGGTCTGGCGGTCGAACAGCCTGGCCGCGCGCGCGAACAGCAGCTTCAGGTGATCGTTCAGCTCGGTCATCGTGCCGACCGTCGAGCGCGAGGTGCGCACCGGATTGGTCTGGTCGATCGCGATCGCCGGCGGCACGCCTTCGACGGCGTCGACCGCCGGGCGGTCCATGCGGTCGAGGAACTGGCGCGCATAGGCCGAGAAGGTCTCGACATAGCGTCGCTGGCCCTCGGCATAGAGCGTGTCGAACACCAGGCTGGACTTGCCCGAGCCGCTCGGCCCGGTCACCACCGTCAGCTCGCCGGTGCGGATGTCGAGGTCCAGGTGCTTGAGGTTGTGCTGTCGAGCGCCGCGAATGCGGATGACACCGGAAGTCATGGTGTGCGGGCGGGCCGTGTCAGGGGGGAGCGGAAGATTCTAGGGAGGGCTGCTGCCACCGGGGTGTCAGCAATGGCAAGTCCCTGGCCCGGACGCGCCGGCTCCGCTCGCCCCTCGCTAGCGCGCGTCCCTAGCGCGTACGCATCACCTGCAGCGGCAGCACCTGCGGCGCCTGGTTCCCCCAGGCATTGCGCACATAGGTCGCCACCGCTGCGATGTCGGCATCGTTCAACTGCGGGCCGAACGGCGGCATGCCGTAGGGCCGCGGATTGCCGCGCGTGGCCGGCGCATAGCCGCCCAGCACGATGGCTTGCACCGTGTTGACCGGCGAGACGGTCGTGACGCCGCGGTTGCCGGCCAGCGGCGGATAGGCGCCCGGCGCACCCTGGCCTTCGTCGCCGTGGCACTGCGCGCAGGCGTCGTCGTAGATGCGCTTGCCGCGCGACAGCACCGCGACGTCGATCTCGGGTGGCTTGCGCTTGGGTGGCTCGATCTGAGGCAGGTCTTTCAGGAACACCGCCATCGCGGTGAGGTCGGCGTCGCTCAGGTACTGCGTGCTGCGAAACACCACCTCGGCCATCGGACCCATCACCGCGCCGTGCGAGGTGGTGCCCGAGCGCAGCAGCTCGACCACGTCGTCGAGAGGCCAGTCGGCAACGCTGGCTTCCTCGCGCGAGGCGAGCGAGGGCGCATACCAGTTCTGCATCGGGATCAGGCCGCCCGAGAGCTCGACCGATTCGCTGGTCGCGCCGAGCAGGTTGCGGTTGGCATGGCAGGCCACGCAATGGCCCAGGCCGCGCACCAGGTAGCTGCCGCGATTCCATTGCGCCGACTTGCTCGCGTCGTCCTCGTGCTCGCCGGCGCGAAAGAACAGCGTGCGCCACAGCGCCAGCGCGGCCTGCGTGTCGTAGGGAAAGCGCAGCTCGTGCGGCCGATTGGCCTGGGCCGACGGCGGCAGGCTCAGCAAGAAGGCGTAGATCGCATCCGAGTCCTCGCGCGTGACCTGCGTGAAGCTCGGATACGGAAAGGCCGGATACAGCAGCCGGCCGTCGCGCGAGCGGCCGTGGTGCATCGCGCGCCAGAACTGCGCCGAGCTCCAGCCGCCGAGGCCGTGGTCGGCGTCGGGCGTGAGGTTGGGCGCGTAGATCGTGCCGAAGGGCGTTTCGATGCCGCGCCCGCCGGCATAGGCCGCGCCGCCGCGCGTGGTGTGGCAACCGGCGCAGTTGCCGGCGCGCGCGAGGTAGGCGCCGCGCGCGATCAGCTCGCTCGACGGCACGAAGGCCGGCGCCGCGGTCTCGGGCTCGTCGCGCAGCTGCCAACCGATGGCCACGGCAGCCGCGACGAGCAGCAATGCAGCCAGCGCCGCGATCGCGATCAGTGCGCGCCGCATCATTTCGCTCCGCTGCCGCAGGCCAGCGGCAGTTTCGTGCCGGCCGCCAAGGGCAGCGCCTTCGCATCACGCGGCACCGGCTGCGCCGCGAGCCAGACCGCGACCGCATTGACCTCCTGCGCCGACAGCTTGCGCGCGACATCGCCCATGCAATCGGGCGCGAGCGCGTGGCGCTGGCCGTCGCGCCAGGCGCCCAGCTGGCCGACGAGGTATGCATGCGGCAAGCCGAGCAGCCCCGGCATCGATGGCGCGAGGCCGGTCATCGCAGCGCCATGGCATTGCACGCAGGCGGGAATGCCGCGCGCGGTGTCACCGTCATGCACGAGCTTGCGGCCTTGCTCGAGCATCTGCCCGCTCGCGCCGCCGCCGGCCGGCGGCGCATAGGGCAGGTCGAGCGCGGCGAAGTAGTCGGCGATCTCGCGCAGGTAGTCGTCGGACAGGTGCTCGACGAAGTAGGTCATCGTCGAATGGCGCCGGCGGCCTTCGCGGAAATTGACCAGCTGGTTGAACAGGTAGCCCGAGGGCTTGCCGGCGATGCGCGGGAAATAGCCGTCCGGCGTCGCGCGGCCTTCCTTGCCGTGGCAGGCGGTGCAGGCCTGCATGCGCTGCGCCATGGTGTCGAGCTTGGGGTCGGCTGCGGGCACGGCGGCGCTCGCGAGCGTCGCGACGCCGAGCAGCAGCGCGACGAAGCCGGCCGCCAGCGTGAACGCCACCACCGCCAGCAGGCCCGGGCGCACGCGGGCGAACTCGTCGTTCGCGCCGGCGCGGCGGCGAATGCCGATGAAGCTCCACAACACCATGCGCACGTAGCGCCACGCCTTGTTCATGACCATCTTCTCCGAGGCCTGCACTGTGCGCCGCGCGGACCGACGAGACAAGGCTCAGTTGCGTCGAGAAAGACCATATCAGCTCGTCCTGGGGTCATGCGCTCCCTCGGTGCGGTGCCACTCAGTACAGTTGCCGCCGGCTGCATTGCGAACGGATCAGATGAAGCGCTACGAACAGCTTGCCGACGAGATCGCCGACCTGATCGGAAGCGGCACGCTGCGCGCCGGCGACCGGCTGCCCTCGGTGCGCCAGACCAGCGTGAGCCGGCGCCTGAGCCCTTCGACGGTGTTCGAGGCCTACTACCTGCTCGAAGCGCGCGGCCTGGTGCGTGCGCGGCCGCGCTCGGGCTATTACGTGAACGCGAAGCCGGTCGCGAACGCGCCGCAGCAGCCGCTGGCTTCGGCGCCGCCGGACCGATCGGTCGAGGTCGCGATCAGCGACCTGGTGTTCGAGGTGCTTGGCTCAGTGCGCGATCGCGACGTGGTGCCGCTGGGCTCGGCCTTTCCGAGCCCGACGCTGTTTCCGCTGCAGCGGCTCGCGCGCGACCTGTCGAGCGCGATGCGCGAGCTCGATCCCTGGCGCACGGTCGAGGGCCTCGGCCCCGGCCACGAGACGCTGCGCCGCCAGCTCGGCCTGCGCTATGCGGCCGAGGGCATGGCGCTCGATGCGCAGGAGATCGTGGTCACCAACGGCGCGATGGAGGCACTGACGCTGAGCTTGTCGGCCGTGACGCAACCGGGCGACCTGGTCGCGGTGGAATCACCGACCTTCTATGCGGCGCTGCAGGCGCTGGAGCGGCTGCAATTGAAGGCGGTGGAGATCGCGACGCATCCGCGCAGCGGTGTCGATCTCGACGCGCTGGCGAGCGCGCTCGATCGGCATCCGATCAAGGCCTGCTGGTTCATGCCGAACTTCCAGAACCCGCTCGGCAGCCTGATGCCCGAGGCGAGCAAGCAGGCGCTGGTGGCGCTGCTGGCCGCGCGCGGCGTTCCGCTGATCGAGGACGATGTCTACGGCGAGCTGCACTTCGACGCGCGCCGCCCGCCGCCGGCCAAGGCGTTCGACCGTGCCGGGCTGGTGATGCACTGCAGCTCGTTCTCCAAATGCCTGGCGCCGGGCTACCGCATCGGCTGGGTCGCGGGCGGAAGATTCGCGCAGCGCATCGAGCGCATGAAGCTGATGACGACGCTGGCGGCGCCGATTCCATCGCAGGAAGCGCTGTCGCGCTATCTGCAGCGCGGCGGCTACGAGCGGCATCTGCGTTCCTTGCGGCAATCGCTGGCGGCGCAGCGCGACGTGGCGCTGCGGCTGGTGGCGAAGCACTTTCCGCAAGGCACGCGGGTGACGCAGCCGCAGGGCGGCTATTTCCTGTGGCTGGAGTTGCCGCCGGAGGTCGATGCGCTGAAGCTGCATCGGCTGGCGCTGTCACAGCGCATCTCGATCGCGCCGGGGCCGCTGTTCTCGGCGGACCACGAACGCTTCCGGCACTGCGTGCGGATCAACTTCGGGCATCCGGGGGATGCGAGGTTCGAGGCGGCGATGAGGACGGTGGGGAGGTTGGCGGGGAATTTGGTGCGGGGGTGACTCACAACGGCCGCTGCATCGCCAGGAACCCCCGCGGCAGCGACTGCGTTGTGGCCCGCTCGACGAAGCCCAGGCGCTGATAGAACGGGATCGCATCGGTGGCAGCGTTGAGCCACAAGGCGGCCTTCGGGCTGCGGCCCATGCATTGCACAGCCGCTGCCTCGACGAGCGTGCGACCGATGCCATGGCCGTGATGCTTCGCATCGACGAACAGGCTGCACAGGTTCCAGAAGTCCTTCACAAGGATCACGCCGATTACCTCGCCCGCGATCACCGCTTTCAGGTGAACGCTGTTGTCCGGAGCAGCAAGCCAGTAGTCGACATTCCGATTCACGTTGGCGATCGTGGCGGCGAGCACGTCTTCGTCGCCGCTGACGCTGCTGCGGATGGTGCGTGCCATCAACGCGCGCACGGCCTCGACGTCATCGGCCAGCACCATCGCGATCTCGCAGTGCAGGGCCGGGCTGTCGCGCAGCGCGGCGAGCGCGCGTTCGGTCGATGCCTGGCGAGGATCTTCGAGCTCGCGTCGAATGGCCAGCGCCTCGACGAATCGAGCCTCGGCCTGCGCCCTCTGCCCCTGCTCCACCAGGCTGCGCCCCCAGTGATGCAGCACGAAGCCTTCGAGCCGACGCCAGCCGCCCGCGCGGCACAGCGACAAGGCCTTGTCGAAGATCGCCTCGGCCTCGTCGCGCGCGCCGCAGTACTGCAGCGCGGTCGCATAGGCGTTCCAGAACCAGCCGGCCGGCTCATGGTCGGACACGGTCTCGGCCAACGCGGCGTGCTCGCGCAAGAGGTTCGCGGCATCCGCTTCTTGCCGCGCCGTCGTCAGCAAGCCGCCGAGGTCCGCCGCGTGTTCGACGATGGCGAGCCCATCCCGCGCCGCCAGCGCCTGCTCGAGCAGGGCCCGCTTCTCGCGAATGCCGGCCTGCAGCGCTTTGGGGTCTGACGCGGTGAAACGCTGAAACTCGATCGTCATGTCACTTCGGCGGCAAGGCCGTCGGATCGCCGAGCGCGGCATTCAGCGCCACGGCCTCGCGAACCAGCCGGTCGACGGTCTCTTGCTCCAATGGCGTCGACTCGTTCAACTCGAGCGTCGCCATCTCGTACTTGCCGCCCGGCCGCAGCCGCGGCTCGATGTCGCGCAGTCTCTTGCCGCGCCAGAAGCCGAACAGCACGCGCGCGGGTTCGGCTCGAATGAGCAGCACCGGCCCGTTGGCGTGATAGACGAGGTGGCCCCACTTGATGGACTCCGCCAGGGGCGCGGCGGCCAGGCTCGCCGCGCGCAAGGCCTGCACGTAGGCGCGCTGCCAGCCGTCGAGTGAGTCGACGTAGGCCTGCGGGTTCGCGGCTGGCTCTGTCTTCTGCACAGAATCAACCCTTGCCCTTCGTGACATTCATGTACTTCTCGAAGTTGGCGATGTAGTCGTCGAGGTTCTCCTCGAGCATCGCGCGGTACTGTTCGATGAAATAGCCGAGCATCTCTTCTCGCGCCTCAGCCATCTGCTGCGACGACGAGAAGCCGCAGGCACTGATCCAGGCGTTGAAGCGCGCCGTGGCGTACATCGTCGAAGCGCTCACCTTGCCGCGGCTGTCGACCTTTGCCAGCTGGTCGTTCGACAGGTGGATGTGCGCATCGGCGCGCTTGAAGAACTCGGGATCGACTTCTTGCGTCATGGCGATGGCCCTTGGCCGGATGTGTTGTTCATGCCCTTTGCCTCCCGTTTCGTTTGGCCGAGGATCCAAACCGACATCGACATCAGTCGGTCAACCGATCGTGCAACTTGAACTCGGCGTGAAACGCGGCCATGCAGTCCTTCGGAATCGCATTGTCCTGAAGCGTTCTCGCCGCGCAGCCGGGCGGGAAGGAAACGATGACCACGTCCTTTCTCGACGTGCAGCCGCTGTCGGCCACCTTCTCCCCAGGCTTGCAAAGCGCAATGCCCTCGGGCACGGGATCGACGGCAACGACCCGCCCGTCGGTGAAGTAGGTGGTCGACCGCATGACGCGCCCGCCATTCACCGAAGACCACAGGATCTGGCAACCGGTATAGCGCTCGGGCAAATCGGAGAGCCGCGGGTACACGCGGCCGGCGACCGTCGTCTTCTCGGTGGCGAAGAAGGTCTCGCCGGCGGCAGGTGGCGGCGTCTCGAGAGCGCAGTTGGCGCCCTTCGTTTCCTGCGCGAGGCAGGGGAAAGCGAGAGCGAATGAAAAGGCAATGGAAAAGTGGGAGAGGCGCATCGGCGTTCCGGCACGCGGCCGCTACATCACGACCGAAAAATTGAACTTGGCGCCGCCTTGTGCGGCGAGATGCGCGTAGGCGAGGCTCTCCTTCAGCTCCGCCACGACGGCATCGTGATCGTTCCTGAGCAGGCCGAAGCGTGTCTTGCCGGCGACGATGTCGCCGATGGCGGCTTCGAGCAGAGCGACCGCCTCGGACGCCGCGACCCACTTGCCGCGCTGAGCCATCACTTCGTCGGTCGACGTCATGCCCGGCGGAAGCTCGTCATCGCTCTGGTTGAACTCCAGGTCCGTGGTGTCGCACAGGTCGTGGAAGGACTTGCTGCACGCGCGTCGGCAGATCTTGTCGAGCTTGTCGGCGTGCTTGTGGAGCGCGAACTTGTCGGCCTGGTCGGAGGTGACGACGCCGTCGAGAAGATGGTTGGCCCACAGCACGGTGCTCAATTGGCGGCTCCATTCATTGGCTGATGCGCGGCATCGACCGCAACGCGGCCTTCAATTCGACCGCCGGCCGGCCGCCCTTGGCCATGATCTTCTCGATCCGGCACTTGATCTCGTCGGCCTCGCGCTTGTACTCGAGGTCTTTCAGCTTCTCGATCTCGTCGCGGATCGACTCGAGCTCGCCGATGGACGACTTCACGGACGCCGCATCCGCGTGTTTCGGATCCGCCATCGCCAGCAGGATTTCCGTGATCAGCCCGAGCTGCTTGCCGTAGCTCGCGACATCGAAGGCCTGCCTTTCGATCACGGCATTGCCGGCCTGCGGCTTGATGCCGGCGAAGAACAGCGACAGCACCGGGTCGATGTCCTGCACGACGTTGCCGCCGAGCGGATAGTGGAATTGGGGTGCCCAGAACCAGAGCCATGGATACATAGGACCTCCTGCCGATTTACTGCCCTGCCGGTGGCTGCCAGAGCTCGACCTTGTTGCCTTCCGGATCGATGACCCAGGCAAAGATGCCGAACTCGGATTCGTCGATCTTGTCGAGCACCTCGCAGCCTTCTTCGCGCAAGAGCCTGGCGAGCGCTCGCGCGTCCTCGACGCGATAGTTCAGCATGAACTGTGCCGTACTCGGCGCGAAGGCGTCACCGTCCGCGGCACCGATCGACCAGATCGTGGTGCCGCCGATGCCGGTGACTCGCTTCATGTGACCTCCTCAATCCATCTTCGACACCAGGTGCGCGCGATTGCCGGCCGCCTCGAACGGCTCCGGCCAGTACTCCGTCATCGCGACGATCTTTCCGTCACGCACCGTGAAGAACGACACCGGCTCCGCCTTCTGCACCCCGTCGCTCACGCTGACTTGCGTGACCACCTGGTCGCCCGACGCGACCAGCCGATTGATCGCGAAGGTCCACGGCCCGTTCGCCGGGTACTCGGCATTCATGCGCGCGAAGTTGCGTGCTCCGACGATGCGCTCGCGCGATTGCGGCCATTCGACGACCAGCTGCTCGTGAAGCACCGCCTTCACCGAATCGAAGTCGTTGCTCGCCATCAGGCGCCAGAACTCGCGCACCACCGCTTCGCTGTTCATGTCTGTATCGATTCCAGGAACTGCCGCGCCTCGCGAGGCGAGCGCAGCACGGTCCATTGCAAATGCCCATAGGCCGCGTCTTCTCGCAAGGCCGAGTACTTGCGCCGGTTCTTGTCGAAGGTCGTGATCGACCACCAGATGATCGATTCGCGCGAGAAGAAGGCCTTGCGAACCGTCTCGCGATTGCCATGCCACATCGGCTCGCTCGACAGCACCCGCCCCAGCGTGCGCCGCAATATGCGCGCCAGCACCACGCCGCGCCCGTAGTCCAGCCACACCACATGCGTCGCGCGCGGCCACAGTGCCTCGCGCACCACGCTGTAGTTGCCGTCGGCGACCCAGCGCTCGCCGTGCGTCGCCGCGCGAACGCCGGCGATGAACTCGCCCGTCGGCCGCTTCGTCCATCCGGGTGCCCAGAACAATTCATCGAGCTCCACGTGGGCGACACCTTCTGCCTGCGCAAGTTCGCGCGCCAGCGTCGTCTTGCCGCAGCCGCTGGTGCCCACGACCAGCCAGCGCATGCCCAGGCGCCCTACTTCTTCGGCGCCGTCTGCGCCGTGCCCAGCCGCCAGCGGCCCTCGACGTCCTTGCAGGCCGAGAACACCGCGGTCTTCTCCGAGCGCTGCTTGGCGTAAGTCCAAAAGCGCGTGCGCTTGCACTGGCGACCATCCGAAGTCATCGAGCGGCTGAGCTCCAGGAAGCGCCCGCCCGAACCGGTGGCCTCGTTCTTCCAGGCGATCTCCTGCGGCGGCAAGTCGGCGTTGAGCGACTGGCGCGCCGCGTTCAGGAACATGTGCAGGTCCTCGTCGTCGTAGACCTCGGCCGGCGTGTTCTTCAGCAGCCCGATCCAGCCGCCGGCCGAAGCCGGCAACGCGGCACCGGCCAGCAAGCAGGTCAACAGAGCCATCGTCAGCGCGCGCTTCATGGGATCTCCTGAGGGTCGTCGCCGACGATCATACGAAGGAAGCGCGACCGTGCGGCTAAGGCGGCGCCATGCGCGAGATCTGCACGCTGACGATGCGCCAGCGGCCGTCGCGCTTCACGTAGACGTCGATGTAGCGGTAGTGGCTCGCGAAGGGCTTGCCCTGGTAGCGGCCCGTCATGCGCGTGCGCCCGCTGAGCAGCGCGACATCGCCGTAAAGGCGGATCTCGAAATCCTCGACCGTGTACGGGTCGATCTGCAGTTCCGGCGAGACCAGCTCGTCGACGAAGCTGCGCAGCGTCTCGACGTTGCCCGCACCGTCGATCTGCCGGAAGTCCTCGGCCATGTTGGCCTCGATCGCCGCGCGGTCCTTGCGCACGATGGCCTGGTCCCAGCGTTCGGCCTGGGCGGTGAGCGTGGCGATGTCGTCGGCGCCGGGCACCGGCGCGGCACAGGCGGCCAGCAGCGACAGCGCCGCGGCCCAGGCGATCCGACGCAGTCGCATCGCCATGGCTGCCGCGGCGCGCGAGCGCATCAGCGCAGCTTCTCGTCCGCGACGATCGCGGCGCGCAACTGCACGCCGGCGGCGGTACCGGCGCGACGGCCGGACAGGCCCGTGTCCGCCTTGAACTCGTCGAACTCGGCCTCGCCGCTGCCGCTGACCTTCAGCCGCGTCAGCACGGTTCCGCTCGGGTCGGACACCGTGCAGGCGACGTCGACGTTGAACTTCGTCGGCGGCCAGGTGAGCATCGAGGGCGACGACGAGTTCGTCGTGATCTCGGGCACGAAGACGAAGGCCACGCCGCCCGACTTGATCGAAGGATCGTCGGCCGAGCGCACGACGCTCACATCCTGGTAGACCGAGCGCAGGGTCTCGCGCAGCATCGGCTCGAGATCACGATACGGCTGATACGACACGCTGTCGCCGCCGCCGCCCGGCGTGGTGACCTGCTGCGCACGCTGCGCATCGGTCATCACGTAGGCGACCTTCTTGGCGACCGGGGCCGAAGCAGCGCGCTGCGGCGCCGCCGTCGGCGAGATCGTGATCGGATGAGCACAGCCGGCCAGCAAGGCGACGGCGGCCATGGCCAACAGGGCGCGAAGCGAGTTCACGCGCGAGGACAGTGCGGTCATGAAGTGGGCGCTCCTCATTACTGCACCGCCTTGACGAACTCGGGGTCGCTGTAGACCTTCGCGAGCAGCGCGCGCACCAGCACCGGGTACTCGGCCAGGCCCTTGGGGATGGCCACCGCGCCGACGAACGACGACTCGAACGAGGTGTTCGCGGCGTAGCGCTTGCTCAGGCGCTTTTCCGCGCCGCGCGTAACGCTCAGGTCGATCTCGATCACGCCGGTGCCGGTCGAGAGGCCCGACACGTCGATGTCGTTCTTCAGCATCGTCACGTCGATGCGCGTGCCGGCCTGAGGATCGTAGACAGTCAGCTCCTTCATGTCGGCGACGACCGCATCACGCAGGTAGTTCGCGAAGCTGCCTTGGGCGGTGCCCATGCTCGAGCCGCGCAGCGTGATCTGGTTCACCGGCGCCTTGGGGTCGCCCGGCTTCACATCGGCCACGGCCACCTTGCCCGGCTGGGCCTTGCGCAGCTGGTCGAGCGATTCGTAGTTGGGGCTGTACGGCCCGGCATTGAGCTGGGCGCAGCCGGTACCGAGCACGGCGGCCACCAGCGCCAGCGGCAGCATCAAACGCTTGATATCCAAAGTTCCCTCCTGATTTCGTTGGTCGGTGATTGCCGCGCAGTCGCGCGGCGCGGCCGATTCTGGCGGCGGTTTTCGGCGCGATTCGGTCGCCGTCGGCGCTCCGCCACAGCGAGAAACCCGCAATCGCAAAATCCGCCTCACTTGCTCAGCAAGTCGGCAATTGCCACGCCGGTTGCGGCCTGTGTTTCAATCTCGGCTCGCTTTCGAGATTCACCGTGAAGCCCTGCAGAGAAAAGCCGCAGCCGCCCGCGAGCGATCGCCGCTCCGGACAGGACCGCCGCAAGCGCGACCAGCCGCCGCCGGCCGGCGTCGAGCGCCGCCGCTCGATCGAGGCGCGCAAGCCCGAGGTCGAGGAAGTCGACCTCACGGATACCGAGTGGGACCGCCTGCTCGGCCCCTGAGCCGCAGCAAGTGCCGGCTCACTCCCCCGCGAAGAACCGTTCCACCAGCTCGTACTGCGCCGCCGTGTTGAGCGCCGGCGCGTGCCCGCAGCCCTCGATCTCGACCACGGCCGCGCGCGGCCCGCGCTCGCGCATCTGCTCGGTGGTCTCGCGCAGCAGCAAGGCGGAATCCACGCCGCGCAGGCACAGCACCGGCAGATCGAGCGAATCCCACTCGTCCCACAGCTCGTAGTCGTTCGGGTGGTCGATGAACTGGCGCGCCATCGCCGGGTCGTAGTGCGGCGTCACGCGCCCGTCCGGCAGGCGGCGCGTCGAGGTCTCGGCCAGCCGGCGCCACTGCGCGTCGCTGAGCCAGCCGAAGGGCTTGTAGACCGTGCGAAAGAACTGCTCCAGCTCGCTCACCGTGTCGAAGGCCGGCGGGCTGCCGGCGTAGTCGCGGATGCGCTGCAGCTCCACCGGCGCGAGGCTCGGTCCGTTGTCGTTGAGGATCAGCCGGCGGATGCGCCCGCGCAGCGGCCCGGCCGCCGCCTTGATGCCGATCGCGCCGCCCATCGAGGTGCCCAGCCACAGGCAGCGCTCGATGCCCAGCTGATCGAGCAGCGAGGTCGCGAGCCGCGCATAGAACGCCAGGCAGTATTCGTTGGCCGGATCCGGGCTCCATTGCGAGAGCCCGCGGCCGATCGTGTCCGGGCAGATCACGCGCCAGCGCTGCGCGAGGTGCGCGGCGATGTCGTCCATGTCGCGGCCCGTGCGCGCCAGGCCGTGCCAGGCGATCACCACCTCGTCGTGCTGCGCGCCCCATTCGAGGAAGTGCAGCTCGCGGCCTTCGCAGCGCAGGTAGCGGGAGGTGGCGTTCATGGTGGACCTACTTGAGCAGTTTTCCGGCGCTGCCGATCACGGTGACTTCCACGAAGCGCGAGCCGACGCGGCTTTGCGGCCCGAAGCTCACCCGAAATCCGCCGAGGTCGTAGTCGTCGATGGTCTCCAGCGCGCGGCGCAGCTTCTCGCGCGTGGGTTGCGGGCCGGCACGGCGCAGGCCCTCGACCAGCACCTTGGCGCCGAGGAACTCCTCGAAGTTGGTGTAGTTCACCTCGGCCTCGGGCGCGTGCTTCTTCATCAGCTTGTGGAACTCGCGCACGACCGGCAGCGTGGCCTGGTACGGGAACGGCACGACCTGGCTGATGCCCAGCCCGCGCGCTGCGCCGATGCCGGCCAGCTTCACCAGCTCCGCCGGATCGACCACCGAGATGTTGAACAGCTGCCCGCCACCGCCCGCCTCGCGGTATTGCTTGACGAAGGCCGCGGCCGGCTTGTTGATCGCGACCATGATCACCGCCTGCGCGCGCGCATCGAGCACCTGCCTGACCGCCGCGCTCACCTCGGCGGTATTGCGCTCGTACGAGGCCGCCGCGGCCAGCGCGAGCTGCCGCCGCGCCAGCGCCGCCTCGACGCCGGCCAGGCCGGCCTTGCCGAAGGCATCGTTCTGGTACAGCGCCGCGACGCGCGTGACGCCCTGCGAGACGAGCTGGCGCACCATGTGCTCGGCCTCGTCGGCATAGCCGGCGCGCACATGGAAGATCCACGGGTTGAACGGCGTGCGCAGCGGCTCGCCACCGGTGTAGGGCGCGACCAGCGCGATGCCGGCCTGGTCGAGCACGCGCTCGCCGAGCAGCTGGCCGATGTTGGCCGTGCCGGCAAAGCCGAACAGCGCGACCACCTCGGGTCGCGCCACCAGCTCCTTCGTGAGGCGCAGGGTCTCGTCGACCTTGTAGCCGTCGTCGAGCACCACGGTGCGCAGCTTCGCGCCGTGCACCCCGCCTTGCTCGTTGACCGAGTCGAAATAGACCTTGCCACCGAGCACCATCTGCTGGCCGGTCGTGGCCAGCACGCCCGACAGCGGCGCGACCTGGCCGATCACCACCTCGGCGCTCGCGCCAGCCGCGGCTGCCTTCGTCAGCAGCAGCGCGGCCAGCAGCGTTCGCCACGTCCTTCCCGTTTCCCAACGCATGTTCTTGTCTCCTCGTCGTTGTCGTTCTCGTCGTCGTCTTCAGTCCGGCACGCGCAGCGTGTTGTCGCTGTAGGTGATGCGGTCGGCCGCGGCGGGCGCGAGCGCGATCGGCGGCACATTGGCGTGCGTCAGCGCCGGCGCCGAACCCGGCGTGCCGCCGCGCGGCACCGTGCGCACCACCTGGCTCGGCGGCAGCGGGCGGTGCTCGGCGAGGTGCGCATACATCGCGTCGAGCGCGCGGAACAGGTACAGGTGCAGCGACACGTAGCGCGAGTCGTAGCCCGGCAGCACGGTCGGCAGGCCGATGAAGCCGTCGAAGTGCTGCGCGTTCGTGACCTCGATGTACGACAGCCGGCTGTCGCGCCCTTCGACACGCTTGTTCAGCGCGGTGTACGGACGCGAGGTGTGGTTGACCGGCAGCAGCGCATCGGCGCGGCCGTGAACGATCAGCGCCGGCTTGCCGTGCAGATCGCCGTCGCGACGCGTCGCGTCCAGGCCCGCCTGCAGGCGGCGCGCGTTCGCGTCGTTGCCGTCGAGCAGCTTGCGCAGGCACAGCGCGCCGTCGATGTTGAGGTCGGCCAGGCCGGTGCTCGGCGTGAGCGAGGCGATGTCGCGGCGCGCGCCACCGACGCTCGCGTCGTTGATCAGCTGCACGCCGCTGTTGGGCGGCACGCCGTTGCCGGTCGCGAACATCTGCGCGATCGCGGGCGCGGCGAGCGGGCCGGGCGCGGCGAGCGCGTCGATGCCGGCGAAGCTGTAGCCGCACAGCGAGTCGGCCACGCTCGCGCGCGCATAGGCGTTCGCGAAGGTGACGCTGACCGCCGAGGCGATCTCGAACGCGGCATGCGAGGCGTGCAGCGGATCGGACTCGGCCTCCCAGCCATAGGCGCGCAGCTTGGCCAGCGCCTCGTCGGCCTGTGCCGCGGGCGTGTCGGCGCTGAGCAGGCCCTTGGCCTTCAGCGAGGCGCAGCGGTTGGGGCCCGTCACGCTGAACAGGAAGGCATAGCTGGCCTGGAACGGCGTGCCCGCCAGCTGCGTCGACATCGATGCGCAGGGCTGGTAGAGGTTGGACCAGGTCGTGAAGTCGATCAGCGGCTTGCCGATCGTCTGCACCAGCGCATTGCCGCGCTGCACCTTGACCTTGAGCTTCGCGGGCAGCTCGACCGCCGGCTCGGTGACCGCGACGCCGTCGATCAGGCCGTCGCGATCGAGCTCGGCCGCGGCGATCGCGGCGCCGCCGCCGTTGGAGATGCTCGACGCGATCACCAGCGTGTTGCCGGGCTTGAACTTGCGCCCGTGCTGCGCATGGCGCTCGTTGATGGCCCAGAACGCGAACTCGATCGCCTGCAGCGTGAAGCGGCCCCAGTCCTTCTCGGGGTTGCGGCCGGAGTGCGCGTGCTTGAAGGCGAAGCGATAGGGCTTGGCGGCGTTGAAGGCGACGCGGTCGGTGTCGCTCAAGCCCGCGTCGAAGGCCGCGCTCTTGTCGGCCGCGGCCACCGAGGCCGGCGCGCGCGTGCCGTCGATCAGCGGCACGGTGTCGGCCATCAGATCGTGCGGCGCGCCGCCCGTGCCCTTGTCGGTGTAGGCGACCGCGCAGCCGCGCTTCAGGCCCCATTCGCCGGTCGAGATCGCGCCGTAGATGCCGCGCGAACCCGATGCGGTGGCGGTGATGATGCAAGGCTTCTTCGGGTCGAAGCTGGCCGGCAGCTGCACCATCAGCGTGACGTTGCGGCGCCCGCTGCCGTCGTCGCTGAAGGCGATGAACTCGGTGCCGGCGACCTTGCCTTCGCCGCCGGTGGGCTGGCCGTCGATGCCGACACTCGGGCCGTAGAAGACGCCGTAGCCGCCGGCGGCGGTCATGTCGACCAGCGCGCGGTAGTTGTTCCAGATCGCGGCGCGGCGCAGCTCGGCGGCGGTCGGGGCGGTGGCGTCCACATAGGTCGGCACCGTCGCGACAAGGCCGCTCGCGCCGAAGCCTGCCGTCAGCAGGTCGTCGGTGACGCCGTCGTAGTCGGTCGCGCGCACATTGCCGGCGATGAAGTCCGGCAATTTGTTGCGCTGGCTGTGGCCATGCGAACTCACCGACGCGGTGCGCTCCGTCGCACGCGGCTGCGGCAACGGATCGCCTTCATTGGCGCCGCCGCCGCACGCGGCCAGCAGGCCGCTCGCCGCCATGGCCCAAAGGCCTGTCCTGATCTCACCTGCCTTCATCGCTGTCTCCTGCCTGGACTGCTGATGCCGGCGAGTCGGGCCACCGGCGGCCACGGCTCATCGAGTTCGGCGCGCACGCAGCCGGCCGACGATGCCGCTCGGGAAGTGATAGACGCACAGCACGAAGCCCAGCCCCAGCCACAAGAGCCAGCGGTCGGGCGAGACGAGTTCGGTCGCGAGCGCGGGCATCGCGGGCACGGCCGCGAGTGCGTCGTGCGCGAGCTTGAGCAGCTCCTGCAGATAGCCTTGCGCGAGCAGGAAGATCGCCGCGCCGACCACCGCGCCGTAGAGCGTGCCCATGCCGCCGATCACGACGATCAGGAGCACGTCGAGCATGATCTCGAACGACAGCGTGGTCTCCGGCCCGGTGTAGCGCAGCCACAGCGCGAGCATCGCGCCGGCCAGCGTGGCGAAGCCGGCCGCGAGCACGTTGCTGAGCGTGCGATAGGCCACCGTGCGAAAGCCGATCGCCTCGGCGCGGAAATCGTTCTCGCGGATCGCCTGCAGCACGCGGCCGAACGGCGAATTGACGATGCGCAGCAGCGCGAGGAACAGCACGACCGCGAGCGCGAACAGCAGGTAGTAGCAGATCAGCTTGCCGTCGACCGTGACGCCGAGGATGGGCGACTCGAACGGTTCGAACGAGGGGCTCAGCCACTCGGGATTGCGGAAGGTGAGCCCGTCTTCGCCGCCGGTCACCTCGGACAGCTGCGAGGCCAGCGTCTGGAACGCCGCCGCGACCGCGAGCGTGATCATCGCGTAGAAGATCGCGCGCACGCGCAGCGAGAACAGGCCGATCACCAGCGCGAGCACGAGGCTCAAGGCGAGCGCGATCGCGGTGCCGGCCAGCACGGCCCAGATCCCTTCGCCGAAACGCGTGCTCGCGATCGCGACGCCGTAGGCGCCGATGCCGAAGAACATCGTGTGCGCGAAGCTGACGATGCCGGTGTAGCCCAGCAGCAGGTCGTAGCTTGCGACCAGCACGACGAAGACGCAGACCTTGGCCGCGACGTTGAGCGCGCGGCTGCCCTCGAACAGGAAGGGCGCGCCGGCCAGGCCGAGCACGACGATCGCGAGGCCCAGCGCGAGCCAGCGGCTGCGCGGCAGGTCATGGGAGAGAAGGCGATTGATCATGTTCATCGCCCCGTGACCGGATAGAGCCCTTGCGGGCGCCACAGCAGCACCGCGACCATCAGGCCGATGTTGGAGAACAGCGCGACCTTGGGCGCGAGAAAGCCGGTGTAGTTGGCCATCAGCCCCACCAGCAGCGCGCCGACGAAGGCGCCGAAGGTCGAGCCCAGGCCGCCGATGATGATCACGATGAAGATCAGCACGTTGACCTGCGCGCCGATCTGCGGCGTCACGGTCTGCTGGTACAGGCCCCACATCACGCCGCCCATGCCGGCGAGAGCTGAGCCCGCGACGAACACGCCGACGAAGAGATTGCGGATGCGATAGCCGAGCGACTCGACCATCTCGCGGTCTTGCACGCCGGCGCGGATCAGCAAGCCGAGCTTGGTGCGGTTGAGCGCCCACAGGAGCGCGAGCAGCACGACCAGGCCGACGGCGACCGCGAGCACGCGGTATTTCTCGATCGCCGCATCGCCGATCAAATACGAGCCGCGCAGCGCCGCCGGCAGCGGCAGCGCGATCTGCTGCGGCCCCCAGACGACCTTGATCAGCTCCTCGCCGACGATCATGCCGCCCATCGTGATCAGGATCTGCTTGAGATGCTGGCCGTACACGGGCCGCACGATCACGCGCTCGAACGCGAGGCCGAGCAGGCCGGCCGCGAAGATCGCCGCGACCAGAGCGGCGCCGACCGCGAGCAGGTTGGCCATCGCCGACTCGCTGCCGGCGAACGCGCCCAGGCCACCGAGCACGCTGATCGCGACATAGGCACCCAGCGCGATGAAGACGCCGTGGCCGAAGTTCAGCACGTCCATCAGGCCGAACACCAGCGTGAGGCCGGAGGCGATGACGAACAGCATCATCCCCATTGCGAGGCCGGCGACGGTGAGCGTGAGCCAGGTCGAGCCGCTGCCGACCAGCGGCGCGGCGGCAACCGCGATCGCGGCCAGCAGCGCGAGCGGGCGCCAGTCGAGCGCGGCTTTGGGAATGGCCGACGTTGCAGCGACGGTGCTCATTGGTGCGCTCCCAACGACAAGCCGAGCAATCGCTGCTGCAGCTCCTCGTTCTCGGCCAGTTCGCTCATCGCGCCGGCATGCGCGACGCGGCCATCGTCCATCACCGCGACGCGGTCGCCCAGGGCCTTGGCCATCATGAAGTTCTGTTCGACCAGCAGGATGGTCGTGCGCTGGCGCTTGAGTTCGTTGAAGGCATCGACGAGGTTGCGGATGATCGACGGCGCCAGCCCCTTGCTTGGCTCGTCGATCAGGATCAGCCGTCGCGGCTCGACGATCGCGCGCGCGACCGCGAGCATCTGCTTTTGCCCGCCGCTGAGCTTGCCGGCCGGGTAGAGCCAGAACTTCTTCAGCGCCGGAAAGAGGCCGAAGATCCATTCGAGACGCTGCGTGTCGATCTCGCTGGCTCGACGAGCGGCGCGCGCCGCCAGCACGAGGTTCTCCTGCACCGTGAGGTCGCTGAAGATGCCCATGCTCTCGGGCACGTAGGCGATGCCGCGTTGCGCGATCTCGGGCGTCGCGCGTTGTGCGCCGGGGCCGCCGATCGCGTGGCCCTCGAACGAGATGCGGCCCGACGAGGCCTGCCACAGGCCCATCACCGTGCGCAGCGTCGTCGTCTTGCCGGCGCCGTTGCGGCCCAGCAGCATCGTGACCTGGCCCTCGGGCACGACGAGGTCGACACCATGAAGGATGTGGTACGCACCGATGTGCGTTTGCACGCCTTGCAGTTCGAGCAGCGTCGTCATGCGGTCTCCTCCGCGACGACGCCCAGATACGCCTGCTGCACCACCGGCGAGGCGATCACCTCGGCAGGATCGCCATCGGCCACCAGCTGTCCTTGATGCAGCACGACGATGCGATCGGCCAGCTCGCGCACCACGTCCATCTTGTGCTCGACCAGCAGGATCGTGCGGTCCTTGCGCGCCTTGAGCGCGCGGATCAGGTCCAGCACCACCGGCACCTCGTCGACGCTCATGCCGGCCGTCGGCTCGTCGAACATGTAGACCTTGGGATCGAGCGCCATCAGCAGCGCGACCTCGAGCTTGCGTTGATCGCCATGCGGCAGGCTCGCCGCGGTCTCGTCGCGTTTGGCGGCGAGCCGCACCTGTTCGAGCAGCGCGTTCGCTTCATCGAGCCACGACTTGCGATCCAGCCACACGCGCAGCAGGTCGAATGCGCCACCCTCGCGCCCGGTCGCCCTCGCCTGCACCGCGAGCCGCACGTTCTCCAGCACGCTCAGGTTCGCGAACAGCTGCGTCAGCTGGAACGCGCGGCCGAGCCCTTTGCGCGTGCGCAGCGGCGCGGGCAATGAAGACAGGTTCTCGCCATCGAGCCAGACCTCGCCCGCGCTCGCGCGCAGCTGGCCCGAGATCAGGTTGAAGTAGGTCGTCTTGCCCGCGCCGTTGGGGCCGACGATGGCCGTCAGCGTGCCGGGCGCGAAGCTGCACGAGACGGCATCGACCGCCACGTGTCCGCCGAAGCGGATCGTGAGTTGCTTGGTTTCGAGCATCGGGGTTCCGCGCTGCCGCCAGGCAGCGCGGTCAGGTGCGATCAGCGCTTGTTGCGGATCGGCACGTTCATCTCTTCCGGCTTGATCTCGCGCACCAGCTCGGGCACGCCCCAGTCGAACGCCGGGTCCGCCTTGATGCGGAAGTGGAACATCGACTGCATGGCCTGATGGTCTTCCTTGCGGAAGGTCATCTTGCCCTTGGGCGTCTCGAAGCTCATGCCTTCCATCGTGGAGATGAGCTTGTTGGTCGTGGTGTCGCCGTTGGTCTTCTTCAGCGCCTCGACCACCGCGATCGCCGCGCTCATGCCGCCGGCGGTGAAGAAATCGGGCGGCGTCTTGAACTGCTTGTAGTGGTTGGCGACCAGCCATTCGTTGGCCGGGTTCTTCGGAATGCCGAAGTAGTAGTAGGTCGCGCCTTCCATGCCGGGGAACTGCTTGTAGTTCACCATCGCCGGCAGGATGTTGCCGCCGGTCGCGATCTCGATGCCGTAGCGCTTGGGGTTCAGGTCGGCGATCTTGAACGGATTGCCCGCGCCGGCCCAGATGATGAAGATCACCTTGCGGCCCGGCTTGTCCTTGAGCGCATCGAACAGGCGCTGCGCACCGGCGGTGAAGTCCGTGGTGTTGGTCGGCAGGTATTCCTCGTGGGCGATCTTGGCCTTCTTGAGCGTGTCCTTGAAGGCCTTCACGCCGTCGCGGCCGAACGCGTAGTCCTGCGCCAGCGTGGCGATCGTGACGCCTTCCTTGTCGAGCGCGACGGCGTTGCTGATCGCGTCCTGGCTGGAGTTGCGGCCGGTGCGGAAGATGTACTTGTTCCACTTGTCGCCGGTGATCGAGTCGGCGACCGCGGGCTCCACCAGCAGGATCTTCTTGTACTCCTCGGCCACCGGCAGCAGCGCCAGCGCGACGCCCGAGCTGCTCGGGCCGACCGCGAGCGCGGCCTTGTCGTCGGCATAGGCCGCCGTGAGCTGGGCCTTGCCCACGTCGGGCTTGCCTTGATCGTCCTTCTCGATCACCACGAGCTTCTTGCCGGCCACGGTCATCGTGCCGCCGGTGGCGTAGTCGAGGCCGAGCATGAAGCCGGTCTGCGTCTGCTTGCCGTAGGCCTCGAGCGGGCCGGTCTTGCTGTAGACGTGGGCGATGCGGATCTCGTTGCCGCCGGCTTGCGCGAACGCGGTGCCGCCCAGGGCGGCCAGGACCAGGGCCGCCAGCGCGCGGCGGTGGAGTCTCTTCATGGCGCTTGTCTCCGTTGTTGTGGCCAGCGATGGTGCACGGCCCGTGCCCGCAACGGACACCCCTAGGGGAAGTACCGAGTTCGCCCGGGAGCGCGGGATCGCGCGGGCTCCTCGTGCCTCGCAGTGGCAGCGACAGTGTCTGCAGATCAGACAACAGCGTCAGACAAGCTGTATGCCAATCAGACAGCTCACGATCGCGCGATGGAATCCGCGATCCCCGATCACCTGCTGCGTCCGCGCCTGCGCCATGCCCGTGTGGCCGACGACTTTCGTCCGCCGGGCCGCGCGGTGGTGCCGCGCTTCGACGCGTCGGTCACCTCGGTGTCGGTGGCCTGCCTCGGGCTGCAGCATTCGCCGATGTCCTTGAACGAGGTCGCCGCGTCGCCCAGCGCATGGCTCGGCGCGCAGCTGCAGGCGGACGATGGCCCGCGGCAGTTCGACCTCGCCGAGTTCATCGACGGCACGGGCCATCGCAACCTGCTGTGGTCCGCCTATTGGCTCGACGACGGCTTCGAGCCCTGGTGGCAGCGCGTCGGCCATCGCTGGACCGGTGACGCGACGTTGTTTCCCACGACGTTTCCCGCGCTCGGCCGCTTCGCCGAGATCTTCACGCCGAGCGTCGATCGCATCGAGGCGATCACCGACGGCGAACCGCTGCACGGCCTCGCCAGCCTGGCGAGCCGCCTGAGCGGCCCGGTGCGCGAGCAAGGCTACTGGGGTTCGATGCGCGACCGCATCGCGCTGTCGCAGACCGACGCGATGGCGCCGCAAGGCGAGTTCCGCGCGCAGGTCGATGGCCCGCGCATCACGCTGCAGGCGCCGGCCAATCTGTGCGTCATCCGCACCGGCCAGGACTGGTCCGAGGCCGGCCCCATCGAGCGCGCCGCGTACCTGGAGCGCATCGCGCCGACGATGCGCTCCAGCACCGACTTGCTGCAATCGTCGGGCGCGGCCTTCGCCTGCCTGTGCAGCCGCCACGCCTGGCCGCTCGACGGCCGCGGCACGCGTCGCGACGCCAGCTTCGGCCTGAGCCTGTGGCGCAGCCTGGCCGATCTCGAACGCTGGGCCGAAGTCCAGCCCACGCACCTGGCCTCCTACGTCGGCTCGGTGCGGCATGCCGAGCGCTTCGGCGCGGCGACGCGCTTCTCGCGCTATCACGAAGTGCTGGTGCCGGCAGCGCAGCAGGCGCGGTTCGAATACCGCCACTGCCACGCCGGGACCGGCGTGCTGCCTCACGCGCCGCTGCTGCGCCGGAACATCTGATAGTCCGCGCTGTACGGCACCCGCGCGACCTGCCCGAGGTCGCAGGCCCCCGCGGGCGCCACGCCGCCTTGCGTGTTGACACGCTGGATGCTGCTCACGCCGCTGAACAGGCCCTGCGGCCCGCTGCCGCTCGAGGCCAGCAGCAGCCACGGGATCGCGCCGGGGGTCGGTGCGTCGGCGCGTGCGCTGAGCTTGGCGTCGAGCCGGCTGCCGTCGCTGGCCAGCCAGTGCGGGCCCGCGCCATGGTGGCCGATCGTGCGGCCGCGCTGGTCGTAGAGCTCGGCGTCCGGCGCGACGAAGCGCCATTGCGGCGCCTCGCCGGCATTGCCGGCACGGCATTCGTAGATCTGCACGCCGCGCGCGGCGATCGTCAGCGCGAGGCGCTCGCTCTTGGCGGGGGCGATCGCGTCGGGCGTGGACACCAGCACCGCCGCGGGCGGGCGGCCGGCGCCGGCGCAGCCGGCGACCAGCAGGGCCGCCGTCCATGCCAGCGCTGCGAGAGTTTTCGAGTTCTTCATGTCGTGCTCCCGATCAGAAGGTCGGCGCGGGCGCGTCGACCGGCGGGCTCGCCTCGTCCGCCTGCGGCGCCGGATAGCTCGGCAGTTCGACCTGCGGCACAGGCACGGTCGCGCTTTCGCGCAGCACCGGATCCATCGCCGTCTGCCACTGCAGCAGCATCACCCAGCCGCCGACGGCGGCCATCAGCAGCGCATGGGACCAGGCGCCTCGTTTCGATTCCATCTTCATGAGGTTCTCCAGATCAGGCCTTCACGCTGCGCGTGATCACGGCCTCGAGGTATTCGCTGGGCACGACGATCGAGCCCTTGCCGGCGACGTTCATCTCGTCGACCAGCGCGGTGATCGCCTGCTCGAGCGACTTCTTGCCGTTGTCGTCCAGCGCGCCGAAGGCCTTGTGGGTCGGGCCGTAGTAGTCGCGGAAGATCTGCACGAAGTGCGCTGCCGAGCGGTAGCGGAAGTTGAAGTGACGGCGCTCGCCGCGGATCGTCACGGCACGGTCGCCGAACAGATCGTTCAGATGCTCGGCCGTGCCCCACAGCGGCGGCGGCTTGACGCCGGCCGGCGGTGCGATGTGCGCGCCGATGATCTTGAACAGGCGGCCGATGAAGCCGCTCGGCGTCCAGTTGGCCAGCGCGATGCGACCGCCCGGGCGCACGACGCGCGCCATCTCGCTCGCGCAGCGCGCATGCTCGGGCGTGAACATCGCGCCGAAGATCGAGATCGCGACATCGAACGTGCCGTCGCCGAACGGCAGCGCCTCGGCATCGGCGGCCTGGAACTTGATGTTGGTCAGGCCTTCGGCACGGGCACGCTCGGCGCCCTTTTCGAGCAGCGCGGACACGTAGTCGGTGGAGGTCACTTCGGCATAGCGGCGCGCGGCCGCCAGCGTGGCGTTGCCGTTGCCGGCGGCGATGTCGATCACGCGCTCGCCGGCGCGGATGTCGGCCGCCTCGGCCAGCGTCTCGCCGACGATCTGCAGCGTGGTGCCGACGACGGCGTAGTCGCCGCTGGCCCAGGTGGCCTGCTGCTTCTGCTTGATCGCGGCGAAGTCGGGTGCGGTGGTGGTGTTCGGGATCGTGGTGGCGGTGGTCATGATCAGGCTCTCTCGGTTTGAAGTTGCGGTTGAACAAGGAAGCAGGTGCGCGACTTGGGCGTCTGCGCAGACAGGAAATCGAACAGGTGGCGGTTGACCGCCTGGGCATGCGTGATCGGGCCCATGTGGCCCATGCCGGCCAGGCGCACGCGGCGCGCGCGCGGCTGCACGGCATGGACGCTGTCGACCACGCGCTGGGCCGACGCGACCGTGGCCGCGCCTTCGAGCAGCATCAGCGGCATGCGCAGGCGCGCGAGGTCCTCGGCGGTCATCGCGTCGCAGAACAGCGCCTCGAAGTGCTGCAGCACGGCCGGCATGCGCGTGGCGAAGGCCTGGCGGCGATCGTCGGGCAGCGCGTTCCACGTCGCCTCGCCGGACCACAGCGTGATGAAGCGGCGCGCGGCGTCTTCGGCATCGCCGCGTGCCATCGAGGCGCGCATCGCATCGGCCACGGTGACCACGCCTTGCAGCTCGCGGCGCGACGCCGCATCGGCACGCAGCAGGCCGAACAGCACCGGCTCGTAGACCGCGACGCTGCGCACCAGCGAGGGCCGGCGGCAGGCGAGCTTCAACGCGACCGCGCCGCCGTAGGAGTGGCCGATCAGGTGGGCGCCGCCCAGGCCTTCGAGCAGCGCCTCGATCGGCGCGGCCTCGTCGGCCAGGCGCATCGGCGCGGCGCCGGGCCAGGGGCCGCGCGCGCCGTGGCCGAAGAAATCGATCGCGTGCACCTCGTGGTGCGCGCGCAGCGACTCGGCCAGGCCTTGCCACTGGCGCGCCGACGACGCGCTCGAATGCAGCAGGACGACGGGCAGGTTCATTGCGCCACCTGCTCCGCGATCGGGCCCAGGGCCGCACCGACGCGCTCCATCTGCGCCTCGGTCAGCAGCTCCTTCATCACCGCGCCGAAGCGCGGCTCCTGCGCGCCCGACAGGATGTACTGCCAGCGATAGGCGCCCAGCATGCGGTCGTGCATCTTCGAGCGCTGCGCGAGGCTCCAGCCGGAACCGATCTGCGCGATGACGTAGTCGGCATCGGCGGCGGCCTGGGCCTGGCAGGTCAGGTCGACCGCGCCGACCAGGTCGATCAGGTCGGTGACGCCCTGCTCCCGCTCGGCTTCGGAGCAGCGCGCGTGTTCACGGCGCCATTCGAGCTCGTCGAGGATGGCGTGCTGCGACTCCTCCTTCCAGTGGAACAGGAACACGTCCTTCCACAGCGGGCACAGGCCGGACACCGGGTCGATGCTGGAGCGGTAGTGCGCCAGCGAGAACAGCTCGATGTCGAGCGTCAGCGCGAGCACGGCCCAGGTGCTCTTGCCGAGCACGGCGCGCGCGGTCTCGTTGGCATCCGGCACGAAGCGGTAGCCGGCGGGCATGTCTTCGGCGGCCAGCTCGTCGAGCCGCACGAACAGGGCCTGGTGCTTGAGCTCCTCGTCGGCCAGGCGCACCAGGGCTTCGAGCGCGACCTGGTCACCCAGGCGGTGGTCCTCGGTCAGCTCCAGCACCTTGGCGCCGATGAAGCGTTCGACCAGCGCGAACATGTTGGCGTAGGTGCGGCCCTGCACCTGCGAGACGAAGCGCGCCTGGTCGGCGGTGAGGAAGTCGAGCCGGTCGATCATCGACAGGCCGTCGGGCAGGAAATGACGCCCGAAGTCGAAGCGGCGGCCTCGGATCACGTCGCGCTCGATCTCCCAGCGCACGCGCTTGGAGGCTTCGATGCACTTGGCGTAGCGGGCGCTGGTGGCTGCTTCGATCGTGTCGGGGCGGGTAACGGTCAGCATGGCGGTTCCTTGTGGCGCGTGTGGTGCATCAGCGCATCGCGGCCTGGCGGCGCATCGAGCGTGTCGTGATGACGCGGGTGAAGTCGCCGCGGCCGGCGGTCGCGGCGGCGATGGAGTGGATGTCGCTGCGGTCGATGCCGAGGTCGCGCAGCAGCGGCTCGTCGAGATCGGCGAGGGCGCGCGCGGTGGCGCGTTCGTGCTGGCGGGCGCGCCAAAGGGCGATGTACTGCCCGGCGGCGACTGCGAAGTGAAGTGCGAGGTGCATGGGGTCCGTCCTTTCGATGGACGGACTGTCGTCAACCGGGCGTTCCACCCGCGTTCCACGCGGGGGCCGGTGAGACGCAACGCCGGCCTGATCGGCCGGAAAACGCTAGGCGGCGCGCGCCGTCTTGCGCCGCTCGGCGCGATGCAGCATCTCGCGCAGCGACGCGTGTCCGACCGGCGCCTCGTCGGCGATGCGCCGCAGCAGCTCCGCGAACTCGATGCTCAACGGCACGCGGTCGTCCGGCAGCCCCATGCGCTGGCGCTCGGCCGCCATGCTCTTGCCCAGCATCCCGCTCATCGACGGCTGGCGCACTGCGAAGCCCAGCACGCGTGCCGCCGAGATGCGGTCGTCGTCGACCGCGCACAGCAGCTCGGCGAAGGCGACGATGCCGATGCAGTGCAGCGTCGGCAGGCCGATCGAGATCGCCTCGGACATGCCCTCGGCCAGCGCGCGACGTGCCTCGTCATGCGCGCCGGCGCGCTGGTCGATGCGCCCGACCTGCAGCATCGCCCAGGCGCGCGTCGCGCGGTTGCCGTTGGCCTGCGCGATCTCGCCGGCGCGCTGCGCATGGCCGCGCGCGGACATCAGGTTGTCGCAGTGCATCTCGACTTCGCTGAGGTTGGACAGCACGATCGGCAGCGTGCCCGGCAAGCCCTCGCGCTCGCACAGCGCCAGCGCCTCGTGCAGATGCGGCAGGCCGGTGCGGTAGTCCTCGCGCGCCATGTACAGCGCGCCCAGGTTGTTCAGGCACAGCGCCAGCCCGGCCGGCTCGCCCAGGCGGCGATAGCGCGCCAGCGCGTCGAGCGCGAAGCCCTGTGCGTCGTCGAAGTGGCCGAGGTACTTCTCGACCAGCGACAGATGGTCGAGCGTGCCGGCGATGATGCGTTCGTCGCTGCCCGGGTCCATCAGCGCGAGCGACTGCTTGAAGTGGCGCCGCGCCTCGGCGAAGCGCCCCTGGCGCAGCGCGCAGGTGCCGAGCACGCCGCGCGCGCGCTGGCGCACCGCGCGGTCACCGCCGTCGAGCGCGCTTTGCGCGAGCGCGGCCGCGGCCGGATAGCGATCGAGCCGGTACTCGAACTGCGCCGCCTCGCCGACCAGCCAGGCCTGCAACGCGGGGTCGCGCAAGCTCGGCGCATCGATCGCCTGGCGCAGCAGCGCGAGCCCCTCCTCGAACGGCCCGCGGTGATCGAAGAAGCCCTGCAGCGCCGCGCCGATCTCGCGCACCGCGGCCACCGCGCCCTCGCCGACCGCCCAGCGCCAGGCATGCAGGTGGTTCTCCATCTCGGCCTCGACGGCATCGAGCGCCGCGCGCTCGCCGCGCGAGATCGCCGGCTTGAGCCGCGCGATGCCGAGCCGGAAGTAGTTCATGTGCGCGCGCCGCGCCTGCTGCGCAGCGCCGGTCTCGAGCCGCTCGGTGGCGAACTGCTGCACCAGCGGATGCAGCGACAAGCGCGCACCCTCCTTGCGCAGCAGCGACTTGTCGGCCAGCGCGCCGAGCACCGGCAGCGACGCGCCGGTGACCGCGCGCGCCGCCTCGGCGCCGAAGCCGCCCTGGAACACCGACAGCGCCGCCAGCGCCTCACGCTCGGCCGCGCCCAGGCGCTGCCACGACTGATCGAACACCTGCTCGATGCTGGCGTGGCGCGCCGGGCGGCTGGCGTCGCTGGCGCGCAGCAGCTCGCTGCCTTCGCGCAGCGCATCGGCGATCGCCTCGCACGACAGCACGCGCGTCCATGCGGCCGCCATCTCCAGCGCCAGCGGCATGCCGTCGACCAGGCGACAGATCTCGACGATCGCCGCCGCCTCGGCCGAGGGCAGCAGCCCCGGCTCGACGCGCCGCGCCGCGGCGATGAACAGCCGCGCGGCGTCGAACGACTCGATCAGATCGGTGTCCTCGCGCTCGGGACACGGCAGGCCTTCGAGCGGCAGCAGCTGCTCGCCGGCCAGGCCCAGGCGCACGCGCGAGGTCAGCAGCACCGCGATGCCGGGGCAGCCGGCCAGCAGCGGATCGATCACGCCGGGCGCCACTTCCGCCAGCGGCTCGACGTTGTCGAACACCAGCAGCATGCGGCGCTCGCGCAGCGCGGCGCACAGCTGCTCGAGCGGCGTCGCGCGGCCGCGCAGCGTGGTGCCGGTCTCGCGCGCGATGCGCGCGACCCATTCGCCGGCATCGCTGGCGTCTTCGAGCCGCACGAAATGCCGGCCATCGGGAAAGCTGCTCGCGAGATCGTGCGCCGCGCGCTCGGCCAGGCGCGTCTTGCCGATGCCGCCGGGACCGAGCAGGTTCAAGAGCCGCACGCCCTCGCGCCCGAGCAGCTCGACGACGCGGCGGCGCTCGCCGGCGCGCCCGACGAAGCCGGCCTCGCCCGGGTCGGCGGGCGCCGCGACCTCGGGCAGCGCGGTGCGCGCCAGCGCCGCGCCGCCGATCGCCTCGTGCAGCGACTGCAGCTCGGCGCCGGGCGCGAGATCGAGCTCGTCGCGCAGCCGCTGCGAGAAAGCGCGAAACGCCTCGTGCGCGCGCGCCGCCTGGCCCTGGCGGCCGAGCAGGCTCATCTGCAAGCGCAGTGCGGCCTCGTCGAGCGGATCGTGTTCGAGCAGGCGCGCGCACAGCGCGGCGGCATCGGGCGCGTCGGGCTCGGCGGCGAGGTGTTCGAGCACCACCGAGCGCCAGGCGGCCTGCAGGCGCTGTCGCTCGAAGTGCAGCCAGTCGGTCCAGGCCTCGTTGTCGTCGTCGTCGAAGCCGGCGAGCAGCGCGCCGCGGTACAGCGCCAGCGCATCGGCCGCGCGGCCCTCGCGCAGCGCCTGCTCGAACTCGTGCGCGTCGACCTCGGCCTCGACGCGCAGCGCGCCGGCCTCGTTCTGCAGCGCGGCGCACCAGTCGACGCCCTGCATGCGAAACAGTGTCTTGCGCAGGTTGGCCGCGGCCAGCTTGTCGGTCTGGTCGGGCCACAGCAGGTTGGCGATCTCGGCGCGCGGCACCCAGGCGCGGCGCAGCGCCAGCAGCACCATCAGCTGGCCGCGACGCTCGAAAGGCAGTGCGATGGGCGCGGCGCCCTCGCCTGCGTCAGGCAGGAGGGCGGGAGCACCGAACAGCTGGAAACGAACCGGCATCGTGACGACGACAACGAGCGGTTGAAGGGGCGTTATTTGACGCGATCCAGCTCAGGGTACCTCGCCAAGCGGTCATACAGCGCCGCGCGCGACATCTTCAGCAGCTTGGCGGCGGCGGCGCGGTTGCCGCCGGTGGCCTTGAGCGCATGGCCGATCGCCTGGCGCTCGACATCGGCCTGCTGGTCGCGCAGCGGCTTGACGCCGGGCGCGTTCGCGATCGACACCGCCTCGCGCGGCGCGGGCTGCGGCGCCATCAGCGGCGGCAACTGCGCCGCATGCAACAGCAGCTCGTCGTGCATCAGCGCGGCCTGCTCGAGCACGTTGCGAAGCTCGCGGATGTTGCCGGGCCATTCGTGCGCGGTCAGCGCCTCGAGCGCATCGGGTGCGAGGCTGCGCACCGGCATGCCGCTGCGACGCGAGATGTCCTCCAGCAGGGCCTCGGCCAGCGCCTCGATGTCGGAGGCGCGCTCGCGCAGCGCGGGCAGCTGGATCGGCAGCACGTTGAGGCGGTAGTAGAGATCGGCGCGGAACTCGCCGCGCTCGACCATTGCGGCAAGGTCGCGGCTGGTCGCGGCGATCACGCGCACGTCGACCGACAGCACGCGGTTGCTGCCCAGCGGCTCGACCTCGCGCTCCTGCAACGCGCGCAGCAGCTTGGATTGCAGTGCGATCGGCATGTCGCCGATCTCGTCGAGGAACAGCGTGCCGCCGTCGGCCAGCTTGAACTTGCCGTCGCGGCCCTTGCGGTCGGCGCCGGTGTAGGCACCGGCCGCGACACCGAAGAACTCGGCCTCGAGCAGCGACTCGGGAATCGCCGCGATGTTGACGCCCACGAAGGGCCGGTTCGCGCGCGGCGACGCGGCATGGATGGCCTGCGCGAGCAGCTCCTTGCCGGTGCCGGTTTCGCCGAGCACGAGCACGGTGGCGTCGGTCAGCGCGACGCGGCGCGCCTGGCGCTTGACCTCCAGCGCGGCGGGGCTCGAGCCGATGAAGCTGGCGATCGTGTGCTTGGGCCGGCGCTGCGCGGCGAGCTGGGCGCGCGCATCTTCGAGCTCGCTGCGCAGGCGCGCGAACTTGGCGATCAGCGGCTGCATGGTGTCGCCGTCGGGCACGTCGGAGCGATCCATCAGCACGACGCCGAGCGCGCCGATCACGGCGCCCGATTCATCGCGCAGCGGCAGGCGGCTGACGAGGAAGGTGCCGGCGTGGTTGGTCAGCAGGTCGGCGAGGATGGGGCGGCCGGTTTCGAGCACGCGATGCAGCATCGTGTTCGGAACCACCTCGGCGACCGGCTTGCCGACGAAGTCTTCCTCGCGCGCGAAGCCCAGCGCGGGCAGCAGGCGGCGATAACCGTCGGAGATCCAGACCACGCGCGCGCTGCGGTCGACCAGCAGCATGCCCTGGCTCGACTGGTCGAACAGGTCGAACAGCGACTGCGCGGCCAGGCGCAGCACGCGCTCGGCGTCCCAGGCGGGCGTGGGGGTGGTGGTCGGTGTGGACATCTCGGGAAGGGGCGAATGCTATGTCCGGGGGCGCGGGGTGGCAAAGCGCGACAACCCTAGCGCACCGCCACAATCGCCACGATGCGCATCGGCCTGATCTCCGACACCCACGGCCTGCTGCGCCCGCAGGCGCTGGACTTCCTGCGCGGCAGCGACCGCATCGTGCATGCGGGCGACATCGGCGATCAGCGCATCCTCGACGCGCTGGCGGCGATCGCGCCGCTGAGCGCGGTGCGAGGCAACAACGACACCGGGCCGTGGGCCGATGCGCTGAACGAGATCGAGCAGCTCGATATCGGCGGCGTGCGCATTCACGTGCTGCATGACCTGGCGCAGCTGGCCATCGACCCGGCGGCTTCGAAGGTGCAGGTCGTCGTCTCCGGCCACTCGCACAAACCGCTGGTCGCGCAGCGCGATGGCGTGCTCTACGTGAACCCGGGCAGCGCCGGGCCGCGGCGCTTCAAGCTGCCGATCGCGGTGGCCGAGCTTGTGATCGAGGGTGGCGCGGTGTCGGCACGCATTGCCGAGCTGCCGACCTGAGCATCACCACTTGCAGCCGTCCTTGCGCACCGCGTCGACCAGCAGCAGCGGCGCCGCGAGCAGGCCGAGGCCGCTGTAGGCCTCGCGGCAGTCGGCGCGGGCGGACTGCTCGATCTTGCGGGCCATCGCCGCTGGCTCTCCGGGGCCCGAGCGGCCGGCATCGACCGCCGCGGCCGCGCCTTCGCGCGGGCCGGTGCCGCGATAGCTCAGGTCCAGCGGCGCGGGCGCGGGTTCGCGATCGTGCGGGGCTTCGATCGCCGCGGGCACCTCCGCCGTCACGGCACCGACATCTGCCGCAGGCCTCGCTTCAAGAGGACGCGCGCGACGCACATCGTCCTTGCCGACCGTGCGTGACGGCGCTCGCTGAATGTCCGGTGGCGGCGGCTCGGCGATCGGCACGATCACCGCCTGCAAGCCCGCATGCGTTCGCTGCGACGGCGGCGTCACGGCCGACTGCCGCGCGAGCCAGATCGCGAGTGCCGCGTGCAAGGCCATCACGAGCAACAACCACTCGCGCCGCCGCTCGGGCGGCTCGAGCTGGGCGCTCACGCTGTGGGGGCGAGGAAGCATCGCAGCGGCAGTCTATTTCGAGCCCCGACGTTTCGGATAACACGCGGGCTGTCACAAGCGCCATCCGCCCCGCGTCTTATGGGTGTTCTCCAACCCAACCGATGCACAAGGACACGCGATGAACAGCCCCCGCCTCCCCTGGACCCAGCTCGCCCCCAAGGCCTATCAGGCGCTGGCCAGCGTCAACCAGACGCTCGCGAACTCGAGCCTCGGCCATGCGCTGATGGAAATGGTCGAGCTGCGCGTCTCGCAGATCAACGGCTGCGCCTTCTGCGTCGACATGCATGCGCGCTCGCTGCGCAAGTTCGGCGAGACCTGGCAACGGCTCAACAGCCTGTCGACCTGGCGCGAGACCGCCCTCTACAGCCCGCGCGAACGCGCCGCGCTGAACTGGGCCGAGCAGCTGACGCGCCTGGCCGACCAGCACGGCGACCATGACGGCGCCTTCAATGAACTGCGCGGTCACTTCAACGACCTGGAGATCGTCGAACTGAGTTTCGCGATCGCGAAGATCAATGCCTGGAATCGGCTCGCGGTGGGAATGCGCAATCCGGTGGTGGAGCAGGCGTTCGAATAGATCGCCTACTTCTCTTCGTGGAAGTCCGCCGCGCCGTGCTTCCAGTAGGCGGCGAGCTTCGAGTCCTCGCGCGGGTGCGCCTTGTCGACCAGCACGATCTGGCGCGCCTGCGCGATGGCCGAAGCCTCGGCGGCGCACCACGCGAAGCCCTGGCCGCTCGGCAGTTGCAGCGTGCGCAAGGCGGCGAGCCAGTCTTCGGTGCTCGCGAGCCATTGCAGATCGAGTTGCGCGCGTGACGTGAGATCGCGGCGATCGGCCTCGTCTTCGACGTGCAGCAGCACGATCGCGCGCGTGCCGGCGGGCAGTTCCTCGAGGCGGCGATGGATGGCAGGCAAAGCGCTGGCGTCGCCGGCGAGCAGGTGCCATTCGTAATCGGTCGGCACGATCATCGAGCCGCGCGGCCCGCCGATCACGGCGCGGTCGCCGGGCTTGGCACCGCGCGCCCAATCCGAGGTGGCGCCGTGATCGTGCAAGGCGAACTCCAGCACCAGCTCGCGACGCTCGCGATCGAAGCGGCGCGGCGTGTAGTCGCGGCGCACCACCTCGCCCGACGCGTCTTCGAACATGAACTTGCAGTGGTCGTCGAAGCCGTCGGAGACGAAGCTGGCCAGCGTTTCGCCGGCGAAGGTGATGGCGCGGAAGTTGGGGCCGAGCGCCTGGACGTCGGTCACCGTGACGTCGCGGCGCATCAGCTCGTGCCGAACGCGTTGCACGCGGCGGGCGGAGGTGACGTCATCCATGGTGGGAAGGGCCTCTGGTCGATTGGTTGATAATGTCATCCATCATCGGCAAATCGGTTGACCTTGTCAAACATATGGGCACCCCGACTCCTGACGACGTGCTGGAAGCCATCCACCAGGTCATGCACGCCTTTCGCGCGCGGCAGTACCGCGTGCTGCGCGACTCGCCGCAAGGCGACGGCCTCACGCACCTCGAAGGCAAGCTGCTCGGCTTCTTCGCAAGGCATCCGGGCGCAACGCAAAGCGAGCTCGCCGCGCACTCCGGCAAGGACAAGGGGCAACTGGCCCGCCTGATCGGGGGCCTGCGCGAGCGCGGGCTGCTGGAGGCGACGGTCGACGAGGGCGATCGGCGTGCGCTGCGGCTGCAGCTCTCGGCCGAAGGTGCGGCGGCGCACCAGGCCTTGCAGAAGCAAAGCCGCAAGGTCGCGGCCGCGGCGATGGCCGATCTCAGTGCACAGGAACGCGAGCAGCTGTTGGCGCTGCTGGGGCGGGTGAAGGCGCGGCTCGACGGCGATTGAGCGCCCGGGAATGCGAATGCTTCGCGGTACCATGCCAGCCCCGCGTCAAGTGACGCACGCCCTTGCCTCGGAGATCTCCATGTCCGGACCCAAGCAAACGACCCGCTCGCTTCTGGCTCGCGGCTGTCTTGCCGCCGCCTCGCTGGTCGCCCTGTCGCCGGTCTGGGCCGCGGGGGAACTGACCGTCTACACGACACGCGAGCCCGGCCTGATCCAGCCGCTGCTGACGGCCTTCGCGTCGCAGAACGATGTCAAGGTCAACACGGTGTTCGTGAAGGACGGGCTGCTCGAACGGGTGAAGGCCGAGGGCGAGCGTTCCCCGGCCGACGTGCTGATGACGGTGGACATCGGCAACCTGATCGACCTGGTCGACGCCGGGCTGACCCAGCCCGTCAAGTCGGCGGCGCTCGAATCGGCGATTCCGGCCCAGCTGCGCGGTGCCGACGGCCAGTGGTTCTCGCTGTCGCTGCGCGCGCGCGTGCTGTACGCGGACAAGAACTCGGCCCTCAAGACGGTCACCTACGAAGACCTCGCCGACCCGAAGTACAAGGGCAAGGTCTGCATCCGATCCGGCCAGCATCCCTACAACACCGCCCTGGTCGCTTCGATGATTGCGCACGACGGCGAGGCCAAGGCCGAGCAATGGCTGCGCGGCGTCAAGGCCAACCTGGCGCGCAAGCCCACCGGCGGCGACCGCGATGTCGCGCGCGACATCCTCGGCGGCATCTGCGATGTGGGCCTGGCCAACTCCTATTACGTCGGCCAGATGAAGACCGCCAAGGAAGGCAGCGACAACCGCAAGTGGGGCGATGCCATCAAGGTGATCCGCCCGACCTTCGGCAAGAACGGCGGCACGCACGTCAACGTCAGCGGCGCGGCGGTCGCGAAGAACGCGCCCCAGAAGGCCAACGCGATCAAGCTGCTCGAGTTCCTGGTGTCCGATTCGGCGCAGGCCTTCTATGCCGAGATGAACTACGAGTACCCGGTGCGCAAGGGCGTCGCGATCGACCCGGTCACCGCCTCCAGCATCGGTGAACTGAAGGTCGACACGCTGCCGCTGGGCGAGATCGCCAAGAACCGCAAGGCGGCCAGCGCGCTGGTCGCAAAGGTCGGCTTCGACCAGTGACCGGCTTGCGGCCAGTCGGGCCGTTGTGGTGGGCTGCATCGGTCGCCATCGCGCTCGGCGTGCTGATGCCGGTGGCCAGCCTTGCGTGGCTGGCCTTCGGCTCCGATCTCGCGCACTGGATCGACCTGTCGCGCCACGTGCTGCCGCGCGCAACGCTGAACACCGCGTTGCTGCTGGCGGGCGTGGGCGCGCTGGTGCTGGTGATCGGCACCGGCTGCGCCTGGCTCGTCACCGCCTACGACTTTCCCGGCCGGCGCGTCCTCAGCTGGGCGCTGCTGCTGCCGCTGGCGATGCCGACGTACATCGTCGCCTTCGCCTATCTCGACCTGCTGCATCCTCTCGGGCCCGTGCAGGGCGCCTTGCGCTGGGCGCTGGGCATCGACAGCCCGCGCGATTTCCGCCTGCCTGACCTGCGCTCCATGGCCGGCGCGATCTTCGTGATCGGCATGGTGCTGTATCCCTACGTCTACCTCACGGCCCGCGCGATGTTCATGACCCAGCCTGCGCACCTGATGGAGGCCGCGCGCAGCCTGGGCGAGACCGCAGGCGGAGCGTTTCGGCGCGTGGCGCTGCCGCTGGCGCGTCCGGCTCTCGCGGTGGGCCTGAGCCTGGCGCTGATGGAAACGCTCAACGACATCGGCGCCTCCGAGTTCCTCGGCGTGCAGACGCTGACCGTGACGATCTACACCACCTGGATCAGCCGCTCCGACCTGGCCGGCGCCGCGCAGATCGCCTGCGTGATGCTGCTGGGCGTGGTCGCGCTGGTGCTGCTCGAACGCCATGGCCGGCGCCACCAGCGCTTTGCCTCGGCCCAACGCATGCGCCCCATGGCCGCACGGCGCCTGCGCGGCGGCAAGGCCGTCGCCGCCAGCGTCGCCGCGGCGCTGCCGGTGCTGCTCGGCTTCATCGCGCCGGCTCTCTACCTGGCCACGCAGGCAGCTCGGCGCTTGATGCAAGGCGAAGGCGTTTCCAGCGGCCTGGTCGCCAGCCTGCTCAACACCTTGATGCTGGCCACCGGCGTCACGCTGGCCACCGTGGCCGCGGGCCTGGTGGTCGCGTGGGCCGCGCGCGCGCAAGGGCCGCAGCATCCTCGCGCGCGCTGGCAGGCACGCGCCGCGACGCTGGGTTATGCGGTGCCCGGCACCGTGCTCGCAATCGGCCTGCTGACGCCGATGCTGGCGCTGGACGCCGGCTTCGCGGGCCTGTTCGGCCTGTCCGGCCTGCCGCTGATGAGTGCCGGCGTCGTACTGGTCGTCGCCTGCGCGATCCGCTTCCTCGCGATGCCGGTCGGCAGCATCGACGCCGGCCTGTCGCGCATTCCGCGCGCGCTGGAACAGGCCTCACGCCTGCTCGGCGAAACCGCGCTCGGCACGCTGCGCCGCGTGCACCTGCCGCTGCTGCACCCGGCCCTGGCCGCGGGCGCCTTGCTGGTGTTCGTCGACGCAATGAAGGAACTGCCGGCCACGCTGCTGCTGCGGCCGGTCAACTTCGACACCTTGTCGACCTTGCTGTATGCCGAGGCCGCGCGCGGCACTTACGAAGAAGGTGCGATCGCCGCGTTGGCCATCGTCGCCGCCGGCCTGTTGCCTGTGATCCTGCTGTCGCGCAATCAGCTGGGCACCGATTTGATGGAGCACGCGCCATGACGGTGACCTTGCGGCTGAACGACGTGCGCGTGGCCTATGCGAACCACCGCGAACTGCACACCGTCGTCGACGGCTTCACGATGTCTTTGGAGGCGGGTCGCATCGGCTGCCTGCTGGGGCCTTCCGGCTGCGGCAAGACCACGGTGCTGCGCGCGATCGCCGGCTTCGAGCCCTTGCGCGCCGGCAGCATCCACCTCGACGAACAGCTGCTGTCCTCGCCGCAGCGGCACCTGCCGCCCGAGCAGCGGCACGTGGGCATGATGTTCCAGGAGTACGCGCTGTTCCCGCACCTCAATGCCGCGCAGAACGTCGGCTTCGGGCTGCGCCGGCTCGGTGAGGCGGATCGGCGCGCGCGTGTGGCGGCCATGCTGAAGATGGTGGGGCTGGAAGACGCCGGTGCGCGCTATCCGCACGAGCTTTCGGGCGGACAGCAACAGCGCATCGCCCTGGCGCGTGCACTGGCGCCCTCGCCCGCCCTGCTGATGCTGGACGAGCCCTTCTCCAACCTCGACGTCGACACGCGCGAACGCCTGGCGCACGAGGTGGGCGAGATCTTGCGCAGCGCGGGGCAGACCGCGGTGCTTGTCACGCACAACGAAGCCGAGGCCCGTGCGATGGGCGACGAGATCGCGTGGATGAATGCCGGGCGCCTGGTGCGCCAGGAGATGCTTCGCGAGAAGACCCGGCCCGACGAGGGCTGAGCCGCCCTCGCCGCGCTAGCGGGCCTGCAGCGCGAGCTGCTTTCGCACGTTGTCGCCGGTCACCGTGAGCCGCAGCCCGCCGCCGTGCCACTCGAGCCAGCGGATGGAGACGTAGTCGTCGATGAAGCCTTCGGGGATCTCGTTGGCTTTGCGACGGTGGAGCATGTCCAGCGTGGACAGCAAGCCGTTGCGAAGCACCTCGCCGCTATGAACCGACGTGACTGGAAGCATGTTCATTCATCGCCCTTCGATCCGTTTCGATCAGTAGCGGCGGGAACCGCCGCCGCCATCATGATCGCCCTTCGGCCGCGCTTCGCTTACAACCAATTCACGGTTGTCGACGGATTTTCCGTTCAGCCCCCCGATCGCGGCCTGGGCTTGCTCGGCCGAGGCCATCTCGACGAAGCCGAAACCCCGGGATTGCCCGGTGTCCCGATCGGTCATCACCTTGGCGGAGGCCACGGCGCCGAACGCGGCGAACAGTTGTTCCAGCCCATCGTTGCGAAGCGAATGGGGCAGGTTGCCGACATAGATCTTGCTGTTCACTAGGGATGCTCCTTAGCGGAACTTGCGCTGGTGCGTGCGCGGGGGCCCGCCGCCGGTGCGAGGTTCGAGGTGGCGGAAGGTGATGCGGCCCTTGTCGAGGTCGTAGGGCGACAGCTCGAGCGAGACCCGGTCGCCGGCCAGGATGCGGATGCTGTGCCGGCGCATCTTTCCGCCGGTGTAGGCGGTCACGATGTGGCCGTTTTCAAGGGCGACACGGAAGCGGGAATCCGGCAGGACTTCTTCGACCTTGCCTTGCATTTCGATCAGTTCTTCCTTGGCCATGGGACTTTCTATTCGAGGTGAACGAGAAGGGGCCCGACAAGACCGCATACGGGCTGTCGGAAGGCTTTGCGATGGCGTTTGAGGCCGGGCGCGGCTCCAGCACTGCCTTGTGTCGAGGCTGGAGGATGGGCTCGCGGCTGGGAGAGGCTGACCACCGGGCGGACCATCAGGTCGGCGGGCGTGGCGTGCGGCAGAGATGAGGCCGGCACCGTGTCAGCGACTTCGTCGCGGCAGTGAGCAAAGCGCGACGGAGTGGCCAGTGTACGCCTCGCGCCCGGCCTGCGGGTACAATGCGCCCATTCGTCGTCGTGATGCTGCTGGGAAGCAAAGCCTCGCGACGTCGAGATCACGAGTTGATCTCCGCCTTTTCCCGCAGGATCTTTCGACCGCTGATGCGCCATTGCGCACGGCGCTCGCCATCGCGCGAATCGCTCCTCGCTTGCAGCGAATGACCCTGCAAGCCAGCCGCCGGACAGAGCTCATCCGCCGCCAGCGCGCCCATTGCGCGCCGTTTGCAAACACCTTGGTCGCGCCATTCGATGGCGAGCGACGGAAGGATTCATCATTCAACAACTACAACAACAACGACAACAACGCCCGGCCCCCATTCAGGTCGGCAAGTACCTCGTCTCGCCCATGAGCCGCCGCGCAGACGGCGGCGGTTTTGCCGCTTCGGTCTCGATTCGCAGCGGGCGCGGCAGCATGACGCACGACCGCGTGATGCGCTTCGTCGCCCAGTTCGACACGAGCGACCAGGCGGAGCGCTTTGCGACTCAGCAGGCCATGGACTGGATCGAGCGGCCGGCCTCGCCGGCGGATCCGTTCATTGCGTCGGCAGCGGCGTAGCCGCCGGGCTCCCACGCGCCAGGCGCGTGGGCGCGAACACGCTGGTGCCGAGCCAGCGCCACAGGGCCTTGGCTTCCTGCGAAGGCCCATCGACGCGGACCTCGCGTGATTGCAGCGCTTGCGCGGGCGTGAGGTCGCCGCCCCAGATCTCCGTCAAAGCGCGCACCGACGAATCGACCACGAGGGTCGGATCTCGCCCGGGGTCATCGCGGCACAGATCGGCGACGCCGTCTTCCACCACCAGCCACCAGGCGCCCTCGCCGCTTCGCGCGTCGCGGAACTGGAAATTGATGACGACCGGCGCGGGCGGAAACTCCTCGATGCGCACGAAGCGCCGGATGTCCCACATCAACAGGCTCGCGTCGAGCTCGTCTTCGCGCAGGCGGCTGCCGACCCACTGAGCGCCCCAATGGCCCAGCGCCATGATGATGGGCCGCAGATCCTCGCCCGCCTGGGTGAGGCTGTATTCCCAGACCTTGCCGACGGCATTGCGCCGCACCACGCCGGCCTCCTCGAGCCGATGCAGACGCTGGGTCAGCAGGCTGGTGGACATTCTCGGCACACCGCGGTGCAGATCGTTGAAGCGCTTGCTGCCGCACAGCAACTCGCGCACGACCAGTGGCGTCCAACGCTCGCACAGGATCTCGGCGCCGCGCGCAATGGTGCAGAACTGGCCGTAGCCGGTGTTTTCCATCGCAAACCTCCCCGAGGCAAACGCTTCAGATTCTGGACTGGTCATGCGAGGCTTGTCACGGGCAAGCTCGCGGCACTTTCTGGGAGAAAGACCATGACCCTCAAGCTCACGCGAATGGACGGCGCCACGGTGGAACTCGCGCCGGAGGAATTGCAGTCGTTCAAGACGGCATTCAAAGGCGCCGTGCTCTCGCCCGAAGACGCGCCCTACGACGAGGTGCGAAAGATCTGGAACGCGATGATCGATCGCCGCCCTGGGCTGATCGCGCGCTGCAGCGGCACGGCCGACGTGGTGCAGGCGGTCAAGTTCGCCAGAAAGCACGGCCTGTTGAGCTCGGTGCGCGGCGGCGGGCACAACATCGCCGGGCTCTCGGTCTGCGAGGGCGGCTTGATGATCGACATGTCGCTGCTGCGCGGCGTGTGGGTCGATGCGGCGAACCGCACCGCGCGCGCGCAGGCCGGCTGCACGCTGGGCGATGTGGACCGCGAGACGCAGCTGCATGGGCTGGCTGCCGTGCTCGGCTTCGTTTCGGCGACGGGCATCGCGGGCCTCACGGTGGGCGGCGGCTTCGGCTATCTCACGCGCCGCTTCGGCTGGACCTGCGACAACCTGGTCTCGATGGAAGTGGTGAGCGCCAATGGCGAGGTGCTGCGCGTTTCTGAAAGCGAGCACGCGGATCTGTTCTGGGCATTGCGCGGCGGCAGCGGCAATTTCGGCATCGTGACCTCGTTCGAATACCGGCTGTTCCCGGTCGGCCCCGAGATCCTGGGCGGCGCGATCGCGTGGCAGGGCGAGGACGCGAAGCAGGTGCTCGAGGCTTATCGCGCCTTCAGCGCCGAGGCGCCGCGGGACATGGCGAGCGTGGCGGTGCTGCGCATCGCGCCACCGGCGCCGTGGCTGCCGAAGGAAGTGCATGGCAAGCCGATCGTCGCGGTCTTCGTTTGCCACATCGGCAAGATCGAAGACGGCGAGGCCTTGCTCGCGCCGCTGCGCAAGGTGGGCAAGCCGATCGCCGACATCGTGACGCGGCGCCCGTACACGCAAATGCAAAGCCTGCTGGATGCGACGCAGCCCAAGGGCCGGCGCTATTACTGGAAATCGCATTACCTGGCGGGCATCGAGAAGAAGACGATCGACACCGCGGTGGAGCACGCGGCGCGCATTCGCTCGCCTCATTCGGCGATCCTGATGTTCCAGGTGCAGGGGGCGCTGAACGATCTGCCGGCGGCGCACTCACCGGCGGGCAACCGGGACGCGAGGTTCGTGCTGAACATCACCGGCTCGTGGGAGAAGCCGGAGGACGATGCGGCCAACATGCAGTGGGCGAGAGATTGCTTCGAGGCCACGCGCTCTTACTCGACCGGTGGCACCTACATCAACTTCCTGACCGAGGAAGAAGGGGCTGATCGCATCGAGGCGGCGTACGGGCGGGCGAACCTGGAACGGTTGGCGAAGCTCAAGCGGCAATACGACCCGGAGAACTTCTTCTGTCATACGAAGAGGGTGGCGGGGTAGTTCACACCGCCTTCGCGAACACCTTCCAATCCGCCACCGCCTGCCGCGCACTCACCTGCGCGGCATGCAGCAAACCGCCCTGCCAGTCCCCACGCGCGGCACCGAAAGCAATCAACTCGTCCGCCGTGGCCGATCCCTGCCGCCCCGAGCTGCGCAACTGCGCCCACGCGACCATGCGGCCCATGTCTTCCAGCAGCTGACGCAGGCGCTTGGGCGTGACGCCCCGCCCATCGAGGCTGATGCGGTCTTCGCTCGGCTGCAGATCACGCACCACATACGACTTGCCGCGCCGCGTGACCGCGTGGAGATACGCCGTCGACACCGCCTGCATGCGCGCCTGCGCCGCAACGATGCGATGCGCCTGCGAGGCCCAGCTCGGCTGCGATGCACTCACATGCTTCTCCAGCGACGATGGCAGCGCGAGCTTCACGTCGAGCAGGTAGTTGTTGTCTGGCGAGCCGCCACCGCGAACCAGCACGACATAGCGCTCGAGCCCCAGGCTGCCGGTGCCCGCAGCGCGACGCGCGACGTCCAGCACCTTGAAGAAGCGCGGATCGGCATGCGTTTCGGCGCAGTGCTCGATCACCGCGACGGCACGAGCGCGGGCCTTGTCGCTCACGGGGAGGACGCGCTTGCCATCGCAGACGATGCGCCGGCGCTGCTTCTTGCCGGGCTCGGTGCGCTGATCGAGGAAATCAACTCGCTTGCGTTTGCGCAGACCATCGAGCAGGCGCTGAACCAGCCCTTGCGCCGTGTCTCGCTCGACCCAGCGCGCTTCGCCTGATTGCAACGCGCCCGCATACGCGGCAATGAAATCGCGGCACAGCGCCTGCGCCTGCGAGCGATCGATGCCGATCGACTTGGCAGCCGTGAGCAGGCTGGCGAGCAGGCGCACGACATCCCAGCTCGCGGGCGCGAGGGCCGATTCGTCGAAATCGTTCAGGTCGAAATAGACGAGGCCGTTGTCGCCCTTGTAGCTGCCGAAGTTCTCGAGGTGCAGATCACCGCAGGCCCAGGCGAGCGGCGCCGTCGGCGGCAGCTCGATCTCGGCCAGGCGCTCGTAGAAGAGGTGGCAGGCGCCCCGCATGAAGACGAAGGGGCTGCTGCGCATGCGATCGAACTTGCTTTGCAGCAGCTCGGGATCGCGGCCGGCGTTGAAGCGGCGGATGGTTTCGACGACGTCCATGGCCGGGCCCTCCGGCGCCGACTCTAACGTGATCTTCCACACGTGCTCCCACGCCACTTCAACCGTTCGGTTGATGGCGCGACCTCCCTGTGCCTCGAAACAATCCTCCACGCTCAAGGAGGATTCAAATGGCATTGGTGAACTGGCGCGGTCTCGCCGCGGTTTCGGTCGTCGCGACGCTGGCTGCCTGCGGTGGCGGAGGCGGTGATTCCGGTGGCTCGAACGGCGGCGACCCGTCCACGCCGGCGCAGAACGTCGCGCCGGTCGCCAACGCGGGCGCCGACCAGGCGGCCAATGCCGGCACGACCGTCACGCTGAGCGCTGCGGGCAGCAGCGACAGCGACGGCAGCATCGTCTCGTATGAATGGACGCAGACGCTGGGCACGCAGGTCACGCTGACCACCGACGGCAGCAACGCGAGCTTTGTGGCGCCGACCGCGAGCACCGAGAAGACCTACACCTTCCAGCTGCGCGTGACCGACGACAAGGGCGCGAAGACGACCGACACCATCGTGGTGACGGTGCCGGCGGGCGCACCGCTGATCGAGGGCGCGTTCGAGGTCGACGGATTCACCTATACGCCCAAGCCCGTGTTCGACGCCGTGGTGACCGGCTTCGGCTACCCCGCGGCCGGCGCCGGCATCAGCGACGGCGAGGCCAGCGGCGCGCATGTCTGGTACGGCAGCGACTCGTGCGTCTCTTTCCGCCACGGCGGCAGCGGCGTGCGCGACATGAAGGGCGGCACGTCGACGACCATCACCTCGTTCCCGCACATCGACGTGGACATCGCGACGGGCACCGAGTCTTCTCAAATGGCGACGATGCGCGGCTACTCGGGCCTGCTCGACAGCGTGCTCGACCCGCAGTATGTGCGGCGCGACGAACTGCGCACGTTCCAGTGGGGCGTGCGCGTGAAGGCCGACGGCACGGTGCACCGTGATTCGAACGGCATGTACGAGTTCGTCATGAAGTTCGAGGACGGCAGCGTTCAACGCGCCGCCTGGGACCCGACCACCAACGCGCCCTCGACCAAGTTCATGGACGGCGACATGGACCTCATCACCGGCGAGGACACCTACACGAACCTGCTGAAGGGCTACTCCACCGATCTGCCGCCCAAGGGCCACTTCTGCATGTTCCGCGAGCAGACGAGCGTGCAGCTGGCGCCGCGCTGCGTGGAGGAGCAGGTGACGAGCTTCATCAGCGGCACGCGCACGCTGTGCTACAGCTCCGGCATGCTGCAGGGTGACTACACGTTCAAGAGCCCCACCGGCACGCTGCTCGAGACCGGCAAGTTCGAGAACAACCGGCCGGCGCAGACGTGGACGTTCTATCGAGACGACGGAACCTTGTCTGCACAAGGCGGCTTCGATGCGAGCACCGGCACCTTGACCGGCGAATGGAAGTACTTCAACACCGCGGGCCAGCTGTACCAGGTGCGCAATTACAGCGGCACGCTCACGCCGGCGAGCAACGGCGAATTCACGACCGTGCTCGACGGCGCCTGGGCTGACTACAACCCCGGCTCGTCGGTCAACAGCCTGGCCGAGCAGACGGGCCAGATCGTGGACGGCGAGCGCGATGGCGTGTGGACGACCTACCAACGCACGCTCGACGCCGGCACCGACGGCAAGCGCATCTGGGTGCAGGAGGTGTACGACGCGGGCACGCAGCTGAACGGCACCAGCCTGATCAAGTCGCGCCGCACGTACCACTGGCAGTCGTGCTTTGGGCAGTACATGAAGGAGGCGCAGTACAACTTCGACGGCTCGTTCGCGTCGGAGTCGTGCTCGACGCTGGTGGGGACGTCGGCGAGTTTCACGCTGACGCCGAGGGCGTGTCCGACGGTGTCGTGTCAGTGAGGATCGGGCGGGGCTGGCGTCGCTGAGCAAGAGCGGCAGGTCACTCGAGCAGACCATGCGTGCGCATTCGAGCGATCACGAAGTCAATGAACGCGCGGACAGATCGCGGAAGCTGCCGCTGGCTCAAGTACACGAGGTTGACCTCGACGCCGTCGACGCCGAACTCCGGCAAGACCCGCCGAAGTTGGCCGCTGCGCAACAAGGGCGCGATCATGATGTCGGGCAACAGCCCGATCCCCAGCCCTGCTACTGCCGCCTTCACCAGAACGTTCGCAGAGTTCGCATGGAAGCGCCCGGTGACCTGAGCCAGCACCTGACCGTCGGGTCCGTCGAGGCGCCAGAGCGTGCGTCCGCCGGCTTCGGGCATCGAGATGCAGTCATGCGCGGACAGTTCGGCAACGCTCAGAGGGGCTTGCCGTGCGGCCAGGTAGCCGGGACTTGCCACCAAGGACTGCCCGCTGCTGCCCAGGCGGCGCGCCACAAGGGAGGGCTCGCGAACCTTGCCCGCGCGAATCGCCACGTCGATGCTCTCGGCCACCAGATCGGCGCGCTCGTCGCTGAGCACGAACTCCAGGCGAACCTTGGGGAAGGCCGCAAGGAACTCGGCGATCCAGTCGACCTGGAACCAGTTGAAGATGTCCACCGGCGCGGCCACGCGCACCTTGCCGCTGGGCGAATGGCTGCCTTCGCCCAACTCGGCTGCCGCCTCGGACAAGGCCTCCACCTGGTCGGCGCAGCGCGCGTAGAACGCCTGCCCTGAGTCGGTCAGGGTCAGCTTGCGCGTGGAGCGATGCAACAGTCGCAGACCCAGCTGCCGCTCCAGTTGCTGCAGGCGCCGGCTCGCCGTGTTGGCCGGTATCCCGAAGCGGCGGGCCGCTTCCGCGAAGCTTCCCGCACGCACCACCTGCACGAACAGCGCGATGTCGTTGAGATCGATCAAGTGGGGTTCCCGGGGGACGGTGGGTCGACGCCTCCGAGCGGCGTCCCGCGAGGTCGCGCCGACACGTCGGCGCGAGTATGGGTGATGTCGGCTGGGCCCGATCAGTGGCGCCATCAATGGCCCGAATCCCTGCCTCGCCGCGGCGAAGGGCATCCGAACGGCTGGACCATCAAGCGCCTTGGCGAGCGGCCTTGAGCGCCTTGGCCCACCACGCCAGGTCGTCCAGGAGGCCCGTCGCCGCCTGCCCGAGATGAGGGAAGTCCTCGAAGGTCTTGCCCTGCTGCCAGATCCCCAGGAACTCGACCATGCCCAAGTGAACGGCATTGCGCACGCAGACCATCTGCAGCTCGGCAGCCACCAGGCGAAGCTGTTCGATGGCACGCGCCGCGCCGACGCCGCCGTATCCGACGAAGGCCATCGGCTTGCGTACGAACTCGGCGTAGGCGTGGTCCAGCGCGTTCTTCAGCACCGCGCTGGGGCCGTGGTTGTACTCGGGAGTCACGACGATGAAGCCGTCGAACGTCGCGAGCCTGCTTGCCCAAGCCACGGCGTGCTCGTTCTGCGGCGCGGCCCAGGCGGGCGACATCGCCTCGGAGAAGAACGGCAAAGGGTGGTCGCGCAGGTCGACGATCTCGAAGCGCATGTCGTTGCGCTGCTCGGCGAGGCCATGAATCCAGTTCACGGGCTTGTCGGCGAAGCGGCCCGGGCGTGTCGAGCCGACGATGATGCCGATGCGGGGCTGAGTCACAGGGTGTTCCTAGGCAGTTTCGATGCGTCGAAAGCCTAGGGATCAACCGGGTCTCGGACTAGACGGTGTTCGCAAGTTTCAGTCGTCCAGCAATGCACGCAATCTGCTGCCGGCAGACAGCGGCGCCGCGGTTCGTATGCGCGTGTATCCGACGACCCACCTGCGACACGGCCATGCAGTTGCAGCCTGCGGCCGACAAACGCCGGATACCAGCCGCCGCTCCAATCTCCTCAACGCATTCGCACAGCCGCGCTGTCTGGCGAGGGCGTCATCCGATGCAACGCGCTTTCTCAAGGAGTCCTCATGAAACTGCACCCACTGATCGCCCTGGCCGCTTTGGCCTCGAGCCTCGCGCCCGCCTACGCCGACGAACAAGTCTTCGATTCGTCGCAGTGGCGTTCGGCCAAGCCGCGCGCGGAAGTCATCGCGGACCTGGAGGTCTATCGCGCCTCCGGCCTGGCCGACCTGGACGGGCGCAACAGCGTCGAGTTCTGGAGCGAGCGTTACGCGCAAGCGCAGCAGCGCTACCAGGCACTGCGCCAGTCTCCCAGCTTCGGCTCGCGCGTCGTGGAGATCGCGCGCATGCGCGGCGAAGCGCCCCAGAACGTCGCGGGCGACCCGCGCCGCTGAACGTTGGCCAGGCCAGAACGACGGGCGGGACCCATGAGCGCTGCGTTGCGCCGCGCCTGGTGCGCGGCCGTGTTCTTCGTCGCCGGCCTGGCCAGCGAGCTTCGATCCCCGCTGACCTGCCACACCGTGCCGTCGCGCGGCGGCGCAGTGGTGCTGCGGCGCGACGAGGACCGGCGGCGCCATTCCTAGGCCGCTGGGCCTTTCCCGCGGGGAGCCGAACGACGTGGCCGACCTGCGCGGGCACGATCCGAACTGCGTCATGAAAGCTCATCGACGCAGCCAGGAAGTCCGCGCAACGAGAGCCTCTACTTCACGCGCGAGGTGATGATCGCGTCGGCGACGTTCTTCGGAGCTTCGCTGTAGTGCTTGAACTCCATCGTGTACGTCGCACGGCCCTGGGACATCGAGCGCAGCGTGGTCGAGTAGCCGAACATCTCGGA